>Ga0180437_10000020_pt1 | contig 386625 bp, 344 predicted proteins | sample SS_ome_4_FD_132410 | JGI IMG/M metagenome (GOLD analysis project Ga0180437, IMG submission 132410) | Hypersaline lake sediment archaeal communities from the Salton Sea, California, USA - SS_3_D_1 metaG | ecosystem: Environmental > Aquatic > Non-marine Saline and Alkaline > Hypersaline >... | reverse complement strand
CGCCGCTACCCTCATTTAGGGGAAGTCCCCGCCAGGAACAGCGAGTTTTTGTAGGGCCGTACCTTCAGGTGCGGCTTTAATGTAGGGTCGTACCTTCAGGTGCGACCGCCGGCCCGAAGGGCCGGGGAAACCTCCATACCGCCGATCGGCGAGTGAAACTCGCCGCTACCCTCGTTTAGGTGAAATCCCCGCTACGAGTAACAGCGAGTTTTTGTAGGGTCGTACCTTCAGGTGCGACCGCCGGCCCGAAGGGCCGGGGAAACCCGTCGGCTTGCGCCGACCGGACAGACCACAAGGGTCTGTCCGTACATATATAACGCCGCCGAATTAGGTTGATTTCGCGTCGTTTCTGTGTTATACAAAACGGCCCTTCCGCCTGGAAGGGATAAGCGAGGACGCCCGGTTAGCTCAGTAGGTAGAGCACATGCATGGTAAGCATGAGGTCGCCGGTTCGATTCCGGCACCGGGCTCAGATGAGTCTATCGACAACCCCCCCAATAATAGAGTCGGGTCCCCTCGGGGACCTGGCTCGTTTTAAAGGCCAGACGCTGGCTTTCAGAGGCCAGACGCTGGCTTTCAGAGGCCAGACGCTGGCTTTCAGAGGCCAGACACTGGCTTTTAGAGGCCAGACACTGGCTTTCAGAGGCCAGACACTGGCTTTCAGAGGCCAGACGCTCGCATTTAAAGGCAGGCTGACGGTTTTTAAGGGCCAGCCGATGGCTGTTTCTCAGTCGTCGAAGTAAGTGGCCGCCCCGTAATACCGCTTGTCCCAGTACGGAATCGATATGGGCGTAATCGTGACGCCCGCATCCGACGACTCGGCGTGCATGAACTTGCCGTCGCCCACCCATATCCCCACGTGGGAGACGTCTTTCGTGTAAGTCTCGAAGAATATGAGGTCGCCGGGCCGCAGTTCGTTCCGTTTGATTTTACGGGCTTGTTTGTATTGGTCTTTGGCGCCCCGCGGTATTTCGATATCGTTCTCGGCGAAGATAGTCTGCATCAGGCCGGAACAGTCGAACCCGTCGGGCCCCGTCCCGCCCCATACGTACGGCTTGCCCAGGTACTTCTTGCCGGAGGCGATGACGTCCGCGCGCAGGCCGCCGACGTCGCCCACGTCGACCGGTTCGTACTCAGCCTCGCCTTCGAGTGCGATGTTTTTCTCGGGAACCCAGCCGATACGGTCGTCGGGCAGCCGGACCAGGTAGTAACCCTGCTCGCGCCCGATTACCGCGACCCGCGTGTGATATTCCAGGTAGGCCGCCGGCGGCGCGTCCGCAGTCGGTCTCGTAAGCACGGCGACCTTCCCGGACGTGTCCGGCATCGTACGTTCGACGTTGACTTCTTTGAGTTGGATGTAGATTTGAGACGCGTCTTCGCCGAGGGTTCGGGTTTCGATTTCGTACGGGAAATCGTCGGTCGTCTCGACTTCGAAGAGGACGCGCCAGCCGCGCCTGGTCTTTTCCTCGGCGGCCGTAATCGTCTCTACGACGCCGTCGGCTGGGGCTAGAGAGTAGGGCGACGGGCGGACGCGGAGGCCTTCCAGCGCCAGCGATATCCCGGCGCCGCCGACTATTTCTACGTCCGGCGGTGCCGGACCGGTGGTGTCCAGGCAGATGGCGTCTTCCGTCTGGTCGTAACGAACGGCCGCCAACCACGCGTCGTCGGCCTGGGCTGACGGCGACGCTCCGCAGCAGGCAGCCGCGAACAAGAGGAATACTTTATGCATCAAAAACCCGTTAAAACCCGGTCTTTGGCGAGCGGACGTGTAAAAGACGTTATTTCTTGACCAGGGCGATAATCAACCAGACGACGCCTACGACGAAGAGTATCGGCGCTATCCAGATCACGTGGAACGGGCCGTAGACTAATATCATATTGAAAAAGTTCTCGAGAATCAGGTCCACTACGACCCATATAATTGAGAGTACAATCAGGTAAACCGGGGTTTTGATTTTAGCCCACATACCTCTCCTTCCGTTTATCGGTGGACGATGTGTAATAAATATAGCGGGTCAGCACCAACCTCGGCGCTTCATAGCTTCTACAATCCGTTCGACGGCAATTGCGCCCGCGGCGGCCTGCATACGTATATTCCGGGCGTTGCGTTCTTCCAAAACCGTGTGGAACGCCTTAGTTATTCTGTCATCCAAACGCAATTTTATGTTTTCAAGCTCTCGGCCGTCGGCCGGGTTCGCCGCCCGCCGGAAATAGGGCGCGATTACTGCGCCTGCCGTACACAGGACGTCGGGGATAACGAAGACGCCGCCGTCGTGGAGGATTTTGTCGGCTTCCGGCGTCGTGAGGCCGTCGGCGGCTTCGGCCAGTATGCGGGCTTTTACTCGGTCGGCGTTTTCCGCCGAGATAACCCCTTCCCCATAAGACGCCCACAGAGCGTCATCGACCGCCCACAGAACGTCGCATTCTAATTCAAGGACATCTTCGGGCTTTACGTTCTCGGCGCCGGGGAAGTCGGCTAACGAGCCGGTCCTTTGTATGAACTCGCCGACGTCGTCGGCGTTCAGACCGTCCGGGTTGTAGATGCCGCCGGACGGGTCTGCTACGGCGATTATACGCGAGCCGAAGTGCTCGGTTGAAAGCTTCGCGGCGGCGGCGCCTACCGCGTTGAAGCCGTACACGACCGTACGGGCGCCTTTTAGTTCGATGTTCAGGTATTTGGCCGCTTCGCGCACGCAAAATACCCCGCCTTTGGCGTAGGCCTCGCCGCTGTTTACGAATGCGGAGGTCTCGTCGGCTACCGAGGCGGCCGCGTAGGAGAACCTGCCGCCGTTTACGACCGAAAGTTCGTCGGCCATCCACGCGCGGGTGCCCGGCGGCGCGTAAATATCGGGGGCGATTATGTCTCTTTCCGGGCCGATGAAGGAAACCGCCGCCCGGGCGTAACCCCGGGCCGTCGCCTCCACCTCTCGGGTCGACAGCCCTTCGGGGTCACAGGTTATCGCGCCGTACGCCCCGCCCAGCGGCAGGTCCGCGAGGGCCGTCTTCCACGCCGTCCAGGCGGCTCTGGCCCTGGTCTTGTCTGCCGTTTCGCCCGGGCCGAAGCGTACGCCGCCGTAAGTCGGGCCGCGCGCGTCGTTGTACTGGACTCGGAAACCGGGGAAGACGGCGTACGAGCCGTCGTCTTTGCCCATCGTTACCGTGAAGGAGAACTCGCGGCGGGGGCGCCGCAACAGTTCGCGGGCCGCCGAGTCTAGATTCAACAACTCAGCCGCTTCGTCAAGTTGTGCGACGAACGTGTCGAAGAGATTAACCATAGACGGTCAACGTTTATTCGGCTTCTCGGGTCGAAAGGATCTCGGTAGATTAATCGCGTTCATTCTACGGGGGATAATAGAACGTGTCAAGTTAATTTGGCGCGCCCGGCTTCCGTTAGCCCTTGACACGTCGGAGAGCAAGGTTTATCATCTTTACGTAATTACCCGGCGGGTAATATGACCAGGTTCGCTATAATCGCCGATACCCACGATAATTTGCCGCTGATAGAGGCGGCGGTGGCCGCGGCTAACGAACGCGGCGCCGATTACGTACTTCACTGCGGGGATTACGTGTCGCCGTTTACCGCCCGCGCGTTTAGCGGCTTGAAGGCCCGGTTCATCGGCGTCTTCGGGAACAACGACGGCGACCGCCCGATGTTGTTGAAGACTTACGGGGAGGTAGGGCCGATTTACTCTGACCCCCATCGGGAGAAGCTCGAAGGGATAAGTGTCCTGATAACTCATAAGCCGGATATCGCCGAAGACGCGGCGGCGATGGGCGGGTACGACCTGGTCGCGTACGGCCACGACCACGCCGTAAGGGTCGAGCGCGGCCTGACCCTGTTGATATGTCCCGGCGAAGTGGGGGGCTGGACGACGGGCCGGTCGACCATGGCGTTCGTAGATATGCCCGAAAACGAAGTTGAGATAATCGAGATTGAGCCGTTGGTACCGAGATGAAGCTGCTAGCCTATTTTTCGGTGACCCTTTTCCTCACCGCCGCCGCGGCGACGCAGCCCGTGTATACCGACGCGGATCTGGCCGCGGACGTTATCCATAGGGCTTTATTACGCCAGTCTCAGATAACCAGCCTGAAGGGCGACGTCGAACTGACGTACACCGCCGGCGGGGATTCCCAGGCGTTCCGGGTCGGCTTCGCGCGGGTTCCGCCGCATAAAGCCCGGCTGGAGATAACCGGGCTCCTGGGCGAAATACTCTTCGTGTTAACCGCCGACGGCGACCGCATGATGGTCCACAGCAAGGCCGAGCGGAAGGCCGTCGTCTGCTCGGCGACCCGCGACAACCTGACCGCGCTTTTAGGGATGGACCTGGGTGGCGACATATACCAGGTTCTCGACTGGATAGAGGGCCGTGCCCCCATGTACGCGGGGGAGGTCGCGACCGGCGAGACGTATGCGTCCGCCGAGGAGAACGATGAAGGCACGGCGACCGTTACGTGGAAACGGCGGGAAAGCGACGTACCGGTCCAGGTTCTGACTATCGACCCGGACGACGGGCGGGTAATCTTCAGCCGCGTGTACGACGCCGACGGACGGGCCGAGACCGACATCTATTACGAGGATTTCGACGACTGCGGCGGTTTTTTGATGCCGTATGCCGTGAGCGTGAACCGGGAAGATACGTACCTGAACGTTCGGTTCAATAAAATAAAATTAAACGACGAGATTAAGGAGAGGGCGTTCTCGGTCGAGCCGCCCGACGGGACAGAAGTTTTCTACTGGGACGACCCGGGCGAGTAAAGACGACCGTTTCGATAGCGATGGCCAAAGCGGAGATTAAATCGAACGCCAAGTTGAACTTCGTACTCGTCGTCCACGGGCGCCGGGGCGATGGCTACCACGAGATAACGACTCTGTACGTACCGATAGACTTACACGATACGCTTCATATCACGGCCGAACCGGGCGACGGCGTGAAGGTAATCTGCGACGACGGGCTAGTCCCCCGAGACCTGGATAACCTGGCCGGGAGGGCGGCCGAGCTCGTATTGAGTAGATTGGGTTTGCGGGCTGCTGTCAATATAACTATCGAGAAGCGCATCCCCGTCGGCGCGGGCCTGGCGGGCGGTTCCAGCAACGCCGCTGCGGTCCTCAAGGCGCTGCCGTGGGCGCTGGGGCGGCATCTTGGCGACGACGAGACGCTGGCGCTCGCCGCGGAACTCGGCTCGGACGTCCCCTTCTTTTTGGCCGAAAGCTGGGCGTTCGGCCGGGGTCGCGGCGAGGTGCTCGAGCCGGTGGCGGGCGTCCGCGGCGTGGAGTTCGTCCTGGCCGCCCCGCCGGAGCCCGTGTCCACGCCGGCGGTTTACGGTGAACTGAAGCCGGACGAATACTACTCCGGCGACTTCGACCCGGCGGCGGTCGCCCGGGTCTTCGGTGAAGGGCCGGAGGTGTGGCGGGAGTGTTTCCGCAACGACCTAACGGCGCCGGCCGAAAGGCTTTATCCGCGGATAACGTCGCTGAAAGATACGCTGACGGAAATGGGCTACCGACCGGCTTTGTCCGGGAGCGGAGGCGCCGTCTTCGCGGCGGCCGCGGGTAGTGCCCGGGCCGCGACCGACGCGGCGAAGCTGCGGGAGCTGGGCTACTGGTCGGAAGTCGTACGCACTGTATAAACGTTGGACGTCGTTTCGGATTTATCGGGTGCATTGAAGGCCGGCCGCGTCGGGGCGGGCGGCGGCGTAGCGATTGTGACCTTGGAGAGCGAAGGCGACGGTCGTACGCTCGTCGAGTACGCCGTGGAACGCGGTTTACGGTTAAAACCCTTCTACGGGGAAGAGCCGGGGGGTTCGGAGAAGGACGACGTTTACGTAAGAACCGGCGACGGGCTTTCCGGCGACATAACGGTAGTCGCCGAAGACATGTACATTGAGGCGCCGGCCCGTTCGCCCTTCGCCGAGGTTAAAAAAGCCGTCGCGAAAAAGGCGCCGGGGCTCTGGTTGCCCTTCTTGCCGGGTGACGAAGAAGTAACTACCGGCGAACTACTCGCAGAATATCCACCGAATCCGCTCGCCCCGATATACGGCGAGCTGCCGCGTATGGTGCTGGGCGTCGAAGGTTTACTGGGAACCGGCGACTTCATAAAAAGCGGGCGACGGACGGTAAAGGGCGTCGTCGGGTACGACCTGACCGGGTTGTTCATCGGTTCGAGGAACCGGCTCGGGTTGCTCGCCCGCGTCCGGTTCCGCCTCTGGGCGCGACCGCCGGACCGTGCCGTTTGGGCGACGGACGAAAGGCTCGACGCGGGTTGGGGCGAAACGTTCGAGAGGAAGAGGGCGATTCCTTTCAACCTCGACGGGCGCCCGGCTGTTTACGCCGAGGGTCGCCCCGAACGTTTGGCGGCGTTAATAGAAGAACTCCTGGGAACGACCGGCGGCGATTGGGAGGAAGTAGCGACCGGGAGCGACGCCCTCGACCTGTTGGGTGGCCATTTCGAAAGACCGGGGGCGGTACCGGTCGAAGAGACGGAAACCGGTTGGGTGTTGGACGAGTTGGGGGGTCCTTTCTACTCGGCTGCAAACGGCATGGATGGGGGGAGTTAAAAGAAGTGGTTGACCTCGTCGGCGACGACTATTGCTTCGTGTGCGGCCCGAAGAACCCTATCGGGCTTCGCCTTGAGTTCGAGACCGAAGACCACGGGGTGTCGCGGACCGTCTGGGTGCCCAAAGAAGAGCACCAGGGTTACGTAGGCGTAGTCCACGGCGGGCTTATCGCGACCGTACTCGACGAGGTGATGGTCAGGATGCTGTGGCACCTGGGGGTGCCGGCCGTGACCGTCCGCTTCGAGATGGACATCAAACGGCCGGCGAGACCGGGTGTGCCGCTTCGTCTGGAGGGCCGCGTCGTCGAAGACCGGGGCCGTGTAATCAAGGTCGAGTCGGAGGCGCGCGACGCCGACGGCGGTTTAATAGCAACGGGCGCGGCGACCTGCGTCGTTAAGGGCGAGAGGAACAAGAAGAGGTTGGGCGCCGCAAAGGAGTAGATATGATTCTTGGGTAGCGAATAAAACCGTTTGACACGGAAAGGGGGTTAAAATTGAACTGTCGAAGCTTGGGGGAGAAAGGGGATTGGAAATTCATGGGTAGCGGGTAAAACCGTTTAGCCCGGAAGGGGGTCAAAGTGGAACTGTCAAAACTCGTGGAAGAAAGGGGACTGGAGTTCAACCACGTTTTGTTCGCGACCTTAATAGGCTCTTTCGCCGATTTGGGCATGTTAAACCAAGGGACGGTCAACATTGCCGCGGCGAACACTGGGAAGAAAGCCGGCGAGTATTTCGATTTTACGGGCGAACTCCCGAAGCCCGACGGCGGTGACCCGGCCAGCGATTTCGCCTCGGTCGTCGGGTTCATTAATGACAAGATGGGCATTTCGCCGGCGATGGACGTCGTGAAGGCCAACGGCGGCGTGGAAGTAACGGTCTTGGCGCCTACGTGCCGGTATTGCCCTAAAGGTATCGGCGGCGCCGAACTCCCCGGGACCGCGTGCCCGTTCCCGAAGTTCCTGGAGGAAATCGCGAAAGTGGCGATGGGCGACGGCGCGCCGAGAGTTCAACTCATAGACGGCGGCACGTTGAAGCGAACGGAAGATACCTGTAAGATACACTATTCGTTTTCGTAGAGCGGGGACCGATAACAATCCTAAAATGGAGGTCGTATGGCCGTTGACCGTGAGTTCAGGAACTTCATCAAGAAATTCGGCCTGGGAGTCGCGCTGGGCATAATAATCGCCGGGGCGGTCGAAAAGTTCCTTTCCGCTTTGATTGAGGGCGTTTTCTTTCCCCTCGTTAACCTGGCGCTGGGCAACGAGCGGTGGGGCGCCTGGACCGTAAGCGTGGGCGCCGCCGAAATCAAGGCGGGTGAGATAACCGCCGCTTTCGTCGAGTTCATGGTTATTATACTGTTGCTGTTCCTGTTCGTAAAACTCTTCCTGGGGGTGAAGAAGATACCCACGTAGGTTAGCGGGATATATGGAAAGTATCGCCGGGTTGGAAGAATTTCTCCGAAGGCTGGCCGCGTACGACGTACCCGAGCATTATTGGGTAATAGGCGGGGTCGTGTTAGTTATGGCGGCGGCTTTTCTGTCGGAATGGTTGGCCGTGGGCGCCGTCAATCTGGCGGTCCGACTCTTCAGACTGGGCGGGAAGCACGGCCCGGTCGGGCGGGAGCTGGCGGCGAAGATACTCAAGGCGGTCGGCGAGACCCGCGTCGGAGTGGACGAGACGGTGTTGGACACCGACTTCCGATTGACTTTCGGCGATATGGACTACCAGCCCGATACCCGAACCCTGGAGCTTACAGAGGACAAAGCGAGGGGCGCGTCATACGCCAGCGCCGGGTTGGTCGTGTTGGAGGTCGGCCGGGCCCTTCAGTCCAGGAGCGGGTTCCCTTTGTTGTTCATCCGTCGGGTCGTGGCGCCCTTCGTAAACTTCGCAGGGTACGCGTGGTTTTTGCCGACTTTAGCCGCCGGTATCCTGCCGGCGTTCGAGCTGGGCGAGCTGGGCCAGCCGGTGGCCGCCGCCCTACCGCTGATTACGCCGGTTTTGTACACGATAACCGCGGCGCTCCTGGGACTCTTGGGGTTTTATGTCCTCTTGAAGATACCCATCGATCTGGACGCGGCCCGGCGGGGCGTCGCCGCGATGAAGCGGGCTCGGGTCTTCTCGGCCGGCGAGGCGCTGACGATACGCGTTTTCCTGGGGGTAATACTCGCGTTTACAACGGTCGCGACGTTGATTATCGCTTTGAACTTCTTTAGGGGGACGGTGCGTGCGGGCGGCAAATAAAGGTTAAACGTCATTATGTAGTTATGCAAAAAACCGCCCTTTTCCGGGGCGGTTTCTACGAGTTGTTCGCTTTTAATAAGTGGAAATGTTCAGTTTGTATATACGGTTCTGCCTCGTGTCGGCCACGAGAAGGCGGCTGCCGTCGTAGGCGATGCCGGCCGGGTTGGGGCCGGGCGTCGCGAACTCGTCTTTTATACGATATGTATCGTCGAAGACCAGGAGCCAACCACCGTTGGCCTCGGCGCCCCACAGGTGGCCTTCGGCGTAGTCCATCCCTTTGACGTTTTTCCCGTCCGCTACCAACGGATAAGTTCCGTCCAATGCGAAGTCGCCGTCGAAGCGGCTCAGGGTTCGGTTCTGACGGTCGTACGCGTAGAAGTGGCCATCGTGTCGGAACAACGCCCTTATCTCGGCGAGTCCCGTGTCGAACGTCTCCAGTTCGTAGAAACCGTCGGTTTTGGAGTGTTTGTGGACCGTCCCGTCGGCGAGGCTCGCGACGTAAATGAAGTTCCCGTCGGCGGTTATCGGGCCGGGTGCCGGGTAGTTGACGCCCCACGCGAGCCTGACGGCGCCGGTGCCGGGCAGGAGTTGGTAGACCGTTCCGGCGCCGTCGCTGTCGGTTACCCAGAGCTTGCCGTCGGCCAAGACCATATCCTCGGTCGCCTCGCCGGGGGCGTCGAAGAACCCGGTAACCTCGAAATACGACTCACGTTTGTCCGGCGGCGGCTCGACGGTGCCGTCGCCGCACGCGACGAAAAACGGCGTCGCCGTGGTTAAAAACAGGGCCGTTGCTAAGGCGATACGTTTCAAGCGGTTACCTCAGTATCCGGCTTATCCCCAAACCGTCGCCCGAAGATTCGACCAGCGGTTTGACGAACTCGGGCTCCGAGTCATCGTCGGTTTCGGATTCGTCAGACCCGCCGGACTCGTCGGTGGATAATGACCGGAAGTACTCGTCAAAGTCCTCTATCTCTTTTTCTTCAGCTTCCCGGACTCGCGCTTCCTCTTTCTTCTTGTTGGCGTCGTTTATGCCCTGCCAGATGGCGAGCGTCGCGATTCCGACGACGGCGCCGATGCCGACCCAGAAAAAGGTCCCGTATTGAGAATCTCCGCCGGTTTCACCGTCGCCCGGTTCGGCGGCGAAAGCGCCTGTGCTGAAGAAAGTGCCGGCCACCAGAGCGATTACCATAACCCCCGCAACGTAGTGTGCTATCCGTTTCATGGTTTCTCCTCGGTTTAACGCCCCGTGCGCGGATACTATCAACTCGCGCCGGGGAAGTCAATAGAAATGGGGATTTCGTCAGTTTCGTTACGCACCCTTTAATATAGGTAACCGAGGGCCCTAAAACGTAACAGTCCGGGTTTAATCGAATGCCGGGCACAATAAGGAGGCCCCGTACGGGGCGGTAAGGAAGGCCCATATGGGGCGGTAAGGAAGGCCCCTGTGGGGCAATAAGAAAGCCCCTGTGGGGCAAGCCCCTTTTGGGGCTCGGGTTTGCCGGGGGCGGGACTCGAACCCGCACGGACTTGAAAGCCCAGCGGATTTTAAGTCCGCTACGTCTACCAGTTCCGTCACCCCGGCTGTTTTGTCGGCGGGGTTATGATAACCGACGGGCCGTGTTCTGTCAAGGAGGTTCGTCCGGTCGTAAATAGCAATCGAAGGGAGAAGGCTCCGGTTTTAGCGATTAAGCGTCGTCAGGGATGAGCCGCGAATAGACGTCTTTCAAACCCTCCACCACGGCCGCCGGGCTGTATCGTTCGGCCGCCAGGCGTGCGCCGGCGTCGTTGAATGGGCAATCGGCCCGGAGCGCGCCGACGGCCCGGACGAACTCGTCGGCGGTATTCGCGTATATGCACTCGGGGAACTCCCGAGACCAGACGACGCGTCTCCCTCGAATCAACGCCTCGAGGACCATCTGGCTTAGCCCGTCGTGGACCGTCGGGCGTATCAACGCCGACACGGCCCGGTATATCGGCCCCATCTCGTCGGTCAGCCCGTGGAAGAGTACGTTGGCGGGTGCGTCACCTCGGCCGTCGCCGCCGACCATGTGCACCGGAACGTCGGGATACGCTTCAGCCACGGTTCTTACGGTCGGCCAGCCATAGAACTCCCGGCGGTCATCGGGGACGTACGCCATCACCGCGAATTCGTCGGGCATCGGCAGCGGCCCGGCGCCGTCCATCTGTGCGGAGATGGTGGGTACCAGTGCCGCGTCAATTCCCCAACGCGCCATGTCCTCCACCAGCCAGGGTGCGTCCGCGATGTGGGCGGCTATTACCGGCGCGGCCGCCCGGAAGAGGAGGCGGGCGAGTGGCCGCGTCTTCACCTGATACAGGTCGGTCCCTATCCAGTGGGCGACGAAGCGGACGCCTCGGGTGCGGAGCGGTCGAACCCACTTGAAGTACGGCGTCGGGAAGACGGCGTGGCAGACGTCGAACTCGCCGGCGAGGCGCAGGAAATTAAGACGCCGTACGTCGGCCAGCGCGACGGCGTCGTAACCGGCCTGACGCAGTCGCCAGGCCGTCAGCGCCGGTAGTTCCTCCATCCCTACGACGGCTATGCGGGGGCCGGGCATGTCGGGGGTATTATATCGGCGCGGCCGATTAGGGGCAAGGTAAAACGTAGAGTTGGGGCAAACTAACCCGCGTAAGACCGTCCGTAAAACTTCTAATCTTCGCCAATACGCCGCCTTTATCCGGCCGTGGGTTGCCGGTTTTCGGGTTGTCGTAAACTCTTGCTCAAAAGACATTTATATGCTATTTTATAAACGGGCAGGATGGACGGCGAGGGGGAAGCTTATGAAGCGTTCGGTCGTCATAGCGGCGGTCCTTCTCACGGGCGCCTTAGTAGTAGCGGCGAACGGTGATGGGAGAGTAGCCGACGTGCTTATCGGCGTTCACATAAACGGCGAGGATTCCCGCGCGTGGTGGAATCCCGGCCCGACCTATAGAACCGCGTTTCTCGCGGGCGGAGCGAACACCGTCGATGTTATCTATGCGCCGGAAGGCGGATACATCCCGTTCCCAAGTCCGTTATTGCCCGCCGATTTTCCGGTTTGCGTCGTTTTGACGAGCGAAAACTGGTTGAAACCGCCCAACAACTTCGGGGCTACGGAAGAGGCGATACTGTCCGATTACTGCGAAGCCGGCGGCGCCGTGATGGTCGTCGGGCAGGACCTATTATACGGCGCCCACAGCGGTTGGGGTTCGGCGTCGGGTTTTTTCAAAACCTATATGGGCCTGTCGTACGTGGACCAGGACGTACTCGTGACCTCGAATTCGGTCGCCTGGACGGGTGGCGCCGGCGGGCCGCTGGCGGGGTTGTCGGGGACCACGTTGGCGGGGGACCCTTGGCCGCCGTTTCTGGCCAATACATGCCAGGGGGACGACTTGACTCCCGTGGCGGGCGCGGGCGTACTCCTTAATTGTACGGCCGGCAGTTCGGGGCCGTACGCGACCGGGATATATTACGATCGGGCGGAGGGGCGAACCCTTAATCGGTCCTGTTTCGTGGCGTACGAACTGGCGGCGGATTCTGATAAATTCAACTCGGTCATATCGGCTTTATACGGTTGGCTGAGCGCCGGCGAAACCGGCATTGAGCCGGCTTCGTTGGGTAGGCTGAAAGCGGTATACAGGTAAAACCCGATGTACTGTATACCGGCGATGGTGGCTGTAAATTAAGTCAGTTTAAGTAATAGGGAGTATAAGGGCGATTAGCTCAGATGGCTAGAGCGCCTGCCTTACAAGCAGGAGGTCACAGGTTCAAGTCCTGTATCGCCCAAATGTATCTATAAGTTATTAGGAATAATAAATAGCGCTTCGTGGAAGTGGTGAGGAGGTTGTATAGATGAGGAAGTTGACGCTCTTTATTATGGTTACGGTAGTAGTTGCTGCTTTCGTACTTGCTTGTTGTTGTGGCGACCTGGATACAGAATCGGACGAACCCACGATACCCGATACTGGTGTTCCATTTGGGGAAGGAGATACGAAGGAAATACTACCGGGGATAGGAGACCCGGTTGAAAGCGGCTCCTGGGGGTTTTGCGTAACAGGCGTGTCGCACCCGTCCTCGGTTAGTGACTACTTTTCCAGTTACCGGCCAAACGAGGGCTGGAAGTTCGTCGTCGTCGACGTTGAGGTCGGGAATCTGACTAAGAAAACCGAGACGTTTACTGAAGGGGCGGATTTTCCTTTGGTTTCCAGTGATGGGCTCGAGTATACTCCTTATTCCGAAGCTTGGAGCGCCGTTAACGACGGCGAGTGGTTTTGTGTGCGGGAAGTTCCGCCGCAGACGAAGGTACTGGTGAGGATTCCGTATCAGGTACCCGAGGCTAAGTCGGGCTTTAAGATCGGGGTTAAAGGCGGTTTGTTTGAGTCTCAGAAGTACGTAGACATAGGCGAGTAAATCGTAAGACGCGGGTTCTTCCGCGAGTTATGGCATTGGAAATTCGGGGGGACAAATAGGAATAATTTACGCTAAGAGTATGCGTAGTTTTCGCCGAGCCTTTCGACGGCTCGGCGTTTTCTTTCGTCTTTCTCCCTCCCGTTCCTTCTCTAACACGCGATCGCCGATCGAACTGTATCTCTATTCAACCCACTCGCCCACCCACTCCCCGTCCTTCTCGCCCTCGATTTCTTCTTCCCTCGTGTCCCCCAACTCCCACATAAAGTCCAGCCCGCTCCGTTCCTCGATCTCGTCGACCGCGGCGAGGTAGCCAAGTAAATCGGCGTACCAGCGGGTACGCCGTAGCGCTTGCAGTAGATCTCGCGGTATAAAGCGTCATCTACTTCGTACGCGGGTACCGGCGTTGCGATCACCCGCGATAGGGGAATACGGATCTCTTTTCCGAACTCGGTTCCCCCGATAATACACTTTACCTGTAACGTTACCTAGCTATAGTAAGGGCGATAAGTTTATCACCATTGCATATGAACCCAACCGCCGGTCGCATTCCAGGACTCAACCGAAGCTCCCGCTGCCGTGGCGATGTTCGCTAATATCGCCCAATCATCTCCGACGTTTCCGAAATTCGGGTCGTTTACCATATTCGCATTAGTATCGCCGTCATTATTAAAATCCCTCACGCCTATATCGGCCGCTCTGCCGTAAATATGTCGGCTCTCGGGATGGGCTCCGGGAATCCCGGCGTTACGGACAGGATTCCTATATCCACTATTAACGCGCATAACTTGGCCGAACGCGTTCCTAACGCTTTGAAGACGGTCCGCTATTCGGAATAATGCGACGCTGTAAGTTTGGTTAATGTTGATTTCGTCAAACGAAAAATTCCCAGGGTCGACGTAAGTCGCCGCGTCGACGAAGTCGCCACGGTCCGGCACGCGGTTTTTATTCATATCTATATATTCCTGTCGGCATTGGTCCCTCTCGTCTTGGGTCGCGTATGTAGTTACCAATTGTTCGTATCCATCGACGTTAAGCGTCGCCCGGATTCTATAACTGAGAGGGAATCCTCTACCATTCGGGGCCGCTGGCGGGTTAACAATGAAATTTACGTTCGCCCCCGGCGCAGGATCGTCAGGGTTTCCGCTGTTATTACTATCCCTCGGATCATCGTCGGTTTCCCAGGTCACGGTATCGCCTAAAATATCCGGGGTCGTAACGGCTTCCAAGTTGATCCGGTTCTCGTTAGCCCGTGACGTAAAGGTGCCATTGTTGTCGTTCGCAAGGGGGTACTCGACGTTAACGTTCGTTAACTCGACTACCGCAACCCTTTTTTCATCGGTATCTTGGCCATGTTCGTTCGAAGCGATTGCCGTAAGTACGACGTCGTTCGGCGAGGTACTTGGGGTGTTGCTTATTACGAGTTGTACGTTGCCCGATCCAGTAATAGACCCTTGAGCGAACGAGACCCTGTTTGGGTTCGAGGATTGAAGAGTCACGGGCGTCCCCAAGGGGGTTACGGTAACGGATGCGGATGCAGTCCCCTGCCCGACACCGTAATAATCGCCGCACGTTAACGTAACACTGGGACGTTTATCCTTATCGTGACGTCCCTTAAATACCGATATGAAACAACTTATCGGCGCGTAAATTAAGGCGAGTAAGATTAACGCGAAAGCGATAATCCAGAGCCACACAAATACTTTATATGCAACTACGATCTGCTCCCACGACATGCCTAAAGCCAAGTATAATCGGATGATCATATCATTAGGATCAGGTTCCTGTCCCAGCATTTGATATGAACCGACGAGTATTTTATATACAATCGGAATGGCGAACGCCACGATTATCGATATTAAAATACAGGCGATTAAACGTGGTACTTTCCCAAAGAAACTCATCGTTTAACACCTCCTACGCCTACTTTAGACTTTATAGTTTTTTTACCCTCTCTCGTTCTCCGCATTCGATTCCCTAATATGTTTTTATTAATTGGGCGATAGGCGTTTTATTATCAGGGCTATCTATGTAACTAGCGAGGGGTCGAATACACCTTCGGTTTATTATCACTAAAGCCGCTAGATTATATAATATGTTCGGTGTTCCGTGTACTTCGTTAAATACGCTGAATTACGATAAATTGGTTGTTTCCATTATATGCGTTATTTACTACTTTATACACAATTATACGTAATAAACCCGTCGGGTCAAGCAAAAACCGACGGGTTGCAATATCATTTCAAATCGATATAACCTAATCAGTTACTCTTCGTCCTCCTTCTTTTCCACCGCGCGCGCGGCCCCCGCTTAATCGATGCTCGCCCGCAGAGGACGCGCATTATTCGTCGGGAAACGGCTCTGTCGTGTATAAGGAACCTTCGCGTTTTTTTATATCTTTCGGCACCGGTATATTATCCAATACACGGTTGTAAGGGATTTGCTCTTTTGCAAGACGCTTTTTTTGTTCTACGTCGAATAATTTGTAAGCGTCGATTAAACCGCGCGGTAATTTGGCGTTCGTATCAAAACTCGTACTGCCGAATTTCCAATTCCAATCCTTCTTCTTATCCAGTTGTTTAATAAGTTCTTTTTTTATTTTATCGTTCGCCTCTATCAAACTATCGAATTCACCTTCAGTGATTTCGCCGTTGCTGTAAGCGGAATTGATTAATCCTTCCCGGAATTCCCACGAGCGGTTAATTAACCCCGTAAAATAACGATAACCCTCATCAGTATATTCAACGTCGTACTTCTTATACCCTTTTTCCGTAATTATCATGTAACCTTTACGGACTAACGCGTCTATCTTCTCTTCGACTCTTTCATCGAATATAGGCGAATCAGTCTTGATATCGCCTATGTATAGAATAACCGCCCTCAATTCCAGCCATTCGCCCGCCGTCAAACCGTCGCTTACTAAATAACAATAAGCGGATTCCGCTTCCCGATAACCCGTGTTGTCGAATTCGGGCGATGCCGGCAGTTCATAATCCGGCGGCAAAAACGTTACCGTAGTCCTGGATACGTTGTATTTCCAGCCAATAACCCAAACTCCCAAATCTTCGGAATATACGAGAACGGGCTCGTAAGGTTCTTCACCGAATTCTTTAACGACCGCTCTCGACAAAGCATCCTCTCTTACAATTTCACATTCCGCTCTCCAATCCTCCAAAGCGGCCAAAAACTCCTGTTCTCTTTCGGGATAAACGGCGTTCCATTCTTCGATAGCTCGAATCGCTTCTTCGTAGGTATCGAAAGGAGTACCGTATCTTTCAGGTAACGGTAGTTCCCTCGCGGAGGGTATGCGTTCCTTAAAAGAAGCCGCCTGCGCCTGGCCGACGGAAATAACCAACACGATTATTAATATTCCTTTAATTCTGTTCATGTCCCCTCGCTCCTTTCGTTTTTCTTATCGACAAACCGCCTTTACGGCCACCGGCCCGAAGGCGCTACCGTCCGCTCCGCCGCGGCGCCCCGGGCGCGGAACCGTATAAGCTTTATAATATGTACGGGGTTAAAAGTCAAGAAGGTAATACACGTATGTTCTCATGGTGGTAAATTTATAAATAAAGTGTTGAGATATTTGATAATATATTTTATTGCCTTAACCCGTATATAACCGTTGTCGTAAAGATTGTCAATATTCGTCAGGTATTTCAACAGGGATACTTTTTTTGCTATCACCCTCTTCTTTGCGTTGCTTTAGCCAAATATAGTATATTTCCTTCAGCAACCGCTGGTCGTGGGGGTCGTCGAGGGACGCCTCCCGGACGAAGCACTCGGCGAACCGGGCCAAAGTCTCCAGGTTCATCTCGTTTATTCTCTCGGGGACTTCGGCCCAAATCTCCGGGTCGCAGCCCTCCGGGACCGGTCCGGCGCGGTATTCCGCCATTACGTCGAAATCCGGCAGCGGCTCCTCGCCCAATAATTGGCCGACCGTTATCCCGAAATAATTCGCGAGCACCCTGAGCGTCGCAGGTCTGGGGTTCCTTTTTTTATTCAATATCCGGCTTATCGTCGGTTGTTTTACCGCGCCCTCTGTATCCCGCTCTATTTCCGCCGCGGATACGGCCTTCTGCGCCATCAATGACTTTAGATTCTTTGCTATGTCGCTAAGCATAAACTCCTAATTTATAGGCATTTAGATATAAAATTCGTTACCATTAGTATTATTTACTTGACATAGGTATACCTATGGCATATAATGGTTACCATCAACAATAGTTGACACGCTCATCTTAACCAATGGGAGTGGTAATGTCAAGCGAAAACAAAGTAGCTATACCGAAACCAATACCCCTCAAAGGCTACCTCGCCGACGACGGCAGGACTCAGATATGGCTCTGCGACCAGCTTTCCGTACGTCTCAACCGTAGCGTCGGCGACGATTATTTCAGCCGCGTCCTGAACGGGCGGCGGAACGCCCCGCCCGAGTGGGTCCTCCCCATCGCCGAAATCCTCGGCATAAACGTGGACGAGGCCCGCGAGCTCCTCGGTCTGGCCGAGGTCCATGCGGGTGCCTGATGCGACTCGGTTCGCCTTTTCGGCCGATTGCGGCCTGGACGGAAACGGGAGAAATGACGGAAGCCGAGCAGGTAATCAATGACCGCGTAGAGTCCTGGACCGTCCGGGACGAGGACGGGAACGCGTATACGAATTCGACGGTGACGAGGGCCGACCGGCCCACTTTGGAGGGCCAACTGGCCGCTTTGGAAACGGCGCGTTTACGGGACGGAGGAGAACGATGCCGAACGATAGAACGCGCCCGAATTGCTTCGAATGTAAGCACAGGGGCGCCGTACCCGGCAGCCGCCTCGTCAGTTGCAACCACCCGTCGGTGGAATCGAGCGAAGGTAACGACCCGATTTCGGAGGCGACGGCTTTTCTCGCCTCGGTCGGGCGGCTTCCGCCGGTTCCCGACGAACGCGAAGATGAGCTGAACATAAGGGGCAGCCTCCGAGGAATAAGAGACGGGTCGTTCAGGTGGCCCTATAGCTTCGACCCGGTTTGGTTGGAGAACTGCGATGGGTTCGAACCGAAGGGGGAAACGGGAATGAGCGAGCTTGAGAACCGATTGAAAAAAACGCGCAGGCGGTACCGGGACGCGATAGGCAACGTCGAGAGACGCACGTCCGAGCTGGGCCGAAACGCGGCCCGGACGAACGCCGTCGACCTTAAAAACGAGACCGAATACCTCGAGATGCTCATCTCCGACGCCGACCGGCTGGCGCGGGGCGAGGAGATATCCCTCGTGGTCAAAGGGACTTTCGAGACCTGGGTAGAGAACGCAGAGGAGCTTTGGGACCTGGTATTCGACCACGCGCTCCAGGTCAAGGACGAGATTAAGGAAGCCGAACTCGACGAGCTTTTGTCGGCGACCGTTTAATGGGAGGGGGACGGATGACGATACGCGAGCTGTGTATAGCGATACTCGATAAGGGCGCCGACGGGAACGAGGAGGTCGTCGTGAACGTCAAGACGGCTACCGGTGAGAAATCCTATCCGGTCGACGGCATCGAGATCGGCCACAACGAGGCGCGGATAGGACTCGACCTGCGATAGACGGAAGGGGGAACCCACTATGAACGATGTAGCCACGAAGGAAACGAAACCGTCGGCCGAGGCCAAGATGGGCGCTCACATCGAGGGCGTTTCGACCGAACGGCGGTTCCCGAGGGCGGGCAAACTTCGCATCGGTGAGACGCTCATCAAATGCCCGAAATGTAAAGAGCCGAACAGGATGCGCCTCTTCGAGGACCTGAAAAACCCGATCTGCCAGGTATGCGGCGAACCGTTCGGCCTCGACCTGTCCGACGACTACTGGCGCCGGAAGTACGGATACCCGACCTCCCACGAGTACTTCCGCTTCGTGCCCGAATCCGGTTACGAGCATCTGGCCAAACGTTTCACGAAGACCTACGGCAAAAAACCGACCGTAATATCGGCTTACCTCCCCCTATGGCCCGAAGGCTCCGGCCGGATACCGACGTACCCCGAAATGCTCCGGCGGCTCTTCTACCAGTCCTATCAATTGTTGGGGGCGTCCGGCCGGAAATGCGAGGGCGACGGGATAACGGCCCGGCGCCTCGACGAAGAGACGGGCGAACACGAGACCGTCGAGTGCTACGGCCGGGCGTGCCTGGCGTTTCAAGAGGGCGATTGTCGCATGCGGGCGACCCTCAACCTCTTCCTGCCGTGCCTGGGCCAGCCGGTAATCGTCCAGTTCGACACCGGCTCCGCCAACAACATCGTCGAAATCAACTCCGCTTTGGAGCTTCTATACGCGATGACCGGCGGCGACATGTACCGGCCAATCGGCCTGCGGGTCGAGATAGCGCATACCCGGAGGGGGCGCTCCCCGTTCATCCACGTCGTCTGGCCCGAGGAACTCGACCTCGAGCCGGACGAGACGGTCGTCGACAGGAACCTCCTCGCGGCCCGGGATGGTCTGGAACCGGCGCCCGAGCCCGAGTACGTTTACGTATACGACGGCGAAGTACCGGACGAGAAGAACGTCCGCAAGCGATTGGTAAACGATCTGTATGGACTCGTCGCCCAAATCAACGCCGACGAGGAAATTTTAACGGACGCCGGGATGGCCGACGCGGTGCGGGCGGTCGACGACGCGTTCACCGCCGAAACGATAGACCGAGAAGGTATCTACGCACTCGACGTCGCCGTCATCGAGGGGGTGCTCGACGAGCTCAAGAGGGCGTACCCGGACGCTCTGAAGACGTACCGGGAGAAAAAAGTCGATAGGACGTTCGGATAACTACGCGGGCGGCGGGGTCTACGTCCGGCGGCCCCCAGCGATTCGATATGACACAGGCCGAAGCGATACTGAAAGCCCTCGAGAACGGGGAGAAGTTGACGCCCCTGGAGGCCCTTTATCGGTTCAAATGTTTAAGACTGAGCAGCCGTATATACGACCTGAAACAGGCGGGCCACGACATCGAGACCGAGATGATACACGACGAGCGGACGGGGAAGAGGTACGCGAGCTACCGGTTGGTGCGCAAAGCGAAACAGGCCGAGATGTTTTGACCCTCGCGGGACCACGAACCTTACCGAGCCGGACGAAGCTAAACTCTGGGACGTAATTAAAAAAGGAAATCGGAGGATGAGTTGGCGAACCCGAAAACCGAAGACGGATACCTGCAAGTCGCGAACGAACTCTGGGAGGCGATCGCCCGGCTCGACCTGTCCGGCGGCGAGTTCCGGGTACTCCTTGCGATACTCCGGAAGCTCTACGGGTTCAAGAAAAAAGAGGACTGGGTGACCAACAGGCAACTTGCTAGCATGACCGGTTTGAGGGTGAACCGCTGTTCCGAGGCGGTTTCGAGGCTGGCGAAGCGGGGAATCGTAAGTATTCCGGAAAACCGGAAGGGTTACCGCCGCAAGATTAGGTTTAACAAGGACTTCGACACCTGGAGGGGTATCCCGAAAAACCGGAATAGTACACCGAAAAAGCGGAATACCCGTTCCGCAAAAGCGGAAGGGGTATTGCGAAAAACCGGACGCCGTACTACAAAAGAAACCCTTAGTAAAGAAACCCTCTTTAAAGAAAACAGTATCCCCCCAGTTAAAATCTACCTGACCGAGGAGCAGGATTTGGCTCTGACCGAGTGGTCGACCGTCCCCTGTAAAAAAAGGCCCAATCGGGGCCTATTGGCCGAGCAGCTCATAAAGCTGTGGGCAGAGTTCCCCGCCGTCGACTTCGTCTCCCTGGGAAAGACGTGCAGGGCCTGGTACGAGGGGGAGGGCAAGAGGTGCGGCAACCTGTCCCTGGCGATGAGGAATTTCGCGAAGAAGGCAATTCAGTTCGGGAGGGACTTGCGGACGCCCGTCGACGGCATAGCCGCGGATTCGGAGCCGGGAGACGACGGGCACGTTCCCTGGCCGAAGCCGCCGCCTATCCCGACAGACGACGACAAAGACCTATGGCGGGCGGTCTTGGCTGCCGTGAAGGAGACCGTCGAGGTGAAGGAATTCGACACGTGGCTCCAGCCGACGCGGGTCGCCGGGCGGACGAGCCGCGAGGTCTGGGTCGAGGTCCCCAGCTCGTTCTACGCCGACTTCATAAACGAGAACTACCTCGAGGCGATTCGGGTTGCCCTCGTCGGCGCCGGTATGCCGGAGACGGTCGAGATTTACGTGGGGATAAGGTGAGGAGCATGACGTTGAAGCAGTGGATAATATTGACCGTCTCCCGATGGCTCGAGGGGCTTCGGCCTAGGCGGCAATATTGGATTAGCCCGACGGGCCTCGATATCAAACTCCCGCCGGGGACGCGCCTGGTCGCCCACGGGCCGGTTACCTACGTCACGGCCCAGATAGCCGGAGACGGTTCGCGCTACGCCGAGTTCAACAACCGGCCCGGCTGGGTCATCTTCGTACCCGACGCCTAAACGCAGACGCGACGACGCATAAACAGTAAGGCCGATAATGCCCGAGACGCCCAAACCCGATTACGAGACTTACGCCGAGAGGTACGCCTTCTGGGTGGGGTTTGCGGCGGGGGCCGAATGGCTCGTGGCGAGGTTGAACGAATACTATAACCGGGAGGACGGCGATGAGTAGCGAGGTGCTGAAAGCGGCCAGGAGCGAGGAGCGGGCGGTCTTGTACGCGGCCGTGCGGGTCATCTTCAAGGCGTCGGGCGGCGCGATGGCCTTTGCGGCCGTGTCGTTCGTGGCCGGGTTTCTCGTCGGCTTCAGCGTTGGCGGGATGGCGGCGCTGTGGTGGGGCGGACTCGTCTTGGCTCTGTGGTTCGCCGGCGGCGCGCTGACGTACGCGGGCCTGCGGGACGGCCTCTTCAGGGTCGCCCGCTGGTACCTGACGGAGCGGGTGGTCGAGCGGGAGGAGGGGTAGGGGATGTTCTGCCTGGGATTGATTACCGGTTTGGTCGTCGGTTACGTATTGGGTTTTATCACCCCGATAGTAATCGTATTCGTAGGTTATTATTGGACTACCCGGCACGGGATTAACTGACGCGCCTTTCGGGGCGTTGATTGCGGAGGGAGACGATGGCCGATAACGGCTCTAACATACTTGTTGGTTATAAGGAAATCGCGGACTACTTGGGGTATTCGATATCTCAAGTAAAGAAAATTCGCAAAGACGACTCTAGTTTTAGTTCTTTATTTATCCAGAGGAAGCCGAATTGTAGGGTTATTATCCGAACGGAGGATTTAATTAGCTGGTTAATCAGTAAACGGAACGATAAAAGGGTTGTTGCCGAATGAAGAACCTGTTATTGTTTATTAAAAGGGAAAGTGGTGATTCGAGGGTTAATAATAGTCCTAAGTCTTTGCGTATATACCGCGAACTTCTATTTGCGGTTTATTTCGTCCTTGTTGTTATGGGACGCGCAAAAAGCGTACTGGATCGGTAGCACTATCGCCCAAGTAGAGGCTGCCCTTTTAGGTTTTTTGGCGATATTTATTTTGTTTAGAGCAGAGCAACTGCGAAATGAATTTAATAATATCTCGGAGGATGTTGATAATTTAATAACCGACGATTATTTATTGAACTCGTTAATGAATAATGTATTACATACCGATTATGGTACTCTAATACGAAGGGTGTATTCCAAAGTTCTAGTAGAAATACGCGCCGGGAATATGTCGGTATTAGTTATAGAGAAACGGATATCGGGTGACTATTTCCCTTCTGTTAAACAGGCTCGAGCTCTTATAGATAAGATAACCGATTATATCGGTAGGATTAAAAACATTAAAGGAAGTTTGGTTTCGAAGATTTCAGAAGATGGGCTCTTGCAGCAGCAAGGTGTAGCGTTTTTCGAATCAGCAGAAATTAGGTGGCAAAATAGTAATGAAGAAATAGTCCATATGACCTTATCGGGTTATATCGATGACTTTATAGATGGCTGTGTTAAAGAATACGAGAAACTTAGTCGATCGCTGGAAGAGTACATAAACGCAGTATCGGATTTTAATGATATACCGTACCAAAACGCCCCGTCTAAATACGTTAAATATAAAGAGTCATTAAGCGTTTTTCCGGTACCCGATAATTTACGGTGGCCTTACAAGATCGGGTTATTTAACGCGGATTTCGAGAGGATAAAACATAGCTTACGAAACGGCCATTATAGATTCGAGGAGCGTGTCGCTAAGGGTTTTTTAACTCGCTTAATGAATATTATCCTACCTAATATACAGGATGATAGTATAAACCAACGGTTCATGCGTATAGATTCGGTTTCTAGGGATTTAGTATTTAATATTGGTAGGGTTACGTGGTTGTATGATTTGTTTCTTAGTTTAATCTCTGACTATGAAAACTTGGTAAAAACGCGAAAACGCTTAATTAATGAATCGAAGACGCGGCTTATCGGGCTGGCAATAATAATACTTTACTCGGTCGTTTACCTAATATTTATCAACGCGTCAAACGACACCTTATTATACATGTTCCCGTTTTCGCTTTTATTAATAGCATCTTTCGTTTCGTTCATCGTAATAACGCTAATAGCGATAATAGGTACTTTCCGCTTTTCAGTTTAACCCATTACGCTATTTAATACCAAATCGGCCAATATCGGCCGATTTTTCTATTGCGTTTTGTGCTACTAATTATGCGAAGTACCGCCGCCCCCGTTTAAGGGTGAAAAATGAACTCAGAGGCCAGCACGCTGTTAAAGACCTGGAAGGTCATCGCCGACTACCTCGGGTACTCGGTGAGCAAGGCGAGGCGGATGGAACGCGAGAAAGCCCTCCCCGTTTTCCGCGACCCGGGGGGCACCGTCTGCGCCGACAAAACCGAACTCGACAAATGGATTTATAATAAAATAAAGTGAAAAGTGAACCGATATAGACGTATTTAAACACATTTAGACCGATTTGAACCCTTCACTTTTCGACCCGTTTATGTTCTAAATATAGCACGATGATTTTTCACGCGAGACATAATTCTCCTTTTGGACGCGGCCCGGGCCGGGCGAGTCCCGGGCCGACGGATATACTCCGCGCCCGGTCTGGCCATCGAGGCCGCCGGGCGGGCCTACGAGGCCTCCAAGGGGGAATTCAACGAGATAAACCGGGGCCGCGCGCAACGTTATAAGAGGTAAACCCGCCCGGCTCCCACCCCCAAGGGGTAAAGTGGGCAATTCAGATAAGGCCGAAGTAGACTTAGCAGACGACCGGCATAGCCGGGTCGACGACCGCCACAGGCGGGCCGATAATTGGTACTACCGGGCGACCCAGGACGAGACCTACGTCGGTGGTTTCGAATGACGGCGCTGTGGGGGCAATGATAGATAAAACAATAAACGCGGTAACGAGGGATGACGGCTGAGAAGAAGAAAAGCACACAAAAGGGCAAGAAAGGCCGGGGCGCGAAAGGGCAAAGAAAAAGCCCTCTCGCCGAACGGATGAACAAGCTGCGGGCGGCGTTTTACGACGCCGTAACCGAAGAGGACATAGAAGCGATAGTGGGGAAGCAAATCGAAATGGCGCGATCCGGCGACAGGCACGCCTCCCAGTTCATCTTCGACCGGATATTCGGAAAACCCATCTCACAAAAAGGAAGCGGAACTGAAGACGACCCTATACATTACGTTGTTCGCTATTTTAATGCCGACGATAACGGTAAGTAGCGAGGTCGAGCTGTTGGAGCCGCAGCAGCGGTTCTTCGACGCGTGCGAAACCCACAAGTACGTCTACGGCATCGCGGGCATCGGAGGCGGCAAGTCGATATCCGGGGCGTACCGCCTCACGATGTACGCCATCACAGGAAGCAACACCCGCTGGGCGTTCGTAGCGCCGACCTTCGGCGACGCGACGGCGATACTCGATTTCACCCTCCTCGAACTCGTCCCCGACGGCACCGTCGAGCGGGTCAACCGCCAACTCCACGAGATAAAGCTGAAGAACAACTCCGTTATATTCTACCGGTCGGCCGACGCGGTACAGCGGCTGAGGGCCCTCGGCAGCATCGACGGCGCCTGGCTCGACGAGGCCGAGGATTTCCGGCCCGACATCTTCAAGATTATGCAGGGACGCGTGGCGAGAGGCGGCGGCAACATCTGGGTAACCACCTCCCCCCGCAAGTGGACGGGGCCGGAGGCGAACAAGCGCCTCTCGTGGATCTTCAAGGAGCTCTCCGGCGCCGGGATAACGATAGAACCGGATACGATGTTTTACGAAGCCGGGAACATCGCCGTCGTCTCGTGGAAATCGGCCGACAACCCCTGGTTCGACGAGGAGGAAATCGCGATACTCCGGGAGCAGTACGGGCCGCTCTGGGCCGCCCAGGAGCTAGACGGCCTCTATGTCGACCTCTACGCCGGGGATATTTTTAAGGAGGAGTATTTTAAGGCCGCCGACCTCGACGCCGCCTGGGAGTACGTCGTCATCGCCTTCGACCCGGCCATATCGAAGTCGGGGCTGGCCGACTACTCGGTGGCCCAGGTCTGGGCGCTCTTCAAGGGGAACGCGTATCTGCTCGAGGAGATACGCGGGCGCCCCGACCCGGTGGAGCAACTGGAGATGCTCCGGGCGCTGGTCGATAAGTGGAAGGCCCACAAGATAATCGTCGAGGACGTGGCGTACCAGAGGGCGATAATAACCCATCTGAAAAAAGAGGGTTTTCCGGTCGAGGGGGTAAGGCCCGACGGCAACAAGACTGCCCGGGCTTCCCGCCTTTCCGGCCCGATGGCGGCGTGCAAGGTCTACTTCAAGCCGGAGATACTCACCGACGATTTCGTTTCCGAGTTCGTCCAATTCCCGAACTGGCCCCACGACGACCGGGTGGACTGCGCCGGTTACGGGGTACAGGAGGTTCTCCACGGCGACGGCGAAGCGAAATTATACGCGTTTACCAAGGGATGGGCATAGTGGATCTACTCTACCCAGCCAAGTGGCTTTTAGGCGCAGCGATTAAGAAAACGCCCCAGTTCCAGGAGGCGGTCTCGGGCGCCCAGGACTGGCGGCGTACGCTCGAGCAGTTCTGGGATTTCGTCGGCGGCACCACGACCCGAGATTTGCCCGACGACGAGCGCGAGCGGGCCGCGACCAACGCGTACGCCGCCTGGCGGGACAACCCGATGGCGGCCGGGTTCATCAACACGATGAACTACTTCATGACGCGGCCGGGCTTCGCCATAGACCATCCCGACGACGACGTGAGGGCCTTAATCGACGAGTACGTAATCGAGGACAGGTTTATATTTACGTTGAAACAGATGATTAACCGGTCGCTGATGTTCGGCGAGGTCTTCCCGGTGATGTTCGCCAACACGATAACCGGGGACGTGAAGGTACGGGAAATCGAGCCGAGCGAAATCGAGCAGGTGGTGACCGACCCGGACGACTATTATAAGATCGACGCGCTCTATCGTAAGTTTACCCGGCGCGAGTGGGATTACCAAACGAACCGTTTTAACGACGAGGATTTTGTCGAGTACATCCGCTACAACGAGAACGTCGGCAACTACACGATGCGGTCGTTCCTGTATTGGAAGCGGCCGGTACTATCGAACGTGACGCGGGGCATAAGCTACCTTTCGCCGGTGCTGTGGGATTTGGCGCAGTACAAGGAAATCAAGCGGAACCGGGCGATACTCCACCGGGCGCGGGCCGCGATCGCGTGGTTCGTGACGGTGAAGGCGGCGACCTCCGAGGAACTATCCGCCCTCAAGGGCGAGATAAAGGAGCGTGGCGCGCCCAACCCCGGCTCAGTAGTCGTAAACTCCGAGGCGATTCAATGGGACGCGAAGGGGCCGGATACGCGCGGGGCCGATGCCCAATACGACCTGCGCGAATTGGGTTTACAAGTATGCGCCGGGACGTCGATGCCCGAGTTCATCGTCCGGGGGGACGCGTCGAACGCTAACTACTCGTCTAACGCGATTACCTTCGACGCCTTCAAGGTCGTCTGCCAAGCGGCTTTCGGCGTGTGGGACTTCAATATCGTGGAACTCTTCGCCTGGATACTCGACCGTTGGGCCGACGCCCGGCGCGTGTCCCCGGAGGCGGCGCGGGAACCCGTGCAAGTGATATGGCCCGATCTGCCCCAAGACCAAGCGGCATTTACCGAGATGCTGAATTCGGCCCACGACCGGGGAGTCATAAGCGACAAGACCTACGTCAACTACCTGCCCCTCGACGTAACCTGGGACGAAGAGCGGGTGCGGCTCGAGGAGCAGGAGAAGGAGAAAGTCGGCGGTATACCGTTAAAGGACGGCGTAACGCCGCTCGAACGACAACCGGAATTGGAGACTGCGGGAGCGGGACGGTTGTAATGCCTGAAACCGAGCCCAAATGCCGATACCCCGACCCCGACGAATACCCGGAGGAGTGTACCCATTACTGCGATTTCTATTTAATCTGCCGCCGCGACGGTATGCCGTGCGCGGTTTTCGGCGAAGGGGAGAAAAATGACGCCGGTGATGAAGAGAAGGCGGCGGAATAGGGGCAAGATGAAGCGCTTCGTCAAGGCGTACGTGGCCTATTGTAAGGACAACCGACATCGGCTCATAACCGAGGCCGAGGCCATGATTATAGTTAGACTATACGCGTTCAGCATATTCCAGAACTTGAAGCGCGTCAAAGACGGGCGACTCGGCGGGCGTTATAGTTAACGCCTTTTAAGGTTAAATTTTTAAAAAGCCGAAACGATGGAACTCAACGCAGACGAAATAAAGTTAATAGAGCAGCTTCGCAAATTGCGTTTCGGCGAAGCAAAAATTACTAAACAAGACGGCAAGATAATGTACGTGGACGTAACCGACAGGACGAAATATAACTGAGGTTTTTTATGGGTATCGTCAGCAGAGATTCAACCGAAACGTCCGGAACCGTGACCGGCGAAAGCGCGGCGCGGTTAATCAAACCGCACCTGTCTAATCTGCCGGCCGAGGTCTCCGAGAAGAAGAACGGGACATGGAAAGACCTTCGATACTACGACGAGCGCGGGAAGGTCGAGTACGTCATAACCGTCGAGAAGAAGAAGGGTGAATACACGGCCGTACGCGTGTCGAAGAGGCGCGGCGTAAGCAAAAAGGAAATCGCCGAACAGAAGCACCGGGAGGCGCTCTACCGGGTGATCGCCGCCTACGACGAGAATGCTGTCCTCGACGACCTTGTTGACCTGCTCTCGGAGACGGTCACCGCCGAATCGGAGACGGTCACCGCCGAATCGGGGACGGTCACCACGGAATCGGGGGAAGAAAGTCGGGCCTTCGACTTCGACTTCCGCGAGGACAAAAAGAAACTCAAGGCGGCGGTCGCCGTCCTCGAGAAGTACGGCCAGCGAATGTACTCGAAGGGGATAGTCGCTGCGTGCAAGGCCGCAAAGATAGAACCGGATTTTTTGAGGTTCCACAAGGAGCTTACGGTAGAATTTGAAAAGGTGGATAAACAGTAATCGATAAATAGCCTGACTGGACACACCAGAGGGCGTTGACCGGGAGACCGGCGGCGCCTTCTTTTTATTAAAGGAAAGATTATGCCTTGGAATTCGATAGACGAACTGCCGCCCCCGTTCTCGGGGCTCCCCGAGGGCGCGAAGGAGCTGGCCCTCGCAGCAGGGAATGCCGCCCTCGCCGACGGCGCGACCGAGGAAGAGGCGATAGAGGCGATGTGGGCCGCGGTGAAAGATAAATACGAGAAATCCGGCGACGACTGGGTTCTCAGAGAGAGCGCTATGGACGACACCGACAAAGGCCGGGGGGCGAAGGGGACGTTCCACAGTACCTGGCTCGAAAGCGCGGGGAGCATCGAGTATTTCGAGGAAACCGTCCCGGAAGCCGAAGGGCCGCGGCGGACGCTCCGCGTTACCCTGATAGAAGAGGGGTTCAGCGACAATGTTCACGAGTCGCGGCGGGGCGAGCAATACCGGCGATACTACCCGGCCTATACGATAGAGCAGGCGGCGCGGCTCGCCGAAGGACTCCCCGTCTACGTCGGCAACGCGTCTGACCATCTCGGGGTGAAGACCCTCCGTGACAAGGCGGGGGTGCTCCGGAACGTCGAGCTCGCCGAGGCAGGCGGAAAGAAGGCCATCAGGGGCGACTTGCGGGTGTTCAAGCACCAGGGTTGGCTCCTCGACATGGCCAAAGACGACGTGGGCGCCTTCGGCCCGAGTATAGAGGCGGGGGGGCAGGTTCGGTGCCCGGCCACGGTAGACGGCCGCTCGGCGGCGATAGTGGAGAGCATAGACGAGCTGCGCGCGGCCCTCCTGGTCGAGAACCCGGCGGCGGGCGGCGCCGTACACGACGTTTACGAGAGCAGACACGGCGGAAACGGAAAAGAGGACACGACGGAGCCGGAAATCCCCGCGGCAAGCGACGAAGCTACTGCCGAAACGGGCGCGCCCGTCGAGGACGATATAGCGGCGAAAGACGCGAAGATAGAGGAACTCACCGAGTCGATAAAAGAATACGAAAGCGCGATGGCCGAGGCCAGGAGCGCGGAGCTCGCCGAGGCGGCGTTCCCGAAGGCGAAGTTCGCCGGCGAGAAAGGCGTCGAGGTCGAGGTGGACGTATTTGCCGAAGCGACGCGCAATCGTCTCAAAGAAGAGCTAAAGGGCGAGACCGACGAGACGAGGATTAAGGAGGCAATCCGGGCGGCGGTCGCCGAGATGGGCGAGATACTCGAAGCGAAGGGCGTCAGGGCCGGCGCGCCGGTCAACGTCGGCGGCGGAACCCCCGGCGGCAAGGCCGGCGGGAGGACGCACCTGACCGAGGCGAGAAAGGACATCGAAAACGCCTTCGGGGTCAAATCGTCAGAAAAAACCGAAGACGGCGAGGGCGGAAAGCAGGAGGTGAAAGGTGGCTACCAATCTTAAGCAGGAAACGAGGATGCTCAACCTCGACATCGGGGGCGCGGCGAGTTCGGGCGACCCCTGGATGCTGGGGCCGTTGTCGTGCGTCCTCGTAACCGATACCGACGCGGACAACATGGCGGACTGCGACTTCGGGCGGATGCTCGTCGTCTATGACCTATCCGTCGAAGACACGGTCGGCGGCGGGATAGCGGTCGGCGACGTCATTTACTACGACTCGGGCGCGACGCCGGTACTCAACAACAACGCGGCCGGCAAGGAATACGGGATCGCGACCGAAGCGGTAGGGGCCAGCGCCACGGCCACTATCGGCGTAATCCTCTATCCCGGCATAGAGGCGTAAAGGAGGTAAAGACTTGATGCGGAAATTATTTTTACTACTAACCGTTCTCGCCGTCTCCGCGTTCGGGCGACAGGCCCATCTCTACGTCGGCGCCGGCACCGAAACGCCGGACACGTGGGACCAGAGCGCCGGGGACGCCTATTTCGCCGGAGACCTCGAAGTGGACGGAGACTGCGACTTCGACGGCGTGGTGGCGTACGACGTGGTTACCTTTGCCGCGGACGACGCGACGCCCGACGTTTCGGGAGGGACCATATTCGAGACCCCGGCCAACTCGGCGCCCACCGCCATAACCGACTTGGACAACCCGGTCGCCGGCTCGGTGATAACCATAATAATTGGCAACGCCGGTAATCCGAGCACGATAGCAGACGGGGGCAACTTCAACCTGTCGGCGGCGTGGAACCCGGGCCTGGACGATTCGATAACACTTTATATACAGGCCGACAACGACTACGTCGAAATCGGCCGAAGCGACAACTAGGAGGTGAAATAGGTGAGCAATGAATTAATCCAGGCGGCGCGCAAGTGCCTATTGGACGAGGCCGAAAAACCGAACCCCCGGTTGCGGGTATCGCCCGGCGATCTGCCGACGATGGCCGACCAACAGGCGATTTATGAGGCGATGTCGACGTCGGACTTCCCTGTCCTGCTTGCGGACACGGCGCGGAAGAAGATGCTCCAGCGATACGAGATGGAGCAGGGGCCCCTCTCGCGCCTTATGGAGACCGAGTACGTCTCCGACTTCGAGGACCACACGGGAGTACGCCTGACCCAGCTCGGGAACTTGCTCGAAGTATCCGGCGAGTTCACCGAGGGCCTCGAATATACGGCGGTGACCGAAGAGGGCAAGACATACCGTGTGCGGTTCTGGGCGCGCCGGTTGAAGCTGACCATGAAGGCGCTTCACACCGACAAGCTCGACCAGCTCGGCAAGCTCGCTTCGACCTGGGGGGAGCTTGCGGCCGATTCACTCGAAGAGCGGCTTGTAATACCGTTCAACGACAACGTCGAGCAGGACGGCACCACGGCCGTGTTCTCGGCGGCCCGGGGCAACTGTGGCACCCTCGCGTTGACCCAGGCGAACCTCGAGACCACGATTTCGAACCTGCGGCAGGCGACCTACACCGACGGCGACGGCAACACGCGCCGCATCAAGTGCAATAAAGTCTACCTGCTCGTGCCGCCGGAGTTGGAGACCACGGCGTGGCAGATATGGACCGCGACCAAGTTCGTACCCGCGGCGGCCGGTATCGAGTTCGACCCGAAGGAAATCTGGAATCAGTACGGACTCCAACCCCCGGTAATGGTTCCCAACTTCGAAGACGCCAACCGGTGGTTCGTCGTAAACGCGAGCCGCGAGTGGGTCGCGCAGGTCAAACACAGCGACGCACAGACGCCGATGTTCCTCCAGAAGCGGCCGTACTGGGACAACAACGTCCTCGGCTACCCGGTTGACGAGAGCATGTGCGCCGAATGGGGCTGCGTCTATTTCTACGACTACTACGTCAAGGACTACCGGACGATGTACGCGCAAGACCCGGACGACCCTTGGTAGGAGGCTTCATGCAGAAGGTAAGGGTTATCAGTACGATGGAGATACTGCTCGCCGATATAGCCGACAGCTTGCGCATATTGGCGAAGCGCCCTCGTCTGGAGATTCAGCCCTCCGGCGAAGTAATCGTACCGGACGATGAGGCCGGCGATAAACCGGTGAAAAAGCCCGCAAAAAAACCTGCGAAGAAGAGGGCGAGTGCTCCGAAGGAAGAGAAGACCGGAGGTGCCGGGGCGCGCGCTAAGACCGGCGTCAGAAAGACCGGCAGGAAGAAGGATTAATGGCGACCGAGGCCAGAGTCCGGCAGTTGATTTTAGGGATAGCCGCGGAAATAGACGCGGCGGACACGACGGCCATAGCCGCCGAATGCGCCGAGACCGGGAATAACCACCGGGCGGCGGCGAACCTGATACGCGTCTACGTCAACATGATGGCGACGAAGCTCGAGTCGTACAAGATGACCGACGGGAAGCAGGCGAAGCGGCGTGACCTGGAAGACTTGCTGGCCCTTGCCGACAAGTACGACGAGGGCGCCACGAGCAAGAGCACCGAGGTCGCCGACCTTTCGATGGCCGTCGAACGGACAGGCGAGGATTTGACCGAATATCGGGACGAATGAGAACTGAGACGAAGGGTATAGAAAGAGTAACGTTAATACGCCCGGCGATAGCCGAAGTGACAGAGGGCGAGGTGGCCCGATGACGCTCGCGGCCGACATAGCAGCCGACGTGGAAGAGACGTTCGAAGATTGGGCCCGGGACGACATAACCCGAAACCACCGGACCGTCACCGACGTCTCCGAGACCGGCTCGACGCCGACGTACTCGGAGAACGTTACCGTCATCACCGGCGTCTTCACCGTCATCGAAGAGAGCTTGCGGGAGTCGGTCTTCGGCGGGATGGAGGACGGGGACGCGGTATTGGCCGTTCTGCCCTCCCAGGAGATAGAGTACGAAGATAGGATAACCGTCGACGGTATTAATTACTACGTGAAGGAAATCAGGGGCGAGGACGCGGTCGGGACGCCCAACCAGAAGTTCTGCAAACTCATAAGGCTATGATAGTCAAGTCGATAATTGCGGTCAAGACCGCCCTGATGAACACCCTCGTCGACCAGACGAGTGCAGCGATATTTTCGGCCATTAGTGAAATACTTACCGGATGGCCGCACACGCAGCTAGTTCAGGAGAATCCGCCGACGGTCAATAATCCGTACGTTGCCGTCGACTTCCAGGGGCTTTACGGCCACGGCATCGACTATACGGAGCGGTTGACTTACACCGACGCAGACCCCGGCGACGGCAAGACTCACAGATACGACGTTTATGCATTGGCCAACCTCGGTATCAACTGCCACATTCATATACTTGCCGCGACTACCGACGAGCTCGTTGGGACTGATAGCCCGTACTGGACAGGCTACGTCGAGCAGGCGATGGTGGCCGTTCGGTTGTATCCCGAAATTGTAGGGACAGACGACACGCATATAGTCTGGGATCTGTCCGTCGACGAGCCGTTCGACATACCGGGGGCCGTAACAGTAGGGACGTATGAGGGTTTGTTGTTTTATGCCGTCGTCAATACGGTGCTACGGGGCAAGTTGACCGGCGTTTCGGTCGACGGGGCGCCGATTACGAAGTTAGAACCGTACGACGACGATTTCACGCCCGTCAAACCATAGGAGCGAAAATGGCGGATTTATTGGAGAAGGAGAAAGTCAAGAGGGAGCCTCCGCCCGAACCAAAACCCCCGAGGGACGGGAAGGCGTTGCCCGAATACTGGGCGCGCGAAACCAAAACCCGTTTTTATAGAGGCGGTATGCGGGCGGCCGGGATTCCCCTTGATAAACCGATTAGCAAAAAAGAATTCGAAAAGGCGGTTAAAGAACACTATAGCCGCCCCCAAAAAGGGTAGGTGAAATAAATGGTAACTGGATTAGCAGATCTCGCCGGCTTTATCCCCACGATTAAGGACTACGGGTTAGGAGCCGCGTCAGGCACCGGCGGGCGGTGCGGATTCGCCGGTATATCCCAGAACGGCGACCCTGATTTGTTCTACGAGTTCAACTCGGCCCAGGACGCGCGGGCCACGCTGGGACTGGGACCGGCGCTTGAGCAGATATGCGACCTCTTCGAGGACGGCGTGAGCAGCACCGACCGGGAGCTCAACGTCCAGACCGTAGTTTACCGGGAGATGGACGATTCCGGCGGCGGCGCGGCTTCAGGGTCCGTTGACGATACCGGCAAGACGGGAGACGCAACCTACGCGGCCACTGCAGCATTGCCAAACCTCGACAGGACTTACGCCTTCGAGATAACGAAGGCCGACGACGACATCGCCAACAACGTGGCCGAGTACATGCTCTGCCGGAACTACGACGTCGTCGACCCGAACCACCAGGTTTGGGAAGGTCCGTTCGTGATTATCGAGGACGCAGTGCCGGGCACTTCGACGATTTACCTGGAGGAGCCGGGCACCGGCTTCGGGCTGGTAATTACCGGCGTCGGGCCGGCCGATTTCGACCTCGGCGACCTGGTCATCCTGACCGCGACGGCTAAAACGCCGACTACGGCAAACGCACTTCAGGCCATAGCCGACCTCGCCGCGTGGCGCGACCCCCTCGGCAACCCCATCGGCGGGACTTCCGATATTACGATAATCGGAAACGACCGGACATGGGCGGATACCGAATGGGACGACGTTCACTCCATCGCAACCGACGAATGGAACAACAACTTCCACCCGGTCCACCTGATTATCAGCTACACCGAGTGTTCGAAGACCGGCGTACCCGAAACTTACGATATTGATACCTGGGTAGGAGACATAAAGAGCGAGAGCGGTATCTACCGGGGCGTTACGCTTCCGACAAACTCCGACCTCAACGGCGCTATGTCGATAAGCGCGATATGGCTCTTGCGGGAGAGCGACGTCGGCTACCCCGGCGGCACCACCGGCGCCCAGGTGCGCCACCAATGCGGGGCGCTGGTCGGGCAGTCGATTCGCGCGCGGTGGCAGTGGGACATCGGCTGGGCCGAGCGGTTCCACTTCAAGGGCGCCTACAACGTCTATCCCTGGAACTCGGACGCCGACAATATGACAACCTCGGCCGGGTTCGCCGACGAATACCGGACGGCGGACGTCAACGAGGCGCATTTCCTCGTGGCATGGCCGCGACCCGGCTACATACGTAAGATTATCACGAACAAGTTCTGGGCGATGTGCGACAACCTATCGGATTACTTCAAGATGCCGTACTACCGGATAGTCGGGGCGACCCACGTGGTACTCCGGATATGGTTCGCCACCCGCGTTCTGGAGCCTGGCCTTTCGTCCAACGACGCGGCGTTCCTCGAGGCCGAGATAAACGGCTCGATTATCAAGCCGCGTATCGTCGACCCGTCGAAGGCCGGCGACCCGATCATCAAGCCCTACAACGACGCCTACATGTCGGTGTGGGCCGAACCGGACGTTCTCGTAACCGAGACCTTGGATTACTCGCTGGCGATAGTGCCGGTGGGTTCCAAGTATCAACTGGCCGGGTTTACGCAGCTCCGTAGGAGCCTATAGTAACTCCGCCGGAGCCTATAGGAGCTCCACAGGAGCTTATAGGAGTCCCGATGGGACTTATAGGAGGTGTAAGAATTGGCGATTAACGGAGTGGTTCATTCCTTCGAGGACGTCTCCATAATCATTATGGGGATGAAGATCGGGGGAATCGAACGTTGCGATTACGACGAGAGCGAGGACGACCCGGAGGTCGTTTACGACCAGGGCTCCCGCGAGCCTGTCGGTATGGGCCTGGGCGACACGCAACTCGTCGACATCACCCTCGAGATGCGCGAAGACGCCTTTACCGAGTTCGCGGCTCCGGCGAAGGCGGTGGGGAAGTCGGTCCGGGATTACTGGCCTTTCCCCATCGTGGTCGCTTACGCCGACAAGGAGCAGGACGGCGCTTTCGTCGCGAGTACCAAATCGGCGCTTCACATGGATACGCTTGACCAATGCAAGGTTGTCTCCGTATCGAAGCCGAACAAGCGAGGCGACAAGAAGCTGATACGGGAGATCAAACTCAAAGGGCTGAAGGTCGCGTAGGAGGCGTAATGTCTAAAGAAACACCGGGCGGGAAGTTGACGCACGAGGACTTGCTGGCGCGGATAACCGAGAACCCGCCGCCGGAGAGGATAACGATAACGCTCAAGCTGAAGCTGGAGGGCGGTAGCGTCACCGAAACCGACTTCCACTTCACGCGGAACGTTATCGCGTACGAGCGGTACGTTAGCTCGACCTGGCACGAGAAGAAGTCGATAGGGCCGATGATACAGTTCGCGGTCGACACGGTGGAGAAGGCCGAGCAGGAGGCGTTGCGCGCGGTTCTTAACGCCTATCCCAACGCGGTACTCCAGTTCGTCCCCGTGCTTATGGAGGCTTACGGCGGCAACATCGGCGAGGAAATAAAAAACGGGTAGAGGCCTGCGGGGCGAACGCTATCTCGCAGGCCCGCGCCCTAATCGAGGTTTTCTATGGCGACGTGCCGACAGACGTGGACGAGTTCAAAGACAGGGCAGTCACCGTTCATTTCGCCGTGGATTGGGTCGCGCGGACCATAGCCTACAGGATAGGCAGGATGCTCTTCGCAAAAACCGAGGACGAGACCGTTTAGATGGCCAGCACGTACGAAATCGAGATTGAAGTAACCGCCAAAGGCACCGCCGTACTTAAGAGTATCGACGAGACGGCGGGGGCGATCGAAAAAAAGTTCGTCGCGATAAACAGCCAAATCGACCAGATGTTTAAGCATATCGACGCGATCGGCGGTAAGGCGAAGGAGATGGGCGTCGAGTTGGCGAAAATCCGAGAGTTGGCCTCCGTTTCGGGGGAAATCAAGAGAGAGGTGACCGGGTTAGGCGACCAACTCGAAACGAAGGTCATACCCAACCTGAAAACCTTCATCGATCTGTTCTCGAAATTCGACAAATTAGCCGACTCCTGGTTGGAGAAGTTACCGCTTATTACCAAAGCCGTTGGAGAGTTCGGGGAGGAGATCGGCAAAATCGGATTAAAGGTCGCGCCGTTCTTAAATAAACTTCGTGATATAGGGACTACTACCCCTACCGGTACCGGTATTTGGGAATGGATAGATAAAGCCGGGGACATCACGTCGATACTGGGTTTACTGGGTTTAGTTTTGGGCGCGCTTAACTTGATCGTTACCATAAGTCCGGCGGCAGGAGAAGCTATTGCCGCAGCGGCAGCGGCCGCAGGTAGTGGGTTGCTTCCTGTTCTTATCATTGCGGGGGGCATCTTATTATATTTAGCCCAAATAGCCGGTCTCATTGCATTAGCAGATTGGGCCATACCTTGGGTTGGTAAAAAGATATGGGGAGAGGACTATCCCGGTGGTGGGCCGATTGGTACTTTCAAGATGGGCGGCGAATTCGCAAAGGAACTCTTTACCGGCGGCTTGTTGGATAAGGACTGGGACTACATATATTCAAAATATAAGGACTACGGAAGCTATAAAAAATGGAAGGAGGAGGATAAGAAACGGCAAGGGGAGCATAAACAGAAGTGGCGTAAAGGGATAGACTATTGGCCCCATCAGCCTGAAGTACCGCCCAGTACAGAATGGTCAAAACTTTGGGCCGGCGGCAAAGATACGGGCGATCTCAAGGGTATGTTGCCGATGGGCAAGACCCCCGAAGGCGTTGACGTATGGGACGCGACCGGTAAGGAAACGGCAGCGATGAAAGCTATCGGGTCATCATCGCTAAACGCCGCGGCCTTTTCCCCGTTATTGCATTTCCTTTGGACGTTTCTATTCGAGACCGTGACAGAAGTAGGGGAGGCGCCAGAAGATGCGGAGCCGCTACGGCGATTTTTCCCAGTATCAGCGGACTATATTTTACCGTTTTCAATGGAAGATTACATGGAATCGCAGTGGGAGTTGCAACCGTATCCGGAAGACCTCCCACCAGAGTCGTGGCGGTTTTGGAATCCGAGTCCTGTAATGCGATATACTCCGAGAGCTCCGAGGGAATACCTACCGCAATACGAACGGCTAACTGAGCCGCGGCAACCAACACCGGGAGACGTACCGCTACAGGAACGCAATGAAGAGTTGTGGGAAGGGTTTTTGCGCGACCTCGGTGAGGGAGCCCGTCTAGGGCCCAGTTTTTCCCCGGAAGACTTCGCGTGTCCCGGCGGGTATCCGGCCGGGGCGTTGGCGGCCGCTTATGGCGGCGAAGGCGGTGCCGGCGGCGCGGGTAAGACCATCACGTTATATCAGACCATCGAAAAGGTAGATATAAATACCACCGAGAAAGTAGACGCCGACACTTTAATCGAAATAGCGGGAACGCTCCTTAAAAAGGAGGCCGATACGTTGGCATGACGAGCTTACTCGAACATATACCGGGCGTAAACGACATTATGAACCGCTGGTTCGCCTACGGCAACGACGCCGGATTAATGTTCGTCGATTCGGCCTTCGTCACCCTCGGCGGATACGAAATAAAACTGCCCGTATCGATTGCGCTGTCGGCGGTTAAAAAAGTAACCGTCCACGAAAACGACGGGCTGGTGGAGCCGATTACGTTCGTGACGCGGTGTATAAAGACCGAGCTTACTCTGTCGGGAAAGGCCGGGAACTGGCGGAAAACCACCCTGCCGGGGGTCCCCACCGTCCCCGTAGTGGGCGGCGCCGTCGGGGGCGCGGCGGGGATCGCGAGTACGCTTTTAGGCACCGACGAACTAATAAACAAGGCCGAGATGTTGGGCGAACTGTACGGGCTTCTACGGAAAGCCGACGAACCGGTGGAGATAAATGACCGAGAGGGGTTATTGGTCGAGAAGGGAATCCGCGCCGTCAACCTAATGGATTTCCGGGAGACGCCGGAAAGCAGTCAAGTTGCGTGGACTATGCGCTGTGTGGTCGATTCGGACATTAACCCCATGCGCCTGATTTTTCCGAAGGAAGATTAAATGAAGGGAACCTATCACAGGGTCGGACCGGGCGAGGATTTAATGTTCTTGGCCGAAATCTACTACGGAGACTCGACGGCCTGGGGACACATCTTCTGGGCGAACTGGGACGTGTACGGCGACGACTTCGAGATGGTGCCGGCCGGGTCAGACGTTTTCATACCGGACCTGGAGGTTTCCGCCCAGTCGGTTCGCCTGTACAGGGACATAGCGGAGAACCCGGCGCCCGTCAATGCGCAGGAGACGGGAACATGGGAAGTCCGGGGGACGCCGACCGATATGACCATCCGGATAGAAGAAACTGGCGCCGGCGATAAAAGGGTCTTGTTCAGGTTCAACGACGAGTCGGTGGTAATGACGGGACCGACGGGGCTTCAGTACGCGGCGGAAAGAGTAAGTACGTTTTATTCGTCGGGTTCGCGGACAATGAGTAGCGGCAGCCTGGAGGCGGGCGAAGTTTTACAGGATACTTTATCAAACGCGTTCGGCGCGGGTTCGGTCTGGACGTTCGTGCCGGAGGTCGACGAGGTCGAGGGGTTGGACACCGTCGGCGTTCCTGGGCCCATAGAGGAGCCGGTGCCGGAACGCAGGGGGATAATTCCGAACCTCTTGCGGATAGCCGTCGAGGAATATATAGGGCACCATTACTACTACTTCGACGCACTCGACGAGAATAATTTTACCGAAGGGGATATCTTTAAGAACTTACAGCAGGTCAGAATACCGCCACGGGGCAAGAGGCATTTAATCGCCGAGGCGGCGAAGTGGAGGGACCGGCTTGGTTACTCTTAATCCGAGACACCATTTGCAAATAACCCGGCTGGACGGTTCCCTAGCGACGGTTAAGGTTATAACGTCGGCGGAAGTTAAGATGTCCAGGGAAACGGCATACGATACCTGCGATATAGAGTTCCCGAACCATAAGGTATTTACGTTGGACGTTTTCAACGAGGGAGATTTAGTAGGGTTGATGCTCGGTTATAGGAACGCGATACCGTTAACGCCGGTATTTATCGGCGAAATAAAAGAAATAAAACCCGGGCTTCCCTTGAAGATTAGTTGCGAGAGTAAAGGGTCAAAGACGCTACAGGGGGAGATAAACAAGGTGTACGCCGAATCGACGTGGAAGGAAATCGCGAGCGACGCGATTGTTGAGGCCGGCCTTACCCCGATATTGGCGGAGACGGAACCCGAAGCGCGCCCTCGGGAAAACTTTACGGTATCGAAGCGAACGCCCGCGCAGGTTCTCAACTACGCGGCGAAGGCGACGAAGTGGAACTGGTACTTGATACCGGGTACCGATGAATGCTGGTTCGGCCCTTACGACCAGGAACATGCCGGGGAAACGGCTAACTACAGGTTTATAGTCGGAAGAAACATCTTCTCGGATAAATGTGAGTTGATTTACCGTTCGCAGGAAAAGAGGATTAAAAAGGTAAAGGTTATATTGACCGACTCTCAATGGCAGGCCGATACCGTTATAGGAGAATACGAAGGCGAGGGTTACGAGCCCGGCGATTACATTTTGACCGTCAAAGAACAAGATCCGAACCCGACGGTCGAGAAAGCCGACGAAATAGCCTATGCGCGTTACCTGGAGTCGGCGCGGACGGGCTTTGAGGGGAAGTTCACGGCTGTTGGGAATCCGCACATACAGCAGGGGTCTAGGATAGCGATTTCCGACCCGAAGCACGACATTCCCCAGGGCGCAGGTTCATTAAGTTCACAGCAAGGGTGTTATCAAGATTCCAATGAGTTTAAATACCGGCACGCGACCGTCGATACGGTAACCCACAAGTTCGGCAACGGAGAATACCTGATGGAAGTGAAGATAGCCGGCGCGTATAGCGATGAGTAGTTTCAGAGACATAATAAACTCGGTGGTCGATTTCCCCGAACTCTTTACGGTCGGAACCGTTGCGGCGGTGGACGAGGCGACTTACTCGTGCGACGTTCAGCCCGACGATGGCGGGCCGCTCGTAAAGGATGTTCCTTTAAGGGTTAGAAGAGACAATAACAAAATAGGCGTTACGATAGTCCCGGCGTTGAATACGCCGATAATAATAATGTGGGTAGATACACAACGCCCGACCGTCTTCCAGGTACAGAAGTGGGCGAAGGTAATAATCCAGGACGAGAGCGGCCTGGGGTTCGTGATAACGGCATCGGACAAAATAAAGGCCGGGATTGAGGACAGAGCGATCCACCCCGTCGCTTGGGGCGACGCCGTAGCATCGTATTTTAGCAAAATTCATACGGCGATAACCGGTCTTCATGGCACATTGGATGAGCCGCCTAACGTAGAAAGCGGGGAGGTATTTACGTCGTGAGACAGATTGACTTTGTAAGTTTGAGACGCGATACCGACCTGGACCTTGTGGTTCAGTCCGAGTCCGAGGGCGGCGCGGTCGACCTTCACGGCGGCGACTACGCGCTCCAGCGGGACCTCGACGAGCTGATACATACGCCGATGTTCACCCGCCTCTACGCGCCATTTTACGGGCATCTATTTCACAGAGTCGTCCAGGCGCCCGACGGCGGCAACGTCCTTCTGTCCCTGAGGCGCGAGTGGAAACGGCTTACGAAAAAGGACGCCCGGGTCGATGACACTACGGCAAAGGTAGAATACGACGGAGAGTATTACGTTTTCAGCGTCGAGTCGCTTCTGACCGGCGAGTTGATAAGCGTGAGGATGAGGTAAAATGCCCGCGACTTTCAAGACCGAACAGGACGTTTACGACGACGTTAAGGCATACGTCCAGACCCATCTTCCGGAGATAACCAACTGGAGCGAGGGGTCGCCGGAACACGCAATAACCCGAGCGATCGCCTTCGGGGTGTCGATGGCCTGGAAAATCCTCTACATCGTCTATTCGAATATCTGGGTCACGACGGCGGATATCCTGGGGATACGGAACTGGTACGAGGTCTTCGGTATCGCCTGGGACAGCCCGACGCTTGAAGAGGGCAGGCGTCAGATGTTGGCCAGCTTCCGCGAACGGCATCTGGGTACGAAGGCCTGGTACGAGGAGACGGCGGTCGAGCAGTTCGACGAAGTAACCGAAGCAAGCTACTTTAACGGGCGCCGGGGGGTAAACACCGCCGACTTGCTAATACTCGCCCACGGCGGCGACGTTATGGACACGACGAAGGCGGCGGTGCAGGCTTACTTCGATAACGCGGACCGGAAGGTCCTGACCCTCGACCTTTCAATCATAACGCTGATGGACATCGAGGCGGAGGGGATTAACCTTGCCTAGACCTTTCGCGCAGACGTTCAACTGGCTTTATTCGCGCCTCCCGTTCTCGGATAAGGCCCGGACGCGTTTGAGGGTTTGGGCGGAAGCCATAAGACAGGAGCTTCTCGATCTCCAGACCGAAGCCGACGGGGTTTACGACGCGATTTTCATAACCGAAGCCGATGGTACGGACTTGGACGAATGGGGCGAGGTCCTGGAACTGCCGAGGCTCCCGGCGGAGAGCGACGCGGCTTATAGGGCGAAGCTTCTGTTGGAGTGGCAGTCATCGTTCGACGCGTTGACGGTACAGGCGGTAACGGACACGTTAGACGCGCTGGGCGCTGGTTATGTTCCGGTTCTCTGTGTCGATACGGTCGCTGAGCACTACAAGGACCGGCTCGAAGATGGGACCGGCGCGGCCAACGATTACGATTTGGGCGACCGCTGGGGTCTGGCGCGGCTCGACCTCTCGACTTTTGCCGTAGAGATAGACCGGATACCGACGCCGACGGAGGCCGAAGAACTTGTGCAAGCGATCGGGGAGGTTCGGCCGGCGCAGACCCGCGGGTTCCTCGTCGTTCCCCTTCCGGCGCCGGCCGGGACGCCGCCGAGGTACAGGCTGTACGGTACGAGCTACAGCGACGATGTGCCGCCCTGGTTGTGGGATGATAATTTCGAACAACCAATTGATCAAGCTTCACCCTTAGAGAATACGTATCAAATTATAAACGACGGCGGGTCCGGTTCGTCTTGGGAATATACTCCCGACGGCGCCAAAAACGTATTATACGGCGACGCTTCAGATGGTGCCTACGGTGTCCCCCATTTATGCCTACCGCGCCAGGATTTAAACCCGGTACTCTTAGATTACCGGGACATGTACGTCGAATGCTCTCTAAGGGTAACGGGCGGTGCTTCCGATACGGCGGGAATAGCCTTGAGATACGACGACGCGACAGGCGAGTTCTACTACCTGGCTTTCAGGTGGAGCGGTACGGCCTGGGAGTATTCTTTTATCTATTACGACGGCGCGGCAATGAACACGATTATCAACTGGACGGCGACCGGTACGGCTATGGACGTTTACAAGACCGTCCAGGCGTGGCTTGAAAACGACTTATTTACCTTAATTATAAACGAAGTAGTTTTAGAGAATAAGACCGACATAAAGCGAGTTGGGGTATTGGACATCGACGGCGACGGCGAGTTTGGGTTCTGTACGAACGGGACCGCCCGCGACATATACGTAGACTGGTGGCGAATGTGGTGAGCCCGACCGGAAAAACCGGAGGATTCGAAATGAAGGAGTTCTCCTATGCCTGACAGAACGAACGTAAACGACGCGTTATTTCCCGACGATAATATATTCAACGACGATTACACGCGAGACGTAAACGCCTCGATCGAGGACCACCGCAACGTCATACTCGACTATTACGACACGGCGGTCATCTTCAAGGGGTTGACGATAGAGGAGGGGACTGACGCCGATTCGGTAAAGGTATTAGCCGGTCGAGCTGCCGATATGGACGGCTACCGCGTAATCGTTCCTATCGACGTTGACAACATTCCTCTCATTGATTCGGCCGGTAACCCGAACTACATCGCGATAAGGCACGTCTGGGCGTATTCGGGCGACCGCCTTCCGGCGAAGGCCGGCGCCGTAACGTATAACTCGGTCCGGTCCGACGACTACGAGATAAACATCGCGCTCATACAGCAGACCGAGGCCGCCGGTTGGATTCTGCTGGGCTACGCCTACAAGGCCGGCAGCATCTGGTACTTCGTTACGGACGTACCGACCTACAGGAGCCGTGACGCCCGGACCGAAATATGGAGCGAGACGTGGGGCTATCCTGGCCCTGTCGGGACAATACCGAACGGGATGTATCACCACGGGGTACAAGACGCCCGAATTCACCCCGAAACGACGATATTAATCCGACAGATTCAAGCTTCGGTTATTCAAGCGCCCGTTGGAGATACGATAGACTTTACGTTTCTTCTTAACGGCGTACTGCCGCCTTGGGCGGCGCCGCTCGGCGTTACTATGCCCGTCGGGGTGAATTACGCCAGCTGTGACCTCGGAGAGAACGCGCAGGAAATCGACCGGACCGACTATATAGGCGTACAGGTAACCGGAGGTCCCCTTATAGGTGGCGGCGGCAACTGCTTCTGCCGCGTGTCCGGTACGGTAAGGAGCGGTATATAAAGGTTCGCCATGCTCAATAACGACGGCTGGTTCGGTAAAAATTGGAAGTGGTTGTTGGCGTTCGCGGCCCTGGTGGGGCTTGCGGCGTTCTCCTGGGCCAAATCGCTCGTATTCGACGCGCAGGTCTTTTTTGACCGGGAGATGAAGCCTTACGAATACCGTATCGAGTGTGTCGAGGAGGACGTAGACAACCACGACGAGGAGATAAACGAGGTCGAAAAATCGCTCACCCGTATAGAAGAGCAGTTGAAAGAGATAAACCGCAAACTCGATAAGATGAACGGGGAGTAAAACGTGAAAAAGCTACTGATCGTATTGACGCTATTCGCGTTCGTGTCGGCCTTTGCCTTAGACATACCCGAGTGCTTCAAGAACCATCAACCGCCGACCGACTGGCCGGAAGTCTACCCGAAAGGGATCGCGGGCGAGACCATCTTTTACCCGATAACGACCGACCCGGGGCCGGAGTATTTCGGCTGGGACGACGAGGACTCCGATTTTATAGAGATGTGCGCGATTATCGATACCTACGAGATCTGGTACAGCCTGCGGATCGCCGACATCGAGGAGATAATGGAGGACTTCGAGACCGATACGATGACGCGGTCGGAACGCGGTGAGAAACTGGAAGACCTGCTCAACTTACTCTACGACGTAGACGTAAGGTTTATGGACAGCGGCGACTTGTGTTGGGCTAAGGTCCCGCCGATGGTACAGGCTAACTACGTATATTATATGGAGAACCCATAGAGATGGAGAACCAATTGAGGGGGCGCGATGTGGTACTGGGAGGTATTGTCCGGTCTTTTCGGGGCGCTGGTTTATTACGTGTGGCGTTATCAGTTTAAGGGGGAACTTTCCTTTCCGGCATATTTGGTCAACCAATGGGTTAATCTGTTCCAGGGGGCTCTCGGGTTCGCGTTCTTCTACGTGATCTATTCGGCGGTTGGAAGCCTGCTCGGAAAGGCGGGTATAGACTACACGCTCCCGGAGATGAACTACGCGGTCGCCGGGCTTCTCGGGTTCGGCGCGAAAAAGGCGCTCGACTTCACGGGCCTGAAGTTTAGCAAGTGGGTGGACGATGGGACGAAACTACCTGGATGATATAGAGCGGCGACCGTCCCCCAACCACTCGTCCCGCCACGGCGTTAAACCCCGTATGATAGTCCTTCACTACACGGCGGATACGGGGACGCGGGCGGTCGAGTTTTTCGAGAAAGAATACTACGTAGACGCGAGGGGTCGAAAGCGGCGGGTCAATGCGTCGGCCCATTTCGTCGTACAGCGCGACGGGAAGATTTACCAGATGGTCGCCCTCGACCGGTCGGCGTGGCACGCGGGCTGGGACGCGAAGACCTCTTATCTGCGGGAGCGGCTGGGCATAATCAAGCCCAACACGAGCTCGGTCGGTATCGAGATCGTCAACGCTGGGGAGTTGAACGGCCGCGAGGGAAACTACTACACCTGGTTCGGCGGGGCGATACCCGACGACGAGGTCATGATGCACGACGGCCGGCCCTGGCAGACCTACGCCGAACCGCAGATTGTCGCCGTCGCGCAGCTGGTAACGCGGCTTTGCGGCGAGTTTGGCATCCTCCGCCGGTTTATGTTCGACGGGCAATGGGACATGGACGCCGATGACGAGGTCGAAGAGGAGTTACGCGGCCGACCCGTACCGTACTACCTGCCGTCGGGTCAAAGGTTATCGTCGTCGCGTTGGCGCGACAACGCCGGTATCTGCGGCCACTGCCATATCTCGAAGGCGAAGGACGACCCCGGCCCGGCGATAGAGCTCTGGAAGGGCGCGCTGGGGATAAAATGAAGCGGATAAACAGAGGCACGTGGATTCTGCTCGCGGTCTTGTTTACCGCGGGAGTAGCGATAGCGGTTATTGCCTTACTCTACTTCCGTCCTTGGGAATTCGCTGTATTCAAAACTGGCGACTACGAAGCACCATTCACCGAAGATAAATTCGAAGCGGTCAAGGTGGTTGAGGACGACCTAACGCCATTTGAGAAGTGGAACCTGCTACACCCGTGGACACGCGCCGAGGAGCTACTGCATGACAAACCTGCCGGGACGGAGGTCTACGAGTTCGAAATAGACGGGACGGAGCGGATATGGCGGACGCCCGAAGGGGATATTTATATTGAAAAGGACTCGCAGATAACTGAGATAACGGCGTACCGGAAGCCGCTTCCAACCGTCGGTTTCGAGCTCAGGCCGGCTATTAAAGCGACGACTGACTTCTCTAGCGTCGGGGTCGCGGCCGAGCTGGATGTGGTCCGTCTCTGGGACGTGCATTTGGGCCCGGGCGCCGGGTACAACATCGATAAGACCGGCTGGGTCGGGGCGGGCGGCGGTTACAACGTCTGGAAGAACGTCGATGTCGGCGGGTACGCCGGGAAGACGGTCGGAGCCGAGGGCTGGACTGGCGGGTTGAGCGTGGGTTTGGCGATCAAATAAAGGGAAAAAACTAAGTTCCCTTTAAACTTGACACCCCTTGAATCCCGTCTTATTATATGCTAAACTAGATACACGGGCGACCGCCTGGACATCTCCTGAGTTATCATCGCGAGTATAATAAAGGGGTATATTGGAATATCCCAGGTGTTGGGTATAGGTTAAAGGTCATTTATGGCGTCGCGAAAAGTATTGAAAAATAAACCTCTTATTGAAGCTATCTTCGAATTAAGGTGGAAACACAAAGCCTGGCGTCCACCGGAAAGGTTTGACCCTTATTATAATTTATTGATCGGTAGGTTTTACGAAAAAATATCCGGTGATTATCCGTTTTATGAGGGCCTCGATACGGCAAATATGCCAGCCGAGATAGCCGGTCATATCGTCCAACATAGGTTTCGGAAAGGAAAAGGCGATTGGCCCGCTGTTCAAATAGGCCCTGGGGTTTTAACTTTGAACGATACGAAGAATTACGAATGGACCGACTTCGAACGTCGAGCTAATAGATTAGTAAGTACTTTATACGAAGTTTACCCAGAACCAGAGACATTAAACGTAGAGGAGTCAATATTACGTTATATAGATGCTATACTTTTGAACTACGACGAAGTGGATGTTTTTGCGTTCATGGAAGATAAGATGAAAACGGGAATAAAATTATGTAAAGACCTATTTAACGATAATGGTGTTAAGAACGTACCGTTAGGATTAGATTTAAAGTTTGTCTTTCCGTCGTCTAACCCTAGAGGAGTTGCTAATATTAGGTTTTATAGAGGTAAAAAGAACGAAGAGGACGCGCTAATTTGGGATACTGTTGTTCATTCTATCAAAGAAGACGCGCCTAATAACCCAAAGGAAATTAAAGATTGGTTAATAAAAGCCCACGGTTTAACGCACGATTGGTTTTTCAAGATAATCGAAGGTGACCTAGAAAGGAGATTCGAATGAGAATCGAACAAACCTTAACAGGTGAACCAAGCCCGGGGCTTCTCGCATATATATTTAATCGCGATACCAATTTCGGCGTAACTGTTAATACGCATGAACAGATAGGAGCGTTTTATTTGTCGGGTACTACTGCACCCGAATTGGGGTATTATTTAATTAACCCCGACGTCGGCCGTTTACTTCGTGAAGGGGCTCTAGGCTGTGTATTCGAAACATCCTCGTTAAACCCTATTGCGATAGAAAAAGATAGGATACCGGAATACATCGACGAGGACGATGTATATTATGATATTAACATCCCTTTCAAACCGAAGAGAGAATTCGAAATCGAAGTCGAAATAGAAAGTATCGAAAGACCGAAGCCAAAAATCATAGTAGACGACGACTTACTAGCATTAGAGGATTAACGAATGCCCGGCGAAAATACTTACCCGTGTTACGAAATCGTTGAGGGCAATGAGATACAACAAGGCGACCTTATCAACGACTGCCCACTAATTATACCCCCTAAAGAAGCGCTTAGTCCTGGCGATAAGGTCAAAACTAAAGCAGTTATGTTTAACGTCGTGGTAATAAGCCAATCGTGCGATTTAGAAAATAGGAATGGAGAAAGGGATATCGAAATAGTCCAAGTATGCCCTTTTTATACTCTAACAGAACTCGGCGAGAGGGAAAGTAAGTGTAAAGAAAAGAGTTGGAAGAACCAGTTACGTAAGGGACGTATCGCGGATTTCCACTTACTACATGAGAATACGCACGAAGGTTTCGAGAACGATTTTTACGTTGTTGCGATAAGAGAAGTATATGGAATCCATATAATACCGTTACAAGCACACGTAGAGAGGTTAGGGAAAAGATTACGTATATGCCCTCCTTATAGGGAACACCTATCCCAAGCTTTTGCGAGATTTTATATGAGGGTAGGTTTGCCCGTCAATATTCCGAAGTTTACGTAAAGGTTTTATTTTCTAACGTAACTTATTCTAATTGACTACCCGTCGCGCCGCGCCGGGTTTTTTGTTATCCCCCACCTTTACCCCGCGCAAAACTTCCCCCGCCTCCGGGCGGGGTTTTTATTTGCCGAATCCCCCCGCCATTTCCCCAGGCGCTTTCCTCATTTCAATACCCTTATGATTTACCCCGACGAAAGCATTAAACCCTTTTTTAACCTTGACATCCCGACCCCTTTTGCTAGGATTGACCCACCTTCCGAAAGGGGGTGCGCAATAGTGCTTCTCTGGCGAAAAGGCAAGACCTGACGTCGCCCGACGGGTCGGACCGGAGAGTGAACCGGTCGACCACGCCGCCCGGAAAGGGCCGGCGCCCACGAACAGGTAAACGCCGAAGACGAACCGCGTACCCCTTCGCATCGAACTTAAGCTGCGCCGTCCACTTGCAGCCGCAACACTACTTCGCCGAAACAGAGGTTCGCCGGTCGGCCGTTTCGGGCGTAGACATCTGCATGCGATTTGACTCCTAATCCATTGTTCAACCAATCGGAGTGGAAAATGCCCTTCATCAAACGGTTTTTCATATCCCGCTGGGGACCTATAATAACCGGGTTGGCCGTCGGCGTTCTCGCGCCGGTTCTGGTGAAGTTCGGCAACCCCGGCAACATGGGAATATGCGTAGCGTGCTTCACGCGCGACATAGCCGGCGCCCTGGGGCTTCACCGGGCCGGCGTCGTCCAGTACATCCGGCCGGAGATTATCGGGTTCATCCTCGGCTCGTTCGCGGCTGCCGTGCTTTTCCGCGAGTTCAAACCCCGGACAGGCTCTTCGCCGATAGTGCGTTTCTTCCTCGGTATGTTCGCGATGATAGGCGCACTGGTCTTTTTGGGATGTCCCTGGCGCGCTTATCTCCGTCTGAGCGGCGGGGATTGGAACGCGATACCGGGTATCGTCGGCCTCATCGTCGGCATCCTCATAGGGATAGTCTTTTTAAGGATGGGTTTCAGCCTCGGCCGGAACCGCCCCGCGCCCAAGGCGCTCGGTTGGGTCGTTCCGGTCATTGCGGTCGTGCTGTTATTATTCCTGGTATTCGCGCCCCAATTTGGCCGCGACGCCGACGGAAACCCGGCCGGCCCGATATTCTTTTCAGCGGAAGGGCCGGGGAGCATGTACGCGCCTCTGCTCCTTTCCCTGGGCGTCGGGTTACTGATAGGGTTTCTCGCCCAGCGGAGCCGCTTCTGCACCGTCGGCGCCTTTCGGGACTTCATAATGATGCGCGATATGCACCTGCTTAACGGGATTTTGGTGTTCATCGTCGCGGCTTTTTTAACCAACCTGATACTCGGCCAGTTCCGCGCCGGTTTCGAGGGACAGCCGGTGGCCCACACCGACGTCCTGTGGAACTTCGGCGGTATGGTCCTGGCGGGGCTTGCGTTCACCCTAGCCGGTGGATGTCCCGGCCGCCAAATCTTCCTGAGCGGCGAGGGCGACGGCGACGCCGGGCTCTTCTTCCTAGGGATGTTAGGAGGCGCCGCGGTTTCACACACGTTTTCCGCCGCCAGTTCCCCGAAGGGGCCGGGGGCGTTCGGACCGGCCATGGTCATCGCCGGGTTGGTGTTTTGTATAATCGTCGGCATAGTGATGCGCGAGCGAACGGAGGTTTAGGAGGTTTATTATGAGCGAAGAGAAGACTTTGGATCTGCGCGGTCTGTCGTGTCCCGAGCCGGCGGTAAAGACCAAGAACGCGCTTAAAGATATGACCGGCGGGACGGTCGAGGTGACGGTCGACGCCGGGACGGCGCGGGATAACGTCGAGAGGATAGGTCTCGAGAGAGGCTGGGAAGTTACCATCGAAGAGCTCCCCGGCGGAGGTTATAAACTATCGCTGGTAAAGTAATATATATGGACAACGCGGCAACCTCCTGGCCGAAACCGCCGGGAGTTATGCGCGCGATGTCCGACTTCCTGGAGCGAGCCGGGGGAAACCCCGGCCGCTCCGGGCACCGCTTGTCCGTATCGGCCGGGCGGGTCGTCTACGATGCGCGGGAAGCATTGGCTGAGTTCTTCGGCGTCCCCGACCCGTTGCGGGTGATTTTTACCCATAACGCGACCCACGCGATAAACATAGTCTTGAGAGGATTCTTGAAACCCGGCGACAGGGTCGTGACCACCGGTATCGAACACAACGCCGTGATGCGGCCGCTTCGCGCCCTGGAGAAAGAGGGCGTGGAGTTGACGGTGGTGGGGTGCGGCCCGGATGGTTCCCTGGACCTGGCCGACATGGAGGAGGCGGTCACCACCCGCGCGCGGCTCGTCGTCGTCAATCACGCGAGCAACGTGAGCGGCACCATACTGCCGGTCGGAGATATTGCCCGCATCGCCCGCGGAGTAGGGGCGTCGATTCTCGTGGACGCGGCCCAGACGGCCGGCGTCTTGCCCATCGACGTACAGGCGGCGGGAATCGACTTCCTCGCTTTCACCGGCCATAAGGCCCTCCTCGGCGCCACCGGTACGGGCGGCTTGGCGTTGGGCGAAAACGTCGACGTCGATGAACTCGAGCCGCTGACCCGCGGCGGGACCGGCAGCCGGTCCGAGTTCGAAGTACAACCCGCCGAACTACCCGATAAATACGAGAGCGGCACGTCCAATGCGGTGGGCATCGCGGGGCTGAAAGCCGGGCTGGAATTCGTAAAGGAACGCGGGCTGCCGGCGATCCGGGCGCACGAGCTGGGGTTGACGCGGACGCTCGTCGAGGGATTGAACGGTATTCCAGGCGTAACGGTTTACGGGCCTACGGACGCGACCGAGAGGACCGCGGTTATTTCTTTTACGGCCGAAGGTCGCCGGGTGTCCGAAATCGGTTTGAGATTGGACGAAGATTTCGGCGTAATGTCGCGGGTCGGGTTGCACTGCGCGCCCGCTGCCCACCGCACCCTCGGGACGCTCCCGGAAGGCACCGTGCGGCTCGCGCCGGGCCCGTTCACGACTAAAGAGGACGTCGAATATACGGTGGGGGCAGTAGAGCGGATATTGGAATCGTGAGCGATTGGGGCGTCATACTCTTTCACACTACCTCGTCGGCGATACGGGCCGAGAAGGTAGCGTTGAAAGCGGGGTTTGACTGTAAACTGGTCCCGACGCCCCGGGAGTTTTCGAGTGACTGCGGGATAGCGCTGCGGTTCGCGTGGGGGGACGCCGACGCGATAAAGGGTTGTTTGGAGGAAGCGCGGGTGGAGTTGGCGGACGTGCATCGGTTATGATTCCAATCGCGTATTAGCCTTCGTCTGGTTCTCCTTCTATGAAAGGGTATATCAGTTCTAAGAACTTTTGTACTCGATAGTATATATCGTTCTTGACGGATTCTCGTTTTTCGGCGCCGGTACCGAGCTGGGGCGCTATTTGGTCCGTAACGTCAGTTATCTGTTTTGAGTTTATTTCGCTAAAAGCGTCGTTGATGTAACGAATACTTGGAATAACCACAGGGTGATGTAATAATCCTCTGAGATCGGCAACGGCTTTTTCGATACCGCCGGGGTAATTACGCAGCAGGAAGTATAAATCGTAAGCGTCCTTAGGGTTGTCCCTGTGCCCTAACGCTAATCCTTTCAGTACGATAGCAATATGCGGTTTTGGGACGGTAATGAAAACCGGTTCCGCTGCGTCCGTCGGAATACCAGGCGGAATAATCGCAATTCCGTTGGTATCTCTAACCAATGCGCCGCCTATCAGTTCTTCCGGTTCTATCCCACCTAATTGCAACGTTTTAATCACGGTTTTTTCGTCGTCCGGTACGAGGAAATCAATAAAGACGGGTTTTCCGTCGACGTCGATCCTCGCTCTAAAAGGTTCATCACTCGAGTCTTTATATACCCCGATATCGTATATTTCTTCGAAGAACGCGCGAACACGCTTCGGCGACGAAGATTTAACGCTGGTCATTAAGTCGATGTCCGTAGTACCTATGTAATCGTATTCGGTGTCCTCCTCGGTTACTAAGCGCGTTACCCATCCACCAATGAGGACGACTCCGTCTCTATACCGCGAAAGGACATTTACGATTTTCGCCACCGCTTTTTCAGCTAATTCGATGTCTAGCGGCTTGCCGTTTTTAGGGCGTTCCTCTCCCACTTCTTTTTTATTACCTCCTTCGACAGAACTTCGGCGGCTTCGGTCCCGCGGCCCCCAAAGGTATTTAAATCCAGGTAGATTTGGACGGGGTCGGCCACGTATGTCCCGTCGATAAATTCCCGGAAGTAGAAGACCCCTTCGTCGTAAGGTTTCATAACGACCAGGTTAGCCCCCGAGTGTACGGGCTTTATACCCAGCGTTTCCTCGGGTAACGCATCAATTTCGCTGACGTATATGTGTACCTGGAAGTACCGCACGTACGGCGCCAGCTTGTCGGCGGCCGAGAACATCGTAAACGCGTATTCGGCGGTCCGGTCGTTTAGGAACCGCGCCAGCTTCTCTTCGATTTCGCCGACCTTGTCGAGGGAGTAGTAGTACCTCGAGTCGCGCGGTTCGAGTTTGTATGCTTCGGACCACGCCTTCAACAAATCAGACGGTTTCGACAGCCTGAACCCGTTTGGCTTTTCTTCGATATACTCCTGGTCCCGTAGTGACCGCCGGACGTTCGAGACGTGGCCGAGGCTGATGCTTGCGGCGGCCGCGACCTCTTCGCCTTTCCAGAACCGGTCCGGTTCGTTGAGTAAGACGCGCAAAACGCGCGACGCTTTCGGCTTAAATATGTCTGTCCCGGAACGCAGCCTTTTGTACCGGTTGGGAAACCCGGTGCGCTCTATATAGATACCCGGGTAGTCGAAAAATATATTGCCGGAGAGGTCTACGCATCCGACGCCGTACTCCTTGCAGATTTCCAGACCCCTCTCCGAGTAATACGGCACGGCGACCAGCGCGTAGTCAATCGCCTCCTGTTTAATCAAATCGCCGAGTAGGACCGCGGCGGTTCGAACGTACGCCGGTTCGCCCCGCGCCTTAACCTCGACCGCTATGCGGACCGTGGCGCCGGCGGCGCGGGCCGTTAGTAATAAATCCGGCTGGTAACCCCCAAACGACGGTTCGACGATTACGTCGTCAACGGTAATTCGCCCGGTCTCTACTAGGACCGTAGATAGGAACCGGCTAAATTCCGTTACCAGATTTCCGTGATTCAGTATATTCACTATATTGGGTTGTTTCACCTCGCGGTGAAATTATACTAAATAGTGGATATAAAGTCAAATGAAAAACGGCCGGGTCGTCTGACCCGGCCTAGTACGTATATTCAATTACCGACTGCCCTTTAAAAAGCGGGCTCCGAAGCCCGCCGGTTTGTTTATGTACGCTTACTACTTCTTAAGCCTTTTATACTCCGACCCGTCGGCCTCGTAGATGACGGCCTCCAAGGGCATCTGGCCGGGCAGCGAGTGGGTTGCGCAGGCGAAGCACGGGTCGTACGCCCGGAAGGCCATCTCCACCATGTTCAACAGCCCGTCGTTCACTTGCCCGTCCTTTATCAGCGCCTTGGCCGCGTTCCGGCAGGCGATGTTTATCCCGGCGTAGTTGTGGGTCGTCGCGACGATTAGGTTTACGTCGGTCGTAATCCCGTTCTCGTCGGTCCAATAGTGGTGGATGAGGTGTCCGCGGGCCGCTTCGATGGTGCCGACTCCGTCGCTTGGGCCGGTAAGCGGTTCGGGGATGTTGCGAACGTCGGGGGCGGTGGTGCTTTCGTCCTTTGCGAACTCGAGCCATAGCTCGGCGCCCTGCATCATCTCGACGAGCCGGGCCCAGTGGTACGCCAGGGTTGCGTGGACAGGTTTCCCGCCCAGGGTGTCGTAGAACTTCTCGTACTCGGCCTGGGCCAGCGGCGTCTGCATCCCGTCGGCGGCGTTCAGGCGTCCGAGAGGCCCGCCGCGGTAGATGCCGCTGTCCTTGCCGGTTACGAAGCCCTTCCAGCCGACGTCTTTGAGGTACGTCGTCTTGAGGTAGGTCCACGGTTCGACGTGTTCTTCCAAATAGTTCAGGTAATCCTTCGGTTCGTATTTGGCGAACTCTTTGCCCTCGGGGTCGACGATTCTGGTGTAACCGTCGTAGAAGTCCACCTTGTTGTCGTCGGTAACCAGGCCGATGTAGTAGGTCTCCTGTCCGCCGTAAGCTTCGGAAAGGACGAGGTCAAGATACGCTTTGTTTTTCAAAACCACGTCCTCGAACACCTGTAAGGTGAACTTGGTGAACTCGACGGCTTCGGTGGCCTGTTCCACCATCGTCTGGCGGTACTCTTCCTCGAGCTGGCGGGAGACGCCGCCGGGGAGCGAGATAATCGGGTGCGTCCGCTTGCCGCCGAAGTACTTCATCACGTCGATGGCCTTCGCCCGGCGGTCTATTACCGTCTTGCCGACCTCGAGCCCCACTTTGCCAATGACACCCAGGATGTTGCGTTCTGCCGCCGGCGCGTCAGGGCCCACCACGAAATCGGGTGCCGCCAGGTAGTAGAAGTGGAGCAGGTGGTCGTAATACATGTACGAGTTGTATATTAAACGACGTAGCTTCTCGCCCGTCGGGCTGAGCTCGACGTTATAAACGTTGTCAACTGCCTTCGCACCTGCGAAGTGATGTACGAGCGGTCAAACGCCGCAGATGCGCGGGACTATCCTCGGCACTTCCTCCACCGGGCGCCCCTGGCAGAACTTCTCGAACCCCCGAAACTCGGGAATCTGAAGATACGACTCGGCTACGTTGCCGCCGTCGTCGAGGAAGATGGCTATCTTGCCGTGGCCCTCGAGCCGGGTTATCGGGTCTATCATTATTTTTTCCATTACTGACCCTCCGTCACATCGTGGATTGTCCTGAAGAGCATGGAGGTCGGCAGGCTGAAGCGGTAGAAGTAACCCGCCGGGTCGTCTATCTGGTCCATCAGGGCGTCGATTTCTTCCTGGGTTTCGGGCACGGCGACCGACGCGATAGACGATACCAGCTTCGCGCCCATGTCCACCACCTCGTCGGTGGGGCCGAAGCAGCCGCGGCAAGCCTGGCCCGCTACGACGCAGGCGGCTTCGCAGCCGCTCCGGGTGGCGGGGCCGCAGCACATTATCCCCTGCTCGAGCAGGCAATTGTCCGGGTCGTTCTCGACCAGGTGTATGCGTTTTATTTCGGCGATGGTTTTTTCGTCGCTCTTCTCGCGCGGGCATTCGTCGCAGACCGTCGATTCGCCGGCGATTACCGCGCCGGGCGGCGGGAGTTTGCCTTCGGCGTACGCCGTTACCGCCGCGGCTATCCACTGGGGCTGCGGCGGGCAACCGGGTATGTAATATTCCACGGGGACGACCTGGTCCAGCGCCCGGACGGAATCGAGTATCGTCGGTATCGTGATAGTGCCTTCCGGTACGTCGTACGACGGCTGGGGCCGCGTGTTGTCCGGGTTAACGGTGCTGGGCGAGTGTTCGTACGCCTGGTGGAATAACTCTTCGGTCGTATAGAAGTTCCCGAGACCGGGGATGCCGCCCAGGCCGGAGCACGCGCCGAACGCGATCATCACCTTCGACTTCTGCCGCAGGAGCTTCGCGATGTGCTCTTCGTGGTCGTTTCGAATGGCGCCGTTGAAGAAGGTGATGTCTATAAAGCCGTCGTCGTAGCCCTCTACGTCTTTGTATTTGAAGTCGGTGGCGCAAGGCCAGAAGACGATGTCGCCGAGGGCCGCCACGTCCAGAATTACCTCGTCTATGTCCACGACGGCGATTTCGCAACCGCCGCAGGACGACGCCCAATAGAAGGCGAATTTGGCCTTGTCATTGTTAGACATTTACTACCTCCTCGGCGTGGGCGGGGCTTTTCACGTCCGCCGGGTGTTCCAGGTTGAGGGGCCCCAACGCCTGGATTTCTTCGGTGAATTCGTTCACGACCTCGGCGTACCTGGCGCCTTCGGACGCGCTTACGAACTCGAGCCGGACTCGTCTCGGGTCTATCCCGAACTGCCCCAGCACTTTCTTCAAGAGGGAAATCCTCCGCATCGCCTTGTAATTACCTTCCTGGTAATGGCAGTCGCCGGGGTGTCAACCGCCGACCAGTACGCCGTCAGCCCCCTGCTGGAAGGCTTTCAGGACGAACTGGGGGTCGACGCGCCCGGTGCACATGACCCGTATAGGGATTAAGTTCGGCTCGTATTTGATACGGGAAGTGCCCGCCAGGTCGGCGCCGGTGTACGTACACCAGGTGCAGAGAAATCCGATAAGTTTGGGTTCGAAGTTTTCCATCATTATATTAGTACCCCTTCGATTTGCTTGGGTTGTTTTTTACGCCTTGTATCACACTTCCGCGGCGACATCAACCGCGAAAGAGTAGCAAAAGACTTATAATACTATATAAACATTTCCTCCCGTGTAGGGTTAGGCCCGGCCTCTTGGAGCGATTCCGTAACTTCGGTTACTACGTGCTTCACTTTTGGCCCCTCGGAAGCCGGTATCCAGGAAAGCGTTACGCGCCGTGTGTCCATTCGCAGAGTCTCGAATATCTCGTTAAGCAGGACGAAACGCCGGCGGGTTTGCAGGTTGCCCGTTACGTAGTGGCAATCGCCCGGCGCACATCCGGCCACCAATACGCCGTCGGCACCGTCGAGCAGGGTGCTGATTACCAGGACGGGGTCTACCCGGCTGGAGCACATTACGCGGACTATCTTCGTGGTCGGAGGCATCTTGATACGCGCCGTACCCGCCAGGTCGGCCGCCGTGTAGGAGCACCATCGGCAGAAGATACCTATTATGTTAGGCTTAAACTCGTCGGCCAACGCCTGCCACCTCCTCACCGAACTTGGTAAACTCTTCCTCCTCGAAGCGCGAGAGCGGAGGCGACTCCTCCGCGTCTTTGCCCGGTACGTAGTCGAACACGCCTTGTGTGGCCGCCCCTACCTTCGCGAACAGCGTCGCGACGGGAATCTCGGCGGGGCAGGCGTCGGAGCACATGCCGCAACCGACGCACGAGACGCTCATGTGGGTCAGTCGACCGAGTTGAAAGAGGATGGTATCCGGCGGCACCCGCGTTCCCGCGCGGTGCTTTAGCTTAATTTCGTAGGAAATCGGATTCGGTTCGCGGGTGGTCGATTCGAAGTGGCAGAGGTCGCAGTAACATATGGGACACACGGTACGGCAAGAATGGCAACCGACGCAGCGGCCGAAGAAGGCGACCAATCCCTCCAGGCCGTTATCGGGCGCCGGGCCCTCCTCGAACAGTTTGGCCCGCGTATCGGCGCGCGCGCCGCGCAATTTCCCTAACGCGTCGTTTTCGAGTTCGATTTCGCTCACGTCGGCTTCGAGGCCGTCGACGGCCTCTTCGCCCCGGGGCGTGTTCAAGAAAACGGCGCATCGTTTGCCCTTCGCCGCGCCCACGGCGCTGATAGTTGCGCCCACGGTGCCTATGGTCAAATCCGCTTGATAGGGTACGAAGTGTTCGCAGGCGCCGCACGTAACCCGAAGCCCTTCGGCGTTTTCCCCTTTGGCGACGGCGTCCCAGTAAGCGGGGAGTTTTTCCTTAGGGCTCCCGTTTATGCCTTCGTCCAGGGGGTAGACGCCGCCGCAGGTGGTGCTTATCAAAAGGACGTTTTCGCCTTTGACTTGCTCCAGTTTGCCCAATTCCACGTACGCACGGAGTTCGCACGGCCGGAGGAAGACGGCGACCGGCGTGCCGAAACCCTCTACGGCGGTGAGGTGCGATAATACGCCGCCGACGTTTGCCGGCATCAGAGGGTACAGCGGCGCCGCGTTTTTGAGGGCCTCCGCGTCGGTTACGAGAGAGTAGTTCACCGCGCCTTCCGGTTCCTCGTTCACGAGGGTAACCACGCCGCCTACTTTGCCGGTCGTAAGGAGGAACTCGGCCAGGTTGCGGGCCGCTTCTTCGGGTTCGTCTTTTATGAGAATCGATTTAGCCATCACAATAAATTCTACTTCTCGGACGGGGTGTAAGTTTCGAGATACGGCGCCGTTAAATCGGCCAGCTCGTCCTCGCAGTAGTAAGTCATCGGCAGCGGCTCGTCGCGGTCTCTACCGGCTTCGTACTCGAAGGCGCTCTGCGTGTTGGCCGCCACCAGGCCGAAGAGCCGGGCGACCGGGACGGATACCGGGCACGCGTCCTCGCATACGCCGCAGGAGACGCACGAGAGCGACATGTGCGACATCCGGCCCATGTGGAAAAGAAACGTATCGGTCGGGAGTCGCGCCGCGCCCTTTTGTGACGCCCGCGTCAGGACGTTATCCGCGGGAACCTTCAGCGCGTCCGATTCGAAGTAACATTGCCGACAATAGCATATCGGACACACGCTTCTGCAGGAATGGCAACCGATGCAGTGGCTCAAAGTCGCCGAAAAGCGTTCCGGCCCGCCCGCTTCTTTCCGGAATGCCTTCAGGGCTTTTTCCCTGGCTTTGATCCTTTTTTCCGCGAGACTCTTTACTTCGGCTTCCCACGCGCCGAGGTCTGCGTCTGCTTCGAGATCCAGTTCGTCGACCACGGTTTCGCCCCCGGCGCTGGCCGGGACGAGGAGGACTTCGCCTTCGGCTGCACCCATGGTCGCGAAGTGGAGGTCCGAATCGGTGATGCTGAAATGGTCGCAGACCCTGCATATCTCACGCCCGGGCTCTTCTTCTCCCGCCGAGATTTTTTCGAACTCGCTTTCGGCGGCCTCCGGGTCGGCGATGTACTCTTTCATCGGTACCGCGCCGGGGCAGTCGACGCTTATCAGGGAGATGTTCTCCAGGGATATTTGTTCGAGCTTCATCAGCTCTATCGCCGCCCGTACTTCGCACGGTCTCATCACCGCCGCCACGCGCTTGGGCGTTCCGCGCCGCGCGAGTTTATAAAGCGCCCTTGCGCCGGATACCGCCATTATCGGCGGCAGCGGTGTCGTCTCTGTCGCCTCCGGGTCGCGCAGCAACAGCCACGCGTACGAGTCGCCCGCCGGGACGCGAGCCGGTACGAGAACGGCGTCCCATACGCCGGCCTTCATACCCTCGGCCAAAAACCCCCTGACGGCGCCGTTCACGCCGCTGTCCGTTTTAAGTTTAATACCTTTCATGTCGTCGTTAACCTGTTCAGCGGGTTCGGCCCCAGCCCTTTTACGTGCTCGTTAAATTCGGCGGCGGTGTCCACGAACCTGCGGCCTTCACCGTGGGCCACGAATCGGAACCATAATCTGTCGTCGCCCAATCCAAGGGCTTCGAGAATAGATTTCGCAAGCTTGATTCGCCTTCTGGCGTAGTAGTTACCTTCCTCGTAGTGGCAGTCGCCCGGATGACACCCGCTTATCACGACGCCGTCGGCGCCCTCGAGCAGCGCCCGGAATATGTGTACGGCCGGCAACGAACCCGTACAATTGACCCGGTGCGTAAGAACGTTCGCCGGATATTTGAGACCGTGGGCCCGGGCGGTTTCGGAACCGCCGGCGCCGCACCAACTGCAAAGTATATAAAGGATTTTAGGTTCGAATTCTTCTTTCATAAAAACCAACCCTTACGCCAAGATAGCATCCAGGGCCGCTATGCTCTGGTCTCCCGTGAAATCGCGGAGGAACGAGGCGTCGTTGGGGCAGGCGGCGACGCACGTCCCGCAGGAATCGCAGAGGAACGGATGGACCTCCGCCACCTTGTTTTTGCCGTTTATTATACGTGCGCCGTAGGGGCAGACGTCCACGCATACGCCGCATCCCATACATAGGGTTTCTTTTACACCGGCCAGGAATACGGCGTTCGGCGGGGGCATCTTTTCCTTTCCGAGTACGATTAGTGCCCGCCCGGCCGCGTCACGGGCCGTCAGGAGTACCTCTTCGAAGGACCGCGGCGAATGGGCAAGCCCCACCGCGAAAACGCCGTTCGTGGCAAGTTCGAAAGGCTTCGTTAGACGTTTTATGGCCTCTTCGTACGGATAGGCGTTGGCGTCGCTGTCGAAGAAGCCGTCCGCGTCCAGGGGAATGCCGAATGCGGCCGAGAGCGCCCGGTTGTTTTCCAGGTCGGGGACGATACCGGTGCTCAGTACCACGAAGTCCGCCTCTACCGTCTCGCCGTCCGAAAGGGTTAAGGTAAACCCCTTCTCGTCTTTAGACACGGTCGGATAGGCGTCGTCGCCGAAACGGTGGAACCGAACCCCGGCCTCCTTCGCCCGGTCGTAGAGGTCGTTCTCTTCGCCGTACGTGACGATGTCCCGGTAGAGAACCGTAACCTCGTTACCCCGTTCGCGGAGCGCCAGCGCGTTGTTGAGCGCCTGATGGCAGCATACCCGGGAGCAATACGGCCTTTCGGTCGTGCGCGAACCGATACACTGTATAATGGCGGCGTGACCCTTTGGGGCTTCGGCGTGCCCCTTTGGGGCTTCGACGTGCCCCTTTGGGGCTTCGCCCGCGTAAATTTTTTCCGAGAGTTCGAGCCCGGTCATTACTCGGTCGTCTTCGCCGTACAAGAACCCTTCCGGCTTGTATTCGCCCGCGCCGGTCGCCATTACTACGATGCCGAAACGTTCCGTCGACTCCCCGTCGGCCGTGGCGAGGGTAACGGTGTAATTTCCTGCGTACCCGCTCGCTGACTTGACCCCGGCGTTTTTATACACTTCGATGTTGGAATTTTTTTCCACCCGTTTTACGAGGGAATCTAGATAGGCCCTTTGTTTCTCGTTCAGGGAACGTCTTTCGCCGCCCAGGTCGTTTCCGTGCTCAACGATTACGGTGTCGAAACCTCCGCCGGCGATATTTTCCGCGGCGGTCAGGCCCCCGAGGCCGCCGCCTATCACGAGGGCCCGGGGCGTAAGCGCGTCGGTTATGAGCGGTTCCTGGTGGGATCGTTTGACGGCCTCCACCGCGCTTCTTATGAGCGCGAGGCCTTTGACGAGCATCTTCTCCGGGTCGTCGTGAACGTCCACGACGTCTTCTCTGAACGGGATGAAGCGACCCAACAGCGGGCTCAGACCGCCCATCATTACGGTGCGCCGGTACTTCAGGAGTTTTTGGAGAGGCGTGCACACGGCCAGGACGACCCGATTGACGCCGCTTTCTTTTATTTTTTCCGCGGTCGCTTTCATCGTCGGAGGGGTACAACATCCCTCGATTATCTCGGCGTGCTTCACGCCGCGGAGTTTCGCCACTTCGTCGCGAAGTGCGTTTAAGTCCATGTTTTCCTCGAACGTACCGTGGCAGGAGCAGATAAATACGCCGACCTCGGCCGGTTTGCCGCTCACGTTGGTTACTTCCGGCGACGGCGGCGGCGCGAAGTTGGTCGCCCCCAGGTACTTCGATATGTCGGGTATCAGGGCGCAGCCTTCCCATACCGTTTCCGGGTTTCCTTTGACCCCGGAACACTCACCTATACAGAATATGCCGGGTACGTTCGTCTCGGTGGAGGAAAAGTCTTCGATGCTGCAAAAGCCCCTGTCGTCGGCCTTTACGCCCTTAAATTTGGACAGGTGTTCATCCGACGCCGGCCCCTTCTGGCCCGTTACGAGGATGGCGAGTTCGGGTTCGTATTTTTCCGTGCGGCCGCCGCGCTCGTACTCGACGACGGCGCTTTTGCCCTTCGGGTTGACCTTTAAGTCCGCGGTTCGTACGAACTCGACGCCCAGGTCGCGGGCTGCTAGGTATTGGCGGTAATGGCCTTTACCGATGCCGCGGTAATCGGATATAAAGACTTTGACCTCGGCGTCGGGTAATATCGATTTAATCTTCGCGGCGCGATAAGCCGCCGTGACCGATAGGTTGTAGTTTTCGTAATCGGCGCCCGTTCGGTTGAAGTGGGGCGTCACGATTATGGCGTAACTATTCGGGATTTTCCCCGAGTCGAGGCGAATTGAATCTTTTACGAAGTTGGTGAGGAGCGACCGCCGCGCGACCTCGGCGTTGCGTATCACGGCCCGGGATTTGCCCGCGGCGAAGTCGGCCAGGTCATCGTCGTCGGGCTCTTCGAACTCGCAGGCGATGATTATTGCGCCGACGTCGGCCTCGACCGTCTCCTCTTTTTTATCGACGGTTAAACAGGCCGTGGGGCAGACTTCCTCGCATTTGCCGCAGCCGTCGCACGCTTCTTCGTCGATGGTGTATATGTTTTCCCACCCGGCCTCGGGGACGACGTATATCGCTTTTCGGCCGTCGACCTCGATGGGGCAGACCTCGACACACCGGTCGCATTCGATGCACGCGAAGTTGTTGACGTACTGGTCTTTCTTCGTAAACTTGACTTTGAAGTTGCCCGCTTCTCCGGTTACCGATATCAGTCTGGCGTTGTAGTTGTCGTTCAGGCAGCCCAGGGCCTTGAAGAGGCGTTGCGGCATGTGTCCGCAGATCCAACAGAAGTCCAACGGTAGCTGAGCGAGGGCCTGGTATTTAATGTCGTCTACGTATCGGCCCTTATTGAGAAGTATCACTTGATGCCCTTTTTTACAAAGGGCATAAGCGGCCCGGTACCCCGCTAAATTGGTACCGTATATCAGTACGCTACTCTGTTTGTCCAAACCCTCAACCAACTCTCGTTATAATAAGATGCCCTCGATTTGGGACAGTAGCTGTTTATCCTTAAAGTGCCGCTGGTTCGCCGCGCCGGAGGGACACGCGCCGGCGCACGTACCGCAGCCCTTGCAGAGTACCGTGTTTACCACCGATATTCCCTTTTCCTCGTCGAAATCTATCGCCGAGTATGGGCAGAGGCTGATGCAGAGTTTGCAGCCGGAGCAGACGTCTTCGTCGATGGACGAGGTAATCGGTTCGATTTCGACCCTGCCCCGGTCTATCAACGAGAGGGCCTGGGCCGCGGCCGCCGAGCCCTGGGCGACCGAGTCCGGGATGTCCTTCGGGCCCTGGCACGCGCCGGCGATGAATACGCCGTCGGTGGTCGTGCTTACGGGGGCGAGCTTCGGGTGGCGCTCCTTGAAGAAGCCTTCGCCGCCGCAGCCGATGGAGAAGACCCTGCGCGTGGCGTCGGCGTCCGCCGCAGGCGAGAGCGCCACGGACAGGACGACCATGTCGACGGGGATGCGCCTGAAGGAACCGACCAGCGTGTCCTCGCACTGGACGATTAACTTGCCCTCTTCCTCGGGCCGCTCGGCGATGTCGGTTATTTCGGCGCCGCGGCCCCGGACGAAGATGACGCCTTCTTCGAGTAGCCGGTCGTAAAACTCTTCGTAGTCCTTGCCCGGCGAGCGCATGTCTATATAGAATTGGAATACGTCGGCTTCGCTTTTCTCCTTGATGAGATGGGCGAACTTGAGCGAGTACATACAACATACGCGGGAGCAATACGTGTGGTAGTTCCTGTCGCGGGAACCTACGCAGTGGATTATCGCGATGGAGCCCGGTTTTTCGCCGTTCTCCATCAGGACTTCGCCTTCGGTCATGCCGTCGGCCCGGCACATCAGCTCGAACTCGAGGCTGGTGATGACGTTGGGTAAACGCCCGTAGCCGTATTCTTTAATCGGCGTCGGGTCGAAGGTCTCGAAACCGGTGGCTACGATAATCGTTCCCACTTCCGCTTCGACAAGTTCATCTTCCGAATCCAGGTTAATGGCTTCTTTCGGGCATGCCTCCTCGCAGATGCGGCAAGCGTCCAGGCCGCCTCCGTTCTCCATCTGGCGGAAGTGGATGCAATCTTCCTCGTGAACCGTCGGGACGTTGGGGACCGCTTGCTTGGTCGCGAACCGCACGGCGCTGTTCGACGCGAGGGTTAACTCCGGATGGATGACCTCGCGCTTGAACCTGTCGTAAACCGTGGCCGAGCCGGTCGGGCAGACGCTGGCGCAGGAGCCGCAGGAGATACAGTCGGGCGACGGTTGCTCGTACGGCGCGCCCGGGTGGCTCTCGTGGCCCCGCTCCACCATCGCGATGGCGTACGCCTGAACGCGCTCCTGGCATATTCGGGTACACAGGCCGCACTGGATGCACCGGTCTTCTTTGGGCTCTATTAACTCCTCTTCTTCCGGTTCCGGTTTCGGCGGCGGCTCGAACCGCGATTTTTCAATCCCGTACTCGGCGCCCAACTCTTGCAGTATCTCCACCGTCGGGCACTTCGCCAGCAGGAGTTCCAGCACCATTTTGCGGGCGTGGCGTACGTCGTCGTCGTTTGTTACGACGGCCATCCCGTCGGTCGCGACCAGGTTGCAGGACGTCGTGAGGTACCCGCCGTTCCCGTCTTCGATTTTGACGGTGCAAAGCCGGCAGCCGGCGTAAGGCTCGAGGTAGTCCGAATAGCACAGGGTCGGGATGTCTATCTCGAGTTCTCTTGCGGCTTTCAGGACCGTAGTCCCGCCTTCAACCTCTATCGCCTGACCGTCGATTTTTAATGTAACCATCGGGTTCACCTACCGTTAATCTGCTAACCACCGTCTTCGATATGCCAGTCGCACCTCAGGCACCTCTTGGCTTCGTTTACCGCGGCGGTTGCGTCTAACGTTAACTCGACTTCGCTCGTGTTCTTTATCCGTTCGGCAACGGCGACGCACGGCATCTCCGGCCGTGAGGAAAACGCTTCCGCTTCCTCCGGCGTGAGTTGTACCGGTTCCACCCTGTATGCCGGTTTTGTTACCTCGTAGACGGGCGTCATGTCCTCGCCCTGGACGTACTTGTGAATGGAGCGGGCTGCCCTTTTACCCGCGCCCATGGCCTCGGTTACCGTGTCCGGTCCCGTGACCACGTCGCCGCCGGCGAAGACGCCCGGGACGTTCGTAGCGAGGGTCTCGGCGTCGACGTCGATGGTGTTCCACTTGCTTACGTTGAAGCCGTCGGACTCCGGGAGGAACGAGACGTCGGGTTCCTGGCTGATGGCGGGGAAGAGGGTGTCCAGCTCGACCGTGAACTCGGTGCCCTCTTTCGGGACCGGGCGACGGCGGCCGCTAGAATCGACTTCGCCAAGCTCCATCCGTACGCACTCGAGGGCCTTGATGCGTCCGTTCTCGGCGACTACCTTGGTGGGCGCCACCAGAAACTCGATTTTGACGCCCTCTTCGAGGGCCGCTTCGATTTCGAGTTCGTCGGCGGGCATCTCGGCCTTGGTGCGGCGGTAGAGTATCGTTACCTCGTCGGCTCCTGCCCTGAGGGCGGTCCTGGCCGCGTCTATGGCCGCGTTCCCGCCGCCGATGACGCCGACTTTCTTGCCGACGTCGGCTTTCCCGTCGATGTTGAACTCCCACAGGAACTCTACGGCGTCCTTAACGCCCTCCGACTCTTCGCCGTCAATCTTGAGCTTTAAGCCTTTGTGAGCGCCGGTGCCGACGAATACGGCTTTGTATTCCTTCTGTATGTCGTCAAAAGAGACGTCTCTGCCGACGGCCGTGTTGGTCTTGATTTCCACGCCGGCCTTCCGTACGAGGTCTATCTCGGCGTTCAGTACGTCTCTCGGCAGGCGGTACTCGGGGATACCGGCAGTGAGCATTCCGCCGGCCACCGGCAGCGCCTCGAATATCGTAACCTGATAGCCGAGGAGCGCCAGGTCCCAGGCGCAGCTCAGTCCCGCCGGCCCTGCGCCGATGACCGCGACCTTCCCGTTCTTCCCGGAGCTCTTGGGCGGCCTGTAGCCGTTCCGGCCGTTCTCGGAGGCGAAGCGTTTGAGCGCCCGGATGGATATCGGGTCGCCGGAATCGCCGGAGGTGCACTTGAACTCACACGGGTGGTGGCACACCCGGCCGCACACGCCTGCGAAGGGCGACGCCCGGTAGATTACCTCGAGCGCCTTGTCGAACTTCCCCTCCGCAATGTACGCGATGTAGCTGGGCGCTTCCATGTCGAGGGGGCAGACGTGGTGGCAGGGCGCCGAAATGATAGCGTCGCAAATGGCGCCGGGGCATCTCTTATATTTGACGTGCGCCTCGTACTCGTCCCGGTAGTGTTTTAACGTCGATAGGAGCGGGTTGGGCGCCGTCTGTCCGAGGCCGCACAGGGAGTTCTCTTTGATGAACTTACCCAGCTCCTCGAGCAGGTCGAGGTCCTCCATCGTTCCAACGCCCGCCGTAATCCTGTCGAGTATCTCGAGCAGGCGCGGGATGCCTTCGCGGCAGGGCGAACACTTCCCGCAGGACTCGTCCTTGGTGAACGTAAGGAAGTACTTGGCCATGTCCACCATGCAGGTGTGCTCGTCCATCACGATCATACCGCCGGAGCCCATCATCGAACCGACCTCGGTCAGGCGGTCGAAGTCCACGGGCAGGTTCAGGTTCTCGCCGGAGAGACACCCGCCGGAAGGACCGCCGGTCTGGACGCCCTTGAAGCCGCGAAGTTGCGGTATCCCGCCGCCCATACCGAATACGATGTCCCAGAGCGGAACGCCCATCGGGACTTCGACGAGGCCCGTGTTATTGACGTTCCCGACCAGCGAGAAGACCTTGGTACCTTTGCTGCCTTCGGAGCCGATGGAACTAAACCAATCGGCGCCGCGGTCGATAACTACGGGGATGTTGGACCACGATTCGACGTTGTTTATTATCGTCGGTTTACCGAACAGCCCCTCGACCGCCGGGTACGGCGGCCGTGGCCGCGGCATCCCCCGCTTACCCTCTATGGAATGGATGAGCGCGGTTTCCTCGCCGCATACGAAGGCGCCGGCCCCCTGGGCTATGTGGATGTCGAAGTCGAAGCCGGTACCCATTATGTCCTTGCCGAGGACGCCGTACTCCCGCAGGGTTTCGATGGCCTCGGCCAGAAAGTCGCGGGCGCGGGGATATTCGTTCCGCACGTAAACGTATCCATCGGAGACGTTGCCGATGGCGTACGCGCCTATAATCATGCCTTCGAGTACCGAGTACGGGTCGCCCTCCAGGACCGAGCGATCCATATAGGCGCCCGGGTCGCCTTCGTCGGCGTTGCAGATTATGTATTTTACGTCGCCGGCGGCGTCACGGGCGAACTTCCACTTGCGGCCCGTCAAGAAGCCGCCGCCGCCGCGGCCGCGCAAGCCGGACTTCAAGACGGTGTCTACGACATCGTCCGGCGACATCGTCGTGAGCGTCTTGTGAAGCGCGTACAGGCCGCCGCGGGCCACGTACTCTTCGAGGGCCGTCGGTTTGACGTATCCGCAGTTACGGGTCGCGATTCTAAGCTGACCCTTGAAGAAGTCGACCTCTTCCATCAGCGGGACGTTATCGTATTTCCCGTTGGTCGAGCCGATTTTATATTTGATTTCTTCGTCGCCTATGACCAGGTGTTCGCCTTCCAGTCGGAACAGGGCCCATTCGTCTATTACGCGGCCTTCCTTGATGGCTTTAAGCAGGTCGTCGGTCTTTTCTGTCGTAATTTTCTTATAGACGACCCGCGGTTCGCCCGGAATCCACACGTCGACGAGGGGTTCCATCTGGCAGAACCCGAAACAACCGCTGTCGGTAACGGCTAAGTCGAGACCCTTTTCTTGGGCTTTGTACGCCAGGTCGAGCATAACTTCCGACGCGCCATTGGCGATACCGCACGTGGACGAGCCGACGAAAATCTTCGGCTTATTCGGGTGCAGGGAGGCGCGTCCCTGTTTTTTCAAGCTGTCCAGGTCTTTGGCGCTCGTAATCTTCATACGTCATCACCTTTAATATTGAGCGACCCTTGGAGCAACGGCCGTCATTATACAGGCGAGCGGTTACGCGCTCTCCCGGTCGGCTTTCCTCAGTCCGTCTACTATTTCCCGTACCTTGGGTTGGGTTACGTGTCCGTGGTACTCCTCCCCCGTTACCAATATAGGCCCGAGGGCGCACGCCCCCAGACAGTGTACGACTTCCAGGGAGAACGCGCCGTCTTCGGTAACGTCGCCGGGGCTTATTCCCAGTACCTCGACGAGGTTCGTTAAGATGGCCCTGGAACCCCGTACGACGCACGCGGTACCCGTGCAACATTTTATATGGTTGCGGCCCTTGGGGGTGAGGGAGAAAGCCGAGTAGAACGTCGCAAGGCTGTACAGACGCCCGATCGGTACGTTCGCTTCCTCGGCGACGAATTCCAACACGTCCTGGGGCAGGAAGTTGTAAATCTCCTGGACGTCGAGAAGTAGCTCAATAAGAACCTTTTCGCCCGTTATATAAGCGTCTATTAGTGGCCTTACGGGTTCGACGTCAATCGTAGCGGTTTCCAACTCTTAAACCTCCTGTATAACAACCGGTCAGACTTAGAAGCGGGCGGCGACCGGTTTCTTGGCTTCGGCCAGTTTCTTCGCCTTCACGACCCGGTTGTCCACTTCGACGACCTTGAGGTCCGGGTACATTATCGCCGGGCAAGCTTCTATACAATCCCCGCAGGCGTTGCAGAGTTCTAAATCCACGTGGCGGGCTTTCTTGCGGATGGTAGCCGTGAAGTTGCCTATGTAACCGTCGACTTTTTCGACTTCGGAGTAAGTAAGTAGTTCGATGTTCGGATGGATGCCCACGTCCACCATCTTCGGCGTCAGGATACACGCGGCGCAGTCGAGGGTCGGGAAGGTCTTGTCGAAGAGGGCCATGTGTCCGCCGACCGACGGGCTCTTTTCGACGAGATAGACTTTCTTCTCGGCGTCGGCGCAGTCCAGGGCCGCCTGGATTCCGGCTATGCCGGCGCCCACGACGAGGACCGCCGGTGTGACCGGCACCTCCTCCGGGAAGAGCTCTTCTTGCTCGGCGACCCGGTAAACGGCGCCTGCGACCAGGGCTTTCGCTTTGGCGGTCGCTTCCGCCTTGTCGGTGTGAACCCACGAGACCTGTTCGCGGATGTTGGCCATGTCGAACAGGTACGGGTTCATCCCGGCCTCGGCCACGGCGCGCCGGAACGTCCGCTCGTGCATCAAGGGCGAACAGGACGCCACGACGACTCGATTGAGTCCGTATTCTGCGATGTCCTCTTTAATAAAATCCTGGCCCGGGTCGGAGCACATGAATTGAAACTCGCGTGCGTGGACGACGTTCGGTAAACTCCTGGCGTACTCGACCACCGCCGGGACGTCGACTGTCCCCAGGATATTGTGGCCGCAGTGGCAGATGTATACGCCTACTCTCGGTTCGTCAGCCATAATTACCTCCGCGTTACGCGGTCGTAACCATTATTTTATCGAGCAGCCGGTCGGCCTTCACGGCGTGCTTGTCCAGGCCCAGCTCCTTCGCCGTCATACCCATGGCGAGGCCCGCTATCTGGGTGAAATAGACGACCGGGATTTCGTACTCGGTACCGTAGCGTTCGCCGATCTGCTTTTGATAGTTGTCCACGTTGAACTGGCAGAGGGGGCAGATGCATACGATCGCGTCGGCCTCTTTTTGTTTCGCCTCTTCCAACAGGAGATGGTTCATCCGGTAGGCGGTCTCGGGTTTGGTCGTGATGAGGGTCCCGCCGCAGCATTTGGTCTTTACCGGGTAGTCGACGACGTACGCGCCGAACTTGCTCAGGTAATCGTCCAGAATCATCGGCTGGTCGTAGTTGTCGATTTCGTTTCTGGGCCTGGTCAACATACAACCGTAGTAGGGCGCCAGCTTAACGGCCGACATGTCGGCTTTCAGTTTCTCGAGAAGGAGCATTTCGTCCACGTCCTCGTGGTAGACCTGGAGCAGGTGGCGTACTTTTACGCCGCCGCCGTACGAAAGACCGGCCGCGCCCAGCGCGTCGTTCACCGTCGCGGCGAGCTCTTTGTCTTCGCCGGTGTACTTGTTGACCTTGTGGAGGACCGAGAAGCAGGCGTTGCAGGCCGTGACGACCTGGTCGCCCATGGACTCGGCGAGGGCCAGATTACGCGCGCCGACGGCGAACGCCTTTATCTGTTCGTACGACATATAGGCGGTCGCGCCGCAGCAGTTCCAATCCTCGATTTCCTGTAATTCGACGCCCAGGGCTTTCGCCGTCGCTTCGATGGACTTGGCGTAAGGTTTCGCCGTTTCGCCGAGAGAACAGCCGGGGTAATAGGGATAGGTCGTCACGGTTATCCCCTCCCTTTCTCTATGTGGTCGAGAATCTTACGTACCTCTTTGACGCCCTTGTTCTTCTTCGGGAACAGGCTGAGCCTGCCTTTCGAGAAGAGCCGCATGCCGAGAGGCGCCTGCCCGACCGCCCCGAACGGGTCGGTCTTGAGCATGTAGTTGCGCAGGAGGGTCATCTCGTGGTTGCGGCCGTACTTCCGGACCGTGTCGGTGAACTCCTTCGCCAGCGTCCGGGCTTTTTTGGTCTCGGGGTTTTTGTACCCGTACTTCATGGCGAGTTGTTTCATCTTGTACAGGATGTCGGTAATCTTGATTTCCTTGGGGCACCGAGCCGTGCAGCTATAACAAGAACAGCAAAGCCAAATGGCCTTGCTGCCGAGTACTACGTCCCTATAACCGGCGCGGGTTAGAGCGAAAATCTGGCGTGGGCTGTAGTCCATGTCGCGGCTCGTGGGGCAGCTCCCGCTGCAGTTGCCGCACTGGATGCAGGTGATTACGTCCTCGCCGCCGGGTATCGCCATGACCTCATCGAGAAAGCCCAGGTCAGGCGTAGTTTTCCATATTACGTCAGAGCCCGCTTCCATAACGCCTCCAGCCTCCAGATTGAGAAAAAAATCACAAACCTTAATCCTAATTAAGGCGGTCTTTTTCTCCCGCCTTTGGACTGTCAATAGGGTCTTGAATCTGTGAGTATATAGGTCGGGTTTTGAAAAGTCAAGTTTTTTTCCGGGGAGAATCTAAAAAAAATTCGACCCGGCGTTCCGGGGCAATCTTTGTCTACTTGACGTACCCCATGTCCCTCATCTTACGCCAGGACTCTTCGTCGACCGCGCCGGTTTCCGCTTTCAGGCTCCTTTCCTCGTAGTACTCGATCGTCTCGTCCAACGCCTTCTCCATTTCGGAGTACTCGTCCGGTTTTTCCGCCAAAGGGTTTTGTTCGCGGAGGTCGCCCATTAAGTCGAAGACGAAGTCGCGGCGCCTGTTGTGGTCGCGTATCAATTTGTAGTCGGGCGATATTATAGATTCGGCGGTCAGATATCCTACCGGCGCGCCGGCCTTTGACGGATTCCAAAAAGTCTCGGAATAGACGTCCCTGTTGATTTCGGACATCAGGAGGCGGTCCGGCGGAAGACGGTCGCCTTCCATCGCCGGGATGAGGCTGAGACCGTAGAAGTCGGCCGCGACCTCCGGCGGCGGCGAGACACCAGCCCAGTCGTATATGGTGGGGGGCAAGTCGGCGAGGGCGACCGGTTCGGATACTCGCGGCGCGGGGTTCTCTTCCCTGCTGTTTACCATTATTAAGGGGACGTGTATCGACTCGCGGTAGAGGGCCCGGGCGTGGTAAAGGAACCCGTGCTCCATAAACTCTTCGCCGTGGTCAGCCGTTATTATGACGAGGGAGTCGTCGAGACGGCCTTCGCGCTCCAGTCCGTCGACCAGTTGTTCGACGGCGTAGTCGCATTGGAGTATCTCGCAGTCGTATCGGCGGATCAGCTCTCGTACTTCCGATTCGGTAAGGTCCAGAGTTACTTCCGGGTCGTCGATGAACTCGACCTCCATGTGGACGCGGTCCGGGCTCAGTTTAACCGAATCGACGGGCGGGCCGAACGCGTCTTTGAAGCGGCGCGACGGCTTGTAAGGCTCGTGCGGTTCCATAAAATGCATGTAGAGAAATATCGGGTCGTTATTAAGATAGCGCAGGATGAACGAGGCGCGGCGGACCGCGTAAAGTGCAGGTTCTCTGGCGGGCTTGGCCCGGAGGTATCTGAAGGTCTTGTCGAAGACGGCGGCGCCCACCGGGCCGTCGGTGAACGTGACCGGCGTGGCGGCGACCGCGAAGAAGTCGAATCCCTGGTCGTAGTTGAACCGGGGCGTAATGTGATAGTTGGCCGAGTCGGCGATTGTAGTGTAACCGTTGGCGTCCAATACCTCGGCAATCGTCGTCGCTTCGTCGGGCAGCGAGTCGAATATCATTTCGACGTTGTGCCCCGAGGCCGGCAGTCCCGTAAAAATCGTCGCCACTGACGGCTTTGTCCATGGCGCTTGCGATTGGCAACCCTCGAACACGGTACCCCGTTCCGCCGTCCGGTCGATGTACGGCGTCGTTCCCCTTTCGTAACCGTAGCAAGAACAGTGGTCGGCCCTGAGGGTGTCTATCAATATAAAACAGATGAAGGGTCGGTCGTTCGGCCGCAGCCAATCCGGGAACGCGCGAAAGATAGAATACGACGCCGGCAGGAGGAGCAGGACCGCGAGCGGTATCAATAGAACGCGTCTGAAGACCCGCGGGCGTAGTTTTAACGTCCGTATAATTAAAAGCGTCAACTCGTTCATGCTGCATACGATCGGTGCGAAAAAGAGTATTGCGATTAAGACGTGGAGGGCCGCCCAAAGCGAGCCGTATAGTAAATAGTGGGCGTTGACGGCCAGGAGGTAGCGCGCGAAAATAAAGAACGTCAGGGCGAGGGTTGAGACCGTTACATAATCGGAGCTGAAGAACGTGCGGTTTTTTACGAACGGGAGTTGTTTGGCGACGTGAAAGAGCAGACCGACTGCCAGTCCGGCGAACGCGAACGGTGTTATCGATACGAAGACGAGCAAGGACAAGAGCTTGTAATGCTCGAGTATCGCCGCGTTCGGCTGCGTTATAAACCCCACGTACAGGTCGATAAGGCCGGCCAATACGCCGGCCGAAAACCCGATGGTTATACGTCTGCCGAGGTCGTTCACGGTTCTATATATAATGTTGGCGCGGGGGCGTTATTCTCTCGTCCCAAATGGCTACTCGAAATAGACTTCTTCACCGGCGGTCCGAATGAGGTCGCGTCCGATTACCATCCTTTGTATCTCGTTGGTCCCCTCGTAAATCTGAGTTATCTTGGCGTCCCGGTAATATTTTTCGACGGGGTACTCCCGCATGTAACCGTATCCGCCCAATATCTGTATGGCGTCGGTCGTTACTGCCATCGCTACGTCGGAGGCGAACACCTTGGCCTGGGCGCTGTAGCGGGTCGTGTCCTTAGCGCCTGCGTCGACCATCCTTGCGACCGAGTAGACGAGCGCGCGGGCGGCTTCGATTTTCGTCGCCATGTCGGCGAGCTTGAATTGGATACCCTGGAAGGCGCTGATGGGCTGTCCGAACTGGTGCCGTTCTTTCGAATATATGAGCGCCCAGTCGAGGGCGCCCTGGGCGATACCCAAGGCCTGCGCCGCGACGCCGGGCCGGGTGTGGTCGAAGGTCCGCATTACGGTAATGAAGCCGGTGCCTTCTTCGCCGAGCCGGTTTTTCGCCGGGACCTTGCAGTCGGTGAAGATGAGTTCCCTGGTGGCCGACGCCCGAATGCCCATCTTGTTTTCTTTTTTTCCGAACTCGAAACCAGCCGTCCCCTTCTCTACTATAAACGCCGACAGGCCTCGCGCGCCGCGTTCGGGGTTCGTGCTGGCTATGACGGTGTATATCTCGGCTTCGCCGCCGTTGGTTATCCATTGTTTTTTACCGTTGATTACGTAGTAATCGCCGTCTTTTACGGCCTTGGTCCGAACGGCGGCGACGTCCGAACCGGCGTCGGGCTCCGTCAACGAGAACGCCGTCAGGGTCCCGTTTGCGATCCGCGGAAGGTACTCGGCCTTCTGCTCGTCGTTGCCCATTACCAGTATGGGTTCGGTGCCGAGGGCCGTTCCGGCCAGACCGAGGGCAATGCCTCCGCAGGCGCGGCTCAACTCCTCGGTCGCGATGCACAGCTCCGTTACGCCCAGCCCCAACCCGCCGTACTCTTCGGGGATGAAGATTCCGAACAGATCCGCTTTCGCGAAGATCTCCATTATCTCCCACGGGAACTCGCCTGAATCGTCGTAATGTTTAACCACCGGAAGAATCGACTTCTTCGCTATGTCGCGGCAGAGGTCGCGAATCTCCAACTGCTTTTCCGTAAAAAGATAATTCAAAGGCATCGGCTCTCCTCCCGGCCGGCCGTTCTCGTTAGATATATGAAACGGACGGGATTATAAAAAAAAACCGACCGGGCGGCAATATAAAAACCGCCCGGTTTAGCGCTGGGGGCGAGACCTTTTAACTTACCTTCACGCCAGTCAATCTCTCTATGACTTCGCTTTCGATCCTCGCGATGCGGCAGTGCTCTATCGACCGCCGTTCTATGCCGCCGTCCTCGAGCAGGCTGTATCCGGGGCAGCGTTTACATATCGCGTCGTATTTGCAGTTTTCGCACTCGGGGGCCCGCTCGTTCTCGTAATCGCGGAACCGTTCGGCGGCCTCGCCCCGCCAGACCTCGCCGTAGGGCGACTCCGCCACGTTCCCGAACGGGACGCGCAGAAGGGCGCACGCGTACATGGTCCCGTCGGCGCCGATTATCGCGCTGTTGCGGCCCGTCATGCACGTCACGACCCGGCCCATCCTCCGCCTTTCGGCGGACTCGTCGCGACAGACGTCTTTTTCGACCACGTTCTCCGGTTTCTTCGCGCCGTCGTATCGCCACTCGAAGTAGGCGCGGACCGTCTCGTCCGACGGGCGCACTTCGTATGGGTCGGGGCGCCCCACCAGGTTGGGCCCGATGTAGATGGTGTGGGCGAATACGGTCCCGAGGTCGTCGGCGAGTTTCGCGAGGCTCTCGAAAGACGGCCACGTGTCCTCGGAGACCTCGTGCTTGAGCTGAACCGGGACGCCCCGGTCCCGGAGCCGTTTGATGGCGCCGACCGTTGTTTCGAAGGCGCCCGGCAGCCTGACGAACGCGTCGTGGACCGCCGGGTCGCCGGAGAACATGGTGGTCTCGACGAACACCGGCCCGAGGTCGGCGATGTAGTCGGCGGTCTCGTCGTCTACACAGGTGAGGTTAGAAAAAAGGCGTAGGCCCAGCTTCAGCGACTTTATCCGGTCGGTGACGACGCGCCAGTCGGGCCGGAGCATGAACTCGCCGCCGGAGACCGCCGCGAACATTATACCCTCGTCCGCCGCTTCGGAGAATACGTCGGCGAAACGTTCGACCGGAAGCTCCCGTGAGGTGTCCATCCCCCGGATGTAGCAGTGGCGGCAGGCCTGGTTGCAGCGGTAGGTGAGCTCGACCATCGTAGACATCGGCCGGGTCTCCTCGTACGAGAGGCAGGCCATTCTGTAGTGGAGGTCCTCTACCATAACGTCGAAAAACCGGCCCTCGGCCGGCCGCTAATCCAGGGTTATTATCCCCTTATCCTCAAGCTCTCGGAGGAACTCGTCCAGGTCCCCGGCCGCTTGTTCCCTCTCGACGTCGAACTCTTCGACCAGCCCGTCGAGTATCTCGTCGCGGTCGGCGCCCTTTTCTATCGCCTCAAATATAAATACGCCCGACTCCCTTATGTTATGGAGCGTGGCGTCGCCGGTCGTCAGGAGGAAGTACTCTTCGCCGACCCGCCGGGCAACGACGTCGTCTTTGACGAGTTCGATACGCATGTCAGGACTTGAAAATCGGCTTATCCGGCGGGTCAAGGCAGGTTTCAGGATTCGGCGATTTCCTAAAGAAAGCGCATCCGTCCCACATTAGATTTTCGCAGGGGCCGGGTAAGGTAAACATAGTGTCGCAACCGTTCGACGTGAGGGAAAATATCTCGTTGCCTACGATTACGGGCTTCCTATAAGGTTTTTTTGAGGCCATATCGTACAATCCCACGGATACGATGTCTTAAACGGTTGGAAACGTTTTTTATTTTTCAACAGCTCGTCGAGCGCATTTATGTCGTCTTTAGCGAGTTCGATACGCATGTCAGGATTTGAAAATCGGCTTATCCGGTGGAATCAAGCAGGTTTCGTCGTTTGGCGATTTTCTTGTGAATGCGCATTCTTGCCACATTAGGCTTTCGCAAGGGCCGGGTAGAGTAAACATAACATCGCAGCCGTTCGACGTGAGGGAAAAAACTCGATTGCTTGCGACGACCGGTTTTTTATAAGCCTTTTTCGCCGTCATACAGTACCCTCCAGGCGTCCTTCTATTTCATCAATGTTGCCCAAGATGTCTCTTTTTTTCAGTGTCACGCCGATCTCGAAGACGGGGGCGTTTTCGGCGATTTCTGACACGCGTTCGAAGGCGTTGGCCTTCATATCGGCCGTCGCGAAGGCTCCCAGGAATACGTTTTTCTCGAGTTCTCTCAGCCCGTCGGCCGGGCCCGTCGGGCGCACGTACGGCCGGTCGCTTTTTTTGTGAAAGAGTATCGCCCGAACCGGGTAGTTCTCGTCAAGGCTTTTAATCGGTTCGACGGTCCGCACTGGTGCCCGCCAGACCAGGGGACGGCCCGAATTCTCGATGAAGTTGAACTCGTCGGACAGCACCGGCAGGGTATCTTTCAGCATCCGACCGATGGTGCTCTTCCCGCTTTCGGCAACTCCGCAGGATACGTACGCGTATCCGTTCAGGACCCAACTGACCGAATGGAGCATTATAAGACCGTGCTGTGCCCCTAATCGGAAGACCACCTGCCTTAAGAGCGTGTCGGGGTGCGTAGATTGAACTTTAGTTATTGATACCCGGCCTTTGCCCGCGCCGAAATCTATTTCCCCGTATAATGCCGAACTGCTGAAACGGGCGCGAACTCCGTCGAAATGGTAATCGATACCGCCTATCGTCCCGTCGGGGTTTTCTATAGGCCCGGGGTCGTTTTCAGGTTTCCTTTCGCCGATTTCGAGTAGTAAACGGTAGTTCCCGGTTTTATCTTCTTTCGTCGTAACGAACCCGTTGTACTCGTCTCCGGCGAACCATTCGGCGAAATCGCTTTCGGCTTTTATCACCAGCCCGAGCCGGCTCGGGCCGATTATGTAGTCGGTCATCGTCCTAGCGGTAGAGCGATTTTACGCGCCCGAAGGACGCAGGCTCGACGTTTACGAACTCGCTGCCGGACCAATCTATACTGAGGTGATACAGAGTTTTCGATTGGCCCATGAACATCCAGAGGTCCGTGTCGCTCCCGGCGAAGACCAGGCCGCCCCACCACGAATCGCCGGGTATGTCCAGTTTGAACTCCTCGCCGCTATACGGCGTACCGTCGGTGTCGTAGAGGTACGTCCATGCGTCCTTGTTCCCGACGTTAAAGAGGTAATCGTTCCCTTCGTGCTGCGTATAAGCCAATCCGTCGGGGAGTTTTGCGTACGATATCCAACTATAAACAAGGTCGCCGTTCGTCGGGTTAACTGAGCCCAGGTAAGTATAGCCCGGCGAGTTGTTCGAAAGGTAAAGGTACGTACCGTCCCAGGCTATGCCGGCCGGGCTGCTGCCTTCGCCCGCGAACGGTGCCGGTAGAGGAAGTTCTGACAGGATACTCCCGTCCGCCGGGTTAACTTCGTATAACTTCTTCCCGGCGCCTATGGTAATTATCCACAGCGACGTTCCGTCGAAGGTTACGCCCAAAAGGTAAGCGGTCGGCGGTGGTTCTGGCGTGAGTGTCAGCGTGTTCACAATTGAGCCGTTCGACGGGTCTACGACCAGTATCGTCTGGTCGATGTACTCGGTGATGTAGAAGTAAGAGCCGTCGTAGGCGAGGCCGTAGGGGAGTGAGCCCGCAATCTCGAACGATTCGATAACTTCATCCGATACGGCGAAAGCCGCCGCGGCCGACATCAGGAGCAACACGGCGAACGTAAGCAATCTGAACATGAGTACCACCCCTGCTTCTTTATCCTTTAGTTACCGACGTACGGTTTATCGGAACATCGATTTTATCGCGCCGAGAGATTTCTCCTGGATGTTCACAGGCGTTTGGTCGTCGATTATGTGCGAATACGGTTCGGCGAAGTTATCGTAATTGTATCTTAAGTTATTTAAATCGTCTCCGCCGATCAACGCGAAGGTGTACCTGAAGGTCTGGCACCTGGTCAGGGAATGTGGGCCTTCGCCGACGAGGGTGCACCAATAACTTTCTTCCGAGTCCACGCCGTTGAAGTCGTACTCGCCGTTGGAGAGCAGCGTGTAGATTTCCGCGTCGTCGGACATCCCGATGGTTTTTTTGAAGTTGACGGAACTGGAGCCGGGTTGCTGCGGGAAGTAAGCTAGACCCACAACCGGGTCGCTTTCACCGCCCGGGTCCTTGTATATGGCCATGTCACGGGCCGAGTCGTAGGTCACGACGTCGTCGTTGAAGCTCTCGTACGGGGTGTGGAGTATCTGCAGCCACATCAACACCCCGGCGTATACGTTCGAGGTCGTCCCCTGGCGGAGGCTCTTTACGTAGCAGTCGACGATCACGTAATCCTCCTGCGGGTAGACGTGGGCCGAGACCTCGAACTCCGGGTCTCCCATCCGCACCGTGTCGCTGTTGGAGAAGACGACCACGTGGTGGTCTCCTACGGGGTACTCCCTTTCGACGGTCCAATCCGGTTGGCCGCTCGGATAGCCTTCGTAGGGGTCGGCGACGTAGGCCGTCGAGTTGCCGACTACGAACTCGCCGGCGCGGAGGAAGTTTATGTCCGCCGGCATGGCTTCGCTGTAGCCCCAGTCCTCGGTTCCGTATTCATAAGGGTAATCGTCGTATTTATAACGGAACATGTCCCACGGTTCATCGCCCGGGTCTTCGGGTTCGAAACCGTTTTCGTAGACTACGGTCGATCCGTTAGCTATAACCTGGAAGCCGTCTATATAGATACCGTCCTCGAAGCCGTCGACGTTTTCGAAGTCGGACCTGAATACGAACCCCAGGTAGACGTCCTGCCCCTCCAGGGAGGTTATGTCGGCGGTTTCGCCGGGGACCCATGCTAAGGAGTCTCCCGAGTAATACCAATTGCCAGTGTCAGGTTGCCCCCGTTGTCCGGTACCCAGTTCGGTAGATGTTGCGTGCAAGTTCTGCCAGATTTCCTTGTTGTCGTCGTCGGGCATTTCGGTGGCATAGACGAGTTCACAACCGTCATAGCCGTACTCTATGTCCCACTTGGCCGCGTATTCGATTTCGATGCTCGACGCGCCGGCGGGAAGCGATATCGGATTGGGCGTGCACGTCGCCGTGTAAACCATAGCTTCGTAGTCGTAGAGCGACGGGCTGTCGGTCCACGAGTAGTAGTCGTAGTAGTGCTCCGGGTCTGTATATACGTCCAGGTTGTAGTGGAAGCCGTAGTCCTCGACGAAGCCTATTCCGCCGTGGATACCGAAGTCCGAATAGACCAGGTAGCAGTTGGCGCCCTCGGCCTTGTACCAGCCTTTGGGCTCGTCGCCGGCGGGGGAGCCGAGGACCAACCCGCCGGGCGTCGCGACGACCGTCGATGCCGGCGACTTCGCGACGGGTTTCGTCGCCGCGGGCGTCGACGTAATCGCCCCGGGGGTGGCCGCCAGGGCCGCAACCGCGGCCGCCAGCGCGATTATGTATAATAATCCGCCTTTGTGCATTATCGAACCTCCCGGTTGCGCCGGGTCAACTGCCGACTAATTTGTTCGCTTTTGCGCGATAAACATTCTACACGAAGAACGGGTACAAGTCAAGGAACAAACGTAAGTTTTTACGGCGGATATATCGATGTCGAGCGCGTAATCTCGAGGTCGGAGAACAATAAATCTTGACCCGCCGGTTCCGTAGTGTTACGTTTCGGCTCGTCTTTTTAAGCTATGGCCGAGTTGAAGCTGTACTATATGGACGACCCGCTTCTTCGGGAGACGTCGGCGGAAGTCGAAACCGTCGACCGTGACCTGGTCGAGTACTGCGAGCGGATGTACGGTTTCATGGAGGCGCTCCGGGGCGCCGGGCTGGCCGCGCCCCAGGTCGGATGCCTGGAGCGGTTCATCGTCGTCCATCGCTCGATTCTTCCGCCGGCGGGCGACGAAGTGCTCGTCAATCCCGTCGTTACGTACGAGTCGGACGAGGCGATAACCGATGAAGAGGGTTGTCTCAGCTTCCTTTCCGTCGCCGATAAGGTTACGCGGCCTGCGGCCGTAACCGTCGAGTACGTCGGTTTGGGCGGCGAGGCGAAGAAGATGGAAGCCGAGGGGCTTCTCGCCCGCGCGATACTCCACGAAGTAGACCACCTTAACGGCGTGCTTTTCGCCGACCACCTCAGCCGTCTTAAAAGGAAGCTGTTGAAGGACCGGGTTCGCAGAAGGCTTCGCGAGTTGGAGGGCGAGGGTAAGGCCGGGCATATCAAGAGATAGCGGGAACGGGAGAAGGAAAAATGGCGTTGAGATTGAGGATAATACCGCGCGAAGAGCGGTTCTACGATATGTTCGAGGAGCAGGCGAAAATCGTGGCCGAGGCGGGCACGTTGCTGTTCGACCTTTTCGACAATTTCGAAGACGTCGAGGAGAAGACCAGGGTTATAAAAGACGCGGAGGTCCGCGCCGACAGGGTTACCCATAAGATTATAGAGAAGTTGAACTTGAGCTTTATCACGCCGTTCGACAGGGGTGACATCCATCAACTCGCGTGCGGGATTGATGAGGTCCTGGACTATTTAGAGGTCGCGGCGCACAAGACCTTCTTATATAACGTCCCGGAGGTCACGCCGGAATCGCGCCATCTGAGTGAGATTATAAATAGGGGGTGCGAAGAGATGCTCGAGGCGGTGCGGTCTCTTCGCGACTTTAACGAAGCTAAGAAAAGGCTCATCAATATCCGCGCTCTGGAAGAGGAAGCCGACCGAGTCGTAAGATACGCCCTCGTCGGGCTTTTCGACAGCAACGGCGACGCGATAAGTATATTAAAGTACAAGGAAATCTACGAACAGTTGGAAGCTACGACCGACAGGCAGGAAGACGTGGCCAACATTATCGACGGGATAATAGTCAAGAACGGATAACGGCTCATGGTCTTAGGCACGCTTTTCCTCACCTCCATCGTTATAATTATCGCCCTCATTTACGATTTCTTCAACGGCGTAAACGACTGCGCCAACGCGATCGCGACGACCGTCTCGACGCGGGCGCTCCCTCCGTGGGCCGCCGTGCTTATGGCCGGCGGTTTTAACGTATTCGGCGCGTTCGTTACGACCGCCGTGGCGAAGACGATGGGCAAGGGCATAGTCGACCCGAACGCTATCGGGATGGACGTGGTGGTCTTTGCTTTGTTGGGCGCCACGGTGTGGACCGCCGTATGCACGAAATACGGCATACCGATAAGCATTACTCACTCCCTCGTCGGCGGCCTCATGGGCGCGGCGCTCATAGCTGCCGGCCCCGAAGTCCTCAAACCCCAGGGGTTGATAAAGGTATTCCTGGCGATGGTACTTTCGCCGGTCGCCGGGTTTTTGGCGGGATACGTAATAATGGTGGCGATGCTGTGGGCTGCGAGGCGGGCGACGCCGACCGGCGCCAATAAGTTTTTCCGAACGACGCAGATATTCTCCGCGGCGTTCATGGCCTTTACTCACGGCATGAACGATACCCAGAACGCTATGGGCGTTATAACGGCGGCCTTGTTTATCGGCGGGTTTATCGCTACGTTCGAAGTCCCGACGCTGGTCATCCTCGCGTGCGGGTTGGCGATGGGACTCGGAACGGCGATAGGCGGCTGGCGGGTCATAAGAACGATGGGCAGCAAGGTCGTGAAGCTGGAACCGATTCACGGCTTTTCGGCCGAGACCGCCGCCGCGGTGGTGATAGGCGTCAACTCGTTTCTGGGGATGCCCATCAGTACGACCCACGTGATATCGACCGCGATAATGGGCGTCGGTTCGACGAAAAAGTTTTCCGCCGTACGCTGGGGGGTCGCCCGTTCTATCGTTATTACGTGGATATTGACCGTGCCGGCTGCGGCTTTGATAAGCGCCCTCACGTACGCGATATACGCCGCGGTGAAAATCGGTGTGCTCCATGTATATTAGGGCCCGAAAGCGTTTCTTATACCATTATATAAAGGCCGTAGTTCTCGGACTTCCGGTTTTAGTCTTATTGTCTCTGGGCTGCGGCCAGGGCGAGCCCGAACGCGGTTACGTCGGAGGTGTGCCGAGCTACTCGACCGACGGCTGGGCGCCGGGCCAATGGGTCCGATACGAATACTCGGTCGGCGGCGGCAAACCGGCGGCTGTAACGGTCGCCGTTACCGGGTCGGAGGAAAGAGGCGGCGGCGAATTCTATTGGCTTGAGGTCATGTATGAGACCGGCGATTACGCGCGGGCGACGCGGGTGCTGACGCCCGAGTTGGCCGCCGATGACTTTTTTCGGGCCGAGGGAGACGTCACGCCCGGCGCCGTCGAAGTCATGCGGCGCAACGGCGCTTTAACGCCGTACGAAGTATCCTTGGGCGAGGCGACCGACCCGTCGGCCGCGTCCATACAAATGCTGTTCGGCGGGGGGCCGGGGGCCGTCCTGGTAGAACCCAGAGACGGCGTCGAGTACGAGGCATTGAGCGGGAAAGACTTTGTTTGCACGGAGTACGTCTTATCGTTGGGCGGCTCCGAAACCGGTACCGTTTATACGTCGGACGAAGTCGCGGTTACGGGCGTCACGCGGTCGGCCCGCGGGTCGGCCGTACTCGAGCTCGTGGACTTCGGCCTGTCGGGGGCCGGGTCGGCGTTCTAGGGGTTAAACCGAGTAGAAATCTCCGGGGGGCAATCTCCCCTTACCCGTAATCAAACCGACCCGTCACCGGGTCGGCATACCCATCGTTTAATAACTCCCATATTCCGGGGCGCTAGCGGAAGGACGCCTTTATCGCGCCCAGGGATTGGCCATCTATCCCCACGAAGAAGTCGAAGTCCAATTCGTAGACGCAGTTGTTGCCGTAGGAGACGCAGGAGAAGAAGAAGGTATCCCGCGCGTCGCAATAATCCAAACCGTAACCGTAGGACAGCGTAAACGGCGCCGACGCGCAACCGGCGTAAGTGCCGTCGGTCAGGTAGAAGAAGAACCTGTAATCCTCCTGCGCGGTGACCATAACGTACTCGTCGCCACCGAACGAAAAGCGGGTCAACCCGGATAGGTAATCCTGGGGTTCGGGCGTCGGGAAGAAGTACGCCCCCGTCCCGTCGGGTGCGAAACGGTATACGCCGTTTCCATCGCCGCCGTAGTCGTTATCCGCCTCCCAGAGGTACTGGCCGTCGTAGTCCAGGCCGCGTCCGTGTATACCGGCCGGATTGACGAAGGAGTGCCAGTTGCCGCTTGAGCCGTAATAGATGTGGTTCGAGGCGAAGTCGGAGTAAAAATTACCCGGGCCGGGCACCACGACGAAACCCCAGGGGTAAGGGTAGGTCGTGTAGTCCAGGGGGAGTTCGGCGTAGGGTAACCCGTCGAAGTTGTAGAGTTTTAATTCGTCGTCGACCGGGTCCGTCCCGGCGATGTGGTAGTCCTCGGCGTAAAGGCCGTAAAGCGTGTTCGGGGTGGTAAAGTAATTTACCACCGTGACGTCCGCCGTCAAAAAGGCGTAAGCGCAGACGGGTAAAAATAAGGCGAAGATAATGGTTCTTTTCATATTACTCCCTCCGCAAGTGTTAAACATGATAGCATAAAAAGCGGGCGAAGCATCGGTTTTTTATCCGGTTCCGCCCCGTATTCCCATCCCGTAAGTTCAGACACCGCAGCGGGCTACTCCTCATCCCCGCCGGTAAGAGAATCCGGGTAACCGGCTATTGCGTCCAGGGTCTCCTCGGGCGTGTCCACGAGGAATTCGGTCCCGGCGAAGGACGCGCCGATGAGTGCCCGATTGGCTTCGTAGGTGTAATCCACAAACTCGCCGCCGACGTCACCGGAAAGGTCGGCGTTCATGTCGAGTATCTTCACCGGGGTCGCGGCGGAGTAATCGAAAGTCGAGGTGTCGAAATATCTGATTTCGGGCGCCGCGCGCGTCTTGAAGTATATACGCGAGGCGGCGTAATCGTAGACTATGCTCCAAAGGGTGGAGCCGTCCTCCTGGGCGACGTTGTCCAGTATCGAAAAGGCGTAATCGACGACCGGGACAGGGGTCGCGCCGTCGAAGCGGGAGGACAGGTCGCATGCGCGGGTGAACCGCTCGAGCGAACCGTCCCCGACGGGCATCTCTCCGCATCCGGCGAGGTAGTCCCCGGCGAACGCCATCGAATCCTCGTATGTGTCGTTGGCGAGCGCGTGGTACGGGAGTTCTTCGCCGCGGTATTGTAACGTTTCGCCGTCCAGGAATTCGATGACGGCGCAATCGCCCTCCGCGTCGCAAATTAGGAAGTGGAGCGGGACGTCGCCCTCCTGGATACGGATATCGTCGGCGCCGGCCAGCACTTCGGCGACGTTGGCGTGGTTATCCAACTGATACTGCACCCACTGCGATACGTTTATCGCTGGGCGGTCGTCGGGTTGCGGGTAGACGGTCCAGGCGAGCCACATGACCTCGACGACCAGCCCGGCCTGGTTCATCCCGCCGTTGGGGAGTTCGCGCCCGTACTGGTTGAAGGTTACGCTCCCGTACTCGGACGTCCAGACCGCCGGGTTGTCCACGAACGCGGCGGTCTTGGCGACGCCGGCCTTGTTGACCATCACCAGCCCGTCGCCCACCATCCAGTCGTAGTTGCGCCCGAATACGGGCCGGTCTTCGTCGACGATGCAGAAGGTGGTGCAGGCGTAGAGTGCGACGGGTAGCAGTAAAAAAGATATCAAGGACGCCGCTAATCCGTTTCTTAAGTGCTTCATCGGGCTCCTCCTAAATCGATTTATAATATCGTAGGATACACGGACGGGTAAAACTTCGTTTATACAACGCCCTTACCGGACGAAAAAAGCGCCGCCGCTCCTATTGGGGGATTTTAAACATTGCCTGTTTCGGGAGATATTTAAGGTGTGACGGTCGGCTTACTGCACCCGAGAACCGGCGAGGTTGAGAAGTACCGTGTCCAATTTCGCCAACACGCCGCCGTCCATCACCAGCTCGAAGTGGTCCAACGGGTAGATGAATACGCCCGACGACTCGTCCGGTTCGCTTTCGAAGGGCCCTACGGTGTCGCCTTCGAAAGGCCCTATGGCGCTTCCGACCGGTACTATCCCGTCGCCGAAGTCGAGCGGCTCCTGGCCCATGTAATCCTCGAAGCGCGTACCGGCGAACACGTAGTACTCCGGGTCTGCGACGTCGTCGGTCTCGGCGACTTTACGGCCGAGCTCGACCCACTCGAGGAACTCGGAGTCCTCGGTCAGTTGGTAGAGGGCCGCGCTGCCGTAGTCCTTTCCACCTGCGGCGAGGCTCCCCAGGTTGGGGGTCGCGAAGAGGACGCACTTCTCTACGTCCCCTTCGTACTTCATGTGCGAGATATCGTACCCGGGGACGTCGTACTGGTGCTGCCACTTGTAATTGCCTTCCGGCGGTTCTTCGAAACGATGGTTGGGTAGACCAGTTTGGCCGGACACGAGGTAGTACCTGCAGATAAGCCCGCCTATACTGTGCCCTATTAGTATTACCGATCGTTTCACGAACCGGCCTTTGGTCCATTCGATGATGCGGTGCAAGTCGTACGCCTGATACTCGAGTGGCCGGTGGCGCGAATCGGGGTAGGTGTAGGTAACGACGTCGTAACCGAGGTCCACCAGACCCTGGGCCAGACCTATCGTCTCGACGTAGCGCTCTTCGTAATAGACGAATCCGTTGAAGACCTCGACGGAGCCCCTCATCCGCCAGAGGTAGCTGTCGGTGGTCCCCATCCCGTGGACGATTATTACCGGTGGGCCCTTATACTGTTTGTTATCGTAGTACTTGACCCGCAGGTCGTAGACCCGGCCGACGCTGTGGACCGAGAGGTTGGTCTCGTGGTAATCGCCGCCGGCCGGCGCGAAGTACGCGTCCTCGGCGTATTCGTGGTGGCGGCCGGTGCTGAGCATGACGAGCATGAACATCCCTATGACCAGCACCGGGAACGCCGCCGGGTCGAGTAGATATTTCCCCGATAACAGTTTATTAATAAAGGGCAAAACGTTAGGGCACCGCGACATTAGTGTAAACGGCCAGTAGAGTGTTACACCTGACTACGGTAGATTATAACGGTTATAGGGCGGGAAGGGAAGGGTTTTTGACGGGTTAAGGTTCGCCCAATTTCGTTTGACAGTTCCGTATGGTCTTCGTATTATCGTCGAAGTAAGGATTTGGCAAAATGGCTTTCTCCGATTCGGAATTAAAAAGGTTGAAAAACCTCGTGGAGCGGTTTAAAGCGGCCGACGGCTGGCAAAGGTCCGAGGGAGACGTCCAGGCGCAATTCGTGATACCGTTGCTAAGCCTTCTTGGATGGCCCGAGAAGAATTTGGTTATAACTACACCTACAGAAGTTAGGACAGGTAAGGTACCTGATATCGTCGGAAAAGACGATGCGGGTTTTACTGTATTTATAATGGATGTGCAAAAACCTAGCGCCGAATTTGCTGACAAACGCCACGTAGAGAACATTTACCAATACGCCCGTGCGGAGGGGAAGTACTGGGGCATACTAACCAACTTCATACGCTGGCGTGTTTATTCCGTTTACCGGAAACACGTTTGGCGGGATTACGCGTTCCACGAGCTAGATTCAGTGCCGGGGACTATTGACGTCTTTACCGATGAAGGCCGGGCTTTCTTCGAATCCCTCAAGTTCGAAAACGCTTGCGAAGTCGGCGGCCGTTTTTGCAGAGACCGCGTATATTATCCGGAACAAGAGGAGATTAAAAGGGAGTTCTTTGATAAGTTACGCGAGTGGCGGCGTGAGCTTTGGCCTTATTTGGAGGAGAATAGGCCGATATGGGTATCGGACGACGCGTTATATCTAGGGGCCCAGAAGATAATAGACCGATTGATATTTATGGACCTAGCTGGAGACAAACGCGTAATTGCCGGAGCGCCTATACGCGCCGCGCTGGAGGCGCGGGGTGGTTACTGGCAAGAGTTAAGAAAAGCGTCGCGGCGTATGGACGAGTTATTCAATACCGAATTATTCGCCGCTGGCGATTGGATAGAGTACGTAGACATAGAAGATGGTGTGATAGAGCCGATTATGCGTGGTGTAGCCGATGTGGACTTCGAGACTTTATCCCCCGCAGTAATCGGTGAGGTTTACGAGGATTATTTAGGCGAACTCCTGCGCGAAGCTGGCCGGGGCGTGTGGGCCCGTGCCGCTGCCGAAATCGCGGTTAAAGCCAAACGCCGGGCGCGCGGCGTATATTACACGCCCGACTACATCGTAGATTATATAGTGAAGAATACCGTAGGGGAAGTCATTAAAGGCGCCCGGACATTGGAAGACTTACACAAGATAAAAATTCTAGACCCGGCTTGCGGGTCGGGTAGTTTCCTAATACGTGCTTTCGACGAACTTGCCGAAGGTTACTTCCGCGTATTTGCGAAGAAAGGCCGAGCGCCGCTCTTCGACTTCGACGTTAAGCGGCAAATACTGGAACACAATATCTTCGGCGTGGACCTTGACCCCCGGGCCGTGGAAATCGCGAAGTTAAACCTTATGATTAAGGCGTTGGAGGGTACGCGATACGTGGACCTTAAAGGCCGTAAGCTTTTACCCAACCTTTCCTTGAACGTACGAGTCGGTAATTCCCTCGTAGGCGGTGAAGTACTTAACGAACGCCGTGGCCGTTTAGTAACCGCGATGGCGTCCTTCAACGACGATGTACGGCGATTAAACGAACTCCGCCGTTCCTTCTACGAAGCACGAGAAGATGTCGATAAGGAACGGTTATCGCACGATATATTTAATACAGAAGCGAAAATCAATTTAGCGTTGAACGAATCACTAGAAAGTTACGGTGATTCGCTCAAGGACGAAGTCCCATTTTTAAATTACGCCGTCGAGTTCCCGGGCGTTGTTGCGGCCGGCGGCTTCGATGCCGTTATAGGCAATCCACCTTATGTCCGCCAAGAAGCCCTTGGCGAATACAAGGAATATTTAGGAGAAGCGTACGAGACCTTCGTGCCTACTGCAGACCTATACGTCGCGTTCATAGAGCGCGCGTTACGGCTAACGAAACCTGGTGGCCGATTTGGCTTCATCGTATCTAACAAGTGGATGCGGGCGGGTTATGGTTTACGACTGAGAGAATTTATAAAGCGTTTCAACCTAGAGCAGCTAGTGGACTTCGGAGAACTCAAGGTCTTCGTCGACGCTGCGACGTTCCCCCTCATCGTTATCGCTGGGAAGCCCGCGGGCTCCGGGCGGCGCACGCGCCCGACCTACGTAGCGGTCAAACGATTGCCCCGGGCGCCCGGCGGCCCTAATATCGGTTGGCTCGCACAGGACGTAAAGGCGCATGGGTATAAACTTGCGCCGCAGGCGCTCGCGGACGCCGGTTTCTCCCTGGTTCGGGCTGACGTATCCCGCGTACTCGAGAAGATGAAGGGCGTTGGCGTCCCCCTTGGCGAGTACGTAGGAGGTAAGATTTACCGCGGCGTATTAACCGGTTTTAATGAAGCGTTCTTCGTTGACCGGGCTACGCGGGATGAGCTTATAAAAAAAGATAAGAAGTCCGCCGATATAATCAAACCGCTCGTCGCGGGTGATGATGTAAGGCGGTACTTTATTAATTTTAACGAGATTTATTTGATATTCGCACGCCGCGGTATAGATATTAACGGATACCCGGCTATAAGCGAGCACCTTACGCAATGGAAAGTAGAGCTTACGCCGAAAAAGACGGGAAAGGAAAAGGAAGGCCGTAAACGGGGGGCTTATCAATGGTACGAGATACAAGATACGGTTAACTACTACGCCGAGTTCGATAAACCGAAGATAGTATGGCCGGAAATAGCAAAAGAAAGCAGGTTCGCCTGGGATGATAAAGGATATTACTATAATAAAACCTGCTTCATTATGCCTACGGAAGATTTGTACCTTTTAGGTGTTTTAAATTCTAAAGCTGTCTGGGAATTTTTGTTAAGATTATGCCCCGTTCTCGGCGACCCGGATAAGGAAGGGCGCTTGACGCAACAGAAAACCTATATAGAACAAGTCCCCGTCCCGCCGTTACCGTCGTCTGATAACGAACGAGCGGAAATAAGTAAATTAGTCCGTAAGACATTGACGCTCTCGGAAACGGCGGCGTCGCGGCACGAGCACGCGGCCGAAATCGCCGGCCTTAGCGAACGTATAGACGAAATAGTTTGCGGGCTTTACGGTCTAACACGTGACGAGATAAAAGTGTTTAATGGCACCTGTTAAAATCCTCGTACCTTAGCGGTTATATTAACGAAGTAAGAAAAATATCTCTACCCGTAGGCTGAAGCCTGCGGTTTACGCTCCGCTCGTGAATCTCCGCCCGTTGAAACGGGCGGTTTCTTTAAAGTATAAAAAACCCCGGCGAGAACCGGGGCTTGCTAAAGTTTAGCGGTCCTTGGTATAAACCCTACTCAAACCCGCTGCCCGGCTCCTCGCGCCCCACGCGCCGGCCCTTGAACCAACGGCGCATACCCTCGAAGTAGGTGAAGACGACGGGCACGACGACGAGGGTCAGGACGGTCGAGGTTATCAACCCGCCGATTACCGCGATTGCCATAGGCGAGCGCATCTCGGCGCCTTTGCCGAGGCCGATCGCGACCGGGAGCATACCCATAATCATCGCGGCGGAGGTCATCAGGATCGGGCGCATCCTGATGGGGCCCGCGACGAGCAGGGCGTCTCGCACGCTCAACCCTTGCTGAATCTTCTTCAGCGTGAAGTCCACCAACAATATCGCGTTCTTGTTGACTATGCCCATTAATAGTATCAGCCCGATCATCGTCATAATGTTCAGCGTCGTCCCGGTGAGGAAGAGCGCCGCGAACGCGCCGACGACCGAAAGGGGCAGGGCCGCCATAATCGTGAACGGGTGGACGAACGAGTTGAACTGGGACGCGAGAACGAGATACACGAATATCAAAGCCAGGAAGAGGGCCTTGAGCATCTCGGCGAACATCGTCCCCATCATCTCCTCGCCCCAGCCTTTTTTATAGTTGTAACCTTCCGGCGGCGGATTCGCCTCCTTATAGTTCCCGATTTTGGCTTCTATGTCGCCGGTGGTCGTGCCTTCCGCATAACCGCACGAAACGGATATGGTCCTCGCCCGGTCGGTGTGGTTAATCTCTATCGGGCTAAACGTTTCTTCGACTTTGACGAGTGCCGACAAGGGGACCATGTTGCCGTCGAAGTTTCGCACGTAAATGGCCTCGACGTCGTCTACGGAGCGTACTTCTTCCCGCGGTATCATGACCCGGACGTCGTAGTCCTCGCCGTCTTCGGTGAACTTGATTACGTCCTCGCCTTCGACAAGGGTTCGAAGCGTCATGGCCACCGACGTTATCGGGACGCCCATCTCCCGGCACATCGCCCGGTCCGGTACGACCCGCAGCTCGGGGCGGCCCGGTTTCAAAGTAGTCGTAACCTCGCGGGTTCCTCCCATCGCAGACATCGCTTCCACGAGGCCGTCCGACAACTCTTCGAGTTTATCGAAGTCTGGTCCTTGTATAATGACCTCGATAGGTTGCCCGGGTGGGCCCATTTCCGATGATAGAAAGACGAGCTTGGCTCCCGTGTAATCGGCGAAGTGTCCCCGTAATTTTTCTACCGTCCCCCGGGACGAAAGGTCCCGCATCCCCGGTTCCACTAATTTAACGAGGATTGAGGATTTGTTCGGCGTCCCGTCCACTCCGACCTCGGTGAACGTCGTCTCGACTTCGGGCAGCGTCCTCAAATAGTCGTCGATTTCGGCGGTCGCCTCCTCGGTATACGCGAGGGAAGAGTCTAAGGGGGATTCGACATCTACCCAGAAGATGCCCTCGTCCCAAACCGGCATGAACTCTTTACTGGTGATGTAAATCATCCCCAGACTCGCTACGAATAATATGAAGGCCGAGACTATGATTATCACCCGGTGATTGAGCGCCCATCCAAGTGCTCCCCTGTACCATTCGGCCAGGTGCACGAACTGCCGGTTGAGAGGCTCGAACATCCTCTCGAACCAGTTCTTCTTGCCTGCGACGTCCATCCCCGGGAAAAACTTCGCCGACATCATCGGCGCCATCGTCATCGCGTCCCACAGGGAATACAGCACGGCGACGGTGATGGTTACGCCGAAAGCGGTGAAGAAGCGGCCTATCATGCCGCCCATGTTGGCGATGGGGACGAACACGGCGCAAATCGTGAACGTGGTCGCGAGGACGGCCAGGGCCACCTCGTTCGTCCCTTTGACGGCGGCCACGTCGAGGGGTTCGCCCTCTTCCCAGTGGCGGTAGATGTTTTCACGGACGACGATAGCGTCGTCTATTAGAATGCCCACGGCGAGTGAGAGGGACAAAAGCGTAATTATGTTCATCGTGTAGCCGAGGGCCTGCATCGCGATGAAGGCAAAGAGAATCGACATCGGGACGGCGAGAGCCGATATGATGGTCGTGCGAATGTTGCCGAGAAAGATGAGTATCACGGCGGCGGCGAAGAAAAACGCGAAGTAGAGTTCGTGCATCGTGTCGCCGACGGAGTCCTCGATGAACTCCGAGTCGTCGTTTATCAGGACGACCTCGGTGCCTTCCGGAAGAGACCCTTTTATGACCTCGACCTCTTCTCTCACCGACTCGGCGACGTCGACTACGTTCGCGCCCGACGCCCGGGCGACCGAGAACGAGACGGCCTCGGTGCCGTTAAGCTTCGTTAAGGTGTCCCTTTCTTTGTGAGCGTTAAGGTCTACGCGGGCGACATCCCGAAGGTGTACGGTGCCGTCTTCGCCCGAGGATACGACTATCGATTCGATATCGGCGGCAGTCCTGAGTTTGCCGAAGACGCGCAGTTTCTCCTCGCGACCGTCGGTGCGTACAGCCCCGGCAGGTATGTCCAGGTTTTCGGTCAAGAGCGCTTGGGATATGTCCTCGACCGTGACGCCGTAAGCGGCCATGGCCGTAGGGTTGCATTCTATCTTTACCTCGCGTTCGTAACCGCCCGTGATGTTGACCGCCGCGACCCCCGGAATGCGCTCGAGCTGCGGTTTCAGTACGTCTTCGGCCAGGCGCCTTAACTCTTCTTCGTCGGTGGGGCCGCGCATACCGTAGATGAGGATAGGTTCTTCAAACGGGTCGTACAGGGCGGCGACCGGCGTTTCGATTCCTTCGGGAAGGTCGGGCGTTACGCGGGCCATCTTGGAGCGTACGTCGCTTTCGGCTTCGCGGGGGTCGGTGTCGAGCTCGAATTCTATAAAAATCAGGCTGTACCCCTCGCCCGAGATACTCTGCATCTCCTTGATGCCCTCGACCCCCGAGACCGCCTCCTCTATGGGGTCGGTAACGTCGGTTTCTATCTCCGAGGCGCCTGCGCCCGGGTAGACGGTCTGTATCACTACGTACGGGAACTCGACGTCCGGCATCAGGTCGACGCCCAGGCTGCTCCAGGCGAAGAAACCCAGCACGACTACGGCGAGGACCTGCATCGTGAGGAAGACCGGATATTTGATTACGAATCTGGCGAGGCTCATATAAGGTTATGTATTCTTAAGGGGAATATTTATCGGCTTTCGAGATTTTTATACCTTCGCGGAGGTCTTTATTGGCGAAAACTATAACGTCGTCGTCCGGTGAAATCCCGCCCACTATCTCTACTTCGGTCTCCGTAGATATGCCCGTTTCGACAGGGCGCCGGGCCACGACCCCATTTTCTGCGACGTAAACGGCTATGCCCTCGGACTCGCGGCGTATCGCGCGGTTGGGGACAGTGAGCGCGTTCTCGGAACGCTCCATCGGTATTTCCACCTCGACGAACATACCGGAACGAAGGACGTGGGAGCCGTCTTTAGGCTTCAGTTCGACGACGGCCAGATGGCTTTCGGGCGAAAGTGACGACGGGACCGTCGTTACTTCGGCGGAAATGCTGCGGTCGGTACCGTAAGCGTCGAAGTTGACGTTGACCTCCATACCTTTCGTCATCTTGAGGAGTACGTCCGCCGGGACGCTGGTTTCTATTTTTACCGACTCGGGCTTGACGACGAGGGCGATCGGCGTCTGGGGCGTTACCACGTCGCCCACGTCCACCATAACGTCCGCCACTTCGCCGTGTATGGGCGAGTACGCGTCGTAATAACGGAATTTCATCCCCGGCTCGTCAATGTCGACGACGGCGATGGTGGAACCGGCGTAAACCTTCGACCCGTTACTTACGGGGATGGATACGATCTTACCCGGCATCTTGCTGAAGACCGTCGCCTCGTGGGTGCTGACGACGGAACCGAGGAACAGGCGCGAGTCCTCGATGGTCTTGACCTCGGGCTTCGTTACTTCGACGGCCACTTCGATTTCCTGGGGTTTGCTAAGCTCGCGGGCGATGGCCGCGCGTCTCTGCCAGCTGTAAACAGCCCAGACCGAGAGCCCGAGGACGATTATTATCAATACTGCTATAACTATAATTTTACGCATCGTCGCTCACCGTTTTTTGACCGACCAGTTCATTTGTTGACCGGTCGGTCATCTTAGCAAATGAAAGGGGGGATGTCAAGCTATATCGTGCCCAATCGCCGCGACGGGCGGTAAATTATTGGTACTCGTTGTTATTTCGCGTTTCGCCGTTTTTCCGTTTTGTAACGTTCGGCCATATTGATTACGAATACTGTAACCGGCGCCCGTGCCTACCAACTATATATTATATATGGTAGGGTACGCTGGGACCGAAGGACCTGCGGTCGAGAGGTTAGTTATCAGGTAACGGGGTAATATAATGGCGAATAGAACCCTTAATGTCGCGATTGTACTCGCGGCTACGATTGCTACATTTGCGTTAATTATAGGTTGCGACGACGCAACCGGGCCGGGCACCGAGTTTGGACACGCTGAACTGATATATGAACTCATCTCCGACGATATGTATAATATCCGACTAGCGGACGTTTCTTTAGACGGAGATATGTATATTCTACGTACGTACAACTACGAAACTAAAGAGAGAGGTTTATGGTATTTAGAGCCAGCGGAAGGTGAACCGTTCGTAATCGGAGAAGATACGACCAGCTGGTGGGGTTCGCCTAAACTTTCGCCGGATAAAGAGAACGTCGTTTACCAAGAGAAATCAGGTATATACGTAGTGCCAGTCGCTGGCGGCGAACCGCGCCGGATATACGGGCAGGGGTTAGATCCTACGGCGACTCAATGGCTCGACGACGATACGGTACTCATGTACGTTCTTGAAGGCCGGTGGGATATCAATACGATAGACGTTAATACGCTAGAAGTAAACACGTTACTTACGGTAGTTGAAGCGGACGTTTGGTTTACTTATTTGTCGCCCGATGGTAAGCACCTGTTCGTTGGGGGCGACGCGCCCGAACCAGGGAATCCCGATGATTACTATCACCTTTTCCGTATTTACGATACGGAGACGTGGGAATATGAAGAGTATATTATCGGAGAAGACGGTATTGACTACGTACCCTCAGGTCCTTGGTCGCCCGATGGGACGAAAATAGCGATTAGCGCTATGAGTAAACAACGGACGTACCTCGGTTATTTCGACTTAGCTACCTCGGACGAAAAAATGTTCTTTAGTAGCTATAAGTTACTTTTTAACGGATTATACAAAGCTATATGGTCGCCGGATGGCAGGCATTTCCTCGCATCCGAAGAACGGGACGACAACATCCTCAGGGTGTTCGCGGTGGACGTGGAATGAACGTATAAAGTCGATAATGGCTAAATTCGTAGAAGCGGCCGCCGGGGCCGCTTTTATACGATGTAGCGGCCCAAAAGCGACCGGCGTTCCGGTATAAAATTCCCCGAAATTTACCTTGCAAACCGCGTCCGATTATGTTATATAGACGCCCCCTTTAACGGCGGTACGACGTACCAACGGGCGGATAGTTCGCCGGGTTCGACCGCCGGGTTTTTAATCTGCTGGATTGTTAAATATTTCACAAACCTAGTAATCGAGACCCAAGATCTGCTCGGACTCCCCGAGCCGGAGGATTGACGATGGCCGTAAACACGGAAGAACTAATCGCGAAGGCGCAAAAGCCGGCAGAGGACGCGATGAAGCTCCACCCCTTCTACAAGGGTAAAATAAAGGTAGCGGCGAAGGCATGCATCCGGGATTTCGACGACTTCGCTATCTGGTACACGCCCGGCGTCGCGGCGCCGTGCAAGGATATCGCCGCGAACCCGGACAACGTATTCGTACATACCAACAAGTCCAACTTCGTCGCCGTCGTCTCCGACGGGACCAGGGTGCTCGGTCTCGGCGACATCGGACCGGAGGCGTCCATCCCCGTAATGGAGGGCAAAGCGATTCTTTTCAAGTACCTCGGCGGCGTGGACGCGTTCCCGATCTGCGTCGATACGAAAGACCCCGACGAGATTATCGACTTCGTCCTGAAGCTGCAACCCGTCTTCGGCGGCGTCAACCTGGAGGACATCTCCCAACCGAAGTGCTTCCATATACTCGATACGCTTCGAGAAAAAGCGCGCATACCGGTATGGCACGACGACCAGCAGGGTACGGCGGCGGTAACGTGCGCGGGTTTAATCAACGGCCTCCGCCTCGTCGGCAAGAAGATAGACGAGGTAAAAGTGGTAATGATAGGAGCCGGCGCGTCGAACATAGCGATAGCCCGGGTTCTCGTCTCCGCCGGTATAAACATCGGAAACATCGTTATGTACGACTCGAAGGGGCCGATGCATAAAGGGCGGGACGATATAATAAACGACCCGCATTGGAAGGAAAAAGCTTACTATTGTAAGGCTTCTAATAAATGGGGTATTACCGACCCTCCGGAAGAGGGGGCCAAGGGTGCAGACGTGATGATTGCCCTGTCGAAGTCGGAACCGGGTACGGTTAAGAAGGAATGGATATCCGTAATGGCCGACGACGCCGTAGTCTTCACCTGCGCCAATCCCCTTCCCGAGATATGGCCCTGGGAGGCCAAAGAAGCGGGTGCCCGCATAGTCGCGACCGGCCGGTCCGACTTCCCCAACCAGGTAAACAACAGCCTCGGGTTCCCCGGCATCTTCCGCGGCACTCTCGACGTCCAGGCCCGGACGATAACCGACGAGATGTGCATCGCCGCCGCCTACGCCCTGGCCGACCACGCGTTCGAGCAGAAGGACAAGTTCGGCGAGGACTACCTCATCCCGACGATGGACGACTGGGAAATTTACCCGAAGGAAGCTACTGCCGTCGGTCTCAAGGCCATCGAGCAGGGCGTGGCCCGCTTGAAGTTCGACCGCGACGAGCTGTTCCAAACGGCGGAGCGCAGGATAAAAAGGGCCCGGGACGAGACCCACCTGATGATGGAAGAGGGCTTTATCCCGCTGCCGCCTGACGATTTATAAAAAGGACCGTATTTACGCGAGTTTTAACCGCGTGGGGAGAAACTACAGGAGGCTAGATTAAATGCATAAGGACATTCAACCCATATTTGAGAAGGTGAAGGCGCGCGACCCGGACCAGCCCGAATTCCTTCAGGCGGTCGAAGAGGTGTTCGACAGCCTGGGCGATTTCGTCGCGGCAAACCCCAGGTATATGGAGGCGAAGATTCTGGAGCGTATCGTCGAACCGGAACGGGTTGTGATGTTCCGGGTGCCGTGGGAGACCGACAACGGCGAGGTGATGGTCAACCGCGGTATGCGCGTCGAGTTCAACAGCGCCATCGGGCCGTATAAGGGCGGTCTCAGGTTCCACCCTACGGTCAACCTGGGTATAATCAAGTTCCTAGGGTTCGAGCAGGTTTTCAAGAACGCGCTGACGACGCTTCCGATGGGCGGCGGCAAGGGCGGTTCGAACTTCGACCCGAAGGGCAAAAGCGACGCCGAGGTCATGCGCTTCTGCCAGAGCTTTATGACCGAGCTTTGCAAGTACGTCGGGCCCAATACCGACGTTCCCGCAGGCGACATAGGCGTCGGCGGTCGGGAAATCGGCTTCATGTTCGGCCAGTATAAGCGCATCCGCAACGAGTTTACCGGCGTCCTGACCGGCAAGGGTCTCAACTGGGGCGGTTCGCTTATTCGGCCAGAGGCCACCGGCTACGGTGCGACCTATTTCGCCGAGGAGATGCTCAAGACCAGGGGCGACTCGATAGAGGGTAAGTTCTGTCTGGTCTCCGGTTCGGGCAACGTCGCCCAGTACACCGTCGAAAAGGTCAACCAGCTCGGCGGCAAGTGTATAACCCTGTCCGACTCCGGCGGGTTCGTCCACGACCCGGACGGTATCGACGACGAGAAGCTCGCGTTCGTGATGGAGCTCAAGAACGTCAAGCGCGGGCGCATCAAGGAGTACGCCGACAAATACGGCGTAACCTACACCGCAGCCGACCCTGCGAAAGACCACAACCCGCTCTGGGCGGTTCCTGCGGATTGCGCGTTCCCCAGCGCGACACAGAACGAGATAAACGGTAAAGACGCTGAGAACCTGATGGCCGGCGGGGTGAAGGTAGTGTCGGAGGGCGCCAACATGCCGTCTACGCCCGAGGCCATCGAGGTCTTCCTCGGCAATAAGATACTCTACGGCCCCGGCAAGGCGGCCAACGCCGGCGGCGTCTCGGTCTCCGGTCTCGAGATGTCCCAGAACAGCCTGCGGCTCTCGTGGACGCGGGAGGAAGTGGACGAGAAGCTCCGAGATATTATGGCGGCCATCCACGACCAGTGCGTCGAGTACGGCAAGGAAGGCGACTTCGTCAACTACGTGAACGGCGCCAACATCGGCGGCTTCGTCAAGGTCGCCGACGCGATGCTCGACCAGGGACTCGTATAGTTAGTAGTTTTATACGTCGAAAAAAGGCGGCCCTAAACCGTTGAAGTCGGTTAAAGGTCGCCTTTTCTGTGTCGTTACCGAACACTAACGAGTCGAAAATACTATACGAACTACTTGATATATCCCCGTATTTATTATATAATTTATGTTGAGACGTATAATCAAAGGATATATGCGGGGCGTAGTATTTCCACATGCGTTTATGACCGACTTTCTTGCTATAGATGATTTCGATTGTTTTCGGGAAGTTAAACACTTCGCGCGCGATACGATAAACGAAGAAGTGTTAGAAACCGTTAGGGGCTTAGATGAAAGGGAGTTTATAGAACCTTATATCAGGAAAGTTATTAACGATTTTAATGAAACCCCTCATAATTCTGCCGAAATAGCCGATATACTTACTCATACAATTAGCGCGTATCACGATACCGGATTAACAGCAATTGTAATAAAAGGCAAATCTTTCAAACAATTAACCCCAAGCGATACCGCTTATCAATTCCTTAAATTAAATAGGATTCGAGGACTTAAATACGCTATTCTCGCTTACGTCGGGAGCCGTTTGGACGAAGTTATAGAGCAACTTGGGTATATAAAAGATGCCTTAGGATGTAAGTATTCTGTTTTCGATGCTGTCGATTTAGCTCGCCTATTCATAGCCTACGGGTTAATTTGCCCGAACGACGGTAACGTATTAATAGATGCGAAGTGCGAGTGTGGGTACGAGTTTACACGTAATACACAGAAACGCGAACGATTATCAACGGTTTCTATAGCGGTAGTCAATGACGTAGAACGTTTCGAACGGTTAGTCGTTAGTTCGCCTATATATATAGAAACCCGCGTTAATTGGAAGCGGAAAAGGGGAATAGTAAGTTTTAAGAACGAACCTATAGATACCAATCGGGAAGGTACTACGTTTTATTTTATTATCGGCAAAGCGGGTGCCGGTAAAAGTACTTATCTATTATGGAATATAGAGATAATCTTACGTGACCGTAATAACCGTTTCGAAGATATTATATTCGTTAACCCCGAAGCAGATATTTCGTGGGCGAAAGAACTATCGAACTATGACCCCGATACTACCTTATTAGTAGTTGACTCCTTAGGACGAGAAGCGGACGAAGAAACCGTAAAAAAGAGGTACGAGAACCTTTTTGATTTAGTAATAGGTAGCGCGGAAGTAGAGGGGCAGCGCGTCGGCCCATTTAACACAGCTCTTACTTTAAGAGATGACGAATATCGGACCGTTGCTACTTACGATTGTTTTTCGAAGATAAAGAACTTCGGGGTAGAGATAGAAATATCTAGAGAATCTATTAATTTTTATACGTTTATCCCTAATTATCTAGAGTATTACGCTGTTACGAATGAAGTACCTAACGGCGAGATGGAGCGGGTGGTTCGATTATTAATCGAAAAAAGCGAGGGAAACCCGTTTTACATCGAAGCGTTAATTAATGATTTGGACGCGGATAACAGGCCGTTCTCAGAAGCTGCTGTTAAAAGATACCCTGAGGGTATGATAGATTTAGTATGGGGGATTATTAAGAATCGGTATTCCTTAGAAGGTGATTATACGATACCGTTCGTTTTGCAATACCTACTGGAAGCAAAGGGATACCATTCAGATGCATTTATCGCTTTGATGATTAATACGCTTACGGAGCCGGATAAAGTATCAGTTATTATAAATAAATTGCTGACGTTATTGAGAACGAGAACGGCTTTCGACGTACTACAATTGTCTGATAGCGTTAGGAACGCGCAAGCGTATAAACTAAACCACCATTGGAGATACGGTATGCGTTCAGTATTAGAGTGGGGGAAGGATATCGGTGAAGAATTAAGGTCTACCGTAGATATATATAAAGAAACGAGGTCTAGTTATTATGAGCGTTTTCGGGTAAAGATAGAATCGGCGTTAAGGGAGGTATTAGACAGGCTATTAGAAAGCGAAATTATCGAACTCCGCGATGTTCTGTTATGTTCGGATTATGCGAAAATTAATAGTGATACGTTAAGATATGCTTCGTCTTTGTATAAAGAGTTATCGCTAAATGCGACATCGTCGACGGTTTACCTAGATTTATTGAAAGCCGAACTAGCTCAAAAGTGGATTTACGAAGCTTGGGGCGGGCCAAGGGGGATACCTGAGTATACAATCGAATGTTATCGCTATGCGGTTGAGGAGCTAGAAATCGATATCGGACCGTTACGGCTAAGCGATTTCGCCTATTTATTACAAACGAATGAGTTACCGAAACTAGACTACGGAACTGACGATTATAAGGCGTTAGCGAGTACTATAGAGGGTTATTACTACGAAGTAATAGAGACGCAAAAGAACCAAGGCGTTGAAGACCCCATTACTTTCCATAATTTAGCTTTATTTTATAAGTCTATAAGGGACTATAAAAACGCTGAATTATATTACGAAAAAGTGTTATCAATGAACCCTAACCATTTGCATACGCTAAATGCATACGCTATATATCTAGCAGCTAGGGCTAAAGCGATGTTTTATGACGAAAGAGACCACGAAACCGCCGTAAGTTATTATCAAAAAGCTGAGCAACTAATCGAACGGGGCTTAGAAATATTCGAAAAGCGCCGTTCAAATAAGAATGGGCGATTAGATAAAGAAGACCGATTAACTGAACAACGTATATATCGTACTTACGCTGATTTTCAAGTAGAACTGGGTGGGATTAGCGCTATTGAGGATAAAAACATATATAACAAGAAAGCCGATGAGACATATGACTGGTTAGTATCTAAATACCCTGGTCATAGGCAGAGTATATACGGTTACGCAAATTTCTTAATGAGATTCGGCAAATATTTGGATAAATACGAAGGAGGGGCATACCTGATAAAGGCGGAGCATTTATTACGTGATTATATAGCGCGATGCGCCTATCGTGAAAAACCCGACGACCCTAACGTATTACACGTACTCGCTAGGCTTATATATTATTACAAGCCGTTATACGATAATGATATAGTACCGGAATATCGCGAAGCGGTAAATTTGCTATTAAAATCGTCTGAATTAGGGTCAAAAAAGCATAAGTCTATATGTTTTCACGAAATAGCAAAAGTCTATATGCGATGGGCGTTATTATTCGATAAAGATAGCGACGCTTATAGCGGATATATAACCGAAGCGGATAATTATTATCAATCAGCGTTAAGAATATTACCGTTAAACCCGAGCACGTATTATCATCTAAGTAGGGTATGTTTGTCTTATGCGTGGTTCGATATAAAATATAAGGGGGGGATGCGGTGTAAATACTTGTTAGATAGGGCTTACGGTTTAGCGGTAAAGGATGGCCTAATAAGGCTTGATTTCTCGGAAACGGTTGATAAACTCGGAGACGAGTTGATAAGGGAAACCCCAGATGAAGCTTTATATTATTATAGGTACGCGGCTAGGATAGAACGCGACCACGGTAAGAAAAAAGGTTATCCGTACTATAAGATAGCGGAATGCTATCGGAGAATAGCGGATAAGAAAACGAATAGGAAGTCAGTAATAGAAGGGTTATTGAGAAACGCGGTTGAAAATTACGTGCTATCTGCGGAATATGAAAATACAGTAGGTAGTTACGATGAAGCGGTAGGGAATATTAATAGGATATTAAAAGATTATAACGTAAGGAAAGATATGGGCGCGTTATATACTTATATTATGACAAGTCTGGTAACGTGCGAAAGGGGTGCGTTTATAATTGATTCGGGTAAGCCGGAACGTGCTTTTGAATACGGAAGGGCGTTGTTTAAAAACGAATTATATAAAGAAGCGAAACCGATACTAGAGGGGTATATAGAACTCATGGGGGGGAATAGTGAAAGGATAGAAAACCAAACGGTGAGAAAAGCGCGTTATTACTTAAAAGAATGTGATAAACGTATTAACTAATGATAGAGGGGTTTATAGTATAGCAAAAACAGCGGTTAAACCGGAAAATAAATCCGACGCGATGCTCGACCAGGGACTCGTATAAGCTTCGATTTTAAGGCCGTTTTAAGGGCGTCGTGACGGCGCCCTATACTTTTACGGCTTCGTGGATGCGATTGTAACCCGTCGGTAATCGCGGCGTTCCCGCCGCGGCGATAATGGAAACGGGCAACGACCATATAACCCGCCGAGGCCCCGGACGGATACGCCGGGGGATGCGCCTTTCCGTTTGGGAGGGCGCTTTTTCGACCGGTTTCATCGTGTTGACCAGCGGCGCTTTCCTGACGGGTTACGCGTTAATGCTCGGGGCGAGCGATTTCGAGATAGGTCTTCTAATCGCCATCCCTTACGTCGCCCAATTCTTCCATCTCTTCGGCGCGTACGTCGTGGAGTTGACGGCGGCCCGGAAAACGATAGCCGTCGGGACATTGACGGTCGGTAGGGTCATTTATTCCGTCCTTATATTCTTGCCCTTTGCCGCGTTTTTGGGCGGCGCAAAGGTCGCAGTTCTGTTGGCCGTTATAGCCGTCGCCGCGGCTCTGGCTATGGCCGGCGTTAACGCATGGACAAGTTGGATGGGCGACCTCATCCCCGAACGGTTCCGCGGACGGTACTTCGGAACCCGCAACAGATACCTTATGGCCGTGACCGTAGTGCTCTCCCTCGCCGGCGGGAAGTTCCTCGATTGGTTCCGGGAGCGGGGCGCCGAGGCGGCGGGTTTCGGATGGCTCTTCGGCGCCGGCGTCTTGTTCGCACTGGTCGCTTTATTATTCCTCGTACTTCAGCCTTCGGTGCCGATGAAGAAAGCACGAACGGGTAGGCTTTGGCGGCTGTTGGCGGAGCCTTTTCGCGACCGTAATTACCGCAGTATGCTGTTGTTCTTCGCGGTATTTTACGGCGGGGTCGGTTTCTCGATACCGTTTTTCAATCCCCATATGATAAAGAATTTGGACATGAGTTACCTCGAGATAGGGATTTTCTCGGTAACCGTAAGCCTATCGGCGTTCGCCGCGTACCGTTTTTGGGGAACTGCGATCGACAGGGTCGGAAACCGGTCGGTACTCATAATTTGTACCGTTATAATAATCTCGATACCGCTCTTCTGGCTTACGCCCCAGGCGGGTGTAATCTGGCCGGTGTGGTTAATCGGCATTTGGACGGGTATCGGTTGGAGCGGGTTCAACCTCACCGCTTTTAACCTCCCCATCGCTTTGAGTCCCAGGAAAAACAGGTCCTTTTACCTGGCCGTCTATTCGGCGGCGACCGGCCTGGCCGTTTTCGTAACGGGGACGCTGGGCGGGCTTTTGGCCGATTCTCTGACGGGTATAGCGACGAGCATAAACGGTTACAGACTGGTCAATTACCACGTCATATTCGTAGTCTCCGCCGCGGTGCGTTTATCGAGCCTCGTCTGGTTAAAGAAAGTCAGAGAGACTCGGGACGTGGGCATTCCGGTATTGCTGCAATTTATGGGCCGGGCCGCCGCCCACAGATTGACGGTGGGGGGCGTCCTTTTCCCGTACAGGTTTGCCAAGAGGCTGGCCGGTTCGGTGAAAAACGTAGTTAAACGGGGGAACGGTTAAGCGATATCCGGCGTCGAGGCGGACGGTTCGCGCTAATACCGCAGGGCATCTTCCGCGTAGATAAATATACTTATACAAAGGCCAGGGCGCCCACTACGGGCGCCCTTGTTTATATGTTTATACCCCGCGGTTAACGGGTATTCGATAGTCCGATTAAACCGGCGTTATACGAGTTTCAACAACGCGTCTCTGGCTTCGCCCGGGTCGACCACCGTAATGTCCGGCGCTACTTCGCCCAGCATCGTTTTGACTTTATCATGGTCGGCTTTGTCGGCGACGACGAAAATTTTAATGCCGCATATCTTGCACGATTTCAGGAGGTCGGCCGGCATCAGGTTGGAGTCCTTCAACGGGACGAACTTGTGGTAATAACCGACGACAGCGTTTACCCCGTCGCCGACGTTCAGATGGGCGATGTACTGCCCGTGGCCGTCCCAGCCGTTTCCCAGGGGAAGCGTCTCGGCGCCGGCCGCCGCGAGCTTGGTTAGCAGCCCAGAATCAGTGCCTTCCATGTAACCTATCGTAACCATAATCTTTGCTCCCTTTCAGTTTTCCCGTTTACGGATTCGGTATTGCTCGTTTTATCCTCGACGAGGCCGCTATAACAACCCGAGTATCGTCTTCTCGGTTTCGCGACGGGTGAGCAGGGTTACGCTCGAAACGACGCCGCCCAACGCCTTGGCGACGATGGGGTGGTCGTTTTTTCTGGCGATAACGAAAACCTTTATGCCGTTTTCGATGCAAGGCTTTATTAAGTCGGCGGCGGTCAGGTTGGATTCTTTGGCCGGTACGAATTTGTGGAAATAACCGATAATCGCGTCGATACCGTCGCTTGGGCTCAAGTTTGCTATAAATTTCCCGTGGTTGTCGGCGGTGTTGCTGATGGGCGTGGTCTCGACGCCGGCCGCGGCGAGCTTGGTTAATAACGCCGGGTCGGTGCCTTCCATATAACCTATCGTTACCATGTTATCGCTCCCCTCCGCATTATCGCCCCCTCCGAGTTATCGTCCCCTCCCGGTTTTGGGCCTTTCTATGACTTATATTATCATATTATGGACATTTCGGCAATAGGGTAAAAGCCCTGTACGTCTCCGCTGGTTTCCGTCGATCGATCCCTTACGTAGTTTTTAAGACCTGTGCATGAATTAGACTTTTAGCTTTTTACTGGATAGCTTTTTTCGACGATATATGCTATCTTACGCAGATGGTTTCCGCGACGCGCCCCGCCGATTCGGCCGACCGGCCGCTCATCGTCCAGAGCGACCGAACCCTGTTTCTGGAGGTCGACCATCCGCTCCACGAGGAGGTCCGCGACGCTCTCCTCCCGTTCGCTGAGCTGGTCAAGAGCCCGGAGCATATCCACACCTACCGCATTACCCCCATATCACTCTGGAACGCGGCCGCCGCAGGTCTGGACGGAAGCGACATCCTGGGCGTCCTCGAACGGTACGGTAAATACGAGACCCCACCGGTAATAACCGAGTTGGTCAGGGACCAGATGGGCCGGTACGGCAGGTTGAAGCTGTTGGCCGACGATGACGGTTATTACCTACAGGCCGAAGACGAAGTACTCCTCTCGGTAATCTTCAACAACAAGAAGGTCCAACCCTATCTCGGCGAACGTACGGGCGCCGCGACCGCCAGGGTCAGAAGCTTCGCCCGCGGCAGCCTTAAGAGCGCGCTGATAAAGGTCGGTTACCCGGTCGAGGACTTGGCCGGGTACGTCGAAGGCGAACCCCTCGACGTGGCGTTGCGGGGCACGTGTTTGGCCACCGGCGAGCCGTTCGTCATCCGCGACTATCAGCGGGCGGCGGCGGACGCTTTCTACCGGGGCGGCGCCGCGGCCGGCGGAAGCGGCGTAGTCGTACTGCCCTGCGGCGCCGGTAAGACCATCGTCGGTCTCGCGTCTATGGCCGCCGTCGGCGCGCGGACTCTAATCCTCGCGACCAACACGACGGCGGTGCGGCAGTGGCGGGAAGAGATACTGGATAAATCAAACCTCGGCGAGGGCGCGGTGGGCGAGTATTCGGGCCACGCCAAGGAGATACGCCCCGTCACAATCGCGACTTACCAGATAGTGATATGGCGCCCGGATAAAAACGGGCCGTTCCCTCACTTCGGGCTGTTCACCGCCGAGGATTGGGGGCTAATCATCTACGACGAAGTCCACCTGCTTCCGGCTCCCGTCTTCCGCGTCACGGCCGAGATTCAGACGCGCCGGAGGTTGGGCTTGACGGCGACGCTGGTTCGCGAGGACGGCCGCGAGGATGACGTCTTCTCGTTAATAGGCCCGAAACGGTACGACGCGCCCTGGCGCGAACTAGAGAAGAAGCGTTGGATAGCCGAGGCCAAGTGCACCGAAATCCGTATCGGGATGACCAGGGAGGACAGGATACTCTACGCGTCCAGCTCCAACCAGAAGCGGTTCCGGGTCGCCGCCGAGAACTTCCGGAAGCTAGCCGTCGTGGACAGGCTTTTAAAACGGCACGGCGACCACAGGGTTTTGGTCATCGGTCACTACATTCGTCAACTGGAAGAATTATCCGGGCGCTTCAAGCTGCCGCTGTTGACGGGGCAGACGCCACAGGCCGAAAGGGACAAGCTTTTCGAGGACTTCCGCCGCGGCAAGATACCCGTACTCGTCGTGTCGAAGGTGGCCAACTTCGCCGTCGACATCCCCGACGCCAACGTGGCCGTCCAGATATCCGGTACGTTCGGTTCCCGCCAGGAAGAGGCCCAGAGGCTCGGACGGATACTGCGCCCCAAATCCGGTGAAAACGTCGCGTATTTCTACACTGTGGTGTCGCAGGATTCAGTCGAACAGGATTACGCCCAGAAGCGAGAACTTTTCCTGACGGAACAGGGGTACAACTATACTATAATCGACGGCGAAGCACTCATAGGAAGCACGACCGATGGTTAAAAGAACGGTTACATTTCTCCTCTTCCTTTTTATATTTATTATATTTATCGGCTGCGGGGACCGATATTATCACGACCTGTCCGACGTTTACGAACCGTACCGGCTCCATCTCGGCGAGCCGAACGACACGTTGGGCGCGCGCACGGCTGCCCTTTCCGGCGCGGGCCGCGCCTCCGCCGACGCGCCTTCCGCCGTAGTAAACAACCCGGCGGGTCTGGTGGGGCTTACGAGTACGTCGTTCGAGGGCGGTTTCGGCTACGAGAACAGGGCGCTCCGCTGGCAGGCCGATTCGTCGTATCCCGAGGCCGAGGCGTCCACCAATTCTCTCAACGGTTCTTACGCCGCTTTCGGCCTGCCGGTCGTAAAAAACCGATTATATATGGGCGCGGCGTATTGGGTGCCCTACGACTTGAAACTCTCGGCAGGCGACAGGTCAGGCGGTGGGTACGCCGAGAGCGTCGGTGCCGTCCGTTCGGTGACGCCCGGCTTCGCGGTCGCCCTGGGTTCGGCGGCGCTCGGTTTTTCGACGGATATCCTATGGGGGAGCCAGGACTTCGACACGTCGGCGCCGTCCGTCGACTCCTTCGACGTCGGTTTTTTCGGATACGACTTGCGGGTCGGGTTCCAATATGAGAAGCGGTACAAGGGGGGTTTCGGTTTCGCGGTGGGCGCCGTCGGGCGCCGGGGCGCCCGCGTAAACGTTTCCGACGGGCCCTCGTATTCTATGGGATTCGCCCCGCAGGTGGGGGCCGCCGGCTCGGTGTTTTACAAGCGCGTCGCGCTCCACGGCGATTGGGTCTATAGCTTCGCGACCAAGATGACGTCGGGAGACGCGGAGGTCGATTACGCCCTCGAACGGATAACGAGGGACGCGGCGTACTACGCGGTCGGCTTCGAATACTCCCTGGGCAGCGGCACCGTGCGCGGCGGCTTCGCGTTAAAACCTGCGCTTTTTCGGGACGCGTCCCGCGGCTCCGTCGACGGGACTTTTTACTCGTTCGGCGGCGGGTGGAAGGCCTTCGGCGGCCGCGGATACGTAGATGCCGCGTTGATGTACGGGCGCCGCGGCTCCATCAAGAAAAATAGTTTTTTGACCGACTACATAGACTTTGTTTTTATCGTCGGGTACGGCTTATAAAAGAACACGGTTTTAATATAGGCGACGTACGGGTTCCGGGGCGGGTCGCGCTCGCCCCGATGGCCGGTTATACCGAGTATCCGTTCCGGGCGGTCGTGGCGGGCTTCGGATGCCCGCTGGCGGTGACGCCCCTCGTGTCGGCCAAGGGGCTTTCGATGGGAGATCGGTCGTCGTCCGCGATACTCCGCAAGGGGGCGGGCGACGCCGACGTCGCTTCCGGGCAGGTTTTCGGCGCCGACCCGGACGCGATGGGCGAGGCGGCGCGGCGGGTGGCCGAGGCGGGCTTCGACCTGGTCGACGTCAACCTGGGGTGCCCCGTGCGGAAAGTCCACCGCCAGTCGGCTGGCGCGGCGCTCGCGGTTGACTTCAAGTTGCTTCGAAAAGTGATTAAGGCCGTTGTTAGGTCGTCCCCCGTCCCGGTCACGGCGAAACTCAGGGTGGGGTTGTCGGAGGATACGGTCAACGGCCCCGAGGTCGCGAAAATACTCGAGAGCGAGGGCGTGGCTTGCGTCGCCGTCCACGGACGGACGGTAGAGCAAGGGTTTTCCGGCCGGAGCGACCCGGATAGGATCGCCGAAGTCGTGAGCGAGGTCGGGATTCCGGTCGTCGCGAACGGCGACGTTACGACGCCGTCGGAGGCAAAGGAGCTGTTGGAGCATACGGGCGCGGATGCCGTAATGATAGGAAGGGCCGCGTTGCGGGCGCCGGACCTAGTCGGGAGGACAGACGAATATATCCGCACCGGAGTCGAACCGCCTCCGCCGGACGTCGACGTTTTGTTCGACGCGTACGTTCGGCTGTTCGATTTGACGGCAAAAGCGTACGGCGAAGAACGGGCCGTAAAGATTATCCGCAAGTTCGTCATCAACCTTGTTAAAGGGTTTCCCGGCGCCCGGAGGCTGCGGGAGAAAGGCGCGGCGGTGTCGTCGCGTGAAGAATACGTAAACGTCCTGGACGAAATGCGGCGGACGGCGGCCCTATCGTCGTCGACGGCTCAGGTATAAACGGGGGATGACTGGATGGACAGGGAGTATTTAGAGGAACTGCTTGCCAGGGTGAGGGACGGCGAACTCGCGGTCGAGGAGGCGCTGGAAGCCCTTCGGGACTTTCCTTGTGCTGAGACAGGCTTCGCCACGGTGGACGGCCACCGACCGCTCAGAACCGGGTACGCCGAGGTCGTGTTCTGCCAGGGGAAGACGCCGGCCCAGGTGGTCGCGATTACGGAAAAGCTGGCCAAATCCGGCCTGCCCGTGTTGGCGACCCGGGCGACGCCGGAGGTTTATAACGCGGTCCTGAGTCAGTTCCCGGACGCCCGGTACAACAAATCGGCGAGGACGATTACGATACCCGGCAAGAGACCGGTCGAGCGGCGCGGGACCGTCGCGGTCGTCACGGCCGGTACCGCTGACATCCCCGTGGCCGAGGAGGCGGCGGTCACTGCCGAGTTTATGGGGTGCGACGCGAACCGTTTTTTCGACGTGGGCGTGGCAGGGCTTCATCGAATACTCGGTAAGATGAAGGAAATACGCCGCGCCGACGCGATAGTGGTCGTCGCCGGGATGGAGGGCGCTCTGCCCAGCGTCGTCGGGGGGATGGTGGACGTGCCGGTAATCGCCGTCCCCACGAGCGTCGGCTACGGCGCGTCCTTCGGAGGGATAGCCGCCCTCCTCGGAATGCTGAATAGCTGCGCCAACGGCGTGGTCGTGGTGAACATAGACAACGGATACGGCGCCGGTTATACGGCGGCCTTGATTGCGCGCCGCGCGGAGAGTAGATGAAGGTACTCTATTTAGATTGCCGACAGGGCGTCAGCGGCGACATGATGCTCGCCGCTCTGGTGAACCTGACCGACGGGAAAGAAGCCCTTGAACGAGGATTAAAGGGTCTGGGGTTGGATTGCTTCGGGCTATCGTATCCGAAGAGGAGGCGCGGCGGCATCGAAGCGTCGGGCGTTTTGGTGGAGGCCGAGCCGAACGCGCGCCGCTTCGGCAACCTCGAGGCGGTCCTGTCTTTTCTCGAAGGTGCCGACTTATCTGTCGACGTGCGCCGTCGGGCGGCGGCGGTCTTCCGAACGCTGGCCGAGGGCGAAGCGGCGGCCCATAACGTGGCGGTCGGCTACACCCATTTCCACGAGGTAGGCGCGGTAGACGCCCTCGTAGATGTCGTCGGCTCTTCGATATTGTTGGAGCTTATAGACCCCGGCGAGGTGATGGCGTCGCCCGTCCGGACCGGGTTTGGTACGACGGAGGCCGCCCACGGGCCCCTTCCCGTCCCGGCGCCGGCGACCGCCGCGATACTCGAAGGCGTCCCCGTTTTTGCCGGGGATGCGGAAGGGGAGTTCGCGACCCCCACAGGCGCCGCCCTCGTCAAGACCTTCGCCGACGGGTTCGAGCCGATGCCGGAGATGATTCTCGGGGAGGTGGGGTACGGTCCCGGGTCGGCAGACGGGCTGGGATTCCCGAACGCCCTGGCCGCATACGTGGGGGAGACCGTGGAAGGCGGTCAGGAACAAGTGGCCGTAATCGAAGCGAACGTCGACGATATGACCGGGGAAGCCCTGGCGCGCGCCGTTGGTTTACTGTTGGGAGCGGGCGCTCTTGACGTATTCACGACGCCGATATATATGAAGAAGGGGCGGCCCGGCGTATTGCTGACCGTCCTGGGCGACCCCGGAGAGATAGACGAGTTCGTCGAGCTTATACTCCGCCATACGAGCACCTTCGGCGTGCGTTACAGGGTCGAGGAACGCAAGGTGCTCCCGCGAGAGGTAATAGAAGTCGAGACCGAATACGGCGTGGGGAAGATCAAAGTTGGCCGATTGGCCGACGGCGCTGTGAAGTTCCACCCGGAGTACGAGTCGGTGGTCAAACTGGCCGACGAGACCGGGGTCGTTTTCGGGGAAGTTTATGAGGCTTTGGTGGCCGCGGCCCGCGAAAAATTACGTTAACGATTTCTAACCTAACGAAAAAGGAGGGCCTCTCGGCCCTCCTTTTGTTTCGTACGGATGCCGGTTTCGTTAGTCTACCTTGTAGACTATCCGGCGGTTCTGTTTTCTGCCTTCTTCCGTCGCGTTACTGGCTATCGGTTTCGTGGAACCGTAGCCGACGGTCTTGATCCGGCTGGGATCGATGCCGTAATTACTGACCAGGTAATCTTTGACCGTCCGCGCCCGATCCTCGGACAAGGTCTGTTCGAAGGCGGGGCGTCCGGTTTCGGCGGCGTGGCCTTCGATTGTAACCGTGATTTCCGGATGCTCTTTGAGCTGTTCGCCGGCCTTCTCGAGAGACGCATAATAACCTGCGACGAGCTCCGACGAATCCGGTTGGAACCTGAGGTCTCTGAGCTCGAACTCTTTGACCTCGATTTCCGGACCGCCTTCGGGGCAGCCGTCTTCGTCCTCGAAGCCGTTGAAGTCCTCGGGGTCGTTCGGGCACTTGTCGTTGATGTCGAGTATGCCGTCTTTGTCGTTATCCGGGTCGGGGCAGCCGTCTTCGTCTTCGAAGCCGTCGAAGTCTTCAGGGTCGTTCGGGCAATGGTCGACGACGTCGAGTATGCCGTCCTTGTCGTTGTCGGGTTCGGGGCAGCCGTCCCAGTCCTCGAAGTTGTCGAAGTCCTCCGGGTCGTCGGGACAGGCGTCTTCCTTGTCGTTATATCCGTCTCCGTCTCGGTCTCCGGCGAACGGCCTGAGGTCTACGCTCATCTGTACGAACGCTTTATAGTCCGGGCCGGTATAGGGTCCCCATCCGTCGTTGAACCGCTTCGTGAAGGCCAGGCCCATGTAGAACCTGTCGGTGCTGTTCAGGCGTATGCCGATCGTGCCTTCGAAGTTGGTGTCGCGGATCAGCGTATATTCGGTTCCGGCCACCGTGTCGAAGGTCCCCGTTCTACTGCCCGTGAACTCGGTGATGACCGAGAAGATGGTCAGCGGCCGGACGTCTATCCCGATTCCGTAGACGATCTCGTCGGGACGGGTAAGGGAGACGAAACGGTCTTTTCTGCTCGGATTCAATAAGTATTCCGTCTCGCCCGTGCGAATCCTGTAACCGGCGTTCAAGTTTATAATCAGGCGGTTGTTCATGAGACGCTTGCTCGCCAGCCCCATAAAGGTGAAGTTCTTTTCGCCTTCGGCTATGGGGTTGGTCCTCTCGTCCTGCATCGTACTGTAGTCGTCGTCCCTGCCGGTCGGCAAATCGGCCGTGAAGATTGCGCCTATGCTGGCCCACGTTTTTTTCTCGTTGGTAAAGTGGCCCTTGACGGCCATGTTCATGTCGCCGAGGTCCATGTTTTTCGTCCGCGTATCTTCGACCGGGTCGGTATAGTGTAGTGCCGCGCGGACGTGGCCCGCTATTTCGAGGTACTGCCTTACGGGCGCTACGGTCACGCCGAAAGTGGGGAAGCAGTAAAGGTCGACGTTGTTTTCGCCCGGCATGTCGGTTATCCACGTTTCGGCCGCGAGCATGTCGACGCCTATTGTCGGTACGCCTTCTTCCCCCGGCAGCGTTTCGGCGGAGAACGTCCGGAACATACCGGCCGTCCCGTATATGGGGTTGATGCCGATACCGGTCTCCGGTCCGCTGGCCGGTGCCATAACCGCCGCCCCGGCGTTGAAAGCGGCGATAGCCAGTGCAGCGACTATTGCGATATAACCTTTCCTCATGTGTATCCTCCTTTTTATAAAACGCGTAAAATTCTACAAAGATGAATAAAGCCTTGTTCCGAAAGTAATAAACGGGGGCGTAAAAGTCAAGCGTTTTCGTCATCATTCGACCGCGGCGGGCGCCGGGTTTTCAGTTGACACCTCATAACAATCGTGATAAAAATAGCTCCTTTTCGCCTGCGGGTTTTTTCGGTTATTGGTGGCGGCATCGGGTCGGACAATACAACCTATTGAACGATAAGCGGATAGGTACGTTCCAGGTATATACGGGCGACGGTAAGGGGAAGACGACCGCCGCGCTGGGGCAGGCGTTGCGCGCCTGGGGGCATGGGCAGAGGATACTCGTAATACAATTTATGAAGGGCCGCATCAACTACGGCGAGCTGGTTGCCGCCGAGGAGCTCGACGGTTTCGATATAATCCAAATGGGCCGGGAGACCTTCGTGTCGAGGGAGAACCCGGACCGGGTCGACATCGAAATGGCCCGGGATGCCTTGCGCCTGCTCGAAGAAAATATTGCGTCCGGCGATTACGACATGATAATAGCCGACGAGATAAACGTGGCGTTGGACTTCGGGCTGATAGAACTGGGGCCGGTGCTCGAGTTGATTAATAGCAAACCGGTGGAACTTGAACTTGTATTTACCGGCAGGGACGCCCATCCCGAAATAATCGAAGTTGCCGACCTCGTGAGCGAGGTGCAAGAAATAAAGCACCATTATAAAGACGGCGTTTCCGCCCGCGAAGGCGTCGAGTACTGATGGCCCGGGAATTGGACTTGGACGAGTTGCTGGAGCGTTTCGGTGCCGGCGCGGAAACGGCGCTGGCGCGGGCGGTTTCCGTAATAGAGGACGAAGCGCCCGGTTACGAAGAGCTGCTTCACAGGATTTACCCGGACGCCAGGCACGTTCCGCGCCTCGGGGTGACCGGGCCGCCAGGGGCAGGGAAATCCACTCTTGTCGGCCGACTGGCGGGGGTTTACTCCGGGGACGGCGAGACAGTCGGGATAATCGCCGTCGACCCGACCAGCCCTTTTACCGGCGGCGCACTGTTGGGAGACCGGATACGGATGGACGACGTCGGGAACGTCCCCGGGGTCTTCATCCGCTCGATGGGTACCCGCGGCTCTCTCGGCGGCCTCGCCCGTTCGACCCGCGAGGTCGCGATGGTAATGGACGCCTTCGGGAAAGACCGGGTGATCATCGAGACCGTAGGCGTCGGCCAGTCCGAACTCGATATCGCCGGCGCCGCCGACACGACCGTCGTCGTGCTGGTCCCCGAATCCGGCGACGGTATCCAGGCGATGAAGGCCGGTCTCATGGAGATAGCCGATATAGTCGTGATGAACAAGGCCGACCGGGAGGGGGCGGACCGGGCCTGCCGCGAGATACGGGCCATATTGGAGCTTAAACCCGCAGGCGGGCGCGACTGGGAAGTCCCGGTGATACCGACGGTCGCGCGGGACGGCGAGGGGACCGACGAGGTTCTGGTCGCTATAGAAGAACACAGGGGTTACATAGAATCGGCCGGCATCGGCGTCCGGAGGCGACGGACGAGAGCGAAACGCGAGTTGATGGAGTTGCTCGAACGCGATATAATCGGCGCGGTGACGGGCTCGAACGGTTTTGAAGAGACGGTTGATGCGGCCGTAACGCACATACTGGACCGGGACAGTACGCCCTACCGCGAGGCCGAAAGGATTTCGAAGGCTTTCAAAATAGAAAAATTAAACCGGTCTTAGGGTCAGTATAACTGAACCCTACAGGAAAGGGGCGGAATGGTTTATAATTGGGCACCGGAGCAGCAAGAAATCCGGGACATGGTTAAGGAGTTCTGCGAAGAGCACGTCGTACCCTACCATCAGGAGTGGGACCGCAGGCCGCCCGAGTTCCCGGAAGAGATTTTCCGGAAGATGGCGGCCGCCGGTTTCTTGGGTTTCCCGACGGCCAAGGAGTATGGCGGCCTGGGCGAGTCGAAAATACGGTACGCCACCCTGATAGAGGAGATGTCCAAGTACGACGCGGCGATAGGTATCGTGATGGCCGTGGCCGTCCTGGCGTCTTACCCCATAGAAGCGTTCGGGACAGAAGAGCAGAAGAAGAAGTACCTGCCCCCCATGTCCAAGGGCGAGATAAAGGGCGCGTTCGCCCTCACGGAGCTGGAGGCCGGCTCCGACGCCGCAAACCAGAAGTCGACGGCCGTGGATAAGGGCGACCATTACCTTTTTAACGGCGAAAAGATATTCATCACCTCCGGGAACGTCGCCGACGTGGTGGTCTTGATATGCCGGATATTACAAGACGAGGACCAGCCGCTGGAGAAGGGCAAGGTCAGCGCTTTGTTATTCGACACGCCCGACGACCCGGGTTATTCGACCGAAGTGCTCAAATATAAACTCGGTATCCGCGCTTCGACCACCGGCCGCCTGTTCTTCAAGGACGTGAAGATACCCAAGGAAAACCTGCTCGCCGACGTCGGCAAGGGGTTCCGCGTCGCGATGACCACCCTCGACGGGGCGCGGATAGGCGTAGCCGCCCAGGCGGTCGGGATAGCCCAGCGGGCCTTCGACGAATCGGTCGAATACTCGAAGAAGCGCGAACAGTTCGGCGCGCCCATAGCAAAACTGCAAGCGATTCAGTGGATGATCGCCGATATGGCTACCCGCTTGCAAGCATCGCGGCTTCTCATTTATAGCACCGCGATGATGGAGGACGAGGGCGTGAGGTTCAGCAAAGAGGCGGCGATGGCGAAGTTGTTCGCGTCCGAGACCGCCGACTTCTGCGCCGACTGCGCGATGCAGATACACGGTGGGTACGGCTATTGTGGCGACTTCTCCGATATTGAACATATCTACCGCGACGCGCGGATTACGAGGATATACGAGGGGACCAGCGAAATCCAGAAGCTCGTTATAGCGAACAATATCCTGCGCCAGTCGGATTAATGCTATAATAAGGACGTACATTCTATTCCTCGAACGAAGGGGTCGGTTATGGCTGTAGAGCGTCAGACCCATCTCCGGGAAATAATCGAAGAGTGGGAGGAGCGGGCCGCCGGACGCGAGGAACGCGACGCGCTGTTCGAGACGGTAAGCGGGCAGCCGATAAAGCCGCTCTATACACCCGAAGACCTCGACGGCTTCGACTACGTCGAGCGGCTCGGGGTGCCCGGCGCGTACCCGTACACCCGCGGCGTCCAGGACAATATGTACCGGGGGCGCCTGTGGACGATGCGCCAGTTCTCGGGTTTCGGCTCCGCCGAAGACACCAACGCCCGGTATAAATACTTGCTCGACCACGGGCAGACGGGGTTGTCCGTCGCCTTCGACCTACCGACGATAATGGGCCGGGACTCGGACCACCCAAGGTCCGAGGGCGAGGTCGGCAAGTGCGGCGTCGCCATATCTTCCCTGGCCGACATGGAGGTCCTCTTCGACGGGATTCCGTTGGATAAGGTATCCACGTCGATGACGATAAACGCCCCGGCCGGGCTATTACTCGCCTACTACATCGCCGTCGGCGAAAAGCAGGGCGTGGACTCCGCCGTCCTCCGCGGGACCATCCAGAACGACATCCTGAAGGAGTACATAGCCCAGAAGACGTGGATATACCCGCCGGCGCCGTCGATGAAAATAATCACCGACATCTTCGCGTTCTGCCGCGACCACGTACCCAAGTGGAACACGATTTCGATTTCGGGGTATCATATCAGGGAGGCCGGCGCGACCGCGGTGCAGGAGCTCGCCTTCACCCTGGCCGACGGGTTCGCGTACGTCGAGGCCGGCATCGAGGCCGGGCTGGACGTAGACGAATTCGCCCCCAGGCTTTCGCTCTTCTTCAACGCGCACCTCGACTTCTTCGAAGAAATCGCCAAATACCGGGCGGCCCGGCGCATCTGGGCGAGGCACATGAAGGAACGGTACGGCGCCAAAGACTCGCGCTCGTGGCTGATGCGCTTCCATACACAGACGGCTGGGTGCAGCCTTACGGCTCAGCAGCCGGAGAACAACATCGTACGGACGGCGCTGGAGGCCCTAGCCGGCGTCCTCGGCGGGACACAGTCGCTCCATACCAACGCGATGGACGAGACCCTTGCGTTGCCCACCGAAAAGGCCGTCCTGATCGCCCTGAGGACTCAGCAGCTCATCGCTTACGAATCGGGCGTGGCGAACACTATCGACCCGCTGGCCGGTTCCTACTTCGTCGAATCGCTGACCGACCAAATGGAGGAGGAGGCCGAGGAATATTTCCGTAAGATAGACGAGCTGGGCGGCGTCCTGAAGGCGATAGACGCCGGGTTCTTCCAGCAGGAGATAGCCGACGCGGCCTTCGCGTATCAGAAGAAGATTGAACGGGGCAAGCGTGTAGTAGTGGGCGTGAACAAGTACGAAATACCCGACGAGGAGCTGACCATCGAAGTACTCAAGATAGACCCGGAAGTGGAGCGGATACAGATGGAACGCCTGGGTCGGGTCAGGTCGGAGCGTTCGGCCGCCGAGTTCGAAAAGGCCCTCGGCGGGTTGCGACAAGCGGCCCGCGACGGGACCAATTTGATGCCCCACTTCCTCGCGTGCGCCAGGGCGTACGCGACCCTGGGCGAGACCCTGGACGTACTCCGGGAGGAGTTCGGCGAGTACAAAGAGCGGCCGATATTCTAACGTCCGGTTAGAAGTAGGGTCGTGCCTTCAGGCGCGACTGCCAAAGACAAAATCCCAGTAGCGGCGGTCTTCGGGCCGCCGACGAACGACGGACATCTGGAGGTTTCCGCTACCGTACGGTGGAGAGTTGATAAACGCAAATAAGGTGGCCGCACCTAAAGGTACGGCCCTACAAAATACGACCGTACGTAAAACGGGTTCGCGGATTTCGTATAATGGGGTGTTTTGAAGTTCGACGTTACGATATGTCAAGCGGAAGCGTTAGAGAATATTAAAAAGCCTATCGGACTTTGTTTAGAGGTGCGAGCCGTAGAGGGTAGCGGCGGTCTCCAGACCGCCGACGAACGACGGACATCTGGAGGTTTCCGCTACCGTACGGTGGAGAGTTGATAAACGTAGATAAGGTGGCCGCACCTAAAGGTACGGCCCTACAAAATACGACCGTACGTAAAACGGGTTCGCGGATTTCGCATAATGGGGTGTTTTGAAGTTCGACGTTACGATATGTCAAGCGGAAACGTTAGAGAATATTAAAAAGCCTATCGGACTTTGTTTAGAGGTACGTGCCGTAGAGGTCGGCGGTCTCCAGACCGCCGACGAACGACGGAAATCTGGAGATTTCCGCTACCGTATGGTGGAGAGTAGGTAAACGTAGATAAGGTGGCCGCACCTAAAGGTACGGCCCTACATAAAACGGGTTCGCGGATTTCGTAGCTTTTAAGACATGAGAGGACGCGAAAAAGTTATAGTATAGAGGTTAACCTATGGCCAAAAAGATACGCGTATTAATCGCAAAACCCGGCCTCGACGGGCACGACCGGGGCGCCAAGGTGGTCGCCCGGGCCCTCCGCGACGCCGGTATGGAAGTGATTTACACTGGTCTCCACCAGACACCCGAGGCCATCGTCGAGGCGGCGATACAGGAGGACGTGGACGTGGTGGGGCTCTCGATACTCTCGGGCGCCCACATGACGATGTTCCCGCGGGTGAAGGCGCTTCTCGCCGAGCGGGGCGCCGACCACATCCTTGTAACCGGCGGCGGCATCATCCCGGAGGACGATATCGCGGCGCTGGGCGGAGAAGGAATCGGGCAGTTGTTCGGTCCCGGCACCAACACCGACGAGATAGTGGGCTACATCAGGTCGGCGATTAGCTGACCGGCGCGGCGGCCCGGCGTAGGGGCGCGATCCTTTCGCGCCCGACCGGGCTAATACGGTCGTAATTAACGTGGTCATAAGGCAATAAATAATGCCGAACGAAGATAAATATCAGAAGCTGGCCGAGTTCCGGCAGAAGGCCGTCGAAGGCGACGCCGCGCGGATAGAAAAACAGCACGAGAAGGGCAAGCTGACTGCCCGAGAGCGGTTGGACATACTGTTCGACGACGGGACATTTCAGGAACTCGACCAGATGGTCGTCCACCGGTGCCACGACTTCGGGATGCAGGAACGTAAACCCTTAGGCGACGGCGTCATCACCGGTTACGGCATGGTCGAAGGCCGCCTGACGTACGCGTTCGCCCAGGACTTTACCGCCTTCGGCGGGACCCTTTCCCGGGCCCACGGCGAGAAGATATGTAAGGTCATGGACCTGGCCCTCAAGAACGGCGCGCCCATGGTCGGGTTGAACGATTCGGGCGGCGCCAGGATACAGGAAGGGGTCGACTCCCTCGCCGCGTACGCCGAGGTCTTCCTGCGGAACACGCTGGCCTCCGGCGTCGTGCCGCAGATTTCGGCGATTATGGGCCCGTGCGCCGGAGGCGCCGTATATTCGCCGGCCGTTACCGACTTCGCCTTCATGGTCGACGGGACGAGCCACATGTTCCTGACCGGCCCCGACGTTATCAAGACCGTGATGAACGAGGACGTGACCTTCGAGGAGCTTGGCGGCGCGCGGGTGCACGCGTCGAAGTCGGGCGTCTGTCACGTCGTAGCCGCCGACGAGTTCGAGTGCCTGCGGGGGATTCGGCGCCTGCTCCAGTTCTTCCCCCAGAACAACATGGAAGACGCTCCCGTCCGCGCGTCGAACGACGACCCGGCGCGGATGGACCGGGAGTTGGATGAAATCGTCCCGGAGTCGCCGAACAAACCTTACGATATGAAGGACATTATAAAGCGGGCGGTGGACGACGGCGACTTCTTCGAGACCCACGCGGAATTCGCGCCGAACCACGTGACCGGGTTCGCCCGTTTCGGCGGCCGACCGGTCGGCATCGTCGCTCACCAACCGGCGGTCCTGGCCGGGTGTTTGGACATAGATTCGTCCGTAAAATCGGCAAGGATGATTCGCTTCTGCGACTGTTTTAACTTACCTATAGTTACGTTCTCGGACGTACCCGGGTTCCTGCCGGGGACCGACCAGGAGTGGCGCGGCGTAATCAAGCACGGCGCGATGTTGCTATACGCGTACGCTGAAGCGACGGTCCCCAAGGTCCACGTTATCACGCGCAAATCGTACGGCGGCGCATACGCCGTGACGTCCAACCGTCACATGCGCGGCGACATCGTTTACGCGTGGCCGACGGCGGAGATAGCCGTGATGGGCGCCGAGGGCGCCGTTCAGATACTCTACCGCCGGGAGTTGAAGGAAGCGGAAGACGCGGGCGCGCTCGCGGATAAACTGGTCGCCGAGTTCCGCGAGAAGTTCGCCGACCCGTACACGGCCGCCGGATTGGGTTACGTAGACGAGGTGATTATGCCCCGCGAGACCCGCCCGAAAATTATCAGCGCCCTTAAGATGCTCGACCATAAACGGGACCATAACCCGCCGAAGAAGCACGGGAACATACCGTTGTAGAAGAAAATGCCGTATTTATCCGAAAAAGAAATGAAGGTCGTTAAGGCTTACTGCGACGAAGTGCGCGAGGCGCTGGGCGAAATGGGTTTAAGAAGGATAATACGAAGGTAATGGCGAAGATTACGGAAGAAAACAGGAAGGCCGCCGAATACTGGTTGAATTCCGCTCATAAACGTTTAAAGGCGGCAAGACTGTCAGTAGAACTTAAAAGCTCCGAAACAGTGTTAGATAGGAGTTTCTTCGCGGCTTTCGATACCGCCCGGGCTTTACTATTAACGATAGGGAGGGATAGTAAAGACCACGATGTCGTTTTATCGAGGTTTATTGAATATTTCGTCGAAACGGGAGAAGTACCGGATAAAATGGGAGGTATCCTAGCAGATTTAACCGATTTACAATACAGAGCTTTATTCGAGGATTATTTCGAAATTAGCATGGAAGACGCAGTCGTTAAAATGAACGACGCCAAAGAATTCGCGGCGATTGCTACGGAAGCGGTAAACCGTATATTAGAGGATACCGGGTAAGCGATGTTCTCCAAAATCCTCATAGCCAACCGGGGCGAGATAGCCGTACGGGTCATACGGACCTGCGAGGAGATGGGCATCTCGACGGTGGCCGTATATTCGGACGCGGACCGGGGCGCCCTCCACGTCCAATACGCCACCGAGGCCTACAACATCGGACCGCCTCCGGCGACCGAGTCGTATTTACGCGGCGAAAAGTTGATTGAGCTCGCGGAGCGCGTCGGCGCCGAAGCCATCCACCCCGGCTACGGTTTCCTGGCGGAGAACGCCGACTTCGCCGAGGCGTGCGGCGACGCAGGCCTCGTCTTCATCGGGCCGTCGCCGGGCGCGATGCGCCTGTCCGGCGATAAGCTCAAGGCCCGGGAGACGATGGTCGCGGCGGGCGTCCCGGTGATTCCGGGTATCGATACGTCGGATGTGCCGGATAGTGAACTGCCCGGTCGCGCCGAGGAAATCGGCTACCCGGTCATGGTGAAGGCCGCCGGCGGGGGCGGCGGGAAAGGTATCCGCATAGTCCAGGAGCCCGGTGGATTGGAGGCGGCCCTGCGCCAGGCCCAGTCCGAAGCGGCAAGCTCCTTCGCCGACGACCGGGTCTACGTCGAAAAAATGGTAGTCCGGCCGCGGCACATCGAGGTCCAGATACTGGGCGACCGTCACGGCAACGTAGCGCACCTTTACGAGCGCGAGTGCTCGATTCAGAGACGCCATCAGAAACTGGTCGAGGAGTCGCCGTCGCCGGTGCTCGACGACGCGGCACGCGCCGCGATGACGGAGGCGGCGGTCAAGGCCGCCAGGGCTGTAAATTACGATAACGCCGGGACCATCGAGTTTCTTCGGGACGCCGATGGGAATTTTTATTTCCTCGAAGTGAACGCCCGGCTCCAGGTAGAGCACCCGGTTACCGAGATGCTGGTGGGTCGTGACCTGGTTCGGGCGCAGATACGGGTCGCGGCCGGGGAGAAACTCTGGTTCGAGCAAGGCGAGGTCGTCCCTAGGGGCGCAGCCATTGAATGCCGCATATGCGCAGAAGACCCGGACAATAAATTCTACCCGGCCACCGGCGTCGTCTCCCGGATGCGGGCGCCCGGCGGCCCGGGCGTCCGGCTCGACAGCGGCTGCTTCCAGGGTTACGAAGTACCGGTCTATTACGACCCGCTTATCGGGAAACTCATCGTTTGGAGCGAGGACCGACCGTCTGCACTTGTCAGGATGGAGCGGGCTCTGAACGAGCTTATATTGGAAGGTTTCGCCACCACGCTGCCTTTCTACCGTTGGCTGATGGGGAACGAAAAGTTCCGGGCCGGGGACTTCGACACGACCTTTATAGACGAACATTACAGGCCCGGGCCGGTGGGCGAAAGCGAACTCGAGATGGCCGCGTCGGTCCTGTGCGCGCTGATGGAGCACGCGAAGGCCGATGGTTTCGGGGCGGAAGAGAAAGCGGCAACCGCCGACGGAAAGGGCGAGGTCTCCGCGTGGAAATACGGTTGGCTCAAGGACAGGCTGGGGAGCTACTAGAGACCGAATATGAAGTACCAAACCCGGATAGGCGAAAAGACGTACGAGGTCGAACTGACCGCAGGCGACGACGGGACCGGGGTCTCGGTGGACGGCGACGAAGTAAACGTCGACTACTTCGAGATATCGGCCGGCGCCATCTATTCGATAATAATAGACGGCCGTTCGTACGAACTCTGGGTTCGCCGGGAGGGGAAGGAGTACGAGGTCTTCGCCGAGGGGCGTTCGTTGAACGTGGCGGTCCTCGACGAAAGGCGCCAACGGGTCGAGTCGATGAAGGCAGTTATGCCGGAAGTTAAAACGGGCTTCGTCCTTAAAGCCCCGATGCCAGCGGTGGTTACGGCGGTCCTTGTGGAGCCGGGACAGGAAATTAAAAAAGGCGACGTCCTCTGCCGGCTCGAGGCGATGAAGATGGAGAACGAGATGGCCGCCGAGGCCGACGGCGTGGTAGCCGAGGTTAAAGTAGCCGCCGGCGACGGCGTGGAACGGACCGACGTACTCATAGTGGTCGAATAAACCTATCCGGTAATGTAATACCGCCGGTTTCAACCGGCGGTGCCTAACGCGCGCAGCATCGAACGCCGACTTCAGTCGGCGTAAAAGAGATTCGAATCAGCCCCAAGCCACGTTATGCCCGGAGCTAAAACGCCCGCCGAAAAACCTTACGAAACGCCGTCGGGCGTTCCGGTTGAAACGGTTTACGGCGAGTTGCCGCGCGGCGCGAGCGAACGTTTGGGCGGCGCCGGTTCGCCGCCTTATACCCGGGGAATTCATCCCGATATGTACCGGGGTCGGCTCTGGACGATGCGCCAGTACGCCGGTTTCGGCGACGCCGAGACGACCAACCACCGGTTCAAGTACCTCATCGAACAGGGGCAGACAGGCCTGTCGGTCGCCTTCGACCTTCCTACGCAGATGGGCTACGACTCGGACGACCTGGCCGCCGAGGGCGAGGTCGGTCGCGTGGGCGTCGCGATTTCCACGTACGACGATTTCGCGGAACTCTTCGCCGGGCTAAACCCTGCGGCGATATCGGTCAGCATGACCATCAACTCGACGGCGCCGGTGCTCCTGGCGATGTACCTGGTGTTGGCGGAGCGTGCCGGCGTCCCCTGGTCCGAACTCCGGGGTACCGTCCAGAACGATATCCTAAAGGAATACTTCGCCCGGGGGACATACATATACCCGCCGAAGGCCGGGCTCCGCCTGGCGGTCGACCTTATCCGATTCGCGTCGGCGGAGGTGCCGAAGTGGAACTCGATTTCGATATCGGGTTATCACATACGCGAGGCCGGGGCCAACGCGGTGCAGGAGTTGGCGTTCACCTTCGCCGATGCCGTCGAGTACGTTAAAGGCGCCCTTGACGCGGGGCTTGGTATAGACGAATTCGCAGGCCGGTTAAGCTTCTTTTTTAACGCCCACAATGACCTGTTCGAGGAAGCGGCCAAGTTCAGGGCGGCGCGGCGCATCTGGTACCGAATCATAACCGAGGACTTCGGCGCGGTAGACCCGAGGTCGTCGAAGTTGCGGTACCACGTCCAAACCGCCGGTTCGACGTTGACGGCGGCGGGGCACGAGAATAATGCAGTCCGGGTGACGCTCCAGGCGCTTGCGGCGGTGCTGGGCGGTGCCCAGTCGATACACACCAATTCCCGGGACGAGGCGCTGGGTCTCCCGACCGAGGATTCGGTGCGATTGGCCCTTCGCACCCAGCAGATAATCGGATACGAGAGCGGCGCCGCGTCGACCGTCGACCCGCTGGGCGGCTCCTTCTACGTCGAGTACCTGACCGACGAAATCGAGAAACGCGTGAATGAATACCTGGCCGACATAAAGGCCCGCGGCGGGGCTTTATCCTGTATCGAGTCAGGATACTTCGGCGACGAGATTGCGGCGAACGCGTACCGCCAGCAGCGGGCCATAGACGCGGGCGAGATGAAGGTCGTCGGTGTCAATTGCTTCGAGGACCCGGAGAAGACCGAGGTAGAGGTGCTGAAGGTCGACCCGGCCCTGGCCGAAGCGCGCCGCAAGAAACTCGCCGAATATCGAAAACGGCGGGACGCGGCGTCCGTAAATACGGCTTTGGAGACCTTGAAGGCGGAGGCCGCCGAGGAAAGCGCGCCCCTGATGGAGCCGATAATCGAGTGCGTCCGGGCCGGCGCCACCATCGGCGAGATAAGCGGCGCTCTTCGAGAAATCTTCGGGACCTACGACGAACGATGAAGATAGAACGCATAAACCACATCGGTATCGCCGTCGAAAGTTTGGACGAGGCGCTCAGACTCTGGCGGGACGCACTCGGTCTCGAGCTGGTCGAGGTCGAGGACGTCGCGGCGATGAAGGTCCGGGCCGCCAAGCTCCGACCGGGCGAGACCGATATCGAGTTACTCGAGAGCACCGACGACGAAGGGCCTGTCGGTAAGTTCATCGCGAACAAGGGGCCGGGAATCCACCATATATGCCTTGAGGTTGACGACATCGAAGACGCCCTGGCCACGTTGGCCGCGGCCGGGTACCGGTTGATCGACGAGGAGCCGCGGGCCGGCGCCGGCGGCTACCGAATCGCCTTCGTCCACCCCAAGAGTTGCGGCGGGGTTCTGTTGGAGTTGGCGGAGAAGGAAGAGTGATACCTTCGGCTTAAGCTCGCGGTGTTTAGTCCGCGAGGTTTCGGATGCCGGTTGTAATCGACATGGAAAAACGGGGACGGCGTAAATAGGGAGACAAAGGGGACGAGTTATGGCGTATCTTAGTATCGAAAAGAAAGGCAAGATAGCGTGGATAACGCTCAATTACCCGGACACGCTCAATGCCCTCGACCGGGCGGCCCTGGGTGAACTGGAGCAGGCGTTTGTTGATTTAGAAGGCGACCCCGAGATACTGGTTGCCGTGCTGACCGGCGCCGGTAAAGCCTTCGTCGCAGGCGCCGACATCTTAGAGATGAAGGACATGACGCCCGACGAGGCCCGGGACTTCGCCCACTACGGCCAGTCGGTACTACTCAAAATCGAACAATCGCGGGTCGTGACCATCGCCGCCGTAAACGGTTTCGCCCTCGGCGGCGGGATGGAGCTGGCGATGGCCTGCGACATAAGGGTCGCGTCGGCGAAGGCCAAGCTGGGGCAGCCGGAGCTGAAGCTGGGTGTTACACCTGGCTTCGGCGGGACTCAACGGCTGGCCCGTATTGCGGGTATCGGCCGGGCCAAGGCGATGCTCTTCACCGGCGATCCGGTCGATTGCGATACCGCGCTCTCGTACGGTTTGGTTTCAGCCGTCTACGAGCCGGACGAGTTGCTAGAAAAGGCCGGCGAGTTGGCCGATAAAGTCGCGGCGATGGGCCCGACTTCACTCGCCCAGGCCAAGAAGGCTGTGGACGAGGGCTACGGCACGGCGATAACCGAGGGGTACTCGATAGAAGCCGAAGCGTTTGCCGAGTGCTTCGCCGCCGGAGACGCCAAGGAGGGGATGGGCGCGTTTCTGGAAAAGCGGAAGCCCGAGTGGTAAATAAAAAGATGATACCGAATACTTACTAACCGATTTAACCAGGAGGAGAAGTGGTGAAAGAGATAGTACTCGCGAGCGCGTGCCGGACGGCGACGGGCCGTTTCTTGGGGACGCTCGCCCCCCTCAAGGCGTCGGACCTGGGCGGCGTGGTGGTCGCCGAAGCGGTGAAACGGGCCGGGATAAAGCCCGAGGACGTGGAAGAGGTCATAATGGGCAACGTCGTCTCGGCGGGTATGGGCCAGGCGCCTGCCCGTCAGGCGGCGATTAAGGCGGGGATACCGCCGGAGATCGGCTCGACGACGATAAACAAGGTCTGCGGCTCGGGCCTGAAAGCGGTCGCGATGGCGGCCCAGGCGATAAAGGCGGAGGACCACGACGTCATCGTCGCCGGAGGAATGGAATCGATGTCCAACGTGCCCCATTACTTCTTCAAGGGCCGGTTCGGCCAGAAGTTCGGCAACATGGATTTGGTGGACGGGATGATATTCGACGGGCTCTGGTGCGCCTTCGAGGACACCCACATGGGCAACCTGGGCGATTGGACCGCCGAGAACTCGGGCATTAGCCGGGAAGAGCAGGACAAATGGGCGGCGGGAAGCCACCGTAAGGCCGTCGAGGCGATAAAGAACGGCAAATTTAGGGCCGAGATAATCCCCGTAGAGGTGCCTCAGCGTAAGGGCGACCCGATAGTCTTCGATACCGACGAAGGCCCCAGGGAAGACACGAACGAGGAGGCGCTGGCCAAGCTCCGCCCGGCGTTCAGCAAGGAAGGAACGGTCACCGCCGGGAACGCGCCCGGGCTCAACGACGGGGCTGCTGCGCTGGTGGTGATGTCCGCCGATAAAGCGAAGGAGATGGGCGTGAAACCGCTGGCGCGGGTAACCGGATACGCCACGGGGGGTACGCCGCCGAAGGAGCTCTTCTACGCGCCGATTGCGGCGGTCCGTAACTTGATGGACAAGACCGGCGCGAAGATTGACGACTATGATTTAATCGAGGTCAACGAGGCGTTCAGCGCCCAGGTGCTGGCCGACGGCAAGGAACTCGGCTGGGACTGGGACCGTGTAAACGTTCACGGCGGGGCGGTGGCCCTCGGGCACCCCATCGGCGCGAGCGGCGCGCGGGTTCTCGCGACGCTGCTTTATGCGATGGAAGACAGGGGAGCCAAAACGGGCCTCGCGACGTTGTGTCTCGGCGGGGGGAACGCCGTCGCGATGAGCGTCGAGAAGATGTAGGGTCGTACCTTTAGGTGCGACCGCCATAAGTAGTTTACAGATGGGAAAGTAGGGTCGTACCTTTAGGTGCGACCGCCGTAAGTAGTTTTAAGATGGAATTACTTGGGGGCTTACGCGGTGACGAGTCCGCGGTTACCGAAAGACGGCGTAAGAAGAAAATCTCCCCGTCTTAGCGAGTTCGATTATATCGGGCCGTACAGGTACTTCGTTACGATAATGACTTATATGGAAAAACCGCTTTTCTTGAACGCGGAAGCCGTAGATGGATGTATCTTGGCGCTGTCTGAAACGGCTGGGGTCTATGCCTTCGACGTATTGTGTTACTGTTATATGCCGACGCATTCGCATATGTTAATAAAGGGGGAGGAAACGAGCGATTTAAAGGGGTTCGTCCGTATCTATAAACAAAAGACATCGTACCGGTATAAAAAGAGGTTCGGGAAACCGCTGTGGCAGCGCGGTTACTACGATCGGATTTTGAGAAAGAGCGAGGACAGTTTCGCCGTGAGTGGGTACATATTACAGAACCCGGTACGAAAGGGACTTGTTAATGATCCTCGCGACTACCCATACTCGGGTTCTTTTGTATGTTCGATAGACGATATATACGCTTCTTTATAAGGTGGCCAGACCTGAAGGTCCGGCCCTACATAAAAACGCCGAGATAGAGCGTCTCGTTTATAAGCGCGGGCGCTCGAAAAGGGAGGAGACGATGGAGATAAAGAAGGTCGGCGTGGTCGGCGGGGGGACGATGGGCAACGGCATCGCCCACGTCTTCGCCCAGTCGGGCTACGACGTCGTGTTGGTGGAACAGTCCGACGACCTGCTGGAGAAGGCGTTCTCGATAATCACCAAGAACCTGGGGCGCCTGGTCAAGAAGGAGAAGATAACGCAAGAGGACGCCGACGCGGCGGCGGCGAGGATAGCGAAGAGTACCGATTTAGGCGACGTGAAGGACTGCCAGCTCGTCATCGAGGCGGTCTTCGAAAGCTTCGACGTGAAGAAAGAGGTCTTCGAGAAGCTCGACAAGGTCTGCCCGAAGGGCGCGATACTGGCGACAAATACCAGCTCGATCCCGATAACCCAGATAGCCGCCGTTACCGGACGGCCCGAGTCCGTGATTGGGATGCACTTCATGAATCCGGTCCCGGTCATGAAGCTGGTCGAGATAATCCGGGGCATCGCCACGTCCGACGAGACGACGGCGGCCGCGGTGGCGGCGGTCGAGAGCCTAGGCAAGACGCCTGTCGAGGTCAACGACTACCCGGGGTTCATCAGCAACCGGGTGCTGTTGCCGATGATAAACGAGGCGGTCTTCTGCCTATATGAGGGCATCGCGACCCGGGAGGCCATCGACACGGTGATGAAGCTGGGGATGAACCATCCGATGGGCCCGCTGGAGCTGGCGGACCTCATCGGCCTCGACGTCTGCCTCGACATAATGGAGGTGCTGTACGCGGGCTTCAACGACTCCAAGTACCGCCCGTGCCCGCTCCTGAAGCAGATGGTCCTTGCCGGGTACCTGGGCCGCAAGACGAAGAAGGGTTTTTACGAGTACGAATAGGCGTTGGCTCACGAAAAAAGAATCGGCGCGGTTAATCCGCGCCGTTTTTATGTGAACGGACGGACTTACCTGAACAACCCTTTCAAATCGTCATCGTTTAGGATTCGGTATTTATAAGCGTCGTTCGAGACGTCGTATGCGTTGCTATATTCGGACGCGGCAAGGGACGCGAAGTAGTCCAAAGCGGACGAACCCGAAATCTCCGGGGAAGCCAAGGCCGTTTCTATTTGTTCGCTATTTACCGATGTCCACTCGCTCAAATCATCTAAAATTACGGCTTTGGGGATTAATATACGCCCGGCCAATTGGTCGGCTTGCCAGTTCATCCTTGTGCGTAGGCCGTCGTCCAACCCTTTGTAAACCTTTTTATATTCGTCCACGGAATCGTATTGATAAGAACCTACAATATCGGCGTGCAGTACGTAATGGCATACCTCGTGACAGACGGAGAAATTGAACCTAACTCCGACTTTGTCCCAAATATACCTATCGACGTAAATAGTACTAAGGTCCGATGAGAGAAAACTATCCTCGCCGATAGACCTTAAGCCGTCGGTCGGTACGATGATTAGTTCTAAACCGCTTTCAGCTATCAGCGCTATATCAACTGGTACCTTGTTCAGCGCCCAATACTCAGTCAAAAACTCGTCGGCCTTCGCGTCCAGTTCTGAGTAAGAAAGGTACTTAGTATTAAGCGACACACTACGACCTCCTCACGATTTCGATAAGTTTATCGAGCTCGTCGGCGTTCAGTTTGCCTTCGCGCAGGGACCTGAACACGATCGGGAGCTTCCGTACTAGTTCGTCGTCGTCCAACAAATGTACCGGTATTAAACCCCGGTCGGTACTCGCTACGTCGTAGAAGTCGTACCAGTCGTCGGAACCCGCTTCTAAACCTAGTGCCCCAGCGATCTCATCCAACTTTTCACCCGTAGGCGGGGGTAATAAACCCCGCTCCACCTTGCTTAGATTACCAGGGTCGAATCCGAACTCTGCACAAAAAGCCCTCAAGGAAAGCCCACAACTTAACCGTTTTTCCCTCAGTAGTTCGCCGAACCGTTTCCCGCGGCTACACATCGTTACCCCTTTCCTACATCACATTTCGTGGGAAACCTACTAGAACGACCACCCTGTTTTAATTGCTTTTGGACATCACCCCCATCTGTTGTATAATTATACAACACTTGGGACCGGTTGTCAAGTGGTTTTCGGGATTCGAGTGGGTATCCGTAAAAAAGAAACGGCGCGGTTAATCCGCGCCGCTTTGGGTCGAAGAAAGCATTTATTCCCCCTTCTCGGGGGCGGGTTCTTCTTCCTCGCGCTTCTCGCCGGTTTCCTCGCCCACTTCGTATTGGACGGTGAACTCGCTTATGACCCGCTTTTCCGCCATTGCCTTGACGGTTACGTCGAAGGTTTCGCCGGGTTTGAGCTTAGCGCCCTCGTTCTTTATCACGAGGTAGAGGTCCTCAGGCTCCCCCGGTTTTACTTTCATCTCCCTGAGCGTCTCGGCCTTCGGCGCGGTTTCGGCCGGTCCTTCGATTAAATCTCCGCGGACAACTTCGGCGCTAATCCCTTCTTTTTCTATTTCGGTTTCGAGCGTGACCGCTCCGTCAAACTCGACAAAGTCAACGACGAACGGCGTAACGTGATAGACGAACAGCTGAGGGACTACGTATATAACGAGGTTGCGGCTACACCAGTTATTTTCCAGGATTGTATCGCAAGGGTGGAAAATCCGATACGTTACGCAAAGGTGTTTAGTTTCTTCTTCCGGGAGCATAAAGAACCAGGGGCAGTTGACCCATACGGTCGATTCTGCCGGGATGTCGGCGGCTACGGCGCCGAACGGCGTTGACGAGTAATCGAAAAGCCCGAACGCACTGGCGTAAAAGACGACCGTTACTCCCCGGACTTCCACGTCCGATTCGTTAGTGACCTCGACTCTAGCGAGATATGGACGGAAAGGTTCGAGGACATAACCGGTTACATCCTTGTTTGGGTTTCGCGGGAATTTCCAGACGGGGTCCCACGTTTTAATTTTCGTTTTATCGCTTCGATAATGGTGATAACTACCGTCCGGTTCGGGGTCAATAGCTTTGACTTCTATACTAGACGAGCAGGGTTTCGGTATACACCCGGCCGTTAGTAAGAGGATAAAGACGACGGAGACTAAACCTAACGTAGCCACCGTTGGATTGAATTTGTTTCTCATTACTCAACATCTCCTTTCGTTGTACTATCGAGTCGCTTTTCGCGGGCGATTCGATATTCCCTTCTTATCGGGTTAGCTCGCCGACGAACGTCACCTCCTTATTGTCGGTTTCGTATAGTAGGGGCATTGTTTTGATTTCTGATGTTATAAAAACAAAACGGGTCGTTATGGAATTTTCCTGTATAGCTGTACGACATCGCCGAACATCCGCCTCGGCATTGGGCCGCCTTATCGCACGTTCGGCAATTAGGTCCCAATTCCTCTGGGCGGTAATCCCGGGTATAGGCGAAGGCGCCGTTGGCGAACCATATATCCCACAGGTCGTTCTTCCTGAGGTCGCCCTCTACGATCTCGTCGGGTAGCGAAAGACAACCTTTTACCTTACCGTCGCTGGTTATTCCGCAAGCGTACAGTCCAGCCCCGCAGCCGCTCCACTGGGGTTCGCGAGGGTCTAATTCGGTAAAGTAACCGAAACTATCGGCGGGAGATATTTCTAATCCGGTTTTTCTCGCTGACGGCCAATGTTCTTTTATAAAAGTACCTAGCTTCAAGTATGCTTGTTCGCTGAGATGAAGATTTTCGGCTTCGTAGATTCGGCCGAAGTGGAAAACAGGCTGTATTTGCCACCGTCTCAAGTCCATGGAGCGGATTAAATCATAAATCCCTGGGAGGTCGTTGACGTTAAGGCTATTGACCGTCGTTATTATCGTAACGTTAAGTCCGGCACTTTGAGTTTTTTCGATATTCGTTATTATTGATTTAAAAAGCCCTTCTCTACCACGAATATAATCGTGGTTTTTCTCGAGGCCGTCCAAGCTTACCCCGACCGCTTCGACCCCGACGTTTTTCAATTCAGCCACCACGTCCGGCTTCAAAGCCAACCCGTTTGTGAGTATCTTTGTGCGAATCCCAAGGTCGTTTAGATGGCCGACTATGGCCGGCCAATCGGGGCGCAATAAAGGTTCGCCGCCCGTAAAGTTAACCTCCTCGACCAATAAGGTAGGCAATTGGTTACATATAGCCAGCGATTCATCTAACGTTAATTCGTTATTCCTTGCGGAACCGGCCGACGAACCGCAATGTACGCAAAGGAGGTTACAAGCTAACGTAAGTTCCCATCCGATAATCAACGGGAATCCTTCGTAAACCATACCTTACCTCCGGTCCCAAGTCGTTCGGGGGGAGAGGACAGCCCCCTCCCCCCTTTAAACTCCGGTGTTTAACCTCACGCGCGTGCGTTTTCTCTGAGGTAGTTTTGGAGAGCGATGTAATCGCCGGCTCGCAGGGTCACAGGTCTACCCGCCATGTAATCGTCGGCGAGGTTCAAAATCGCGGGAGCAATGGCGTCGGCTGGCATCTCGTTTTTTTCTATATACAATTTAAGCTGTTCCGTAACGAATTCTTCAAAATCTTCGTGGCGTTTAAGGTCTACGTATTTGGCTATCTCGGCTATCTTTATGTTTATGATCAAGTACGCGACTCTAGGGTCAAACCCTTGATGTGGGGGGATTCGCATAATGCGGAATTCTCCGTTTCCCACTTGAGTACACCTCCTTCCTTCGATATGAAGCGCGATACGTTTTATAGTAGCTGGTATTCTGTCGGGTCGTTCGTAGTGCGTTAGTTAGCCGAGCGAGATTTACCCCTTAATCCCCTCCAAATAGTCCCTCGTGAAATCTATCTTCAACTCCACCCAGAGCGGGTAGTGGTCCGACATCTGGAACGTGCGCCAGGTCCGGTAGTAACTCTTACGCTTTTTCGGTTCGAAGCTTCCGTAACCCGGTTCGGTCTTCTTGACGTAGTCCTTATACGCGTCGAATTCGTCTTCGGCGAAGACGGCTTCGTAAAACTTGAAGATGCCGGCGTTCGGGCGGCTGTCGCCCAGCCGGAGTTCGTCCGGCTTGGTCTTGAAAGCTATCTGGTCGTAGAAGTAATCCTCGTTGATGTTGGTCGGGTGGCGAACCTCGTCGGGGACCTTGAAACCGCTGCCCGAAAGCGCGTACATCGTCTCGCATTCGGGACCGACGATGTTGAAGTCGCCCAACAGAACGTAGTTGTACTCGTCGTCCTCCTTGGCCCTTTTCGCCATAAACTTCCCGATGCTTTCGATTTCCTTGACGCGGCGTTCGAACTTGATGCCGGTCTTGTGACCGTAGTAAATATGTACTGTGCAGAGTTTGAACTTGAACCAGCCGGATTGGAAAGCGACCGTGAACGGCGTGCGGGCAATCTGGTCCTCGCCGCCGATTAAGTTGGCCTTGGGTAAGACTATTTCACCGGCGACGTTCTGGAAACTGACCTTCCGAGTATCGTAGACGAACGTCATCCGCTCCCGGTTTCCGGACCTCCCTTCGGTTATGTCGGTCGCGATGAAATCCCATTCGTGGCCCAGGTATCCCTTTACCTTCTTCAAGTCCCGCAGGTCTTCGTTTACCTCTTGAAGGGCGACGATGTCGAACGCCGAGATAGTTTCGGCGATGTAGTAGAAAGACTCGGGTATGCGGCGCCCGTACTTGGGGCGCCGCCGGCCGAACTCCCGAACGTTCCAGGTCGCGAGAAGAAGGGTGTCGCTCGCGGTCCGCGGCGGGACTCCTTGTTTTTTAATCTCGTCCCGGAGAGCGATTAACTTACCGGCGACTCGCGGCCTTTCTCTCGCCGGTCTTACGTCTCTCAATCCTCCGTAGAAAACCATATTCCGCCTCCTGAAGTTTGGAGTACGCGGACGATATCGGCGCCCACTAATTAAATCGTTTACTTGTAGTAGTTTCTTACTATAGGTTTATAGGTGTGTCAAGGTTTATTATTTTAGTCAAACACGTTAAACAATCGATATAGATGATATAAACAATACACCGTGTTTGTAATAATATAGATGATACAGCGTCCCCTGCGTCCGATTATCAGGGGATTGAATCCTAAGGTCCGGGGTTCTGCAGGAAGAAAACCCGCCCGTGGTACGGGCGGGTTCGTTTGGGCGGGATGCCTAACCGGCCGGTCGGGCTTGGACGTCCGACCCTATTCCGCTATTACGACGAGCTTTCGCGACGACGTAAACCCCGTCGCTTCCAGCCGGTAGATATAATTACCCGGCGGCAGGCCCGCTACCTCCCGCGTATGCTCGCCGGCGCATAGTCGCCCGTCGGCTAGGGTCGCTACCTTCCGCCCGGCGATATCGTAGACTTCCAGTTTTATGTGGGCGTCTTCCGGCAAAGCGAAAGGTATTGCCGTCGTGCCGCTCGACGGGTTCGGACGGGCGTTACCCAGGGCGAAAGATGCCGGTAGACCGGCGCCGGCGGTCGCCTCGGTCGGCCCGTATTCTTCGACGCCCCCGCCGACGTCCACCGCTTCGAGCCAGTAGCGGTAGGTCTTACCGCCTTCCACGTTTATGTCGTCGAAGACGTACGGTGGCTCGCCCGTTATCAACGGACCGTTGAGCTTGTCCCTTAACCCCTTTGAACGGGCGAGTTCCCTTTCGCCTGTGGCTGTTTCTCTGTACAGGTTGAAACCGGCCAACGTCCCGTCGTCGGAGACCTTCCACGCGATTTTAATTCGGTCGCCGGCGGGACGGGCCGAGAAGTCGGTTACGCTTACGTCCGTCGGGTTGAGATAGATGTCGCATATCAGGTTCAGACCGGCGACCTCGAATCCCGATACGGTTACGTTCGTCGGGACGCCGTCGTTGTCGTCGGAGCTAGGGTAGGTGTCGGGGCCGAAGGCGGTCGCTCCGGAGCTTCCGGGGTACGGGTCGCCGTCGTCGCCTATGTTGTCCTCGTAAGGGTCGGGGCGTTCGCCGTCGCCGTTCTCCAGGTCGTCGAGGCCGTCGGCTTCCTCCAGGTCGACGACGTTGTGCGATTCGGGTAGCGTATTGTCGATGTGCCAGATTAGTATCCCGGTGCCGACGAGGGTCTGGTCGAACCCGACGTTTTGCCTGTTTTCTATCAAAAAGTACTCCTGCCCCGGCGAGCCGTCACGCCAGACCTTGTATACGTCCTGGTGTTGTTCGACCGGCCGCAGGGTTACGTCCTCCATGTCTTCGGTTACGACCGTCGGCGTCACCCAGTTGAGCTGTTCTTTCGACCAGGCGCAGAGGTGGCTCGGGAAGCGCCCGTCGATGCCGTCGCCGCCCCAGGCGCCGTAGCCCATGAGCCCCCACAGGCCGATGCCGAGAGTCCAGCGGGAGTAGTCGTAAAGGTCGGGCAGACCGATGACGTGGCCCATCTCGTGGCAGACGACGCTTATTCCGATTAACGCGTCGTCTATCTCTTCCTCGGGTTGCATAGCGTAACCGGATATCCTGATGTACCCGCCGCCCGCTTTCGGGTCGTCGGTAACGAACGCGGGGGTTATGGAGCTCGCGTGGGACCATATATCGCCGGGGTCTCCCGTGTCCTCACCGCCCGGGTCGGCATGGAGGACCAGGAAAAGGTCGACGTAACCGTCATCGTCGCCCGAGTTGGGCACGCCGTCTGGCCCGTCGTTATCGTAGAGGCCGTAATTTACATCCGGGTCGGACAGTTCGGCCGCTCGAAGGGCCACTAAACGACCGCCCCACGACAGGCCGTAGTTGCCGTCGTTGTAGTTGTCGTAATAATTATCGGACGTAGTGTACCAACCGTACGCTTCGCCTTCGACGTCGTACTGGCCGAAGGAGTTCTCTTGGTAGAAATCGCGGAGGCTGCCTGTCGGGTATTCGTTGTCAGAGAATAATAATTCGTCGTACACCGACTCTGGATGTGAAGGGTCGTGGGGCCGGTCCGGGAAATCTATCAGCACGGCGACGGAAGACCCGGTGCCGCTCAGTCGCTGATGCTGGGAACCCGGTTCGCCGAACCAGTCGGGGAATTCGGGCAGAGGCGCGCCGGTAACGACGTGAAGTCCGTTCTCGTCGTACGCGTCCGGTTTGGGGGGGATGCCCGAGACCGAGACTACGAAACCGGTCGTTAGACACGCGATTAATAGAATACGCATAAGGTTCTCCTTATTACACTGCTTGGTCGCTTACTTTGCCGCGATTATAGGTTAATATCCCCGCGTACGGAAGCGTTAATTCCGCGGGGATTATTGCGTAGCCGTAGGGTTTTTCGGGCGTTCAATAGGGGTTATTATTATTAGTATGGCGAATTGCGAACGATATTGATAACCGCTGATTCCTCAATAATACCCTCAAATGTGCCGATAATCCGAAAAAAATGCCCTGATGCCCTTGACATGGTGTTGGCAATATGCTGTAGTATGTTCGGCGGTCGGGCGTCCCGTTAATTACGCGTAAGGCGCCTTGCCTTGCATAACCGAAGTTCAGATGCTACACTACGTACGAGAAACGTTTCACAGCAGGGGGGACCGGTATAGCAGGGGAACGATATGGCAGGGGGACCGATATAGCAGGGGGACCGATATAGCAGGGGAACGATATGGCAGGGGGACCGATATGCGGACGATATGTTTAACGGTGTTTGTTATGTTCTCGCTCGTAATACCGGGGGCCGGAACGGCCGGTGTAGAAACCGAAACCGGCGACCTGATAGAGCTCGACCACGGTTTCCGGTTCGAGGAACCCGGGCCCGAGTGGACGGTTAAGACATACGACACGGAACTCGTTCTCGCCGGTTTGGAAAAGGAGAACAGCGAAGCCGTAATCACGGTGACGTTCTTCGACTTTTCTTTATACGAAGACGTTACCGTCAATTATAAGTACCTCAAAGGGCTTCTGGAGAAGAACGAGAAATCGACGTATAAGTATACCAAGCCGAATTACGAACGGGTGAATCTGGATAAAGTAATCCTGTCGACCGGCGACGCAGCGAGGTTGGAGTTCACTACCGAAATCGCCAACGACAAGCGGCGTTCGGTCGTTACCTGTTTGAACTCGGGCAAGCTGGTCTTTTTCGTCTCTATGGAATCCAGGGAGACCGAGTTCGACGAGGTAATAGACGACTACAAGGCGTTGCTGTCGAGCATAAGGGTTAAGTAAAACGTGCCGTTTTCGATTAGAAGTTAGATAAACCGTGAGAATCGGGCTGACGGGGCAGGCCCGGTTTTTTGGTGGAGGGTCGATGAAGCCGAGTCGGGCCGGAGTAGGATGCCTGTCCCGAAGCGGGCGTCGGTTTGAACGCAGTCGCCGTGGTCGAGGGTGTAACGTGGGCATAGGAGCTGAGAGCACGGGATAAAGCGGAAACTGACAGCAGCCCTGACAGAATTTGACAAAGGAGTATGCTATACTTACAAGGGTGAATGGATGAAAAAATCGGAACGCCTTTTTTATATCTATAATCTATTGAGGACCGGCGCCTCTTTCTCAATCGCCGACCTGGTCGAGAAGTGCAATGTATCGGAGCGTACCGTCTATCGGGATATCGCCGACCTCTCGGCGTACATCCCCCTCTACTACGACGACGGTTACCGTTTGTTGAGCATGACGCCCCCCGCCTTTCCGCTTCCGCACCCTTTCTCGATGAGCGACCTGATTTTAATAAGCCGTTGTCTGGAGGTTTCGCCCTTTAACGCTTTGCCTGCCGTCGGCCGAAAGATCGACTCCGTGTTGCACAAGACCCGAGACATAATGCCGCCTAACCCGGGAGAAGGCGCCGACGTCGCCCATTACGTAGAGGTTGTCGACGGGAACCCGCCGGACTCGTCGAACGCGAAACGCAACCTGATGATTCTGGAAAAAGCCATAAGGGATAAACGGGTTGCGTTGTGTTCCTACAAACGGGACAACGGGAACACCGCCGAGGAGGAGACCGGGCCCCTGGGATTAATCCACTATAACGGCGACTGGTTCTACGCGGCGCGTGCAATCCTACGAAACGAGGACACGTTGATAAACGTGGAAACTATCGAGAGAGCCGAAATATTGGAGGACCGGTATATACCCGTCTCGAGGGATTTACGAGCTTTCTTTGGCGATATTTTGGGTAATAACCGATAATGGCCGAATATCGTAAACCTAGAAATTTCAGGAGGATGCATGAAGGTGGTAAATAAAGGCTTGTTATCCGCCGTAAGTATCGTGGCCGTCGTAGTTTTCTTAATGGCGACTCCGTCATCGGCTAAACTTCACGGGTGCTATTTGGATCACTCTCCGGACGCGTTTAATCCGAAACATCAGATAAAGCCGGCCATGGCGGGGAACTCGCTACTCGTCGAATTTCGGGCCAGGGCAGACGAGTTCGGTATGAACGTTGGTTCGCCCGAGTGGGACGAGATGGTCGATATTATTAACGACTACGAGGCATACTATGAAACCCAGATGGCGATTGTCGACGGTTACCGGGATACCCTGGAGGAAGAGGAACTTTCCGAGGCCGAGATGAAGTCGATAATGGACGAAGTCCACAACATTCTGAAGGACCTCGATTACCGTTTTATAGATGACGGTTTCGCGTGCCGGGCATTAATACCAGACGACGCGTGGGCGAACTACGAGACGTGGTTCGTCGTGAATCACTAACCGGTTCGTTGCGGACCACTAACCCCTTGGCGATGGGTCTATCGTAAACTATGAAAGCTGAGTTCGCAGGGATATACGTATCTGACGATGGGTGGCCTAGGGCCATCGTACTTCTCGACGCGGGCGCTTTCGCCATCAGTATCGATAGACCCACCGCCGTATCTATACTTGTAGCCGCAGAAGGTTTCCCAAAGGAGGCGCGAGAACTTAAAAGGTTACTCCTCCACGACCTGATGGCGGAGATAATATCACGCGGCGGGTTATCTATTGAGAAGGTCATCATAGACCGCGTATTACGTTTAAGCGGTAACGAAGAAGAATTAGTAGGTTACGTAACGAACGTGTACTCGGCTTCCCTCCACGGCGCGAACCGCGACGGCGTTCCATTCGAGCCGCTGACGGTCCGTCCGTCCGACGGAATCGCAATCGCCGTTCGGGTCGGTTGTGATATCGAAATCGCTGACGATGTATTACCGATGCTGACCCTTTACGATCGCGACGAAATCCCCTTCCGCAAGCTTTCTTTGAGCGAGATAGACGAGCTGTAGGGCCGGCGCAACCTGGGACAATCCCCGCGGTTTTGATGGCGGCCGGCGGCGTTTTTGCGGCTCCGGTACCCGCGAGCGGGTTCCGAAATCCCCCCGTTAAATAAAAGCATTATAAAATAGCCGTTTCGCCAGGGTGAGACGGCGGATTGCGTGTCCGCCCGGTCGTTACCCCGGCGGGGAAACCTCCGCCGTTTTAATCCACGGGCTTGGCCGTCTTAATTTACGGGCTTGGCCGTCTTAATTCACGGGCTTGGCCGTCTTAATTCACGGGCTTGCCCGTTTTAATTATCGGGTTTGGGCGGTAAAAACAGCTTGACTTTCGGCCGCCGGTTTGATAATATGTTTACCCTAACCTATTGTAGTTAAAGGTTATCCCTACCTGCTTACGCCCCGAATCGGAGGGGCGTGAGTTAAAGGTGGGGTGGTGTACTCACAGCGCCCTGACCGTTACCGCCCGTCCCTTTATGGGGAGGTAAATATATTGAACCGAAGGACTTACACGCCTAAGAAAGACGATATCGAGCGCCGCTGGTATGTGATAGACGCCGACGGCGCCGTACTGGGCCGTCTCGCGACCGAAGTCGCGAACGTCGTCCGGGGTAAGTACAAGCCGTATTTCACGCCGCATCTCGACACAGGTGACTTCGTAATCGTAATAAACGCCGAGAAGATAGTATTGACCGGTAAAAAGCTGACCGATAAGATATATTATCGGCATTCGGGCTACGTCGGTAACTTGAAAGAGACGTCGGCCGGGAAGATGTTGGAAAAGAGCCCCGAGAAGGTAATACTCCACGCGGTCCGGGGGATGCTGCCGAAAAACCGGCTGGGGCGGAAGCTGTTGACGAAGGTGAAGGTTTACCGGGGCAATTCCCATCCCCACGAGGCCCAGATGCCCGAGCGTTGGGAAGTCGGAGCCGGGCCGGTCAAAGCCAAAGCGTAGTCGGAAGGTATAAGGAGCAATAAGTTGGAAGTAAAACGATATTATGCGACGGGGCGCCGGAAGACCGCCGTCGCCCGGGTCTGGATATCGGCGGGTTCGGGTAAGGTTACGGTCAACCGCCGCGAACTCGAGAATTATTTTCCGGTTTTTACCCACAAGCGCCAGGTACTCTTGCCTTTCGAGGTAACCGGTACCCAGGGTAATTTCGACGTTTTCGCCACCGTCCGCGGCGGCGGCCTTTCCGGGCAGGCCGGTGCGGTCCGTCACGGCGTCGCGCGCGCCCTGGAGAAGATCCATCCAGAGCACCGCCAGACGCTGAAGAAGGCCGGGCTGCTTACCCGCGACCCGCGTATGAAAGAGAGGAAGAAGTACGGGCAGAGAGGCGCCCGCGCCCGGTTCCAGTTCTCGAAACGTTAACGCGTTCGTAGACGATTAAGTTTATACGGCAAATCCAAAGAAGCCACTCCAAAGGGAGCGCCGCCGGTATGCGGCGAGGTCCGAACAACCCGGCTCCCTTGACTAACCCAGGAGGTGGTCGGTTAAATGGCCGATATCACGATGAAGGAGCTGCTCGAGGCGGGGGTTCACTTCGGGCATCAGACCAAACGCTGGAACCCCAAGATGAAGAAGTATATCTTCGCCGCGCGCAACGGAATCTACATCATAGACCTCCAAAAAACACTCGAGAAGGTTAATACGGCGTGCGAAGAGGTGAAGGAAACGGCGGCCCGCGGCGGCCGCATACTTTTCGTCGGTACGAAGAAACAAGCCCAGGAGACCATTAAAGAAGAGGCCGTTCGCTCCGAAAGCTATTACGTCAATACCCGTTGGCTGGGTGGGACGTTGACCAACTTCGAGACGATTCGGAAAAACGTCGACAGGCTCGAGGAGATAGAGAAGCTCGAGGCGAACGAAGGGGTATTCGACCAGTACACGAAAAAAGAGCAGATAAACCTGCTGAAGGAAAAAGCCCGTAAAGAGAAGCTCCTTTCCGGCGTCCGGGACATGAAGCGTCTTCCCGACTTGGTCTTCGTAGTAGACCCGCGGCGGGAGGACATAGCGGTCCGCGAGGCTTGCCGCCTGGAAATACCGATAATCGCCATCGTCGACACCAACTGCGACCCGGACCCAATTGACTACGTCATTCCGGGAAACGACGACGCGATAAGGTCGATACGTTTGATAACTTCCGCGGTTGCCGGCGCCGTCGTCGAAGGACGCGCGTTGCGGACCGAGGGCAAGCGAGTGTCGAAGAAAACCGGAAAGAAAGCGAAGACAGAGGAAGCGGCTGTCGAGGAAAAAGAGGCGGCGGAACAGGAAAAGGACGCTGCCGAGACGGCGGCGGAAACCGCCGAATAAACGGGCAAGGCCGCTCGGTAAAGGGCCGATGTTGTGGAACCCAGTACTTGCGGAGGAACGGTTAATGGCGGACGTTACGGCTGAGATGGTCAAGAAGCTCCGGGACAGAACCGGCGCCGGGATGATGGACTGCAAGAACGCGCTCGTGGAGTGCGGCGGCGATGAGGAAAAAGCCGTCGAGTTGCTCCGGGTAAAGGGCCTGGCGGCGGCCAAGAAGAAGGCCGGGCGTACGGCGAACGAGGGCGTAATCGCGAGCTACATACACCCGGGCGACAAGCTCGGCGTGCTCGTCGAGGTGAACTGTGAGACCGATTTCGTGGCCAGGACCGACGACTTCCGGGAGATGGTGAAGAACGTCGCGATGCACATAGCCGCGTCGGACCCCCTCGCCGTGGACCGGGACAACATACCGGCGGACGTGCTCGAAGAGGAGAAGAACATCATCGCCGGGCAGGCGAAAGAGTCCGGCAAACCTGAAAACGTTATAGAGAAGATAGTAGAGGGGCGGCTGAATAAATTCTACGAGGAAAGCTGCCTGCTCGAGCAGCCTTACGTCAAAGACCCGGACGTTTCTGTAAAAGATTACGTGGACTCGGTAATCGGGAAGCTGGGCGAGAACATCGTCATACGGCGGTTCGTCCGGTTTAAGCTGGGGGAGGAGTAGCGGCGGGCGTGTTACCGCTATTCCGCACCGTATCGGTACGTTATATATATGGAAACCAATAATATAAAAAGGTTGATAGGAACAGACTTCCCCGGGTTTAAAAGGGAGGTGCGCGCGCTATACGATACGGACCTAATATCACTACGGAGATACCTTCAAAAAGAGTTTAACGATATTCAAGACCGAGAGGGCAAGGAATGGCTTGAATTCGTTGACGAAGTCGCAGGAAGAGACGGGCGGTTTCCTACGGACGAAGAACGCGGGGAATTCTATAAAGAACGCGGTTCCGCTCTACCTGGGCTATTGGAACGGCTACGGTTCGTAAAAAACGAAATATCCGACCGATCGAAAAAATGGTTAGAGGATAAGGTAAAAGAATTAGAGAAAAGATATGGCGAAGACGACGGGCTTTTTATCGCGATAGATTTCGAAACTAGAGAAGTGTTTACGGGTTATTCGCGAGACGAGGCGTTAGCGAAAGCTAGATTCGATAACCCCGACGCGTATCTGTACTTTTTCGCTATAGGCGAACGGTACCAGACGGTATTGAAATAGTGGGGAAAATAGGAGATATTACTGCTCAAGGCGCCGCGGAAGTCACGGTAGTTATTAAGTCTAGAATTAACAAATTACCCCCTGATACGGCGTTATTGGATACAGGGTTTTCAGGATTCGTACTTATTCCGCCATCGGACGCCGATAAATTAGGGTTTATCGAAGAAGATAGAAGCGTAATGTATCTAGCCGACGGTAAGCGGGTCAATGTACTTTATGCGGAAGGCGAAGTAGGTGTCGGGGGGCGGGTATACGGCGGCCTTATCGGTTGGTTAGAGAATAGTAGCGATACCGACATAATAATCGGTAGGGAGGTCCTCCAACAAGCCCGCGTAATAATCGACTACGACGCGATGGAGGCGCGTGCCCCTCAGATATAAACGGGCCCTGTTAAAACTCTCCGGCGGCGCCCTGACCGGCGGCAGGGACGTGTCCCTTGACCCGGGCACGCTTGAGTACGTGGCCGACGAGATACTGGGCGCTGTCGCCGAGGGGCTCGAGTTGGGCGTCGTTATCGGCGGCGGCAACCACTTCCGGGGGCGCCAGGCCGACGAGTGGAAACTCGACCGGGTTATCGTCGACTACATGGGTATGCTCGGTACGGCGATGAACGGTCTCGCGTTGGCCGACGTATTGGACAAGAAGGACGCGGCGCCGCTCGTCATGAGTTCATTCCCGATGGGCGAGCTTTGCGGTCGTTACGACCGCCGCCGGGCCCTCGAGCACATCCGCGAGGGAATAGTCTTGTTCGTCGGCGGAACCGGCCGTCCTTTCTTTACCACCGATACGACGGCGGCGCTCAGGGCGTGCGAGATGGGCGCCGAAGTCCTGTTGAAAGCGACCGACGTAGACGGCATCTTCGACGCCGACCCGGACGAGGACTCCAGCGCCGGGCTTATCCCGGAGATGAGCTACGCGGACGTAATTAAAGGGAACTTGCCGGTTATGGACGCCACCGCCGCGGCGATGTGCTTGCAGAACCGGCTTCCGATGGTAATCTATAATGGAACCGTAGCCGGGAATTTGCTCAAAATCGTAAAGGGCGAACGAATAGGGACGTTGGTGGGGTGACGCGCGATGGTCGAGATATTCGACGAATACGTGAAAGAAGCCGAAGACAAGATGGACAAAACCATCGCGGCCGTGGAACGGGAGTTGTCCACAATACGCACGGGGCAGGCGACCCCGTCGCTCCTCGACAGAGTATCGGTGGAGACGTACGGTTCTCAGATGCCGGTCAACCAGGTCGCGACGGTTTCGGTGCCCGACCCCCACACGTTGATAGTCCAGCCGTGGGATAAATCGATAATCGCCGACGTGGAGAAGGCGATACTGGGCGCGAACATCGGTCTGACGCCCGTAAACGACGGCAACGTCATACGTATCAATGTACCCCGCCTTACCGAAGAACGGCGGAAAGAAATGGTAAAACTCGCCAAACAGTTCGCCGAAGAGGGCAAGGTGGCGATAAGGCGAGTCCGCGGCGACGCCAATAAGCACATTAAGACCGCGGAGAAAGAAAAAGGGCTTTCCGAGGATGCGTCCAACGACGCGCAGGAAAAAGTGCAGTCGCTCACCGACGAGTACTGCGAAAAAATCGACGAACTCCTTAACGCGAAGGAAGAGGAGATACTAGAGATATGAGGTAGTATCTTCCAATTGAATCGAACTTCGCTTACGGGGCGTTCGCCAGATGCGTACGGCGTGAACGTCCCTGTTTATTTCTGATATAATAATAAACATATGGAGATAACTAACCCCCTTGAGGAACTGACCGCCGACGAACTCTTCGCGATGGTCGACCGACAGCGGCTGCCCCGGCACGTAGCCGTCATCATGGACGGCAACGGCCGTTGGGCCAAAGAACGCAAGTTCGCGCGAATCCGGGGCCACCGGGCCGGGATAAAAGCCGTACGCGGGTGTATCACCACCTGCAGGGAGCTGGGCGTCCGTTACCTGACCCTGTACGCGTTCTCGATGGAGAACTGGAAGCGGCCCGAAAAAGAAGTCAAGGGGCTGATGAAGCTGTTGAAGGAGTATCTGATAGGCGAACGTGAAGAGATGCTCGAGAAGGGCATCCGGCTCCGGGCAATCGGTCGGCTCGATTATCTACCCGAAGACGTCCGGGCCGTCCTGGACGAGACCCGCGACGCCACCGCCGGCGGGACCGAGATGACCCTTACTCTGGCCCTGTCGTACGGCGGACGGGCCGAGATAGTGGACGCCGTCAAGGGCCTGGGCGCGGGCAGCCTCGAAGATATCGACGAGGAGGCCATATCAAAACACATGTACGCGCCGGACCACCCTGACCCTGACCTCCTCATCAGGACCAGCGGCGAGATGCGTATCTCGAACTTCCTGCTCTGGGAGATCGCTTACGCCGAGATATACGTGACAAACGTATACTGGCCCGACTTCGATGCGAAACACATTTACGCGGCGATTGTGGACTATCAGCGGCGCGAGCGGCGCTTCGGCGACGTAACGCCTACAGTAGGGGCCAGACGGTGAACCCGCTACGTTATGTTACCGCGGCGGTTTGGGTGCCGGTCCACCTGGCGATAGTCTGGTTCGGGAAGCCGGTGCATCTGTTGGTTTATTTTGGGCTTTTTACGTTGGTCGGTTCTCTAGAGATGTTCGGTCTATTGGAGAAAAAGGGTACCCGCCCGTACCGACTCGCGGTGCTGGTGTTCGGGCTGGTGTTGATAACGGCCATAACGTTCGCGCACGGTACCGTCGTTTACGTCCTGGCGGCGTTCGCGGTGGTGGTGACGGTCGGCGCCGTTTTCCGGCGAGATAACGTCGGGGCGTTGGGCGACGCGGCCGCGACCGTCCTGTCGTTCGTTTACCCGGGTGCGCTGCTCGCGTTCCTGCTAGCTATGGGCGGCCTTGAATCGGGCAGGGTATATATGATGATCCTGTTTCTCGCGATATGGGCCGCCGACACGGGAGCTTACTTCGCCGGGAAGGCCTTCGGCCGACACGCCCTGGCCCCCGGCATAAGCCCGAAGAAGACGGTCGAAGGGCTCGTCGGTGGGGTGGTAGCGTGCGTCGCGGCGGTAATCGTGATGACCCGATTGATTTGGCCGGGCGTCGGTTTCGGTTACGGATGGAGTTTGACCGTCGCCGTAATCCTCGTCGCCGGTTCGGTTTTGGGCGACCTGACCGAATCGGTTTTTAAGAGGGACGCCGGCGTAAAGGACAGCGGCTGGATTATGCCCGGCCACGGCGGCGTCCTCGACCGCCTCGACGGCGTCCTCGTCTGTGCGCCGGCGATGTACGTTCTGGTACAGGCGCATAACTTCTACGTCGGTAAGTGATGGCCGAAGCGAAAAATATAACGGTTTTAGGCTCGACGGGTAGCATAGGCGTAAACGCCCTAGACGTTATTTCGTCGCTGGGCGACGGGTACCGGGTGGTCGCGTTGACCGCCGGTAACAACGTCGAGTTATTGGCCGAGCAGGCGCTTCGCCATAGACCCGAAGTCGCCGTAATCGCAGACGAATCGGGATACGCCGACCTGGCCGACAGGCTGGCCGGTTCGGGGGTCGCCGCCGCGGCCGGCGCCGAGGCGGTGAGCGATGCTGCGGCCCGGGACGGCGTAAACCTGGTCGTCGCGGCGATAGTCGGGTTCGCCGGGTTCAAACCGACGCTGGCGGCCCTTCGCGCGGGGCACGACGTAGCCCTCGCGAACAAAGAGACGCTGGTGGCCGGCGGTGCCGTCGTAAAACCCCTCGCCGGGGGCGACGGGCCCCGCCTGCTCCCGGTGGACAGCGAACACGCGGCCCTTGCCCAGTGCCTGCTCGGTACGAAACCGGAAGAGGTGAAGAGGCTCGTACTTACCGCTTCCGGCGGCCCGTTTCTGGACGCGCCGGAGGAGGAAATCTACGGCGCGGCGCCCGAACAGGCGCTCAACCACCCCAACTGGGACATGGGCACCAAGATTACGATTGACTCGGCGACGATGATGAACAAAGGGCTTGAGGTAATCGAGGCCCACTGGCTTTTCGACATGCCCTTCGACCGGATTGGCGTCGTGATACACCCCCAGTCGGTGGTTCACTCGATGGTGGAGTTTCGCGACGGTTCGCTGGTGGCGCAGATGGGCCCGGCCGATATGCGGCTTCCGATTCAGTTCGCGATAACGTATCCGTTAAGGGCCGATACGAAGTTTGAGGGCAACGGTTTTTCGCTCGTCGATATCGGTTCTCTCGAGTTCCGGGAACCGGACGCGGATAAATTCCCGTGCTTGTCGCTGGCGGTCGAAGCCGGGAGGGCCGGCGGCGTCAAACCCGCCGCCCTGAACGCGGCGAACGAGGTCGCCGTAAACGCGTTCCTGGAGCGGCGGATACCCTTCGGCGCCATCGGCGAGACGGTGGCCGCCGTGTTGGCGGATGCGCCAGACGACGAGCCGACCTACGACAACATCGTGAATGCCGACGCGTGGGCGCGGCGCCGGGCCGAAGAAGTGATATCGAAAAACTAAAAAGTGACAGTTGAATTCATCGGGTTTGGAGATATGAAAAAACTGCTTTTAATACTTTTAGCCGCGGCGGCGGTTTCGTACGCCGACCTGGAGAGCTACGTCGCCGACATCGAGGCGGACATCGCGGCAGACCCGGGCAATCCCGACCTGTACGTCGAGCTGGCGGAGGTTTACGCTAGCGCGGGTATGTACGACGACGCGGCCGCCGCGTATCGGGAGGCGATAGCCCGGACCGAAGAAGACGCGTTCGTTACCCTCGCGTTGGCCGACATGTACCTGGAGAGCGGGCTCGAAGGCAACAGGGAGCACCTGTCGTCGGCGGTAGATACGTACCGTAGCGCTCTCGGCAAGGACGATACGTTAATCGCGGCGCGGAAGAACATGGGCCGGGCGTATCACGAGATGGGCCAGTACGAAAACGCCGTCGGCGCGTATGAATTGTACCTCGAAGAGAAACAATTGGACTACGATATACTGTGGCTGTGCGGTCGGGCGTACGAGGGACTCGGACGGTACGAGCAAGCGCTCGAAAAGTACCAGATTATATACGACGCGGTAACCGGCCCGTTCGCGACGGCCGGGCGCGTCGGTGAATTCGGCACAGCCGACGACCTAAAAAAACACATGGATAACGTCAAAAAGGAACACCTGAGATGACGGAAAAAGAGCGGGACGAGAGCGAAGTCGGGAACATCGTCGCGGTAATCTTCCCTCAAAGCGGCGGGTACATGGCCAGGCTCATGCCGATAGGGATAGACTGCTACAGCGAGACCCTGGACGGCCTGCACGAAGAGATCTCGAGAGTGATAAAAGATTACCACGAGTACATAGACAGCGTCGATTTCGAGGAGTGGTACGAAGAAGGCGCCGGGTTCGCGTCGTTCGAAGAACGGCTGCCGGGCGGCAAGGGGAGCTACTTCATCGAACCGCTCGACGATTGGCTCCATTAAACCATATTGAAAGACCCAAATGATTTTAACCGTTTTATATTTCTTAATCGCGTTGACGATACTTGTGCTGGTTCACGAGTCGGGGCACTTTGCCGCGGCGAAACTCTCGGGCATCCGTGTACTTCGTTTCAGTTTCGGCTTCGGCAAAATCCTGGCGTCGAAGACGTGGCGCGGCACCCAGTTCGCGTTGTCTTTGATACCCCTGGGCGGATACGTGAAGATGGCCGGCGAAGACGCCGAGAACGCCCGCGGCGAACCCGACGAATTCTTCTCGAAGCCGCCCTGGGTACGCATGCTCGTTGCGGCGGCGGGACCGGCGAGTAACCTCGTCCTGGCGGTGGTAATTTACGCAATCGTGGTGAAGGCCGGGTACACCCTTTACACCTTCCCGGCGACGGTCGGCGGGATAATCGAAACGGCGGAGATAGAGGGCGAGGAAATCGTGATGCCTGCGGCGGCGGCCGGTCTCCGTTCCGGCGACGTCATAAAATCTATCGAGGGTGCGCCGGTAGAAAACTGGACCGATATCGAAAAGAACATATACGTAAACCCGGGCCGTGAGTTGACCGTCGTCGTCGAACGGGCCGGCGGGATTATGGACTTCGAGGTAACGCCCGTAATGGACCCTGAATCGGGCACCGGGCGTATAGGTATCCTGCCCTACCAGTCGAACGATGTATACGAGGTGATACCCGGCACCGCGGCGGAAGAGGCGGGCGTGAGTAAGGGCGACCGTCTCGTGTCCTTCGACGGTGAACAGACCGAGAGCTACACGGCCGTTATAAAAAAGCTGGACGACCTGGAACCTCGGCGATACGAGGTCATCGTGTCGTCGCCCGGAGGAGAACTCGCGTACGCGATAGACTACGAAGGCGGCGGCGCCGACGAGTTTGTGCGCGAGATGGGCCTTATTTGCGGGCTCGTCGAAGTACCGGTGAGCGTGGGATGGGCCGAGATGCTCCCGGCGGGTGCCGCCCACACGTACGAAGCGTTCGCGATTACGCTAAAGGGTTTGAAGCTGCTCATAACCGGGCAGGTCCGGCCCGATAAAGCGTTGGGCGGCCCGATAACCATCGCCGCCATGGCCGGCGAAACGGGCAGGGCAGGCTGGAAGACCTTTCTCCAGTTCATCGCGTATCTGTCGATAATCCTGGGGATTATGAACCTGCTGCCGGTCCCGGTCCTCGACGGCGGGCACATAGTATTCGGCGGAATCGAGTTGGTCTCGCGTCGCCGACTTCCGATGAAGGCCCGTGAGATAATCAACATAATCGGCCTGGCGATGATAGTCGGGATAATGGTCCTCGCGGTCTTCGCCGACTTACGCCGGTTTATATTTTAGGGTAAACGACGGCGTTCATGTTCACTCGCGATAAAACGAAGAGGATAGAGTTCGACGGGGTTGCCGTCGGCGCAGGCGCGCCGGTCCGGGTCGAGTCGATGACTAAGACCGACACGAGGGACGCGCCCGCGACCCTCGGCCAGATCGAGCGGCTAACCGATGCCGGATGCGAGATAGTGCGGGTCGCCGTACCGGACATGGACGCGGCGGCCGCCTTCGACGAGATAGTCGCCGGTTCGCCCGTGCCCGTCGTCGCGGACATCCATTTCGATTATCGGTTGGCCCTGGCTGTGCTTGAGACCGACGTCGCGAGCGTAAGGTTAAACCCCGGAAACGTCCGCAAGCGGGAGCACCTGCAGGCGGTCGCCGAGAAGGTGAAGAAAAAGGGAATCCCTGTGCGGGTCGGCGTGAACGCCGGTTCAATCGACCCGGTGGTACTGGAGCGGCACGGTGAAAGGAGCGCCGCCGCCCTGGCCGAAAGCGCCGTAAGCACGGTACGCGTCCTCGAGGAATTCGGGTTGGAGGACTTCATAATAAGCGCGAAATCGACCGACGTCTTCGTCAACCTGGAGGCGAACCGTATGATCGCCGAGGAATTGCCTCATCCGTTGCATATAGGCGTCACGGAGGCCGGTTTCGGGACTTCGGGCGTCGTGCGGTCGGCTCTCGGCATCGGGATGATACTGGCCGAAGGCATCGGCGACACTGTCCGGGTATCGCTTACCGAGGACCCGACCTATGAGGTCGAGGTCGGATACGAAATCCTGCGGGCGTCCGGCGTCCGGCGCCGCGGCCCGACGGTCATCTCCTGCCCGACCTGCGGGCGCCTGGAAGTAGACTTGATGTCGCTGGCGAGGTCCGTCGCCGAGGCCGTGCAAACGATGGACAAAGACGTTACCGTCGCGGTAATGGGCTGCGCGGTGAACGGCCCGGGCGAGGCTTCAGAGGCCGACGTCGGTATCGCCGGCGGCAGAGGGCGGGGAGTCGTCTACCGCCGGGGCGAGCTCGTCAGGTCGGTACCGGAGGGAGAACTACTGGACGCGCTGTTGGAGGAGCTGGCGGCGCTCGGTTAGCGGGTGCGGAAAAGGTAATGGCGATACTTACGGAAAACGTGCGCGAGAAGCTGGTCGATATGTTCGGTGCCATAGCCGAGGAAGAGGGACTCGACATATTCGACCTGACGCTGGCCCACCGCAGAAACGACTGGAACATCAGGGTGACCCTCGACCGCCTTGAGGGATACGTTACGGTGGATGACTGCGCCCGGCTGAGCAAACGGTTCGTCGCCCGCCTGGAGCTGGAGCGGTTGTTCACGGGCGACTATAGATTGGAGGTCTCGTCGCCCGGTCTGGACCGCCCCTTGAGGAACACCGACGACTACGAACGTTTTAAAGGGAGGAAAGCCAAACTTATAATCGTCGGTACCCCAGGGACCGAAGTGGTTGTCGGCGACATCGTGGGGGTTGGGGAAGGTTCGGTGACCGTGTCGGTGGACGGCGAAGAGCGGGAAATAGGCTTGCGCGCGATTAGGAAAGCGAACCTCGAGGTCGTCGTGCCGGGTTTCGGCGACTCAAGGAAGAAGCGTCGACGCAAAAAGAAGGCCAAATAAGTTGCGCTGTGGATTCGAAGCTTTCAATTGAAAATAAGTTGTTATTACGCTATTATAAGCGAATTAAGTATCGGCGATGAAGTAAGAACCGAACGGTGGGTAAATGGACGAGTTTAACGTAATGAGCATAATCGAGAACGTCGCCAGGGCCAAGGGCGTCGAACAGAGCGTCGTCGTCGAGGCGTTGGAAGCGGCCCTGACGTCCGCGTCGAAGCGGAGTCATCTCAACATACCGGAGATGGAGATACACATACTGGTCGAGGACGACGAGGCCGTAATAGTCTCCAGGCGTAAGGTCGTGGACGAGGTAGTCTGGCCCGGCTTGGAAATATCGCTGGAAGAAGCCCGTGAAGTGTATCCTAACGCCGAGCTGGACGACGAACTCGACCTCGAAATTTCGCCGTCTATCTTCGGGCGGAACGCAGCGCAAATCGCCAAGCAGGTGGTTATCCAGCGCATCCGGGAGGCCGAACGCGAGATAATTCTCGAGGAGTACCAGGACCGGGTCGGCGAGGTCGTCACCGGCGCCGTAAAACGGGAGACCAAGGGGCGGCTTATTGTTGACCTGGGCCGGACCGAGGCGATAATGCCTTACAACCACAGGATTCCCGGCGAGGACTACAGGATCGGCGACAGGATACGTGCGCTGCTTCTCGAGGTAAAGGACACGCCCAAAGGCCCGCAGATAGTGCTTTCCAGAAGCACCGACGAGTTTTTGATAAAACTGTTCGAGATGGAGGTCCCGGAGATATACGAGGGCATCGTCTCGATAGTTGCCGTCGCGCGGGAGCCGGGTTCCAGGTCGAAGATAGCGGTGAGGTCGACCGACGCGAAAGTCGACCCGGTGGGCACGTGCGTCGGGATGCGCGGCTATCGCGTCCAGGCGGTAGTACGGGAACTTTCGGGCGAAAAGGTCGATATAGTGAGGTACTCGGAATCTATCGAGGAGCTTACGAGAAACGCGCTGTCGCCGGCGCAGATTACGGCGATCGAGGTCGACTACGACAACCAGGAGATAATCGTCGTCGTTCCCGAGAACCAGCTCTCGCTCGCCATCGGCAAGAACGGGCAGAACGTGCGGCTCGCCGCCAGGCTCGTCGGCTGGAGGCTCGATATATACAACGAGAACGAGAGGGAAGAGCTGCGCCGCAAAGAGGCCGAGGAAGCCGAAGAGGCCCTTGAGTTCCTGACGTCGCTTCCCGGCGTGGGCGAAAGCCTGGCCGAGGCCATGTTCGTCGAAGGTTTTTTGACGGCGGAAGACATATTGTCGGTAGAGCCGGACGTTATTACCGAAGTGCCGGGAATCGGGCTGGCGAAGGCAAAGAAGATACAAGAAGCGTCCGAGAAATACGTCGCGGAAGCGGCGGCCCGGGCCGCAGAAGCGGCGGCTGCCGAAGCCGCCCAGGCGGCTGCCGAAGCCGCCCAGGCGGCTACTGAAACCGCGCAAGCGGCTGTAGAAGCCGCGCGCAAAGAAGAGGAAGCGGCTGCAGCCGAGGAAGAAGCGGAGGCCGAAGAAGAAGGCGCGGCTGAAGAACCCGCCGAGACCGATGAGGAGGCAGGCGCGGCCGACGACGATACGATTGACGAATCGGAAACGAAAGGGCCCGACGCCGAAACCCCGGGCGAAGAACGTGCCGTCGACGAGACTGTCGTCGAGACCGAAGAGCTGGCAGAGGCCGAAACGGAACATGAGGACGCCGGGCCGGAGGAGTTGCCTTCTGAGGGGCCGAACGGCGGCGTAACGACTGATACCGGAGAAGTTACTGATGAAGACGGAGAAAAAACCGATTAAGGACCGCATTCGTATATAACTGAGGTTTGGTAAGGGGTAGGGTAAGTGGCGAAAAAGAGGATACACGAAATCGCGAAGGAACTGGGGATAACCAGCAAAGAGGCGCTGCGGGCGTGCGAGCGGCTCGATATCGAGGCCAAGTCGCACTCCAGCTCGGTGTCCGAAGACGAGGAAAAACAGCTACGGGACTTCTTCAAGCAGAAGGCGTCGGGCGCGGCGAAGACCCTTCCGAAGGACTACCTGGGCGACGGGAAAGCGCGTAAGCGCGTCGTCCGCCTGAGACGGAAGACGGAAGCGGCCGTGGAAGAGGCGGAACCGGCGCCGGAAGCGGTCGAAGCGGCTGAGGCCGAGGCGGCCGTTGAGGCCGAGCCGGAAACCGAGACGCCGCCGACCGAAGAACCCGCGGCGGCTGAAGTCGCCGAACCGGCGGAAGAGGAAGAGCCGGAAGAAAAACCGAAACCGAAGAAGCGTAAGAAAAAGCCCAAGGTAATAGAACGGCCGAAGACGACCGCGAAGATAATCGGGCAAATAGACCTGCCCCAGACCGAGGAACCCAAGGAAAAAGCGGCAGCGCCCAAGAGAAGGAAGAAAAAACGTCGCCGTCCGGAAGAAGCGGAAGTCGAAGCGCCCAAACGCCGAAAACGCAGACTGCCCCGCAAATCGAAGCGCGAAGAGCGGCGCCGCGGGAAAAGGCGCCCGTCCACCCTACCGCCGAAGGAAAAGAAGATTATACCGAAGAAGGTCCCGGTCCGGGGCGCGGAGCTGGCCGCCGAGTTCGCTTACCGCGTAGGCGAATCCTACGAGACGGTGGAAGAGAAACTCCTGGAGTTGGGTTACGAGTCCGTCGACCGTACGCTCCTTATCCCGCCGGATGACCTGGAGGTGCTGGTCGAAGTAATGGGTTTCGAGTTGGTCGAGGCGGAGATATCGGAAGATTACCGGCCGCGGCCGCCGGTTGTGGCCGTACTGGGCCACGTAGACCACGGGAAGACTACGCTGCTCGATGCGATTCGGGAGACAAACGTAGTTTCGTCCGAGTCCGGCGGTATTACCCAGCACATTGGCGCGTCCAACGTCGAGACGCCCAACGGGCGTATAACCTTTCTGGACACGCCGGGACACGAACTCTTCACGGCGCTCAGGGCGAGAGGCGCCGAGATAACCGATATCGCCGTTCTTGTTGTCGCGGCCGACGACGGTGTGATGCCCCAGACGGTCGAGGCGATAAACCACGCGCGCGCCGCCGATGTCCCGGCCGTCGTCGCTATAACGAAGATGGACCTGCCGGGGGCGGAACCTGACCGGGTGAAGGAAGAGCTCGCGGCCCAGGGCGTTGTCGTCGAGGACATGGGCGGCGACGTGCTGGCCGTCGAGACGGCGGCGACCAAGAACGCGGGCATCAAAGAACTGTTGGACGCTATCCTACTCCAGGCCGAGGTGATGGAACTCGACGCGGATTTCGCCGCGAGGGGTTCCGGCGTCGTAATCGAATCTCGAATAGACAAGGGACGAGGTCCCGTTATCACTCTGTTGGTGAACGAAGGGACGGTTAAGATAAGCGACGCGTTTCTGGCCGGTTCGGTCGCCGGGAAGATACGGGCGATGACCGACGACAAGGGTAATGAATTAAAAGAAGCCTACCCGTCGGAGGCCGTCGAAATCATCGGTTGCGAGGGCGTACCGGAGGGCGGCGATGCGCTGGCGGTAGTGCCGGATTATAAACTAGCGCGGCAAATCTCCGACGATATAGCTTCGGCCGAGAGAGGCGTATTCCGCGACGAAGACGTATTCTCTTTGGACGACTGGTTCAATCAATTGAAGGAAGGCGAGAAGAACGAGCTTTATCTGATTCTTAAAGCCGACGTGGCCGGCTCCGTTGAGGCTCTCAAAGACGCGGTCGAAAACTTGGGTAACGAAGAGGTGGGGACGAAGGTCCTCCACGCCATACCGGGAACGATATCGGAAAACGACGTCCTTCTCGCGTCGGCGTCCCAGGCGATTATAATCGGGTTCCACGTGGCCGCCGATGGCAAGGCGAAGAAACTGGCCGAACGGGAAGGCGTCGAGATAAGGTTGTACACGGTGATATACGAGGCCATCGCCGACATCACAGCCGCGCTGGAAGGTCTGCTGGAGCCGGAAATCGTGCTGGAGACCACTGCCGAAATCGAAGTGCGCCAGGTCTTCGCCGCTCCGGGCGGTGCCCGCATCGCCGGCTGTTTCGTGAAGTCCGGGCGCGTGTACCGGAACGCCAGGGTTAAAGTAATACGAGGAGAAGAAGAGCTACACGAAGGTAACGTGGCGTCTCTTCGCCGCTTCTCCGACGACGTCCGAGAGGTAAACCAGGGTATGGAGTGTGGTTTGACCGTAGACGGGTTCAGCGAGTTCAAGGCGGGCGACGTAATCGAGGTCGTCGAAGAGAAGAAAGTAGCCCGCCGTTTGAGCCCCGCATAATAGTTGTTAAATGGCCGTATATCTGTCATTGATTGCCGTCGACCTGAATCTGCCCGGTTTACGCAGCTTGAAAGAGAAAAGGGCGGCGATGCGCCCCATGAAAGACCGACTGCGCAATCGCTTCAACGTTTCCGTTATAGAGAACGACCACCAGGACGACAAACGGCACGGGTCGTTGCTAATAGCGGGGATCGCCGACGGGCGCCGGGGTGCCGACTCTATCACGTCTTCGATAATCAACTTTATCGAGTCCAACTTCGGCGACCTGGATATAACGACCGAGGGAAGCGTTATACAACTCGATTAACGGATTCCAAGCGGACAGAAATTCCCAAGAAGGCGGTTGGCGATGACCGCGCCCAGCCGAATAGACCGACTGAACAGTTTGATACACGAAGAAGTGGCCGAGATAATCGAAAACCGGCTCACGAACCCTGATATCGGCGCCGTTACCGTGACGCGGGTGAAGGTCTCGAAGGACATTAAGTACGCCGACGTTTACATTTCTTCGGAAAGGGATGAGGAGAAGCTTGCGGCGAGCCTTTCGGCGTTGGAACGTTCGCGGGGTTTTATCCAGAAGCTACTCGCGTCCCGGATTATAATTAAACAGATACCGATAATCAGGTTCCATTACGACAAAGGTTACGGCTCGGCGTTGCGCGTGTATGAACTACTGAAGGAAATCGGAGAGACGGATAGCCGACCCGAAGATTAGAATACTCGAACTGATTCCCAGGGCGACGACCGTGGCCGTCGCCGCCCACATCAACCCCGACGGCGACGCCGTCGGGAGCGTTCTTGGCGTGGCCGAAGTCCTTTCGGCGGCCGGCAAAAACGTCGAAGTTATCCCCCAGAAGAACGTCTCCGCGAAATACGGTTTTCTGTCCGGTTGGGACCGCTTCCTCAGGCCGTGGGAAGAGGCCAAACCCGTAGACCTACTCGTGTGTCTTGACGCCGGTGAGTTCGATAGGCTGCCGGAAACCGCCCGGAAGCTCGCCGGCGACGGGACGCCCATCGTAAACGTGGACCATCACGTGTCCAACGACGGCTTCGGGACCGCTAGCTGGATTGACCCGACGGCGCCGTCTACAACGTACATGCTTTATGTGCTCTTTAAAGAAGGCGGATACGAAATAACAGCACCGGCGGCCGAGGCGTTGTACGTCGGCCTGTTGACCGACACCGGCGGCTTCTCGTACGCCAACGCCACCGCTGGCGCTTTCGCGACGGCGGCGGAGTTGGTCGAGATGGGGGTAAAACCCTTCGACGTAGGAAAGAACCTTTACGGCGGTTCTGAGTTGAGCCACTATCACCTGTCCGGAGCGATTTTGGGCACCATATCGCGCGCCGGGGCCGGCGACATCGTATATATGTACGCGACTCGGGAAATGCTGGACGCGACCGGCGCCGAACCGGCCGACACCGAAGGCATAGTCGACGTTACGAAGCGGGTCGCCGGTATGCGCCTCGGCGTCTTCTTCCGCGAGACCGAGAACGGCGACGTTCGGGTCAGCTTCCGCTCCGGCGACTCGGTAAACGTCAGGGTGTTGGCGGAGTCGCTGGGCGGCGGCGGGCACAACGAGGCCGCCGGGTGTAAAATCAACGGGCCTCTGGACGGAGCGATGCGCTCCGTGCTCGCCCGCTGCGAAAAATGGCTGGCGGAAGAAGAATAGAAGGCGCGCTCTTGGTCAACAAACCGTCCGGCCCGACTTCCCACGACGTAGTAGACGAAGCCAGGCGCACTCTCGGTATAAGACGGGTGGGCCACGCCGGGACCCTCGATCCGTTCGCCGACGGATTACTCGTCCTTCTCGTCGGGCCCGCTACCCGACTAGCCGAGTACCTGACCGGTTACGACAAGGCCTACGTCGCGAGGGTACGGTTCGGCGTGACCACCGACACCGATGACCGGACGGGGGCAATCGTGGAGGAAAAAGCCGTCGCCGGGTTCTCCGTCGAAGAAGTCGAAAGCGCGCTCGCGCGCTTCGACGGTGTAATAAGCCAGAGGGTACCGGCGTATTCGGCCGTCAAAGTAGACGGCGAGCGTTTGTACAGACGCGCGCGGCGGGGCGCCGACGTCGACGCGCCCATCCGTGAGGTCGAGATATATTCGATTTCGACCGTCGAATACGACCCGCCGGAGATGACCTTCGAGGTCGAATGTTCGTCGGGGACTTACGTCCGGGCGCTCGCGAGGGATATCGGCGACGCGTTGGGCTGCGGCGCCCACTTAGTCGCCCTTACACGAACGCGAGTGGGCCCGTACGAACTCGCCGGTGCGATTTCGGTCGGCGAACTGCAGACGGGTGACGTGGACGCGTGGCGCGCGAACAACGCGTTCATACCTGCGGCCGAGATGCTGCCCGATTTCCCGGCCGTCGGGATAACAGACGAAGACGCGTCCGTCCTTGTTCACGGAAAGGGCGTACCGCTTTCGATTGCAGACGTGGCCGACGGTGCCCTGGTAAAACTGGTGTTTGACGGCCATCTGGCCGCCGTCGGTCGAGTTACCGGCGATTTCGTACGTCCCGTAAAGGTCTTTATAACTTAACGTGCTTATGGACGCTCGCCCGATAGACCTTCACGTCCACAGCTCGTACTCCAGCGACGGCGAGGTTCCGCCGGCGCGCCTGGTCGAGATGGCGGCGGAACTGGGGCTGGCCGCCGTCGCGCTGGCGGACCACGATACAGTCGATGGTCTCGACGAGTTCACGGAAGCCGGTGTCAGCTCTGGCGTCGAGACTGTCCCCGGCGTCGAACTGACCGCGGACCGCGACGGTGATTATTTACATATTTTAGGTTACTTCGTCGAACCCAAAGCCTGGCCGCTAAAGAAGCTGATAGACCGGTTGACCGAGGCGCGGCTAGAGCAGGCCGCCGGTCGCGTGGCGCGGCTGCGGGAGCTGGGGCTGGTTTTGGACGAGGAGCGCGTGGCACATTACGCCAGGGGGCTTCCGCCGGTCGGGCCGGTTATCGCGATGGCGGTCCTGGAACGGCTCGAGAACCGAAACCACCCCCTCCTCACTGAACTGTACGAAGGGCCGAAGGCGGATGCCCCGTACTTCCACTTCGACCGGGACGTACTGTCGGAGGGCAAACCGGCTTTCGTTCCCGTTGAACGGCCGTCGCCGGCGGAGGCCGCAGACGCGATATGGGGCAGCGGCGGCGTACCTGTACTCGCGCACCCCGGCGAGCAGTTCTCGCTGCCCGAGGACCGCGATGACGTAATCCGCGTGATAGCCGCGGGTATCGTAGGCTTAGAAGTTTACTGCAGCTATCACGACGCCGCCGACGAGAACGCCTTCGGCGGACTCGCCGACGAGCTCGGGCTGGTCAAGACCGCCGGGAGCGATTACCACGGCAGCCCGGTTAAACCGCACATAAAGATGGGGCAAATATCATATAACCCGTATTCATTGTTGGAAAACCTGAAAGAAAGGCTCGGACGTGGTAGGTAAAATTATAAAAGCGTTCCTATTATGCATAATTGTGGTCGCAACGGCCGCCGACGCCGGTCATCTGATAGCCGTCCAAACCGGTTATTACGAAACGGCTCCTGCCGACTACGAATTCATCGGTTCCGTCGGCGGCTGGGACCTGTTCGTCGGTCTTTACGGCGCGCCGCTTCCGAGGGTCTCTCGGCTCTTGATGGAATCTACGTCCGGTTACAGGTTCTATAGGATAGAACACTCCGGCGGCGCAGACCTGAGTGAGTACGGCGAAACCGTCTTCGCCGACGGCGACGAAGTCTTGCTGGCCCGGGAAGCCGGTATCTTGTATCAGAAGACGGTGTGGGAAATCCCATATCCCTGGCGGGAGCTTCGACCAGTACGGGTTAGCGGTGCCGCGGGGCCGCCCAAGAAGTTCGCGGCGGCCGAACCTGACCCTCGAATCGCCTACTTGTTGACGTTAATCGAAGAGGATGACGTCGAAGACGACCTCGAGGGACTCACTTCGTTCCCAACCCGCTATTCGCTTTCGGAGTACCGGGACGACGCGGCGCTCTGGCTTCGCGACCGTCTGGAGGATATGGGCCTCCAGGCGTATCTGGACTACTACATATCGAACCTGGATTTCTACAGTTGCTACTTCTTCCCTGGTACAGACGACGGCTGGTTGGTTGGTAACAACGGCCGCGCCGTTTACACCGACGACGGCGGGACCACGTGGGCGCTCCACGACCTATCGACCGACGAAGAGCTCGTCGATGTCTACTTCGCCGATTCCCAACACGGGTGGGTCGTCGGTACCGGCGGTACGGTGCGCAGGACCGTGGACGGCGGCGCCGAGTGGGAAACGGTCGCGCCGCCCGTCCTCAAGGCGTTGACCGGCGTCCATTTCGTCTCGCCTACCGAGGGATGGGTCTGCGGCACCGACGGGGTAATCCTTCATTCGACAGACGGCGGGGTGACGTGGGACGAACAGGACAGCAATTTCGACCTTTCGTTCTTCGAGATTGAGTTCGTAAATGACTTGGTCGGTTACGCGGTTGGGAGACAGGGCGAGGTGCGCGCTACGACCGACGGCGGCGAAACGTGGGTGCGCAAGATAACGCCCTACTCAGACCCGTCGGGCCCGTACGATACGGTCGCCCTCGTGAATCTTGATTTCATAAGCGAAAACGAGGGCTGGGTCGTAGGTAATAAATTTGAAGTAATCCTGTATACCGCCGACGGCGGCGATACCTGGGACGTGCAGCGGTACGAAACGAACGGCGGCTACATCGGCGACTTGCATTTCTGGGACGAGACGGCCGGGTTGACCGTCGGTGCGGCGTTCGAAGTCGCGAAAGTCCTCCAGACCGACGACGGTGGGACCACGTGGACCGAAATGTTTATCGACGCCGATTATGAACTGACGGGTCTGTCTTTCGCTGACGACGAACACGGGTGGGCCGTCGGCTACGGCGCAAATATAATGTACACGGACGACGGCGGCGATACGTGGACTAACCTACGCGATACCCTGCCGGGTGAAATCGGCTGGGAGAACGTGGTGGGCGAGATACCGGGTACAGACGACCCGTCCGCCGAGTACCTGTTGACTGCCCATTTCGATTCCATCTCGAACGACCCGTACAACCTGGCGCCCGGCGCCGACGACAACGGTTCGGGGGTATGCGCGCTGCTTGCGGCGGCCCGGGCGCTGTCGACGACGACCTTCGATTGCACCATCAAATTCGTCTTCTTCTCCGGCGAAGAGCAGGGCCTCCTCGGCAGCCGGGACTACGCGCGCCGGGCGAGAGAGGGCGGCGACGATATCCGGGCCGTACTCAACCTCGATATGGTCGGTTACGCCGGCGACGGTCCGTTGGACGGATACCTGTATTACAACGACGATTCGGATTTCATTGATTACGACGTGGGGCTGGCGCGCCGCCTTTACGTGCCGGAAATAGGGTACGATTCGGAGAACAATGCGTTCGCGATATTCAGCGACCACGCATCTTTCTGGCAGGAGGGGTATGTGGCTGGCTTCTTTACCGAAGACGGTAGTAACGGTGACTACCCATATTATCATACTACGAACGATATAGTAGAGCATCTGTCCATACCGCTCGTTACCGGCGCGGCCCGTATCGTCGCGGCGGCGGCCGCGACCTGGGCCGGGTTGACCGGCGGCGTCCCGATCCTCGACGTAAGCGATATAAGGGCATACCCTAACCCTTACCGGCCGACGGTGGCGGACGCCATAACCTTCGACCAAGTGCCGCCCGGCACCGAGATAACCGTGTATAACCTGGCAGGGGAGAAGGTGGCCGGCGGGACCGCCGACAGCGGCGGCTCGTGGGAGTGGGATATTCGGGCCACCGACGGCTCCCGCGTCTCGTCCGGCGTTTATATCTTCGTAGCTCGAGACCCGGAAGGCAAGACGGCCACCGGGAAGGTAGCGGTTGTTAAATAGCCGGGGGAAGCAGTATCGGAAAAAGGGGCTACTTGGACGGGGGTACTTCGTTAAGATACTGAATCGGCCCATATCCTGATTGCTTCTACGGAAACATCGTTTAACCACTTCCCGAAACTACGTTCTAACTCTTGGATAGATTGGTCAGCGGTAAAAGTCAAAAAAGGGCCGATTTGTATGGGTTGCATGCCCATTATCGTTACGTCTTCGACATCCTCGTCTTTTATATTTAACGGGACGTAACGCACTCCGTAAAAAGCTACCGCGCCTACTAAACCAGAAGCGGGTTTGCCAATATTGAAGAACGTTATTATTAAATCGAACTTCTGACGTTCGGTTTTAATATGGAGCCTAGCCCAATATACAGGTGCTTTAGTATCGACCCACGACTTACTAGGTTTCAACATTATTATTTGCCGATTGAAGTAGTGGTCCGTTTTTCCCGGTTCGGATACTATAACCCTTGTCGCCGCGTCGTCGAACTTTTTTTCTACTTCTTTCGCGACCGTACGTAAACGGTCGGCCGCCCTTCTCGAAAGTTCGTCGCACTGCTGCTCGACCCCGTTGAGCCTTCTTTCTCTCTCTTTCGCCTTTTCTACTCGTTTTTCCCGTAGTGCATCCAAAATCGTCCCGATTTCCTTCTCGGCCGATAGCCTTTCCTGTCCCAGGCTAATCGCTCCGATCAAAGTACTTTTCTCTATTTCCGCGAAGAAGTCGATTAACGTACGAAGAGAGAAAGGAGCGCCCGAGTTAGCTTTTTCGAGCGCCTTGATGTATTCGGCTCTTTCGTTCCTAGTAACGACCAACGGGAGGTATCCGCCCTTTATAAACACTAGGTTCGCGAGGTATCTCGCGACCCGGCCGTTGCCGTCCTGGAACGGGTGTATCTGCGTAAACCTGTGGTGTAGAAACGCGCTTATAACTTCCGGCGGCGCCTCCTTAAATGAGTTGTAATAGTCGACCAACCGTTCCATTTCCTGTGCGACCTGTTCGGGCGGGCAGTACACGTACATTACCCCGTCGGCGTCGGTGGGGTCGTTGGGCATCTGTTTGTATTCGCCCCGAACCAACGGTATTTCGATGAGGTTCCCTCGTGGGTCAATAGCTTTCGTAGTTTTCTGATGCTTCGTAATCAGCGCGTGGAGTTCCTTTATCGTCCCGACCGTTAACCCGCGTTCGCCGGATATGAGATCCATAACGAAGTCGATACCGTCGGTGTGACTTCTTAATACGTTAACCAACTCGGCCGGTTCCATATTCGTATCGTCGCGGCTTATCAAACTGGCCTTAAAACCTTCCTCGACTAGCGTTTTCGTCGCCCCCTCGGATAGCGTATATAAGTTCTCGATTATCCCGGTCTCTATAGCCCACCAACGTTTCAGCTCATCAAGATACGCATCGAACCTCTCGGTGTTTTCCAGTTCGCCCTTTATCTCGACCCACTTATTGTAAACGGCTCCGAGGTCGGGCCTAGCAAGGTCTGTAACCTCCCGTTTAGTCAACCCTTTAATAGGTTCCCATATCTTTTCTTCTTTGTCGCTCATCTTTCACCTCCCCTCTTTTTTCGCTAATGTCGATACTCTTATAACGGGAAACCCTAAAGGTGTCAATATAATTCGCGTGCGGTAGTCGATTACCACTCGTCAGTTTTCGGCGTCACTCCTCCAACCTCGACAACAAATCCCTGAAAACCACCCGGTAGAACAGGAACATGTCCCTGGGGACGTTTATCTTGCTCTTCTCGGTCCCGTAAATCGTCGGGACGGTGACGTGGGTTATTCGGAAACCCCGGCGCGCCGCTCTCACTAACTGCTCGGATTCGAGGTCGTACTTCGTCGTCGTGAGCGGCACCGCCCGCAGTACCTTGGCCCGGATAGCCCGATAACCCGATTGGCTGTCCCGGACGAGTGCGCCCGTCAGCGCCGTCAACGTAACCGAAGTCCACGCGTTGGAGAAGATACGCTGCGGCGGCATTACGAGCGGGTTTTTCTTACGCGCGCCGATTACGATGTCGGCGCCGGCCTTCAGTTCGGCTATCATCGCCGGAATCGCCGCCGGGTCGTGCTGGCCGTCGGCGTCGAGAGTCACCACCGCGTCGTACCCGTTTTCGAGCGCGTAATCGAAGCCGCGAAGCAGGGCGGCACCCTTACCTTGATTCGGTTCCTGGCGCAGTACGACGGCATCGGCGGCGCGGGCTTCTTCGGCGGTACGGTCCGGTGACCCGTCGTCCACGACCAGTACGTCGGCGAGATATTCCAGTGCGCCTCGGACGGTCGCGCCGACGCGGCCTTCCTCTTTATACGCCGGGATTATGGCTAAGATTCTCATAGCCCAATTGACATTTTTGCTATTCGACGCGGAAAATAGTGGCCGGGCGAGGGGCGGCTCCTTCGACCCGGGCGACTTTTGCCCACGTTTCGGGGACGCGCCGGGCGAACTTGGGAATGCGGTACCCCCCGGCCCGCAATTTGGGATAACGGGCCCGGTTTATTAAAACCATATCGCCTTTATCCGGCGCTTTCTCGGTGAAATCGATGATTACCAGGTCGTCCGAGTATCCGGTTAAATACGAGATAATCCTGCCGGACCGTCGATCCGTATAGAGCGTTTGGACGCTTTCCGTGCCCGCCGCTTCTATGGCCCAGCGCTCGTTGCCCGAGCCGGGCGCCGCGTAAAACCGCAGGGCGATGCCGGGGACGGCGACCGTCGCGATTAAGAGAAATGCCGCCGCGAACCCGACGTGAGCGGCGGTTCGAAACTCCATTTGTTTTCGCGTCCGGCGAAACCAACCTATCAGGATGACGAGGATAGTAAGCGGGACGGCGTACGCGCCGAAGAGCACCCAGAAGTAGTGCCGGCTCCCGTCGGCGATTAAGAGCGCCGCGAAGAAAACGAACGCGAAGGCGCAAGCCCAGCGCGTGACCGGCTTCCGTAACGCCCCGCTTTCGAGTAGCGCAGCTCCGGCGCGCGCGGCGAGTAAGGCCGCGGGGAAAGTCAACGGCAGGAAATACCGCGCCGCTTTATACGGCAGCGGGACGTACGGCCGGACAGACTCGGGCCAGAGGTTCAAAGCGAGCAGCATAACGCCTAACCACACGACGGCGAAGACAGCCGAACGGTTTTTCCCTACGACCGCGAAAATCGCGCCCGCGGCGCCGACTGCGATAAGCGTCCCCAACCCACCGGCGTCCCAGAACAGTACGTTGCCGAAGTCGGCGGTCAGGCGGCGGAAAAGCACGTCACCGGCAAGGGGTTCGCCGCCGGGCGAGAAGATTGCTCGCCACGCGAGAAGCGGGTCGCCGGAGAGGGCTGCATTGCGCCAGAGTTCGATGCTCCCGACGGCCGCGAACGCGATTAATAAGAACGGTACGTCGCGGACGAACGTTTTTTTAAGGGAACCGCCCAAAACCAGCACGGTTATCGCGATCGGTATCGCGACAATAGCGACGTTCGTATGCAGATAGGCTATCCCTGCAGCCACGCCGGAGAGAACCGCCCATATTACTGAAAACTTCGCCCGCCCCGCGAGAACCGCCGCTGAAACCGATAAAGCAATAAACACGGCTGCCGGGCCGTCCGGGTATACCCGAGTGGCGCAAAGCACGTCGAGGGGGACGAGCACCAGGGCGACGCCGGCGACCACGCCGGCCCAGGTTCCCCAAAGCCGCCGGGCGACGACGAACGCGAGGGCGATACCGGCGAGGGACGCCACGAACGGATACGCGAGCTGAGCCGTCTCGTTCGCGCCGAATACCTTCATCGTAAAGGTTTCGACGTAAAGGAAACCGGGTTTGTTGAGGAACGGGTGGGCCTCGGCGATGAGAGTGCCTCCCGCGATGTTACGCGCTTCTTCCAGATACGCCAGGTCCGCGGAGCCGACGACGCCCGAGAAGCAGAGCGTTCGTATCCCGACGGCGATAACCAAAACGACGCCGAGGGCGACGGCGGCGTTGTAATCGAAGCGTTTTATGTTGTTGTTAAGTTCCAAAAGCGGCGTTCTACTCGCTTTTCTTGCCGCAGCACTTCTTATACTTCTTGCCGGAGCCGCAGGGGCAGGGGTCGTTGCGGCCGATTTTGGCGCCGGTCCGCCGAACGGTCTGCACGGTCGTTTCTTCGGGCGTGTTGGTGGCGACCCGGCGCTGTTCGCCCTCGCGGACGATACGCTGCAGCTCCGGCTTCCGGGCGACGGCGCCCTCCGCGGCGGCCGTCTCGTGCCTGGCGTGGACGCGGAATATCTTCGACGCTATCTCCTCGTCGATGCGCTCCACCAAGTCGCTGAACATCTCGAAGGCTTCCTTCTTGTACTCGACGAGGGGGTCCCGCTGGCCGTATGCTCGAAGGCCGATGCCCTCCCGAAGGTCCCGGATGTCGGTCAAATGCTCTTGCCAGTTCTCGTCCAGGGTCGAGAGCATCACGAAGCGCTCTATCTGCCGCATCAACTCAGGACCGTTAAGTTCCTCGCGCTTGTCGTACAACGCCTCGACGGCGTCCATTATCAGCTCTTCGACCTCGTAGGGTGCCGAGAGTTTCTCGAAGTGGACCGTATCTATCTGAATACCGAACTGAGTCCGCACCCACTCTGATAGGCCGAACAGGTCCCAGCCTTCCGGGTCCAACTCCTCGGGGCAGTAGTCGGGGACTATGAGGGAGACCTGGCCCGAGATAATCTCGAAGATGTCGTTGCGCAGGTTCTCGCCGTGGAGTACCTGATTGCGCATCTCGTAGATTATCTCGCGCTGTTTATTCATCACATCGTCGTACTCGAGGACGCGTTTACGCATCGAGAAGTGGGTCTCCTCGACCCGGCGTTGGGCCCGCTCGATGTTCTTGGTTATCATGCCGTGCTCTATCGGCTCGCCCTCGTCCATACCCATCTTCGAGAGTATCCCGGCGATGCGGTCCGAGCCGAAGAGCCGCATCAGGTCGTCCTCCAGCGACAGGAAGAAGCGGCTCGAACCGGCGTCGCCCTGGCGACCGGACCGGCCCCGAAGCTGCCTGTCTATACGCCGCGCGTCATGCCGTTCGGTCCCGACGATGTGTAGGCCGCAAGGCACTTCGTACCGGCACTCATCGACCCATTCCGGGTGGTCCGGCGGCGGGTCGCCCTTGCGCGTTATTATCGCGCACAACTCGCACTGGACTATTTCGGGCGAAAGCTTAATGTCGGTCCCGCGGCCGGCCATGTTCGTCGCGATGGTTACGGAACGGGGCTGCCCCGCCAACGCGACTATCTCGGCCTCGCGCTGGTGGTTCTTGGCGTTGAGGACCTCGTGTGGTATTCCCTTGGCCTTGAGCATTCGCGAGATGAGCTCGCTGACCTCGACCGAGACCGTACCGACGAGGACGGGGCGGCCGACCTCGTACATCCGTTCGATTTCCTCGATTAGCGCCGCGTACTTCTCGCGTTTGGTCCGATATATCACGTCGTCGTAATCGACGCGGCGGACCGGCTCGTTGGTCGGGATGACCATCACGTCCAGCTTGTAGATATCGTGGAACTCGGCGGCCTCGGTCTCGGCGGTGCCCGTCATCCCGGCCAGTTTGTCGTACATGCGGAAGTAGTTCTGGATGGTTATCGTCGCGAGCGTAATGTTCTCCCGCTCGATCTCGACGCCTTCTTTGGCCTCAAGCGCCTGGTGGAGCCCATCGGAGTAACGGCGGCTCGGCATCAGGCGTCCGGTGTACTCATCGACGATAACTATTTTATTTTCTTTGACTACGTATTCGACGTCCTTTTCGAAGAGGAGATACGCCCGCAGGAGCTGGCTTATGTTGTGGAGCTTCTCGTTCTTGTCCTCGAACTCGGCGCGGACCTCGTTGCGGAGACGTTCCTTCTCGGGTTCGCCCAGGCTCTCGTCGCCGTCTATCTCGCTCAGGCTGGCGTCTATGTCGGGAAGCTCAAAGAGGGCCGGGTTCGAAGGCGACAGCACCTGTCGTCCCATCTCGCTCAACTCGACCGAATGACCCTTCTCGTCAAGGGCGAAGTAGAGTTCCTCGGCGACCTCGTGCATCTTCTTGTCCCGCATCAGGTCCATTTCGGCCCGCTGTACCGCCTTCTTGAGTTTCGGGTCCTCGAACATCTTGAGGAGTTTCTTGTTCTTGGGCGTTGCCTTGCTCACCTTGAGTAAGTTGTATACCGCCTCCTCGTCTTCGCCCTCGTCGAAGTACTTCTCGGCTTCGGCGATGAGCTGTCCGGACATCTCTCTCTGGCGCCGGACCAGCCGTTCCACCAGCGGTTTGAACTCGCCGTATGCGTGAGACTCGTCGCGGCGCGACGGGCCGGAGATTATGAGGGGCGTCCGTGCTTCGTCGATGAGAACGCTGTCGACCTCGTCGACGATGGCGTACGCGTGGCCGCGCTGGACCTGTTCCTCCGGGCGCATCGCGGTGCCGTTGTCGCGGAGGTAGTCGAAACCGAACTCGCTGTTGGTGCCGTAGGTTACGTCGCGGGCGTACTGCTCGCGCCGGTCCTTCGGGTACATCCCGCCCTGGATACATCCTACCGACACGCCCAGGTATTCGAGGAGCCCGCCCATCCACTCGGAGTCGCGGCGCGCCAGATAGTCGTTGACCGTAATCAGGTGGACGCCGTCTCCGGTGAGGCCGTTGAGGTAGATGGGTAGCGTCGCGACCAGGGTCTTGCCCTCGCCGGTGGCCATCTCGGTGATGCGGCCCTGGTGTAGCGCGACCCCGCCGACGAGCTGGACATCGAAGTGGACCATGTCCCATTCGACTTCGTGTCCTGTGACGTCCCATTTTTTGCCCAGTAAGCGCCGCGCACCCTCCTTGACGGTGGCGAACGCTTCGGGAAGTAGCTCGTTCAAATTCTTTTCACGGCGTTCGAAGGCTCGTTTCTTGAACTCCTCGGCCCGGAGCTTGCGGTCGGCGGCGTCGATTTCGCGGGAGAGATCCCGTTCGAGCATGTCGCCCCACAGCGCGACGGTCGTATCCAAATATACGTCGAGCCGCTCTTCCCAGTTATCGAGGAGCCCGGGGAGGGTTTCTTCGAGGTATTCACGCCGGTCGGCCCTGAACTCCTCCCGAAACCGGTCTGTCCGGACCAGAAACTCGTCCTCGGGCAGGTCCCGAAGCTCCTCGTAAACGCGGTTGGTCTCGTCCACGAGGGGCTGGATCTTCTTGATGTCCCGCTCGTATTTGGTTCCGAAAACCTTTGCCAGAACGCTGGGCATTATCTCTCCGTCTTATCGCCTAAAAATTACCGTGAACCTCATTATAACGCATCGGCGGTGCCTTTTCACGTCTTTTTATAAATAAGGCGCGGATAAACCGCGCCGTTCATTGTAGGTTAAAGTACGGACAGACCCTTGTGGTCTGTCCGGTCGGAAAAGCCGACGGGTTCGACGATATCCATACCCCGGCCCTTCGGGTCGGCGGACAGACCTAAAGGTCTGTCCCTACGCGGCCGCACCTAAAGGTACGGCTCTACTGTACCACAACCATCTTCTTCACCGCCGCAAACTCCCCCGCTTCGAGCCGATAGACGTACACGCCGGGGGCGAGGCCCGATACGGTACGTTCGTACGCACCGGCTGGTAAGGTCTCGTTGACCAACGTCGTTATCTTACGACCGCTCAGGTCATAGACGGTCAGCGTCACCTCGGTGTCCTCGGGCAGGTCGAAGGCGATGACGGCGGTCCCTCGGGCCGGGTTCGGCCTGGATTGGTAGAGGGCGTACGCCGTGGGGACAAACATCCCGGCGGTACAGCTCACAGGGCCGAACGTCTCACTCGAACCGCTTAAGTCAATAGCCTCGAGCCAGTAGACGTAGATTACGCCGTCGGACACTTCGGCGTTGAGATAAGTATAAGGGGATTCGCCGGTTATTAACTCGGCGTTTAGCATCTCGCGTATTTTAGTACGGGCGCCGGTTGCTTCTTCGGATCGATACAGATTGAAACCCACGCCCGGTTCTACGCACTCCCAGGTCAGTTTTATGCCGTTATGCGCGCTCTCGGCGGAGAAGGCCGTTACCGGTATGTCTAACTCGTTATCGACGGTGAACGACCAGTAAGGGTCCGGCCCTGACCAGGTTCCTTCGTATCCGTCCCAGGCCCGGACCTTCCAGTAATAGGTCGTCCCGTCGCTAAGTACCCCTTCCGGGAACGTGTATGTAGAATCGGTCAACTCGGTCACTTCGTCGCGGGGGTCGAAGGAGGGGTTAGTAGAGTACCAGACATCGTAGGTTACGGTATCGCCGTCGTCGTCTGTGGAGTCCTCCCAGTCGAGGGTTACGGGCTCGGCCACTTCGGCGCCGTCGGGGGGTTGGGAAAGGTCGAACGTGGTAGGTTGTACGTTATACCAAGCGTACTTAAGGTTATGACCACCATAATAAGAGATATGAGGGTTGCCGCCCGTATTAAGGGCGATTGATGGCGAACCTCCTCCCGCATCGATGGTCTCGATATCCCACGACGCGCCATCGTAGTAGGCATACTCCAAACCATCGTGGGCGTCACCGTAGGAGATGTGGGGATTATCTCCGGAATCAAGAGCTATCGATGACGAACCAAACACGTGTCCAGTATCGACGGAAGTTATTGACCACTCGGAACCTGTCCAGTAAGCGTATTTAAAGATATTGTTTTGATCGCTGTAAGAAATATGGGGGTTATCGCCTGAGTCGAGAGCTATTGATCCACTGGCCCAACCTCCTGCGTCCACGTATGTTATGGACCACGTAGACCCGGTCCGGTAAGCGTACATACGGTCGAGGTTAGGGTTATCCGCCGAATAAGTGATATGGGGATTATCTCCCGAATCGAGCGCTATTGATGTACCATAGTACGCATCGCCTATAGTTATCGACGTTATTGACCAAGCAGCCCCGGTCCAGTAGGCGTACTTAAGACCGAAGTTGGTTAAATCCCAATAAGAGATATGAGGGTTATCTCCCGAATCTAGCGCAATTGACGTAGTCCACCCTACGTCTCCGACCGTGTCCACGGACGTTATATCCCACGAAGAACCCGTCCAATACGCATACTTAAGGTCATCTTCAAGGGCGCGGTAATAAGATATATGTGGGTTATCTCCCGAATCAAGCGCTAGTGAGGTATATTCGCCCACAAATCCGATCGTATCGACTACTTCTATATGCCAGGTTGTGCCGTCATAATGAGCATATTTGAGGTCCCTGTTAACGGCATCGTAATAAGAGATATGGGGGTTTTCTCCCGAATCAAGTGCTATTGATGAATTTCTCCCCACATAGTCGTTTTCATCCACGGCTTCTGTAACCCAGGAAGCGAACGCTGGCGCCCGAGCCAGAGTTAGGAGTGCCGATAAACAAATTACAAGAGCTCTAATCTTCATATTTTTCCGCCGCATAGTGGAACCCCCTTTTCATAACTAACCCTTACCGCCTAACACCGTCCTACTCCACCACCACCATCTTCCTAACGCCCGTAAACTCCTCCGCGGCGAGCCGATATACGTAGACGCCGGGGGCGAGGCACGCAAAAACCCGCCCCGAGACCCGGGCGGGAAACGCTTTGCCCCTCCAAGTTAAGGCTGTAACCTTGACCCCCCATCTACAGTCCTTAACGTTATTTATACTATGTTATTAGGTCCTATACTCGGACAGCTTATATTATATACGTTATCTTGCCAAAAGTCAAGTGAAAATCGGTATAATTTTCGTTAGGGTTGCATAAGACCTTTAATTGCAGAAAGTTAAGTGAACGGAATTAATCGCCCATCCCGCGTGCGTCCTCGAGACGGAAGACCGCCGGGCTGAAAAGCATTGTCGTAATCTACTGGGAATTCGCTACTTGCGGGGTCAGGGTTCGCCGGATTCGCCTTCTTCGCGGCAGCCGACCGCGTCTTCGGCGAAAGCGCCGTCGCCCTCGACGAATATCTCGGACTTTAAGTACCGCTCCTCGAGGCGCTTGTAGAATATCCTCAGCACTCCCGTGACCGGGACGGCGAGCAAGAAGCCCCACAGCCCGAAGAACTTGGCGCCCAGGAGCATCACTATCATCGTCGTTACCGGGTGGAGCCCCACTTTGCTGCCGATGTACTTGGGCTTGATGATGTTCCCGTCGACCGTCTGGACGACCAGGTAGAATACCGCGACGGCGATGGCCTTCGCCAGGGCGTGGGGCGGGCTCAGCGCCGCCAGTATTACCGCCGGAACGCCGCCGATGAACGGTCCGACGAACGGGATGATGTTGGATACGCCGGTCAGTATGCCGAGGAACAACGCTTGCTTGACGCCCAGCAGGTACAGGAACAGGAACGCGACTCCGCCTTCGGCGAAGCAGACGACGGTCTGCGCCCGGATGTAACCGGCCATTATCAAATCGACCTGGCCGACGGTCTCCTTCGCGGTGCCCTGGTACTTCTGCGGTATCCGGTCGAAAACCCAAGTTCGGATTCTGTGCATGTCCTTCAGCAGGTAGAAAGTAACTATCGGTATCAGGATGATGTTGAGAAGCTGTCCGAGGAGCGAACCGACGCCGAAGAGGGCGTCTATCGCGCCTTCGAACAGGGAGGTGAAAAGGCCGCGGGCCCGGTCGGCCAGGCTTTCGGCCACGGGCGCCAGGTAAGGCGAAACCTTGAGCGCTTCGTATCGGGCTACGAAGTTTTCTACGGTCTCGGTTATCGTATCGACGTTGGCGGGGAGCTGTTGGACGTAGGTGACCGTGTCGGAGACGCCGGCTATGACCTTCGGCGTGATGTACGCTATTGCCCCGCCGATGGCCAGGAAGAAGACGAGCATCAGCACGAGGGTCGTGACTGTCCTGTTGATACCCCGGCGCTCGGCCCAGTCGACGAGCGGCGAGAGCAGATACGCTATCACGAAAGAAACGATAAACGGGAAGAGGAGCCCTGCCACCCGGTCGAAGACCCACAGGAGGCCGAGGGCCGCGAAGAGGAGCGCCATGTGACGCGCCCACTTCTGGCGTATGGCCGCCGCGACGGCGGCGATTAATATCAATAGGATGAACGGGTTGAGTACCTCTTCGATACCGGCGAGATAGCGCGTGACGAAGACGGTGAGCAGTACCGCGAAGATTACGAGCTTGAGGCCCTCTTTTTCCAGGAAATCTTTCACGGGGGCTTTGGGTTATGGAAATAAAAATGAGCGGGCGAAGGGATTCGAACCCTCGACGTCAAGCTTGGGAAGCTTGCATTCTACCCCTGAATTACGCCCGCTGTAACGTGTTTCCGTGTCGTCGTATATAAATAGCATAGCGGCGGGGGCGAATCAAGGCGATAATACGTCGAGAGGCGTAAGGTTTAAAGACCGGGCGGGCCTTTCGGCCCGCCCTAGGTACGCGCTACCCCAAGGAGGAGGGATTCGCGCGCCGGCTAGTAGTTTATCTCGGTGTGGAGGAAGAACTCGCGGATGTCGACGGCGCTACTGGCTTCCGGAAGCGTAGTCTGGAAGTTCGGGACTATGGTGCACCAACCGCCGGCGAAGTCGTAGCCGCAACCGCCGATGATGTGGGTCATCTTGTCGTTGGAAGCGTCTTTATTCGGCTCGACCAGGTCCACGCGGCCGAACGGTTTCACTACGCCTTTAGCCACGGGGAACTTGACGGTACCGTACGCGGTGATGAAGTTGCCGTCGGTTTCGGCGCCTTCCGGACCGGCGGTTCTCATAAAGTAACCGCCGCCGGCGTCGAACTTATCGTGCTCGAAACCGGCCAGGAAACCGTAGCTGAGGTCTTTCTCGTCGTCTACGTTTTCCTTGGCGAGTACCGCGTTGGCGTAACGTACGTACACGTTGGCGGAAAGGCCGCTAAGGCTTGGGCTTTTCGCCGCGGGGAATACGGACAGACGGTACTCGACCGTCTTGCCGCCGAATTCCTCCGGGTTCTTGTAGCCTTCGCCGTTGGTGAAGGAGAAGTGGTGCTGGACGTAATCTTCGACTATGTCGCCTGCGAGGGCTATACCCAGGTCTGCCGAATTGGTGTACTTGTTCTCGTCGAGGGCCACCTTGCGGAGTACCCGCCAGCCCCAGATGCCCTGTTCGTAGTCGACCCACGGCGTCTTGACGAGACCGCCTTGGATGTGGTGATTCGGTATGAGGTCGCCCACGTCCAGGTAGGCGTACTTCACGAAGACGCGGAAGCGTTCCGGGGTCTTCGTCAGGGTGTACGTACCGTCTTCGGCCTGGCTCAGCGAATACTTGTATTCCCGGTCGGCATCGAGGGTGATTTCCGCTTTTACCTTCTCCGTTATCTTGCCCTTGAAGCGTACGTATGCGCGGCCCAGGTCGAAACTGTTTTCGCCCTTGTCGGCGTCGTTTTCGTACGGCGTCAGGTCATACATATAGTACGCGTAAATCCTACCCTGAACTTGAATCGGCTGTTCGAGGTCGTCTTTGGCGAGCGCCGGCGAAAGCGCGCCCAGCGCCAACACGGCCGCCACCGTGGTCACGATTATCTTTTTCATTTACCTTTCCTTTCTGTACCTTATGTCAGGTTGTGCTTAGGCTTATCGGTGGTTACTTGAGTTTATCCCGTTGTTCGTCGAGAAGATCCGGCGGCAGGGCGATGTACTCGACCTCTTCGACTATCTTCTGCCCCTCGTCGCTGAGGGCGAACTCCAGGTACGCTTTGGCGACGCCTTCGGGTTTGCCGTCGGTGTAGTTGTATAGATATCGACTTATCGGATAAGTCCCGTTTGCTACCGCTTCGTTGGTCGGCTTGACCGGCTCGGCGCCCTCGTCGGTCATGACGCCGAGTATCTTGACGTCGTCCCTCTGGGCGGCGTAGCCCACGCCGACGTATGCGATGCCGCCGACGTCCCTGGCTACGCTGTCGCAGAGCACCGAGTTCCCGGCGAGTTCCTGTGTGTCGGCCCGATAGTCTTCGTCCTCCAGGACGTGCTCCTTGAAGTAGATGTACGTACCGGAACTGGACTGGCGCCCGTAACAGACTATCGTCGCGTCAGGGCCGCCGAGTTCTTTCCAGTTCTTGGTCTTGCCGGTGTAGATGTCCTTAATCTGGGCCAGGGACAGGGACTCGACCGTGTTGTCCGGGTTGATGATTACCGAGATGCCGTCCAGCGCGACGGAGAACTCGACGACTTCGACGCCGTTGGCCTCGCAATCTTCTATTTCCTCGTCCTTAATCGGGCGGCTTGCGTCGGCGATGTCGGTCGTGCCGTCTATGAGCGCCGCTATGCCGACGCCCGAGCCGCCGCCGGTAACCTGGACTACGGCCCCGGGGTTTTCGGCCATGAACTCCTCGGCCCAGCGCTGTGCGAGTAAGAGGAGTGTGTCGGAGCCCTTCACCTGAATTTCGCCGGCTACGGTTTCGCCGTCGGTTTCGCTCGGCTCTCCGCCGGGCCGCCCGCCGCGGCATCCGAAGAAGCCGACCGCGGTAACGGCCGCCAGGGTAAGGATTAGGGCTATCTTGTACTTATCCATCTATATTTCCTCCTTGATTTATTGTTCCCGTGTGTTATCCTTTCGGACGGTCAAGTGAATAGGTTTACTCCTATTTGCTTACCTCCTTTCTGTACCGACTCGGCTCCGCCGCCACGGAGCCGAGTTTATCATAAGAAAACGGCTCCCAATAAGGGAGCCGAAAAAAGGGCGAAAAAAAAACTCCGTAAAAACGGAGTCCCTCGGCGCGTAAATCGCCCTCGCTTTAAGTCGTGTTTCTTTCGCAGGAACAGGTTCATTTCGTTTACGTAGATACCCTTAAGGGCAGAAATCGCGGAGTATATAACAAACTACTCCGACGATGTCAAGCACTTTTTTAAGGCATTTCCCCGACTAACTTGTTATTATCGGGTTGTGAAAAATCACGACTATTGCGAGATGTTCGGTGGCGCCGTACGCGTCAAACAATACCTCGACGGTTACCGTTTCTCGATAGACTCGGTCTTACTCGCCTGGTGGCCGCGTTTTCCAACCGGCGACGCTGTCGCCGATATCGGAACCGGCTGCGGCGTCGTCTCGATAATCCTTGCGGCGGCCAGGGGCGCGCCGAACGTAACCGCCTTCGAGCTCCAGCCGGACCTGGCGTCTCTGGCCGACGAGAACGTCCGGGAGAACAACCTGTCGGACAGAATAACCGTCGTGGAAGGCGACGTAAGGACGCTGGCCGAAGACTACCCGGCCGCTTTCGACCTGGCGGTCTGCAACCCGCCTTTCAGAGAGCTGGGGTCCGGACGCCTGAGCGCCGGAGACCAAAAAGCCGTCGCGCGCCACGAGCTGGAGCTGACGTTGGCCGAACTCGCGGACGCGTCGAGAAAGCTGTTGAAGCGGGAGGGCCGGTTGTGCGTTATATACCCTACCAGGCGTACCGCCGAACTCTTCACGGTATTGCCCGCCGCGGGCCTTGAACTCGCCCGGGCCCGCTTCGTGCACCCGCGGGCCGGGGAACCCGCGAACCTCGTCCTCGTCGAAGCCCGGTCCGGCGGCGCCGCCGAGCTTGTTGTCGAACCGCCGTTGTACGTCTACGACGGAAAAGAATATACGCCCGAAGTCGCCGCGATGTACGACCCGCCGGGGATTATTTGAACGTGAAGGTGTAGTTGGTTACGTACTCGACGCCTTCCGGCACCTCGTACGCCCCGCCGAAGACCGCCACGGTAACCTTATATTCCTTGCCGGGTTTCAAGCGCCACTCGTAGTAGGTGGCCTCCGGGTAGTCGAGGAACTCCGGTCCGGCTGAGCCGAAGTGCTCCGGCTGCTCGCCGGCCTTGTATTTCTTCTTATATTCCGGTTTGAACCCGTGGTCGGGAAACTTCACCTCGACGAAGACGCCGTCGATTTCCAGGTACAGGTCCGAGTCAGCCTGCCGCGTTATAATGTGATACCGGGCGTCGTCCTCTTCGTAATAAGACTCGAGCCACCAGTGGATACACTCCTCGCCCGTGAAGGGCGCTTCGAGTATTTCGGTGCCGAAAATCCGTCCCTTTATCTCGTCCTTCCCGTCGAAAAGTAACGTATATTCGTCCATCCCGTCGGATAAGGTTTCCATGTACTCCTGCCCTACGACCTCGGCGTCCGGCGGCAGAATACCGTCGTCGTCACCCTCGGCGGCCGCGCCGATGGCGAGGACTGCTATTACGGATAAGACGACCAAGGATAGGGAATCGACGCTCGCGACCATCATCTCCTCCGTTTCAACCTTCGCGTTCGATTAATCCGATAACACCGCGTCGGCCTCTATCTCGACGAGCCAGTCCGTCTCGATAAACCGGCTCACCTCCACGAACGAGCACGCCGGTTTGACGTCGCCGAAATACTCGCCGTGGGCCCTGGCGACCGGCTCCCAGCGGCTCGCGTCTGTCAGGAACACCCGCGTCCTTATAACGTCCTCGAGCCCCGCGCCAAGGTCGCCCAGGGCTTTCTCGATTATCTCGAGGCACCGCTTCGCTTGCCGATAAGGGTCGCCGGGCGCAACGGTCTTCCCGTCCGGGCCTATTGGCGCCGTCCCGGCGACGGCGATTATGTTCCCTATCCGTCTGGCCCGGGAGAAGCCGGTAGGTCCCTCGTACGGCGAACCGGATGATACGTTGGTACCGGGCATAATTTCGCTCCTCTTTAGGAATCGGATTGCGCTTGTAGGACGGACTTGTAACGCTGTTATAGCTGCATCCGGTGATTAAACTCTCCACACGACCCTCTGCGTTTAAACACTATACGTTTGATACGTTTATCCTATATCGGCGAGTAGCGTTTGTCAAAAAGATTCCGTTGCCGCGGGTGGGTTAAAACCCCATGCCGACTTATGAGGTATGGAGGACGGGCGTAGCCTATCATTCGAACGACGACGGAATAGCGAACCGTAAATTAACGATCCCTTGTTAAAAACCGCCCGTTTCAGCGGGCGGTATCCGACGTAGCTTAAGTTCCCGTGCGCGCTTATTCGCTCTCAGGGATGGTGACCGTTACGGGCGCGGTTTCGGCGATCGACCGCCCCTCGTAGTCGAAGACCCGGGCGAAGAAATCGAACGTGTCTTCGCCTTCTTGGTACGCGAAGTACGGATTATCGTACGGGTTGATGTCGTAGTAATTGGTGAAAGGTTGGGTGCGTTCCATTGCAGATTCGACGAATCTCCCGAGCTCGTAGTCGACCCCAGCGTAACGGACGTGTATTTCAACGTAATCCTGCGAACCCAAAGCGCCGACCTCCCATATAACGGAGTAAGTAAGCGTCGGGTATTCGAACTCCTCTTCGGCCGGCAGGTTGCCGCCGCCGGGCAGTATCGCGCTCGGTACGAGCAGGACGTTTGCCCCGTTTCTGACCGTCGTCCCGGTCCAATCGGTATGGATATCGAGATGTACGTTCAACGGGTAAACACCGTGCTTTGTTTCGAAGCAGAAGATGTTGAAGTAGGTGTCGATAACGTATTCGCTCCCGAAGAAGTCCTGGCCGTCCCCGGATAGGTAAATGACTGACCAGGGCACCTCTTCGAAGAGGAATGCCCCGTCCGCGTCAGTAATGGCCGAAACGCTACCGCGCGGGTAGTCGAAATTATCGACGCAACACAGAGTTACGTCTCCGTACTCCTCGCCTCCCGTTCCGTCATACTGGGCCCCGACGATGTTGGTTATTTCTTCGCTCGAGTCCGTTACTGACTCGCAGCCGATTACGAATGAAAATACGCTGCCCGCGACCGCGACTACCAAGTAATATGATAGCTTCTTCATACGAATCGTCTCCCTCCGAGGAAATATGGATTATATTATCTGTATATAAGCACATAATGGGCGAATTGTCAATTTATGGGCCTTAAGACCAAGACGTAGCTATAACAATTCTCGTTACGGTTGATAATCATCGATTCTGTTGTTCCCCACGCGCCTATTAGAAAGGGCGGCGTAGTAGCGCCGCCCGTACCGGTAAAATGCGGTTCGTTTATTTGGCGGTCGCTTTGGCGCGCTCCTCCTGGGACATATCGGCCAGCTTCTCGACCTCATTTAATTCGAGGCCGAGCCCTTCGGCGACCCGTCCTCCGTAGTCAGGGTCGGCCTTGTAGAATATGGCGGTTTGGCGTAGTTGGATGCGTTTCTGGGCGTTTTTCAGGTGGGCCACGATGTTTCCTACCAGGTGTTCGCGGGCTTCGTCGTCCATGACCTTTCGGTATAGGTTGCCGGGTTGTACGAAGTCGTCGTTGGGGAACGAATAGGGGAACCTGCCGCCCTCTCCCGAGAGTTCTATCGGCGGTATCCCGTACGCCGGGTCGGGTTCGGGCCCTCCCTGGCTGTTGGGCCAATAATTCGGCCCGGGGCCGCCGCCGTCGTCCACGCGCATAAAACCGTCCCTCTGGTAGCTGGTTTCCGGGGCGTTTTTGGCCATGTTGATGGGTATCAGGTGGTAGTTGGGGCCGAGACGGTGAATGTGGGTATCGTGGTAGGAGAAGAGCCGCGCCTGCAGCATCTTGTCCTGGGAGGGCGCGACGCCCGGCACCAGGTTGCTGGGGGCGAACGCGGCCTGCTCGACCTCGGCGAAATAGTTCTCCGGGTTTCTGTTGAGTACCAGTTTGCCTATCTTGATGGGCGGCACTTCGCCGTGTGGCCAGACCTTGGTGACGTCATAGATGTCCCACGGAAAATCCTTGGCTTCCTCCGGGGTCAATATCTGCATCTCCAGTGTCCAGCTCGGATGGTCGCCGCGTTCGATGGCGTCGAACAGGTCGCGGGTCGCCTGGTTGGGGTCTTCCCCGGCGAGCCGGGTCGATTCCTCGAGTGTCAGGTTTTTGATGCCCTGGTCGGTCTTGAAGTGGTATTTAACGTAAAAATACTCGCCCTTCTCGTTGTACCACACATATGTGTGGCTGCTGTAGCCGTTCATGTTGCGGAAACCGGCCGGGGTGCCGCGGTCGGAGAACAGAACGGTTACCTGATGGATAGATTCCGGGGTCAGGGAAAGGAAATCCCAGAACATATCCGGGTCGGGAAGATTGGTCTTCGGGTTTCGTTTCTGGGTATGGATGAAGTCGGGGAACTTGAGCGGGTCGCGGATGAAGAACACGGGCGTGTTGTTGCCGACCAGGTCGTAGTTGCCCTCCTCGGTGTAGAATTTGGTGGCGAATCCCCTCGGGTCGCGCGCTGAGTCGGCGGAACCTCTCTCGCCGCCAACGGTAGAGAAGCGGACGAAGACGTCGGTCTTCTTGCCCACCTCGGAAAGGAACTTGGCGCGGGTGTACTTGGTTACGTCTGCGGTTACCTCGAAGTAACCGTGTGCCCCCGACCCCTTGGCGTGTACCACGCGTTCCGGGATTCTCTCGCGGTCGAAATGACCCAGTTTATCCAGCAGGTGTACGTCCTGCATTAGCACCGGCCCGCGTTCGCCGGCCGTCATGCTGTTCTGGTCGTCGCCGACTGGGATGCCGAAAGCGGTGGTCAGTTTTTTCTTTTTACTCACGATGACCTCCTTTTTACATTAGTCGATTATACATTTTTTTCATCGCTTGCGCAAGTTAAATAATAGGGTTAGTCGAAAGATACCTACGACGGCGAATTACTTCCAGTATTCCGATAATTGGCATCGGTTAATAACTGTTTATATTAGGGAATTAAAAACCGTTTTATCGCTCGCCCCAACACTCCGGGCATATCCCGAAATAACACTTGCTTATTATCTTAAAACCCGTTTCTCGTTCCACGTGCTTAAAGCCACTCTCGGAATCTGCCGAATCGCCGTCAATGACCTTTTTACATTTAACGCAGATAACGTGCGGATGGGGGCAAGGTTTGTTGCCGTCGTATCGGTTTTTATCGTCCGCGAAACTGATCTCAAACACCTGTCCTAACGACTTAATAACCATAACATTTCTATAAACCGTCGCCAGGCTCAAGGTAGGGAAATCCTTTCGTAACTCTTCGAATATTTCGCCGACGTTGGGGTGCCGTTCGCTTTCGGTCAAGACCTTAATAATCGCCAGCCTCTGCGGGGTTATCTTATAACCCTTCTCGCGAAGGACCTCGGTGATTTCTTCTGCCCTGGTTTTTGTGTCAGCCATTACGCGATGGTTCTGTAATTGATAAACGTTATTATCTAGTAATGATTATAATCTAATATAAATAACGACCGAAGTCAACCGTTTCCCTCATCGGATTTACAGGGGCCCGCGAATATGCTATAATTATACATTATGAAAACGGTCATATTTCCCATATCCGGAATGACGTGCGCGACGTGCGTTTCAACTAACGAGAAGGTCTTACGCGACCTCTCGTTCGTGAAGGAGGCCAACGTCAACCTTGCGGCCGAGAAAGCGACCGTGACGTACGACGACGGCCGCGGCCGTTTCTCCGATATCGTAAACGCTATCGCTTCAGTCGGCTACCGGGTACCGACCGAGAAAGCGATTCTGGAAGTGACCGATATGACCTGCGCTACCTGCGTCTCGTCGATAGAAGACTTCGTAGGCGCGATGCCGGGGGTAGTAAGCGTAAACGTAAACCTTACCTCCGGCGTCGCCAGAGTTGAGTACGTCCCCGAGGTCGTTTCGCTGGCGGAGATAATAGCGACCGTTAAGGGTTTAGGATACGGGGCGGAAGTCAAAGAAGACGTGACGGTTAAACGGGGCAAACACGGCGAGGGCGTTTGGCGATTGCTCCTCGCCGGTGCTTTCAGCTTGCCCCTGTTCGTCGTGTCGATGTTTTTGGATTTCCCCGGTAAGGGCTGGGTGCTTCTGGGCCTGGCGACGCCGGTCCAATTAATCGCCGGTTGGACTTTTTACAATAAAGCGTTCAAGGGTCTGACCCATCGCACGTTCGGGATGGACCTGCTCGTAGTACTCGGCACGACGACCGCCTACGTTTACAGCGTTTACGTGTTGCTCACTGGCGTCGGCGGCCACTTCTACTTCGATGGCGCCGCGATGATAATCACCCTGATACTCTTCGGCCGGTGGCTCGAGGCCAGGGCCAAGGGTCGCGCGTCGGCCGCTATCGAGAAACTTCTTGACCTCGCGCCGCCGACGGCCCATCGCATAGTTGACGGTGAGACGGAAGACGTCCCCGCCGAAACGGTGGTCCCCGGCGACACCTTGCTTGTGAAGCCCGGCGAGCGGGTACCGGTCGACGGGGAAGTCACAGAAGGCGTGTCGGACGTGAACGAGGCGATGATTTCCGGCGAACCGCTGCCGGTTCGAAAAGCGGCGGGCGACACCGTCGTCGGTGGGACCGTCAACGGTTCCGGTACTCTAACGATGCTGGCGACTCACGTAGGCGCCGACACGGTCCTCGCCCGGGTAGTCCGCCTGGTCGAAGAAGCTCAGGGCTCGAAGGCGCCGGTACAGAAACTCGTCGACAAGGTCGCCGGCGTGTTCGTCCCGTCGGTAATCACGATAGCCGCCGCGACGTTCGTTCTGTGGCTCGTTATCGGCGGCCGCTTCGAACCGGCCATCTACGCCGCGGTGGCCGTGTTGGTCATCGCCTGCCCCTGTGCCATGGGCCTCGCGACGCCTACGGCCGTAACGGTCGGGACCGGCCGGGGCGCCCAACTCGGCCTACTGATACGCGACGCCGAGAATCTGGAAGTCTTTGGGCGTGTCTCTATTGTGGCCTTCGACAAAACCGGGACGATAACAAAGGGGGAGCCGGCGGTCGTAACTCTTGCACCCGCCAGCGGGTTAGACGAAGAAGAACTCCTCGCGATTGCGTCGGCAGTGGAGGCGAAGAGCGAGCATCCCCTGGCGAAGGCTGTTGTAGAAGCGGGGAAGGCGCGGAACCTTGACATACGCAAAGCCGAAGGCGCCGCCGCAAAGGCCGGGCGCGGCATCAAGGCCGTCGTAAACGGCTACGAAGTGACCGTTGGGAGCTTACGGCTGATGGCCGAAGAGGGTATAGACTTCGCCCCTATGGGCGGTACTATCGCCGAGTGGGAGGGAAAGGGCTACACGGTCGTGGCCGTCGCGTCCGACGGGGCGGCGGCCGGGCTTATCGCCATGGCCGACGAACCGAAGGAGAGCGCGGTCGAAGCGATACGCGAACTGGACGGGCTCGGCCTGCGGACGGTTATGCTCACCGGCGACAACGAACGGGCCGCCCGGACAGTCGCAGACACCGTAGGCGTCGCCGAAGTGAAGGCCGGCTTGCTGCCCGCCGATAAACTGACGGCCCTTGCGGAGTTGAAGGCCGACGGAGCACGGGTCGCGATGGTGGGGGACGGGATAAACGACGCCCCGGCTCTGGCGGCCGCCGACGTCGGCATCGCACTGGGCGCGGGGACCGACGTGGCGATGGAGAGCGCGGGGGTAGTCCTGGTCTCCGGCGACTTGCGGGCCGTGCCGCGGGCGTACCGCCTGAGCAAAAAGACGCTCCGGGTAATAAAGCAGAACCTGTTCTGGGCCTTCTTCTACAACACGGCCGCCATTCCCGTCGCGGCGGCGGGGCTACTCAACCCGATGATAGCCGCGGCGGCGATGGCCTTTTCGTCGGTATCGGTGGTGACGAACGCGCTGAGGTTGAGGAGGTTTGGGTAGAAAAAAAGGTTGCAAGGGGACTAAATATATTGTAGTTTGGTATGGATAGTGCTAATATAGTAGTCGTTGACTATACTAACGTTGAGTAATGAGCGAACGTTTCGAGATAAGAGACCCAATATACGGCTTCATTTTCTTCAACGAGCTGGAGAAGGAAATTATCGATTCTCCCCCGTTCCAAAGGTTACGGAGGATAAAGCAGCTTGGTTTCTCGGATTATGTATACCCAGGGGCAACGCATACGCGGTTTGAACACTCCTTAGGAGTGATGGAATCCGCGTCAAGGATTTTTGATACGGTCGTTAATGACCCGGAATTATCGGATAACGACAAGAGGAAATTCAAATTCCCGGAGAGTTTAGAAAGTGACCGTAAAGTACTAAGATTAGCAGCTTTGTTCCACGATATAGGTCATTCTCCTTTTTCGCATAGTTCCGAAGGGTTGTTCCCTAAGGAAATAATAAACGGCGACGAAAGGGAGTTAACACATGAAGATTATATCGAACCAATTATCAATTATACGGGCCTGTATAAGAAATTACTACCTTTCTTTGAAGCAGAAAGGTTTACCTTGGACGACATTTTATGGATCGCCGGCGGTAATTTAAAGAAACCACCAAGGAGGGCTTTCGACCATCTATTACGAGAAATAATAACGGGAGATTTGGGTGCGGACAGGATAGACTACCTGATAAGGGACTCGCTTCATTTAGGCGTAGGTTACGGGATGTTCGACCATATTAAACTGATAGAATCTATGAGGATACTAGAGAGGCCAGTTATTTCTGGAGAGGTCGATAACGGAAGTGATCCAACTTTCTATCCAAAAGAAATCAAAACGAAACCGGAACCCGCTTTAGGTATAGATTATAACGGACGGTACGCTACGGAATCGCTAATGCTGGCCAGGTATTTTATGTTCACTCAGGTTTATTTCCATAAGACAAGAAGGATTCTTGATACCCATTTAGCTAGTTTCTTAAAAACGATTTTAGAAGGTGGTGTTTTCCCCAAAGACCCGATAAGTTATTTAGAATGGGACGACGTTAAAGTGCTGAATCACCTTTTTGAACACCAATCGAAGTCCAACCATTATTCGAGGTTATTGGAAAGGCGGCATCTTAGAGAAGCGTACGAATTTACTGCCGAGGAGGAGATGGATTACGGTAAGCTCGAAGATATAGAAAAAGCATTAAAGGACGAGTTTGGGGAAAACGACATCGTGGTAGATACAACGCAAGACAAACCACCAGGGAAATATAATTACGGTAAACCCGAGTTTCCCGTCTATAACAAAAACAAAAGAAAAATCGAGCCTATTACGGATTATTCCGACATACTAGCGGTTTTAAAACCCGTCTATATCGTAAGGGTTTATTCTAAAAAAGGGACGGAAGACCAGGTAAAGAAGTTTATAAAGCGAAGGGAGTGGGAATAATGGGAGTTATCCATAGGCGCGAAGCGGACGCGCTGATTTTAGCATTGATTGAAAGGTCCGAAGGCTTCAAGCCCGGCAAAACGCACATCCAAAAGGAGATGTTCGTCGTACAAAAGCTTTGCAACGTGCGCTTACCCTACGACTTTGTGATATATGATTACGGACCTTACTCCTTCGATTTAGCGGACGCGTTAAATACCCTACTAGCTATTGGTTTCGTAGACGACGTGAGTAAAACCGGCGACATGGGTTCGCGTTTCGTTTTAACCGACGAGGGGCGTAATTTTCTAAAGTCCCAAGAAGAAAAAATAAAAGGGTACTACGAAGCTTTGGACGAAGCGTGGGATTTGTTCTCGGGCGTCAACGTCGGCGTGCTGGAATTAGCCGCTACCACCATCTACGTAATCAAAGAGTTAGGGATTCAAGACGAGGAAAAGGCTGTCGGAGAAGTTCGTAAAATAAAACCCCAGTACTCTGAAAAAAAGGCGAAGGAATTCTACAAAATAACGTACGATAAGGTTATACCGCACTTCGAGAAGAAGTTCGCCTAATAAGAAAACGTCCCCTTCAAAGCGGGGGACTTGCGCGTTTCTCCATACGAAGTAACGTTTTTTTACCAAACGTTACCAACGGATTAAGGTTGAGGGAATTCGGATAATAACCAAACGAGGATAATTGTCAGCGTGCCCCCAGAAACCAACCCGCCTTAAAGGCGGGCCGTTTATATCTCCCTGTACGCCTCGACGGTCCGCCGCGACGCCGGTCGTCTCCTCTTGCCCATTAGGACTATGACGAGGGCGAGGGGGACGCCCAAGAAAGAGATGAGACCGAGGATTATGAACGCGTACCCCAGGCTAACGTTGTCGGCCAGGAACCCGGCCAGCCCCGTCCCGAAGGAGCCGACGCCGAAGTTTATGGTGAACGAGATGCCGAACGCGAGACCCTTCCGCCCGCCGGGCGCCAGGCGGGAGATGAGCGAGTTGGTCAGCGGCTGCGTCGTGAAGTGGAACAGCCCGAAGAGGAGCGCCGCCGGTACGAGCCAGAGGCCCGACGTTCCTCCGAGTCCGATGAGCATAAAACCGGTTAACGCCATCGCCGCGCTGAGCAGGATTTCCTTGCGCAGTTTCATCGCCAGGAATGCACCGGCGTACTGGCCGATTATCCCCACGAGGAGCGCCACCGTCGTAATCAGGTTCGCCGTGAAGAGCCCGTCTATGACGCTGAGCCTGGTCGGCAGGAAGCTGGTCGCGCCGTTGAACGCGAGTCCGATGATGCCGACGACGATGAATATGACTATCAGACCGGGCAGGCGGGAGCGCCCGTCGCTTTCGGCGTCCGCCGCGTCCATCCGAATGTCCTTGTCGTGGGACTGTTTCAGCATCAAGAGGGGCAGGGGCGCGAGGCAGACCGCCAGGACCGCTATCGCCGCGTAGGCGAGGTGGTACGAGCTTACCCTGGTTATCGTCCCGGCGAGGAGCGGCCCCCCGGCGAGCCCGAACATCCCCCAGATGCCGTGGTAGGCCATCCCCTTTTCGACCGTGCCGAAACGCTTGCCGACGAGGCTGAGACCGGCCGGGTGGTAGAACGCGGCGCCGAGGCCGAGGATGCCCATAAACGCACCGACGGCGTATATGTTGTGGGTCAGGTATGCGGCCGCCGAAGTACCGGCGGCGCCCACGGCGATGCCGCCGGCCGAGAAGGCCATCACGCGCCGCGAACCGATCCGGTCGGCGAGAAGCCCCGACGGGAACGCTAGCAAGCCGAAACTCAGGTAAGAAATATTACCGATTATCGAAACCGCGAAGACGCTCACGCCCAGGTCGGCACGCATCGGTTCGAGAATAGCGGGGAAGACGAGCATGGCCGCGTGAACCAGGGCGTGGGCGATCCCGGTTATCGCGCTGACCTTGAACTCTTCGGGGGTAAGGCGCATTTATTGTCCGGAGCGGGCTTTTATTCCGTTTTGGTTTTTTCTTCCAATCGCTTGAACGCGTGTTCCCACGCCTTTACGAACCACTGGCGCGCTTCCTCCCACTCGGGCGTGCTACGCCAGCCCGAGTGGAGGAGGTGGATTTCGGTCTTGTCGCCGTCCGGAATGAAGGAAACGGCTACGTGGGTCAGGGGGTCCGCCGCGTTCATAAAATCGCGGTACTGAGCCGGCCCCTTCCATTCGAAGGCGACGAACTTGCCCGGCTCGACGGCGGTAACCTTGCAGCCTATGGTGCTGTCGATCTCCCGGTTCTCCGGGTTCCAGAATAGCTCGTACTTGCCGCCTGCGACCGGCTCCACGTCGGCCTCCTCGGCCAGCCAGTCCTCTAGCAGTTCGTTCACGGTGAACGCCTCGAAGGCGCGAGCCGGGTTGCAGTCGAGCACGGTTTTAAAGTAAATTATCTTGTCCATCTTCTACGCTCCCAACGTAGTCTTACGTTACGTACGGGCGTCCCTTTATTATTCTTCTAGCGCCTTAGCAATCGCCTCTCGTATCCCTTCCTTCGGCGCCTCGTGACCCCAGAATATCGATTCGCCGTTGACGTATATGCCGCGGGGAATCTGGTATTTCAGCAAGGTCTCGCGGTCGTCGGCCGGGCACTCGTTGAGTACAACCCTGTCGCCGAACTCGGCGGCCACCTCGCGAACCCGCTGGGCCTCTATGTCGCTGGTCTCGCAGAAGGTGTTGTAGAAGAGGTCCACGACGACCTTGCCCTCGACGGGGCTGTATTCGTAATTCGGTTTCAACTGCCGCGGCGGTTCCGCCGTCTCGTCGAACGGTTTCCAGAGTAGGACGGAATTATCGATTCGCTCGACCTCTTCGAATCTTAACTTCTCGAAGTACGCCAAAGGCATAAAAAAGAAATCCCAGTCATACGCTTCGATTACCAACCCCTTTTTACCCTGGGCGCGGGTTTCCTCCTCGGCGGCCGCCAAGAGCGCCCTGCCGACGCCCCGGTTTTTCGCCTTGCTGTGGGCGACGAGACACGGCACCACCATTAAGTCCTGCCCTAACGGGCCCCACGGACATGTCTCTATCGGCATTACGTATATGAACCCGACGCGTTCGCCGTCGAGCAGAGCCGCCTTCGTGCGAATGCCGTTCTCGTAGTTGCCTTTCAACCACGCGAGCCGACGCCCGCAGGACGCGTCTATCTCATCCGACTCGTTCTCGTGGGTGCATGTCCCGACGTAGTACTCGTCGTCGGGCGTCATGTCGCGGATTTCGATTTCGGGCATGGGTACCTCCTTACTGGGTAACGACCGCAGAAGCGGCGGCGTCGAACGGGTTGGTCCGGACGGCCAGCGAGAACAGATACGGGTATTTATTCTTCAAGTGGTTCATGTAATCCAGCCATTCGGCTATAAGGAAACCGTAGACGCGCTTGACGTCGCCGGAGAGATGACCGTAATCGGTCGCGGGGAGCGTAGTGACGTCGTCCCGGTGGACTAGCTCGTCGGCCAGGTGGAAGACGGCCCAGAGCAGGTTGGTGAACGTGTCGTGCTCCAAAAGGTTCGGGTTCTCGAGAAGCCGGAGCAGGAAGTCTTGTTTGTCGGAGAGGAACACGCGGAGTTCTTCCAGGTCGCCGCGGTTCGCGTCTATCGTGAAATCGTGTTCCCTGACGGCCTTGGCGACGCTCTTGAAACGCTTGTCCGTCCATCCGGCGTCGACGATTAGCTCGCCCCGTATCGCGTCCGGCTGCTCGTCGAATTCCGCTAGCAGGTCTAACAAGTCGGTGCCGACCTCGCCGAAGAACGCCCCTATTACCATGTTCATCTTTTGAAGCAGCGCCCGTTTTTCCCGCTGGCTCAGAAGCCTGTGGATTACGATAGTAACCAGAAGCACTTCGACCGGCAGGAAAGCGAGGTCGCCGACCATGTAGATGAATATGTGATGCACGTCACGGAATATCGCGTAATGTACGACATAAGCGACGACCGAGGCCGCAACCAGGGCCGCCGCCACCCATATTTGCCAGCTTATTCGTTTCATATACTATCCACCTTGAGTGGTTGAAAGCGTTTTTGACGCCGATTATTGGTCGGTGAGTATAACACATACCGGCTTGAACCTGAAGGAAACCCTACCGATGCATAAAGGAAAACCGGCCGCCCGGGCTGGACGACCGGCTTGGAATGGCCGAAACGCGGTTTAGTCCCCCTTTATCGGGACGCAAATATCGACGACGAACTTCCCGGCGTCGTAGTCCTCGTCCGTTCCGTAATAAAGCTCGAGCCACGGGCGTTGGTCGAATTCGTAACCGCCGGTCGGCCACCAGGCCATCAAGTCGCCGTAAATCTTTTCCAACTCTTGGCATAAAGTTTCGTGGGACGCGCTTGCCGTATAGACGGCGTAGCGGCCCGCCGGGAGTTCGTACACGCCGACCTCGCCTTCGCCTTCGGTGCCCTCGGGTACAGTTACGCAAGCGTCATAACGGCATTCTTCCATCGGGATCATTTCCGGGTCGTCGTGGCTTATGCCTATAAAGACGGAGTTATCGCCTAAAAGCCCGTTCTCTTTCGCCCAGGTCGAAACGGTTTCGAACGCGGCCCCTATGGCCTCGGCGTTGCCGTACGCGCCCACGGTACGGACGTACGCGAGGTTGTACGCCGGCAGGTCCTTGGCCGCTACGTCCAACTCGGGTGCGTCCTCAGCGAGGGCGGCGACCGCCGAACCCGCCACGAGCGTTAAAACTAGAATGACCCTCATCTTCGTCCTCCTATCCCACTGAGCCGATACCTTTTCCGATAAACCGGTTTACACGATATTATTAGACGGCTTGAGAGTCAACCTTTATTCCGGTACGTACGCGGTTTACACAAGGGGAACTTCGCGCGTAAAAAGACGCCCGGTTGGCCGGGCGCCTTTCGTCGCCAAATCTTCGGCGCTGAACGCTATTCGACTATGACCATTTTCCGAGCGGCCGTGTAGGAGCCTGCTTCTAGCCGATACACGTAAACTCCGCTCGCGAATTCCGATGCCGTTCGTTCGTGGGTGCCTGCGGGTAGGACTCCGTCGGCCAGGGTCGCGACCTTACGCCCACTTATGTCGTAAACCGCGAGCGTTACCGGCGCCGGTTCAGGCAGGTCGAAGGTTATCGTCGCGCTGCCGCGGGCCGGGTTCGGTTTCGACTGGTACAGCGCATACGCACTCGGCAGCGAGCCGTTCCACTCGCAGCTCACCGGCCCGACGGTCTCGGACGACCCGCCGGCGTCTATTATCTCCAGCCAGTAGTTGTAGGTTATGCCTTTGGACACGTTGTCGTCCACGTATTCGTACGGCGGAGAACCGGTTACGAATTCGTCGTTGACCGTTTCGCGACGGGCTTTTTCAGCCTCGCCGCTTTCTGTGGAGCGGTATAAATTGAACCCGGAGATGCTTTCGTCGTCGCAGTCCCAGGTTAAGACGACGCCCTCTTCGGCCGACGAAGCGGCGAAGTCGTAGTCGCTTACCCCCGTGGTTATGTGCCAGTTTACGGTAACGTCGTACAGAGTGGGCGTGTCGTCGCCCCCTGTACTGAGGTTTGCCTTGTACTGGAAGTAGCGGGTGTTGTCGTCAAGGTAGTTCCTCATGTTGGTACCGGATTCGGTTATCGCAGCCGACCATTCGCCCATGTTCTCCCAGTCGTTCGACGAGCGTACGTTAAAGCTGACGTACGTGTTTGCCGGGGTTTCGTCCGTCCACCTTATTGCGCCCCAAAATTGTTCAGAATCGGTACGCGTTTCCGTGTCCAATATAGACGACGTAAGCTCTCCCGAGTTGCGGTAGCCGGCGATAATGTTGAAATAGTCCACCGAGTCGGCTACTGACGCGGTGGCGATAGCTATCGGGAGTCCCTGGCCCTTAATATCATCCACCCAGCAGCCGTGTGCGCCGGCATAGTCGGATTGGAAACGAGCTTGAGTGAAGGTCGCACCGTCGTCCATGTTTTGCCACCAGTCCAGGGCGTTGTCGCCGGCGGACGCGGTGACTACGTCATAGTCGCCGTCGTAGTCCACGTCTAACACGGTGAAATGAGCCGCATTCGGGTAGGTAGGCGCGATAACGTGGGGCGTCGCCCCGAAGTTACCCGCGCCGTCGTTTTCCCACCAGTCCACGGTCCCCAGGCCGGCCGAACTCGTAACCATATCAAGGTCGCGGTCGCGGTCTATATCGGCGAGCCACGGGTGGACGGGGCTGGTATAACCGCCCGCGATTTCGTGGAGGATGAAAGTCCCTGTCCCGTCGAGGTCGTTCTCCCACCAGTCAACGTAGTGGTGGTTAGTGCGGACGAGGCAGAAATCGATGTCGCCGTCGCCGTCGATGTCGCCCGTAGGTAAAAACGGTTCGTTCTGCCCGTAATAAGGCGGCGCCGTGATGGCGTGTTCGGTGAAGTTCTCGGAACCATCGTTCTCGTACCAACGGACGCCGCCTGCGCCGTTGCGGGCCGATGCAACGATGTCCATGTCGCCGTCGCCGTCGAAGTCGGCGCAACCGGGGGCGTCCACGCTGTAATATCCGCCGCCGATGCCGTGTTCGGTGAAGTTACCGACGCCGTCGTTCTCGTACCAGAAGACGTTGGGATCGACGAAGTCGTTGCATAGGATAATGTCTACGTCATCGTCAAGGTCAACATCTGTGGAGTATATGGATGGATACGGGAGTTCTTTTATCAGGTTGGGTATACCGTCTTCGAAATCGCCGTTACTAAAATTTTCGTACCAAACGACTTTACCCACGCCTTCGCCGGTGGACGCGGCGATGACATCTATGTCACCGTCGCCGTCTACATCGCCGGACTGTGCGATTATCGCGGCATCAAGGGTTGATATGTTTCTCCGTTGGCCTTCGGTTGAGAGGTGGTATGCCAGAACCAGCATACCGGAGTGGTAGTAGAAGTTGATGTCGTAAGATATATCGAAGGTGTTTCCCCAGTCCGTAACGGGGCCGGTTACTCCCCATCCGCCGCTCCAGTTGGTCTGTTCGGCCGAGAGCCCGAACGCTAAAACCGGTACTAGGGCGGCGAACACGAGCGTGTGGCCGACTGCTTTAGTGAATCGATACCACATGGTGCCCCCTTCCACGATTTATAACGCGGTTTATAAAAAGAATGAATTTAGTCTTCGATATTATTATAGCCGCCAGAATATGATTATCCAAATCCGCTGGGTTTTTGAATTATTTTGAGCGGTTTTGATGCTATTTGAAGGGAGATGGAAAAGTCGTTAGTATAGGTTTTAACGATTATGCAAATACCGGTGTGCCCCACTAATCCCGGTACGGTTTTCTCCAGGAAAACGTTTTGGGCAGTTAAATAAAAGGGCGCTGCAGTTAGCGCCCTTTTCGTTTGAACGTTAATCTCTCGGTAAATATTAAAATTTACCGGTGCCTTTTCTCGGTTGTTTAGCGACGCCCGCCTTGGGTTCGAAAACCTTATCGTCCACTTCACCGTCGATTATCATACGGCCGAGTTCTTCGCCCAGTTTCGTTAGTTTCGGTATACTTTTCGGGTCATCCATGGGTATCGGTTCCTTCAGGTCAATCTGGAAACGGCGGAAGTCCAAATCCGGGAAGAAACGTTTCACGAGCCGCACTTGTTGATCGCTGGCATCGTGTAAGAAAGTATCAAGCATAGGTTTTATCCACTGAAACGAGACGAACCGACGAGCGCCACCTTTCTTCAAAACATGCGGGTCTCGACCCGTGCCGATGCTAATCAGCGTCGTTTCTGCGAGGTCCCATTCGAGGCAGAAAGCCGCTTCGTACGCCGCAATGTAGCAGGGATTCGCGTAAGCCCCGACGCCGCCGTCGACGAATTCGCCTTCCAGGCCAGGGGGGAAGTAAGTCGGTACGGTAGATTTACAGACCACCGGGAAGTAGGTCGGTACGGTTGAGCTGCATAGAACGGCGAACCACGCTTTCCAGTTTTTGTAACCGCCGTCTTCCTTCCATGATTTGACAAAACGGGTACGGTTTTCCGAAAGATCTCGGACGGTAATTACGACATCTATCTCGTCGTCGTTCCAAAAGTCGCCCATTTTCTTATTCGGGAGTTCGCTTTGCAGTATGTCGATAAGCGGTTTATTCGAGTATCGATACGATACCAAGTATTTGAATATGCACCATGTCCGCCAGCTTTTCTTGAATATTTTAGGGCCCAGTTCGACGTACATATCGTGGATATCCTCGGCACGCATACCGGCGGCGATGCCGGCCGAGATGATGCTCCCCGTAGAAGTACCGGCCGTAAGCCCTACGGTTCCGTGCCACGTTTTATCGCCCATCTCCTTCTCGACTACGGCAAGGGCCTTCGCGACCATCGTACCCCTTATCCCGCCGCCGTCGATGGCTAGCGCTACGTTTTTCTTGAACTCTACCATTGCCCTCTCCTCGTGTGCGTTATCACCTTACGTAATCCGATTTGTAAATCCACGACCGCCGGTTCTCTCGCGCTGCCTTTTCTACTTCCTTCGGTATTCCCGTCCAAATTGAGTCCTTACCTAATGATATATATGAAGTGTTATATAAAGATATTGGCTATAGTGAATGAATATAACTTATATACGCTAATAGCATTCCAATGCTTAAGTTATTATATAGAAAATTAGAAACCGTGTCAAGTAAAATAATTCGTTCTCCGAACTATAGATACATTTAACCTATCGATAAGTACTTGGAGCGGATACTAATGGACAACGCGCCTCATAAAGGATATATTATAGGGAATATGCCGCCGATCAAACCCAAAGCCCTCGTCGTCTCCACCACTTTCCCCCTCGGCGCCGAAGACCGGCGGACCGCCCGCTTTGTCTACGACCTGGCCGACGCGCTGGGCGACCGCTTCGAGGTCTGGGCGCTGGCGCCGCACCACCCTGGCGCCGCGCGCCGGGAGCGTCTCGGCCGCGTGAACGTTGTGCGCTTCCGTTACTTCCTGCCGACGTCGGCCCAGCGCCTGGCCGACGGCCGGGGCATGATGGCCAACTTCCGCGAAGGGTTACTCCCGAAGTTGCAGGCGCCGTTCCTCTTCCTCTTCCTATTCCTGAACGTCTGGTACTGGGGCCGCAAATTAAAGCCCGCCCTCGTAAACCCCCACTGGGTACTGCCGGCCGGGCTCTGCGTCGCCGCGGCGCGGCCGCCGGGGACGCGGATACTGATGTGCCACGCCGCAGGCGTCTTTCTGCTGAAGCGCTTACCTTTCCGGCGTTTGTTCGGCCGCTTCATCGTAAGGGCGATGGACAGGGTATTTACGTCAAGCCGCTTTATCGCCGAGAGCCTGGACGAAGCCGGCGGTGTCAAATCCGGCGCGGTCAGGGTGGGGCCGGGCGTTCGGGCGTCCAACTTCGCCCGGCAGATGAGTCGCGACGACGCGAAGACGAAACTCGAATGCGACGTCGGGGCGCCGCTTCTGTTGTTCGTAGGCCGTATGGTCGAGAAGAAGGGAATAACTTACCTAATAGATGCGATGCCCGAGGTTGTAACGTCCTTCCCCGACGTAAGGCTCGTCCTCGTAGGCGGCGGCCGCCTTCAAGACGAGATGGCCGCCAAAACGCGCGCCGCAGGTTTGGAGAAGAACGTCGTCTTCGCCGGGTACAAGAGCCACGACGAACTGAAAGAGCACCTCTGGGCCGCCGACTACCTCGTCGTCCCGTCGGTGGTGGACGCGAGCGGCGAGACCGAAGGAATGCCGACGGTCATCTTGGAAGCCTTCGCCGCAGGCTGCCCGGCAGTCGGTTCGCGGGTCGACGGCATCCCGGAGTTGATAACAGAAGGCGAAACCGGTTTCCTCTGCGAGACCCGTGACGCTGGGTCTCTGGCAGACGCCCTTGTGCGGGCGCTCTCGGCAGACCCTGGCCCTCTGGGTGAAAACGCCGCCGAGGTCGCGAAGCGATACGATTTCTCGGTGGTCGCCGAAATTTATTACGAAGCGGTAACGAAAGGGGACGGAGGATAATTGGCGGACGTTAAGCGCTGGACGATAGGGCTGGTTAAATTCGCCGTGGCGGCCGTGCTCCTCGGCGTTTTGATTAAAATATTCATCGACAACTTCGGCCAGATACAAGTTTATCTGTCGCGCCTCGACTGGCGCTTCGTCGCCGTCGCCGCGGCGGCCCAGGCCGTGATAAACTGGGTTGTTTACGAGCTCTGGCTCATTATGATAAGGAGGCTGGGGGGGCGGATAGGGAGACGCCCCGCGTGGAAGGCTTTCTTCCTCCCGTACGTCGCCCGATACGTCCCCGGAAAGGTCGCCCTGGTCGCCGGGAAGGTCTATTACTGCGTCGAAGAGGGCATACCGGGGCGGAAGGCCGTCATCTCGATACTGGTCGAAAACGTGCTCATAATAATCGCCGGGTTGTCGCTTGCGGCGATTTCGTCCTTTTACCTGTTCCGCGGTTTGATCTCACCGGCGGTCTCCGCGTGCTTACTCATTGCCGCTGTCCTGCTTCTGTGTTCCCTTCACCCCGCCGTTCTAAGGCGGATTATAAATATACCGATGCGTTTGTTCGGCCGGGAGCCTGTACGCTCGGACGAGTTGTTGAGCTTGCCGGCTATACTCGCCTTCTTCGTCGGTTACGCAGTACTCTGGCCCCTTGGCGGTCTCGTCTACGGGTTGGCGGCCGCCGCCCTCGACCCGGGACTACTCTCGCGCGTGTTTACCGTGGGCGCGGCGTTCATTACCGCCGGTTCACTCGGCCAGGCGACTATGCTGGCTCCGGCCGGCCTTGGCGTACGGGAGGGCGTACTCTATTTGCTCCTCGAAGGCGAGACCGGGCCTGCACTGGCGGTGGCGGCCGTGGCGTTGGCGCGGCTGATAACGGTCTTCATCGACGTCGCGTTCGCCGCGGCGACGCCTCTGATTACAGGACGACGTAATAATTCGATAAGCGACGAAAATGCCGACCCTCCTCAGCAACGTCCGTAAAATATACCTCTTCAGGTTCGCGAAGTTCTCATACTTCCACGTACCGATTATCATAATTTTTTACGGGAGCCGGGGCATCGGTTTCGCCGAAGCGATGCTCCTGCAAGCGTTTTACTACGCGGCGAAGGTCGCCAGTGAAGCGCCAACTGGCGCCGTCGCCGACCGCATAAGCCGTCGCTTTTCGCTGTTCCTCGCCGCCCTGGCTTCCGGCGCCGGGTACTTGCTTATATTCCTCTCTCACAACTTCTGGGCGTTCGCCGCGGGTGAGGTGCTGGCGGGCATCGGGATATCCCTGGCCTCCGGCGCCGACTCGGCCCTGGCGTATGATACCCTCCAGGCCGAGGGCGAAGAAAAACGGTACGCTTCGGTGGAAGGGATGGCCTACGGCGCACGGCTCCTAGCGTTCGCGTTCGCCGGAATCGTCGGGGGGCTCCTGGCCGAGTTCGATCTGGCGTGGCCCTTCGCCGCGACGGTTCTTAGTTGTCTGGCGGCCGCCGGTGTGGCGGTGTCCCTCAAAGAGCCGCCGCGGGTTACAAAAGAGTTGCGGCCGCGCTACCTCGAAATACTCAAACAGTCGCTTAAACTACTCGTAAAAAACCGGGAGATACGCTGGCTGACCATATACTCGGCGGGGTTGTTCGCGGCCCTGCGCCTGGCGTTCTGGGTGTATCAGCCGTTTATGGGGGGCGCAGGGTTTCCCTACTTAGCGTTCGGGCTGACCTTCGCCGGATTGAACCTGTTCAGCGCGTTTGTAAGCACCCAGGCCGAGCGGCTTGAACGTTTCTTCGGGGAAAAAACTACTCTGATAATAATGCCGGCGTCTCTCGCCGCCGGGTTCTTTCTGATGAGCATAAAGGTGGCGCCGTGGGCGGTGGCCTTTATCCTCTTCCAGCAAGTCCCGTACGCCCTGTTCGAGCCGGTCCTGAAGGCGTACTCGAACAGGCACATCGGCCCGGAGATACGGGCGACCGTCCTCTCCATCCAGTCGATGGCCGGAAACCTGGCCTTCGTCGCGGTCGGGCCGGTTCTGGGGCTGGCGGTTGACCACTTACCGTTGAATTACGCGCTGATGATAATAGGGGCGGTCGTTTTGGTTTTCTTCACGCCGGTATTGATAACGAAAGCAGTCAAAAGGGGTAAAGCCGACCGTATGCGGAAGGTAGGTATTTAGAACGCCACTGCGGGTCCTATCCAGGCGGTGATGTCGCGGCCTGTCCAGACGCGTTTTTTGAATAGCTCCTGGTTCCAATCTATGAATACTTCATCGCGGGGCGCGATCGTTCCTTCGAACGCGGCCGCAAGACCGACCGGTCCGAACATCGGTAGCATCCCGTATAACCTCATCCCGACGACCATGTCGTAGTTCCATTCGTCCACGATAAAGATTTCGGTGTAATTATCGTCGGGTATTTTCGACGTTTTTACGAGAATACCTTCTTCTTTGTTCTGGCGCCAGCCGACGCCGAACATCAGGTTAAGGGTCGGCCAGGGACCGCCGTACCGCCCGAAGGCCAAACCGAACACGAACGCGTGTTCTTTCGCCTCTACGTCGGTCCGGGAGACGCCGTAGTGGTAATCGGGCTCCCGGAAGTACCCCTCGTAAACTTCGTATTGGCTCGACTTGCCGTAGGTAAACAAGACCGTCGGATAGATGAGGAACCCGCCGAAGTATCCGACGCGCAGGCCGGCGCCGGCCGTCAACCAGTCCCGGCGGTACTCGGAGCCGTCTTCGGAAACGCTCGAACCCCCGCCGTAGCCGACCGAGAACGTCAGTTTGTCGCCTACGTACGAGAAGTCGCCGGTCCACCCGAGCATGCTTTGGACTCCGTCGGCCGGCGGGCTGACGACGGCGAAGGCGCCGCTAGGTATATACGACCCGTCGGCCCCGGCGACGGATGGGAGCAGACAAATAAGAACGGCTAAGAAATAAACCGGCTTCATCATATCCACCGAATATTATAGCATAATCCGCTCTTAATCGAACCGCTCGCGTAGTACCGTAATAAACGCGGGTTCAATATGGGCCGGGTATAAGTATCTAATACCTTCAAACGGCGGCCCGCTAACGGCTCTCCTCTTTTTCGTAACTATTATAATATCGTTTTAACAGTTCCCCCGCAGGTTTGCCGTTGGGCGTGTACCCGGAATCGTCGGCGCCGCCGCCCCAATCCTCCGTCGACGGGTTGTCCCACCACCAAATAAAAATGCCCTGGAACCACGGCCGCGCCGGTGCGGTCGCAAAGAGGGCCGCATAACACATCTTTTGGGCTTCCAGGTCGACGGCGCCACCGCTGCTGTCGGCCGGTCGGCGCCAGCATTCCGGTACCGACCGATAGCCCACCTCGGTGAAGATGACCATCTTGCCGACCAGCCCGCTTTCGAGAAGCCAGTCGTCGATTCGGTCGAGCTCTTTCTCCCAGCCGCCTACAAGGTCGCCCACGCCGGCGTCGTCTCCTTCGTAGAGCGGGAAGTATGCGTCGATACCGACGTAGTTCACAGACCGCCAGAACGTAACCGTCCAGTAGTTGGACCAGTCGGCCGCGTAAGTCAACTCGCCGTCGTATCGCTCCCTGACGCCGGCGATGGTTTCGGCCCAATCCTCGTGACGGGCGGCGTCGCTGTCGCTCGATTTATACTCGCAGCCGACGCAGAAAAGCTCGACATTCTCTTCTTCGGCCATCTCGGCGTAATGCCAGATGAAGGCCCGGTAAGACTCGAACCACGCGTCCCAGTCGTCGGGTTCGAACTCGGCTCGCCACGTGCCGTCGCGACTGTCTACGTACGGTTTGAGCATCACGTGAACGCCGTAGTGGTGGAAGTATTGTATGGCGCGACGCACGCTTTCGTCGGTCGGCGTGGCCTTCGGGTCGGGCGCGATGTCCGTCGACGTTTTCGTGTCCTGATACCATATCGGGACCAGCGCCACCCAATCGGCGCCCGCGTCTATTATTTGGAGTATGCTCTCGTCGGACGCCGGGCCCATCATGACTTCGGCGTCGAACGGGACGTACGAGACCCCCCGCTGGAAGTAGGGGTTATCGGAGACCGCCGATTCCGGGCCGCCGCATGCGACCGACAGCGCCGTTAAAAAGAGGGGGATGATTAAGAAGCGTTTGTTGCGAAACAATCCCCTCGGCGAAAGCCCCTTTCCCCTTGATGAAAGCCCCTTATTATTGCCCATAGTTTTCCAGAATTGCCTTTACTATCCGTTCGGAGGCGTGCCCGTCGCCGTACGGGTTCACGGCCCTGGCCATCCGTTCGTACTCGCCCCCATCGTTGAGTAACGTCTCGATTTCACGGATTATATCTTCTTCGCGTTTGCCTATTAACTTGACCGTCCCCGCGTCGATTGCTTCGGTCCGTTCGGTGACGTTTCTTATTACCAGTACCGGTTTGCCGAGGGACGGCGCCTCCTCCTGAATCCCGCCGGAGTCGGTAACGATAACGTACGCCGCGTCCATCAAACGGACGAAATCGTGGTAACCGGCAGGCGGAATCAGATGGACTCTACAGAGGCCGCCCAGTATACGTTCGGCGGTCGCTTTGACGTTGGGGTTCGGGTGGACCGGGTAGACCACGTGTACGTCGCCGTTTCGTTCAACCAGCTCCCGTACGGCGCGACAAATCCCCTCGAGTTCCGGACCGAAGGACTCGCGGCGGTGGGCCGTCATCAGGACCAGGCGTTCGCCGTCGCCCGAAACCGGTAAGTAATCGGGTGCGCCCGGCGTGAGTCGGTCCCTGATTTTGAGTAGGGTATCTATCGACGTATTCCCGGTGACGTAGATTCGGTCGTCGGGTACCGCTTCGGCGAGCAGGTTCTGCCGGTTGTTCTCGGTCGGCGCGAAGTAGAATCGGGCGAAGACGTCTATCAGGTGTCTGTTCGACTCCTCTGGAAACGGGTCGTAAAAATCGCGGGACCGAAGCCCAGCCTCTACGTGGCCGACGTCCACCTTGTGGTAAAACGCCGCCAGAGCGGCGGCGAAAGCGGTGGTCGTATCTCCCTGGACGAGAAGCACGTCAGTAGGGTTTCCCTCCAGATACGCCGACGTCCGACCGAGCACTTCGTTGGTAACGTACGTCAGGCTTTGGCCTTCTAGCATAATGTCCATGTCGAGGTCCGGGTGTATGCCGAAAGCCGCGAGCATCTGGTCCAGCATCTCTCGGTGCTGGGAGGTGACCACCACCCGGGCCGAGACGCGGTCGGGGTGCTTCCCCAATTCCCAGATGACCGGCGCGAGTTTTATGGCCTCGGGCCTGGTTCCGAATACTACCGCTATGTTTATCAAGCCGTTTTACGCCTGCGGGCGCCGATGCGAGAGACCAGGACCACGATTATCAGTACCGTAATTATACCGGTCACGATAATGACGATTATCCAGAAGACCGGCGGGCCCGTCGTTATCCCGGCCGGTCCGCCGTTTCTTTCCTTCTCTTTGAACGTTTTGAAGTCGGTCGCCTCCGCGGTACCGTCCACGAAGGCCACGTTGCCTTCCAACTGAGCGTACAGCTTCTTGTCTCGTATGTTCTTCGCACCCTTGGACAGGCCGGAACTTCCGCCCGACACTATGAAAATGTACTTGCCCGACTCGAACGGCGAAGCGGCTACTTCGAGAAGAGTACACCGGGCCGCGTAATTCGCCAGGAACGGCGCTTTTTCGTTCGGAACGGGGTTACCGGCGTTGTCGAACGCGACCGGTAGTTTATCGCCGCAGTCTTTGATGAGTTTGTTGTTCTTGGACGTGCCTATCAGGATGAGGTTGTTTTCGCGGACCTTACCCTTGGCGTCGTTCGCTTTGACCACGGGGAGCCGGGCGGTCCGTCCGCCGAGACTGCGCCCCACCTTCTCGGCGAGGGCGGCCAGCACGTCCAGGGTTCCCTGGTCGACGCTGTCCGGGACGACGATGTACCCGTCGAACTCGCGCTTTTCGTCGATGTTCAACCCGGGGAAGTGGCGCAGCAGCGGGTTCCTGGCCGGTTCGTATTCGAACTTGAAGTAGCTGTCGTTGTGGATTACGCCCCAGGCCCGTTCCACGTATTCGTGGGCGCAATCGGGTATGCCTATGTCCAGGTAGAACCGGGCGTCGGTCTTGAAGCTGTCGTAGTCCAACTGGTTCGGCGGGATGGTTACCCTCATGACCGCCCTTTCCGAGTTTTCCCTAGACAGTTCGACCGCTTTCAGAGGGACGTCGTTGAGGACTATCGTAAACGTCGATTGCTGCGGGATGAGGATGCCGGCGTGGCTGTAGATTACGTACAGGAAAGAGCCTTCCAGGAGCCGCCAGTGTTCGGGTACGCTTACGTTGAACGTTATAATCGACCTGTACGTACCGTACGTCGCCATGTCGCCGTAGCCCAGGTCCGACAGCCGTATAATGCCGCGCTCGAACTCCTCTTCGGCAGGGGTCTTTTCGTAAAGCTCTTGTTCGACCAACGCGGTAGGTCCCGACAACTGGCGAGAATACTCCCTGTGGCAGAGGACGCCGGTGACCTTCGAGAGCCCGGCGTCGGTCATGGCCGTTACCAGGAGGGCGGCTTTATCGGGCGAGTACGGGGACGCGAAGACCCCGACGGCACCGGAATCGCCCGACGGTTTGGTCATCCCCGGGAAGTCGCTCGCGAACGGCAGGCGACCGGATTTCCCAATAAGAATTAAGTTGTCGGTCTTCGCTGCCGCCGGCGCCTTGTCCATCGTGTGTATCCGGTAGTCGAATTTGCCCATCGGCGACTGGCTTGTCATGAACGCGATTATCGAGACTGCAGCTTCGATTTCCGAGGCGTCGGGTTTAACCGGGAGGACGAACGACGCCGAACCGGCCTCTTCCACTCGTTCCAGGGCGAAAGGATAGGGGTATTGCGACAGGCCAACGGCACCGGTCGGCATCTTGTACTCCAGGTGGAGTATCGAGTCCCGATGTACGGTGGCCCAGCACGACGGGTTGTCCACGTCGCGGCAGGGCTCGTCGATGGCCCGCAAGTAGAATCGGAGATGAAGCTCGTTATAGTCCCGTTTAATCTTATCGAGGGGTAGCGCGACCCTCAAGGTGGCCCGCGTTTCCGGCATGTCCATCAACCGTTCGGTCTGTATGGGAACGTCGTTCAGGTAGACCGTAATCGTCGAGTCGAGGCGCAGGAGAACAGGCGAATGAGAGAGCTCCAATTGAACGTAGGTGTTCGGCGAAAGCTCCCACGATTCGGGGACATAGAACCAGTGGTAGAAATCGGAAAACACGCCTGATGCCGTGTAGTCCTCTTCCGGGACACCGGGGTCTGTCCCCGTAAAGTAGCGGTTCACCGAGATATATCCGGGCGTCGCTTCGGGTAGAGCGGGTTCGGCGGTCTCTGCGGCTTCTGGCGGCTCGCCTGCGGGGGGAGGCGATTCCTGCCCCAGAGGAACCGCCACCGTCGTAAGTAAGACAGCGAATCCAATAAGTGTACGCATAAGGGTTCTCCTCCTAAACCTGTTTATTAAAACTCTTCGGACCGGGCCGTTTTTTTCCAGGTTACCCCTGGCCGTACGACCCAGTCGAAAGTTGATACTATTACCAGTACCAACCAGAGCTGGCAGTATGTAAAGTACATCACGCAGGTCAACAGGAAATTGGCGATGGTGTTCTCGTTTTTTTCCAGGGTTAGCGTGACCATTATCTCAACGACGAATAGAACGTACGCGGCGAGCCACAGGAAGAGAAATGGGCCCTGGATTTCCATGTAAGCCAGCCCCAGGATGCTCAGAACGAACACGAGGTCCGAAAGGACGACGGCCAACCAGAAGAAACCGTAGACGAGGAGCATGTACAACACGATGCTGGCGACGGCCCGGTTATGAAGCAATACCGCGTGCCGAAGGTGTTTCGCCACCACGTACTGGTTGCCGCGGGCCCACCGGCGTCGCTGCCCGAACCAAACGCGCCACGTCTCCGGCTCCTGCTCCCACGTTACGGCGCCGGGGACGAATTGGACGAAGTAGCCGTGCTGATAAAGCCGTATCGTCAACTCCGTATCTTCGGCGATTGCCCGTTCGTCCCAGCCGCCGCATTCCTCAAGGACGCGCTTCCAAATGAGGAAATTGGTTCCTGGGATTATCGAGACCCTGTGTGTATTCCACCCGCCGGCCTGGGTCATCCACTGGAACGCGATGAATTCGATGTTGATGAACCGGGTAAGGACCGTCGCGAACCGGTTGCGCGTCCTTACCTTACCGACGACGGCGCCCAGCGCGTTGTCTGAAAGCAGGACTGCGACCATGTAGCGTAAAACGTAGGGTTCCGGCGTGTTGTCGGCGTCGTAGACGCCAATGACCTCTCCCGTCGCGAAGCGCAGACCCAGGTTCAGGGCGGCGGATTTACCCCTGCCGCCGCGTTCGGGCGTCGTGTGTATCGGTTTAATCCTGTTGTCTTCCTCGGAGACGCGTTCGATAATAGCGCCCGTCGAGTCCGTGCTGGCGTCGTTGATGACGATGATTTCCAGTTTGTCTCGCGGATAATCCAAAGTCAACAGTGCTCGGAGCGTTCTTTCTATGACGATCTCTTCGTCGTGGGCCGGAACGATTAACGATATCTTCGGGCTTTTGGCGGGCGTCGCGAGCAAAGTCGGCATTTTCCGTTCTTGCCGATTGCCGTACCGAAACCCCTGTATCATCAAGAAGACGTTGTAGAGCAACAGGGCCCAAATGGACAGAAGGGCGAAGATGAAGACCGCGTCGATTTTTATGGGAAAGGGCGTCAAAATCCGTGCTTCTCCTGTCAGCTTCGTCTCGGACGCATCGACCGGGTGACGTAATTCAAAACGAGATATACCAAAAAGCCGCTCACCAAAATGGCGAAAGCCCAGATAAGGGTCAAGACGACGTTGTTCGACGCACGTCCAGGGGTGATGTCGAAGATTTCACCTATCAGGAACCACGACGCTTCCCGTTCGCCCACGAAACGTCTTGTGCTAGGGCTGGCCCACCGTTCGGCTACGTATATCTCTTTAGGGCCTGCCTTGCTGTAATCGGTATAGAAGCCCGTGACCCTTTCGGAGCCGAATCGTTCTTCCCTCGTCTCGAAGTCGTCGGTGAGGTAAAACGTGCGTATGTAATCGCCGCCGGCGTCGATGGTCAACGGCCCCGGCCCGGTCCTGTAAACGGTAGACTCGGCGTTCACTTCGCACGGCATGTTGCGTATATCTGCGAACGCGTAACCGGCCCGCTCAAACCCGTCGACTATCGTCTCGAGGTGCTCGATATCCAGAAACGGATGGAAGAACACCAGAGCCGTCGGGTCTCGGACTATCTTTAACCTCTCCGCCGCTTCGACGGCGGCCTTCGCCGTCTCCTCGTAGTCGCCGTATACGTAACCGCAGTTCCCCGTAATCGTCGTTCGGCCGAAGCGGTCGTTCCAGATTACGTAAGGCGCTTCCATAGTGCTCATACACGTGCGGTCGGAGAGCTGGAGGGCCTCCACGGCGACGGTAAAGTGGAGCGCGGTCGCCAGGTATCCCGCTTCCGAGGACGCGTAGTGGGGCGACTCCCACGCCAGGGGGTAAATACCGTTGGCGAGGCATTCTTCCAGGGATGTAACGATAACGTCGGAGTAAACGTTCACGTCGTCGTCGGCCAGCGGTGCGTCCTTGCTGCCGTCCCAGAACTCGTAACCTTCGCCCGATTTCTCCTCTTCGCTGGCCTGATGGGTATATCCGTGGAGGATAGGTATGCCGCCGCGCTCCTGCATGTAGCGGATAGTCTCACCGAATTCGGATACCTCGCTGATATAAACCCGCCTGTCGTTTACGGGGTCCGTGTACGCCGGGATTATGCCGACCATGTACGGGATTTTTCGTTCGTATAGAAAGTCGGCCACGCGGCGGAGTTTGTCGACGTCGTACGTCGGGTTAACGTCCTCCAACCTGAGGTACGCAAAGGTTTCGGGCGGGTGGTCCTCGTCCATGATGTCGTGGAGCAGTTCGGCGAAAATGAGGCCCTCGAACTCGAAGAAAGTCATCTTGTTGACGGCCCAAAAATTACTCCGGCGCATGATTATAGGGATACGGGCGTCGCCGTCGGTGGCGGCGGCTTCCACCGTCCAGGTCTCGTCGGCTTTTATAAATGGCGTCTTGAATAGCTCGCAGGGATAGGTTTCGCCCCTGAATTCGATGTTGACCAGGTAGTCGTACGTACCCGAAACCTCATAACCCGACGACTTCCATTTACGCGCGACTCCGCCCAGGCCTTTGCCCATCCAACAGACGGTCCGGTCGGTACTCGTAATGTCTTTTAATAAAGGTTTAGGGACCGCCGTGTCGCCGGCTTTTATATAAAAGACCGTGTCGTATTCTCCTATATTGCCCTTCCTATAACGTTTATCGGGGAGCTGTGTACATTCGGTATGGAAGTGGCCGAGCAGGTTTTCCAGCGCGTTCGGCAGGTCCGCTACGGCTCCGTCCTCCACCCGTTGGTCGTATAATATGAGGACCTCTTTAAGCGGATAGTCGGACGGTTCTGCGGCCACACCTACAGCCAACAAGAATAAGAAGACTATGATAGATACATTAAACCGCATCGCTCTTTTTGAACGGTTTTTCCTGGCTCGATATCAGGTGTCTGTAACCTTCCAGGCGGCTCTCCGCCAGGGTTAGCAAGGCGCTTTCGGTAGTTGCGTCTTCCGGGTACGCGACGACGCCTACCTCCAACCGTACTTCGATCGTCTGACGCACGCCGTCGACGATGTAGTCTATCGGGACCATCTTCTCCTTCAGCCTGTCTATGAGAACCGAAAGGGTACTCGGCGGTTGCGGCGCGATGACCGCTATAACGTCCTCGTCGAACCGGGCTTTCCGGTCGGTCGCGCGCGTGTTCTCCAGAATGATATCGGCCACGCGTTTCAAGAGCGTGTCCACGGCTTCTTGGCCGTAAATGGACCCCAGTTCGCGGGAAAACGATAACCGGATGAGTATTATCGTGATTTCGTTTTTATACCTTTTGGCGCGGGTTATTTCGTCGCGCAAGTCCAGGAAGAACCGGCGCCTGTTATAAAAGCCCGTAACGTCGTCGTGTTGGACCAACGAATCGTGGTCGGCGATCATGTCCTCCAGGCGCTTTTCGGCGCCGTCTATCATACGTTTGAAGTAACCGGTCGTTACGCCCATTATGGGGTATAGGACGAGCCAGATGACCTGGTAATACGAAAAAACCAATATTTCCTGGAAGCTGACCCCGAACACGACCGAAGCCGCGTGGGCGAAGACCGCGACGACCGAGACGATAATTCCGACCAGCGTTCCGCCGAAGAGCCCGGCGGTCGCAGCGAGCATCAGAAGCGTGTACGGCCAGGCGGAGAGGTTGTTGTAAAGCGTAAAGACGACGAGTGCCACGTACACGAGAATGTACGCGCAAAAAACCAATAACCGAGTTCTCAAGCTGAAATGGGTCATCGAACCGTTAGATGTTTAAAATTACCGTCCAGTTCCCCTTGATGTTCAGTTCCCTGCGTACCCTGAAACCCTTCTCGTATCGGGGCGCTCTGACGGTGCCCATATAGATTTCCAAACGGTTTTCCGCCAGTTCGACGAGCGCCGTTTCGGAAGTGGCGTCTTCGGGGTACGAGGCCATGCTCGTTTCCAGACGGGTGTCCGCCGTGTAACGGGTCTCGTCGACGATGTACTCGATGGGGACCATGCATTCTTTCAATCGACGAATCAGTACCGGCAAAGTTTCGGGCGGTTGGGGTATGATGAGCGCGATTATCTCGTCGTCGTACCGGGCTTTTTTATCGGTCACACGTGTATTTTCCCGGATTACTTCGGCCACCCTCTTAAGCAGCGCCTTTTCCACGTCTTCGGTTATGACTGCCCCTTGTTCGCGCGAAAACGAGGGGCGTATAAAAACTACGGTAACTTCGTTGCCGAAGCGCTTCCCCCGCGCCATTTCGTCGCGGAGGTCGAGGAAAAAACGCTTCCTGTTATAGAACCCGGTTACTTCGTCGTGTTCCACCAGCGCGTCCCGGTCGGCCAATAACTCGGCCAGATAGTCCTCCGCGCCGCTTATCACGCGTTTAACGTAACCCGTAATGACCGCCACCGAAGGATATAAGACCAACCAGATTAACTGGTAGTACGAAAAGACCGAGAACTTTTGCAGGCTCATTTCGTACACGACCGACGACGCGTGCAGGAATATGACCGCGACCGATACTAGAACGGCGGCTAACAAGCCACCGAAAAGGCCGGCCGACGCCGTCAACATTAGGAGCGTGTAGGGCCAAATCGAGAATTGATTGTACAGGGCGATAACGGTGAGCGCCACGTACATCAGAATGAACGTGGAGAAGATTATTAAACGGGTCCTTAAACTGAAACGGTCCATCCGCTCTTTCCCCGGGAGACTGCTTGCTTTTACGACCCGAAACCAGCGAGAGCTAGAACGGGGTTATCACAAATTCGGCAAAAATACTTTCGATGTCGTATCCGAGGCTGTCGAAGGAGATGGAACCGTATGTTGCGAAAGACAACCGGCTGCCTATTTTATAATAGGCGTTGGTCGTCGCTATTCCGGTAAATACGTTATCGGTATCGTATCCCATCTCCCCCTTCAAAACCCAGAACCCGTTCGAATCTTCGTACAGATTCTTACTTACGCCGCCGCGGACCCTTATGAGCCCCAGACCTTCGTCGCCCTCTTCCCATTCTATGCGGCGGAAATAGTCGTTGTAACGTTTTATGTAGAACGCATCTAAACCCAGGTTGAGGTAAACGCGCGCGTTATACCACATCAAGTACGCCGTATTGAAGTTAAAAGCGTTGCTGAAGTTGTCCTCGTTCCAATAGGTCGCCAGTTCGTCGTAGAAATCGAAAGTCCAATCGTCGCCGTACTCTTGATACAAACTGAATATCCACGTAAGGTTGGGGTTATAGTCCAACTTGAACTGGTACTCAACCCCGGCGGTCACATAGCCGTCCTTCCATAACGGAGACGCGAACGTAAACCTTATCAGTTTACGGAGTCTATCGCGGGAATCGTCCCTTACGCCGAACCCGAACGTAACGTCGAATTTTTCGAGTAGGTTGACGCCTCCGCCGAAGAAATGGCCATACGCCGTATAACTGTAGTCGGCTTTATGTTCCCTGTAAAAATCGAAGTCGTACACGAAAAACGGCGGCGAGACCGGTTTCGTGTCGCCCTCGTCTCCGGCGGTTTCGACGTATTCATCGTCGACTTCGCCTTCTGTATCGACTTCGTCAGGCGCCACGGCGGCTTCGGTTTCCTCAACCGCGTAATCGTCGCCTTCGTACTCGTCCGGGGCACCGGTGTCGTCGGTACCGAAGGTCGATTCGTCCTCGGCGTAACCCGGTTCGTCGGCAAAAACCGCACCGGACGTTAACCAGGGCATTACGAGTAACGAAAGCAGGACGTTTACGCCAATTCGTATACGTTTATAAACGCGTACTTCCGTAATTACCTCTATGAGACCAAAAACCGTTATGAAATTTAAGCACTGTTCGCCTATTAAATCAACTAAAAAAGGGGTCGCCTGGCCAGGCCGGGTCACGGTCTCTTTGCCGTGTTTTATTTAGGATTGAAATATGACTTGAAAAGCGGCCCGAAATATGCTAAAAAGGCCGCTGCCCTGCCTTTGAGAGGGAGAATAAACGTGGTATATGTACGTAAGGCTCTGATATGAAAAAGGATATTCACCCAAAATACGTCGAAACGGTCATCCGGTGCGCTTGCGGCAACGAAATAACCACCAAGTCAACGGTGGAGAACATATCCGTCGAGATATGCGCGAGCTGCCATCCGTTCTACACGGGCAAACAGAAGCTCGTGGATACCGCCGGCCGCGTGGAGCGGTTCAGGCGTCGTTACGGCCTGGGAGAAGACGAGGGTACGGCCAAGGCCATCGACCAGGCGGAGAAACGCCGCCGTGAAAAAGAAGAGAAGGAAAAGACGAAAGCCGAAGCGGTCGCCGAACGTAAACGCGAAAAAATCGAGACGCCGCCGGCGAAACCGGCTGTACCTGAAGAAACCGTAAAGGCGGAGGAACCGGCCCTCGAAGCCGAGCCGGTTAAAGAACCGACTCCGGAAGAAAAGCCCGAACCGGTCGAAGCGGAAGCGGCGGCAGAACCTGCGTCCGTAGAAGAAAAACCCGCGCCCGCGAAAAAACGCAAGCCAAAACCGAAGAAGCGGCCGCCAAAAAAGAAAGAACCGGAAGAAAAGGCCGAAGCGAAGCCCAAGGGGGAGCCGGCGACGGAGAGAGAAACCGCAGAAAAAGCGGAAGCCGAACCCTTGAAGGAAGAAAAGGCCCAGGTTAAACCGGAGGAAGAGCCTGCGAAGAAGGAAGAGGCCGGGGGAAAGGGCGTAAAGAAAGAAAAAACCGAAAAGAAGAAAGCTGAAACCCGGCCGAAGAAGAAGACTGAAAAAGCGAAGACGGCGAAGAAAACCGAGGCCAAACGTAAGAAGACTCCCGCTAAGAAAACGGGGAAAAGCAAGGCGAAGAAGCCAAAGGCAAAAGATAAATCGAAGGAATAGCCCCGTTTTATCGAACGATAAACCCGCGCCTGGGCGCGGGTTTTTTTACGAGTGTGGGTAACGTACAGGGTTCATATATCGCGCTGGATACGTTCTTTTCCCTTGGCGCGGACGTGCTCGACGATGTCCTTGGCCCAATCGCTCATTCCGATGCCGAAAGCGATGGCTATCGCGAGCATGCCGGCGCCGAAGATGGTGGAGAAGACTATTATGAGGAACGTGGTCGCGATACCGAGCTTCTCCAGGGCCATCACGATGCCGACCGTCAGGATAGCGAACTTGACCGACTGACCCACGAGCGCGGCGTTCAAACCGGCGACGCGGCTGGCCCTGACCCGCGCGAGGCCGCTCAGTATCACGGCCATGTAATAGGCGATGCCGACGATAATAAGAGCGAGGACGATACGCGGTAAATACGCGAAGACCGAATCGAACGCTTTGATGACGATATCCCACCCCAGAATGCCCGCGCAAAAGTCCGCGAAGAGGAAGATGACCAACCACCAGACGACACGGCCGACCAACGACGCTATCGAGAATTTTATGTCGCCTTCGCTGAGGAAACCGAGGCCTACGCGTTCGAACATCCTTTCGGTCCGGGACATGAGTACGATGCGGTGAACGACCGCCGCCGCGATTTTTGCGACTACGATGCCCACTGCGAATACGAGGGCCGCCACGAGTATGAGCGGAAGATACGCGAAGAAGTCCTGGGCTGACCGGGTCAGCGGTTCGGTGACCAGCGTCGTAATCAGTTCGCCGAAGTCGACCATTACTGCCTCTCCAGGCCGGAAAGGATTTTTTCGATGCGCCCGCGCTTAACCGGTAGGAATTTTTTAATCGTGATTACCATATTTTCGACGCGCTCCGATATCTCGTCCGGCGCCGATTTGAACAATAATTGCTCCCACGCTCCGCCTTTACTGGCGCCCATGATAACCAGGTCGCCGCGTTCTATTTCGTCGTAGATGGCTTCGACGACGGGACCGTCGGTTATTATCGTCTCGCGTTCGATGGGCGGTCTGCACTCGATTTCGCCGCAGATATCGTCCAGTATATTCGTGGACGCCATAGCCGAGAAAGCGCCGCCGGCCTCGCTCACCACGTTGAAGACGTTTGTGCCCACTTCGTACTTTTCGGCCAGCGCCGGTGCGAGCTCGGCCGCGAGGCGCGAGTTTTCGCTCCCGGAGACCGGTACGAGTATACGTTTAAGGTTCGACGTATCGCCTACTTTTACAACCGCCACGTCGCAGGGCGCGCCCTTCAACACCGCGTCAATGACCGTCGCGAGCATCGCCTGGGCCATGTTCTGCTTCGATTGGCGCCCCATAACGATAAAGTTGCAGTCTTCTTCCTGGGCCGTCTCGAGAATGCCGTAGCTCAGCCGGTGCGACACTTTGATTATCCGGCGGACGTCCGTAACGCCTTCGCGTTTGGCCAACTTCTCGGCCATGTTGAGGACCGGGCGACGCTCCGACGCCAGGGTCTTCCCCTTCGCCAGGTCGACGTGGTGCGGTACTTCGATTACGGACAGGACGATGATGTCGCCGTCGAACTTCCTGGCGATGGCGGTCGCGACGGTCATCAGCGATTTCACGTGCTCCGGATTGGCCAGACAGACCAGAATCCTATATTCTTTCCTCGACTGTTCGGCCATCAAGCGGCGTACGACCTTTTCCCGTTCGAGAATCCGTTTGGCGCCTTTGGAGTAGGCGAAGTAGACCATCGCGCCAACGGCGAGGTACGAAATGCCGAGCAGATAAGTCGTCCATTCCATGAACGCCATCATCGCCAGGTTGAATACGATACCGAGCACTGGGATGACGGGGTGGAACGGGAGCTTAAACGGTCGCTTGAGTTTGGGCTGGCGTCTGCGCAGCATTATTACCGACAGGTTCACGATGACGAGCGAGAATAGCAGACAGAAGTTCGTCAGGTGAGCGACGAACTTAACTTCGCCCATGACGGCGAATACGATCGCAATGCCCGCCGTAACTAGGATGGCGAAGTGAGGTGTCCTGAACCGCGCGTTGATATTCGAGAGGATACCTGGCATGAAGCCGTCGCGGGAGACGGCGTAAGTTGCGCGGCTGGCCGTGAGGACCGTCGCGTTGAGAGCCGATACCGTCGACATTACGCCGGCGATGAGCACGAACACCAAACCGTATTCTTTCAATACTTTCCCGGCGATGACGGCCAAAGGTGCGCTGGCCGAACCGAGGGTTTCCAGGTCGATAATCCCGACGCTGACCAGAACGACGAGCACGTATATGACCGTCGGTATGGTGAGGGACAATAGTATCGCCCGGGGGACGTTCTTCTCCGGGTTTTTTATCTCTTCCGAGGCTTGCGAAACCTGCTCGAACCCGAAGAACGAAATGTAGATGAGTGACGTCGTGGCGATTACGGTAACGTAACCGTAAGGAAAGAATAGCTCTACCGAACCGATGCGGTCCCAATCGATGAAGGGGAAGCACATTATTATGAACGCGATCAGTATCCCGACTTTACCAAGCGTGAAGAACGTTTGGACGCGGCCGCTCTCTTTGGTCCCGATGATATTGACGCCGATTAGAACGACGATTATACCGGCGGCCAAGACCGCGTAATTAAATCGGTAGGGCAAACCCAAACTGAGGAGTGGGCCGAAGTGCTCGGCGAAACCTATCGCGTAAAGGGCGCAGGATACTATCATCCCGAAGATGAGGGCCCAGCCGGTGATGAAGGCGGTAATGCCGCCGATACCCTCGTGAACGTACGTATATCCGCCGCCGGCGATGGGTATCGACGAGCTTAACTCGCAGTAACTCAACGCCGTGAAGAGGGTCATAAAGCCCGTCAGGAGGTAGGAGATGGTGGCGGCCGGGCCGGCCATACCGGCGGCTAGGCCGGAGAGAATGAATATCCCGGCGCCGATCATCGCGCCGACGCCGAGCATAGTGGCCGACGTAAGGCCCAGGGCTCGGCTGAGCTTTACTTCTTCCCGTATGCTGACGTCGTTATTTTTCTCTTTGGGCATTTTAAGGTAAGCAGCGGGCACGTTTACACGTAACCCGCCCGGAAGGTGGTGCATAAGGAATTTAGCATTTCGGCGGCGGGAAGGCAAGGGAAAACGGGGAGACGGTAGATATACGCGGTATTGCCCTGATTAAACCAACAGTTTAAAACGGCGCCCCGCAGGGCGCCGCTTTTCCGAAAGGAGTACGTGGTGTATTTAATACGTCCGTTTAGTCTTCCAACTCCGCCGTTATCCGTTCTTCGGTGAACTTTATGACCCTGATGTGAGGGTTCGCGAAATTATCGATCGAGACGCCTATGTCTTCGGCGCGACCGACGTAAATAACCGTAAACTCGGCTTCGTTACCGGTAAAAGACCTGTCGTTTATGCCGACTACGCCGGGCGTAGTCTCGATTGTGCGCGATAGTTGGTCGAAAGTCGAAAAATCAGGTACGCCTATTATCTCGACGATTATGTCTTTCTCCGCGTTCGGGTTCAGTTCCGCCAATGTGCCGGCGAAGTGCGCTGCCAATACGTCCCCCGCCTCCGCCAACGCATCTCGGGCGGCCCGGGACGGGTCCGTCCCGAAGCCGATTATCTCGCCCGGCACCGACTGCCGCTCGGCGATTACCTTTCCTGTGTTCGTATCAATTGCCTTCAGATCGAAGCTCGCGACGGCCTTCTTCAGCCCGGCCAGCGGGTTCGTACCGTCCACGTACGGGATATCCTCGGGCACCTCGCCGGCGTCCTCTACGGCGATGGTGCCGTAGACCAGCACCTGGGCCAGGAACCGGCGCCCCAGCTCCCGGGCCTCGTCCTCGGACAGGGCCGACGCCTCGTCCAGCTTCGCGGCCGCGTCGGAGCCAGCGAGATAGGTGGGGTCGAGACACTTATGTCCGGCCTCGACCAACGCCATACGGACCAGGCCTTCGACGGCCGCCTCGTCCGTCGGTTTCCCGTTGTAGGTCTCCACGGTCCGGACGACGACGGACTTTTTCAATTTGTCCAGTTCGGCGGCCACGTCCCGTTCGCGCACGTCGCAGGATATCTTGACCAGGTAGAAATCGCCGGACCGCCCTTCCTCGAGGATGGTCTCGTTGGAGATGAAGCCGTCGGCCCGGGCCAGGACTGTGTCCTGGACCAGGAGCGCGCTTTCGACCCGGACTCGGGAGTTCACCATAACGCCCAGGACCTTTTCGACGGCGGTCTTCCGCGCGTCGGCGAGCGCCGCCGACCGGGCCGCGACGACGTCGTCCACGACCGGGGCTTTACCCGTTACGGTTATCGGGGTTGCCCCGGCGGTCACGCCGTATAAGGTGGCACAATATATCAGAAACAAACGCGTTATCTTCATATCGTAGCCTTGCTATTTAGGGGCGCACGTCGCGTAGTACTTACCCCAGTCGACTTGCACGAGCTGCAATGCGTTCCCGTCGGGGTCGGCCCGTCCGCTATCTCAATGCCTGCGTTACGTAGTTCCTTAACGGCCGCATCGACGTCGTCTACCAGAAAACCTATACACGGTTCGCCTTTCCGCGGCGGCTCCCGGTCGCCCCAGGTACGCAGCCCCAGCTCTATGCCGCCGCAGTCGAAACCGGCGTAGTCGCCGAATTGGAATTTCACCGTTAAGCCGAGTACGTTTTCGTAGAAATCGACGGCCTTACCCAGATCCGATACGGCGAGGGTAACGTCCCAAATACGCTTTATCACCATCGTGCCCCCCGTTTGTACTTTATAAGGCCGTTACTTCCAGGTCCTTAATGTCTACTATACAGTCGTCGAAGACGGCGAGGAAGAACCCGCCGCTGTCGGCCTCGTCGAGGTCGAGGTCCAGGCGCGTTCCGCCGAAGGCGAGTTTTGCCTGGTCGCCCTCCAGCTTCAATTTTACGCTGTACCAGATATCTTCGTCAAGCTCGTTGTAAGCGTAGTTGGCGTTTGGATTAAAGTCATAATCGTCATAATCGTCGTGGTACGCCCAGTAGTACGGCCAGTACGCTATGCTCAATGCGCTCGCGACGACGGCCGCTGCCAGCGTGTCGCCCGGGTCCGGTTCACCTGTTGTTTCGGGCGACAGGGACTTCGGGTAGCCGTGGTAGTACGCGTCCTTCTCGTAGACAGCCGGGCCCAGCTCGTGGAGTTGGAGCGATGGGAACCGGTCGCCGGTTATCGCGAGCGCGAGTACCGCGGCGTCCTCGTCTGTCCTGGCGTAAACGCCGAATGAGCCGCCGCGCCGGTACCGCATGTCGAAGCTGACCTCGTAGTCGGCCAGGTTCTCATCACGCAAGTATATCCCGGCGCGCATCTCTTCTCCGTCTCCGTCTCCATCGCCCAGCGTTAGGATACGGTCTTTGCTGTTGATGGAATAAACGCCGGAACCGACGACCTCCATCCCGCCCAGGTCCGGTACGGTGAAATCGTTTGCGTATATAATATCGCCGGCTGCAACCGGAAGGCCCGTCGTAGTAACCATCGTACTCCGCCCGCCGCAAGCCGTCACGAGGGCGTCGACCATCTCGTCGAAGTCGTCCAGGCTCGACCCGGATGCCTGGCCGGCACGAACCGTCTCCGACGTCGCGACGTCCACAAACCGGACGTTAATCGTGTACTTCTCGCCGAGCCGCACGATACTCCCGACGGCCACGTAGTCGGCGTCGAGTAGTTTACCCACGCGGGACGCCGACCCGGCGTCGGTCATGTCCGACGCGCTCAGCTTCTGTTCCCGGAGTACCTTCTCGAGCTGGCCGCGCTCGATGACGGAGTAGGCGCCGCCGGCCGCCAGTGCGGTACGGAAGTTTTCGGCCACGGCGGCGCCCAGGTCCTGGTTAGTCAGGTCCGCGAAGTCCACGACGGCCACGTGGGCCCGGCCGTCACTAACGGCCACTGGGACGTTCTCGCTTAACGGGAAACTCGGCGTCGATAAAACGACCGCGAGTAGGGACGCCATCAATAGTACGCGCATAACGTTACCCCTTTCTTCGTATGTGAGAAGGTTACGTTACCGCGTCATGATGACGACGCGTCCTTCGCTCAGGTGGTTGTATTGCTCTTCCAGCCCGAACAACTGGTCTACGACGACGCCCGGCAGCACCAGGTCAGCGGCGAACGCGCCCATCGTCTTGAGCGCCTTGACGACGAACGGGCTGTCGCCTGCGCCGAGGTTCTTCGCTTCCTCCAGCGACCGGACGTACGTCGATACGCCGTTCATCAGCGTGTACTCAGGGTCCAAGAACTGAGCGCCGTAAACCAATTTCCCATCTTCGGTGACGATGTTCGGGTAAAGCGCCGGGTTCACGTCGAGGCCGCTGGCGTCTATGACTATGCCCGAGTATTCGCCGGGGTAAACGTTTGTTGTCGGGCTGTAAATCTCGACGTCCGGTTCGCCCGACTGGATAAGCCCGCCGACGTTCATCAGGCCGTCGTCGGTGGTGATTAACGCGCCCATCGTTACCGTACACAGGATCGAGTTGTCGGCCAGTTTCTCGTGGGTAACGTTCAGTTCCTTGGCGTTGTTGATGTACCCTTCGCAGGCGACCAGGACCGTGTCGTCGCCGGTTACGCCGTCCTTGATGATGTTGCGGGAGTTGACGTAGACGCCGTAAGCGCGCTCCGTGAGTTTGCGGTATGCCAGCGCACGAGCCGCTTCTTCGGCCAGGATGAGAGCGTGGGCTTCGTTTTGTGCTTTGAGCACGTTTGCCGTGCCCATCGCGGTTACCTCTATGTACATATCGGACCAGTTGGTTACGGTAACCGAGTCCTCGTCGGTCTCGGTCTCGATGAACTTGTTAGCCGCGTCTTCCAGGGCCGTGTCCTCGACGACCCCGAGTACGGTTTCTTTCGCCTCGTCCGTAACCATTTTGTCTATGGCCATGTCCTTCGCGACTTCCCACCACTCGGCGCCGCTGACCGGCACGGCGGCGAGGGCCGCAATTATAAAGACGGCCGAAACTATAGCGCGCATGAGACCTCCCGTTCGATTACCCGATCTTAGTTGAATACCCTTTTGTTAGCGTGTATGTTCGACCGGCGGGCCGTTTCATTAGTTTAAACGTAAAAAAGGCCGAACGGCCCACCTAAATAAGTCCGGGAGGTATAGGTCTATCCCCCGTCCAGACCTTCCGCCAGTACCTCGGCGGTATGCCGTACGTTCGCCGTTTTTCCCGCCGAAGCGAGGCTTGCCCGCAGGTAGTAGATGCACGCCGGGCAGCCGGTCGCGACGGTCCCGGCGCCCGTAGCCGCCAGGTTCGCCGCTTTTTCCGCACCTATCTTCTCGAATAATTCGGGGTGAGTCGCGCCGTAGACGCCGGCGCCGCCGCAGCACCGGTCCGCGTCTTCGGCCTCCAAGTATTCGGCGACTGCCGAAAGCAACTCCCGCGGCTCGTCCCGCACGCCCAACCCCCGGGCGAGGTGACAAGGGTCGTGGTAGGTAACCGTCTCGCCGGTTTTCGACAGTTCGACGCCGTCGGCCCTGCGCATAAACTCGGCGATGTCCACCACGTCGTCGGCGAAGCGCTCGGAACCGGGAACCCGAAGGACCTCCGGGTAGAACTCGGCCAGGGCCGTCCCGCAGGAGCCGCAGTCGACTATTATCGGCCCGCCCGTCCCGAGGGCCGCGACGTTCACCTCGGCCAGGCGCCGCGCCAGGCCCCAATCGCCGTTCACCAGGGCCGGGATTCCGCAGCAGACCCGGTCCCCCGGCAGCTCCACCTGGTAACCGGCTTTCCGCAACAACTTGATGACGGCGAGGCCTATTTCAGGATAGACGAACCGGGACGCGCACCCGGCGAAATAAGTGACCGTTCCTTTTGCCGCCGTCGTTTCCTCTACCGGGACTATCTCGTCCAGAGACCGTTTCGGGACGTGGGGTATAGGCATGGCCGGATTTACGCCTAAAAGCCTTATCAGCGGTCGGAAGGGGCTGAACCGGCCGGCGAGACCCAGCTTCCCGAACAGCCCCAAAAGCCGCAACGCAAAGGCCATCAATCCGGGACGCCCGAGGGTCAGGGCGAAGGCGCGGCCCTTCAGGAACGGTAAGCCCCCCGAACAGTGCCCGTCGGCCCTGGCGGCCAGGACGAGGACGTCACCGGCGACGCCGCTTGGGCATCTTTCGGCACAGGCTTTGCACGCAAGGCAGTAGTCCAGCGACTCTCGGAACGGGCGTCCCCACCGTACGCCGTCCGCCAGGGCCGAGAGCATCGCAACCCGGCCCCGGGGCGAATGGCGCTCGTCGCCCGTGGCACGGAACGCCGGGCAGACCTCCCGGCAGAGGCCGCAGCGAAGACACCGCTCGAGGTCGGGTTTGAGGGCTTCCAGCTCCGTAGCGACGGACATAATAGACGGCGTTTCTAAAATTAACGAGTGTCGCCGGACAGAATACACCATCAAGTCGGTTTACTCAAGGGGATTGCCCTGCTATAATCTCTGTCGAACCCCCGGAAAGGAAGCACGTCATGTATAAGCGAACCGTTCTCGTTATGGCTACGTTACCGGCCGTCGTCGCGTCGGCCTCGTCTGACGACGGACGCCCGATTGGTTCCGGCCGCGTGGAGTTGTCGATAGGCGCGGGCGTGACCCACTTCAACGGAGACCACCCGCGCCTCGGGTTCGCCGGCACCGGCGCCCAGGTCTACGGCAGCTTTGCGTACCTGCCGGTCCCGTACGTGGCGCCGTACGTTTACGGGATGACCACGTTCGGTAAAGCCGATACTCAACGCTGGGAGCAAGACGGCTACCCCGAACCGGCGTACTACATCGGGTTTTCGACATGGCAATTAGGCGGAGGCGTCCGGGTTCGCTACGGGATTTTCGGCGACCGGGTCTGGCCGTACGGCGGTGGTGGTGCCGCGCTCGTCTGGTTCGCACGGGACGCCATGACCTGGTATGAGTTCGTAATGGATTCGTGGGGCGGCCGTTCCGTCGGCTACTTCGCCGAGGGCGGGTTCGACTTGTACGTCCGGGGCGACGGCTTCGCCGCGATAAGCATCGGATACCGTTACCTACACCTGCCCGCTTCCTACGACCCGGCGCCCCCCGGCGGAACCGCCGACTTCACCGCGAGGGGTTCGTTCTACTCGGCCTGTCTGAGGTTGTACTTTATGTGATTCTACGGTCTTTAAGGTGCCCGCACCTATCTTGAAGGTGGCCCGCACCTATCTTGAAGGTGGCCCACACCTGTTTTTAAGGTGGCCGCACCTGAAGGTACGGCCCTACACATTATCGAACGCCGACTTCGGTCGGCGCGTTAGGAGAGTATCGGATACCGCCCGTTTTATCGGGCGGTGTTTAATTTGCCGTAGGTAACGAACCACGATATTAGTCGGCGTTAATCCTATGGATACGTTAAAAAAACGTTCCGGCTCCGGCGAAGTACCCTTTCCAATATCTTTCATCTAACGACTCGATAACGACGCCGGCTGTTGTGCCTGCTTGGATAAAGTTCCTATCACGGAGGTATATCCCGACGTGGTTAACTGTCGAGCTATCGATTTTGAAGAATACCAAGTCCCCGGGCTGTAATTCGGATTCCGATACTGTTTCACTACTGTTATATTGACCGGAGGCCGTTCTCGGTACTGTCATCCCGCACTGAGAGAAAACGTAATACACGAAACCGGAACAATCGAAACCGGTGGTTGGTGATGTCCCGCCGTAGCGATACGGCGTGTGTTCTAAAGCTAAAGCGGTTTTAACTATATCCTCTCTACTGGCGCTATTCGCTAATGTAGGTATTATAAAACCCAGTGCTATAAAAACCGCTGTGGCGAAACCTGCGATTCTCCCGCTGGAGAAATTAATTGTCTGCCGACCCCGTTGCATTTTAAGCATATTTACCCCTTTCACGTTACCGGTTGCACCCACCTACTGCTAGTATTCCTACTTCGAACCCATAAAAACGCCACCAATCTTCACCGGCTCTATAATTCGCGTACTTCGCTTGAACAGAAATCCCAAACGGTGTGTCGGGAGTCTTAGAAATCCAGTAATCCATCCCTAATCCCGGAGCTGCATAAAAACTACAAGTATCATCGTAACCACCAAGTACATTATACCCCAACGCCGTACCGCCGTGGAAGAATAACTTCCCCTTATCGTCTACCGGGATGTAAAGCCTTGGTTCTATGTAGAAAGGCATTATTATATCCGAACTGTCGGAAGCCGTTTCGAGCCTAAACACAGTTACCCCGAATCCAACGCCTGGCAATATATTTACGCCGCGGGCTATACGCGCCGCGACCACGAACGAATAACCGTTTCCCGTTTTATCCTCGGCCGGCGCGAAATAACCTACGCCGATATCGGCCCAAGGTAAAGATACGGTCGGATTAAGTAAAACCGCTATTATGATAACTATTGCTTTCTTCATTGCCTTAATCCCTCCTTTAGCCGCGGAGTTTCCCGCGTAGACATCCCTGTTTGTTTCAACCGAAATAGTAAATGTAGGCTTAATTACATTATTATTTTACCACGATCTAAAACTCTTGTCTAGTCTAAATTATAGTAAAACTCCACTCTATCCACTAGGATTGAATTTAACTACTTGAGTATTAAGTATTTTAAGATAGGGTTTATCCAGGTTTTTTAGGTACGTTTCTATGGTTATATTTCCATACGAATTATACGCATCCGGTAAAAGTTAATGAACCCGGCGACCGCGGGCGATTTGGTGTTGCAAAGTTGGCAGGTGGGCATCGGGGTAAATGTAGCATATCCTATAGGGAAAAGAAGAAGCGGGGCAATCCGCCCGTAGTTACCGGCCCGACCGCCAGGCGGCGTTCGTGGGGTCCGATAACGCGACCTGGTAAGCTGAACTTCGGCCTTATAGCGCGTTAAGAACTAGGTTGTCAGCCCGAAGTATGGTAAGGTGTAAATCAGAAAGGGGAACGTTATGGCGGCTAAAGCCCATGAAAGCGGGACCGCCGGCGCGCTATATTTCGTCGGTTTTATCGGCGCGGTGGTCTATTACATCGTACACGCCCCGTCGTTCTGGTGGGGCGTACTCGGGTTCTTGAAGGCCATAGTCTGGCCGGCGTTTTTGGTTTACGAATCGATGAAGTTCCTCGGGATGTAACGCCGGCGGGGCGTCGACCGCGTACGGAAATAATTAACTGAAGCGCTTAACTATCGTCGAAAAACGTGCCGTAAAACGGGACGCTCCGGCGTTTGCTTAACACATCGCAACGGGGGCTTCGGGTTTTTTATGGTTTTTACGTTGACAACGGCGATTGAGGGTGTTATTATCTATAGATTAAGCGATCTTATTTAACGTTAAACCCTATAAGGGGAGGCGCCGTGAACAATAAGAAGTTAACGATACTTGTAATCTTGGCCGCTGTTTTAAGCGTTATCGTAATAGCCTGCTGCGGCGACCTGAGCGGCGGCGGAGAAGAACCCGCGCCTGTCGCACCGGCAGAGCCCGCTGAACCCGCCGCACCGGCTCCGGCGCCGGTGCCGGAGGCACCGGCAGGCGGCGTCACGCTGGACAACTTCACCAAGATACAGACCGGTATGACGTACGCGGAAGTTTGCGAGATTTTCGGTTCCCCCGGCGAAATGATGATGCAAACGGAGATTCTGGGTACGACGTCCGAAACCTATTCGTGGGACGCCAGCAGCGGATTCGGCAATTGCACTATAACGTTTACGAACGGGAAAGTCCAGAGTAAGGCCCAATTCGGGCTCGAATAGCCTCGGTACGTAGAAGCCGAACGCCCCGAGTGGGGCGTTTTTTGTGCCGTAAAAAGGCAGGAGTTCAATCCCATCGGGGCGTTTATGGCGCTTGATAACGGATTAAAACGTGCACTGGTTAAAAATCCCTTGACTCTCCCCTTGCGGGAGGGTTTATAGTACGGGGGCAAGCTTGCAGAAGAAGATAAGCGCAGGAGTTTAACGTGTTCAAAATCGGAGATTTTTCGCGCCTCAGCAAGGTCTCGGTACGGGCGCTACGCCACTACGACCAACTCGGGCTCCTGGCGCCGGCGGACGTAGACCGTTGGACGGGATACCGCTATTACTCGGCGTCCCAGCTCCCCCGGCTCAACCGCATCGTCGCCCTCAAGGAGATGGGCTTTTCGCTGGACGAGGTGGCGGTATTGCTCGACGACGACCTGACCGTCGAGGAGATGCGGGGGATGCTCAAGGCGAAGCGCGCCGAGCTGGACGGGCGGCTCCGGGACGAACGTGAGCGCCTGGCCCGGGTCGAGGCCCGGCTGAGGCTAATCGAACAGGAGGGCAAGGACATGTCAGGACACGACGTAGTGATAAAGAAGACGGAGACGGTGCGCGCGGCGACGCTGCGGGACATCATACCGTCATACCCGGAGCAGGGACACCTCTGGGAGGAGCTGATGTCCCACCTCAAGGGCCACGACGCGAAGTACGCGGGGACCTGCTTCACGATGTACCACGACGAGTGCTACAAGGAGAGCGACGTTGACGCAGAGGTAGGTCAGCCTGTCGCGGGCGACGTCCCGGGGACGGACCGCATAAAGATGCGCGACGTCCCCGGCGCCGAGCAGATGGCGTGCCTTATCCACAAGGGTCCGTACAACGGCCTGAACGCGGCATATCAGGTACTGACGAAGTGGATCGACGAGAACGGGTATCGCGTTGTCGGGCCGGACCGGGAAGTTTACTTGCAGGGCTGCGCCACCACCGACGACGAGAACGAGTACGTGACCGAGATACAGTTCCCGGTGGAAAAAGCGTAACCACGGGAGTTCGAAACAGCCGTTTTTCCTTAGCGCCGTTATAATCGCGCGCCATAATGACCGCAGTTTACGTCAAATAGCGTCATTATGGCGCGTATTCGCGCATGTATAGGAATCCGTAAATGACCTAACTACTTGATAATAAAGTAATTAAGGCTGTGGCACACTCTTTGCGGTTAATTGTGTAACCGTAGAAAACGCCAAGAGTTTTTCTGATAGATTTACGTGTTTCCGGAGGGTCTAAGAAAGGAGAAGGTGCTGAAGATGGCCGGAAAAAAACCGAAGGTGCATCCGCTCGGCGACCGCGTACTCGTCAAACGGTTCGAGGAGGAAGAGGTCGTCAAGGGCGGGATAATCATCCCCGACACGGCCCAGGAGAAACCCCAGAAGGGCGAAGTAGTGGCCGTGGGCAAGGGGCGCTTGAACGACGACGGGGAGGCAATACCTCTCGAGGTCAAGGAAGGCGACAAGGTCCTGTTCGGAAAATACGCCGGGAACGAAGTCACGATTGACGACGTCGAGTACATGATTATGCGCGAAGACGACATCCTGGCGATAATCGAGGAATAATAAATAACGTCGTAAAACGAACTCTACGGAGGATAGGGATATATGGCGAAACAGTTGGAATTCGGAAGCGAGGCCCGGAACGCTATCCAGCGGGGCGTAGCCCAACTGGCCAAGGCCGTCAAGGTTACGCTCGGGCCCAAGGGGCGGAATGCGGTCCTCGACCGCAAGTTCGGGAGCCCCACCATTACTAAGGACGGCGTAACCGTCGCGAAGGAAATCGAGCTCAAAGACCCGTACGAAAACATGGGCGCCCAGATGGTCCGCGAGGTCGCGTCCAAGACCAGCGACGAGGCGGGAGACGGTACCACCACCGCGACGGTTCTGGCCGAGGCGATATACAACGAGGGCCTCAAGCTTATAGCCGCCGGGGCGAACCCGATGGCGATAAAGCGCGGTATCGACAAGGCCGTCGAGAAGGTCGTCGAAATCATCAGCGGTATGAGCGACGAGGTTACCGAATCATCTGAAATAGCGTCGGTCGGCACCATCTCGGCCAACAACGACGCGTCGATAGGTAACTTGATCGCCGAGGCGATGGAGAAGGTCGGCAAAGACGGCGTCATCACCGTCGAAGAGGCGAAGGGCATGGAGACGACCCTGGAGGTCGTCGAGGGTATGGAGTTCGACCGCGGCTACCTCTCGCCGTACTTCATAACCGACGCCGAGAAGATGGAGTGCGAGCTCGAGGAGCCGTACATACTAATATTCGAGAAGAAGATAAGCGCGCTCCAGAATCTATTGCCGCTCCTCCAGAACATCAGCCAGATGGGCAAACCCTTGCTGGTCGTGGCCGAGGACGTGGAGGGCGAGGCCCTCGCGACCCTGGTCGTCAACAAGATACGCGGCATACTCAAGTGCGCCGCTGTGAAGGCGCCGGGCTTCGGTGAGCGCCGCAAGGCCATGCTCGGCGACATAGCGGTCCTGACCGGCGGCCGGGCGATTACCGAGGACCTGGGTATCAAGCTCGAGAACATCACCGTCGAAGACCTCGGTACCGCGAAACGGGTCAAGATAGACAAAGACAACACGACCATCGTAAGCGGCGGAGGTAAAGAAGACGACATCCTGGGCCGCATCAAGCAGATAAAGTCCCAGATAGAGAACACCACGTCCGATTACGACCGCGAGAAGCTGCAGGAACGGCTGGCCAAGCTGGCAGGCGGCGTCGCGGTCATCAACGACGGCGCGGCCACCGAGACCGAGATGAAGGAGAAGAAAGCCCGCGTCGAGGACGCGCTCCACGCCACCCGCGCGGCGGTCGAGGAAGGCGTCGTGGCCGGCGGCGGCGTAGTATTCTTGCGGGCCATCCCGGCCCTCGAAAAATTGAAGGTCCCCGACGAGGAGAAGGCCGGTGTGGACATCATCCGGAAAGCCCTCGAGGCTCCGATACGCCAGATAGCCTACAACGCAGGCGCCGAGGGTTCGCTCGTGGTCCAGAAGGTCAAGGAGATGGAAGGGAACATGGGCTACAACGCGGCCGAGGATAAATACGAGGACATGATAAAGGCCGGTATCCCGGACCCGACCAAAGTCGTACGGCTGGCGCTCCAGAACTCCTCGTCGATTTCCGGTCTCATGCTGACCACCGAGACGCTCGTTACCGAAATACCGGAAGAGGAGAAGGCCCCGCCGATGCCGCCGGGCGGTATGGGCGGAATGTACTAAGCGAACCATCCCCTTATAGTAGGAGGCCGGCCCCCTGGGTCGGCCTTTTCGTATTTTTATTGCATTACGACGACGAGTGGGCTATATTGAAAATACATAACTCGTTCTGTACAAGCATGTTTCAAAAGGGACTGAGATTATCCGGATATACTCGATTAAAGGAAAGGCGAGGCGTGAAAAGTAAAATACTGATGCTGGCCGTCTCGTTTGCCGCGGCGATGGGTTTCCTGTCGTGTAACGGCGGAACGTCCACCGGCCCGGACGACGGCGGTACGGCGAACACGCCGTCGGGGGTCGTGGCTTCCCTCGAGCAGGCGATAAACGCCCTGAACGATACGGCCTATCGGGCGCTTATGCACGACTCGATGGTCTTCTACTTCGACGACGACGACATCGGCAGGGACGTAAACGGATATACGATTCCGGAGTCCTGGTCGCTCGGTGTCGATTACGCCGAGATTAAGAGCCTGTTCGTGGGTACGTATTCGATCAACTGCGAAATCGACGAAGACGCCGTGGGGCAGCCGGCGATGGAGGCCGAGATCTATACGAGCCCGTCCGTTGGTTTCACCCTTACTTGGTACTATAGCTCTTGATGCGGGTACATAGCGCAGGGCACCTGCGTTTTCGATTTCGAGACCGTGGACGTAAACGGTTCCAGCGAGTGGCGCATCAAGGGGATTCACGACAACACGGCGCCGACCGGGATGGAACCCGGGCTCGAGTCCTTCGGCGTTATTAAAGTTATCAACCGGATTCCGACGTGGTAGTTATGGCTAGACGTACGATTATAGCAGTGGCCGCAGGCGTGACGTTAGCCTTGCTCGCCTGCGGGGACGGCGGCGGCTCCGGACCGGGGGGTGGGACACCCTCCGATACCGTCCGCGGCGTCGAGACGGCCCTCAGGAACGGCGCCGCCGGCGACTATCTACGGTTGCTGGCGAACGGCTACGTATTTACAGCCCATACCGGCACGGGCGAACGAGAATGGGGTAGAAGCGAGGACTACGCCCTAATTACTGCCCTCTTCGCGCGGGCGGTCGGTTACGGCTGTACGATGGGCTGGGACGGCGTGGGCGAGCCGCCGGAAGGTGTAACGGAGTACACCGCCGACGTTACTATGCAGATATACGTTACGCTCGAGGGCAACGTCAATTACTGCGCGGAAGGCACGGGCGAGTTGACGTTCCGGCGCGATACTACCGCGAGGACGTGGCTGGTCGCCGGGTGGGACGACGACGGTACCGGTGCCGAGACGACCCTCGTCGGGTACGAACCGTTCTCCTGGGGCGAGATAAAGTTGTTGTTTGAGGAGGAGTAAGGATGAGACCTATAAACGTGGTCGTTGCATGTATAGCGACCTTGTCCGTATTGGTTGGGTGCGACGACGTTACAATACCGCCTCCCGGACTCCCATATAGCAACACGCCTGCTGAGGTATTGGAACAAGTCGAAGATTCCTTCCTGGCGCGTGGTATAACCGACCTAGAGGGACTGCTAACCGCCGACTTCGTTTTTTACTTCAACGATAGCGACGTGGGTATGCCCGTAGGTGACTATACTATCCCCGAGTCGTGGACGTCGGCGGATTTCCTGAACGCCGTAAGTAAGGTGTTCAGCGGCGCACATTCGATAGATATATCGATCGAAACGTCTAACGTCGGCGACCCGGGCCCCGACGACACAACTTATACCGCCGAAAACGTCCAGATGCAGTTTCTAGTAATGGTCGATGTTATCGTAGGGTATTCGGCGCAAGGTTTCGCGACGTTCGATTTAGAGGCCGCGCACAACGAGAAGAACGAGAAGGAATGGCGAGTTACGGCCTGGCGGGACTTTACTTCGTCGGTCGAATCCGGTGATCGGTTTATCACACCCGCGTCGTTCGGCGAAATACTGGCCAGATACCATCAGCCGTGAGGTACTGGGGGTGGTTTAAATGCGTATAAAAGCGATAGTGTTACTTACGACGCCCGCTCTCTTCTCTTTCGTAGCTTGTAATGAGGGCGTTATTAACGGTAACCACGTAATCGACCGATCGACGCCAGCAGGTACTATTGAGTTAATCGAAGACTATATTACGGAACGCGATATCGAAGAACTCGATAAATGCCTTATAGCCGACTTCAAGTTCTACTTCGATGATGACGATGTCGGGAAGCAGGTAGGTGAATATACTATCCCCGAGTCGTGGACGTCGGCGGATTTCCTGAGCGCCGTAAGTAGAGCATTCGATAACGCGTACTCGATAGATATATCGATAACTTCGGCAAACGTAGGGGAACCTGGGTCCGACGACACAACTTATACCGCTGAAAACGTCCAGATACGATTTCTAGTGCTCGTTGATACGGTCAACGGGTATTTGGCGCAGGGTTTCGTAACATTTGAATTTGCGGTGGAATACAACGAGAAGAACGAAAAGGAATGGGTCGTTACAACCTGGCGGGACTTCACTTCGCCGGCCGAATCGGGCGGCCGGAGCGTAACAGAAGCGTCTTTCGGCGAGATACTGGCTATGTTCTATAAGCCATGATGTCGTAACGGAGGGTGTTATGCGTACTACTTTAGTGGTAGGTTTGGCGTTGACCGTTTTACTCTCCTTCACCGCCTGCGACGACGGTACGACGCCCACATTAGGTAACACGCCGGCGCAGGTACTGAGGTCATTGATATACGCCTTCAACAGCCGCAACATCGGCACTTTAGGTAACGCTCTCGTCAGCGACTTTACTTTCTACTTTGACGAGGACGACGTGGGTAAACAAATCGGCGACTACGTAATACCCGAGTCGTGGGGTAAAGACGAGTTCACGGTAGTTGCCGGATATATGTTCGAACAAGCGCATACGATTGAGATGGAAATAGATACATCGAACGTGGGCGCGCCGGGCGACGACGATAACATATACTTCGCGCGGGATATCGAAGTCAGGTTATTAGTGATGGTCGACGCGGTGAACGGCTACCTCGCCGACGGCGTTTGCGACTTCGAGTTCGTCGATGTGGAGTCCGGTGAACCCGATAACTGGGTTATAAGCAACTGGCAAGACCGTACATGGCCGACGGTCTCGGGCGGTCGGAACGTAACCCCTGCATCGGTCGGTTTTATCCTGGCCGTATTCGATTGACGTTAAGCTATGTTTGAAGGTGATGCTAAATGAGAAACGTAACCGCAGCAGGGCTGGTTTTCGCAACATTACTATCCTTCACGGCCTGCGACGACGGCGGGACGACGTTACCACCGTTCGGCAACACGCCGGCGCAGGTATTAGAAGCTTTGGAGCGCGCTTTCCAGGAACGGGACGCCGAGTTGCTAGGCCAGCTTCTCGATACCGACTTCACGTTCTACTTCGACCCTAATGACGTGGGTAAGGAGGTAGGCGATTATACTATACCCGAGTCGTGGGGACGTGAAGACATGCTTACGGCGTGCGGGAACATGATAACCGAAGCGTACTCGATAGATATTCGTTTAACTTCTACCGAAGTCGGCGAACCGGACGAGGGGGCGACCGAGTTTTTAGCGAATAACGTCCAAATTCGCTTACTCGTAATGGAAGATCCGGTGTACGGGGCCCTAGCCCAAGGCTTCTGCGACTTCGGATTCGTTAACGACGATTCCGCCGGTTACGACGACTGGACGATAATCGATTGGTGGGATAGAACGGCGGTTAGTGGTACGTTCGAATCAACCGAGGAATCGTCGTTGGGAGAAATACTAGCGCTATATATGTAAATAGACTATTAACACCTGAGGGTAGATCATTATGAGAAACGGGATTACCTTTACGTTCATCGTTATACTTCTATTATCCTTCACCGCCTGCGACGACGCCGGGATGCCGGCGCCGTTGTCACCTAACGGAAACACGCCGGGGCAGGTACTCATGTCCCTGGAAAACGCCTTCAACGACCGCGACATCGATATATTGGGCGCGGCTCTCACCAGCGATTTTACCTTTCACTTCGACCCCCTTGACGTAGGCTACGATGTAGGCGGCTATATTATGCCCGATTCGTGGAGCCGGGGCGATTTCCTGGCGGCGTGCGGGAACATGTTCGAGAACGCGCAATCGATAGACGCCGAAATCGAGTTCGAGTCCGTTGATGACCCGGACGACGGCATTGACGAATTTACGGCGTATACTATACTCGTCCGCCTGTACGTTGAGGAAGATGAGCAAAACGACTACCTGGCTCAAGACCCTTGCGACTTCCGGTTCGTGGACAGAGGCGCCGACGGTACCGATAACTGGGTGATAAGCGACTGGTGGGACGATTTCCTTTACGGTACGCTCGAATCGCCTGTACACGTATCGTTAGGTTGGATACTGGCTAGTTACTATAAGCCTTGATACGGTAAGGGAGGGCGATTATGCGTACAGTAGCGATAATGCTTTTAGCGGGCGCCTCGTTGCTGTCCTTCACCGCCTGCGACGACGACGGTTCAACGACGCCGACGCTCGGTAGGACGCCAGCGCAGGTACTAGAAGCGTTGGAGCGTGCTTTCCAAGACCGGGACGCCGAGTTGCTAGGCCAGCTTCTCGACGCGGGCTTTACGTTCTACTTCGACCCTAACGACGTGGGTACCGACGTCGGGGATTACACCATACCCGCGATGTGGGGTCGGGAAGATATGCTTACGGCTTGCGGGAACATGATAACGGAAGCATACTCGATAGATATTAAATTGACTTCTACCCAAATCGAAGACCCGGCAGAAGGCTCGACCGAGTACATGGCTTACAACGTCCAGATTCATTTATGCGTTATGTTTGACGCGACGAACGGTGCCATAGCGCAAGGTTTCTGCGATTTCAGGTTTGTTAACGACGATTCCGCCGGTTACGACGACTGGACGATAATCGATTGGTGGGATAAGACGGCGGTTAGCGGGACGTTTAGTGTAGATGAACCTTCGTCGTTAGGTTCGGTACTGGCCGGGTTCGCGGAATAAAAAACCGAACGTCTGAACGGGCGGCTTTTCCTAGAGGAGTATTATTACCACTTGCAACACCGCGTCCACCGTTATATACTAATAACGATAGCGTTTAATTACCGGAACTTTTCTACCGGAGGTATATATGAACCGTGCAATAATGACCGTCGTGCTTGCCGCGGCGATAGTGGTCTCGGGCCTGGCCGTCGCCGGATGCTCGGGCAAGAAGGAAGTGGAGAAGGGCGTAATCTACAAGTGCAAGGTTTGTGGCCGCGTCTACAAGGAAGACGTGGAGACGGTCAAGCTGCCCAAGGACGTGGCCGAGACCGTCGGCGTCGAGGAAGTAATGGGTTATTGCCCGAAGTGCGGCGACGAAATTATTGAGTTCGAACAGGTCCAGCACCAGAAGTGCCCCATCTGCGGCGAGGAGATGGGCGTCGTAACCACCACCATCGAGATAGAGCGGCGCCTTTCCGACGACATGCCTAAGGAGACCGACGTGCCGGTCCCGTGCGGCAAAACCCGATGCGCCCGCGCCGGCGCTCTCCACGATAAGTACAACTGGGACTGGGAAACCTGCGCGTACGTGGCCGACGGCAACATCGCCGTAGGTTTCACCAAGGACCAGGTTATCGAGGCGTGGGGCCAACCCAAGTCTGTCATATCGGAGGGTTACAAGGAGATACTCGTCTACGACAACAACAGGGTCCACATCGGCACCAGCAAGAAGGTCGTGAACATCGAAGGATAACGAGCGCGTTACACCACCCGAACCAGCGCAAGGGTCGAGCTTGGGCTCGGCCCTTTTCTTTGATATTGACAAACGCGGGCGCCGAACTTACGCTATCGGGCGGTTGCTTCCCGCAGGTATCGTTTATGAGGCCGATATTAAGATTCTTAACGGAAACGCTTACCGAGCGGATAGTGTCCGAAGCCCGCGACGTCCTCGCTAAGCTGGGCGTCGAGGTGAACAACGAACACGTCCTGGCGCTCCTCGGCGACCACGGCGCCCGGATAGACGCCGATAGCAATCGGGCGTTTCTGTCCGCCGACGTCGTGGATAAGGCGCTCGCGGCCGCGCCCGGGTCCTTCAGGCTCTACGACGTTCTCGGCGACGAGACCCACGACTTCTCGGGCTACAACGTCTACTTCACGCCTGGTTCCGCGGCCATTAACGTACTCGACTACGAGACCGACGAAATCCGAAAACCTACGACCGCCGACTACGTGAAGTACGCGAAGGTGATGAGCGGCCTCGGTAACCTGGCGTCTCAGAGTACCGCGTTCATCCCCGCCGACGTGCACGAGAAGGTCTCGGACAGCTACAGGTTGTACCTTAGCCTGCTGTACTGCGAAAAACCGGTGGTCACCGGCGCTTTCACAGTCGAAGCGTTCGAGATAATGAAGGAGCTCCAACTCGCTGTCCGGGGGACCGACGAGGAGCTGCGTGCGAAACCTTTGACCGTTTTCTCCTGCTGCCCGACTTCGCCCTTGAAGTGGAGCGACGTAACGTCCCAGAACGTGGTGGACTGCGCCGTGGCTGGCGTCCCCGTCGAGTTCATCTCTATGCCGTTGTCCGGGTTCGTCGCGCCGGTGACGCTGGTGGGAACGCTGGTCCAGCATACGGCCGAGACCCTGAGTGGTCTCGCGATAAGCCAGCTCGCGGCGCCGGGCGCGCCGGTCCTCTGGGGCGGTTCGCCGGCGGCCTTCGACGTCCGATACGAGACTACGCCGATGGGCGCCGTCGAGACGCAGATGCTCGACTGCGCCTATAATGAGATTGGGAAACACCTGGGGCTTCCGACCCAGGCGTATATTTCGCTTTCCGACTCGAAGCGGCTCGACGCCCAGGCTGGATACGAGTCCGGGACCGGCGCGTTCCTGGCGGCCCTGGCCGGTATAAACAACGTGTCCGGCCCGGGGATGCTGGATTTTGAGAGCTGCCAGAGCCTGGAGAAGCTGGTCCTTGATAATGAGATTTGCGGTGCGGCGCTCCGGCTGGTAAGGGGCGTGGAACCGAAGGAGGACTTCCCGGCGCTCCCTATCTTCGAGGAACTGACGGCCGAAGGTCATCTATTGATAGCCGAACATACGCGGAAGTACTTGCGTGAGGAGCACCACTTCCCCGGACCGACAGTAGACCGGGCGAACCTCGCCCGCTGGAAGGAGGAGGGGAGCCTTACCCTTCGGGAGCGGGCGCACGAAGAGGTCGAACGGCACGTCGCCGAATACGAACCTTCGCGCCTGACCGACGATAGTAAACGCGAGCTATCGAAGATTATGGAAACCGAGGCCCGGCGTTGCGGGATGGACCGACTGCCTGCGCGGGACGAATGAGAGAGATAATCCGTATACCGTTTGAGGAGATAGCGCCGGACGCGGCGTCTACAACAGAAACTCGCGCCGCCGCGCCGGGCGTCGAACCGTCGGAAAAGCTCGTTGAAACGGGTGAGAAGGCGTATGAGCTGCTGGGGGAACTCGCGGAACCCGTCGGCGTCCTGGCGGACATAACAGTCGACGAATTCGCCGCCGTCTACGAAGGCGAGGGGCTGAACGAACCGGCGACGCCTCTGGCGGACGTCTTTCCGAAGGCCGACGGTCTGGCGCTCTTCGCCGTCACGGTCGGGGCGGCGGTGTCGGACAGGATTACCGAACTTTTCGACGGAAGCGAGTTTGCACTGGGATACCTGCTCGATGCGGCGGCGTCGGCCGCGGCCGACGGGGCCGCCGACTACGTCGAGCGGTATTACGGGCGGCGGCTGGAAGAAGAAGGTACGTTGAGCCGCGCGTCCGGTATATTACGCTACAGCCCCGGCTACTGCGGCTGGGACATAAGCGGTCAGAAGGTACTTTTCGAGTACTTGAAGCCGGAGGAGATAGGGATTACGCTTCGCGGCAGTTACCTGATGGAACCTCTCAAGTCGGTCTCCGGCGTAATCGTCGCTGGGCCGGCCGAGATACACGAGTTCGAGTTGACCTACCCGTTCTGCCGGGACTGCGTCACGAAGTCCTGCCGGGACCGTATAGTATCCATACGGGATAAATAGGAAGTCCTTGAGGGATGGAAATACTGAACGAGATATCCGGGTCGGTACAGCGGGGTGACCACGAAAACGCCGCCGTCCTCACGAAGCAAGCCGTCGCAGACGGAGTACCCCCGAAGGAGATACTCGACGGCGGCCTAATCGCTGCGATGGACATCGTCGGCGAGCGGTTCCGCAAACACGAGATATTCCTGCCGGACGTGCTCCTTGCGGCGAAGGCCATGTACGCCGGGATGGATGTCCTCAAGCCGTTGTTAATCGAGGGAGACGTCCCGAACCTCGGTAAGGTCGTAATCGGCTCCGTCCGGGGCGACCTCCACGACATCGGCAAGAACCTGGTGGGTATAATGCTGCGGGGTGCCGGTTTCGAGGTAATCGACCTGGGCAACGACGTGGCGCCCGAGCGTTTCGTGGACGCCGCCGCCGAAGAAGGTGCCCACGTAATCGGGATGTCGGCGCTCCTCACGACTACCATGCCGACGATGAAGGCCGTCGTGGAGCTGTTGGAGGGACGCGGATTCTCGGATGACGTCAAGACCATAGTGGGAGGCGCGCCGGTGTCGGCCGACTTCGCGCGCGAAATCGGCGCCGACGCTTACGGTTTCGACGCGGCCAACGCCGTCGTACGCGTAAAAGAACTTATGGATATTAGTTAAAGTGAGCGAGTTTCTCGACAGGGTAACGGGCGGCGAAGTATTGATCGTCGACGGGGCGATGGGGACGATGCTCATCGCCAGGGGTCTTCCGCCGGGCGCATGCCCCGAAGAGTGGAACCTCACGCGGCCGGAGGTTCTCGAGGAGATAGCCGGGCTGTACCTGGAAGCCGGTGCCGATGTGATTACGGCGAACACCTTCGGCGCGTCGCCGATGAAACTTGCGCCGTACGGGCTGGCCGAAATTACCGAGGAGATAAACGCGGCGGGCGTAGCCGCCGTGCGGAAGGTCGTCGGCGATAGGGCGTACGTACTCGGCGACGTCGGCCCGAGCGGGCGTTTGATGAAACCGTACGGCGACGCAGACCAGAACGAGGTTTACGATAGCTTCGAACGGCAGGCGAAATCCCTCATCGACGCCGGCGTCGACGTGATATTCGTCGAGACGATGACGGATTTAAACGAGGCGACGCTCGCAGTAGAAGCAATCAAGGCGGTTTCGTCGGGTTTTCCCGTCGTCGCGACGATGACCTTCGACGAGACGCCCAAGGGTTTTCGCACGATAATGGGCGTCAGCGTCGAGGACGCGGCGGCGGGTTTGGCGGCGGCCGGCGCCGACGTCGTAGGGTCCAACTGCGGGAACGGCATCGAAAATATGGTGAAGATAGCCCGGGAGTTCCGCGCGTATACGGACTTACCGCTGGTAATACAATCCAACGCCGGGCTTCCCGAGATGGTAAACGGCGAACTGGTTTACGCGGAGACGCCCGAGTTTATGGCGGCGAGGGCGAGAGACCTGCTCGACGCCGGAGTAACGGTTATAGGCGGTTGTTGCGGCACGACGCCGGAACATATTAAGGCGATACGGGCGGCGGTCGATTCGTTGACGGGTGTTTAATTATTCTACCCCAGTTACGTAAAGACCGGCCTGCCGCCGAGGTTTTTCGCTTGCGCTTCCGGGCCGCCTGTTATTCGTCCTTACGGGGACAGCGATTATGAAACTACTGGACCTGGTTCGCCGCAAACCGGTACCCCGGCCCTGGGCCGAGGGCGACAACATCCCGTGGGACGACCCGCCGTTCAGCGAACGGATGCTCGCCGAGCACCTTTGCGGCGAACACGACCGCGCGAGCCGGCGCCCGGCGATAATCGAGAAACACGTCGATTGGATACACAACGGTTTATTGTCGGCCAAGCCGTCGAGGATATTGGATATCTGCTGCGGCCCGGGTTTATACCTTGCGCGACACGCGGACGCGGGACACGAGTGCGTCGGCGTCGATTATTCGCCGGCTGCCGTCGCGTACGCGAAGCGGGAAGCGGAAAACCGCGGGCTCCGCTGTGAATATACGCGTTCGGACGTTCGGACCGCCGAATTCGGCGCAGGCTTCGACCTGGTTATACTCATCTACGGGGAGTTAAACGTCTTTCGGCCCGCCGACGCGTTGAAGATTTTGAAGAAAGCCCGGCGCGCGTTGGCCGACGGCGGGCTCCTCCTGCTCGAGCCGCATACGTACGCGGTGGTTAAAACGATTGGCGAACGACCGGCGTCGTGGTACTCGGAGGACGAAGGGCTTTTCTCGGACCGGGCCCACGTCTGTTTGACCGAGAGCTTCTGGGACGAGGCGACCGAGACGTCGACAATCCGGTACTTCGTCGTGGACGCGGCGTCCGGAGAAGCAACGCGATACGCCCAGACCTTCCAGGCGTATTCCGACGAACGGTACCGCGCGGTCCTGGAAGAAGCCGGTTTCGGCGGAGTCGAGTCCTATCCGGCTTTTGGAGACGCCGAACCGACGAGCGACTTCGTCGTTATAGTCGCCCGAACATAAAAGCCCCCGGAAGCCGGGGGTTTTTACTTCCATCGAAGTGTTAGAGGAACGTCCGTCGGCTTACCTGAACGCTGCTTTAACGTTTCCGAAACTAGCCGGTTTTATACCCGTCGCGCCGGGAGTAACCAGGCGGCTCGGGTGGTCGACGTGGTCCCACGAGAGCTGAGCGTTTTCCCACTCCAGCATCGAGATGACCAGGGCGATACGTGGGGCGTCCTGGGACTCGACGAAGGGGAGGTGAAAGTGGTATTCTTGCCAGTTCGTGTAGTCGGTAATTTGGATTTGCGTCGGCCCGGCGATGATGTCTTCCAGCGGCCCCGACAGTGTTTCGTCCCAGACCGAGACGCCGATCGTTTCGTAAGGGGCGGCGGCCGTCGTCTTCTTGAGCCATAGATACGCGTCGTAGTCGCCGTCGATGTACTGAACGTCGGCTACATCGTGGCAAACAATAAACTCGGGGTCCACCGGGATGTTTACGACCGCCCACGGCGGCGGCGGTGTTGAATGGAACGGTAGATTCTGGTCCATATATTCGCCCGTCGGGTTGGCGACGCCGCCGCTCCACTGGTCGTTCCATATCTGGTCGCCGGTGGGGGGCGCGGGGCTGTCGTGCAGGTAGAGAACGGGGACCGACGCGAATGCGAAGCCGGTCGATAAGAACGATAACGATATTACGGTCAATAAACGCATAACCATAACCTCCTCTTGTGTTGAGGGCGATTCTGCCTTATTATATCGTTGCTTAACGTCGTTATCAAGGTAATTAGTAGTAAAAGGTGATAGATGTTACATATGAACTGAGCGTAATGGCGAGTTACTACGACGATAAGCTCTCGGCCGAACGTTTGAAGCAGGTGTACGACGTAGCAACGCCCAGGGTCCGGCGGTACCTAAACGCCGAAGTCGAACACGTGTTAGGGTTCGTTCGCCCGGACAGCACCGTACTCGAACTCGGCTGCGGCTACGGCCGTATACTCCCGGCGCTTGCAACGAAAGCAAAGTGGGTCGTCGGCATAGATACGTCCCGGGCGAGTTTGGAGCTTGCGCGGGAGGCTCTCGTCGATGCGGGCAACGTCCGGTTGGCCGCCGCCGACGCGGTTAAGCTGCCCTTCGCCGATGCCGTCTTCGACGTGGTAGCTTGCATCCAGAACGGGATATCGGCTTTCCACGTCGACCAACGCACGCTTATCGCTGAAGCGGTCCGGGTAACCAAGCCCGGCGGCGCGGCCCTCTTCTCCAGCTATTCCGACGGGTTCTGGGACGAACGGCTTGAGTGGTTCGAGGTGCAAGCCGACGCCGGGCTACTCGGCGAAATAGACTTCGAGAGAACCGGCGACGGCGTAATCGTCTGTAAAGACGGCTTCGCTGCGGCGACCGTCGGCGCCGATGAGTTCCGGGCGTTGACCGTCGGTTTGGATGCGGACGTAAACGTAACCGAAGTCGACGGCTCAAGCGTGTTCTGCGAGATAAAGCATAAATAAACGGAGACTTAGAGTACGTTAACGCTTGCCCGAACGGCACCTTTGAGGTATCGTTCGGGCTCGATGCGGAGACTGCAAAGAGCGTTCGATGAAAAGGGGGGATAAAGTATGGAAAAAACGGAATTGGAAACTATAGAGGGCAGAAACTTTACCGCCGCCCAAGTGGATTCGTTGGAACGGTTGGACGAATACGTCTTCTCGGATTCTAAGCTCCCGGGGGAATACCCGGGGAAATTATTTCTGAACAAAGGACTGAGGCTAACTGCACTGGAAGTATCGTTGAATAAGTTGGCGCCGGGCGGCGCAATCCCTTTTTACCATAAGCATCAAACCAATGAAGAGCTTTACGTCTTTGTCGGCGGAGAGGGTCAATTCCAAATAGACGGAGAAATCATCGACGTATGCGAGGGAACGGTGATTCGGGTAGCGCCCGAGGGCGAACGCGCGTGGCGTAATAACTCCACCGGGGACCTCTATTTCGTCGTCATACAAGCTAAAGCCGGAAGTTTTGAGGGAGAGACTATATCCGACGGTAAAGGAGTTCCGGGCACCGTTAGGTGGCCGTAGGAGAAGAACGACGGATAGTGACTTGATTAGTTTTTTAATCCAATTGATTGACATTACCGTAAAGGAGGAGTAGTGCGGAGTATAACATCGTTTATAATCGTAGTAGGGTTGGCGGTAACGGCCGTTTTCGCCGCCGATGATTTCACCTTCGTCGTATTAGGCGACCGGACCGGCGGCCACGTCGAGGGAATTTACGGACAGGTTATCGAGAAGTCCCTGGGAGAGAACGCCGACTTTTACGTTACGGTCGGTGACCAGATAGAGGGGTACACCGGCGACGCCGACGCGGTGAACGCCGAGTGGGACGAGTACTTCGGTATCGTAGAAGCCGTTCCTGTCGACCTGTACATACTTCCAGGAAACCACGACATCTGGGACGACCAGTCCGAGGAAATCTGGCTGGAGCGCCTGGACACCGAACCGAATTACGGCTTCGACTACGAAAGCGTACACTTCGTGATGCTCGATACGAGCCGGTGGGAGACCAGTGATTCGCTACCGGACGAGTACTACGAGTGGCTCGAGGCCGACCTGGCGGCCCACGCGGATGACCGTTTGGTCTTCGTCTTCTACCACAAGCCACTCTGGTATAACACGCTGGCCGACGGCGAACCGGACCCGCTCCACGACCTGTTCATCGAGTACGGCGTTGACGGCGTCTTCAACGGCCACTTTCATACTTACGGCGCGGCGGCGTACGACGGCGTTACGTACACGATGGTGGGTTCGTCCGGCGGCGCGATACACGGCGATGCGGTCTACAATGGCCAGTTCTACCATTACTGCGTCGTAGACGTGAAGGACGATACCTTCGAATTTACGGTCGTGCCGCTGGAGGGCGACGAACGGTACGACCGGGAAGTCGTTCGAGTCTCCGACCTGAAGTTCTTCGATAAAGTCGAGGAGGATTACATAGTCCAGGGCGAGCTTTACGCCGACGAGGGACCGGCTGGTGGGGAGGGGAAATTGACTATCGAATTGGAGAACGCTTTCACGGACCCTCTATTAACCGAAGTCGTATGGGATACGGGAGGTACAAGTTGGGAAGTGAACCCCGGAAGCCTGGAAATTGATATCGCTTCGAGGGGGAAGGAGTCGGTTTCATTCGACGCGAAATACGAAACGCTTTATCCACTTCCACGGGTTTCGCTCGAGTACCCCTACGGCGTTGAAAAGGCTTACGATTACGAAAGCCCCGCCAGGGTCACGAGGACGGTTGAGATATCGCCGGTCGATAACGAGCCGGAAATAAACGGCGGCGTCAGCTCATCCGAGTGGGCCGGTTCGACCGCAGTCGATTACTTCTGCTCGCCCGACGGCGGCGCCGTGACTATCGAGGACACGGTCTTCTACTTCGGCTACGACGAGGAGAACCTGTACGTCGCGGCGGTTTGCTATCAGACCGACACGAACCTGTTGGAAATCAACGCGACCGAACGCGACGGGGCGGTCTGGCAGGACGACTGTGTCGGGTTCTTCTTCGCGCCCGGCGGAACAGAGGGCGACGTCTACCAGGTTTACTTCAACCCGGACGGCGTAATCTTTGACCAGCGGATATTCGAGAACGAGTACGGCGACCTCGACGGCGATGTGGAATGGAACGTCGAGTGCGACGTAGCGACGGACATCGTCCTCATATCGGTGTCTACGGCCGAACCGCGTTATTGGTCCATCGAGGTCGCGATACCGTTCGAGGCGCTGGGGACTGAAGCGCCCGAGCCGGGCGACGAGTGGCGTTTGAACTTTCGCCGCAAGGAACGTGTCCGGGACTCGTCGGCCGACTGGCAGCATCCGATTACGTACTACGCCGAGTACTTCGGACGAGCCGTGTTCGTGGATTAACGAATTCGTGCGTCGAACGATCTAGTGAACTCGAATGGCTACTATAAGCGGGACGGTAGAATATAAAATATCAACTTAACAGGTATACCGAACCCGTTTACGTTAAGGCCCGGGCCTTCTGTCGACTCGGGGAGTACAAGAGGGCTCGGTGCATCCTCGCGGGCTTGCTCGAAGGAGTCCTAGAGCGGGTTAAAGAATCTTGAGAATCACGGATTGCTACAGCCTAAGTAAGGTGTAATCATGGGGTTCAAAGAGCTTACGCAACCGGCGAGGATAGGCGGCCGTGATGAGAGGTATCCGGTCGAAGCCGAAATCGAGCCGGTTTACGAGAGGGCACTGGCCCTTATCGAGTCCGGCGAACACGAGAAAGCCCGGCGGGTTCTGTTGGGTTTGCTCGAGTTGTGGCCCGACGAGCCGAGATTAATAAACTCGGTCGGCGTTACTTACTTCCGGGAGGGAGGCGACGCCGAGGAGGCAGAGCGTTATTTCCGCGAAGCGCTTAAACGAGCGCCGGATTTTTCGCCGGCACTGTCGAACCTGAGCTCGCTTTTTGGCAGCCTTGAGCGTTTTGACGAATCGGCCGAATACGCGCGGCGGGCTATAAAGTGCAACCCCGAGTCGGCGATACCTTGGATGAACCTGGGGCTGTACTACGTCAGGCTCGGCGATTTGAGAAGCGGTCTCGAATATTTCCTGGCCGCTTATTCTTTCGACGACGGGTATCTACCGGCGGCGTACAACGCGGCCTGTACGCTGACCGAGTTGGGGCGGGTCGAAGAAGCTCTCGAATACCTCGAGAAAGCAGCGGGTAACGACCGGTTATATGAAGCGGCGTTAAACGACCCGGTATTGGCGCCGCTCCGGGAGCTGCCGGAGTTTGACGAGATTGAAGCGAGGGCGCGTAAAAAATAGACTTCGCGTATCCTTTTTAGTTTAAGTAAGTTGCCCCCGTGTGGTTTCCGAATAAACAAGGACGTCGAGGCGTCGGAATCGGTAGCCACATGGGCTTCAAAATCCATTTGGACGCGGCGAAGTAGCGCTAACAACCTTTTGGTCTTACAATCCGACCGCCTGCAAGCAGGCGGTTTTTTCGATAGGCTAAAGCGAGTCTCGGTTTAGAGTAAGGGCGATTAGGTTAGTTTAACAAGGTTGATTCCAGACTATCGGGGGACGTCGTTTAAGGGAATACTCAGAGCCGGGTTAAGGCCCGGCTATCTATTCGAAACATAATGGTTTTCGTTTCGTACTAACCGTATATAATTAAAGCTCTTTTCGCGTAACGTTTTGTCTTTCGCGAGTACGTATTTTACAAAAACTATCAGGGGGCCCTGCATGCGGACTAAACGTATCTTAGTCTGTGTTGCTATATTAATCGCTTTACCGGTATTGGTATTCGCCAGGTCCGAAGAGACGGCCTACGCCGTGCGGGTCGAAACCCCGCCGGTCGTAGACGGCGTGGTCGCCCCGGAGGAATATCCCGTCGAGCCGGTCACCGAATTCACCCAATTCCGGCCCGGCGACGGGATTCCGCCCCTGGAACGGACCGAGGTCTACATCGTCTACGACGACGATGCCATTTATTTCGGCTGGGTTTGTTACGAGGATAAACCCGGAGAACTCGTCGCTTCGGCGATGGTTCGGGACGCGTTCCTCAACAACGACGACTCGATAGACGTGATGATCGACGCCAACAACGACCTGGAAACGTCTTACGATTTTATGACCAATCCGTTGGGCACGAAATATGACGGCCTATACGCTCGCGACGGCGCGGCGGGCGGGTCCGAATGGGACGGCGTTTGGGACGTCGCTACGTCAATCGGTGAGGACCGCTGGGCCGCAGAATTACGTATCCCCTGGGAAAATTTCACCTACTCGCCGGACGTATCGGAAATGGGTTTACAGCTCTACCGCAACGTTAAGCCGGACTACGAGGACCTTACCTGGGCGGGGGATTCGACGAACTTGGCCAGTATTCCTCACTTCGGGACTTTAACGGGTTTAGAGGGCCTTAAGCCGCCTAAACGTTTTGCACTCCTTCCCTACGGTACCGTGCGGGGGGAACAGTACCCATCGGACGATGACTCCGACATACTGGACGACGAGATAACATACGACGGCGGCCTCGATTTCGAGTTCAACGGCGGCAAGGCATTTACCTTTAACGCGACGCTTAACCCCGACTACGCCCACATCGAGGCCGACCCGGAGGAAATCCAGTTGGACCCGCAGGATATTTACCTTACCGAAAAGCGCCCCTTTTTCACCGAGGCCAACTCGGTGTTCTCCACCGGTTCGGATATCGAACCCCTGTATACGCGTAGTATGAAAGAAATCCTCGCGGGGGTGAAGGCGACCGGTACGATGGGTCGATTCAGCTACGGGGTGATGGACGTACAGTTGGAAAAAGACGACCCAACGTTCCCAGAAGACAACGTGATGGCGGCCCGTTTATCGTACGTACCTTACGAAAAGTCCAACGTCGGGGCGTTAGTAGTGAGTAGGTACGGTATCGGCGAGCGGCTGCGGGTTTCCGATACCGACGATTACAACTTCACGGGCGCTTTCAACGCCGACCTGCCGATATGCGGTGCGTTCTACCTGCGCGGGGTGGCGGCGAAGAGCCACACTAAAAGACCGCCCGTAACGGAACGAAGTTACGAGCCCGGCAAGGATTTCGCCTATCTCAGCCGCGTCCGCTATTACCCCGATTTCTTCACCGACTTCGCGGTCGGTTACCAAGAGTTCGGAAAGAATTACCAGGCCGACGTAAGTTTCACTCAACCGTACCAACTGAATCGGCGTTCCGTTTGGGCAAACGGAACGAAGAACCTATATTTCACGGGCGGTATTCTACGTAATATATGCATAAGTAGCTATTACACTCACTGGTGGCGTGTAGACAACAACGCGACTATCTATAACTATTGGAACCCTTCTATCAGCGTCGAAACCAATAACATCGTAGGGGGTTATGTTTTCGGCAGTTTCGGAAGCGATGGACGCTTTTATATGTACAATATCCGCGACTATCGTAAGCAACGCACCTTCAACGGCGGTGTGGGCTTCGGTACTCAAACCATGAGCTGGGGCCAAATAACCGGTGAATACTGGCGCGGCGAGTACTTCGGCGTCGAGTATAACGACTATCAAATAGAAACCACCCTCATTCCCATCGCCACTCTCCAATTCGGGTTGGACTTTGAGATAACAGACCCCATACTGGACAGAAACGCACCCGATTACAGCGATGAGGCCGACAAACCGATTGCCGCCGCCAATTTCAGGGTTATACATAATATCAACGAAGACCTCTATTGGCGGGCCATTGTGCAGGGTAATACGGATAGCGACGTTTATCTGGGAAGCGCCCTGGTCGCATGGGAATACTTACGGGGCAGCACGGCCTACGTGGCCTACGAGGAACGGCGGGGTAAATCGGGCGACGAATTCGCTTTGATAGACAGAATGGTTTTTGTTAAAATGTCGTATTTATTGACCTTATAGTCCATATAGGGGAGGTAAGGCTTGCCCGGTCGAGATATTGTTATTTTAACTATTGCGGTATTTATATCGACGAGTCTAGTCTTCGCCCGTTCGCCGGAAACGATCCGCGCCGTGCGGGTCGAAACCCCGCCGGTCATAGACGGTATTATAAACCCCGAAGAATATCCCGCCGAACCGGCTACAGGTTTCAAGCAGGAACAACCCGACCTGGGGCAACCGGCCATTAACGATACGGAAGTTTACGTCGTCTATGACGACGACGCGTTCTATTTCGGCATCGTTTGTTACGATAGAAACATCAACGCTCTAGTGGCAAATGAGGTGACCCGCGACGCTTACATGCAGGAGGACGACTGCATCGACGTCATGATAGACGCGAACAACGACAACGATTCCGCGTACGATCTGATGGTAAACTGTACGGGGAATATGTACGACGGGTATTTCTCACAGGACGGCAACGTCGGCGGCCGCGAGTGGGACGGCGTCTGGACCGCCAAAACCTCGGTCGGGGAGGACCGCTGGTTCTGCGAGATACGCTTCCCCTGGGATAACATGGTTTACGACGCGCGCTCGCCGGAAATGGGCCTCCAATTGCTTCGCTTTCAACAGTCGGACCACGAAATTACCTTCTGGGCAGGAGACGGGAAATACAATAACCGGGTTTCTACTTTCGGTACGGTTACCGGTTTGGAGGGGTTAAAACCGCCCAAACGGTTCACCGTGATCCCCTACGGGGCGGTCCGGGGCGTTCAACCGCCCGAGGATGAACCGGACGATACAGGGAGGATGGGTTTCGACCCCGACGGCGGACTCGACTTCGGCTTTAACGGCGGTAAAGCGTTCCAATTTAACGCTACGTTTAACCCGGACTACGCCCATATTGAAGCCGACCCCGAGGTAATAAATCTGACGCCCGGTATTATCTACCTGGACGAGAAAAGGCCGTTTTTTACGGAGACGAATACCGCTTTCGACAATTTTTTTCACGAAGTTTCTTATACGCGCAGCATAACCGAGATTTTAGTGGGCGGTAAGGCGACCGGAAAAGCGGGGAAGTTTAACTATGCGGTTCTCGACCTTCAGCTTGAGGACGACGACATACAATTCCCCGGTGATAACGTGGCGGCGGCGCGCTTTAAAGCTTCTATATACGAGGCTTCTTATATCGGCTTAAAATTCGTGGGCCGTAAGGGCTACGGCGACGTGGCGCGCGATAGGGATTTATCCGACTCGAACGTCGTCGGGCTGATAGATACTATTCTGGCCCTCCCCCACAATTTCGACCTCAAAGCGGAGTTCGCCAAATCGTGGACCGACTGGTTCCCCGTCGTCAGACCGGAAGAAAGCGGTAAGGATTACGGTTACGCTTTCCGGCTAAATAAGTCCGAACCTGGATTATCGGCGATGGTCGGTTACGCCGAGATGGGGGAGAACTTCCAGCCGGACATTAGCTATTGCCAGCCCTATCACAAAAACGACCGCGAAGTAGTCTCTTACGTCGATAAAAGGTTCCATATATATAAAGGCCCCATACGCGATTTGAAAGCCTTCGTCTTCTACAACCATCACTGGCGTATCGACAACGGCGACTCCATTTATAATTACGTAGAATCCTACGCCGATTTCTACTTTACCAACGGTCTTATCGTCGGCCCTTACGTGAGCCTCGGATACGATGACCGCTTTTACAGCTACGGCCTACCCAGGTATCCCACCGAGCGTTACGGGGTCTACGTAGCTACCGAGGGCATGAGCTGGGGTTGTGTGTCCGTTTTCTTCTGGCGGGGGGAATACTACGAAGCGAAATATAACGACCTGGAGGTGGAGATAACTTTCCTACCCGTACCCCCGCTGCAAATAGAGTTGGACACCGAGTTCATCGACCCGATATACCGGCCGGCAGACCCGGAATACGGGACGGCGCAAGACCGATTATCCATGGTGGCCAACCTAAAAGTTACCCATAACGTCTGGGACGAATTGTACTGGCGGGTTATCGTGCAAGGCGATAACGAGGACGACCTCTACCTCGGCAGCTTCCTAGTCGGGTGGGAATACCTGCCCGGCAGCAACGCGTACTTGGCGTACGAAGAGGAACGATTTAACAGCGACCGGGCGTTCGAGTTGGTCGATAGGCGGGTATTCTTAAAAGCGTCGTATATGATATCTTTTTAACGGCTACTTACGACCGCCAACGCGTTCTTCGGTTAGGGTAGTGGGTTTCCAATGGCCCTCAAAATCCCAATAAAAGTGCAAGAGTAACCCTTGTATTTCAAACCGATTTATAACGTACCCGCCTGAAACAAGGCGGGTTTTCTGATTTGATAAACGACGGTAATTAACCGCTATTCCCCCTGGCACCAAAGCGCCGCCTTCCGCATCAAGTCCCAGTCGGAACCGCGGTCGTCGAACTCTTCGGCGAAGTCCGTTCCGTCGCGGTCGCTGTCCTCCTCTATGTCGGGAACCGGGCCTATTAGAAATACCCTGCCGGCGCCGTACTCGAAGGCGACCATTGCCGGGTCGCCGCAGCCGACGTATACGCCCAACACGTCCACGTCGGCGCCCGGCGTAGGGATTAACCTGGGGCCCCAATAGTATAGCATCCATTCGGAGTAAACGTCCGAAGCCGTTATCGGGTGTTCGAAGTCGACGACGTTAACGCGGCACATCGCGTATTTGGGGAAGGGCGCGATTTCGTCGATTATGCCGACCGCTTTTCCGGGAAATATCCCCAGCGGTTCCGTCGGGATGTCCTTTCCCGCCCAGATTATCTCTTCGCTGGCGAAATATGCGCCGCCGCAGATGCCGACGTAACCGCCTCCTGCGCTGACGAAGTCCCGTATCTTCTCCTTTCCACGAGAGGAGATGTCGTCGGCGTAGCGGTACATGTCGCCGCCGGGGAAGCAGATAATCCGGAAGTTGTCAAGGCTTTTACCATCGATGTAGTCGGCGTCCACTAGAGAAACGTCGTAGCCCATCCACTCGAACATATTTTTCGAGGCGATGACCGAGTCCTCCCAGCAGCCTTTGTCCGAGTATAGGGCGAGGGCCACTCCGTCTTCCGCGGCGGAGGAAACGCGGCACAGGGCAATGGCGGTGATTAATAAGTAGGTCGCGAAGGTAGTTAAACGTTTGGATTCCATAACCGGGTTAATTCGAGGCCGGACGTTAGCACGGAATCGATAACCGGTCAATAAGGTATCGGGCAGCGACCATCGGGGAGCGCGGCGGTCTCGATTGTTTTATTTCGGCGCGACGTATCTTCCACGAAACGGTTCTTATGGACAAGATATTTAGGTCAATTTAACATACCGTTAGCTGCGGAATTTTCTTCCATCGTTTACCTTTTCGTGGTATACGAGTGGGGAACAATAGTGGGTGCCGGTATCTACGAACGTACGTAACGAACTTACGTGTTCATTCGGGGGTATTAAATTGAAAGCCGCGAAGATAGTCTGCATATTTATAACGGCGGTGCTCGTCGGGGTTTTTAGCGCCGGCGCCGAAGAGTGGGTCGAGGAAGAAGCGCCCGAAGTCGCAGAAGAGTGGGAAGCGCCGATCGGCCTGAGCGACGAAGACCGCCCGGTATTCGACGAAATCGAGTACCTCCGGCACATCAGGTCCTACTATAACGAAGGCTCGTACGTCTGGGCCATCGACGTGGCCGAGGATTACCTGGAGTTTTGGCCCGACGGTAGAGACAGACCCGAGGTCGAGTATATCCTGGTCCTCTGCCGCCTGAACCAGGGTTTGTACGACGACGTATTGGAAGGTCTCGAGCGAATTATGTCCGAGTACTCGGGAACGTGGTGGGCCGTGGAGGCCGCGGACCTTTACGTCGACCTTTTCGGCGAAGCGGTAACGCCCTGGGACAGTTCGGATTGGGCTTATTGGCTGGCAGACAGGTTCGACGTCTATTACTACGATTACGACAATCCGAAGATGATAAAGGCCCGTAAGAACGCGTTGAAGAAGGCCGAGAACGCGTATAAGAAATATATGAAAAATAAGAGCGGCGCCGAACGCGAAGAGCTGGCCGACCGCAACGTCGCTAATTACATGAAGATGATGGATTTCGTCGTTTTCGATACGCCTAGAGACCCGGTTGAAACGTACAACGATAAGGTGTCGTACGTAGAAGGCATCCTTGATAAAGAGATGAGCCGCGATATGGAGTCGGCCCTTTATTACTATATCGCGTCGATTATAGCCGAGTATTACTACGTCGACCCGACCGGTTGGGACGAGGATATACACGGGAGTTTCAACGAATGGGTGGACGCCGAACGTTTCGCCGTGGTCGAAGACTACCTGGAAGACGTCGCCGGCGAATACGGCGGCGCCGTCGGCGGTATAGCCGCCAAGGCGGCTTTGGCGAATTACGCCGTCGTTCACCACAACGACCCCCGTACAGGGGCAAAAGAGTTCGACGAACTCGCGTCTTTGGTCGACGACAGGGATTACGCCGAGTTCTTCGAGGAGCTTGCCGATGGGCTGCGCGGTTCGGCCCTGGCGATTTTGAACGTCGAATCGGAGCCGGGCGGCACGCCGGACTTAAGGTTGGAAGTTGCCGCCAAGCTTTACGACGAGGTGGAGTTGAACGTCTATCCCGTTGACCCGAAGGGTTACTACGATGTACCCAGGGGGCTCAACGCCGTCGACCTTTTCCTGAAGGACGGGAGGAAGGTCCATACCGATATAGACGCGTTCTACAAGGAACGGGTGGGCGAGAAGATACGCAGCAAGGGCATCGATTACGTCGAACCCCGCCCGACGGCTGACCTACCGGGCGTCGGCGAGCCGGTGGAAACGAGGACGGTCTCGACAGGATACACGGGTGACTTGCGTATTTCCGTCTTCGACGTGGAAGTCGACGAACTCGACCCGGGCCTCTACGTAGCCGAGGTCAAGACCGACGATAATATGGCCAGGGCGTTCTTCGCCCATTCGAAGGCGGTGGCCATATACGCCACCGACGACGAATCGTTGTTCTTCGAGTTGGTCGACCCGGATAACGGTGAACCGGTCCCCGTCGACGACATTTACTCCTTCAACGAGTATTACGGCACCGACGAGTCCGGCTATAACCGCGTGTACAGGGAAGAGGTTAAAATAAAAACGCGCCCGGCCGGCGGCGGGTACGTTGTTGACGTGGCCGACCTTGAGCTGGAGGGCCGCGTTTATATAATAGCTGAAACGGCTAGCGGTCCTGCATTCCTCGAATTCGAACCGCCGTCGGGCAAATCCGAGACCGAAAAGGAGGTCGGGATAATTTACACGGACCGGCCGCTCTACCGCCCGGAACAGACCGTCGGCTTTAAGGCGATTTTAAGGCGCGTGGATTTCGAAGGTAAAATACTCGAGCCGGTCGTCGAAAGGGAAGTGAAGCTCACGCTGGAGTCGCCTTTGGGCGACGAGATTTGGACCGGCGACGCCGTAACGGACGAATTCGGCACGCTGTGGGGCTCTATCAAGCTGCCGCCGGGAGCGCCGCTTGGGACGTACGATCTCTATTGCGAATGGGTTGTCCTGAAAGAGGTCGAAGGGGAGCCGTTCTATCCGGACAAAGAACCGTTCCGCGGGTTGGAAGACGTACCGGTGGAGGAAGAACCAAACGTCGAGGAGAGACATTACTCCGCGTCCTGGAGTTTCAGCCTGGAGGAGTACGAAAAACCCGAGTACGAGGTGAACGTAATCGCCGAGAAGGACCGTTACCGGTCGGGGGAAACCGTACGCGTTATCGTCGAGGGGCGTTACTTCTTCGGTTCACCGATGGCGAACGCGTACGTCGAGTACGAGGTTTACCGGTCGGGTAATATCGACGACGATTACGGTTACGAGTACTATAAATTGAAGGAAAAGGGCGAAGGTTACGCCGGCAGGGACGGACGTTATATTATCGAGTTTCAGAGCGAATATGCCGGCAAATACGATAACTACTACCAGATAGAGGTCGAAGTTACCGACGAATCCAATCACGTAATCGAGGAGTATTACGACCTGTATACTTTCCGGTCCGACCTTTTCGTCGACCTCGAAGTCGATAAGTACGGTTATTACCCGGGCGATACCGTCGAACTTACGTTAAACACGGCCGACTGGTACGACGACCCGGTCTCGATACCTGTAAACGTGACGTTCTATGAATACGAATGGGTCCCGTACGAGGGATACGAGCGCGGCGAGATTCTTTATTCAACGGTAGTCGTCACGGATTACGATGGTACCGGAAAGCGTGACGTAAAGCTCCCGCGGGTTATATCGACCGACGATATGTTGATCGTATGTACGGCCGAGGACACGTACGGGACGGAAATTAGGGATTCGACCACCGTAAGTATCGTACCCGAAGAGGTGGGAACGGTCGAAAGGATACCGGAAGTCGAGATTACAGTAGACGATGATTATCCTGTCTTGGGCGACACGATAACGGCGACAATCCGGTCCCGGTTCGAGGGCGTAACGGTGGGCGTCTTATTCTTCTCCGACCGGGTAGCGAACTTCGAAAACGTAATACTGAGTCCCGACCCGGAAGGGGGTTCGTCGGCCCACTTCGATGTCGTCGTAGACGACCGCTTTTTACCGAAGCTGCGGTTGAAGGCGGTCGTGGTCAAAGACGGCGTTTATTACGAGGATACGGCGTACGTCGAGATAACGAACGTTAATACTCACATGAACATCGCCGTGGAACTCGGTGAGGGGGAGTACAGACCCGGCGATATGGCCGGCGCAACGGTCAAATGCACCGATTATGACGGCCTTCCGGTCGCCGCCAACCTGTCATTGTCGGCCGTTGACGTGTCTTTATTGGCCTTGCGGAGTGACAGGACGAACCGACTGCCCGATTCCTTCCGGTCGGCGTTATATCGGGAATTCTACCCGTACACCGGCAATTCGCTGGACGTCATCAACTACTATTCGGTCGCGACGTATCTCTTCCGTTACTATAGAGGTTACTACGGTGCCAGCGTGGGCTGGCCGGATACTGTCGCAGAGAAGTTCCTCAATACCATTTCACTCCCCGACTACGTAAACCCCCAAATCCAGGAGTTCTTATATTTATCCGGTACCGACCTGCTGAACCCCGAGAACTACGATTACGTGACCGTGTGGGAGACCGTCAAGGGACCAGTCGGGAGCGCCTTGGTCGCGCCGGTCGTGGAAATAGGCGCCGGTAAGGGTATGGAAATGATGGAGATAACCGACGAGGAGGCCGAGTTCCCGGAGGACCCGTTGAAGAAAGAGGGTTATCCGCGGGCGCCCGTCGTACCGACTTCGGAAGTCTTCGGCAACGTATTCGTCGGGAGGGGTAAGGCGCCCGAGAAGGTAATCATAGACGGCAGAGAGTTCATCCAAACGCGGCTCCGTACGTACTTCACCGACTCGGCCTATTGGAAACCGGACCTTTATACGGACAAGAACGGCGAAGTCGAGGTCAATTTAATCGTGCCGGACAATTTGACTACGTGGAAGTTTATCGCCGTGGGCGTAGACAAGGGCCAGCGGATAGGATGGAATTACAATTCATGCAATGTTACCAAGAACGTGCTGGTCCGACTGGTTACGCCGAGGCACATGGTCGCCGGCGATACGGCCCGCATAAAAGCCATAGTCCACAACTATTTAGGCGCGGAAAAAGAGTTCGCCGTCGCGATAGACCTGGACAACGTGATGTTGGCCGAGGGTTTGACGAGTACTTTCCGTTCGGTCGAGTCGGGCGATACCTTCGCTTTCGAACAATCGGTTTGGGCGGACAGGCCGGGCGACGCGACCTTTACGGCGATAGCCCTGAGCGACGTCGAATCGGACGCGATGACCAAGACCATCAAAGTGCATCCACACGGCGTCGTAAAACGTCAATCCTTCTGCGGGCGCCTACGCGATTCGGTCGAACACGGGTTGACTATAGACGATGGGATTGACCCGGACACGTTCGACGCCCGGCTAACTATGGCGCCGTCGATAGCGTATCTCTTGAGCCAGGGGCTCGATTACTTCGAGGAATACCCGTACGACTGCGTTGAACAGGCGTCCAACAGGTTCCTGGTCAACGCACTCTTGGCCGAAGCGGCGGGCGAGTTGGGCTTGAACGAATCGGAACTCTCGGCCGGGCTGGCCGGAGCTATCGACGAAGGCGTCGCGACTCTCGCCGAAGCGCAGATGGAAGAGGGCGGATGGCCCTGGTGGAAAGGCGGAAAGGCTTCGCCTTACATGACGGCGTATGTCGTCGACGGGCTTTTGACGATTCAAGGAAACCCCTTCCTCGGCGAGGTATCGGTGGTCAAGGTCGATAATATGGTCTTGCCCGCGAAGAGATACCTCAACGCCTACCTCTTCGAACTAAGAAGTTCCGTAGACCGGGAGGATTGGGAGCTTTCCCTGTACGTTGCGGACGTTCTCCTTCGGCACGGCCTGACCAAGCCCGACAACGATGTAATCCTCGACGCGGCCGATTATTATTTCGACAACCGGGAGGTAAAAAGCGACCGCGGGTTGGCGTTGTTGGGTTCGGTCCTCTATTACACCGGTCAAGAAGGTAAGTTGGCCACGGTCCTACGCAACCTGGACAACGGCGCCAAGGTCGGGCCGGACAGGACGATTTACTGGGGAGACGACCCGGAATACTGCTGGTGTTGGTGGCAGGACAGCGTCGAGACGACGGCGAAAGTCCTCGACCTGAAGATGTTGGCCCAACCGGAAAGCGAGCAGGTCCCCCACATGATAGACTGGCTGGTGGACCAACGCCGCGGCGCTGCGTGGAAGTCCACGAAGGACTCGGCGGAGGCCACCAAGACCCTGATACGTTATCTATTGAAGTACCCGGAGGTTTCCGAACGGGTGGTCGTTGGATACGAGGTGGACGGAACGCTGGGAGATAAATTATTGCTTGAACCGACCGAGTACGAAGAACCCGAGGCGACGGTTTTGTTCAATTTAGATGATTTCAAAACCGGTACGAACCTATTGAAGCTGACCCGCTACAAGGGGGCCAGTCCCGTCTTCTATACGGCGGCCGTCAAGTATTACACGGAGGCGGAAGAAATCGCGGCGAGCCAGGGTTCGGTTACCATCGAGCGCGATTACTACGTTATTAAACGGAAGTTGAAAAAGGGTAGGTTTGAGGAGGAACGCGTCCCCCTCGACCGACCGCTTGAGGTGGGTGAAGAACTCGAAGTAGAGATAACGATTGACTCGCCGTACGACTTCGACTACGTGGTGGTCGAAGACCCGCGACCGGCCGGCTGCATCTATACCGAGATGGCTTCCGGTTACGACTGGTGGCTGGATGCGTACGTGGAGTTAAAGACCGAGAAGCGGGCGGTGCTCATCGACCGCCTGGACAAAGGCGAGACCAAATTCAGCTATAGGCTGCGGGCCGAGATACCGGGCGACTTCGCAGCTCTACCGGCGACGGTTTACGGCATGTACTCGCCCGACATAGGTTCGAGTACGGCTAGTACGCGGGTGGAAATAGTCGAATAATTATAAAAAGCGTAAATTTAGGGGGTAGCCTTCAACCGATTCCCAGCGCACAAATCAAACGCCGTTCATCTTTGTTTAACGGCTACCCCCAGGGGATAGGACATCTGGATAAGGAAGGCGCAAATATGATACCAGGACTGCGCACGATTATAATAAGCGAAATCGCAAAAAGCCGTTCTCCTTGCGGGTGCTGAGAGTAGCTGCCGGTAATCGTTTACTCCCCACACCGGTACTTAAAACCTTATTCCTACTATTGCTACGGGCTAATGCGAAAAGGCTTACCCCCCTTCGAGGATTCGTCCTCCGCGATAAATTCTCTAATATCGTGTACGCGAAATTCCATCCGTGTCGCCCGTTTCTGTCACCATCGGTAGGAATACTTCGAACTGCGAACCCCTCCCCGGGCGGCTTTTAACGCTAATAATACCGCCGTGGGCGGTTACCACCCCGTAAGCTACACTTAACCCAAAACCGGTGCCCACCGTTTGCTTCGTAGTATAAAAGGGGTCAAAGATCCAAAGGAGTTCGTCTTCCGGGATACCGAAACCGTTGTCCGTTACGGTTACCGAAGCGAAATCGCCGCCGGCCGGGTTTTTCAAACGACCTTCCAATTCGGGAGGAACAGGACCGACGGACGTTTTAACGGATATACAACCTTCCTGTCCGATAGCTTCGCGAGCGTTCGTTAAGAGGGAAAGGATAACTTGAGATATTTGTTCATAATCACCGCGAATGTTAAGCCCTTCTCCCTCGAGGTCGACGGAGAATTTAGTGTCCGTCGAGATAGAAGCGGCGAAAAATTTCGCTGTTTTCTCGACGCATCCGTTGAGGTCGAAAAGGCCTTTTTCAATGTAGTTCGCCCGGGCGAAAGCGTCCATTTCGGACACGATGGTCGACATGCGGCGCGCCGTATCGAGGACTTTTTTCAACTCTTCTTGCACTAATTTATCTGAACTACTGTACGCGATTTCCGTATATCCGACTATAATCGATAGGAGGTTGTTAAAGTTATGGGAGATACCGTTCACAAGCGTCCCGACGCTACTCAGTCTTTGGTTGCGGATTAACGCCTCTTTATACATAACGTTCTGTTCTTGCGTTTCCCGGAGTTTTATCTGTGTGCGTACGCGGGCTATTACTTCCGACGCGTCGAAAGGTTTAATAACGTAATCGACGGCGCCCAGATCCAACCCACGTATCTTATCCCCTGTTTCGGTTTTCGCCGTAACGAAAATTACGGGGATATCGCACGTTTCTTTGCGTCCTTTCAGCTTTTCGCAAATTTCGAAACCGTCCATTTTTGGAAGCATAACGTCAAGGAGGATCAAATCCGGTCGTTCGTCTATAGCTTTTCGGATTCCCTCCTCGCCATCCTCGGCAACTAACGGTTCGAACCCGCCTTTCTCAAGGAATTCCCGGAGTAACAATACGTTGTTCGGATCGTCCTCTATTAATAAAACTGAATGTTTTCGGTTCATATGCTTACACCGGCTTATTCCCCTGTTTTGAGACGAACGTTTTAAGCCCACTAACTAACTTATCGATTTCGTCTGACGACTCTTTTCCGGCAGCCTCGTATAGCCTTGCTCCCAACTCCGAAACTTCCGTAAAACCGTAGCCGGCCCCAGAACCTTTTATGTTGTGCCCTATGTTCTTGATAACTTCGAAGTCCCCGTCGGTTAATGCGTTTTCGGTTTTGTTTACTTCTCCCGATAAATAATTAATAAAGTAACTTACCTTCGCGTCCGATAAGTACGGACCGGACGCCGGTATAACTTTACTCCGTTCCGCGAGCCTGATAACGATTTCGGCCAATTCGTCCGCGTTAACAGGTTTCGTTACGTATGCATCGCATCCGACAGCGATGCACCTCTCCTCGTCAGTCTTCATCGCGGAAGCCGTCAAAGCGATTATCGGTATCGTGCGCGTCTCGTCGTCGGCTTTGAGGATTTTCGTAGCTTCGTAACCGTCTACTTCAGGCATTTGCATGTCCATTAAAATGACGTCCGGTCTCAGATCCTTGGCCGACCTAATAGCTTGGGCCCCGTCGGTAACGGTCTCCACGTCGATACCGTTTCCGCTCAATATCGTCACTATAAGGATGCGATTAATCTCGTTATCTTCGGCCAACAACACCTTAACCTTCGGCGTTTCACTGCTTGATTCAACGCCCCGGTTCAAATCTGGCGTACGCCCGGCGATAACATCGGTAACGTATTCGAGAAGCTCGCCCGGCGAGTGTTCGGTCTTATCTAATAACCCTTCGTATTTTTCGTTGAGCGTTTCTATATCGTCGTTAGTTAGGTTTCTTGCCGTGTAAATAACAACTGGAACTTTTAGATGCGGTTTTCTTCCTCTTATGAACGCAAGAACCTCGAACCCGTCTGTACCCGGCATAACGAGGTCGAGGATAACTAAACGGATATGTTCACGATTCGTTTTCTTTAGGTAAGCAATCGCTTCCAGCCCAGAATCGAAGGTAACTAATTCGAACTCGGACGATGCGAAAACCTCCTCAAGCAGGCGGAGCTCCGCCTCGTCGTCATCGACCGCAATTATCATCCCGTTTTTGCCGCGGGTTACCTTCAAATTGCCCAACGCCGAGATTACTACCGATTCGCTTACAGGTTTTTCTAAAAACTCGGCGGCCCCAAGGCTGAACGCTTTTTGTTTTTCGGGTAGGATCGTACATACTATGACCGGAATGTCGCTCGTATTCCGGTCCATTTTTAACGACTCTAGCACCTCCCAGCCGCTAATGTCCGGCAACAAGATGTCCAATACTATTGCGTCGGGTTTATTGCTCTTCACTTCGCTGAGAGCCTTTCTACCGTTACCTACCAGCGTAACGTCGTAATTATTGCCCTCGAGGTAGCGCTTTAACAACTCGGCGCTAGCAGGGTCGTCCTCGACAACCAGAACGTTGCGCAAGACCGCTACGTCGTCAGTCGGTTTTTTTACGCTTTGGCCGTGTTTCGCTTCCGTGTACTGTAATGGTACTTCGATATAAAAAATAGAACCGACGCCCACTTGGCTTTCTACGCGGATCGAACCATCCATAACATCGAGCAGCTTTTTCGTGATCGCAAGTCCAAGGCCCGTCCCCGCGAACTCTCTGGAAGTCGACCCGTCTAATTGACTGAACGTATCGAATATGGCTTCCAACTTATCTTCCTCAATCCCTATCCCCGTATCTTTCACGGTCACTAAAAGGTCAAATCCCGGTTCCTCGTAACACCATTTCCGGACGACGGCGTCTATTTCGATTGTGCCAGCTTCGGTGAATTTTACGGCGTTCCCGACAACGTTATTTAACACCTGACGTAACTTCGCCTCGTCGCCTATTACCACATTAGGGACTTCGTTTGATACTCTGTAATTTACCGACAAGCCTTTCCGTCTGATTAGGGGGTCGACTACGGTTGCCACTTGCTCTATCAGGATTGGCAAAGAAAACTCGGTTTGTTCGAGTTCGACTCTACCGGCTTCTATTTTCGAAAGGTCGAGTATATCGTTAATAAGGTTCAGGAGCGAATCCCCGCTCTGCCTAATCAACTTCACGTATTTGGCTTGTACCGCCGTTAGCTCTTCCTGAAGCAATAAGTCTGCGAAACCCAATATCCCGTTCATGGGTGTACGTATCTCGTGCGACATGTTCGCCAGGAATTCGCTTTTCAGTCTGTTGGCGTCCGTCGCCTGGCGGCGCGCTTCAACCAGTTCGGTAACGTTGACGACGTTGAGTATAGCCCCGTCATACTGCCCGTCGCGGTAAATAGGCTGTAATCGAATCATTACTTCGGCGTTTCTTAACGGGCGTTGTATAACGTGAGCTTTCGACGAAGGGCTCCGTCTGAATGACTCTATATTTTTGGTTAAACGGCTTAAAGCGGGTTCGGGATGTAAGTCTTTTATCCTCTTTCCAATAACGTCTGCCCGGTCTACGCCCAGAAACTCGCATAGATACGGGTTAATTTCGACGACTACGTCGTCCTTGTTGGCGAATGCAACGCCTTCCTCCATCCCCGATATCATGGCCGATAACTTAGCGGTTTCCTTTGCCCCGGCCTCTTCGGCTTTCTTCCTCTCTGTAACGTCCGAAAAGAACGCCACGTTAGTCATCCTTCCGTCCATAATGAAGGACGTTGTATGGATATCGGCGTATATGACCGACCCGTCTTTCCGCACGCACGTTGCGTCGGACGTTAAAACGTTCTTCCCTCTTACGTGTTCTTCAAATTTGGAAATTACGAATTCCGGCTCGTCTAAGGAATGGATATCACAGACGCTTAATTTCAATAGTTCCTCTTCGCTATAACCCAACACCTTACATATAGCCGCATTGGCGTATCGGTACCGCATCGTTTCGACGTCGGCTATTAGTATTCCCTCGGCGGCGTTTTCGAAAATCATTTTGTACCTATTTTCGGACTCCTCCAAAGCTTTCTCAGTCCGTTTAAGTACGGCATAAGTCCTTAAAGACAATATACCGGGGAAAATAAAAAGGAACGCGACGAGTATACGTATGTATAGGTCATCACTCGGGACGGCCAGAATTAGAACGTCGAGAAACGAACCCTCGTGGAAAACGACTACGCTCAATAAAGTATCCGCCGCCCAAACAACCAAACTCAATATTACCGATAATGCTAACGGCGCGAATCGTATGTCCAGGAATCTGCGTACCATTCGTTTGGTCCTCCGTTGATTTAAATTCCCGATTGCAACGTCGTCTCCTTATATGCTCCGGTAAATCCTCAGTTCGCTGGAGCTGGGTTAGTTCTTAGGACATTCGCATCGGGCGACGCCAAACAGTTTTTTCACAGTGTATTCCAGCGCAAAAGATGAGCCAAAACCATAGGAACCGGTCTAATCGCCTCGAATACCTCCAGGATACTTGCAATCCCCCCCTTGGCGCTTAGTATTTTATTCAGGTCCGCACGTACTTCCTCTCCCGGGTTTTACAAGTAATTTTTCCGAAAACGCCAACCGTTATTTTCCGAATTGGCGTTATGTTAACTAGGAAAATATAGTATTTATGGAATAATTACGTGTCCATAAATATAGACTTATCAGTAAGATAATATGATATTGCAACATGATAGATGACATTATTTGCTATAAAGGCCTTGACTTATACGATTATCATGCTATATTCCGCCGCAATGCGCTACGGGTTTATTGGCGCAAAACGAGAGCTGACGAACTTAAAACAGGAACCAAACGGATGGAGACGATGAATCTCGTTACAAACGCTTTCTTAACTTTAGTCCTAGCAGCGAGTGTTTACGCCGATAGTTTCGAGCTCAAGCAGGCGACCTTCGTAAGTTCGGACGGAGCTTCGACCGACTCGTTATACAATTACGCCGCTGCCGTTCCCGTGTCCCAGTATTATGCCGACGGGCATTTTTACTTCTCGGAGATTTATACGGACAACGGATTGAATATAGAGGCTTTCGAAAATATAGAACGCGTATTGGTCGTGGGAAACGTACCCGGCAAGTACATCGAAACCGTTACCGATGCAGAAAAGGTTACTTACGATGGCGAGGACCCGGCAGAAATAGCCGCGGCTCTTTCTCACGAATGGGTTAAGACCGACGAAATCGTATTAACCGTTTACGACCCCGAGCCGACCACCGAACAAATGCTCGCGCTTAAGTGTGCGGCCGAACACGCGGCTTTTATAAACGCGCCTTTGATGTACGTGACGGAGGACGCCGTACCGGGATGTACCTTACTGGCCGGCGCCGGTCTGGGGGCGGAATCCGCTTACCTTTACGACTTTGGGGGTAACGTAGATAGAAAGATTGAGGATACTTTAACGCGGGCGGGTTTCAACATAGAGGCCGAGTTTAAAGAATATAAAGAAGCCTGTTTGTATAGAGAGGATATTCTGACTGCGCCGGATACGGGCGTTCCGGCCGGGGTTGTCGGTTTATGATATCCAGAGGGTCGTCATATCGTGCCGCTTAATCACCCGGCTCGTCAATACGCTCCCCGTCGAAGCAAAACGACGGGGATGGTTTTTAATAATATCTTTATATCAGTCCACAAGGACCAGTTTTCTATGTAATAGATATCGAGGTTTACCATTTCTTCGAAGGTTAGTAAATTCCTACCGGAAACTTGCCATAATCCCGTAATCCCCTGAGGCGCGGCGAGCCTTTTCATCTGCCAGGGTTCATACTGGTCAACCTCGCTGGGTATCGGCGGGCGTGGTCCCACTAGCGATAGTTCGCCGCGTATGACGTTTATGAGTTGGGGTAGTTCGTCAACACTAAAGCGTCTTAAAAACCGCCCTATTTTCGTCATCCGTGGGTCCTCTTTTACTTTGAAAATAGGACCGTCCATCTCGTTCATCTCTAATAAGCTAGCCAAATCATCCTCTGCGTTTTCCTTCATGGATCTGAACTTAAATATATTAAACGGTTTCATGTTCTTCGTCAGGCGAGCCTGTTTGTAGAATACGGGTCCTCTCGAGTCGAGTTTTATCAATAAGCCGATTACCAACCATACAGGGCATAAGATTGCAACTCCCAGAACTGCGAGTGTAAGATCCACCGCCCTCTTTACGTAACCCTGCCACCCGTCCAACGGCTCGCGCCATACGCGTATTAGGGGGACGGAACCGACTTGCTCGGTCGTCACTTCGCGCGTAATCAACCCATAGGTATCGGCCAATATCGTAAAGGGCATCCGTTTTTCTTTCAAACTGTACGCGAGCTCGGCGACTTTGTCCCTCGACTCAGGCGGCAGCGCCAACAAAACCTCATCGACGTCGTAATCGCGGATAATCCGATCTATATCTTCGTAGCCTCCGATCACCTCGCAACCTTCGTAGAACCGTCCTCTTTTGCCCGGGTCGTCGTCTAGGTATCCGACGATGTGGAAACCGGTATAACCGTCGGCCTTGATGCTCTTCACGAGTTTACGGCCTCTGGGGCCGGCGCCGTAAACCAGAAGGATTTTTATACCGAAGCCCACCGACGCCAGACGCCCGACGACCTGCCGTAGGATTACGCGCCAAGAGCCGACTAAAAGAAAAGACAGTACCAGGTTGCCGAGAATAACGAAGGGCGGGTATACGAAGGCACCGGGGAAGAAGGCCCGAAGGGCTATCATAACGAAACCTGTTGCGACCAGGCTGACCAGAGTCGCGTATAGCTCGTCCAGGCGCGCGGTCGATAACTGGCGGCCGTACAGTTTCCTTTCGGCGAAAATCAATAAAGATACGAGGGAATAAACGACCGCGGTGAATAAACAACCTCGTAGCCCTCCCCCTATCGCAAAATAATGTTTTACACCGAATAGGACCTCGTCGAGATAGTAGGTTGACATGAGTGAAACTGCCAATAAAGTACCGTCAACCGTCAGGCGGATAACTATCATAAGCCGGCGGTACCGACCGTTCTTGTTCACGCTAAACGGGGACATAACCTCACGTGTGGTACGTTTTAGCCCTCTACTGCCGATCCCTCACGTAATAAAGCAAATATAGTGCCTACGGGTTTTTGGCAACCGGCGGAATAAGCCTTCGACGTCTGCTTCCTCGGACGCCGAGGTTTTTTAGTGGAATAGGATTTGCGGAGAGATGTACATAGGCAGTTTGCGCCAAGAGACTAGGATAACCTGTAAAGGTTTTCGTACGCGTTTACGGACGACCGAACGTGTCCAAACCGCCGCACCCGGTTGTTAATGGAGCATTCTATGGGTCGGCACGAGAAAACTGTAATGCACTTTTACCGGGCGATACGCGTTTAAACGGAGCTGTGGCTGCTCGGGCGGAACGCCTTGGCCGCAACAAAGATGTAGGGGGTTTATGAGCGAAGGCAGTACGTGGGTTGTTCAGGCGGGGGAGCGGTTGGCTTCGGTCGGCTGGTGCGAACGCCTACTGAACCGGCTCGTGACCCGTCGTGTTGCTTTATACGCTACGGTTTTCGGCCTGTGTACCGCCGCATTTATAGCGCGCGTTGCCCTACCTACGCGGGCCCTCAACGACGACGCGGTCGAGTACATCAACGCTGCGCGCCATTTGGCCGCCGGCGAGGGTTATTTGACTTCGCTCAAGTGGCACTGTTTCGACTCGCGGCCGGTCGTGCGGCCGGCATGGGGGGAGCGGCTGCCGGGCGGCCCGGTGACGCTTTCCGCCGGTTTGGCGTTGGCTGGACAGGGAGGGATGAAAGCCGTAACGGTCGCGGTTTCCATCGGCTTAATTATATTGTTCACCGTATTCGTCGCGAAGGATTTTTCGCCCAACCTTGCGGCGGTGGCGGCACTTCTATTGGTTCTTAACCCGAACCTGGCGGCCAACGTTGCGGATTTTATGTCGGAGGTAACGTTTCTACCTTTGATATTGGCGGCGATGTTTTTACTCGGGCGTGAGAAGACCGGTCACTGGGCCCTGGCGACCGGGGCCTTGTTCGGAGCGGCGGCGTTGACGCGTTATGAGGGCGTTCTTCTGTTTGCGGTATCTTTCTTTTTCCGGCCGCCCGGGACCCGTGTACGCGGGGCCCTTTTATCAAGCGTGGGCTTTATCGCCGTGATGAGCCCTTGTTGGTACGTAAACTACGTCCACAACGGGTCGCCGTTATATTCGTTGCATTTCTCCCAGACCTGGGGTACCGATTCCGCGGTGTATTCGCGTTCGCTCGCCGCGCTTCATGCGCCCACGACGCCGGCGTTCGCTCTTGGGCATTTACCCGAGATCGTTCATAACGTCTTGCGGAACTTCTATAACTACGCCAAGGAGCTGGCGGGCTATAAGTTCCTGAGTCTCTTCGCGCCCTTCTTGCTGTTCGCCGTACCCTCGCCCGGCCAGCGTAAGTATTTGGTCGCCGCGGGACTCGTTTTCTTATTCTACGGTCTCAGTTGGTCGGCGATGAACCTTGAGCGGTTTATGTTCGTTCCGTACCTGTTCTTGTTACCGTTTGCGTTGACCGGGTTTAACAACGCCTTGAACAAAGTTTGGCCCGCGCGGGCGGGCGTCGCGCGCGCGGCGAAGGCGGTCGTCTGCGGCGTCGTCTTGTTCTTGTACGCCGCCGGTTATTACGCCGATGTTTATAGAGAAGAAACAAACCCCGTACATGAGGTTCCCGGTTACGCCGCGGCCGTCGATTTCTTGAGTACGCGAGCCGGACCCGGCGCCGCGGTTATGGCGCGCGATGCGTGGGAACTCAATTGGACCAGCGGCCTCCCGGCAGCGGTTTTGCCGTACGACGCCGATTTCGAAGAAGCCGCGGCGTGGGGGAGGGAGATAGGCGTTCGTTATATCCTGGCAGGTCCGGACGAGGTCCCGACGACGCAGAAGCCAGCGACCGCCTTCGGCGATTGGCGGATTTACGACCTTGGCCGGTCGACGCCTGCCGACGAGACCATAACGGATTAAAAACTGCGATATTTACGGACAGGTGGTACCGGAAAGAGGCAATTTTAGGTATTCAGGGCATCCCCGCGTCTCAGAACCAGCAGTGTTACTTAAAGGCAACAGTGGTCGTTTCGAACTTCGGGGATTTCAAGGCCGGTAAACTTATACGGAAGCTACGTTAACTCTTCGGTAAGGCGAAGTTACGGCGATGGACCGACCAGCGGCGCCTGAAAACGCGCAAATAGTCGACAACCTCCGCGAGCGGATGGTCGGCGGCGCCTTTTGGGTCGCGGCGTCGCAGGTATTGGCGCAAGGAATACGGTTCGCATGTCTACTCTTTTTAGTGCGCGTGTTGTTACCCGACGACTTCGGCTTGGTCGCAATGTGTTTCGTCGTGACGGGCGTAACGGCCATCTTTATTGAGGCGGGTTTGCCGAACGCGTTGATACAGGCCAGAGAACTGTCGGCGGTACAGAGGAGTTCAGCGTCGTGGGTCTGTTTCGGTTTGGCGGCGGTTATGGTCGGAACCGTGATTCTGGCGGCTCCTCTCCTCAGTTCGTTGTTTAAAGAACCGAGGATAGTAGCGTTGCTTCAAGTTTTCTCGTTAGGTTTTATCGTAAACGCCTTGGCGGTCGTACCGGACGCGGTTTTGCGCCGTGACATCAGGTTCAAGGAAGTGGGCGCCGCCGACGTCGGGCGGGCCGTTTGTTACGTCGGAGCGGCGGTTCCTCTTGCTTTGGGCGGCTTCGGGGCGTGGAGTTTGGTGGGGGGAGAACTGAGCGGCGCTGTCGCCAGGTTGGTTACGTTGACTTGGCTTTCGCGGCAAAGACCGTTCGGGCGTTTTAGGGCGGGTTCCATGAAGCCCCTTCTTTCGTTCGGGATTAAGAACGCCAGCTCGAACTTATGCCACTCGGCACGGCTTCAAGTCGATACATTAATCGTGGGGCGGGCGCTCGGCGTAGGTTTGTTGGGCGGTTACGACATTATTAAAAAGGTAATTACCGCCCCTCAACAAAGGGTATCCTGGGTACTGATGAAGGTATGTTTCCCCGGGTTCTCCCGCATTCAAGACGATGATGAACGTCTACGGGGGGCTTACGTCAAGGTTATTTCGGTAACGGCTTTCATTACGTGGCCCGCGCTCGCGTTCGTGATAGCTAACACGGCACCGGTAGTGAACGTCTTCTTGGGCCCGCAATGGTCGTTTATAGTTGCCCCGTTAAGGTTGATGTGTATCGCCGGGTGTTCAATTTCGGTCGTGGCGTTAACCGGGTCCGTCGTATTGGCGAAGGGTCGAGCGGCGTTGGACTTGAAGCTATCGGCTTTCGCCATGGTGTTTTTAGCCCTAACTATGGTCGCGAGCGTCCGTTATGGCCTAGTGGGCGTGAGCGTCGGGTTTTTAATATACACGGTTATCTCGAATAGTATATCGCAATATTACGCGAATAAGGTATTAGCTTTGCCGTCCAAGTCCTTCTTACTTGCCCTTTTACCCGGGGCTATTACCGCCGTCGCCGTGGGGATAGCAGTTCATATCGCGGGCAGCGTCGCTTGCAGATTTTACGGCAATTACGCTAGCGTCGGCGCAGCAGTAACCGTAGCGGTCACTGTATTCGCCGTCCTCGCCTACGCCTTACGTCGGCGGGACATTACCGTGTTAAAAGACTACGTAAGTTCGAAGATTAAGCTCCGTTTCCCGGGCCGTTTGGCCGACGTATACCGGGGTTTGGTATCGTAGGAGGTAGCCGCGATGGTAGCGAGTCGCGAAATATGCGTCGAGAATAGATGGGTTTCAGAAAGACACGCGGGGACGTGGAAAACCGTAGAAGAATACGTCCTCTTTCTAAAACAGAAAAAGGCGTACGAATTCGCGGCCGATTTATCAGACGGCGCGCGCGTATTGGATTTCGGTTGCGGCAGCGGTTACGGCGCAGCGCTATTGGCGAGCCGCGCGGACCAGGTCGTCGGGGTCGACGTCGACGGAGAAGTTATCGAATATTGTTCGCGCCGGTATCGGAAGCCGAACTTGACGTTCCAGGAGGTAGCGCCCAACTACTCCCTGCCGTTCCAGGACGGAGTATTCGACGTGGTCGTATCGTTCCAAGTAATCGAACACATCCGCGAAGTCCCCGCTTACTTACGGGAGTTAAAACGCGTGCTTGCGAGCCGCGGCGTCCTCCTCATCACGACGCCCAACCGTCGACATAGGCTCCTCTCTTTCCAAAAGCCCTGGAATCCTGAGCATTATCGAGAATACGACCCGAAACGTCTCCGGAAAGAATTGACGCCTTTTTTCCCGAGCGTATGTATTTCCGGTATAAACGGGAATGAAGCTATCAGAGCCGTTGAGTTGAAACGGGTCCATAGACTCCGTTTCGATTCGGTCATAACGGCACCTTTACTCCGTACGGTTAAGGCCGTTATGCCGCCCCGCGTTATTGCGGAGTTAAAACGGTTGAGGGCGACGTTGGCCCCGCGACGAGATGGTGCGGCGTCGCCCGGTTTCGTCTGTGGCTCAAGAAAGGGCTTTACCGAGAAATATAACCTGGCCGGTTTTTGCGTAAACGACGGGATTAAGGGAGCGTTAGACATTTTAGCTGTATGCTGTACAGTATGAAACAGGAAACGTTCGGCCGTGATTCGGAGGCGGATACCAGTTTACGCCTGGGGTATATCGTTTTCTCGTTCCCCCAATTGTCCGAGACTTTCATCTCCGACGAAGTGAGTGCCCTTAAAAGCCTGGGCGTCGACGTGACGATATTCACGTTGGAGCCACCGCGCGCGCCGTCCCCCTTGGTTAAAGAAGTTAAGGTTAACGTACCCTCGGTGGACTGCTCGTTGCCTTCTTCGAACCTGCGACGCTTTCTACTGCTCATTCGTCTGTTCCCGTTGGCGGCGCGGCGGCCGGTAGGGTTTATAAAAGCCGCCGTATCGGCTTTGCCGTCCTTCAAAAAAATAGTATGCTTGAACTTCCTGCAGGCCGGGAAAGTGGCTCAGTACCTCCGGGGGAATGAGTTCGATTTGCTGTACGGCGGCTTCGCCGACCAGCCGGCGACGGTGGCGATGTTCGCCGCGGCGTTCGCCGGGGTTAGGTTTTCATTCGCGGGTCACTCCGGCCGCGATACGTGCGCCGAGGCGGTACTGCTAAAGACGAAAATTAAACGTGCCGCCTTCGTCCGCACGGCTACGCGTTATATAAAAAAGAACCTCGCCAAGAGGTTCGGCCATACCGGTAAATTAATCGCGCTCCATTGCGGGATAGTTCTGCATCAGTTTCCCAATGCCCGACGGCGCAGGCAGGCCTCTTTCACCGTTTTATCCGTCGGCAACTTGGTTGAGCCCAAGGGCTTCCCGTACTTATTGCGGGCCGCGCGGGAGCTAAAGGACCGCGGCATGGGATTCCGATGCGTTTTAGTCGGCGACGGCCCCCAGCGCCGATACCTGGAGGATTTAAGGGTCGAGCTCGAGGTCGGGGACGTCGTCGCGTTTGTGGGGGCTTTATCTCGGGCGGAAGTCAAGGAATTATTGAAAGGGGCGGCCGTTTTCGTATTACCGTGTGTCCCGATACGAGGCGGTTATATGGACTCGAGCCCGGTAGCGATTAAAGAGGCGATGGCCTGCGGCGTTCCGGTAGTCTCCACGGATATTTCGGGGATACCCGAAGCGGTAAAAGAAGGCGCCGGGATATTGGTTCCGCCGCGCGACCCGGCGGCGCTTGCGGCGGCGATAAAAGAGGTATACGACGATTGGCGGAACGGCGGAAGGAAATTTACGGGCGGCCGCCGGGTAGTAGAGAAAGAATTCGACCTGGAAAAGAACGTCGCTTCCTTGGCTGGCGAAATGTTGAACGCGACGAGGCGGGGAGATAAACATTAACAAAAAGCGGAAATTTTTAAGATAGAGACAACAGGGACGTGAATAAAGAACCGCAGGTACTCGAAGGCGGCCGATGTTGAACGGTATAGTATCGCGTACGGTGCAGCGGACATTACGCCATCCGTTGGGTCCGATTACCGTTTTAGCGTTGATAGGGTTTACGGCCATACCGGCCTTTACGAAATACGGAGTCGGCCTAGACTCGGATTCGGTTACGTATATTTGTACTGCATATAATATCCAGCAAGGTAACGGATTTAGCATATCCCTGTATAATCATTTGGGCGAGATGGTACCGATGACGTTATTCCCACCGGGGTACCCTCTTTTACTCACATTACTCGGATTGACAGGTTTCAAACTCCTTGGCGTTATACGGCTATTAAACACGGTTTTATTCGGGGGGAATATTTTCCTATTGGGTTTTATCGCGTATAAACTCACCGGGCGTAAATTACTTGGCGCTTGGGTTTCGCTTTTAACGTTAATTTCGATTCCGACGATATATATACATGTTATGGCTTGGACCGAGCCGGTCTTCGTATTCATCGGTTTAATCGGTTTTCTATTACTGGCGGAGTATATCCGACGCGGCAATACTTTATTCCTCCTTGGGTCGGGGGCGTTAGTCGGAGCGGCTTTACTCACTAGATACGTAGCTATCGCGTTATTAGTTACGGCGTTGATAACCTTAGGATTATCGTACGGAATCCCCCGGCGTAAAAGAATACTGGCCGCCGGGATATTTTCTTTATTAAGCGTAACGCCGGTCGTTTTTTGGTCGCTACGAAACGCTTTCTGTGGCGGTATTGTAAGTCACCGGCAGGTTTCGTTTTACCCCCAGCCATTGGTGGATTTGACGAGACCGTTCGCTGCCGTACCGTTATCCTGGGGTTTACCGCCGGGAACCCCTCTTATAATAAAAACATTTATTTTCTTAATATTAATCCTATCTTTCCTGTATTTAGTTGGCATAGCCATCGGTCGCGTAAAAAGACTTAACGGTAAAGTAGCACTAGGCGCGAACGTCAATTTTATCGTTGCCCCTGCGGTGTTTTTCTTCGCGTATATAGGCGTATTAGTAACCACTAAGTACTTTTTCGACCCCGTCATCTATTTGGATACCCGTTTATTATCGCCGTTGTTTATCGCGGGATTACTATTCGCGGCGGTTATTCTTAACAGGTCGCTGTATGTAAAAAAACTAAATAATACTATCACTATAATCGGTGTTTCCTTGATTTCACTAACGTCTTTAGGCTTGGTAGTCGGCGGAAGTAGCTTTTTTACAAGGGTTTGCGCGGGTGAAGACGTTAACGGTTACGCAAGCCGAAGGTGGAAAGAGTCACGGGCAATCGCCGAAATTAACGAGATGAGGGACGTAACCGTAGTATATTCGAACGCGCCGGATGCTATATACGCGCTTACCGGTAAAAAGACCCGTTTTTTACCTTATAAGTTAATAGCCGGCGTAACGCCGAATCCGATGTACGCGCGAGAATTGGAAGAAGTGCGTGAGGAGTTAATATCGGGAAACGGTATCCTGATTTATTTTAATACGGTTCCGTGGCGGGATTATTTACCGGGCGAGGAAGAGTTGGTTACTAAATTGGATTTACGCCGTATCGTAAAAACGTCCGACGCTTCGATTTACCGACCTGTGAGGGCCCCTCGAGGGAATCGATATTACGAGAATCTCCCGAACCGACGAACGGTATCGACTCGCTGGCGGCACCGGGAAGACGGTGCGACGACGGGTCGCTATCCTCCGGGAGAGGGGCCGCGATTCCTGGATAGTAAAAAGCGAGTACCCCGGGCGACATATGACATCGTATATAAGAAAGTGCACCTCAGCAGGCAAGGCGAAGAGGTCGAATTGAGTACTTCGGGTAAGGGTAAATCGTTTGTATTAGTGGGCTTTTTCCGGTCGTTCGGGTAACGACATCGGGTCTGCAGCAGCGTAGGAGAGGAGGCTTTCGTGCGGCGGCCACGACCTGACGAGATTTGTAGCGACGAACAACGGCTCCTTTACTCGAACGACCGCGCGGAGGTATGGGAGCCCGACTTGGCCCGGCCGCGGTATCGCTGGTACCGGACGCGGTTAAAGGCCATCCTGCGGGCGATAAGGCATTTCGGCTCCGGGAGGCGGGTTTTGGATTTGGGATGCGCACAGGCGAATCTGGCGATACTTTTGGCCGAAGAAGGATTCTTAGTAACCGCCGTCGATTTGAATTTCGAATTCCTACGTTACGCCCGCATAAAGGCCGAGGACGGGGATATTCGTTTCGTCGCCGCCAGCGCGGCCGAGCCGCCGTTCAAACCGGTCTTCGATATCGTCGTCCTCGGCGAGTTGCTGGAACACTGCGCCCACCCCCGGCGTATTTTGAAGACCGCCGCCTCGTTATTAAAGCCGGGGGGGAAAGGTATTGTAGTTATAACGACGCCGCACGGCGGATTTATAGGGAACCGCTTGCCGACGTATTCGCAAATTGAAAACAGAGTGCTTTTAGAAAAAACCCAATTCAAGCCGGACGCCGATGGACACCTTTTCCTGCTTACAGTCCCGGAATTAATGGCCTTGGCGCGGGAGGTCGGTCTATCGGTGGAAGATACGCGACTTTACGGAACGCCGTTAGTTACGGGCCATCTGAAGTTGAATTGGGCCGTGGCTCGTATCCCCTCTAATCTCAATAATTACATATTTCCCGTAGATGCTTTTTTAAGTCGTATGCCATTTATATCTCGGTTTTTTGCGGAGGGGATACTAATGGTTTTACGGCCGGAAATTAAAACGCCGCCGGGTAGCACGAAACCTTCGTGACCGGTGTTTTAGTATTATCTACCTTTTTTCGACGGAAATCGCCCCGGTAAACGAAAAATACGCGTTCGGCGGCACCGAGAAGACGGTGCGTCGGCCGCTTATGGGAAGATGGCCACGACGGTGCGGTACGGAATCGCGGAGTGGGGCCGAATCGTAAGCGAGGGGAAGGGTTTTACTCCACGTATCCGAACGCAGCCCGTAATACGGGAGGAGGGTGAGGGGTTAAAAACCCGATATGTGGAGTGGGGAGAATAAACCGGGAACCACCCGGAATTCGTTACCCCGACCGCTTGTCGCTTCAGCGGTTTGATGCAAACCGTTTAAGAACTCCACGACGAAATCCAAGGCGGTCGATTATTACCCTATACGGTTAAGGCGGACCGTTCTTTTTCTCCTACCGATATCCACTCTTCCGGAGGTACTTCCAAGAACGAAGCGACGACACCCGGGTCGAATTGAGACCCGGCGTTTTCGCGGATTTCCTGGATCGCCAGCTCCGGTTCGACGGCCGGCGAATACGGACGTTCGGAGACGATAGAGTCGTACGCGTCGACCACCGAAAACACTTTGGTAAATACCGGTATCTGATGTCCTCGTAAACCTCTCGGGTAACCGGTTCCGTCGTTGCGTTCGTGGTGCGTGTAGATTAATTCGGCGGCTCCGGCGAACTGCGTGGTTCCTTTAAATATTTCATAGCCCACAACAGGGTGGAGTTTGATTATGTCCCATTCGTCGGCGGTTAACGGTCCAGGTTTATTTAAGATCCCGAGAGGTACGCTTATCTTACCGATGTCGTGGAGGAGGGCGCCAAAGGATAGTTGACGTAACTGCTCTTGGTAAAGACCGACCATTTTCCCTAGGTGGAGCGCATAAGTCCTTACCCGTTCTAAGTGGTCCCGAATTCCACCCATTTTTAATTCTATGATGCGAACCAGCGACGCTAACGAATCGTTCAGTAATTGGTCATATTCGTTTTTTGTTTCTTCGAGCCATTCTTGTTGTAAAAATACGCGTTCCTCCAGGGTATTATTATAGAAATCGTCATCATGGTCTTCATCATATTTTTGGGCGGCGTTCGTAATAGCTTCTTTGATCCTAGCGACATTAAAAGGCTTCGTAACGTAATCGTATATACCCGAGTTGTAGCACTTAACGATGGTACTAACGTCCTGAATCGCCGAAACGACGATCACGGGGACGTTAATCCTGTTCGAATGGAGGTATTCCAGGATTTCGATGCCGGATATATCGGGAAGGGCGAGGTCGAGTAAAACCAACGCGGGCAATTTATCGTTGAAGAATCTAAAGGCTTCCTTCCCGTTCGCTGCCGCGACCGGCTTGTATTCTTCGTCAATCGCTACTCTAGCGAGAAGGTTGTTCACGCCGGGGTCATCTTCGATAATTAATATCTCTCGATCCATCTATATTATCGGGTTTGAAACCTGGAAATAATAACGGGAATAACAATGCGAACTTCGTACCGATCGGCGACGACTGGCTGTAAAACGGTGGTTGGCTGTTCGAATCGCAAGGAATTATAGGAAAATACGGAGTTTTTTATACATTTGTGCGCGTAGAATTGCGATTACGCGAACTTTAGACCGGTTAGATGATTGCCGAATTGGTATATAATTGGCACGTAATTCGCATAACCGCAATTTGTCTGTCGTATGGTTACGACCGTCATAAGCTTATGAAGAATCATAGTTGGGCTTGATAGACGATAAACTAACCTCGGCAGGATGTGATTTGATGCGATGTGACCTAATCTGATTAATTGGATATCCTAAAATAGTGTTAATAATTTAGTTGGTAAAATTATTAACGCGCTTTATGCTGGGAGGATTCATGGGGGACCGACGAATCTTAGTCGTGGACGATGAACCGGACATTTGTGAGATGCTCGAACGTATTATCGTGAGCCACGGCGAATTCAAAGTCCTGACAGCAACGAACGGTTTCGATGCGTTGGATATCTTAGAGAATCTGTATATCGATCTCGTTTTAACAGATGTTAAAATGCCGGAGATGGACGGCGTTGAACTCCTTAATGAAATAAAGAAGCGCTACCCCGGAATTACCATTGTGTTATTTACCGGATACGGTACGATAAAAACAGCCGTTGCGGCTATGAAGCATGGCGCTTACGATTATATAACGAAGCCGTTCGAAGAGGCGGAAATTACGTCGTTAATAGACCGTGTCTTCGAGAGTACGAAGCTACGCGAAGACAACGTCCGGTTGTTAAAAGAGATCCAGGGGTTCATCGGTGATAATATTATCGGAAATAGTAAGGCGATGGATGAAGTGTTCGAGTTCATCGATAAAGTGGCGCCCACCGACTCAACGGTCCTTATTACCGGCGCCAGCGGTACCGGTAAAGAGTTAGTGGCAAGAGCAGTCCATTATTTTAGTAACCGATCTAATAAAAAGTTCCTTGCGGTTAACTGTTCGGCTATCGCCGAAAACCTTCTGGAGAGCGAGTTGTTCGGTCACTCGAAAGGTTCATTCACCGGTGCGATAAAAGATCGCCGCGGGCTGTTCGAAGAAGTTAACGGAGGTACCATTTTCCTCGACGAGATAGCTGAAACTAGCTCGGCAATCCAGGCGAAGTTATTACGGATTCTCGAAAACGGCGAGTTTTTCCGGATCGGCGATAATACCCCGAAGACATCGGATTTCAGGTTAATCACCGCTACGAATAACGACCTGCAGGAGTGTATCGATAATAACAAATTTAGGGAAGACCTCTACTACAGGCTCAACGTTTTATCTATCCATTTGCCGTTACTCCGTGAACGTAAAGAGGATATACCGCTTCTGGCCAACCATTTCGTTAAGAAATACCGCGACACGTTCGGTACGGACGTAAAAGGTATCTCTCCCGAGGCGATGAAAACGCTCGTTAACTACGACTACCCCGGGAACGTAAGGGAACTAGAAAACGTTATAGAACGAGCGATAATATATAGCACGGGAGAAATCATTGAACCGGCCGATATTTTAATAGACGTGTCAAACGACCGCTCTGGTTCGCTTTTCGATGTTGAAGATATATGCGAATATTCGTATAAAGAAGCACGTCGAGCCGCCATCCAGGAATTTAACAAGGAGTATTTAACGCGGTCTTTACTCGCTTCGGGCGGAAATGTTACGAGAGCGGCGGAGGAAGTGGGTATAGAACGCCAATACTTCCAAATACTGATGCGAAAAGTCGGATTGAAGAGCGCCGATTTCCGAAGATAATCTGAATAGCGAACCTATATTAGAGTTAGTATACACCGCCCTGAAGTATGGGGCGTTTTTTTTACGCAAGGTTTCAACATCGCTTGACCAACCCGGGATAATCCGACTCGGATCGTCAACTTGGTAAGGTTTTTGCTCATTCATTGGTCGGGTTTGTCAATCCCGGAGTATTCAAGTCGATTCAAAACCGGCGACAGTGAAAGGTAGCACCTAAATGGAAATCGCGTTAGTTCACGACTATTTGAACCAGCGAGGCGGCGCCGAAAAAGTCCTTCAAAACCTTGTTGAACTCTTCCCGACCGCACCCGTTTACACACTCATTTATTCGCCCGAAGCAATGGGGTCGGAATACCGTTCCACCGATATCCGGACTTCCCTTCTTCAAAAAATGCCCCTTAGCCGTAAACATTACGACAAGTACCTTCCTTTCTATCCGTTGTTCATCGAACAATTCGATTTAGGAGAGTATGACCTGGTAATAAGCGATTCCAGCGCTTGGGCAAAGGGCGTTGTGACTCCCCCTTCGACTTGCCACGTCAGTTACTTCCATACGCCGATGCGGTTCGCTTGGGACCACCGGTTAATCGCGACGTCGAATCGGTTTTTCGTCACCCGAGCGGCGTTAGAGTTAACGTTGAATTATTTAAGGTTATGGGACGTTATAAGCACTAAACGGGTCGACTATATAGCTTGTAACTCGACGGAAATCTCCGACAGGATAAGGAAATATTACGACAGGGGTTGTACAGTTATTCACCCGCCCGTTGATACGGAATTCTATACGCCGTACGACAACGGAGCCGGTGGGGATAAACGAATTCGATCTAAATACCCTGACGGTTATTTCCTCGCCGTCGGTAGAATCAAGCCTTACAAAAAAATCGATTTGGCCGTCGAAGCTTTCCGAGGGTTAAAAGAGAAACTCGTTGTGATCGGCGACGGTAAAGACAGGGACGTCTTGCAAGAATCCGCACCGCCGAACGTCGATTTTTACGGTTACCTCCCGGATGACGAAGTTCGCGAGTACTATCGGAATTGTAAGGCGTTTATTATGACTGCGTATGAGGACTTCGGTATCTCTGCCGTGGAAGCGATGGCGTGCGGCCGCCCGGTTATAGCGTACGCTCGCGGCGGCGCCCGGGATACGGTAATACCAGGCGTTACCGGCCTGTGGTTCGATGAACAAAACGCCGATTCGGTTCGCGCGGCCGTCAGGTCGTTTAACGCAACCGTGTTCGATACGCAGACCATTCGCTATCACGCCGAACGGTTCGGTAAAGCCCGGTTCAAGAAAGAAATATACGACTTCGCCATGGACAGCTATGAAAAATACCGTACCCGGAACGGAGCCCGGCTCCGACCGGAACCGGTCAAAATCAGCACTTTCGCCGGGGAGGCCGCGTTCGCGAGCACTTAATTCAGCGACCTTTACGGTCGAACTAAAAGGTAGAGCTTATGGGGACAAAGATATTATCCATCAAGGGTTCGATTTTCCTTACAGTTTTTTTTGCTACGGCGATCAATGCCTACGCGACTTACTCAACATCAGGGATGATCGACATCCCGACCGACGAATACCTTCAACACTTACAATTCGAGGTTGATTTTATAACCTCTTTTAGCGGGAGCGAGGGAGTAGCAAATTACGGCTGTGCAAAGGGCAACTTAGGATTATACGGCCTGGTCGAACTGGGGCTTTCTGTATATTCAGTGTGGGATTCGCCGGCGTTCGCAGGGAACATGAAATTCGAAATAATCGATGAGGAACACTATTGGAAGTACCAACCGGCTGTGTCGGTAGGATTGGATAACATAGCGTATAGGACGACCATATCGGCCGCCGGAAGTAGATACACCGGGGATACCGGCGCATATCGTGAAGAATTGGACGATAGATATTCTTTTTATTTGGTGTCGACGAAAAACCTGTACCCGATAGGGGTATTCCACCTGGGTTGGGGAAGCGGGCGATTTATCGGCTATGGTCCTTACAGCAAGTACTTCCACGGCGTATATTTAGGGTACCAGCGCGAGATATATGGGCCTGTCGAGTTTATGGCCGAAGCCGACGGACGCGACTTAAACATCGGCGGTCGCGTCAAAATAGGACGATTGTCGTTTACCGTAGCCCTCGAAAAGTTCGAGCAAATAGGACGTGGTTACGATACGTATTTCACTTTGGGTTTTGAGGTGTCGAACGAAACTTTACACGTCGGCAATTCAGAACGCCTCAAGCTTCGTCGCAGTATACGAGGGCTTAACAGCAAAATCGTCGACGTTCAATCGAGAGTCCGGATAGAAACGTCTGAGGTTAACCAACTCCGAGAAGAATTGAAACAACTGGAAGCCGAAGCGAAAAAAGTCGACGTAGAAATCGGCAAAATTAACGAAATGCGGCTGGAACTAGAAAACCTCAGACGACAGGTCGAAGAAAAGGAACGGACGGGAACCATATAAGTACCTGATTAACAGGTGAATGTAAATAGCAGAGGGGAATAAAAAATGAGGTACGCATCCGCGTTGTTGATTGCTGTTTCGGTACTGGTTTCCTCGGGTTGCGTACGCGAACGGTCGCCGGAACTACTGAGCGCCAAAGTCGAAACCCTCGAAAGGCAGCTCGACGAATCGAACCGGACATACTCGGCGTTGATTGAGGAACGAGAGAATTTGGAATATGACCTTCAGGAGAAGGCCCGTTTAGCAGAACGTATGGCGGAACTCCTTGAGGAGAGAAAACGCCTCGAAGAAGAGCTTGCCCTGGCCCGTATAGAGCTGGAACGATCCGGTTCGGAGGGTGGTTCGAAGGGCGTCGCTGGTGACACGACCGGAAAAATCAGAAGGACCGATGCGGGTACGGAGGTCGGGGACCTCTCACGGGGCGGAACATCGGGTTATACGGACATCCCGGCCGGGTTGCCGTTTACTCCATCGGTGGAAGAGCTTCATATCGTGTCGCGGGGTGAGTGCCTGAGCGTAATAGCGGGGTATGAGGAGTATTACGACGACCAAGATCTTTGGCCGTATATCTATACCTACAACGCCGACCAGATAAGGGACCCTCACTGGATTTTCGAGGGGCAACAACTCCTTATACCGTTGGAATAGGCTGCGATACCGCGCGTCTGTGACGGGTCTTAGGAAGGTAATCCAAAAACTATGACTATTGGCAAAGGTGTAACAAATACGCTAGTCGTGTTGATGGTATTTGCCATCGTGTGGTGTCAAACTGCGTTTAGCGCCAACGGAGAAATGGCAAATGAAAATAATTATTATTACGACCCCGAGACGTTTCTTCATAGATACGAAAACGTGGGAGAATCCCTCCTCGTCTCGGTCAATATATGGGGGCAGGTAGAAAACCCGGGGAAGTACAAAGTCCCGGACGGGACCGACGTCGTATCTTTAATCTCGTACGCCGGCGGCCCGAACGAATACGCGTCCCTAGGTAAGGTTAAGCTGTCGCGTCCTTCGCCCTCGGGCGGAGAATATGTCGAGGTGGACGTCGGATTATACCTCGAGAACCCTGAACCGGGGTCGATACCTGTCCTTAAGCCCGGCGATACGATTTACGTACCGAAGAATTCGAAGTACGCGTGGAAGACCGTCGTGGAGATTGTCGCGCAGGTTGCCGTCATTACGAGTACCGCGTTGCTGATCTACTCAGTAGCTGAAAAAGACTAGGGTAGGTTAAAAACGGCTGTACGGGGCGACAGAGATGAACGTAAAGAGACATTTGGGTTATTTGAACGCCGCCTTAAAAGTCCTGAGACGCCGGAAATATCCGGCTATCGCGGCGTTTGTCGTCCCTTTAATCGCCGTCGCGGTATATATACTGACGGCGCCTGCTAAATACGAAGCAACGGGCAAAGTAATCCTCGAGACCAGTATTTCACAACAGGGGTTGGGGCTTACGCCCCAGCCTTTTAGTAAGTCCAACGAAATCGCCAATGAGACCGAACGCATTAAAAGCCACGAGGTAATCGATAACGCGGTTATTTTGGCGGCGACGATGGACGAAGCCGATTTAGCCGGACCGCCGCCTACCGCCGGCGAGTTAACGCGGAGCTTGTCGGTTTCGAATCTTGAGCAGACGGACATACTGGATATTTCAATCGTGTCGTACGATAGCAAGCGGGCCGCGGCTCTCGTTAACCTAATTATGGATTCCTATATCGACGTGCACCTGTCTTCGTCCAGGGACGAGGCCCGGTCGGTACGAGAATTTATAGGTGAGCAGGTGTCGGAGTACGAAAAGAGGTTGGCGGAAAGTGAAAACGCTATCGAGAACTTCAAGAAAGAATCCGGGACGGTTTCACTCCAAGAGGAGACAAATCTGCTTGTCCGGGATTTAGCCGATTACGATAGGAAGACGGGGGAAAACGAAATCGAACGGGCGGGTGAATATAAGCGTTTGAAATTCCTGGAGACGGAGCTTCTGGAAATCCAAAACGAGCTGAAAGAAAACCCGGTCAGGGCGTCGTCACCGCTGGCCGAAGAATTACAAAAGCAAGTGATTACGCTGGAATATAGGTATTCCACTTTGATTCTAAAAGGTTATCCGCCCGAACACGAAGAGATGGTTGCGCTCGCTCAAGAGATAGATACGGCGCGCAGGCAATTATCTGAAGAATTAGACGTGCTTTTCGAGGGAAAATCGCCGGTGAACCCGTTCGACGAGATAAGAGACATCGGAGTGGAGATCGCGTTGGTAAGGGCTAACATAGCGGAGCTCGAGGCCGAGGCCTCCACAATCGATGTGGCTAAAGAACAGGCGGAAAAAGATTTGAAGGTGTTACCCAAACAAGAACTTACGATGGCGCGACTTATTAGAGAGAAGAAGGCAAACGAAGAGATATACCTGATGTTACTCGAAAAGAGGGAAGAAGCGCGGATAGCCGAGGCGGAGGTTGCCGGGAACGCCCGTATTTTTAGCCGTGCGAAACCGCCGAACCACCAGATATCGCCCAATAAAAAGCAAAGTATTTTCTTAGCGTTTTTGACGGGGCTGTTCTTCGTGGGCGGTGTAGTGTTCTTGTTAGAGTATTTGGACAAGACTATCAGGACCCCTGGTTCTTTTAAGTCGGCGCTGTCCGCGCCGGTACTCGGCGTTATCCCTTTAGAACCGAGACCACGGAGACCGGCCATAATAAAAGGTATTCAGAATCCTCGTAAAGCACTGGGCGGGAATGTGGGGGAAAACGGTCTTAACGCGGCAGTTGCCCCGGTTATGTTCCGTTCGCCCCACGGAACCGTCGCGGACTCATACCGCGGATTGCGCGTTCGTTTCCAACATAAAACCAACGGTCAAGACGCCGCCGGTAATATCGTAATCGTTACCGCAGCCTCTCCACGCGAGGGTAAAACGACGGTGTCGGTGAACCTCGCCATAGCTTTAGCGCAAATCGGAAAAAAAGTCTGCCTTATCGATGGAGACACCATAAAACCTTCAGTCGCCGGCACGCTGGGATTGGAAGCGGTTTACGGTTACTCGGATTTACTCCTCAATAATACGACTATAGAGAACGTATTAATAAACGATATTATCCCGGGGCTTTCGGTAATCCCGGGATTAGTACGGTCGCCAGAGAACGGGGAGTTGACGGGAAACGGCTCGTTTGGCGACCTAATCGGCGAGCTGCGTCGGTACGGTTTCGAACATATTATATTGGATTTCCCGCCGTTATTATCGACGGCCGACGCCTTCAGTATCGCCGAGTACGTCGACGGTTACCTATTGGTTTCACGGTCCGGCGTAGTCGACCCTTCCACCGTGGCTTATTGCGAAGAACTGATTAACCAGGTAGGGAGTACGGTCATCGGTGGGGTATTAACCTGCGTAGACCCTGAAGATCTCCACATAGGGTACAGCCACTACTATTACTACCAATACTATTATAAAAGCTCGCCGGGAGTAGAGGTTATCGAACCTAAAGAAAAAAGAAGTAAGCTAAGTCGTACAAACCCCCGGCGCGCGAAGGATGATACGTCCGCGAAGTGAACGTAGCTCAGGTAATAGAATACTTAAGGGTTAAAGGCGGTAGCGAAAAGACCTGCCGCCGCCTGGCGTCCGAATTGGTTTCGGCGGGGCACCGGGCTTTAATAATCCACGGAGAGGAGAAACACGAACCTGCCGAGGACGGAGTGGAAACCGCTTACGTCGAAGGTCTAACGGCGGCGAATCTGCTCAGGCGGAACCGAAGCGTTTACAGGAAAATTCTAATCGAACTTAAGAAGTTCCGGCCGGATGTAGTCCACTTCCGCAATTTCAACGCCCCGCTGATAATAAAAGCCGTATCGTCGGCTTACCCGACAGTCCGCACGGTCCATACGCCGTGGACGTATTGCCCAGCCGGCACGATGTATAAATACACGAAAGGGGAGGTATGCGAAAACATACCGGGTCTCGGGTGTCTGTTGACCGGTGAATGGAGGTCCTGCCGTTTCAGAAACGACGGTTCCCCGATAAGCTTCGGGGAAATGTTTAAACGGTACGTCTCTTGCCGGGCTTTCCGCCTGGTTGACCGAACGCTGTCCGGGATTGTCGCGAACAGCGAATGGACGAAACGCTTTATAGTCTCTTGCGGTATCCCGGCCGAAATGGTAGAAACCGTCCCGCCGCCTATAGACCTACCTGGCTGTACCGGAACAAATCGGAAAAACAACGGGAATTACAACGTACTCGCGGTCGGGAGGCTGGCTGTCGTTAAAGGCTTCGACGATTTTTTACGCGCAATGACCAGGTTGCCCGATAACGTTCGGGCCACCGTCGCCGGCGACGGACCCTGCCGCCCCCGGTTGGAGGGATTGTCCGTCGAGTTAGGAATCGCCGGGCGCGTAAATTTCACGGGTTGGGTCAACGGGCACGAACTCAAACGATTATACGAGTCAGCAGACGTTTTCGTATTACCTTCGAAATACGCCGAACTTTTCGGGCAGGTGGGTGCGGACGCAAATGCCCACGGATTACCGGTCGTAGCCTACGCCGTCGGCGGGATACCGTCTTGGCTGGAGGACAAAAAGAACGGTCTGTTGGTAGAACCGGGCGACGTCGAGGGTCTTGCCGATAGACTGAGGTTTATTTTCACGTACCCGGAGTTGTCAAAAAAGATGGGAACGTACGGCCGCTTAAAGATAAAAAAAGATTTTTCGACTGAAATCCATACGGCGAAAACCTTACGAGTTTACGAAAAAGCGGTCGCCAGATTCAAGTCGTCGGCCTCGATTCAACGGACCTTTCGACCCAGCACTTCCATGGATACTGAAAAGAGCTACGCCAGATAAACGTTGACCGGAACGGTGCCGGTTAATATATCGGTAAAGGCTACGCGTTTTAATCTCCTACGGGCATCAATATCGTTCTCAAACGCGGCGTCATCCTCCGGGTAAATATTTAAGGACCCTTTTTCAGAGACAGAATTATACGTTAGCCGTTCCGCGTCACCCATTACACGGAGGGTTTCGAGAAAAGTCCCTTAGGGGAACGACATGCCCCAGGGCACGGATTATGGACCACGCTGAATGGGCGATTAATATGAAACCGGGCGCTTGGACCACGGATAACAGGTCCAGGCTTAAAAGGTTTAGTCACTCGAGACGTTTTGGGAAAGCGGTCGAACTCGTCGACCCGGAGGACGGCGATAGAATATTGGATTACGGGTGCTCCGACGGATACTTACTCGAGTTATTAAAGTCAACGGGTATGAATTTGCGAACTTGCGGTTACGACCCCTTGTGGCCTTACTACGAGATAAATAAAAAAAGTTCGGGCCGGGACCGCGATATATTTATCACTGACGACCTGGACACTTTCGGCAAGGGGACGTTCAATAAGATTACGTGTTTAGAGGTATTGGAGCACCTCGAAGGAAGTAGCGTGAAAGGCTGCCTACTAAACATAAAAGACCTTCTATCAAAAAACGGTACCGTTGTCATATCGGTCCCCATCGAAGTCGGGTTCAGCTCTCTGCTGAAAAACGCCGTTAGGATATGCTTGAACCAAACGCATCCGAATACGAGCTTAATTACGATAGCTAAATCGCTTTTAAAGTTGCCTGTAAAGCGGAGGGGCGATGGTTCTTACATCTTGTCCCATATCGGGTTCGACTACGGGCGGTTGGAACGTACGTTTACCGAGGTGGGTTTCGAGGTAATTAAAAGGGTGTTTTCCCCGTTCCCCCTGCTGGGGCCTTACGTTAACTCCCAGGTATTTTACGTTATACGGGTCGTAAACCCCTCAGATACCGGGAGAGACCGAGGGTCGGTTCTGAGAGCCGGTCTTCGACGCCGGTAGCGCCGGATAAGCGTTTCGGATACTACCAATGTCGCCCCGGTATGTGATACGAGAGCCTTTGTCCGATTCTTGGAAATATAGTGCACGCGACTCGCGAAGACGCATAAGCGACGCGGCACGTTAATAGCCCATTACCGTTGAGGAAGATATGGACATACCGATAGGGTTTTGGATATTCCTAGTAATAATCATACCGGCCATACTGATGAGAGCACTATCGTATCCCCGGTAGTCGGGTTCGCGGCGGAGGTTATACGTGGCTCCGCCCGGCTGCCCGTCGATCTTACGGCGTAGGGTTTCATTGTTCGAATATCGGATACTGTAGCTGACGCGTTTGACCGCGGAGGCAGATGAAAATCTGTTATATAACCGCCGAGTACCCGCCGCGAATAGGCGGTGTCGGGGATTACGTTCGACATCTGTCGCGAAAAATGGTCGCCCGTCGTTACGACGTCACGGTCGTTACCTCCGACGGATTAGGTCGAAAATCCTCTACCGGGAAAAACGACTCACCTCGGGTTTTAGCCGTCATAAAAAAGTGGAACTTCCTCGGCCTTCCCAGGCTATTGGGTGTCTTAAAAGCGGTAGACGCGGACGTTTACGTACTCGAATACGTGGTCTATATGTACGGCCGCGGCGGCGTCGCGCCCTGGCTCTTTCCGTTCTTTTGGGCGTTCAGAAGGCGCGTGAAACGGCCGCTGGTATTAAACGTCCACGAGACTTTTAGGCCAAAGCGGCGTGGGTTGAAAGGGACCGTACTCTCTTTTATATCGTTCCTGATTCTCAAGGCCGCAGTCAGGGGCTGTACGTTGGCGGTGGTTACAAACACGCACCGAAAACGGCTCCTGAGCCGGTTATTGGCGTTCGACCCGAAGAGGGTTTTGTTGATACCGGTGGGGGCGAATATTTTGCCGTCCGGGGAGGCGAGGCATACAAACGAAAAGCAAAACGGGTTACGCGTAACGTCCTTCGGCATTTGGAACGGAGACCGGGCGGTGGAAGACGTCGTTCGCGCTGTAGGTTCGACGACGTTAAGACACGCGGTTCGTTTGTTTATCGTGGGCGCGCTCGGCAACGACGCCGACAGAGTTGCGAGTGTTCGCCGTCTGTGCGCCGAATCGGGATTGGCCGGGCGCGTAGAAATAACAGGCTCTTTACCGCCGGGTCAAGTGTCCGATTACCTATCGCGTGCAGATATTTTCGTTTCGCCGGAGGCCGGGGGGCCCTCCGGGCGCCGGGGGTCGCTCTTGGCCGCTTTGGCGCACGGTTTGCCGGTCGTGGCTTACGACGGCTGTGAGCGCGAGAGCGTTTTTCGAGACGGCGACAACATAGTCTTAGTACCGGAAGGGGACGTCGCGGCCCTGGTGGTAGCGTTGAACCGCCTGGCGGCGGACGGCGCCTTATGCCGGGCGTTGGGCGCGCGCGCCCGTGCCACGTTCGAGGAGCATTTCGCGTGGTCGAAGATAGCTGAGCGGTGGGACCGGGAGGTGTTCGGGCCGTTGGCGGCGTCGCGACCACGTGATGGCGGAGGGACGGTTAGTCGCATCAAAGGAGTAATGTGTCGGGGAACATGAAACTCGATTCGACAGGTGCACGGCGATTCGTGGGAGTAGTTTTATCGTCCGCGAAAAACGTATGGTTCTGGAGCGTCCTCGCGGGCGTCATAGGTGTATTCGTTGCCGAGGGCGTGACGGGCCGGGCGCTTCCGGCCTATCTGTCCTTCCCGGCGGTGTTTTTACAGAACGCTGTGGCGGCTTTCGCCGTTATTTCGGGCGCCGGGGCGTTAGCTTGGTTCGGGTTGAGGTTATTGTCGTTCTTATTCCGGAAGCGACTTGCCGGGAAGCCTGTTTCCGGGTTCTTGGCGACAGCATTCGCCTTGGCATTAGTCGCCGTGTTATACGCGTCCCTGCCGTTGAATACCCACGTCTTTCCGCCCATCGGTGATAAGGGAAGCTATTTGTTGAACGCTTTACTGGCCGTGTCTGTAATCCCTTTAACGGCGGCCTTTTACGGAATAGCAATGTGGGGACGCCGGCGTCTGGTTCGATTCCGGCTAAGGCGGGTTTTTTACGACGGTTGTTGTGTTTTGGGCGGTGTTATGGCCTTGGCGGGCGTAGCGGTGATGCTCCCCTGGCCCACGGGTACCGCCGACACCGGGCCGGATGACCGCCCCAATTTCTTGATTATCACGATTGATACCCTCCGGCGCGACGGGGTCTCGTACTACAGCGACGACGCGGCGGAAACGCCGAACTTCGACGCATTTGCCGGTAGCTCGTTGGTTTTCGACCATTTTTATACCAATGCGCCGTGGACGGTGCCGTCGATGATGACGATGTTAACCGGGCGATACCCCTCTGTCCACGGGACGACTTGGGAGACCCGTTGCACGCCCTCGCTCCGAACCCTGCCCGAGTTATTATCCGATAGCGGCTACCGTACTGAAGCGATTGTCGCCACCCCGGTTATTACTCCCGGGCACGGTTTTATCAGGGGCTTCGAAAAATTTTCCGGTCCATACGACGCGCCCGCGACCGGCGTGTTCCGCGAAGCGGTATTGATACAGGTAATCAACCGGTTCAACGAAAAATTCTTATACAAGTACCTTTTCAAGGACACGACGGCGACGCTGACAGCGAAGGCGTTGCGGTCTATTCGTGCAGACGACCCGAGACCGTTTTTCTTGTGGCTCCACTACCTGGACCCTCATTATCCTTATAATCCCCCCGAGAGCTTTATAGAGGAGCCTTATCGAAGCGATACCAGGGTCAAGAGTTTCATTGAAGTTACCAACTGGAGGCGCCCAGGTGATATATCCGATTATACTCCCGAAAACGAAACTATGTTGCGCGAGTTGTATCGGGCCGAGACGGAATACGTGGACGAACAACTCGGTATAATTTTTAGCGAACTCGACGAAAAGGGCCTGACCGAGAGTACGGTCGTCATCGTGACGGCCGACCACGGCGAGGAATTTTTCGAGCACGGGAAGTTCGGCCACGGCGACCAAGGACCGTCCCACTACACGGAATTGTTCGCCGTTCCGTTCGCGATGCGTGTTCCGGACGCTGGTCTCGAACCGAGACGGGTCGGACATAACGTAAGTATGATTGACGTCGCGCCCACGGTGTTGGCGATGGCAGGTGTGGAGCCGCCGGAAGGACTCCCCGGCGAGGATTTAATCCGTCTGTCAGAGTCGCGTATGAAAAACCGTTACGTTTATGCCGACGGTGCGTCGTTGCACCTTGAATACAGGTCGGCCCGCGATGAACGCTACACCTTAATCCACGACGGCGACGTTTACCTGTTATTCGACCGGGAAAAGGACGACGCCGAAAAGGAAAACCTCGTAGCAAGCGAACCGGCGACGTTTAACCGCTTGGTGCAGGCTTTCGAGGACTGGACGGCGGCAATTTCGGCCGAGGCAAAAACGGTCCAGGCGGGCGCCGCGCCCGTTATACCGGATGATACCAAGTCTCAAATCAGGGACCTGGGGTATTTTTGATTGAGCGGACGTAGACCGATTGGCGAGGTTTTGGCGCGTGCCCCTGAGGCGTTCCGTACGGCAAAAGATGATTTCAAGAGAGGGCACGAATTGATAGCGGTTATCGTAAAGAAAGGGTAATTCGGCAAAAGTGGAACGTGTAGTCAGCGATCGAGGTAGCTATCGCGGCGGGAGTAGGCCGGCCTTATTGGTTATGGTAATAACGTGTACTGCGGCTGCGGCCGCCTCTCTCGCGGTCGTTTGGCCGTCGCTGTCTTATCCTTTAATAATCAGCGCCCTAGGTCTCGGCGGCCTTTTATTAGCAACGAGGCACCTTTACGTTTTCTTAACAGTTTTCGTTGTCTTCATGTTTTTCGAGGGGATGATTAAAAACGCGTACCCCTACAGTTTGACGTTTTTCTTGCGGGATATATCCTTAACGGCGATATACGTGGTCTGGTTTGTCAAGTACCCGCTGCAGCGGGGCTTTCGTGGTCGCTACGATAAGCCGACATCGATAGCTATCGGGGCCTTCGTGTTTTATACGCTCGCAATAACAATCGTCCCGTTCACCGACGAGCCGCTGCTCTACCGCCTCGGCGGTGCGCGTTGGTGGCTCGCCAATATCCCGCTCTTCTTCGTCGGCGCGGACGTAATAAACTCCCGGGCGAAGTTCGACCGTTTATGTTACGTCTTTCTGGGGGTAGCCGCGGTCGCGGCCCTCTACGCCGTTGTCCAGTATTGGGTGGGTTTCGACCACCTCTATGCGATATCTTCTCATTACAAAAATATGGCCGCCTTCGGTCAGTGGTACGGGATTGCGGTCGACCAGGCGCTGAGGCGTCGGGTTTTTTCGACTTTTAGTACGCCGAGCGGTTTAGCGGCCGCCGTGCACGTGGCTATACTAATCGGCGTCGCGTATTCGGCGAGCGCCCGAAAACCCATGCATAAAGCCGTCCTAATCGGCTCATTGATTCTGTTTTTCGCCGCGCTTGCTTTTACGGGATGTCGTTCCACGTACGTACCGGTCGTTTTTGGTATCGTTATTTACGCGGTATGGTATCGGCGAAGGAGGCAACTTGCGGCGGTACTGTTAGGTCTAATCGCTGGCCTAGGCGCCGCGTTGTTGATGTCGCACGGCGTCTACTTGTATAGACTTGTGCTCGTCGTAACCGATTACCAGTATACGCTGGCACGGATATCGTGGGATTGGTCAAGGGCAGTTGACTTAGTCCAGGGACATCCGCTGGGTCTGGGTATTACTACTTCGGCGAAGGTGGGACGCATCTTCGCTGGAGAGGGATGGGACTCGGGTTTCCGCCTTATCGAAAACGGTTACGGTAACGCGCTCGTTTCTCTCGGGTGGCCGGGCTTATTGTTATTCGTTACGATGTTATCGGTTGTCTCGTTGCGCCTTCTGGGTCTTGCTCGTTTCAATTTGGCCGGGAATTGGCGTACCCTTTTTGTGTTCGCGTTTTGCGTATCGATATTTTTGCCCATGTTGACGGGAACGCCCCTGTACACCGGCGTGGGGCCTGTGTCTTATTGGCTCCTCGCCGGCGCCGCGGTGTCTATTTGCGTTCGGGAGGGTTAGAACCGTAATGAAGGTGGCTCTCGTATGCGAGGACGTCCATAAACGCGGTGGAACCGAACGAGTTGTTTATGAACTCGCGACCCGGCTCAGCCTGCGCCACGACGTCCACGTCTACGCGGCGGAGGTTGAAGACCTCGACGCTTATCGGATAACCTGGCACCGCGTCCCGGTACCGGATTTACCTACGCTTGCGCAGGTGCCGCTATTCGCAGCGTTGAGCACGATTATGATTCGCCGGGAGGCGTTTGACGCCGTCATAGGGCAAGGCATCAACACGCTGTATGCCGATTATATGGTTGTCCACACGGTTAACGCCGCGCGGCGGGAGATTTTCCATAGGTTGGTTCGCAACGGCGTCCGTTTTGGGTTCGCGAGGCGGGTAGGCGAGGAAGTTTGGTACGAATTTGCATGTTCGGTCGAAAAACGACTATTGCGTAGAAAGTCGCTCTCCGTCGTCGGTGTATCGAGTGGGGTGGCCCGAGAGGTGTTGAATTATTATCCGGATATAAAAAGCGACCGGTTGAAACTCGTTTGTAACGGCGTTGATTGCGACGAGTTTAACGACCAAGACCGCTCCGAGGCGCACGCGTACCTCCGAGCAGTGTTGGAACTCGCCCCGCATAGCCTGTTGCTCCTTTTCGTCGGCGGCCTATGGTGGCTAAAGGGCTTGTCGCACGTGATAGAAGCCCTACGCTGTTTACCGAACCATTGTCATCTAGTGGTGGTGGGGAAGGGCCCCGAGGCGGAATATACAGCGCACGCCGAGGCGGCCGGCGTCGGGGGACGGGTCCATTTCTTAGGAACGAGGCGGGATATGCCGACGATTTACCGGGGCGCGGACGCTTTCGTATTGCCGTCATATTATGAAACCTTCAGCCTGGTTACCCTGGAGGCCATGGCGTCGGGGTTACCGGTATTCGTTTCTCGATTTAACGGTCCGAGCGATTACTTGCGCGATGGGGTCAACGGCTTCTATGTTGAACGCGATGGTCGTGATATCGCGGCCAAGGTCGGTCTCGTCTTCGCGGACGAGAAGCGTCGGCGCGATATGGGGAGAAATGCCCGGGCGACGGCGCTTCAATTTTCGTGGGCCCGTGCGGCAGCGACGGTCGAAGGTATCATAAAGGAAGATTTAGCCAACGGGCGGCTTTGAAAAACAACCGTGGTCGTTCCTCTCCTTACCGTCCGCCCGTTAATCTCATCGCATCAAATTACGCAAATCACGTAGAAAATCCCGAGAATAATTCTTTTGCCAACGTTTATAATCCGCTGCCAAGCGTATTTATATGTACCCATATTGTCAGGCCCGGTGGCTAACGTAACCTTAGCCTGGCACGGATATTGCGGTATTTACCTGTGCGTAATTGCGGTAAACCGTGGCTCGATAAATCCACGATTTGGATTAACTAGGAGGCCTAGTTGCTGTTACTGATCCCCAAATACTCTGAGTGCGTGGGCAAAATAAACACGACCTTACACATACGGGTGGAAGGAACCGTCCGTGGTCGTATCCTCGCCGATTCGGTTCACGTCGTTTCGGGTGCCGAGGTCGACGGAAAGATTTTAACGCGTAAAGCAGTAATCCACGGGAGGGTCATAGGCGACATACTAGCTACCGAGTCTTTCCTGCTCGGGTCTCGTGGGTCTGTTAAGGGGAAAGTATATAGAAGTTCCTTCGCCAAAATCCGGTTGACGGTTCAACACTGGTATCGCGATATTAAGGAAGCGTTTTTCTCCGAGCCCCCGTCCCTTGCTGAATTTACTGGACCTGCTGAATAGAGATCTAAGAGTAGCCGATATAGTTAAGCAAAAAGCCTATATTTAAAACGTTATTGTCGCAGGAGACCAGCTTTGTGCGGAATCTGCGGTTTTTATAACTTTTGCGATAAAGAAGTGCTCTTGGACATGTGCCGCTCGATGGAGCACCGCGGTCCAGATGATTGGGGTACTTTTATGCGTGGCCGCGTCGGGTTGGCTATGCGCCGTCTGTCGATAATAGATTTAGATAACGGTTCTCAGCCGATTTACGACGAAGACAGGGACCGCGTTATAGTGTTCAACGGCGAGATATATAACCATCTCGAATTACGCAAGGAACTCGAGGCGTTCGGCCATCGATTCCGCACTAACTCGGATACGGAGGTAATAATCCACGCTTACGAGGAGTTCGGTCGCTGTTGCGTCCACAGGCTACGAGGGGTGTTCGCCTTCGCTATATTGGACGGCGGCGAACTCTTTTGCGCAAGGGACCGTTTCGGTGTAAAACCTTTTTACTATTTCGCCCAAGGCGACAGTTTCTTTTTCGCTTCCGAAATAAAGGCCCTATTACAAGTGCCGTTCATCCCCCGGGAAATCAATAAGGACGTGCTGCCGGTTTACGCCGCGCTCCAATATGTGCCCGGCCCGGAAACTTTGTTCGCCGGCGTTTACAAGCTGGAACCTGGCCATTGGTTGACGGTCAATAGGAACGGCTTCCGTGTAACCGAATACTGGCGACTCCCTCATCGGATGCGGGAAGGCGTTGGCGACGTAGAACCGGCCGAAAAAAAGGTGGACGAGCTCTTAGATGAAGCCGTGAAGACGCGTTTGGTGGCGGACGTACCGGTGGGCGCCTTGCTTTCGGGAGGTCTCGACTCGAGCCTCGTGGTTGCACGCGCGGCGAAGCTATCGCGTAAAACGCTTCATACGTTCCATATAGGTTTCACCGACGCACCCGGGTTCAGGGGCGAACTCGACCGGGCGAGGGAGGTCGCGCAGTGGGTAGGCACGGAGCACCACGAGTTAACCGTCGGTTCCGACGCGCTTTCCGACCTTGAGAAAATCATCCGCAACCTCGACGAACCGATTGCGGACCAGGCTGCATTACCCACGTATCTTATATGTTCCCACGCAAGAAAATACGTCAAAGTCGTCCTCACGGGCGAAGGCGGCGACGAACTCTTCGCAGGATACCCGAGGTATGTCTTGAGCGGCTTCGCCAACAGGTATTATAAGCTCCCGGCGTTTCTCCGGGGCGTACCGGCCGATTTGTTGATAGCGGCGATACGTGGAACAAAGAGCCGCGCCGCGCGCCGCGTCGCTAAGCTATTGACCGCCGACCCCGAACCTGCGCGCCGGCACTTCGACTGGGTCAGCGTCTTCTCCGCCGGAGAAATAGGGAGCCTATTCACTCCCGAAATAAACGGCAACGGCCACGACGTCGCGGGGATATACGTGGGTTTTTACCACAAACCGGACGCGGCCACCGAACTGCAACGCGCAATCCACGCGGACGTGAACACGTGGCTGGTAGACGATATCTTGATAAAAGTCGACAAGATGAGCATGGCGGCCTCCGTCGAAGCCCGCGTGCCGTTACTCGACCATAAGCTCGCCGAATACGTCGCCACGCTTCCGGATCGAGTACGTATCGGACGGTGGAGGGCGAAAAGGCTGTTAAAATCGGTCGCGCAGAAAGAATTACCGCGGTCGATAATTGAACGCCCTAAGCGGCCGTTCTCGGTGCCCGTCGGACCGTGGCTGAAAAGGCACGGGCGCGATATGGTTTGGGATTTGCTCACCGATAAAACGGCAAGAGAACGTAGCGTATTCCAGCCCGCCTATGTCGAAGGTTTATTGAAATCTTTTTTTAGTGGAAACGGTAAGCCGGACGCAACCCAACAGATTTGGAGCCTGCTCTGTTTCGAAATGTGGTGTCGCGTGTTTATCGATATGAGGCCGAATTAAAAACTACGATTCCCCATGAAGCGGAAACCGAAATACCTATTGGTGACGACGGATTTCCCTCCGAGTGTGGGAGGGGTACAAAGGCTCCTCGCCGGATTGTGCGAGGGGTTGTCGAGAAACGCCGATGTATCGATTGTGGCCCTAATTAACGCGCGAAATAAACCCGTCCTGATGGGAAGAACCCAAATAACGTACGTGCCGGTTTCATCGGTGAAAATAGTAACGATGGCCATGCTGACGCTTACGGCGTTATTAAAAGCCCACGGAAAGGACCTGATAATCTGCGGGCATATTAACGCCGGCATGCCGGCTTTTCTCGCGAAAATTATATACCTAAAACCCTACATTGTATACGTACACGCGATGGAGGTAACTAACCGAAAATGGAAATATTTATATAAGGTTATCCTCGAACATGCTACGAGAATTGTCACGGGCAGTTCCTATTCGAAATCGTTGGTGAGAAGGCTATTCGGGCTGGAATACGTTGACGTTATTCATCCGTCGGTCAATGTAGATTTTCCTGGAAGAAAACCCGCCCCCTCTAAGGAAGATGGTGCGGTTACCCGAAAGGAAACGAAAGTCATTTTAACGGTCGGTAGAGTCGATGCCGAGGAGCGGTACAAGGGGCACGATACCGTTATCGAAGCGATGCCTTTGGTACTGGAATCGATACCAAACGCCGAATACTGGGTCGTCGGCGAAGGTACCGATAGGCCGCGTTTGGAAGCCATCGCACGAAAGACTGGAGTCGGCCGGGCCGTCAGGTTTTTCGGGCAGGTACAGGACGTTACGCCCTTTTACGAGGAATGCGACGTCTTCGTGATGGTCGCCGAAACGGTCGACGACGGTACCATCATCAAAGGCGAAGGGTTCGGGCTCGTTTACATAGAAGCGGCGTCGTTCGGTAAACCGATTATAGCGGGCGATTGCGGCGGAGCGACCGACGCTGTCGTAGATGATTATACCGGTTTCCTTATCCCGCCCAAGGAGCCGAGTATTTTGGCCGATAGGCTCGTTTATTTATTAAAGAACCCCGACGTGGCGAAGGCCATGGGGCAATGTGCTAAAGAACGGGTGTTGACGTATTTCAATCACGAGCGGCAACTCAACGAATTCGAAAACGTACTGGCGGAGACGTTGTCGACACGATAGGAGCGGTTTATGGGCAAGGGTAAGAGGAAACTTAAAATCCTATTCTTCAGTCACTCTTCGAAGCTGAGCGGCGGTGAACGGAGTCTTTTAGACATCTTCAGAAACATAAACAGGTCGACTTACGACCCGACCTTAGTTACCCCGATTGACGGCCCCTTGGTCGAAGTGGCTGGGTCCCTCGATATTCCGTGGGTGCAGCTAGACGTTAGTAACGAGTTGTTGAAGCGGCGCAGGCGTAATATACGGCCGTTTTCGCGGGTTTTCTTCCGTGACGCCGTTACGACCACTGTTGCCGCCGCTAAATTGGACAGGATAATAAGGGAAAGTGATATCGACTTGGTCCACTCCAACAGTATGAAAGCGCATTTTATATCCGCTATTGCGGCACACCGGTCGGGTACGCCGCTCATCAGCCATGTCCGCGATATTCTGGAAGACCGTAACGCTCGAGTCATAACCGATTTATTCCTCGGGACGTTCGCAGACAGGATAATCGCGGTCAGCGAAGCGGTCGCCGAACAATTTAAGATAGCCGCGCCGCGGGTGAAACTGGTTTATAACGGGATAAACGTCGAAGAGTTGTCCGCCGACGTTGCGGCGTGTAACCGGAAAGCCGCGCTGAAATCCCTGGGATTGCCTACGGCCGCAAAGACGGTCGTTAATATCGGTCAACTGTCGCGCTGGAAAGGGCAGAGCATATTTATACGAGCGGCGAAAGAAATACTTAAAAGAGTCCCGGATACGCACTTTTTAATCGTCGGCGGGCCTATTTTCGGCGAAACGGATTACGTCAAGTTCCTGGAGCAGCTCGCAAGTGATTTGGGGATGAAAGAACGGGTCCATTTCGTCGGCGAACGGGAAGGAGTCGTAGAGGTATTAACCGTAGCCGACCTACTACTACATACGCCTATTAAGCCTGAGCCTTTCGGTAGGGTAATTGTAGAGGCGATGGCCGCAGACGTACCCGTGGTCGCCACCCGCTGCGGCGGTATCCCGGAGATTATCGAGGACGGTGGAAGCGGCGTGCTCGTTGAAACTAATAACGTTATGGCCGCAGCAAACGCTGTTTGCGATTTGCTGATGGACGAGAAGAGGGCGCGGCGGGTATCGAGAGCGGGTAGACGCAGAGCTATGGATTTCGACATAGGCGTAACCGTTAGTTCCATCGAGGGATTATACGGAGAGTACATGTTACCCGGTAAGACCGAGTATCGCGAATACACGCCGGATTACGCCTTTTCCACCGATGACTATTACGTCTAAGACCCGCGAAATATACTTATATAAGGTAAAGAATCGGAGCTTTGGCTAACGGTGTTGAAAGATTCGTTACTAAACTGCGGCGGGGGGCCGACGAGTACAAAAAGGGTATTCTTGGGGACGGCAGGGTTAGTACGCCGGGTGAATCGGCCTTACATCGAGTAACGATAACTTTGTACGAACGGATCGCGAGATCCGTCGGAGAAATTGGAATTTCCATAAGTGATACGTCAGATGAAGCGGAATCAATCGGTCGAAAAACGGCGGAGGCGTTATTAAAGGATAATGAAAACACTGCGATTCTGTTTAAGCGTATCACCGAGATGAGGGTTTTCTGCGTAAATACGGTTTACTCGATAGAAATGACGGAGGACGAACGGAGGCGGATAATTGTAATAACGAGCGATTTCTTGGACGGGGTGCTGGCAGGGGTAGTGAATGAACTTGAAGCGAGTTCATTGATAAGGAACGATGGAAATAACCTATATATGGATGTCGATAAAACTCCAGTCCGGACGTACCTGGAGTTTTTCCATAATATCGAGGTCCCGGCTGTTATTGTTGACAGGTCCTCTCTGATAAGAAAAATGAACAAAGCAGCAGAATCCTTTTTCGATGTCGACCGGAGAAACGCTATTCAGCGGCGTTGCGACGACGTTTTAGGATTAAAGATAGGAAATTTAGTCAGGAAATCTCCGGGATATACTAAAAGATCCGTATCTTACCGGACCAGGATGGAAGTCCGCGGTGCCGACGCCATCGTCGACGTACAGACTATCCTTATAAACGAGGAACCGGATTATGTGGCACTGATTTTCTTCGATCTTACTGAATATGAAGACTTGAAAATGCAATTGCAATCAATATATTAACGCTCGTGATGCTTAAATGGTAAGTATTTTCAAAATCGATCGGCGACGACAGCGCCGATTGAGTAAAAAAGAGTCTATTACGAGCAATAGCGGTGAAAAAAGCGAGCGATGTTGTTCTTGTTTCACCCGGGGGTTTTAGTCCTCGGGTGTTTCGGGGAATATTAGATTACTGTTATTGGGGAAGAGGGTTCAAGCGCGAACGCGTCGACGTTAACTCGGGAAATACAAGGGGTTTATATTAGTGCTAAAACAGCAGACACGGCCCGGCATACGCACGCCACCCGATCATCTCTACCGTTTTCACGTCGAGGGAAATTCCGACCTTCGTTTTAATACCGAACCAACCCGCCAGTAAGAAGACGGACCGTTCGGCGATTACGAAATTAAAGTCGCTTTCCGAATCGTGACCTGGGGAAACCGTCCCGCCGCGATAACTATGGTATCTACAAATGAAACGAGGGTCTACGAACGACCCGACTGAATCGAGTTCGTAAAAGAAGCCCACTCCCCCGCCGAAAACGACTTCCGATTCGTAGTTACTTGCCCCGGGTTGGCCGGAAGCTTCTCCAGCGATTCCCGGTTGTTCCGGCCAGAAGTAACCGTATGATATAATGGCGCCGAAGTGGACGCGCAGTTTTTCGCCGCCGACGAATATGTCGTTAGCCGACGTAACGAATAGGCTTCGATAACCGTTCGCTCCGCAGTAAGACAGGCTGATCTCCGGCCAGTAAGTATTGGTTACGGCGCCGTATACGAATGGGACATTATCGGGGACGACTTTACCGTTGTATAGCACGACGCCGGTTTCGCCACCGATATAACTAAAAAGTTCAGCCGCTTCTGTCGGCGGAGCGAACATAACCGACGCAAATAGGGCGATGTTCAACGCCATTACAGCCAAGGGCCCGATAAAATGTCTAGTCATCTGTAGTGGGGGTATTTTCCTCTTTAAAAGCCGTTGTTAAAAGGCGCAAATACCGTACCGTAGACTTCAGGGTCAACGATTAGAGATTATCGGCGGACGTAATTATTGACTACAACTGAGCGGGGCGGAGATTCTCCGTTCGGAATCTTGACTAACCACGCGCCGCCAAACGGTAAGCGGTATGAATTCAGAGATTCGGACTACTTTTATCGCTAATCGTACCCGAAGCCGTTCACGTTATTAAGCCCGTCGAGGCGGTGCCGGATGTCCCGCAACAGTTGATCGAAAGGGGGTTAAGAATAAGATCATAAACGAGGTCTAAAACAAGGGAACGGGCCTGAGCGTGGAGGAAGGGAAAGGACTCCGCCGCTGGCGTTACCTTTTGGTAGAGAACGGCCCACTAACCGAACTGAACGAAAAGGTCCGGGCGCTGATAGGAGTTATTGGCGAAACTTTGACTACGGGAACGACACATATAAGGACAATCCATTGTAACGAGTTACGTATAAATATAGTCGCCCTCTCAATCCCGGCCGGTTCGTCGGTGTTTTAATCCGGTTTCCGGCGCTGAGCTACGAGAGGGCGACAAAGGAGGAAGAGGATGCCCTAAATATTTAGCAAACAACGCACCAGAAATGTCCCGTTCCGCTTTACCTTACCCAGCGAAGGCGCCGCGGCCGGAAGGGAGGGGAAACGTTTTTGTTGCCAGTCTGCTAAAGACATTGTATAATATTTCTCGCGCCGGGGTGGTGAAATTGGTAGACGCAGGGGACTCAAAATCCCCCGGAACTCGCGTTCCGTGCGGGTTCGATTCCCGCCCCCGGCAGAGTGAAAGCCCCCGAGAGGGGGCTTTTTGAATTGGTGCCGATAACCGGGTTATATAGCCAGTTCTATCCCAACGGGGCAGTGGTCCGAACCCATTACGTCCGACAGGATGAACGTGTCCTTCACCCTGTCCCGCAAGCTCTCGCTGACGAAGAAATAATCGAGGCGCCAGCCGACGTTCCGGTCCCGCGCCCGAGTCTTGTAGTCCCACCACGTATATTGCCCCGGCTCGCCGTTGAACATCCTGAAAGTGTCGACAAACCCGCTGGCTAAGAACCTGTCTATCCACGCCCGTTCTTCCGGCAAAAACCCGGAGACGCGCTGGTTCTCCTTCGGGCGCGTCAGGTCTATCTCTTTATGGGCCGTGTTCACGTCGCCGCAGACGATAACGTTGCGACCGGCTTTTCGTAAGCCGTTTACGTGTTTCAGGAAAGCATCATAGAAGTCCATTTTATACTCGAGCCGCTCCGCCGAAGCCTTCCCGTTCGGGAAGTAGACGTTGAACAGGACGAAGTCCCCGAAGTCGGCCGCTAGGGTCCGCCCCTCGGCGTCGAAACGTTTTACGCCGAAACCCGTACTGACGGTTTCGGGTTCGGTCGCCGCGTACGTCGCGGCGCCGCTGTATCCTTTCCGCTCCGCCGACGCGAAGTACGAGTAGTACCCCTCCACGTCTTTCAAATCCTGAGGGACCTGGTCCTCGGCGGCCTTGGTTTCTTGTAAGCATAGGATATCCGGGCGTTCGGTTAGGAACCAGTCCAGGAACCCCTTCTTATGAACGGCCCGCAGGCCGTTGACGTTCCACGATAGTATTCGTAGGTTTTTCATCGGTTACGTGAGTTATTCGTCGCGAGCTTAACCCCGCTCATTTATTATCGCTTCTTCGCCGTTACCACGAACATCTCTTCGTCGTCTATCGTTTCGGTCACTTCCAGCCCCGCGTCCGCCATCATCTCGGCGATTTCGTCGGCCGGCGGAAGGTGGTCGCTCCGGACTTCTTCGGGCCCGTTCGCGTGTATCGCGTTGATGGCGTCTCGCGATTCGGAATGGGCGACGGCCAGCGTTCCTCCTCTCTTGAGTCCTTTTGCCAGATGTTGAATCGTCGCCCTCTGGTCGCGGAAGTGTGGGAAGCAGGAATAGCAGAGAACCGCATCGTAATCGTTTTCCCAACGCATTTCGTTCACGTCTGCGACTATAAACCTAACGTTCAGATACTCCGCCGGCGGGAATTTCCGCTTGGCTACCTCTATCATCTTCGGCGAGATGTCGATGGCTACTACCTTGCCGTTTTCGCCGACGCGCTCGAGTAAATAGGGGACCATCACACCCGTTCCGCAGCCGACGTCGAGGATCGTATCGTCGGGTTCTAATCCCAATAACCTTACGATGCGTTCGAGTTTGCTCGGGTGGTGGTCTGTCGATTCGTCCCAGTCCTCGGCCAACCGGTCGAAGAACGCGCTCATTTGATGATCGAAAGGCATAGTAGTTTAAAAAGGCGTTTTAGCCGCCAGCGGCCGCGGCGGTCTCGGGCCGTCGTAATCGGGCAGTGCCTCGAAGGTCAACTTGTATATCTCGGCGCCCCCGTCGAGTACCCGCGTGAACGACATCTCCCGGCCGCTGGGCGAGAAGCAGGGGAGCACGTCGTCGCCCGGTCCGTCGGTCAGGCGCGTTTTGCTCGAGCCATCGGCGTTCATCGCCCAGATGTCGAAGTCACCGGCCCGGTCGCTCGCCCAGACCACGTACCGGCCGTCGGGCGACACGGCGGGCGTCCGGTCCGCCGCCTCGTCCGCGGTCAGGCGGCGCCGCTTCCCGCCCGTCATGTCGCAGGAGAATACGTCGGCGTTCCCGTACCGGTCGCTCTCGAAGTATACCTGGTCACCCCAGACACGGCCGTTGCTCTCGTCGAAATAGGTCTCGTCCACCGGCCTGGCCCGGCGCCCGTCGGGCGTCGCGAGCCACAGGTCGTCTCCGCCGGGGGCAGGGCGCTCGTATATTATCAACGCCCCGTCGTTGGAGAACGACGGCGCAGACGCGCGGTCGAAGTACTTGGTTATCCGCGTGAATTCGCCTTTGGTCCGTTCGCAGCGCCAGAGCTCCTCGGTTCCCGTCCGGGTACTCGCGAAGAAGACCATACCGCTGGCCGGTGACGCCGTCGGATGGACGTCGTTGGCCTCGACCGTCGAAATACGCCGGAGCTTCTTTCCGGCGCGGGTAATCTCGTATAGATTGTCGTACCTGTCGCCCTCGAAACGGCCCGAGAAAACGACGCGGCCGCCGGAACTCGTCCAGGTGGATACGGGTACAACGGCCGCGTCTAAACCCAAGACGAGCCGTACCGTGTAACGCACCTCGTACGGTACCGGCGGGCCTTCGTCCGCCGGCAGCGACTCCTCGGCTGCTATCTCGTTCCTGTCGGGTACGTCGGCTTCGGCCTTGGCCGCCGCGAGGAGCCCTTTATCGTCGAACATCAACAGGACCGGGAGTTCCAGTCCTCCGGCCAGTTTATACTCGGCCAGCGGGCCGCCGGTCAATAGCGGCAGGTCCAGGGCGTACGCGTCCGCGAGTTTCGCGGCGGCGCCCGGAACGCCGCCGAGCAATACCGGAACAACTGTGAGTTTATCTTCCAGGTCGTCCTGCAGGTACTGAAGGCGGGTAAGGCGCCGTTCCCGTTCTTCGTCCTCAACCGGCATCACGTAGACGAGGGTTTTTTTGCCCTCGAGGGCCATCGCCCGTAAATTATGGTATTCGTCATCCGTTCCGATTAAAACCAGCGCCGGCGGTGGTTCGCCGTCCGCCGGCGGGCCGCCGGTCCCCGGGGCGTAGGATACGCTCAAGACTTCCGACGTGTCCAGCGGGTCGGGGATTCCCGACCGGGAACGCCGTTTGACGACGTCGCCGCGCTTGTCGAAGAACAGAGTTATGGGAACGGCGCCGTCTCCGCCCAGCAGGTCCGGCGGTATCTCGCCGGTCGCCGCGTATATCGGGTACGGCATACCGTCCCGAAACTTGACGAGGTTCTTCGGGTCCTCGCCGTATATGACGATGCCGACGTTTAACGCGCCGCCTAGTTCCTCGTACAGGAACTTTAAAAGTGGCATCTGTTGGGGAACGTCCTCGACGCGGGGGGTCGTGATGTAAAGCACCGCCGGCCGTTCGCCGACGATGTCGGCGGGGGTTCCACCGGGGCCGACGACCTCGATGTCGGTAAGACCGGGCGCTGTGGCTTCGGCGGAACCGGAGGCCAATAGGCTAACACATATGACGAAGGCGGCATAGAACCGCATATAAAATTATACCACTCGATAAACGTTCAGGCAACGGCGTTTATCGGAAGCGTTTTACCACAAGCTTAGAACGCGTCGCCGAAGAAGACCAGAAAGGCCGCCACAGCCGCCTCGGCGCCGAAGGGCATGTCGTAAGCAGTCCCGGCATAGGAGCCGTCTATATATATGTCGCCGTCTCCCTCGATTCGACCGCTGTAGCTCCCGTCAATGTATACGTCGCCATCGTCTTCGACTCGCCCGTAGTACGACCCGTTTACGTAGATGTCCCCGTCGTCCTCGATGCGCCCGGCATAAGAGCCGTCAACGTAAACATCGCCGTCGTCCTCGATACGTCCCGAGTAGGAACTCCTGACGTACACATCACCGTCGGACTCGATTCGTCCGTCGAAGCCGCCGAGATTGATATCGATGTAGTCTGGCGATAGGGCCAACGCCGTCGGAAAACCGGCGAAAAATATCAGATATCCGGCTACGGGTCGGGCGCCGCCGGGCGGCATCCCGCGAGCGTTCCCCTCGTACGAACCGTCGACGTATATGTCGCCGTCGTTCTCAACTCGGCCGACGTATGAACCGTCTATGTATAAATCGCCGTCGTCTTCGATTCGGCCGTAGTACGAACCTTCGACGTAGATGTCGCCGTCTTCCTCCACCCGACCGGTATAACGACCATCGACGTACACGTCGCCGTCGTCCTCAATACGGCCCGAATGGGAACCCCCGACGTAAACATCGCCGTCGTCCTCGATACGGCCCGACGAACCATCGAGATTTACGTCGATATCGCCGTACGCGAACGATACGACGCAAACGAAAAGAATTGCCGAAATCGCCTTCATCGTTACCCCCATTGTAACGTTTAACCGGTATTTCGACACCCTAACCATTTGGGCGGTTTACGTATAATTTTGTAGCTGTATAACGGCGTTACCGCGTTAAAACCTCGCTTAGTTTGAGGCCCGACGACATCCCGCCGAACATGCCCCGCCAGAAGTTGTACCTATATCCTACGTATTCGATGGGCGCGTCGTCCGGGAGGCCGGCTGCTATCCTGGCGTACGCGACGGCATCGCTCAACGTGCCGACCTCGTCTATTAACCTCAACTCGTCGGCCCTGGCGCCGGTGTAGATACGTCCGCCTGCCAGGGGTTCGAGGTAGCTTTTCTCGAACCCGCGGCCCAGGCAGACGTCTTCGAGGAATATACTATAGCCCCGGTCTATAGCGTCTTCGACCCACCTTTCCTCTTCCGCTGTCCAGCGCCTGTGGTATGACAACGCGTCGGTGTGCTCGTGGGACTTGACCGGGTAACGTTCGATACCGTACTTCTCGTAGAACTCCTCGAACACGGGCTTCATGGCTACGACGCCTATGGACCCGGTTATCGTCGATTCGCCGGCGTAAATCCGGTCGGCGCCGGCGGCCATGTGGTACCCCGCCGATGCGGCGACGTCGCCCATCGAGACGACGACCGGTTTGCCCGCCTCCCGCGTCCTTATGACCTCTTTGAATATCGCTTGGGAACCGGCGCCGCCCGGCGAGTCTATGCGTAGCACCACCGCCCCGACGCCCGGGTCTTTCCGCGCCGCGATTAACTGATTTACCACCGTGTCTATACCCATCGTCCGCGAGCCGGTCAGGACGTTGTGGCGGCTCTCGCCGTACGATACACCGCCGGCGGCGATGATAACGCGTACCGCTTTCGATTCACCCCACTCCCGGTCCCAGTACCGACGGCCCGCTACGTCGGTCGTCCCTAGACCGTCGGCGCTTTTACCTTCCAGGCCGGCGACGTATGCCTTGAAGTCTTCGTAATCGCCTACGCCGTCGATTAAACCCAGCTCGACGGCTTCCCGGGGGAATATTGGTCCGTCCTCGATAAGCTCCTGGAACTCGGTTTCGCCTAGCCCCCGGGCGGCGCTGCAGTCGCGTATAAAGACGCGATAAGATTCGTCTACCAAAGTCTTAATCTGATCGTAATCCTTTTCGGTCGGTTCGTTGCCGAAGAGGTGGAGGCTGCCCTTGTAGTCCCCGGCGGTTATATAATCCCATTCTATACCGTATCGCTCCGTGAAACCGGTCGCGCGCCACATCGTCATCTGGGTTCCCATCGCCGCGATAACGCCCAGCTCGGGCATCATCACGTAGTCGCAGGCCGACGCGATGTAGTACCCGGCCGTGGACGGCATGTCTTCGATGAAGCAGTAGACCGGCTTGCCGTCGGCTTGGAGTTTCTCCACCTCGGCCCTTATCTCCGCGGTGAGGGCCGATATGCCGGTGCTGAAGCCGGGGTCCACGTCGTCCATCCGGAGTACGACGCCCTTCACTTCCCGGTCCTTCCGGGCGTTCTCCATATCGTCTATTAAATCCCGGACGTTGAGGGTCGAGTTGCCCAATATGTTCCAGGGCGTCCCTTCTTCGGACAGGGTCCCGGATAGCTCGAAGATCGCGTAGTCGCCGCCGAAGTCCAGAACCGAACGCTTCCGCTCGGCGTTTATATAGACGAAGACCGAGTCCCGAACGTAGTCACCGTCGTCGTTGAATGCCGCGTCGTAACCGGCCGCGCCGTGGGTGAAACCGAGGCTCACGCCGGCCGAGATGACCTTGTCGTCGTCGAAACCGGCCCGGAGGACGAGGCCGTCGAGCGGTTCCACGTCGACGCCGAAGCGGTAACCGAGGTCGTCGAAGTCGGTGTCGTCTTCTATCCAATTGACGTCGGCGGCGACGGTTATCCGGTCGAATCCGGGACGGATACCCAGCCCGACGACGTAGTTGCGACCCTGAACCCGCCGCAGAAACCTCGGTTCGTTGAGGTTCTTCGCGGCGAACCCTACCGATATGTATTCCGACGGGCGAAAGAGGAACCCGGCGTCCACGGACCACGCCGACGTAAGGTACGGCTTGGACGCGGCCAGGCGATTTACGCCTATACCGACTCCGAGCCACCGCCGGACCGGGCGCCCGTAAGTCCAGGTGAAGCGGCTCGCCTTGACGTCGGCGGCCGGGTCGTGGTAGTGGGCGTACCCGAAACCGCCGAGTACCGTATCGCCGTAAAGGTGCCAGTCGCGGGCGCCCGGGTCGCTCTGGACGTGGCGGCTGAAGTAGAGGTTGAGCCCGTGACCGGCGGCGAGCCCGGCTGGATTAACGGGCACGCTCAGCGCGTCGTCGGCGACGGCCACCGAACCGGCCGCACCTACAACCGGCGGTTCCCAATATCCATTGGGTTCGAAAGCGGCGGCGACCGTTGCGAGGAAGACGAGCGTTAAGGATATCGATAAAGACCGCATCGTTTCTCCTTTGATTGCGAGGGTAATCCGAAAGAATTATACTATATACGGGCGTATTGACAACCATTGGATTTGGGGACGTTTTCGACCGGCGCAAAAGCTACGCGAACCCGGTAAATTATATGGAACTAATACCCTAAGCAACACTAGGAATATTCGCCGAGTTAATTTTACCTTGACGCGGCGGCTACGCGGGAATATAATCCGCGTAAAGAAACGAGTCGGTTTTGCGTAAGATCATAGTAACAAACCGGAAGGCCCGCAAAGAGTACGAAATCGTCGAGACCTTCGAAGCTGGCCTTGCGTTGGCGGGCGCCGAGGTGAAGTCGATACGCGCCGGTAAGGTCAGCCTGCAGGAGGCGTATGTGCGCCCGGAGGCCGGCGAGCTCTACGTTGTCGGGATGCATGTCTCGCCCTACGAACAGGCGACCGTAGACCCGCCGGAACCGCGGCGTAAACGGAAGCTTTTAATGCACAAGCGGGAGGTCCGGCGCTTGACCCGGGCCGTCGAGCAGAAGGGCGTTACGATAGTTCCTCTGTCGCTCTACTTTACCCACGGCCGGGCCAAGCTGGAAATAGCTGTCTGTCGGGGCAAGCGTAAATACGACAAGCGGGCCGAGATGCGCGAGGAGGAGGACCGGCGCGCTACGGAACAGGCGGGGCGCGGCGGGTCGGACCGGGAATGAACGCACTTCAACGTACGCGGAGGGTAAATGAAATCGGTTAAGGTCTGGCCGGTAGTCGTTTCGGTTACGTTACTGGCCGTCGTCGCCGCGTCCGCCAAGAACGAGGTAACGGGGATTCAGCTCAAGGACTACAGCGATTACACGGCGGTCGTCGTATCTCTGGAGAAGCCGTCGAAGTTCTCGGTGAAGGACCTGGCGGGGAGCGATCTAGCGATCGTCGTCGAGGACTGTAAGACCGGCGGGAAGAGCCATAAAACCGGCCCAAAAGGCGTCGTTACTGAGGCGTACGCCAAAGATAAAAGCGGTGACACGTGGGTCGTCCTGAAACTAACCGACCGGGCGTCCCGCTACTCCGGCAAATCCACCAAGAGCCCGGCCCGGGTCATCCTGAAGATAGTCAAGAAACCATCCGAGGAACCCGCCGTTGAGACCGGCGGTACTGAACCTACGGTGAAGACCGGCGAAGGGTCCGGCTGGGAGGGTGTTACCCTAAAGGACCGGGGCGAGTTGAATATGCCCGGGGTTAAGGCCGGCTGCGCCGCCGACCTGGACACGAGCTTCGCGATCGACTCCGACGAGATGACGCCGGATAAAACGCCCAACGTTATCGATACGGTATTCATAGACCCGGGGCACGGCGGAAAATACACCGGCGCCGAGGGTCCGTCCCACATAATCGAGAAGGACGTCAACCTGGGCATCTCGCTCCGGCTCGCGCGTATGCTCCGGGACGAACTCGGGGTGCGCGTGGCCCTCAGCCGTGTAGACGACCGGATGGTCCTGATGAAGGACCGTACGCGGGTGGCCAACGAGATAAAGGCCGACCTGTTTATCGACCTCCACAACAACGGCGTGCTGAACACCAAGGTCCGGGGCACCGAAACCTTCTTCCTCTCCGACGTCAGAGCCGACTGGAGCCGGGCGATGGAGTACGCCGAGAACGAAGAATTCATCCTGGAGAATCCGGACCTGGTCGAGGGGAAGACCGGCCTCAACCTTATCCTTGCGGCCCTGGCCCAGAACGAGTTCCTGCAGGAGTCGTCGGAGCTGGCCCATTACGTACAGGAGAACCTGGTCCACGATATGGGCACCAAGGACAGGGGGGTAAAGCAAGCGCCGTTCTACGTGCTGGTATACGCCAACATGCCGTCGATACTCATCGAATGCGAGTTCCTCACGAACTCGACCGGCGAGACGCTTCTCACGGAGCCCGATTCCCAGGAGAAAATCGCGAGGGCTATATATAAAGCGATTAAGGCGTACAAAGAGGACTTCGAGGAGAAGATGGGCGCGAGATGACCGGCGCCGAGATAGCGATACTCGCCGTCGCTGGCGGGGCGGTCGTAATGCTGGCGGTCCTCATCTGGCTCACGCTCCGGCGGAAGCCGCCCGCTGGCGACCCGTCGCTGGCCCTGCTCCAAGGCGAGGTTCAAGGGCTGCGAAACGCCCTCGACAGCCGGCTCGATTACTTCACCAGCTCCTTCGCCGACGTGAAGGAGGGCGTGGGCGAACTCCGGGAGCGGTCCCGACGCTTGGGGGAACTCGCGGCCGATATCGCATCGCTGGAGGAGTTACTCCGCGCGCCTAAGGCCCGCGGCGGGCTGGGCGAACTCTTTCTCGAGAACCTGCTGGGCCAGGTTTTGCCGGCCGATAGCTGGGGTACGCAGGTAAACATAGGCGGCAAGCGCGCCGACGCGGTCGTCAGGGTCGGCGACAAGGTTGTCGCGATCGACGCCAAATTCCCCGTCGAGGACTTCAGGAGACTGGCCGAGGCCGACGAGGCCGAGAAGCCGAAGCTCCGAAAAGAGCTCATCGCGAACCTGAAAGGGAAGGCCGAGGACATCGCCGCCAAGTACATCCGACCGGACCTGGGGACGTACGACTTCGCCCTGATGTACGTACCTGCCGAAGCGGTCTATTACGAGGCCGTCGCCGACGACGACTTCTTCGAGCACGCGGCCCGGCTCCGTGTCTTCCCGGTCTCGCCGGCCACGACGTACCTTTACCTGACCACCGTTGCGATGGGCTTGAAGGGCCTGCGGATAGAGGAGGAGGCCGAGCAGATACTCGGCGCGCTGGCGCGGCTCGAGGCCGAATGGAAGGCCTTCGATAACACCTTCAGGGTACTCGGTACCCATTTGAGGAACCTATCGGGCAAATACGACGAAGCGGCAGCCGAGTTGATGCGTATATCGGGCCGCCTCGCGTCGATATCGGGCAACGGGGCCGATGCAGAACCGGCCGACGGGCTGTTGTAATATAACGACCCGCGGGTCGCGCCGGTCTTAGGACAGCCTATAACGTTAGCGTATCAGGTTGCCGATGCCCTTTATCGCTGGATTCACCGCAGTTACCGCGTTATAATCGCGAAAATCCCCGTGGCCGGGATATCGAAAAAGTGGAAGATAACCGTCGGCGCTTCGGTCGTCGTCGTTCTGGGTTTGCTGGTTTGGCAATCGCTGCGCCACTACGACGCAATCCGAGCGGGGATCGGAAAAGTAACCGGCGAGTCGGAGACTTACGAAGCGGCCATTTACTTCGCCGACTTCGAGTATACCGAGCTGGTCGCCGAAACCAGAGAACTGAAAACGCTCGAAACCCCCGAAGAAAAGATACGGCAGGTGGTCGAGGAACTCATCGCCGGGCCGACCGACGAAACCCACTCGCCCACGCTCCCGCCGGAGGCCGAGTTGATAAGCGTATTCGTCAAAGGCGGCGTCGCGACCCTTAACTTCTCGGAAGAAGTACAGTCGAAGAGCTTCGGAACCACAGGCGAGATCTTCGCCGTCAACTCCATCTACAAGACAGTTATCGAAAACGAACCGACCGTTTTCGCCGTAAGGTTGTTAGTGGAAAGCGACAGACAGGTCGCGTTCTGCGGCGAAGACGGCACGGTCTATTGCGACTTCGCGATAATAGGCGAGCTGGGGCCGACGGTTTGGTTCGTCCCTCCGCCCGGGTGGGAGGAAAAGGGGAAAGGATAACTTGACGGCACGGCCGATAGCCATATTCGACTCCGGCGTCGGCGGGCTTACCGTCGCCAGAGAGGTGTACCGGGCCTTACCCGACGAGGAGATGGTCTACCTCGGCGACACCGCCCGCGTACCGTACGGGCCGAAATCGCCGCGGACGGTCAGGCGTTTCGCCGGCGAGTGCGTCGAGTTCCTGCTCCACTTCCGGCCGAAGCTCGTGATAATCGCGTGCAACACGGCATCGTCGGTCGCGATGGATTACCTGGCGGAACGGGTGGACGTGCCGCTCATCGGCGTAATCGAGCCGGGTGCCGAGGGCGCCGTCGCAGCGACGGCGAATCGGCGGGTGGGCGTCATCGGCACCAAGGCCACCGTACGTAGCGGCTCGTACGGACGGGCGATAAAGAAAGAAGCCGACGACATCGAGATATTCTCCAACCCTTGCCCCCTTTTCGTCCCGATGGTGGAGGAGGGAAGGACCGGCGGGCCGGTCGTCGAAGCGGTCGCCCGGGAGTACCTGGAGCCGCTTCTCGCGAAAGACGTGGACACGCTCATACTGGGCTGTACTCACTATCCGGTTCTTAAATCGGTCATACGAGACGTATGCGGACCGGACGTAAAGCTCGTGGACTCGGCCGAGGTAGTCGCCGCGAGGGCCGCGGACGTGCTGGTGGCCGAGGGCGAGCCGGCCGACGCTCCGGGGGCTGAACCCCGCTTCTTCGTGACAGACGTGGTCGAGGATTTCGTCGAAGTCGGCCGCTATATCTGGCCCGATATACCGGGGACCGTGGAGCGGATAGAGTTGGCGCCGGGGGTAGTAGGGACAGACCTTTAGGTCTGTCCGGTGAGCCGAAGGCTCACAGCAAAAGCAGGAAAAACTCGTCGGCTCACGCCGACCGGACAGACCACAAGGGTCTGTCCGTACAACGTTTAAATTAAGCGGTTTCGTTTGCCGTTAGCGGGGTCTTATGGTATACATACGGACGTTCTTCTCCGGTGGGTATGATGGCTGACGCTGATACGACATCGAACAGACGACGAGTCCCGCTTCTGGTCTTCTCTGCGGTCTTGCTGACGCTTGCGTTTCCGAAATTCGACCTGGAACCGCTGGCGTTCGTCGGGTTCGTCCCGTTCCTGTACGCCGCCGAGGGGCTACGGGGCCGGCGAGCCTTCTGGCTCGGGATGGTATTCGGGGTCCATTGGTTCATTTTCCTGTACTACTGGCTCGCGCCGGTCTCGATGTTCGGTTTTATATTACTCGTTATCTACCAATCGTTATTCACTGGCGCTTTTATGCTGGCGTTTACGTACGTGCGGGACCGGACCCGCCTACCGGTATTGTTAATATTCCCGGTATTATGGGTCGCTCTCGAATACCTCAGGTCTATCGGATACCTGGGCTTCCCCTGGGGCCTACTCGCCCATACCCAATACAAGTGGACGCTTTTAATTCAAGTGGCCGACTTAACCGGCGCGTGGGGCGTCAGCTTCGTCGTCGCGGCCGTCAACGTTCTCGTGTACTACATTACTAAAGACTACCGGACAGTCGCGACGTGGTTGAGGGCCGGCGGCGCCATTGCCGGGACGTTTCTGATACTGAACCTTTACGGCGCCCTCGACCCGGCGCCGGAGAGGAAGGGCGAACCGGTCCGTATAGGGCTCCTGCAGGGCAACATAGACCAGGCCGTCAAGTGGGACCCGGCTTACCGGGACGAGACGATGTCGGTCTACCTGGGACTGGCGTTCGACGCGGCGCGGGCCGGCGCTCGCGTAATTGTATGGCCCGAGACGTCCACGCCGTTCCACATCGAGGAGAACGATTTTTACCTGAACCATATTTTCGATGTCGCCGAGTCGACAAATACCTATCACGTGATAGGTTCGCTGCGCCACGAACCGAGGACAGAGACGATTCGCGGCCGGGACTACGACGTCTACAACTCGGCGTTCCTCGTAACGCCGGACCGCAAACTCGTCCACGTCTACGATAAGGTCCGTCTGGTGCCCTTCGGCGAGCACATACCCTGGAAGTGGGACATACCTGTCCTCAGCGAAAGCCTTTTCGCCGAAGTCGGCGATTTCACACGGGGTTCTGTGCCCGGCGTCTTCGAGACGCCGTACGGCGAAGCGGGGATATATATCTGCTTCGAGTCGATATTCCCGGACGAGGTATATCAATATTCCCGCCTCGGTACCGATTTCGTCGTCAACATCACCAACGAGGCCTGGTTCGGGAAGAGCAACGAGCCGTACCAGCATCTCGCGATGTCGGTCTTTCGGGCGGTGGAGAACAAGACGTGGCTTGTCCGGGCCGCCAACACGGGCGTAACGTGCTTTATCACGCCCAACGGGCGCGTCGTCCGCAAATCCAAGATATATACGACGGTGCAACTCACCGACGACGTCTACCCGAGGACCCGGACGACGGTCTACGCCAGGTTCCCGCGGGTCTTTCCGTATCTGATACTTGCGGCTGCAGCCGCGTTAATAATAGGCGCCGTTTCCCTCCGGGTACGTGATTTCGTCCAAGACGTGAAAGAGAGGAAAAAGGAGCAAGTGTAACGTTTTCCGCCCCGCCCGACTAATCCTAACGGCCCGAGATAGATGCCGAGGTTTTAAACCCGCCGGCGCTCCGGCGGTCTAAACGCAAAACCGGTCGTTATCCGGGCAAACCTTTATTGAGGAGGAAGAACGCTGCGGCGACCGTCTTTCCCCTATCACTATAAGCTATAAGACAGAAAGGAGCAGGGCATGAACAACTTCCTGCGGTTGGTCGCCGTTATCTTCATATTAGTATGTACGGCGGTCGCATGGTTCATCCTAGGGGGCTCGGTCCACATCCGCACGAATACGATGGACCGGGTCGGAAAAGGGCTGGTCTCGGAGCTGTGGGGCGAGCACCAGGTCCAGGACACGCCGTCGGCTTACTACGTCGAGCGGATTGAGGAGCCGGTGTACGACACCGAGAAGGTCATCGGCTACGACGAGTACGGTGAGGCCATCTACGCTAAGAAGATAAACGAGAAGACCGGCGAACCCGAGGTCGAGGTGGTGGAGAGATCCGAATACTTCGACATATCGGGGTCCGATATTCAGGTAAACCTCGACCTGGAGCACAGGAAAAAGGGTCTGCTCTGGTACAGCACCTACACCGTCGACTTCGAGGGTAAGTACGTGGTCGAGAACCCGACCGACGAAGAGACCGAGGTATTCGTCCACTTCGACTTCCCGGCCGAGAACACCATCTTCGACAACTTCAAGTTCGAGTTGGCCGGCGAGGAGCAGACCGTCCCCGGCGACCTTTCGGCCGGTATAACCGCGAACGCGACATTGGAACCCGGCGAGAAGACCGAGGCCGTCATCACCTACCGGTCCCAGGGGCTTGAGGATTGGATGTACCTATTCGGCCACGGCGTAACCAACGTGAAGGATTTCAAACTGGTGGCCTTCACCGATTTCGAGGCCATAGACTTCCCGGAAGGCACCATATCGCCGACGTTAAAAGAAGAAACCGACGACGGTTGGAAGCTGACCTGGGAGTACAAACACTTAATCTCGGGTAACGATATCGGCGTGGAGACGCCCAGGCTTATGAACCCGGGCCCGATGACGTACAAGATAACGTACTTCGCGCCTATAACGCTTCTGTTCTTCTTTGCGATATTGTTCATCGCCGCGACGGTGAAGACCGACGTGAAGATTCACCCGATGCACTTCTTCTTCCTGGCGTGCGCGTTCTTCGCGTTCCACCTGTTGATGGCCTATACGGTGGACCACGTGAACATACACCTGGCGTTCTGGATATCGGCGCTGGTCTCGTGTTTACTCGTATTTATATATCTAATGTTGGTGGTCAGGCCGCGTTTCGCCCTGGCCTACGGGACGGCGCCCCAGTTGATGTTCCTGGTACTCTTCTCGTATGCGTGGTTCGTCCCCGGATATACGGGGCTGATAATTGCCATCGGGTCGATCATAACTTTGGCCGTATTAATGGTCGCGACGGCAAAGGTGGACTGGGCGGCCCGTTTCGCAGGTAAAAACAACGACAAAGCGGAAGCGGGGTAAATCCGACCGAATAGCTGAGGTGGAGATAAAACGTCGGCCGAGGGGCCGGCGTTTTCGTGTGTAAGCGTTTCCGTATACGCGAAAATTATAACGAAATAACTTTGATTAAACGGTTGGTTTGTGGCACACTGGTTCGTAATTACCTATTTACTATATATACCGGAGATGGAAGGAGGTAATCTGTGTTGGTTAAATATCTGGTCATTATCGCCGCCTTGCCGTTCATCACCCTAGGCGCGGGGGCCTCGAACTGCATAGATTGCCACGAGAACGTCACCCCCGGCATCGTTACCGATTGGGAGCTGAGCCGTCACGGTCAACTGGGCCTCGATTGTTCCGTCTGCCACGGCGACGGCCATACTTCGGCGACCGACGTGGCGAACGTCGAGATCCCGACGCCGGACATTTGCGCCGACTGCCACGGCGCCCGGGTCGAACAGTTCGAGAACGGGAAACACGCCTTCGCCTGGGCCGCTATGCACGCTTTGTCATCGGTACATTTGGAACCAGCGGCCCCCGCCGAAGATATGAAAGGCTGCGGCGGCTGCCACAAGATCGGACTGAAAAGCGAAGATGAAATAGCGTCGCTTAAAGCCGGCGGCGCCGGTTTCGGTATCGCCTCGTGCGACGAGTGCCATACGCGGCATCTATTCTCTACGGCCGAAGCTCTCGAACCGCAGGCCTGCCGGACCTGCCATACGGGGTCGGGCTATCCCCAGTGGGAGATGTACTCGTCGTCCAAGCATGGCGTGCGTTACCTTTTAAAACAAAACGGCGTGCTACCGGAATCGGCGGAGGCGCCTACCTGCCAGACCTGCCATATGGGCGGCGGCGACCATGAGGTCCGTACCAGCTGGAGTTACCTGGCCGTACGTCTGCCACTGCCGGAAGACGAAGTCTGGGCGCAGGACCAGACCACCATACTCCAGGGCCTCGGCATCCTCGACCCGGAAGGGAACCCAACCGACGTGTTAAACTCGGTGAAAAACGCCGACATAGCCAGGTTCACGGAAGAGGGCTGGCAACGAGAACGCGATAAAATGCTCGGTACGTGCGTTAAATGCCACTCATCGGGTTTCGCGGAAGCGGAACTCGAAAAGGGCGACGATATGATCCGGAAAACTGACCGCCTGATGGCCGAAGCGATAAGCACCGTTGCTGGCCTATACGAAGACGGTATCTTGGAAGTACCAGACACGTACGCGTACGCGTTCCCCGATCTCCTCGCCTACCACGATGCGTCGACTCCTATCGAACGGACGCTGTCCGAGATGTACCTCAAGCACCGGATGCGCGCTATCCACGGTACTTTCCACGCGAACCCGGACTACGCGCTTTGCCGCGGTTGGAGCTTGATGGGTCAGGACCTGGTTGATATAAACGAGATGGCGGCCGAACTACGCGAAAAGCACTGATAACGTTTAGCGATTTTAATAGTAATCGGGGTTTATTTAACGGGCCGGGCTTTACGCCCGGCGCCGCGCCGCTCTATTGCCACTCCAAGCGTAACGCGTAAAACCTTTCGACCGTAAACCAATCCCATAGGGGCTCTGGTTCGCTTATTACGAATAACCAAACGCCGTCATCGCTCGCCGCCAACGCGTTGCCGGCCGCGACCTTAACCGGATGTCCGCCGGCCGCCGGCACCCAATATATCGCCTCTTCGTCGTTCTCGAATTGGCCCCCACGCGACGGCACGGCGACGGGGGGCGCCGGGTTTTTCGGTTCGTCCAGTTTCTCTTCATATTGCCAATTCCGAATAATTTCCGCGTCCAATAGCCGCCAATCCTCGGATACGTAAGGGGGCCCGCCCGTCGGACGCTGTTCCAAAATCGGCGGAAGGTCTTCCGACGCGAACGTCTCGCTCTCGCCGGTGTGTACGTCGTACTTTATCGCCTCCATCGAAACCGACTCTCCGTCGGAGACCATGCGTCCGATGATCAACTCGTCGTCGTTCAACCAATATAAGAAGTCGCTGTCCGCGACGGCGAGCGGCGTTTCTACCCTCGTTTCCAGGTCGACGATAACCGGCTGCGAGACCAGCGCGATGCCTACGAACCCGTCGTCGTAGAGGGCGGCGATGACCTCCTGCGGTCGTACGCCGATTTCCCGCGCGATCTTTTCGACGTCGTCGACGAACACCGTATTGACCTCGAGCGGGTTGGACACTTCTAACTCCCGGCCGATGGCGATCTTGGACCAATCCTCATTTAAAGCCGCCGTAGTTACGCCGTAAGCGACGTAAGGTTCGTCGGCGTTTTTCACCACCGCCACGGCGCCGTCACGGACTCCCGTGTCGAACGTATCCCATTGTAAAACGGCAACGCCGTTCGGCGACGTAGTAACGTCGGCTGCGAAATGGCTACTCGGCGAACATAAGCCGTATTCGGCGATTACGACGGGGGACGCGGCGTGGGCGTTCGCGCCCGCGCCCCATACCGCCAAGGCTGCCAGGCCGACGTAAATTGTTTTACCCATGTCAACTCCCTTTCCCGCTAATCGTTTCGTTGCGCCCGGCGCCGCGCCGCGGCCTTATTACCACGCCAGGCGTAGGGCGTAAAAACCTTCGGGCCAAACGGAATCCCGCGTAAGGTCTTGCCGGCTAACGTATAGCCAAACGCCGTCGCCGCTTGCCGCGAGCGCCTCACCGGCGGCGACCTTAACCGTCGGGCCGCCGGCCGCCGGCACCCAATATATCGCCCCTTTGTCGTTTTCGAATTGCCCCCCGCGTGACGGTACGGCGACGGGCGGCGCCGGCTTCTCCAGTTCGTCCCGTTCGAGTTTATAATACCAACCCCAACACGCCGGCTGTAATGGCCGCCAATCCTTGGAGGTGTAAGGCGGGTTGAGGCTGCCCGGTCGCGTATAGGGGTATAGGGCCGTACACCGCTCGTCCAAAAGCGGACGCAGGTTTTCCGAGGGGAACGTCTCCCGCTCGCCGTTGCGTACGTTGTACTTTGTCGCCTCCACCGAGCCGAACCCTGCGTACTTGGCGCCCGATGTTTCGCGTCCGATGACCAACTCGTCGTCGTTCAACCAATATAAGAAGTCGCCGCCCGCGACCGCAAGCGGCGTTTCCGCCCCCGTTCCTAAGTCGATGATAAGCGGCTGCGAAACCCATGAGCAGCCTTTGAAGCCGTCCCCGTAAATAGCGGCGGCGGCCTCCTCCGGGTGTACGCCGATTTCCCGCGCGACCTTTTCTACGTCGTCGGCGAATTCCCGTTCGCCCTCGTACGCTTCGGCTACGCGTAACACACGGCCTACGGCGATCTTGGACCAGTCTCCATTTAACGCGGCGGTAGCTATACCAAACGCCACGTGGGGTTCGCCGGCGTTTTTCATTACGGCTACGCGGGGGAGATTTGCCTCGCTTTCGTACATCCCCCAATGGAAGACGGCAAGGCCGTTCGGCGACGTTATGACCGCGGTAAGGAACATCAACCCCGCCGGGTTCCATAAGTCGTAGTCGCCGGCTACGGTCGGGGAAGCGGCGTGGGCGTTCGCGGCCGCGCCCCACAGCGCCAAGGCCGCCAGGGTGACGTAAACAATTTTACTCATGACAACTCACTTTCCCGCGAATCGTTTCGTTGCGCGAGGTACCGCGTAGCGGCCTTATTGCCACGCCAAGCGTAATCCGTAAAACCGCTCGGGCCAAGGGGGGTCGTGGGTATGATCAAAACGGATTACGAATAGCCAAACGCCGTCGTCGCTCGCCGCCAACGCGTTGCCGCCCACGACCCTAACCGAAGGCCCGCCGGCCGCCGGCACCCAATATACCGCCTCTTCAACGTTCTCGAATTGGCCCCCGCGCGACGGTACGGCGACGGGCGGCGCCGGCTCATCGAGGTCGGCCGCACACGCCGCCGGCAGGATGCGCCACTCTTTGGAGGTGTAGGGGGGAAGGTAACCCAGCTCCTCGGCGTTCTCTCTCCACCGGTAGATCGAAGTCGTTCCCTTTACCCCCACGGCACACCTTTCGCTCAAAAGCGGCCGCAGGTCTTCCGGCGGGAACGTCTCCCGCTCGCCGTTGCGCACGTCGTATTTTATCGCCTCCATCGAACCGCACGGTGCGGCCCGGTACCCGGAGGTTTCGCGTCCGATGACCAACTCGTCGTCGTTCAACCAATACACGAAGTCGCCGCCGGCGACGGCGAGCGGCGTTTCCGCCCCCGTTTCCAGGTCTACGATAAACGGCTGCGAAACGCGTCCGACCGCTCTGAAGCCGTCGGCATACATGGCGGCTTCGACCTCCTCAACCGGAACTCCGATTTCCCGCGCCACCCTTTCCGTTTCGTCGACTAATTTACCTCGCGGTTCGTGCGATACGTCCAGTGGTATTTCGCGGCCTATGGCGATCTTGGACCAGTCTCCGTTTAACGCCGCCGTTCGTAGACCTTCCGCGATGAAAGGTTCGCCCGCGTTTTTAACTACCGTCACCCGACCCGTGGACGGTTCGTTTTCGAACGTAGTCCATTGGAAAACGGCAAAGCCGTGCGGCGACGTAGTGACGTCGGTAACGAAATTGCCCTCCGCCTCCCAACGGTATTCGGCGGCTACGGTCGGGGACGGCGTTTCCGTCACTTCGTCCCTTTCTACTTGTGGGGAATATTCCCGCCGCAGCTAACCGATATAAATAATAATCCTATTAGCGATATGACCGAAATATACCTACTCATCGATAACCTCCCGTGCTGTTATATTATATTTAGATTATGATAAATCACGCTAATTGTAAACGAAAACCGCCCTTTGGGGGGCGGCTATAAGTTTTAAGCCTTTGACTACTATCCGTACAATTTACCCTCTTTGTGACGAGCCTCGAGTTTCTCGAGCATATCTTTGGTCATACCGTCGAGGTCGTAGGCGGGTGCCCAACCCCATTCCTCCCGGGCCGCGCCGTCGTCTATTGATTGTGGCCACGAGTCGGCTATCTCCTGCCGGAAGTCCGGCTCGTACGTGCATTCGAACTCGGGAATGTGTTTCTTTATCGCCGCCGCGAGCTCGCCGGCCGAGAAACTCATCGAGCCGACGTTGAAGTCCGAGTGGTGTTTGAGTTTCGCGACGTCGGCCTCCATCAGGTCCATCGTCGCCTTCAGGCAGTCGGGCATGTACATCATCGGCAGGACCGTGTCCTCCCGGACGAAGCAGGTATATTTACCCTCCTCGACGGCCTTGTAGTATATCTCGACGGCGTAGTCGGTCGTCCCGCCGCCGGGCAGGGTCTCGGCCGAGATGATGCCCGGATACCGAAGCCCCCGGACGTCCAGCCCGTACTTGTAGAAGTAGTAGTCGCTTACGAGCTCCCCCGCGACCTTGGTTATCCCATACATCGTTCTCGGTTTCAGGACCGTTTCCTGGGGCGTGTTTACCCGCGGTGTCTCCGGGCCGAAGGCCGCGATCGAGCTCGGGATGAGGACTTGTATCATCTCTCGTTCCCTGGCTACTTCGAGGACGTTTATCGTCCCGTTCATGTTGACGTCCCAGCAGAGCATCGGGTTCTGCTCGCCGGTGGCCGAGAGTATGGCCGCCATGTGGACGACCGTGTCTATGTCGTGGGCGGCGCATATCTCGGCGAAGGCGACCGCGTCCACCACGTCGCCCTGGACCAGCGGCCCCGACTCCTCCAGGGCCTTCGATGGTTTGGTCTTGCGCCACATCGCGACGACGTTGTCGGCGCCGTACTTCTCCCGGAGCGCCAGCGTCAGCTCGGACCCTATCTGCCCGACGGCGCCCGTCACGAGAATTCTTTTTATCTCCGGCATACGATAGACCTTCCTTTTTCTCGGAATTGATATACGCGTATGGATAAGCTGAACAGGGGCGGTAGGATACTATAAGTGCGGAGCGAAGGCAAGGGACGAATTACATTATTGCCTTATTACTTAATTATATAAAGAACGTATCACCTCGGCCACCACGTTAGTAAATCGAACACGTCAACGCCAGGTATATGGAATTGGAAATGGGCCGGTAATAGAGCTCTGCTTTGAACGCACATTTGGTTATATAATATGTGAGCCCATTGGCACGAAACCTCATTTATTTTCGCATACCTGAAGCTCTTTCCGTCCGGGTCGACAGGTAATTTTACGTCGCTGTTTAACTCCCTTTCTAGTAACTGTAGGTTTATTTTACTAATTTGATATAAGAAATCGTCAACCAAATCATAAACGCCGACGCCACCGTATAGCCAATAACACTTGTTCATGTTAACATCTTTCCCCCAATCGTTATGCCATTCATAATCTATGTATAAACCGGGAGACCGGCTATTATCGTTCAACGACCTATTAATTACGTCTTTCATATCATCAGACCTATTAGATAATAAGTAGAATCTAATTATTATGTAGTTTATCAACGGAGGTTCAAACCTCGGGATAGCGGGAACGGACTCTTTTATTGGATATCTAGTATATATGAATTTGTCGAACAATTCGCCCAGGTTATTATCAACCAGTGGCTTTAGAACCGTTAATAGGAAATCATCCTGTTTTTTTATTGCGCCAGGAAGCCAGTCATTGACCTTATGTTGTTGCAATCCTTTATCTAAGAGAACCCATAAGCTTAACCATACTTTGCTGTTTCCCGTTGCCATAATTATCTACTCCTCTTTACGTTTTTTCCTAATTCTCATTATACCGCACGGTACATCGCCCTCGTTAACCGCCCATTCGAACCATTGCATTTGGTTTAAGTTCAACTTATCTTTGGGGGTTTTAACTTCGATGAACTTGTAGTCGCCCCGTTTTTTGTATATCAGTAAATCAGGCCAACCGGATTGCCTGTGCCAAAAATCTTCGATAACCCACTTTATAAATTTAATAACCGTTTCTTTTGGTAGAATACCTAGTATTTCCTTACCTAATTCGTGATGGTAATCCTCGTTAACCCATAGGTAATTTCTTAAGGGTTCGGACCTTTTATAAGAATCTTCAAAGGCGCTTTCCAAATCGGGGCAAGACGACAAGTCATCTAGCGCCCAGTTTATTACTTCCTTACGCCTTAAGTAGTATTCGTTAGAACCGAAATCTTCGGGTAATAGGAAAGTGATTACCCCAGTATTCCTGTTATCTGGTGTCCAACCTCTTGTAGAACTCCCCATCGCTCGTCTAATCCTCGGGTCTTTCGGATCGGATATAGCGTCGTATAAAAAACTACCAACGATCGTAGTTATAAAACTTCTTTCACATTTAACGACTCCATACCCCAGATCTCTATAATACTCTTCGGCGATACCCTCACCACCAACTTTTTCGCCGTTTTTATTTAGCCACTTACCTATTTTCTCTTCGCCCTTTACTGTAGGAGAATACTCGGCTTCTACTTCCTCCGTTTCGACGTCTACCCTACTAAGAAACGATGCTTCAGTCTCTTCATCATAATCGTATTTAGGATTTTTAGCGTGTATTTTACGCCATTTCTCTCTCGCTTTTTTCCAAAGTTGATTATGGATATCTGCAAACCTATCGCCGAACGCTATTATATCGACGCCGGTTACTCCCTCGCTTTCCATCCAATTCAAAACGTAATCTAAGTAGGACATATGTATTTCGTGCCAATAGTACCTATCGAGCTTCTTAGAATAATAACGGGTTTCACCCATAGGGTACGGTTCAACCTCCTCCCCCCTACAATTTTCGCATATTTTCTCTGCGAATCCGTTTACTGGGTACCTTTTGCGGGTTCCATACTCAGAGCCTTCTCTTAATTGGTGCGGCAATAAACGTTCACCTACTTCCCTATAACATTCGCAAATAAAAATACCGCCACAATCTAGACAGCGGTACTTCCTGATTAATTCATAGTAATTTAAGCATTCTACGTTTTCGTGATTGCAAACGCTCATAAAACGCCGTATCGGGTTGATGAGTTCATTCTATATAACCTTTTGTAATAACGTACTATAACACTATCAAACCTTAGAAACAAGTACTAATTTACTGTTCTACTTATCTTTTTAATTTCCTACTAAATGACAAAAGTGGATCGAGCGGTACCGGTTTTATTGTTATCTACGAGTTTCGTAGTCTCATCAGCGAGAATAGAACGAATAAAAACGGCGCGGATTAACCGCGCCTTTCGTTTTCTTTCGTTACGTGTAACGCCCGTAACGTTCCGCAACTTATTTGGACTCGTAAATCTGATGCCGGTTCGCTACCCTAAAACTTTGGAACGTTAACCGAGGAGGATTCCTATGCCCAGGTTGAACGCCTTTTTGCTAGTATTTTTGATGACCACTTTTACGGCCGCCGGTGAGACATCTTTGAACCCGGCGACTGATGCGGTTTACAGCGGTTCGCCGCCGCTCCAATTGACCGACGACGTCCCGTACGAGAAGTTCAATAGACCCTGGCCCGACGGGTCGAAGATACTTTTTACGTGCGAACGCGACGCGACCCATTACGACATTTTCACGGTTCCCACCGACGGCTCCATGGTCAAAACGAAGATTAGCCCCGGCGACGGGAGTTACGACCACGCCGACGTAAACCCGGCCGGGACCCATATCTGCTACTGCGTCGGGGCGGATACGAACTCCGAGTGGGAGATAGCCGTTCTGGAGTTGGGCGGTTCGGAAACCGTCATCACGAACAACGCCGCTTCAGGCTGGGACTCCAACTGCCCGACCTACAACGGCGACGGGTCGAAGATAGCGTATGTTAAGGTCGATTGGGACACCCACGTCGGCAAGATAGTCGTCGTGGACACCGACGGCTCCAACGAAATCGAGATATGTACGATAAACGGGGCGGCCAATATGATATACGGTATGGACTGGCTCGGTAACGATAACGTACTCGTTTATACGACAAACGGCGGCGGTTTAAAAAAAGTTACCGCGACGGCCGGCTCCACACCTACGGCCGTCGATACGAGCGAGATTTACCACGTATGTCACGTCAACTCCGACGGCTCGAAGATAGCCGCGTCTTGCGCCGACGGCGCCCATCAGAAGTACGTTTCGATAAACCCCGACGGTACCGGTAAGGTAGTTATCGTGGATCGCGAGACGTTCCTACCTTTTTTCTCGAATTTCTGGTGTATGCTCTGTTGGACGGCCGATGACGCCGGAATAATCGTACTGGCGACCGAAGACGGAGTGAACCAAGACATCTACCTGGTTACGTCTTTCACGAACGTCGAGCCTTCTTCTTTAGGGAGTCTGAAAACTCGGTTCAGGTAGTACACGCTTCATACAGGTAACCTTAGAAACGGCGCGGACGAACCGCGCCTTTCTAATTTGTCGGTTTAAAAAGCCATATTTCCCTTGACCGTTACGCAATCCAACGATATTATCAAACTACACTAAGAAAGGAGAATGGTATGAAGTTGTTGAGGGCAGCATTAAGCATCGTCGTTTTATCTGTTTTTACGATTATCTGGGTTTCTTGCGAGGACTACCCCGTAGACTACTCCGTATCCGACGACCCCACCAACCCTAGTCCGCCGGACGGCGCGACGAACGTCTCCATTAACGCGGATCTGTACTGGGACTGCGAAGCGACCGAAGAGGGGTATGGAACGACGTTTTCCGTGTATTTCGGGACGAACACCAACCCACCTCTCGTCGATACTATCGACTCCACTTGCGACTACGTACCGCATTACGACCCGGGCGAACTGCAAAAGAACACTAAATACTATTGGAAGATAGTGAATTTCGACGATACTACGGGCAGGACCGAAAGCAGCCCTGTTTGGTCTTTCACGACGGGCGAGAACGCCGGCGGGCCGGGCGGCCTGCTGTGGAGTTACGTAACGGGGCGTTACATAGACGCGCCCGTTATTGTCGCCGACGGAAAGGTATTCTTCGGCAGTCACGATTCGAACTTCTATTGCCTGGACGCGGCTACCGGTGCTTTAATCTGGTCTTATCAGGTAGATATGGGAAACTGGTTCGAGGGACAACCCGCCTACGCCAACGGTTACGTATATTTCGCCGACTTCGACGGCACCGGGAGTACCGAAGCCGTTTACTGCCTGGACGCGAACGACGGGTCGGTCGTGTGGACGTACGACGACGCTTGGTCTCGGGGTGAACTCGCCGATGTATATAACGGTAACGTTTACATCGGGATGCCGACGGGTGTATTGTGTCTGGACTGCACCGATGGTACGAGGGTTTGGGAACGCGATTTCGACGATTGGTTGGACTCCGGCCCCGTATTGTATAGCGGTAACGTTTACCTGGCCGCGAATACGAAACGTGCCGGCGGCGAGTTTAGAGACGGTTACTTCTACTGTTTACGCTCCGACGACGGCGATACCGTCTGGGATTACGAGGAAGCCGGCGGGTTCACGTCCCATCCGTCCGTGGTTAACGACCGAGTTTACGTCGGTTTCGAGGAAGGCCCGTTCAAACATTACCTGTACTGCCTGGACGCCGTTACCGGCGCGAAAATCTGGGATAGTCCCTGCGGAAGCGACGTAATAACCGGTTTCGTAAGTAACGGGGACGGTAGGGTTTACTGCGGATGCGATAACGGATGGGTCTATTGCTTTAACGGAGCGACCGGCGCCGAGGTCTGGTCTTTCGACGCGGGGACCGGGGATGTTTTACCCTATGGCGATACGTACTTTGGCGGTACGTTCTATTACGGTGGACAGGTTTTCTTGGGCTCCAGCGCGGGCTACGGTTATAGCTCAAACTACGTCTATTGCTTGAACGCCGCTAACGGAAACCTCGTCTGGCGGTACCGCACTGCAGGAGCGATAGGTTGTTGGCCTGTGGTAGTCAACGACCGTGTGTACGTTGGTTCCTACAACGATTATACTATGTACTGCCTCGCCACAAAGGACGGACAGGTCATGGTTGGGGCTTCCGGCTCCGGGCAGCCGTCCGAAGGCCCGGCGGTGGGCAAGCGCGGTCCGAGCGATACGTCCAACGGGAACGCCGGAAAGAACCGCGAGAAATAGCGTCCGGTTACGTTGAACCGGTTAATTAAAACGGCGCGGATGACCGCGCCGTTTGTATTACGGGCTTGTCAAACTATTCTTCCACTTCCACCCGCGAACTCGCCGTGCTGGAACCGATATCAGGCGAGTACATACCGTATACCGTCGCCGGTAGGGCGGCGAAGTCGCCCGGTATCTCGGCCCGGAGCCGGTAGCTGAATACGGTCTCGCCCTGGTTCAGACGCTCGAAGAGCACCGCGCGTTTCTCGGTCTTCAACTCTACGTAAGCGTCGAGCCACCAGTTGTAGCCGGAGGCCATCTCCGTATAGATACAGCCGGCCGGCCGCGGGTCCTCGACCACGACGTAGTCGAAGTCGTACGGCGAGTTGATGGTTATCTCCACTTCGAGCTCCTCGCCCACCTTGAGCGGTCGGTCGAGGGGTACGCGCTCTTCCTCGAGCTTGCCGCCCTTGAACTTCCGCTTGACGATGTAGTAGTCGCGCTCGATGGTTACCGAACCCTGGACCGCCGGGATTTCCTCGGCCTCGGTGTAATACTCGACCGCCATCGTGTAGAAGACCGGGCCCCGGCCGCTGTCGCGTGTTACCTTCAGGGCGTTCTCGCCCACGTGGAAATCGCTCATCTCGAACTCGACGCTCTCGCTCGGTTCCTCGTAGTCGGTCGGGTCAAGCTCCAGGCCGCCGGTCGCCGTTTCGCCCAGGAAGTAACTCACGACTATCGGGACCGACGCTTCGGGGTATTTCAGGATGTAGCGTATCAACGTCTTGGTGGCCTCGGCCGAGTCCTTGGTCGACTTCCAGGCCGCGCCCCGGCGCTCGTCCACGAGCCAATCGACCATGTGCGGTATCTGGGGGCTGGCCGGGTCGGCTTCCATCTTGAGGTCGAGGACTTTGGCCGTCGTCTCGACGGCGTCGTCCCACCAGTACCAGCACCAGGTAGGTTCTTCGCCCCAGTAAATGGTCTGGTCCGGTCCGACCTTGGCGCCGTTGTCCAGGTTGCGGAAGACGACCGCCAGGTCCGTCGTGTTGCCGATTTGGTGGAGTACTGACCCCAAGAGTACCAGGCCCCGGTCGCTCTTCTCGCTACGGAACTCGAAGTAGTACTCGGCCGTGTCGATAACGATCTCGTCATCCGGCTCGATAATACCGTTCCGCAGGGCCACGTCGGCGATGAAGAGACTGAGTTCCCAATCGTAGCGTTCCGGGTCATTCTCCAGCTCGGAGATATACCAGTTCAGGTATTCGGTGCCCGATAAAATCATGTTTTCGACCTTGGTCGCCGACATGTCGGACAGGAACGGGCTACCGCGAAGGGCGTAGAGTCCGTCCAGGGCGTAGGCCGTCATGTACGGCGACGGCTTCCCGCCCTTCCACCAGGGCCATCCGCCGTCGGCGGTCTGTGCCTCCTCGAGTTTCGCGACGCCTTCGTCTATCGCTTCGGTCAATCCCTCGGAGAGTTTGCTCTCGTCAAGCCCGAGCTCGCCCGCCGATTCGGCCAAGAGCGCGTTGACCAGGAACCGGTTGAGGGCCTGCTCGACGCAGTCGTACGGATACTCCTCGAAGAACTCGAGACCGTGGCTCAGGCTCGCCGCAAGAGACGGCGACATTATGAGCTCGGCCTCGAAGGTGTCCGGGTCTACCGCGTCGGCCAGTATCAGCTCGTGCTCAATCGCGTCCCGCAGACGGCCGCAGAAGGCCTGGCGCTGGATTATGCCGTGGGGGTGGACAGTAATGCTCTTGGTCGTCGCGTCGCTTTCCTCGTCGGTGAGGGCCGCCGCGATGAAGGTGGCTTCGCCGGCGTGGTCGGCCCATACCCACTGTTTGAACGCGAACATGCCGTTCGGTTCGACGTCGGCAAAGGTCTTGGCGTCGCCGTCGACCAGCATCAGGTTTTCCAGGTCGATCGAGATCGCGATCTCCTTCTCGGCATCTAGGTAGTTATGGGCTATGGCTTTTATTTGGGCCGTGTCGCCCACGACGAGGTGCCGGGGGGTCGTCAGCCGGACGAGGACGTTCTTGGTCACGTTGCACGTGTCGTAGTTCCAACCGATTCGCTGGCCCTTGTTCACGCCGAGGGCCATGACCTTCCACGTGGTCAGGTTGTCCGGCATCGTAATCTCGACCGTGACCTCGCCGTCGGAATCGGTGTAGAGGTCGGGTTTCCAGTAGGCCGAGTCGGCGAAGAACTTGCGGAGTTGGGCCTGCATCATCTCGCGGCCCTCGATATCGACTATGCCGGTTTCCTCACCGGTCACGGCTAACCTGCCATTACCGTATATAGACTTGGACATATCTTCGGTAGTCGTAACCTCGAGACGGTCGCTCTCTCTCTTTTCCTTGAACCCTTCCCCGTCGAAGTCGGCGTAGTACTCGGCTTCGGCAGGCATAGCCGCTGCTTCGTCCATCATCAACGCCCCGCCCCTGGCCATATAATCGCCGCCCGCAGCGCCCAAACCCGCTACTGTACCCGTTGAAGGAATACCTTTAGTGGTCGCTTCCCACGCGGTCATCTTGTCGTAGTACGCCGGGTTCAGTTGGTCGATTCCCGAGTAGTAGATGAATTCCTCGATGTCGGGGTTGGCGTAATAGGGCAATGAAATCCGGTTGAGGTACACGCTCGCCATCGAATCCTCTATATATGGGATGTAGCCGAAGTAGCCGTAGTAGTTGTTGTAGTACTTGAACAGGTACGTCGCGTTGGATATGTCACCTACCGAGTAGAGCGAGTTGTACATGTACGGGTAGTAGTACTGGTATAGGGCCGAGTTGAAGTTGTACGGCAACCCTTGGGTCGTGTCGCCCCGCAGGGCCAGCAGCGACTCGTCCACGGCCGCGAGGGAGAGGTTCGCGATTACCGGCAGGCCCAGGTTATCGGCGCACTTGACCGTAACCTCGGCAGTCTCGCCGGGCCGATACTCGTCCTCATCAATCTCGACGGTGATGTCCATCTCGATATTGGTGTTGGTGATGTAAACGTACGCCTCGCTCTCGTAGTACTCGTTGTCCTTGATTACTATCGCTTTCATACGGAGCTCGGGCAGGAACCGGTCGTCGATGTACACGTCGAAGCTGTGGGAGTATCCGCCGTCCGGGTCGCTGGTGAGCGTCAGGTTCTCGAAGCCTTGAACGCCGTCGGCGTAGTAAAGAACGCCAACGGTGACGTCGTCGAACCTGGACCGGACTTTGGCGGTAATCGTGTCGCCCAACTCCGGATAGTAATCGTCTTCACCTACCGTTATCTCGACCTCCGGGACGCGCTCGGTGGTCACGATCTCCTCGCCTACGAAGTTAATCGTGGCCGAGGCCATGACCTCGGTCCCATTGGTGTCCTCGATAACGCTGTCGATTAGGACAGTCTCGGCGACGGGGGCGTTGGGCAGCTCGACGATGTGTTCGGCCGCGCCGTCGGCGCCGGTAGTCACTGTAGTCGAGTAGAGAACGTCACCTTTGACGTAGCCCTTCTCCGGGTCCCACGGGTATTCGTAGAAGGTAATGTCGACGGGCATCGAGACCGGCTCGTCGTACCAGTCCCAGGTGCTGACGTTGACCTTCACGGCCTCGCCGATGTGGTAGTCGTACATGTCGGTGTACATACTGACGTAGCGGTCGGCGCGGTAGGTGTACCCGTAGCCGTAGCCCTCGACCACGTGCTCGGACACGTCGGTTATCTTTACGTAGACGTTGTAGTAGTTGTCGTATTTGCCGGCCCACTCGGTCGGGAACTCGATTATGAATCGGCCGTCTTCGTCGGTATGGCCGTCTCCCTTCTTCTTCAGGACCGAATACTCGTAGTCTTTATCGGTGTAGCCGGACCTGGTAACCTCGTAGTAGACCTCGGCGCCGGCCATGGGCTCGCCGAAGAAGTAGCGGCCCTCGGCCACCATACGGATAGTCTCGCCCGAAAGATAGCGGTCTTTTTCGGGCTCGATGGTCAACTCGTACTCGGGCTTCTCGTATTCTTCGAGGCTGAAATACCCGTAGGCGCTGTAGTAACGCTCCTCTTCGTCCTCGCCTACGGTCCAGTCGGCGTACAGGTAGTAGTAACCCAACGGCGCGCCCGGCGGAAGCTCGATATCGCCCCAGAAGGTGCCGTACTCGTCGGTGGTGGCTTCGCCGGTCCAGAGGTCGTCGCCGGTGGGCGACGCGAGCCGCAGGTCTACCGTACGCCCGACTAACGGCGAAAGCGTCTTCTCGACGTAATCGACATGCCGTAGTACCGCCTTGTAACTAACCACCTGTTCCGGACGGTAGAGGGGCCGGTCGGTATAGATGATACCCATCTCGGCCTCTGTCTCCGGCTTGTAGTAGGGTGTGTAAACCTCGACGAAGGCGGGGCCTTTGGCCGACTCGGCGATGAGATACAACCTGCTGTCCAATTCCAACCCGACGAAATCGGCGACGAGGCCGTCGCCCTCGGAACGGGCATTCAGGTCCACTTCTTTCGTCTTTTCGCGGCTGTATCCGCGTTCGTCCTCCTCGTAGTAGATGGACAGCGCCGTGAAGTCGTCGATGGAGACGGGCGCGCCGTTCTCGGTGTCCACCAGCTCGAAGAAGACCGACACGTTGTCGGTGGTGTATACGGCAGCCGCCTCGGTGTGAAGGAAGAGCGCGCGGGCCAGGTTGTCCTCGGCCGTAGCCTCGACGATGTAGAGTCCGGGGTCGAGGTCTTCGATATTGACTTCGAAGGCCGAAACCCGCAGGTCTCCGGCGTACCGGGTCGCGGCGGTCAGCGTCTTGACCGGCGCCCCCACGCCGGGTAGGTCCGCCGTCGGCCGCGGTACCACCCGGTCTATGTCCTCGTCGTGTATTCGCTCACCGAAGCCCTCGGTATAGAACATCTCCGAGTCGGTTACCATCTTCCGGCCGTCTTTCATGTAGATGTCGACGGTGCCGAGCTTCCCGTACACGTCGTAGTACTTCTTCGGGTCAACAGGATAGACGGTAATCTCGACCTCGTCGTAAAGCTTGGCCGCCATACGAACCGTGACCTCCGGCGCTTCGCGCGGGTTCGATACGACGCTTATTACGGCCAGCGCCGGTCCCCGCAAGTCCTCGGCGACCTGCTCGAGGTACTCGGCGTAGTCCTCGTCTGTCATCATCGAAGCCAGCTCGTCGAAGGCCGTCGCGGCGCGGGCCGGGTCGTTGTGATAGACCACGTCGTAGTGCGCGAGTGCCGCCCGGGCGGCGAGCCCGCCCAGGGAATCGCCGTACGTCTCGGCGACGCCCTTGATGTGCTCCTCCGCCGCGGCTAAGCGCTGTTCGATTTCCCAGACGTAGTAGTCAGGGTCCGAGTCCTCATCCCACAGGTCCGAATCTACGGGGTAGTATTGGGCGATAAGTACGCCTACGTAGAACTGGAGTACCGACTCCATGTCCCGGCTCATCTCTTTGCCGAGGACGTCTTCGACGTAGTCGAGGCGTTCTTCGTACGTCTTATCCGGCTCGTCGTAGTAATCGACGACGACGTACGGCATCATTATCAAGAAGTTGTAGACGTTGCGGTCGGCCAGGGCCTCGCGCTCGCGGCCGGTCTTGCCTTTCATATAACTTTTGTAGGCCTTTTCGGCCTTCTTCAGGGCTTCCTTACGGGCCTTAAGCATCTTCTCGTTTTCGTAGTCGTAGTAATAATCTACACCGTATTGCTCGGCCAACCAATAACTCCAGTCCCAGCCGTACCAGGGCGTCGTGACCTCGCTGAACAGGTCCACGTAAACGTCTGCGGCCTCGACGGCCCAGGACGTCTTCGAGTACTTGGACATCACGAACTCGAGACTGTCGAGTACGCCGTCGTACTCCTGCTGGTTGAGCTGGCACAGGGCCAGGGTGTACTCGACCTCGGGCCGGTCCATTCCGTCGGGCCAGTTGTCGACGTAATACTCGGCCGCCGTGATAGCCCAGGCGTACGAGCCCTCGTTGTAGAAGGTCCGCACGTCACGCAGGCATTCGACGGCGTTCGCCGGTGGACTGCTCGCGTAGTCCGGCCCAATAGGCGGCTGCCACTCTTCCTCCTGGGCCGCCGCGGCGACCGCGAGTAGGACGAGCACTGCCGTAAGGGTCGTTCGTAAAACGTTCATCTCTTAACCTCCGGTAATGTCTATGACTGGACGCGGCGCCCTGACTCTCCCCTCTGGATAACAATATGATATGGCGCCGGCAGAAAACGTTTAACCGCAAAAGGATTTAAGCCTTTATAGACCGGGGCGATAGTAACGGTAATCGGGAAGCGTGTCTATTAAAAAATCGGCATTTTACGGTTTTGGCTTGTAAGACCGGTTCCGCAACTGGCTGTCGGTTAAATTAAAGAACGAAGAAAGCGCCCACTCGAGCGCTTCCGCGTTAATCCCTTTAATTTCCCCTACTAATAAGCCTTCGCGAAGTAAGCCCACTGTTCGGCGTTACCGCCGCAGCCTACACACTTCTCGCCGTCGGCGGTCTCCGCTTCGAGCTTGAGGAACCGGACCGTCGCGCCGGTCTCCTCTTGCAGTTTCTCTTCGCAGTCGCCTGCGCCGCACCAGGGCGCGCGGACGAAACCCGGGCGCCCCTCGAACGTCAAGAGGAACTGGGCCCGGTCGGTTACCGTCACCGTGTGTTCGTCCCGGTACTTCGTGGCCGCTTCGAGCATGTCCGCCTGGATGCGTTCGAGCAGTTCGCCTACCTCGCGCGTGAGGCCGTCCAGCGGTATCGGTTTCTTCTCGCGGGTGTCGCGGCGCACCGCCAGTACCGAGTTCTTCTCTAGGTCTTTCGGCCCGAACTCGAGCCGGAGGGGCACGCCTCGGAGCTCCCACTCGTTGAACTTCCAGCCGGGCGTGTACCCGTCGCGGTCGTCCAGGTGGACGCGGACGCCGCCTTCCGTGAGCGCGGTACATATCTCGCCGCATTTCTCCAGTATCTCGCCTTTCGAATCCTCGTAGACTATCGGGACTATTACGACCTGATAGGGCGCGCACCTGGGCGGGAGCTTCAATCCGTAATCGTCGCCGTGAACCATTACGAGGGCGCCTATGAGCCTGGTCGTAACGCCCCAGCTCGTCTGGTAGACGTAGCTCTGTTCGTCGTTCTTGTCGAGATACGTGATGTTGAAGACCTTTGCGAAATGCTGGCCCAGGTTGTGGCTCGTACCGGCCTGGAGCGCCCGGCCGTCGGGCATCAGCGCCTCGACGGTATAGGTTTGCTCGGCGCCGGGGAACTTCTCGCGTTCTGTCTTGATGCCTTTGTACGCGGGAATCGCCATTACCGACCGAAGGATGTCGTCGTAAACGTCGAGCATCTTGAGCGCTTCACCTTCGGCCTCTTCCCGGGTCTCGTGGGCCGTGTGCCCTTCTTGCCATAGAAACTCGGTGGTGCGCAGGAACAGGCGAGTAACCTTCTCCCATCGTATGACGTTCGCCCACTGGTTTATCATCACCGGGAGGTCGCGCCAGGAACGTATCCACTTCGAGTACATCTCACAGATAATGGCTTCCGAGGTCGGGCGCAGGGCCAGGCGCTCTTCCAGCTCTTCGTTCCCGCCGACGGTAACCCAGCCGACCTGGGGCGCGAACCCCTCCACGTGGTCGGCTTCTTTCTGCAAGAAAGACTCGGGGATGAGCAAGGGGAAGTACGCGTTCTGATGTCCGGTCGCCTTAATCTCGTCGTCCAACGCATCGCGGACCAGCTCCCAGATGGTGTAACCGTACGGGCGTATCACCATACAACCGCGGACCGGCGCGTAATCGGCCAGCTCGGCCTTCCGTACGACGTCGATGTACCACTGGGAAAAGTCGACGTCCCGGCTGCAAATCTCTTTTACGAAATCCTTCTCGGTGGACATCGCGAGCTCCGTATGTTGATGGGCTGTGCTCGGGCCCGGCGCTATTTATTCAGGCGGGATATTATCAGAACCGGCGCGGCTGTGCAAGCTATTTCGCCGGGTTGTACGGAACACGGAAAGGTACTCGAGCCCCGGGGCGCGAAAAGAAAAGCGGGAGCGTCTGCTCCCGCTTTCGTGCTCTTTGAGTACCGTTACTAGCGGTACATACCCTTGATAGTACCCAGGGACGTCTCCGTGATGTTGACGTTATCCGAACCCTGGTCCACGACGGTCCACAGGATCGGGTCGCCAGCAGTCCATCAGCCGGGCTGATGAACTCGGAGTTTGTGCCGCTGGGAAATGCATGTCGCTGTCCGCGTCGGGCCAGCAGGCGGTTACAACGTCGCTAAAAACGTAAATGTCGGTTTATACGGTGGAAAGACTACGGGCGGGGATGGTTGGACCGTGGGGTTGAACGTGGTGGTCGCGATTCAATCATAGATAATACCGGGCATTATCAATTGGAAGCTCGATATTCTGGAGGGTGTTGAGGTCGGCTCGATTAGACTTAATGCTATCATATATCCTTTGAATACGTTGAATCGTATGTTATATCTTAAATCAATTGAATAAAAAGTGGTTATTCTGAGCTATTTTGGATAGGGAGAGTAAAAATATTTTATAAAAATTAGCTTGACACGGTAGAGTGAATATGCTATGATTTAAAGGCGGTTCATATTTCTATTAACTAAAATCAGGAGGTTGATAGTTATGTTCAAGAAAAAGTACGTATTAAGAGCTGCAACACTGGTCGTCAGCATTTCTGCGGTTGCTTTCGGCCTTTCCTGTAGCAACGATGTAACCACTTCTCCGAACGCGAACTACTCGCGGACTAACGCTATTGAAGGGACAGTATACCTCATGAATACCCAAACTCCTATATCTGGAGTTGACGTAACGTGGTATTGCGATGAACATGATCCGGTGGTTGAATTGGGTAGCGATACTACTGGGGGCGACGGGTCCTACACGATCCCGCATACTTGGGGAACCACTCACGACGGACACGATATGTACGGTACGGCTGTAAAATTCGGTTACACGTACGACATTAACAAGATCTACGATTTCGACTCGGGTAGTATCCCTTACACTCGAGATTTCCGGTTGTTCCCTTCACCGTAACGGCGACAACGTCTTCCAACGGATTCCGGTAAAACGGGCCGCAACGCCCCCGTTAAGGGGGCGTTTACATAACCCGTACTTTACGGTTCCGACTATGGCCGTGTTCGCGTAATTCGGGAGTTCGTATAGCACGAACAACGCCAGCGGCGGTCACAACACGGGAAAAAAACTGACATCGATAGTTACGTCGGAAAGACGCTGTGAGCCGAGGGTCGACCCTACGGGCTGAACGTGGGGACCGCGATCGAGTGGAGACCGGGGGCTATACCGTTCTTTGGTAATTAAATACCATGGACCGAGTACTTAGCACTAGTAGCCGATACTGACGCTACATGTGAAACGTTTCTTGTATCCGATGATCCTGGGGACGATCGTTTATATACTAACCGATTTTATTATCCTTTCTTACAGGCTAAAAGAAAAGCGGGAGCGTAGGCTCCCGCTTTAGTTCGTTTTGAACCCTGATACTAGCGGTACATACCCTTGATAGTACCCAGGGACGTCTCTTCGATGTTGACGTTATCCGAACCCTGGTCCACGACGGACCACAGGCCGAGGTCGCCTTCGAAGTCGTCGGCGAACAGGTCATCCTCGAAGGGGATGTCGATCAGGACGTTGTCTATGCAGAACCAGTAATCCCAATAACCCGGGGTGGTGTAGTAATAGAAGCCGATCGAGAATTCGTCGCCTTCCGAGAGATAACCTGATAGATCGTAATCGGCGTGGGCCGGGTCGGTCATAGTGGCGTAGTCACCGAGCATGGAATCCCAGCCGCCGTTTACCCAGGTCCAAACTTCGGCGTCATAAGAATAACCGTGAGCAACGTAGTCGAACTCGACGCTTAAGTTGGGGTCGTCAACGGTTATCTCGGGCGTCATCGCGGCCACGTCGTAGTCGTTACTCGAGTGTTCGTCGTCGTCGCAGGAGAAGAACTGGCCGGAGCCGGGCGGAGTGTACCCGTAGGCGAGGCCGTTGTCTACGAGCCAGTGGCCGTTCCCGCTGTAGAACTCTTCCCACCACGCGGGGTCGAGGTCGTCCACGCCGTCGCCTAACGAGTAGTCCGCGAAGTCCTCGTCTACGCCGGCGTTACCGAGGTTGAATATGCTGAAGTCGTTGACTCGAACGCCGTCGGACGTGCCGGAGTCGTCGGACATCCAGCGGAGACGCACAAAGACCGAATCGTACACGGTCCAGTCGCCCCATGCGCCGTTGATGAGGTCGTACGAACGGTGCTCGTAACCGGCCGTGTCGGCGTCGAAGTCCTCGAAGGTCGTCCAGGACGCATCATCCGAGTCCCTCATCTGGAGGAGGCAGTGGTCGGCGGTGCCGTCGTTCACCAGCGAGATGTCGAATTCCATATAAAAATCGCCGGCGGTTACTGTGGTGAAGTCCAGCGTATCGGTGTTGTAGATACGGCAGTCGTCGCCGTCGCCGTAAACGGTCTGACCGTCCAGAACACAAGCAAGGACGTTGTCGCCGCCGTCATCGATAATCTGCCAATAAGCGTTCGTTGGCGGAGTGTACGGCGCCTTTAGCGTACCGGCCGTCATAGCAGACGCCGAAACAACACAAAGCACCACAGCTAAAACCAAGAACTTCTTCATGATCTTTTCCTCCTTGTTAGAGTATCCTCTTATGTTGATTGGGTTCTTCACCCCTTAATTACTAGCGAGCATATAATAACTTGTGGGGAGACGCAAGCAAAAAATGGGCGTATTCTCGTTTTTTCGGAGGCGGTGAAACGTTCGAAAAGACGAGACAATAACCCGAGAGTGATGTCCCAAACAGCCGCAAGTCCTTGAAATAATAGGAGTTTTGGAACCCATGGGCTGCAAAGTAATCCAATGCTCTATGAGAATCTTTTTTCGGCCTTATTCCGGCGGATAAGTTAAAACGCGCAAAAAACAAAAGCGGGAACGGTCGTTCCCGCTTTTTTAGTTTCTAGAACGTTCTTACCGGAACGTGGCTTTAATGACTCCGATTGAACTGGGCTCGACGTTCGCGTTCTCCGAACCGTTGTCGACTACCTTCCATATACTCAGGTCGCCCTCGAAGTCGTCCTCGAACTCGGTTACGTCCGGAGACGCGACCCATATAGCGAAAGTAGCCGCATCGATACCCGAGTAGTTGTTGTAGTCCGACCAGAAATCGACGGTTACGTTGGGGTTGACGCAGTTTAACGTCGGCGAGTACAAACTGGCGTTGAATTCCCAGGTCGGGTGCCCGTAGCTGTTACATCCGGCGCACGGCGGGCTCCCACTCGGCGACGCGCTAATCTGTTCCCACTTGCCGTTTTCGCTGTGTTGGTTCTGAGACCAGCCGGCCGGCAGCCAGTCGTTGAAAGGTTCGGTCGGCAACAGGTCGCCGTCGGGGTCGTAAACGAGGACGTCGTCTATGTACCAGTGCCACAGTAAGGTGTGATCGTTAGTATCGTAGTTCCATTCGAAGTAAAAACCGTCGCCGGCGCTGAGGTACGTCGCGCAGTTATGTATCTCGTGGGTATTAGCGTGGTCTTCGCTCCACTGGAATATGTTGGTCTTGGTGTACGTGCCGAGCGTACCGTACTCCAATAGGAAATCGTCTATCCGCGTCCCGTCGGCCGTGCCTGAGGCGTTCGAAATCCAACGGAACCGAACGAAGACTTCGTCTTGTCCAGACCAGTCGCCAGATGAACCGTTTATCAAGTCGTACGAGCGATGTTCGTAGCCGGAAGTGTTCGAATTGAAGTCCTCTATCGTCGTCCAGCCCGAATCGTCCAGGTCCCTTATCTGGAACAGGCAATGGTCGTTCGCCGAGTCGACGGTATTTTTTATATCGAATTCGGCGTTTATGACGATGGCGTCGGTAAAGTCGAAAGAGTCGTCGTTCCGTATGCGGCAGTCGTCGCCGTTGCCGTAGACGGTTTGGCCGTCCAGAACGCAGGCGAGGACGTTGCTGCCGCCATCGCTTATGATATGCCAGTACGCGTTAGTCGGCGGCGTGGGAGCGGGGCCGATGGGAACCGTAGTCGCGGCGCCCACGGAAACGACACTCACGAGAAACATCGCAATTAAAGCGTTCTTCATGTCTTTCCCTCCTCTTATTCCGCTTCGCGGTAACCCTTATTATGGTTCGCGGTGCTCCTTGTTGCCCTGTACCCTGTATATATTACGCGATTTTTTAACGTATTTCAAGGGTAAAAAGCGGCGGCCGATTGGCGTACGCTACGTGACGATTATCGCGCGTTTTGAAACGCCGGAAGAATAGAACGCTGACAAAACTCCGTTTTCCGGAAATGGCGGTTGAAACCGGTCATATCGACGCCGTTTCTACGCGCCATTCGCCTTCGTCGCGTACTAAATGTATGGGGACCGGCGAACCTCTCTGGGTACCGTCGGCGTTCAGCCGTTTGAACCAGAGGATTACCTTGTCGTCGGTTTCCTCGCGCACTCCGTGGAACTCCCAGGTGACGCCGTATTCTTCGGCGTAACGGCGCCCGGACTCCCACCAGAACTCGGGTGACGTTCCTCGTACCCGTTCCATCTGTTCGCGGTCCGCCCTGGTAAGAGCGGCTTTGAACCTTTCTATGTCGTCGGCCACAATCGCTTCGTAAAACTCCTCGGCCACTTCGCGAGGCGAGTCCCCTTTTTCCAACGGCATCTTAAATACCTCCGCTAAACGTGACGAGAACGAGGAATTACCCTATTGGGATGCTAACATACTGGCCGGGCTGGTTGCCACAAAAATCCCCAGAAGCGGGCAGGTTTTGTTAAAGAGAAACCGCCGGGGATGACCCGGCGGCCGTTTGGTGTCGTGACGCTATTTATCCTCTTCTTCTCTTTTCGCCTGCTCGATTATTTTTGCGGTTATTTCTCTGGGTACCTCTTCGTAGTGGGAGAATCGGACGGTAAACGAGCCTTTCCCGCCCGTTATAGACCGCAAGTCGATAGAGTAGCGGAACATCTCGGCCATGGGAACCAGGGCTTTAATCTTCTGGAATATACCGGCCGGTTCCATTCCGAGGACGCGGCCGCGCTTGGAGCTGAGGTCGCCGTTGATGTCGCCCATGAACTCTTCGGGTACCGTTACCTCGACCTCAACGATAGGCTCGAGGAGGACGGGCGCGGCGTCTTCCATCGCTTTTTTGAAACCGAGAGACCCGGCTATCTGAAACGCCATATCGCTGGAGTCGACCGAATGGTACGAACCGTCATACAGCGTAACCGATAAGTCGACTACGGGGTAACCGGCGATTTCGCCGGCGCTCATCGCTTCGACAACGCCTTTCTCCACCGACGGAATAAACCTGTTCGGTACGACGCCGCCGACGATTTTATTGACGAACTCGAAGCCAGTGCCTCTTTCCTGCGGTTCCAATTTCAGGTGTACGTCACCGTACTGGCCGCGGCCGCCGGTTTGTTTTTTATACCGTCCCTGGGCCGTCGTCGATTTGGTTATCGTTTCGCGGTACGCCACCTTCGGGATCTCGTGGTCGACTTCCACGCCGAAGCGCCCCGACAGCTTCGAGAGCATTACGGCCAAATGCTGTTCGCCCATTCCCGAAGCGATCGTCTGTTTAGTCTCGATGTTGCGCGTTACCGTGAACGTGGGGTCCTCTTCGGCCAGTTTCGTAAGCGACCCCATCAACTTGTCCTCGTCGCCCTTCGACTTGGGCGAGATGGCATATTGCATCAACGGCTCGGGGAACTCTACCAACGGGAACTCTACCGGGGCTTTCGGGTCGCACAACGTATGTCCGGTGTGGATATCGTCGGCCTTTACGACGGCGCCGATGTCGCCGGCCGCCAGTGCGTCCACCGGCGACTGTTTCTTCCCCATGATTTCGACGAGTGACGAGACTCTTATTTTCGCGTCGGCGTTGGGGTCGTAGACGGTATCACCCACTTTAACCGAGCCGGAGACGACGCGCATTATGTTGAGGCGCCCGGCGAACATGTCTATCACCGTCTTGAATACGAAGGCGCTGAACGGGCCGTCCGGGTCGTGGGACCGTTCGACTTCCTCCTCGGTCCCGGGTTTGACGCCGGTCCACGGTTCGCCGTCGGCCGGCGACGGGAAGAACGCGTCGCCGTTGGTCAATAATTGGGCTACGCCCGCGTTATCGAAGGCGTCGCCGGCGAAGACCGGTATCAATGACCCGTCGGTTATACCGGACTTGAGCCCCGCCGCGATTTCGTCGGCCGAGAGCTCTTCGTCGGCGAAATATTTTTCCATCAACGCTTCGTCGGTCTCCACTGCCGCTTCGACCACGGCGGTATATATACCGTCTACGCGGTCGGCGAGTTCTGCCGGTATTTCGCTTTGGGTAGGTTCTTTGCCCAGGCCCTTTTCGTGGACGTAGGCTTTTTTGTTTATTACGTCGACGACGCCCTTGAAATCGCCGGCAGCTCCGACCGGTAGGGTAAAGGGTACCAGATTGCCGGAAAGGAATTCCGACAACTGGTTCAGCGTCCCGTCGAAGTCGGCCCTGTCCCGGTCCATCCGGTTGATGAACACGGCCCGGGGTATGCCGTACTCGTCGGCGTAGCGGCACGCCTTCTCCGTTCCGACCTCTACGCCGGCGGCGGCGTTTACGACGATTAACGCCAAATCGGCGACGCGGATCGCCAGGGGGACGTCGCATACGAAGTCGGCGGACCCGGGCAGGTCTATTAAGTTATAGCGGCGTCCGCCGTGGTCGAAGTGTACGACCGCCGCCGAGACCGAGTTGCCGCGTTTTATCTCCTCTTCGTCGTAATCGGTTACGGTATTTCCTTCTTCCACCCGCCCTAGGCGCGAGACGGCGCCCGCAGTGAACAACATTGCTTCTGCCAGGGCCGTTTTTCCCACGCCGCCGTGGCCGGCGAGAACTACGTTTCGTATATTTTCTATACCGGTTTTTGCCATGTCGGGTTGAACTCCTTAAAGGGTTATGTCTTCCGTGAAAAGGGGACGGAATTTACATTATTTCGTGAGGTTTTTCAAGTGGTATTTTCGGCGGGCGTGGGGGCAGGGAGAGGTTTTCAACGTCCGCGGTCGTAGGGTTTAACAACTCCCGGTGTATATGCGAATGGTATTACGTTCGTACGGAAGGGTTGTTTAGCCGACCCGTTATGCACCTATCCCGACCGTTTGTACCCGTTGTGCGGCGCACGATAACGGACGCGAAAAAAGCTTGACATGGGGAAGTCGATGTGATAGAAAAGTCTATTATCTATCCTGACGTAAGGGAGGTGGACCATAGAGATGCGTAAAACACTCGTCTTCATCCTTATAGCGTTATTCGCTTTCGGCGGTTACGCCCTGCTCGGCTGTGAGAAAGCCGAAGAAGAGGTTACCGAAGAGGCGACCGAAGAAGTGGGCGATGAAGAAGCTACCGAAGAGGTAACCGAAGAGGTAACCGAAGAAATGGGCGAAGAAGAAGCAGCCTCCGAAGAAGAGGTTACCGAGGAAGAAGCCCCTGCCGAAGAGGTACCGGCTGAAGAGGGCGGCGAATAACCTTCGTACACGCGAAAAAGAGGCTCCCGTTTGGGGGCCTCTTTTATTTGGGGGCCTTTTTTAGTTTTACGGTTTGCCGCGAAAACTTTATGGCACGATTTCCTTAACCGTCACCCGATCCAAGTATAGGACGGCGTTCCCGAGATACCGAGTGCGGAACTCGAGTTCTTCCGTTTCCCCTAGCGAGATGAGCAACGGTACGGCGGTGTACGTTTCTTCGCCCTCGAACAATAAACCGGTTACCGTCCGCATATCTGTTACGTCGTAGTCGCCGCCGGCTAAGGGTTCCCGGCGGGCTACCTCTACTTCGGCGATAGCGCGGGCGGAACCCAATCCGCCTTCCGTCCGGACGAGGAAGTGGACAAGGTAAACGCCTTCGTCGAACACGTCGCCCAGTCCCCGGAGGACGATTTCGCCGTACAATTTCGTCGCGGGCGAGATTTTTAATACTAAATCGGTCTCGGTGTGGGGGTCGGTTACCAGTTCGCCGCCGAGCCCCTCGGCGTCTTTCGCGTAGAAAATAATCGGGTCGTCTCTATACCCGGCCTGGTCTCGTTCGTCCGTGTTTTGAGCGCAGGCAAAAGCGAAAGGCAAAAAAACGGCGGAAGCGACGGCGAGAGCTATGCCGCGTTTTTTTAGGTTACCGATACGATAGAGTACGAACACGACTCGTCCCGTAGAAGACCCTCACCTACTTTACCAACGGGGTATCCATCCGTCAAGGTAGGTTTAACCGGAGTTAAATACGTAGGGTTTTGATAACGGCGCGACGTCCGGTCCCGGATATGTGAAAACGGCCCCAAGGGGCCGCGGGTTCGGGTATGCCGTCGTACGGTTAGAAGAACAGGTAGACGCCGGAGCCTCCTAAAACGGAGCCTATAACGATGGACGGGTAGTATACGTCTTTGACTTCGGTTAACGGAATGTAACCCAGTCTATCGTATATATAATCGTACTTCTTCTTGTTTTTATAATAGTCCCTGGGCAGCTCCCTCTTCGTGTGTACTAACCCTAACACGACCATTACGCAGGCCGTCGTTATGAAGGATGACGCTATTACCAACCGGATATCGTGATGGGCTTTATCCGTTGGGTCGAGGTATCTCATCTTCTTTTCTATTTCGGCCCTTATCTTTTCCTCGTCCGCCCCGAAGTAAAATACTTCGTCGGAGCTGTATTCGCTTTCCTTTTCGTCGTCTTCGTAAAGTTGGCATACCAACGGATAAAGCGACCCGTCTTCGTCGAAGACGGTCAGGTTCGCCTCTACCATTACCGGTATCTCCGCGGTATAGTCGTCTATCTCCGCACCGTATGCCGAAACCGCCGTCAAAGCTAAATGCGCGACGATTATTATCACAGCGAACGGTTTATTCATCTCGTCCTACCTTTCGTTTCTCTGTCGGCGTACCGAGTTTAACCCATCGAAGGTATGATGTCAACCGCCGTCGCTCGAAAACTCCCCCAAGTGTAACGGGAAAATCGCTTATCGCAATCTTATACCAACCCCGCCGTGAACCCCTTTGGAATCGGTCTCGAGCAAGTATTCGAAGTAGTAGTGGTTCGAGAACGGTCGGTCGTAGAAGGCTTCGCCGAAAATATATAGAAAGCTGGTTAGGTTTATATGAAGCCCGCCGTAAAGGGCGTAATCGAAGCTGAAGTGGCCTACCGTGTCGTTTCCGGGGTAGAAAAAAGTGAGGGGCGTCTTCTTCTCCGGTACATAATAGTTGCGGACGGTCAACTGCATGTAGTTCCCCCCGATGCCGGCAGCCGCGTACGGCGATATAAAGAAATCGGGGAACGGTTCGAAACCCACCCGTATTTTATAGTTGAGGTTGTTGGCTTTATACTGAATATGTTCTTCGATGTATTGCGGTGGTTTGACGGACGGGTCTACCACCGAATAATCGTAACGGTAGGTAGTCTCGCGCTTCCGGCCCATCTGATGGTAGACGGAGATGGAGAAGTCGAAACGTGTATAGACGATGTATCGGATGGTGGCGCCGTAGTCGTAAGTTTTTCCGATGTCGTCGAGCAGGTTGCCCGTATTGCCGGCGCGCGCGGCCCTTTTCGCCGAATGGTAAACGCCGTCGCGGTAGGTTATACCGTTGGACAGACCGCCGAAGACCTCTATCGCCGGGTACGCTCCAACGGGGAAAAAAAGCTTCTCCTCATCGGGCGCGCCTTTTTTTTCCCCGTCTCCTTCATTGGCGCTCGAGGAAAAGACGAGCATTAGAACCGGAATTAGCGAAACAAGTAACCTTACTCGCATATTGCGCGCAATCTATCACGGTACGTCGGTACGGTCAAGTTTAATATCCGTTAAATATCCGTTAAATATAAGAGTAATACGACGGCCTCGATAGTTACGCCTGCGGGGTGTTTTTAGTACGTAACCCTGACGGCTTTACTGTTTTATCCCAATAACGACCTCGTCGGTCAATAAGTCGTTAACGTGGTAACGTGTGGTTTCAAGAATCCGCCGTTTGCGGCGCGCCGGCGTTCGGGAATGGGCGAAAATACTTGTATGAATAGGCCGCCGGTTGTATTATCGCGGCGTGGCGTCCGGCGCTCAAAACTCGGACGTGGAACGGGTAAGAGAAGCCGTCGATATCGTCGCGGTGGTGAGTCGCTACGTGGCCCTCCGGGAGGCGGGGGGGCAGATGGTCGGTCTTTGCCCGTTCCACGAGGATACGAAACCGTCGTTTTCGGTTTCACCGACGAAACAACTTTTCTACTGTTTCGGGTGTGGCGCCGGCGGGAACGTTTTCACCTTCCTGACGCAAATCGAGGGTTTGACCTTCGGCGAAGCGCTGCGCAAACTCGCGGCCGAAGCCGGCATCGAATTGCGCGGGCGGCGCCGGGACAAGGCCGAAACGGAAATCGCTTCCCTAAAAAAGGCCGTCGCCTTCGCCGCGGACTTCTACCGGTCGTTCCTCAAGGCGAACAACGAGTACGCGGCGGCGGCCCAAAAGTATCTTGCCGATAGGGGCGTTACAAACGAGTCCATAGAACACTTCGGGGTCGGGCTGGCGCCGAACTCGTGGGACGCACTGCTCAGCCGGGCGTCTCGCGCCGGCGTGAGCCCCGACGTTATGGAGGCTGCGGGTTTAGTTAACCGACGCAAAGACGGGTCCGGCCGCTACGACCGTTTTCGCGCGCGTATCGTCTTCCCGATTTACAACGTCATGGGCGAGCCGGTCGGTTTCGGGGGCCGCGCGTTCGGCCCGGACGATGAAGAAGCGCCGAAGTATATCAACTCGCCCAACACGGCGGTATACGACAAAAGCAGGATTATCTATAACCTGGACCGGGCCCGCGCCGCGATTACGAAGGCCGAACGGATACTCGTCGTGGAAGGGTATTTCGACGTACTGGGCGTCCACCAGGTCGGGGTAGAAAACGTGGTCGCGACTTCCGGGACGTCCTTGAACGATACTATGGCGAGAACCCTCGTGCGTTTCGCCCGGGATATCGTAATGTTCTTCGACGGCGACACGGCCGGTCGGGCCGCGACGGCCCGGGCGATGTCTCATTTACTTGAGCAGGGCGCCAGAGTCCGGGTGGTAATACTGCCCGGCGACGAGGACCCTTTTGACGTCGCCGTCTCCCGAGGGCGGGAAGGCATCGATGACTTGATAGCTTCGTCGGTCGACTGGCTCGACTTCATCTTCGCCAGCGTTCGGGAAAAGCACCGGGGAGACGACGTCGGCTCCAAGTTGGCGGTTATCCGCGAAGTAGAGGGTCTCGTGTCGAAAGTTCCGAGTCGGGTCGAGCGGGCGTTCTGGATGGACCGTTTCGCCAAGGTCCTCGGGATTGACCCGGGGATGATAGACTTAAAGGGCGGCGCGTCGCGGACGTCCGAGGAGGGGCATGAGCACGCGGTTCGTCTCGACCCCGAGACGGGTTTGTTACGAGTTCTTCTCCGTTATCCTAAGATGGTCGAAGATTACCGCCATAGGCTCGAGCGGATAACGTTTTACGACGAGAGGGTACTTCGCGTGGTATTCTTGCTCCGCGAATACGCCGGGCGCGACGATATAATCCACCGGGTACTGGAGGACCTCGAACCTGAAGACCAGCGTTTCGTCACGGAGTTGGTTATGTTCGAAAGGCCGGGCGAAGATGTCGGCCGCATCGCGTCGGATTGCCTCCGGGAACTGGACCGGCGGCGCCAAGACCGGCAATTAGGGGATATCCTCGAAAGGCTGTCGGGGGGCGAGGCCGACGAGGCTACGGCCCAGGAAGTCTTGGATTTCGTCGAAGAGAAACGTCGGTTCTTGGGCTTGGACGAAGCAGGCGGAGACGTTTCGTCGTGAGTATTACCGTATTTTATACGGCGCCCGGCGGTGGGATGGACGCGGCCGAACTAAAAAAGCCTTGCAATCCGTCAATCGGTATGGTATAAAACCGGCCTGCGAAAGGGGTCGTAGTTCAATTCGGCTAGAGCACCGGCCTGTCACGCCGGAAGTTGCGGGTTCGAGCCCCGTCGACCCCGAATACTATAAGCCGGGGGCCGGCGTTAAGCCCTCGGTTTTTATATTATGTCTAAGGGCGCGTAGAAATAACCCTCGGTTTTATATTGCCATGATAATTGGAGAACGGGAGATGGGAAATCATATCTATTCGTTGAAGGTCGTCTTAATATTCTCCGTCTTCTTTTTAACCGCGGCCCTATTTGGCTGCGGCGGCGTGAACCCGGATAAACCCATCGTTACGATTGACGACGAGAAAGTAATAACCGTCGGCGATTACCTCTACCATTACCATCGAGCGGTCGATAAAGCCGAGCCGGGGGATGAACCTGCAATCGACACGTTGGACGACGCTCGGTCCTTTCTGGACAGATTGATAACGGGTCGGGTCCTCGAGATAGAGGCCGAGGCCCGCGGTTACGGAGACGACCCGGTATTGCAAAGGGACGTCAATAACCACCGGAGGGAAATCTTATACGATATGCTGGTCGAGGACGTTCTCACCGAGGCGGCCGTCTCGGACGAGGACGTCCGGGAATTCTACGACCGCATGACCCATCCGCGTTACGTGAGTTTAATAGCGACCAAGACTGAGAAAAAGGCCGAGGAGGCAAAAAAAGCCCTCGACTCGGGCCGGTCGTTTGAAGAAGTAGTCGATGAGTTTTCGGAAGACGGAATTACGAGGCGAACCGGCGGAAAAAGCCCCGAACCGATAACGTACCATACGGTCCCGGCCCACGAGGCGATATTCGACCTCAAGGATAAGGGCGATTATACCGACGTTATATATCGTAAGTTTTTCGATATGTATTTCATATACAAGTACGACGGCGACGCCGAACCGATCGAATTGGATTACGAAACCGAGAAGGAAAAGATAAGGGAAAAACTGGAAAGTTACGAAGCGGACAAAGTGATTTTGGGGAACGTCGATAAGTTACAGGGAGGGGCTGTAGTAGAGCGTAATAAGGAAGTTTACGACGACGTTCTTTCGCTGTCGGTCGCCGAAGTAGGGGAAAAGCATTTCAACCCTATTACCGTTATAGCAACGGTTAACGGTTCGCCCATCTACTTCGACGACTTCTGGGACCGTTTCGTTTATAAGTTGAAATTCTCGGGCACCGACCCGGACGCTTTCCGCGAATCGGAACCCGAGCTTTTCGAGGAAGCGGTAGAGAAGGTACTGGAGGGTTTCGTTCGCCGGGCGTTGATGGAGACGGAGGCCGAAAGACGCGGCATTACCGAACGGGAGGATTTCGTAAGGGAAATGAACCGCTTCCGGGGGGGAAAACTCATAGACCGGATGTACGAAGAGGTGTTCGGTTCAACGGTTCCGAAGGTTACCGACGAAGAAATCGCCGCCTTTTATGAGGGTCATAAGGAAGATTATGCCTTACCCGAGACTGTGAAGGGGGCTTTTATACTATTGAAGGACCGGGGGTTATCGGAGGAATTACGCGCCGAAGCTTTATCGGTGGGCTTCGAGGCGGCGGTTGATAAAGCTTACGCGTATCTTCTTGATAAGTACGGTGTAACCGAACCGGGTAGGAAACTACCGGCGGAGGCCCGCGAGATGGCCTCGGCGTTTGACGTAACGAAGGACCCGGTTTATTCGAAATCGCCGGGCGGCGAAGAACCGCCGTATAACGCGGTTTTACGGAAGTACGTATTTGACTATCCCGAGGGAACGATATCGCCGGTTATTGAAGTCGGCGACGGTCGTTTCTTGGTCTTCCGCAACCGTGAACATACGCCTTACTTCGAGCGGGCTTTATCGGACCCGGAAGTTTACCCATTGGTTAAGAGAGACGCTCAGGCCGAGATAATGTTAAGCGGCGAGATGGACCGGAAGTGTGAGGAGTGGTTCGACAGTCTCAAAGGGAAACACAAAATCGTAGTGGACGAGAAGGTGTTAGAAGCCGTTTTCGAAGAGATCAAAAAAGAGGAGAGTTAACGCAGTGCTGTAAGTAAGTTCCGCGGAAGGTGTTTATGAAGCGTACGATATTATTAGCGTTGGTGGTTACGGTTATGGTGGCCGGCTGCGGTCCCGTCGTCGAGGAGGAGACCGCGATGGCCTATATCGACGGAGAACCCGCCGTTCCGGCCAATCTCTATTCGAGGGCTTACGAAAACATCGTCAAAGAGGAAAACGACGGCGAACCGCTTCAGTACGAGCGAGCCCGGGAACTTCTGGACGACGTAGTAACGGCCGACGTTCTGGTTCGCGAAGCGGAAGCCGCCGGATACGCCGAAGACGAAGGTTTCGCCGAAGAGATGGAGAGGTTCTTGGAAGGGGCTTTGATTACCGCTCTCAACGAATGGGCGTCGGGGCAAGTAGAAGTCACGGAAGAAGAAATCCGGACGATGTACGATTTCAACGAGAACCCGCGTTTGTACAGCGCCATTTTCGGTTTCCGACGGGACCGCATCGAGGAAGCGAAGGCCAAATTGGACTCGGGTGAGCCTTTTGCGGACGTTGCCGCCGAGTATACGGAAGACCCTGTCGCTGCGGAGGCAGGCGGTAAATCGGAAGTGCCTATGCCCTACGTAGGGGACGTTTTCACCGAAGCGTTGTACGGGTTGGAAAACGTCGGCGACGTAACCGACGTATTGACTAACGATGTAAAGAGCGTTTTCGTGATTCTGAAGTACGACGGCCACGCCGAAGACGAATCTACTGTGTCTGGTGGAGACGACAAAACCGAGGGGAGCGAATCCGAGACCGGCACGTCGGCCGAGTCACCGTCTTACGACGAACTCGCCGGCGTTTATGAAAACCGAACACGTGCACAGAAAACATCCGAATTCATAATCGCCGAGCTGGACGCGTTTTTGGAAAATAACGTTTGCGAATATAACGATGAATTATATGACGCGGTTTTTTCGACTCCGTACGAAGAACTGAGCGGTCGGTATGCGGGAGAGGATGTCGTGTTCGCGTCGGTCGCGGGCGTGGATTTTATGTTCAACGAGTTTTACGGCGTTTTACCGAGGTTCTTGCGAATGGAGCCGGAGGCGATAGACGATTATAGATTGGAACAACCCGAGTACTTCAAAGAAACTGCGGATGCGATACTGAGATGGCTCCTGCGGTACAAAGTACGCGGTGCTTACGCCGAGAATATGGGACTGGACCAAACGCCCGACTTCAGACTGGAGTATTACAGGAAAAAGGGAGACTTGCTGGTTTCCGATTTCTATGAAGGCGATTTCGTGCCGACCGTGTGTGACCCGACGGAAGAAGATCTGGTCGCTTACTATGACGAGCATAAAACGTCGTTCGGAAAACCGGAGCGGATGAAGGTCGCTTACGTCGCCGCGTACGACGAGGGTAAAATTAACGCGTGGCGTAACAAGGTTGCGTCCGGCGGCGATTTTCAGGCTGGAGTGTACGATAAATGGGGCGATTATTTGGACGAGTTGACCGAAGAGGAACGGGTCTCTCGCAAACCCCGCGATGCGATAAGCTCAGGGATATATATATATAAGGACCCTGACCAGAAAACGGCATTTTTCTCCGTCGACTCTGCTGTATCGGATTTGTTGGAAAAGGAAGTCTACAACTACAGCGTCGGCGATACTTCGCCGGTAATCCCGATGGAAGACGGGCGTTACCTGTTCTTTTACAACGTGGACCATATTCCGTATTCTGATAGGCCGTATGAGGACGTAACCAATGAAGTATTCACGGCTTATCAGAACGAAGTGATGGGCAATCCGGAGACCGACGAGAAGTTGCAGGATTGGTTCGTCGGACTCAGGGCGAAACACGAAGTAGAAGTAGACGAGGCCGCCTTTAAGAAGTTGTATGAACGACTCTCGGCCGAGGAGTGGGAAGATGAGTAATCCGGTGGTTAGGTGTACGTTAGTTGCCGTCGCTTTTTTCTCGACATGCAGTTTTTTTATGATGGCCGGATGCGGCGGGGCAAAGCGCGGCGAGGTGTCCGAGACGCTCGTCGTTGCCCGGGTCGACGGTCGTAATATAACCGCCGCGGAGGTATCGAGGCGGATGTATCCCCAGGGAAGGCCCAAAGACGCGGTGCCCGACCCTACGGCCATCGAAGCCGTTACGGGTCAACTTATAGAGCGTGCGCTGATATTGAACTGGGCCGAGGAGAATAAGATTAAAGTCGATGACGAGACCGTGGACGCCCGGGTCGCTATGATAAAAGCCGACTACGGCGCCCGGGGTTTCGATAGATACCTGAAATCCCAGGGGATTAACCTGGAGCAGTTCGAGGCGAACGTTAAGGGCGACCTTACGGTCGAGCTGGCGGTGGAAAAGGCGGTAATCTCACAGGTGAAGGTCAGCGAGGCCGACGTCCTTAAATTCTACGAGGCCAATAAAAGCAAGTACTCGCCGGGTAAGGAATACCATATCCAGCAGATTATCGTCGAAAACCAGATCGAAGCCGAGGAGGCGTTGACGAAACTCGCGTACGGCGCGAGCTTCGAGGAGATAGCCGCCGAAACGTCCCTTGCGCCGGACAGGTACGCAGGCGGAGACGTCGGTTACGTCCCGGCCGACGCGGTTCCGCCGGAGGTGGCCGAACAGTTGGCGGTTTTACCCGTCGGTAAGGTCAGCCCGGCGATAAAGACCGACTACGGTTATTTCGTCGTAAAACTGCTCGACGTACGCGAAGGAGAAGCGGTGCCCCTCAGCGAGGTTCGCGGCGAAATCGAGCTGGATATCAGGACGAAAATCGAAGAGAAGCGATACGGCGAATGGGTCGAATCGCTCGAGAAAGGCGCCGACATCGAGATAGATAAAAAGGCGCTGGAAAGGGTCTAATCTCCTTGTTTAAGATGGCTGGCTCAATTCCATTCGCGGCGTTGCTTGTCGCTTTCGCGTCCGTTACGCAACCGGCGGTAGCCGAGTTGATACCCGTAGACGGGACCGTCGCGATAGTAAACGACGATATCATCCTGGGGAGCGAAGTGGGGGAACAGGTGCAGTTCTTGTTGTCCCAGTTGGACCCCGGTTTGGTTGAAGAGGCCGGCGGCGTCGGCGCGATTACGGAAAGCGTATTGGCCGATATGATAGACAATCGGCTCTTGCTCCAACGCGCAGACGAGTTGGATATCGCTGTAGCCAAAGAAGAGGTTGACGCGCTGGCCGAAGAGAACCTGACCGCGTTCCGGGCCAATTTCGGGTCCGACGGAGAGTTTTTGGCGGCCCTCGCCGAGTATGGTATTACCGAAAAAAGCCTGATGAAGTATTACAAGAAGAACATCAGGGAACAGTTGATGATCCGGCAGTTGATCGACCAGGAAATTTACCCGAAGATAGAGATAGACGAAGAAGAAGCGCGCGACTTTTTCGAATCGCACAAATCGGAGTTCGCCGTACCGACGGTCGTAGATATATCGGAGATAGTCGTCGCGAAAAAACCGACCGAGAAGTCCGCCGTGGCTGTCCGAACGTTGGCGTTCGACCTGAAACGCCGCGCCGAGGCCGGTGCCGACTTCGGCGACCTGGCCCGCGAATATTCGGCTGCCCCTAACGCCTCTTCCGGCGGCGACTTTTCTTTCAAGCCGGGCGAGACCTACCCCGAATTGGAAGCGGCGGTGGCCGTACTCGTCCCGGGTCGGATAAGCGAGCCGATAGAAATGGCGGACGGTTATTGGCTGGTGGAATTGGTCGGGCGCGACGGCGAGACCTACGTAACCAGGATTATATTTTTGCCTTTGTCCATTACCGACGCCGACGTGTCGGCGGCCAGGACGAAAATAGAACAGGCTTACGCGGCGTTGGAAAAAGGCGTGTTGTTCGAAAAGGTGGCCGAGGAGTACAGCGAAGAGGAGGGTACGGCCACGGCCGGCGGGCGCGTGGGTGAATTGGGTTTAGAGTCGCTTGCGCATGACTTCCCGGTAATATCCGCCGAACTGGAGCATTTAACGCCGGGCGAATATACCGACATCGTAGAAAGGGAAGAGGGTTTTTATATTGTGAAGCTTAACGACAAGGAAGAAGGATACGCCCGCGGTTACGAAGACGCGCGGGACCAGGTTATAGACGTCCTTCGGTCCGAACGTATCGAGGTTGAGTTGGCGGACTATATCCAGGATATTAAGGAGAAATCGTATATTAAAACGTTCCAGTAACCTTTGGGCTGGTTTTCAGGGGGGAATCAGGGGGGAATTAGTATGAAGTCCCTTTTTACGGCGTCAATGATCTTAATAATGTCGGCGAGAGCTTTCGCCTCGTTGGTCTATATGGACACCGCCGAATTGGTCGATGAATCTGACCTTATAGTAGTAGGTAAGGTAGACGGAATCGAATCTTTTTACGGTACCGACGGTTTTATTTACTCGCGGGCTTACGTGACCGTCGATGATATTGTGCTGGGGGACCGTTCGACGGACGTAGTCGAGGTGGTTTACCCGGGCGGTATCGTAGATGGTGTCGGGATGGCGACGTCTATATCGCCGGTCTTCGACGAAGGTATGGAAGTCGTACTGTTCTTGAAATTAGACGACGAAGGCGAGCTCGTGTTGACGAACCACGCCGCCTCAAAATTCACCGTAGAAGACGGTATCGTAGTAGAGGAGGGCATCCCCCTGTCGGATTATGTTAATGAGATCACCCGGGTTATAGGCCGATGAGCGTAAAACCGCGATATAGTACCAGACGCCGGGGACCCGGCGTTTTTTTATAGGATAATACGCTTCCGGTTAAACTGCAGGCCGGTTTTTTGCGACAAATACGATAGTATATGGTTAGTCGGTTATTCCTGCTTTTCCTTTCGTCGCCCGAACCCCGGGAGTAAGATGCCCAAAAGGGATAAAAAATACCCGGTCCCGGAATCTATTAACGAGATTTACGGAGAAGCCGTCTCGATATTGGACGAGGACCCCGCTCAGGCCAGGAAAATCCTCGAGGGCCTTCTGGAACTCGAGCCGGACGAACCGCGGCTCCTTAATTCGCTGGCCAATACGTACTTCGTAGAGGGTAAGCTGGAAATGGCGGTAAAGTATTTCCGCGAATCGCTCAAACACGGCCCCGATTTTTCGATACCCAACAGCAACCTCAGTTCTGTTTACAGCAAGATGGGCCGTTACGAAGAATCGGCCAAGTACGCGGAACGGGCGATTAAGTGCTTCAAAGAATCGCCCGTACCGTGGAACACCCTAGGTATCTATTACGCCCGGTACGGCGATCACAATACTGCCCTCGAATACTTTCTGGCTTCGTATTCGTACGACGGGGATTACCTTGTAGCGGCGTACAACGCCGCTTGTTCGTACGCCGTATTGGGTGAAACGGGCAAAGCGTTGTCATACCTCGAGAAAGCGCTGGGGGACCGAAGGTACATTAAAGCCGCCGCGACGGATCCTGATTTGGACCCCTTACGCGGCCTACCTCGATTCCAAGAAATGCTCGTTGCCGCGAAATCCAGATCGGCGGTGGGGGAGGGTTAATAATACGTTAACGCAAGCCAACGTTGACCCGCCGTCGGGCGGGTTTTTTGTTTGCGGGAGTATGTCGACCGCTCCGTCTGGAGCTGCCTCAGCCTCAGGGGTTATTATCGCATGCGATTAATATCAACGGCGCCAACGTCAAGAATATGACGACTACGGATAACGATAATCTTTTCAGCCCTTCCATCTTGTTCCCTCATCTTTCTTGCCCGTTTAAAAATCGATGGACGAAGAACCGGTCTCGAAAGGCGAGTACAGAGCTTGCCAGAGGCCGTACGCGTACCCCTCGTAACACACGCCGTCGTCGATTGGTTTAATCGCTGACGTTACCGGGCGGAGCATCATCTCAAGCGCGGCCGCCCGTTCCGTGTCGTCGTAAGTTAGCATCGCCCGATAGTCGATATGGATGAGTATGCTCTGCTCGGGAGAGAGGCGCGCGGTATTCTCGACGAAGTCGGCGTCGGCCGACAAGAGGTTGCCGCCTGTGACTTCCTTCAGCGCCCTTTCGACCTCGGTTTCGTCGGGTGACGAGTAAACCCAACCCCCGTAGGCGGCGAGGGTGAACGTTTCGCCTTCGGACTCGAATTCCATTAGGCGTGTTCCGGCCGGTCCGTCGTGTTCGGTAAAGACGATGTCTTCGACGGAGTCGGCCAGTTCTCTCAGGCCGACGTCGAAGGCGTCAGGGTCTTCGAGTTCGGTTATAAAGAGGTAACGAGCTTCCGATGTATCGGGGAAGTAGGCGTCTTGGTCGCCGGCCGCATCGTCGGCGGCCTCCCGGTAACAAAGGACGAACTCGCCGCCCAACGACGGGAGTAATTCCGGCGCGTTCGTGTCCATTAAACGAACCAGCGAAGTGAGTTCTTCACCGAATTCGTCGTCGACTTCGCTTACGGACCGGAACGAGTCGCCGCCCAACAATTCGGCGAACCCGCCGCCGGAATAGAAAGCGTACACGCCGAAACCGGCGGGCGCCGCGCCAGGGCCTTTGAGTACGGCCGGTTTCCCGAATAACGGTGCGTAGTCGGAAGCTGCGAAGTCGGGTATATACGCGAACGCTTTGTCCGCGGAACCGGAATCATCGTAGGACGCGGTGTAGACGAAGGCCCTGACGTCGCCTACGATGTTTTTGAAGAACCTATCGGCGCCGGTGTCGTACTCGGTCGGCCTGAGCTCCACATCGAACTCGGGCGCGACGGCTGCCAGTCGGTCCATGTTTACGTACGCGATTAAATCGGACAGTCCGCTAATGGCGTTCATACACAACGAGAAGCTTTCATCGTCGGACAGGCGACCGGTCCCCCGGGATGCTTTCTCGACGTGCTCGAATATCCGTTCCTCGTCGGAGATGACGAACCAACCGCCGTTATCGCCGATATATATGTCCTTAACTTCTTTGGATTTGTAGACGTCGTCGGGGGCGTAGCGGCTTTCGTACTCCTCGGTTATCTTGACGGCCGCGTACTTGAAACCGTGGTCTTTCTCGTGTTTAATGTCCACCTTACGTCGGTGGAACCAGTCGCCGTCGCGCTCATCGTACGCCGAATCTTCCAACGCGTCAAACACCCGGTCCGTCGTGGATTCGTAATCGGCCCGGTCGGGTGGCATCTCGGCCGCAAGGACCATCCGAACGACCGGGTTGAATTCGCCGTATTCGTCCACCTCGCCGCCGCGGCCGAACCGGGAACCGTCGTAGACGACGAACGCGACTTCGCCGCCGAAAACCCCGAGTAGGTCTTCGAACGTTAAATCGGCGCCTGTTTCCCCGAAGAGTTCATCCAGGTCTTCGGGGGAAGCCGACTCATCGGCGAACAGCGGGGACGAGTATATCGCGTCGGCGAACGCCCGGGCGTCGGATACCGAGACGAACGCGAACGCGTTGTCGGGGAGGACGTCGGGGGCGCCGAGGGGCGCGGCGGACGAAAGGGTCGTCGATAAAGCCAGAATTGTTATTATCGCTATTCTTTTAACCATAATAAACTCCGATCGTTCGGTTAAAGGTCGCTACTCGCGCGTTTTTTCCCGTCCCGCCGTTTCCTATGCAACCCGGTCAATCCCCAGAAAGACGCGATGCCCGGAAGAATGCCCACTACGGCGCAGCCGCCCACGCCTGGTATGAGCCACAGCACCGCGGTCAGCACGGCGCTTATCAACAGCGACACGAGGAGCGAAACGAGTAAAGCTCTTTTATCCTGTTCCCTTCTCGGCAACCGTGCGTGAACAACGGGAGTAGCGTCCCCCGTTTTTTACCGGGCTGTTATTCTCCCCATACGGCTTCGGAAAGCTCTTCGGGCGTTTCTCTCATCCCGTCCGATAGCCACTCGACGATATACTCGGTCGGGTCCGGTAAGGGGAGTTTAATCGGTTCGATTTCTTCGAGCAGTCCGGCTATTACGTCGACCCGTGGCGATTGGATGGACTTACCCAGACCCCATTCGTCCAACGCGGTGACGTTACACGTCTGTTCGTACTGGCCCCAAATAGGAATGGAAATTACGGGTTTTCCAAGGTATAGGCATTCGCTGAGAAGCGTGAACCCGGCGCAGCAGACGACGGCCCGGGCCGACGCCAGGTCTTCGATAAAGCCCATGGACGAAAACTCTTTGATCGTTACGTTTTCGCCTTCGGGCACGTAGCTTTTACGGTTCGGGTACGCGATAACCTCGTAGTCGGCCATCTCTGGCGCCGAGAAGATGGCGTCAATCGTCTCTTCTACGTAGGCCGGTAAATAAACGAGGATATGTTTACCCGTCGAGACTTCGGCGTTGCGTATCTCCGGGCGTATTATAGGCGGTAGGCTCGTAGGTGTACAACGCCGCCAGTGGAGGCCCAGAGGTACGTCCACCGGAGCGTAGTTTTGGAAAACCAATTCGGCGAACGGGTCCCTGAACGCCGGCCTGGGAGCGTCGCCCCAGAACGCGTACTGATGAGCGATGCCCACCGTTTTCACGCCGTTCATGCGGCCCCACCAGGCGGATATCGGCTCAAAGTCGGTGACGACGAGGTTGTAAGGCCCTTCGAGCGATTGATAATCGTCCCAAAGCTGGAACGGACGGAACGCGGCCAACGTCCCCAGATAAGAAATCCCGCCGTCGCCGTATTTGAAGTTCAGGCCGTGGAAGGCTTTATAAGGTTCCAGGTCCGGGTGGCGCCGCGACGCGCTTTCGCTGGTCGTACCGGAACTGATGACGTCGAGTTCGAGACCCGCCGCTTTCATCCGCGGCACTAGCGTCAGCGCCCGTGAGAAGTGCCCGTTTCCAGTGGATTGGAAGCCGTAAAGAACCGACATCGTTAACCGCCGGGTTGAATATAAGAAGCACGTTTATTACTGTCAAGTCTTATCGAACGCATATCCGGATTAAACTTGACCGGGGAGGTTAAGTATAGTAGAATGTCCGGGTGAAAGGAGCTTGATATGGATGATTTAACGGGTTTAATGAAATCGGTATTTAAGACCGCGACGATAACAGCGGCCTTGTTGACGGTAACCGCTGCGGCCGCCGGCTTCGAGTACGAGGGTACGCGTTGCCTTACGTGGATATTCGATGACCCCGTTTACGGCCCGATGATTGAACGGGCTAAGTTGGCCGCAGATACCGGGCACCCGGCGAAATCTCCTCCCGACGACCCCGACGTGGGAGACAGTTGGGACTGGTGGCTGATGATACACGACCCTGCGCCCGAATGGTATCTATTATCGTGTACGGTCCGGGGCGAAGGCGAGTATTGCTACGTCGTGGTGGAGGATTCCGAATGGAACGTTAACATCAACGCCGCCGATGTGGCGGCAATCATCGATTACTTCGATAACGCTACGCCGGCCGACCCGACCCGCGGTACGTACGAGATAAACTCCGAAGTGTTTGGGACGCCGCCGGACGAGCTGGACGACGACCCGAAGATATACCTGGTTTATTACGACTTCGGCATTTCCGCCGACGGGTTCTTCAGTCCGGGCGACATGACCGAGGGCGGTACGTCGAACGAATGTGAGGTAGTCTACCTGAACTGCGCGACTTCCGCCGACCCGGGCGAACCATACCTGAACGCGGTCGGCGCCCACGAATTCGAGCATATGATACACTGGAAGTATGACCCGAACGAGGATTCGTGGGTAGACGAAGGGTGCGCTGAACTCGCGATGTACCTGTTCGGACACCCGGACACGATTTCGGGTTTTAACTCGAACCCGGACAACGACCTGACCGATTGGGACGGCTACTGGGCCGATTACATCCAATGCTATCTTTGGACCTTGTACTTTTACGAACAGTACGGCGGCGAGGATACGATCTACGCCCTCGTGCACGAACCGGCGAACGGTGTCGCGGGGGTCGATAACACCCTCGCCGACCAGGGATACAGCGAGGACATGGTCGATGTCTTCACCGACTGGGTGGTCGCGAACTACCTGGACGAAGACGACCCGGCTTTCTTCGGTGGCAAGTACGGGTACGAGGGCGAGGACCTGCCCGCGTTCCACTGTTTTAAGACCTGGTCGGATTACCCTGCGGATTCAAGCGCTACGGTGGAGCACTGGGCCAGCGACTACGTCAAGTACGAAAGCGGGTACGAAGGCGGAATAGACGACGTGGTCGTGTCCTACTCGGGCCACAAATCGTCGGGCGGTACCTCTTATGACTACACCGCCGACGCCGACTGCGACCCGGTCGAGCTTTTCCTGACCTTCGACGGCGCCGATAACAACTCGTTCGGGGTACAGGCGATGCTTTTCGACAACGGTGAACCGACCGACGTATTCGCGATGACCCTCGACGGTGCCCAGTACGGCGAGTTGCACGTCGCCGATTTCGATACGCCCGTTCTGATAACCCACTTCTCGGCGGCGAGCGTCGCCGGGGGGATAGAGATAACCTGGCGCACGGTCGAAGAACCGGAGTGTACTTATTATAACCTGTACCGTCGGCAAATCGACTCGGGCGATACCAGGCCGTTGAGCAAGCTCGGCGAAAGAAGCTCGACCACGATTTCGGAGGGTTACGCGCGTTTGAACGATGCGCCTATCGCCGGTGAATCGCCTTACCGTTTCGTCGATGCCGCGGTATTCAAGGACGCCAGTTATTCTTACCTGTTGGAGGCCGTCGTCCCGGATGGAGAGACCGCGAGCGCCGGACCGCTGAACGCGAGTTGGGGCGGGTCGAAGCCGACGGCCTTCGAGCTGGCGCGGCCGTACCCGAACCCGGTCGCGACGGTGATGACGGTCGCGTATTCCCTTCCCGCAGAGTCGGGAACTACGCCGGTCGAGCTGTCGTTATACGACGTTTCGGGGCGTAAGGTCGCGGCCCTCGTAGACGAGCCCCACGCCCCGGGGAGTTACGAAATAACGTACGACGCGACGGAACTCCCCTCCGGTGTTTACGTCTGCCGCCTGACGGCCGGTAATAACTCCGGTGCCAGGTTGGTAGTCGTCGCTAAATAACTAACAGTACGCGTAAAAAATAGCGGCGGGCTTTTTAGGCCCGCCGCTTTATTACGTTAGGGTCGAGGGGTTTTAAGGTTTCGCCAACCCCTCCATATGTTCGGGCGTCGGTTCCACGGAGGGCTCGGTTTCCATCCGACCGCCGTAGTATATGCGGCGCAGGTCTTCGGGCAGGGTCTCCGGCGGCGCGTTCATAAAGATGGTCATATATTTCGAGTCGATGCTTAGGTCGGGGTGGCCGATTAAAAAAGATACGCTCGGCTTCGGACGTTCGCCCTTTATGACGTAAGGGGTTGTCTCGTCTTCGACGACGTCTTCCTCCTTCGGTTCGAATATTAGAACCTGCGCTTCGTACTCTTCGTTTTTTGCGAAGTCGACCACGTGGGCGGTCGTCTCGGTGATCTTAAAATATTCTTCCAACTCGGAGCCCGCGTCGCCGCTTCCTTCCTCGGCTACCGGTTCGCTCGTTTCGTTCTCGACGTCCTCGGCAGCATCTACACCTTCGCCGGCGAGGGCGATGGCGGTTACGGATACGAGCGATAGGATAACCGATGCGAATCGCATACAAAAGCCTTCCCGGATATATTATAGTCGACGGCGGTGCATTTTACAAGTCGTTTCGAGTTTTAGACTCTGATACACTGCGTTAGTATTAATCGTCGGGGCGTTTTATCGGGGGCTTTTTTCAGTTGACTATATATAAAGTGCGTGTTAGCATCAACTCGAATATAGCACGAATTGAATATAGATAAGGGGGACCTGCGGTGAAGTTCACCTGCGATAAAAAGGTGTTGGCCGATGCGTTGAGCCTTACGCAGAGCGCCGTCGCGACGAAGTCCACGCTGGCTATACTGGGGAACGTGATGCTGGTCGCCGAAGACGGGGACCTCGAGTTGACCGGGACCAATATCGACCTGTGGGTTAGGGTGCGCGTTCCCGTCGAAATCAGCGAACCCGGGTCGATAACCTTACCGGCGCGGAAGATGACAGATATCGTACGCTCGATGTCTGCCGATGGGGTCGAGATAACCGTCGAAGGGACCGCCGCGACGGTTAAGGGCGGCCGGGCTACTTTCAAGGTGATGGGGTTGGACGCCTCCGACTTCCCGACCTTCCCGACGGTCGACGCCGGACAGGCGATAACGATGCGCCAGGGCGACCTTAAGGACTATGTCAAGAAGACGTTGTTCGCGTCCTCCGACGACATTACCCGCTACGCGTTGAACGGTATATGCATCCAGGTCGAGGGCAACGAGATACGTTTCGTCGCGACCGACGGATACAGGTTGGCTTACGCCGCCGCCCACACGGAGATAGAGACCGGCGGCATCGTCGACGTGATACTCCCGAGCCGGGCGGCCGGCGAACTGGGTAAAATCCTGGGCGACGACGACCCCGTCGAAATCAACATCGGCGAGAACCACATCTCATTCGATTGTAATACGTTTCTCCTGGTTACGCGGCAGGCCGAGGGTAAATTCCCGCCTTACAGGGAGGTCGTCCCGCCGTCGTTCGAGAAGCAGATTACGGTGGCCCGGACAGAATTCCTAGAGTCTGTGCGCAGGGTCGCCCTCGTCGCAGACGAACACTCGCGGCAGATAGTCCTTTCGGTGGCGCCGTCGGAGATAACCGTCGAGGCGCGGACCGCCGATGTGGGCGAGGCCGACGAGAGCTTCCCCGCCAACTACGACGGCGACGAGTTCAAGGTCAGCTATAACGCGAATTATCTGACCGAGATATTGACTAATATAGAAGGCGACGACGTGCTTTACGAGTTGAACGACCCGGGCAAACAGGGTATGTTCCGCAGTACCGGCGACGAGGATTATTTCTGCATCCTGATGCCGATAAAGCTGTAGGTTGTTGGGGATAACTAGGCATAAAAGCCGGCGGTACGCCCGCCGGCTCATTTATTTGATATCTACATTATTAAACGATTGCCCCGCGTCATCTATTACGTGGCATAAGTGGCAGGGGTTTAGAGGTAGAAGTTGACGCCGCCTTCGAGGTCGACGAAATCGAACGTGAACGTTTCGAGCTGGAAGCAGAAGGACATCTTTGGGCTGAACTTTAGCTCGCCGCCGCCGCCCAAGACGAACTCGCCGTCGTTATCGCTTCCGTAGTCGGACCAGGCATGGGCGATCGCGAAGCCCATATGGGCGTAAGGAACGAAGTTGCCGGTCGGGTAGCGGAATTTTCCGGCGAAGGTAATGTTGAATATTTTTACGTCTTCTACGGAAAATTCGATGGCCGGGCTAATCGCGAACATCCCGTTGAACGGCGGCTGAGGGAATATCAGGTCGCCTTTGAACCCGAACGCGACACCGAAGTAATCTCCTTCGCCGATGCGCATGCCGAACGTGGGGCCGACGGCCGTCGTTATGGCGTACGACGCACTCGAAAATATCGCTAATATCGTTATTAAAACTATTACCTTGCGCATTTCTTCTCCTTTTCGGACTTGGATTGTCGATTGATGGTATTCGGCCGTTCGTCTTTATTCGCTGGATTTTCCCCTAAATCGAACGTAAAATCAAGGGAAAATTGGCTTCTTACGAGAGGGATGTCCTATGCCCGATTACGACGAGAAAGCGGTTCACGAGGAGACGATAGAGTACTACCGGCTGACGCTGGCGGCGCACAAGAAAGACCCCCACGCCGTCGAGACGGCCAAGGCCGACGAAGCCGTACTCGCGATGGTGAAAGAAACGCCCGACGTGCTAGAGATGAACCGGAAGATGATGGAAGGCGGGTTGGCTTTTGCCGTCTCCCGGGCCATCGCCGTCGACGGCGCCGCCTTCCAGGCCGAGGTCTACGAGGAGCTCGACGAGGAGCCGCTGGCCGAGCTCTGGCGGAATCGCGCCGGGGCTCTGGCCGCGTCCGGCGATATGGACGAGCTTTACGCCGTCTCGGAAAAGATGGACGCCGAGGAAGCGCCGGTCAAGGAGAACGAGGCCCGGTTGAAACAGATGGTGGATACGATAATCGAAAAGATGCTTTTGGCCGAAGCCAGCCCGATCGGGACCGACCTGGACGAGAGCCCCAAGCAGACACTGGTCGCGACCCTCGACGAACTATGCGAGCGTTACCCCGGCGTACGGTTTCCGGACCTGCTCGAGTTGCCGAGGTTGCGTAAGCGGCTGTTCTATTCCGATAAGCAGTTGAAGCGGTTGGCCGAGTTATTCGAGAAGGTCAACGCCGAGCGGTTAGGGGGTAAGTGCTGATGGACCCGACCGTAAAACAGATGATAGATGGCTTCAAGATGGGCGTAGACGCACAAGCCGGGATGGCCGCCGCCCAGGAACTGGTCGAAGAGGTCCGCGGCGTTATCGCGAAGATGGAGGAGATCGCGAACGAGCCCGGTATGGACATAATGAAGTTTCAGGAGAAGGTCAACGCCGAAGGGCTGATGAACGAGTACGGCGAGGCAATGGCCAGGCTCGCGACCGCCGGCGAGGCCGCCGTCGTTGAGATGGCCGACGCCGTCGACGAAGCGGCGGCCGAGGTCAAGCCGGTCGATTTGACGAAGCTGGACATATACGACCTGGAGATCGCTGTTGGGCCGCACCGCCAGGTGTACGAGACGACTGTTAAAAAGAAGACGGATTTACCGCGACTAAAGGCCGCATACGAAGCCTTGTTCGCCCTGGCCGACGAGTGCGAGACCATAGTCGAGTTCAACCGCCGGGCGATGGCCGAGGGGCACCTGTCCCACCTGGGGCTGGCCGGGACGTGGGACGCCAATATGAATACATTCGAGAAGGAGGTCGCCCACAAGCAGCCGGATATGATTACCTATGCCCTGGATGCGTTGGAGACGACCCGCGACAACCCGTTTCCCGAGACTATAGTTTACGCGTTGAACCGTCTGGCGTACTTGAACGAACGGAAGATGGCCGTACGGCAGAGTAAGTTCAGCCTTTTTAACGCGTTCGCCTCGGAGCTATCCGCGTATCTTATCCTGGTCCACACCGAGGAGCAGCGGCAGAAAGCCGTCAATATGTTCGAACTTCAGAAGGAGTTTACGGGTTGGGACTTCGACGGGGCCTCGTACGACCCGTACGTCCGCCAGCTCCTGACGATGGGCGACGCCGGGAAGCGGGCCGAGCTCGGCCCCGACTATCTGGGGTTGCTTCCGTTTCTCCGCGTGGGATGGTATCTCGACGCGTCCCTTTCGCCGGACGAGAAGAAAGAACTCGCCGACGCGGATGAGCCGCCGCGGCCCCCTGTGTACCCGTACCCGTACAGGACAGGGCCGGTGGGTGGGGTAGAGCTGACCGTCGAGGAACCGCCGTTCGCGGCAGCTTTCGACGAACAGTATCCGGTCAAGTTGACGCTTGCCAACCGCGCCGGCGAACCGAGGAAGTTCGATACGAAAAAGGGTTTGCGTATATGGATATGGATAATCGCCGAAGACGGTGCAAAGACCGAGAAGGTTAAAGCGGACATACCCGCCGAACTGGGACCTGGAGAGTCGTGGGAGGCGGACGGTGACTTATTCGAATGGGGCCTGCCGAAAGAGGAAAAATTACACTTAATCGCCTTCGACGTCGGGCTTGAGGGTGAGTACCGCTGTGATTTAGCCGAAAAGTACGGCGACCCGAAGAACCTTCCCCTTGATTTTATCTCTAACTTTTACTTGGAACCATTTGACGGCGGCTGCGCCACGGACCCGGTTTTCATTATGCCGCGCCGCCCTCTCCCCGTGTATCCGTTCCCGATAGCGGTCGAGTGACGCGGAGGTTATTAGAAAGAGAAAACCGCCCTCGAGGGCGGTTTTTTTGTACTTTTTCCCGGCTGAAGCCGGGGTTCGACGCTTCGCACATTAAGCACCGCCCGTTAAAACGGGCGGTATGGTTTTTTATGCCTGCCGTACTTGTATACCCCTGAAGCGGGCCGGTGAGGTCCCGTGGCCCACGTGCATAACCTGCGGCGGCTCGCCCTTCCCGCAGTTGGGCGTCCCCCACAGGGCCCACTCCTCCGGCCCGGCGATGGCGTCGCAAGCGTTCCAGAAGTCGGTCGTCTTCGCCGTGTAGGTGGCGTTCTTTACCGGGTCGCCCAGCTTGCCGTTTTTAATTTCGCGGGCCCACTCGGTAGTGAACTGGAAATTGACGCGCTTGTCGTCGATCGACCACGCGCGGTTGGTCTCCAGATACAATCCTTCGTCTACGCCAGCGATGAGCTCTTCGAGGGTCCCTTCGCCCGGCAGCAGGTTGATGTTGGTCATCCGAACCAGCGGGATGCGGTTCCAGCCGTCGGCCCGGTTGGCGCCCGTGGACCGGCCTTCGGGGCCCAAGGCCGGTGCCGTTTCCCGGTTGGACAGATATCCGACGAAGACGCCGTCCTTTATGATGTCAAAGCGTTGAGCCGGGACGCCGTCGTCGTCGTAACCGAAAGTACCGAGGCCGCCTGCGGCGGTGGCGTCACCCACGATGTTAACGATATCGGAGCCATATTTAAGATTACCGAGCAGATTCGGTTGCAAGAAACTCCCACCCGCGTAGCTCGCTTCCATCCCGAGGACCCGGTCTAACTCGATCGGATGGCCGCAGCTCTCGTGGACCTGAAGCGCCATCATCGTCGCGTCTATGACCAGGTCGGTTACCTTGGTCGGGCAGACCTTCGCTTTCAGCAATTGAGCTGCTTCGGAGGCGACCCTCTCGCATTGGGCGAGCAGGTCCATCTCACGTATCGCTTCGTACCCTACGGTCCCGAAGTTCCCGCGGAAGCTGTTGGGATAACTTCTGGTCTGGATGTCGTCCTCACCTACGGCCGTGGCCGCGATGCCGCCGCCGGACTCGGTTACCTTCTGGGTTACGTACGCCCCTTCGGTGCTCGCGAAGATTTTGTCGGTGTAGAAGAAACTCATGAAGCCTTCGGCGATTTTAACCTCTTCCTCGGCGTCGAGCATTCGCGCCGACGCGTCCACGAGCAAGTCCATTCGTTCGCTCATCGGGACCGAGAACGGGTCTTCGTCGAAGCCGTTTTCCCAATCGTCGACGATGGGTTCCTGGGGCGCAAGCACCACGTCTTCCGTTTTGAAACGGGCGCTCGACTTCGCGATCCCGACCGCCTCGTCGGCGATGCGGTGCATCTCGTCCTTCGTTATCAGGCTCGAGCTGGCGAACCCCCAGGCGCCGTCGGCGACGACGCGGACGCCGAACCCGTCGCTCGAGTTCGCCGAGATGTTTTCCGGGTGCCCGTTCTTCGCTTGGAAGTTCTCGGACTTCTCGCGGACTACCCGGATGTCGCCGTAGGAGACGCCTTTGGTCTTGAGATAATCGAGTACGTCGTTTATTACGTCTTTCATAATAGACCCTTCTTCCGGATATATCGGTTAGTTCCTCTCAAACCTGTCGTACCCGCTGCACGGGATTATTCCGACGTTCGTACCTTTCAGGACTTCGTCTAGGAGCAGGTTCAACCCCAGGCTGTCGGACGCCATGTGCCCGGCGACGATAACGTTTATGTGGTTTTCCTTCGCGACGTCCAGGTTCCGGTCGGAGATGTGCATTCCGATGAACGTCCCGACCTGGGTGTTGGTCGCGAGCTTCTCGAACATCTCCTTGGAGCCGCCGGTCCCGCCGGTCATGTCGACGAAAACCTGCCCCGCCCGGATTCTGTGAATGTCTTCTACCGACTTCGCCGAACGGGCCAGGACTACCAGACCCGTGGACCGCCTCTTCATCAATTTATACTCCGGGATGTCCTCGAGAAGGTCGATTACTTCGCCCACCGTATCGGGTTTCTCTTCGTCGAACATTTTTTGGAGGTAAGTGTTTACGCAGTTGTCGGCGACGGTATGAAGGCACATAAACGGGAACCCGAGAAGCCGGGCCGCGTCCACGGCCCGCATGTGATTGCGGGCGAGGACCGACCGTTTTACCTCGTGAGCCCGCGGGTCCAGGATGCCCTCGGCGACGTTGATGGGGATGCCAAGGCGAGCCATTACGTCGGCTTGTAAGTCCATCGCCCGGAAGAGGTTCGCCAGCGCGTGCCCCTCCGGGTGGTGAGCGACACAAAGGTCTATCTCGGTTCCCTTTTCCCGGAGCCGGTCGGCCAGTAGCAGTTCTGGCGTTTCCAGGTCCACGCCGACCATTATGGACTTGACCTCGGCGTCGTCGGGGCCGTTCAGTATCCTCGTGTCGGGGTAGGGGTTGGTCAGCCTTTCGGTATCGAACGCCTCGTCCTTCTTCTTACCGAGCCGTTCGTACTGGCGTTTCTCTTTTGCGAGGTACTTCGCGATTCCGTCTTCGTCGCGGGGGTCGTTGGCGCGACCGACCTCTATAGCCTTCTCGTATAACTCCTTGACTTTCAAATGGGGTGCCTCCTCCGAGGGTTGAGTAACAGTAATTTAACCTCTTTGCCGGTTGAGGTCAATATTTTTCTTCGTACTGGACGACGCGTTCGCCGCGATGTTTTTGATCAGTAAGTCCTGCGGCACGTTATAGCTGTCGACACCGCCGGTAGCCGCCGGGATATTTTTAATCGGCTTTACAATCCGAAAGTCGAAACGGAGGATTAGCTAGCCAGCTTGAATAAGACGAAGCGCTCGGCTCGTAGTGGGCTGGGGCTATTTATGTTTAAATATGAACCGTTAATTATTCATCGCCCGCTCCGAATTTAATCGTCTCCCTTATAAGCGATACGACCGGCTCGATCGTGTCGGTATCATCCGTCTTTGATACGACGCTGACCAGGAAGACCAAGTTCGGGGATTTGGAGACGAAGATAATATACTCGTAGTCGTACCCCTGTATCTCTTGTTGCCCGGGCGAAAGCTCGTAGAGGCCGAAGGAACCGCCGGTGAAACCGCCCCGGGTCAACTCGTCGGCTGACATGTCGTCGATTGGGTCGTATGAAAAGTCCATCGCCCCCGTGGCGTTGAGGGAATAAGTCCACGCGTACGAGTGCAGGTTCGCCGGCGTCGTCATGTCAACGGTTATCTCGGTCTCCGTCTTCTTCGGCATCCCCATCTCGTCCCGGCGATAGCGAACGAGTATCGACTTGTCGTCGTTACCTACGTAATCCGAGAAGTACGGCGCGCCCTCGGGCATCGAATACCCCGGCAACTCCTCGTAATCGCCGGGAAGCTCGAAGGATATCTCGTCGAACGAGTACGTCGCCGTGTCGCCGCCTCCTGTTAATTCGCCGACGGTCTCTTTGCAGAAGCCGCAGCATCCGAGCATCGTCAACGCTACCGTAAATGTTAAAAAGAGCGTTCCCGTCTTCACGATGTAAACCTCCTCCGGAAATCCCGATAGTTAACCGTTACTCCGACTCCTATATAATAGCGGCGGCGGTGCCTTACGTAAACAAAAAACCGCCTTGCGGCGGTTAACACTACCGTGCGTTATTTGGTTAAATTTTATTCCAACGGCTTGATTTTCTAATCGGTTTACCTGAACATCGTTTTGATATGCCCGAGAGAAGTCGGCGTAACGGTGCTGAATTCGAACGTTAACGTCAGCTTCGGCCGCCGGTACTCGGCCGAGCTGTCGCTGGAGTGGAAGACCGCCGTCGCCGTGTCCGATTCGTTGGAAACGGTTACCATCAACCCCTCGTCGTACGGCGGTGTCGGGAGCGATACGTCGAGCCAACCCGTGTCCGTCGGGAACGCAACTGAACCTAACAACAAACCGACCGTCGGTTGGTCGTCCCAGGTAATCGCGTTCTCGTGCCAGTTTTCGGTAACCTCGTAAACCTCTACGTCCAGGGCGCTTCCGCCGGACACCGACGTGGCGTAAAGGGAAAAGACGGCGTCCGTAAGCTCCAGGTCTTCGAGAAAGTCCGTTTCGAAGTAGAGGTAGAACCGGGAAACGTCGGAACCGTCGTTGTCGAGCCGCAGCTCCTCGTCGTCGCCGAAGTTGGCCGCCGGGTCCCGTGAATCGACGGTGGCGTCTTCGCCCCAGACCGGGTTGGGCTGGAGAGTAATCTCGTAGTCGGAGGCGGATGCTACAATAACTAAAATAAGTACCGAAAAACCCAGCACGCATTTCATATAGATACCCCCTTGGTACTCCTCTTGTATTTTTTCATTATAACAAAACGGTTGACGAGCCGCAAACAAAAAAGCGACCGTTTACTACGGTCGCCTTAACCTTAACCGACAGAAAATTACTCCAGTGCGTCCAGGTTCTCCTCGGTCCGCTTCGAACGCGCGCGCATTTCCTCAAGCCGTTCCGTTTCTCGGGTGACCACGTTCTTGGGCGCTTTACTGATAAAATCCTCGTTGGACAGCTTCTTCTCCAACTCCGCTATGTTACGCTTTAGTTCCTCGGCGGCTTTTTCGAGCCGGGCTTTCTCCCCTTCGATGTCAACGACCCCTTCCAACGGCACGTAAACCGTCGCGTCGCCCACGACCGCGACGGCCGACTTGGCAGGACGTTCGCCCACGGCTACCAACTCCATCCCCTTGATACGCCCGAGGCCGAACAACCCCGGCAGGTTCGCTTCGACCATCATAGCCCGGGCCGCGTCCGCGACCACTACTTTCGCGTCAACAGTATCACCGGGCGGAACGTTCATCTCGGCCCGGACGTTGCGGACGCCCCGGATTATATCGAACAAAAGTGTTACGTCGGCCTCGGCCGCGTCGTCCGCGAGTTCGGGCGCGGGCTTGGGCCATTCGGCGACGATAAGATACCCGCCGTCGGGGACGAGCCGCGAGAAGAGTTCCTCGGTAATGTACGGCATTATCGGGTGCATCAGCCGAAGAAAGAGGTCGAAGACGTAGAGCGCCGTGCGGGCCGCGACGGCGCCCGCTTTCCCGCCGTCGTAAAGCCTCGGCTTTATCGCTTCCAGATACCAGTCGCAGTACTCGCCCCAGAAGAACTGATAAAGGGTGTTCGCGACGTCGTTGAACCGGTAACCTTCGTACGCGGCCTCTACGTCGGCACGAGCCTTCTCTGCCCGGCTCAGTATCCAGGAGTCGACCGGTTCGCGCTCGTTCTCGTCAGGGAGAGACCGGTCATCCAAACCCTCAAGGTACGGCAGCAGGAACCGGGCCGCGTTCCACATCTTGTTGGTCAGGTTGCGCCCGACCTCGAAACGCTTCTCCCAGAGCCTAAAAGCCTGGGACTGGGAACAGAGCATCGTCATCGTGTAACGGACCGCGTCGGCACCCTTCTCGTTTATAATATCCAGCGGGTCTTTCCCTGTCCCCAGCGACTTGGACATCCGCCGCCCCTCGGCGTCCTGGATCATAGGGTGCAAATAAACCGTATGGAACGGCTTCTTCCCGGTCAACTTGAGGGCGCTAAACATCATGCGGGCGACCCACAGAAAGATAATGTCCGGTGCCGTAACCAGCACGTCGCCGGGGAAGTAGTTGTTCAAATCCGCCGTATCGTCGGGCCATCCCATCGTACCGAAAGGCCACAACGCCGAGCTAAACCAGGTATCGAGTACGTCCTCGTCCTGGCGTAAAGGCCCGCCGCACTTCGGACATTCGGTCGGGTCCTCCCGCGCTACTATAACCTCGCCGCAATCGTCGCAGTACCAGACCGGGATACGGTGCCCCCACCAGAGCTGGCGGCTCAAGCACCAGTCGCGGATGTTCTCCATCCAGTTATAGTAGACCTTGGTCCACCGCTCCGGAACGAACCGGACTTCGCCGGATTTCACGACGTCGACCGCCGGTCCGGCCAGCTCTTTCATGCTGAGCCACCACTGCTCGGAAAGGTACGGTTCGATATCGGTTTTACACCGGTCGCATATCGCCGCCGGGAGTTCGTACGCCTTGGTCGTTTCGAGCAATCCTTCCACCTGCAAATCGTCCAGTACCGCCTTCCGACATTCCTCCCGGCTCATCCCTTGGTACTTCGGCGGCGCGTTCTCGTTCATCCGAGCGTCCTTGTCCATCACGATTAGCTCGTCCAGCCCGTGCTTCCGCCCTATCTCGTAGTCGGCGGCGTCGTGGGCAGGCGTGACTTTTACCGCCCCGGTCCCGAACTCCGGATCCACCAACTCGTCGGCGATGACGGGAATCGTCCGTCCGGTTAAAGGCAGCACCACATCTTTGCCGATTAATCCGCCGAACCGCTCGTCGCCCGGATGGACGGCCACTGCCGTGTCGCCCAACATCGTCTCCGGGCGAGTGGTAGCGACGATTGCGCCGTCGGAGCCGTCGGCGCCCGGATAGCGGATGTACCAGAGCTTGCCGTCGCGTTCCTCGTGGACGACCTCCAGGTCGCTTATCGCCGTGTTACACCGGGGGCACCAGTTGACGATACGGGTGCCGCGGTAAATAAGCCCGTCCTCATAATAGGTAACGAACGCCTCCCGTACGGCCCGGGACATCATCGGGTCGAGGGTGAACCGGGTTCTGGACCAGTCGAGTGACGCGCCCAGGCGCTTGAGCTGGGAGTAGATAATCCCGCCGTACTTCTCCTTCCACGCCCACGCGTGCTCCAAAAACTTCTCCCGGCCCATATCGAAACGGGTGATGCCTTCCTTTGCCAGCTCCTTCTCGATGACCGTATGGACAGCTATCGACGCGTGGTCGGTCCCCGGAAGCCACAGGGTATCGTAGCCCTGCATCCTCTTCCGCCGCGTGAGGACGTCCTGAAGCGTGTTGTTCAGGGCGTGGCCCATGTGGAGCGTCCCGGTTACGTTGGGAAGCGGAATGACGATAACAAAGGTTCCCTTTTCGCTCTTCGGGTCGCCGGGCGCCGTGAAGAAACCGCCTTCCTCCCAGGTCTTATACCAGCGGTCCTCCAGCTCGTGTGGGTCGTACTTGGGCGCAAGCTCGTTCATGTCTAACACCTCGCAAAGACGTTAGGCGCGAATTATATCAATTGGAAAACCCAACCGCAACGCCATAAATTATCAATTGTAATCAAACCTAATAAAAAACCGGCCCTTCGGCCGGTCGTTGTTCCCGTAGTCCACCGCTAACGGAACACGACCGGCGGCCCGTTTACTACTACGACTACTACTACGTTTTTAACTACGGTGTTCATCTGGACGTATATTAACCAATGGGAGAGGGATTGTCAAGCACGATATTAAGTCGAAAGGGCACGCGTTACGTCGTCCGCCGTTATTCCCGCAGCCTTGTTCCGTACCGCCCACAACAAAAACTCCCTGTTCCCGGCCGGGCCCGGCGCCGGCGACTCGACTAAGCCGCGTGCGCCAAAACCCTTCTGCTCGAAGAATTTTATCACTTTTTCAATCATACTGCGGATAACCGCCGGGTCGGTAACCACGCCCCCCGGTTCAACGTCCTCCTTCGGCGCTTCGAACTGGGGCTTTATCAGGACGACGGCGTCCTCTATTCCGGTTGAATTCATGAGAAGCCTCTCAAGCGCGACGGTAAGCGATATGAACGATACGTCCGCTACGAGTAATGTCGGTTCCGGCGTAAGGGACTGCCCGTCGAAGTGGCGTACGTTGACGCCCTCTATAACTACCACGCGAGGGTCGTTCCGTAGTTCCCACGCGAGCAAACCCTTGCCCACGTCTACGGCGTAGATGAGTTCCGCTCCCCTATCAAGCAGGCAGCTCGTGAAACCGCCGGTGCTTGCCCCCACGTCTATACAAACCCGACCGGCCACTTCGACGCCGAACGCGTCAAGGGCCGCCGCCAGCTTCTCGCCGCCCCGGGACGCGTATTTCTTTTCGCGGCCTTTAACCTCGACGGCCGCGTCCTCAGCTACCGGCGTTCCTGGCTTATCCACGACGACCACGTCGACTACAACCCGCCCGGCCATAATTAAAGCCCGGGCTTCCTTCTCATTCTCCGCCAGGCCGCGTTCGGCAATAAGCTCGATAAGTTTAACCTTAGCCACAATCTGTCGTATTAAATTATGTGGCGGCGATTAGTAATCGCCGCTATATAGGACACTCCGAATCTATAATCGAAGAAGGCGCGCGTATTCGCGGGAAAGGTAGCCGGAACTACAACATCTCCTTCACGATCTCGGCTATTCCTTCGGCGTCCAGGCGGTAATCCCGGAATATCTCCTTTTGGGTAGCGTGTTCCACGTAAACGTCCGGGTAACCTAGTACCCGGAGTTTAACGCCGTTCACTAAATCCCCGGCGTTGAGGAACTCGAGTACCGCCGAACCGAACCCGCCGGCGGCCACGTTGTCCTCGACCGTAAGTATCTTCCCGCACTTCCTCGCCCACTCGGCGATGAGGGTTCCGTCCAGGGGCCTTACGAATCGGGCGTTTATCACCGCCGCCGAAACCCCGTCGGATGCGAGGGCTTCGGCGGCCCTGAGCGCCGGACACGCGGTCTTGCCGATTCCTATTATGAGTACGTCCGTGCCCTCGGCCAGTAGTTCGGCTTTACCGGGTTCGAGCGGTTTGAAACCCGGTTCGAGTTCGACGCCCTCGCCCTCGCCCCTCGGGTAACGAACCGCCCACGGCCCGTCGTCGTAATAAACGGCGCTGTACAATAGCTTGCGTAGTTCGTTCTCATCCTTGGGTGCCGAGACGATGAATCCGGGTAAATGTCGGAGATACGACAGGTCGAATGTCCCGTGGTGGGTAGGGCCGTCGTCGCCGACGACGCCGCCGCGGTCCATGGCGAAAGTAATGGGTAAGCTCTGAAGCGCTACGTCGTGGTTCAACTGGTCGTACGCCCGCTGCAGGAACGTCGAATATATCGCCGCGACGGGACGAAGCCCCTGGGTTACCATCCCGGCCGCCAGAAGCACCGCCGTCTGCTCGGCGATGCCCACGTCGAAGAACCGGTCCGGGAACTCCCGGCGGAACGCGTCGAGCCCGGTTCCTTCAGGCATGGCCGCCGTTATCGCGACCACGTCCTCGTCGGCCTCGGCCAGCTCCAACATCGCACCGCTGAAGACCGACGTGTAGGTGGGCGGCCCTTTGCCGTACTTCTTCGCCTTCCCCGTCGAGACCTCGAAGGAAGACAGGCCGTGAAACGTCGTCGCGTCGTTCTCGGCGGGCGTGTACCCCTTCCCCTTTTTCGTGATTACGTGAAGCAAGGTCGGGCCGGGCAGAGTCCGCGCGTTACCGACTTGCACTACCAGTTCCGGCAGGTCATGACCGCCTATCGGGCCGACGTAGCGGAACCCGATCGCTTCGAATAGCATCCCCGGCGTGAGTACGGTTTTAACCGCTTCCTCTACCCGGCGCGCCGCGGCGAAGAGCCGTCCGCCGTACGACGGTATCGCTTTCACGAGTTCCTGAACTTCTCGGCGGAACTTGTTGTACGGCGGGTTGACGAACACCCGGCTTAGGTAACCGCTTATCGCGCCAACCGACGGCGAGATTGACATTTCGTTGTCATTCAGGACGACGAGCAAGTCGGTCTTGTCGCGGTGCCCGGCCATGTTCAGTCCTTCGAGGGCGGCGCCGCCGGACATTGCGCCGTCGCCTATGACGGCCACCACGCGGTAGTCCTCTCCGTTCAGGTCGCGGGCGACGGCCATACCGAGGGCCGCGGAGATAGACGTGCTGGCGTGACCCACGCCGTAAGCGTCGTACTCGGACTCTGAACGCTTCGGGAACCCGGAAATGCCGCCCTTCTGCCTTAACGTCCCGAACCTGTCCCGGCGTCCGGTTATTATCTTGTGGACGTACGCCTGATGTCCTACGTCCCACACTATTTTGTCGCGGGGCGCGTCGAAAGCGTAGTGTATCGCCAGGATCAACTCGACAACGCCCAGGCTGGGCGCCAGGTGCCCGCCGGTCTCCGAAACGCTGTTGATGATGAACTCGCGGAGCTCGGCGGCCAACTCAACCAGTTCTTCGACCGTCAAAGCCTTTAGGTCTTCGGGCGTATCGATTTTATCCAGTAATCCCAATTCACTCTCCGTTTACAACGGTTCAGGAACTTCTCGATATCAAGAACTCCGCCCAGGCTTCCAATAAATCTCTATAAGGGCCGGTGGGAACCTCTTCAAGATAAGCAAGCCCGCGTTCGTATCTATCCCGCGCCAGCCCCTGGACGTACTCGACGCTGCCTAGGGAGACGAACATGTCCCTGAGCTCGTGTATCTTTTCGTCGGGGGCGCCCCTGTCGCCTAAGTATTCGTCTATGAACTTCCGCTGGACGTTAGTCGCTTCGCCGTAGGCATGTAGTACGACGGCGGTCCTCTTCCCCTCGCGGAGGTCCGACGCGGCGGACTTGCCGAGCCTATCGTCGTCGGAAAGATATCCCAGCGTGTCATCCACGTACTGGAATGCGGTTCCGCATAACCCGGCGAAATCGGTGAGCGCTTCTACCTCGTGCGGCGTCCCGTCGTCGGCCCGCGCGCCTATGAAGCCGCCTGCATACGCGCAAAAGCGATAGAGTTCGCCCGTCTTCCGCGCCAGCATGTCCTCAATCTCGGACAAGTTGAGCGACGAAACCGGGCGCCCCGCGAACTGTACGTCCAACGCCTCGCCTTCGAGTATCCGGGGCACGGTACGTCCAACCAATTCCTCGATTATCCTACCCCGAAGGGAAGACGGCAACCCCGGAACGTCCCGCAGCTTGCCCAGCAAGTGAACCGCCCAGCACTGGCCCATGTCGCCGCCGAGGAGCGCCATCGCGACGCCGTAATGCTCGGCTTCGCCGGCGGGGTAATCCCACTCGGCGCGGCTCGCTTCCGCCATCGCGACGTGGGCCGACGGTTTGCCTCTCCGTAGCGCGTCGCGGTCTATTATATCGTCGTGAACCAGCGTCCAGTTGTGAGTAACCTCTACGGCGGCGGCTGCAGGAAGAGCCCAATCTTCGACGCCTCCGACGGCGCCGCAGCAGAAGAGGAGCACCGCCGGCCGCAGGGACTTACCGCCGCGGGTCAGGTAATCTCCGGTCGCTTCGCACAGGTGCGGCGGGATTATCCCGGAAATGAACCCGTCGTCGGCGATGTATCGGCGTACTCCCTCGCCCCGGGCTTTTATTTCCTCCAGTAGGGTATGCTCGTCTACCCGCGGCATATCAGAACAGTTCGCCCTTATCCTCTTGGTCGGTTTCGCCTTCGTAATCCGGTTCCGGGCCTCCGGCGGCGGGGCCGGCCGAAGTAAGTTTCTCCACCTTCGTTTCGGCGTCGGCCAGAAGCGCCTCCAGATGTCGGGCCACCGCGACCCCCTCCTCGAAGAGATTTATCGTCTCCGAAAGGGTGGGCGCGCCCGATTCCAACGTTTCGGCTATCTCCCGGAGCCGCTCCAGCCCCTCCTCAAACGAAAGCCCCTTTTTTTTATTCAAATCCCTTCCTTTACGATTAAGGGATACGCTAATCCACTAGCCGTTATTAACGCTATTTATCTCCGTGATATTAGTTAAAGCGGAATAGTAAGTTCGTACGATGTCTATAGCTAAATCCAGAGCTTCTTCTGTATCCTTTTTCCGTACTGGTTTGTTATTATGGACGAAATCGTTACGCTTTCTCCTTATCCTGTTCAACAATCCTATAGTCGTATTGTCGATTTCGCCTAAAAAGAATAGGAGATTCGTAACTTTCGATATAAATAATTCCTCTTTACCTATGCTATCCATTAATTCTTTCCGCTTAGTATTTGATAAACCCGCAGAATCCGAAAACCCGTTTAATCTTTTTTCCCATACCTCACCGTAAATCGATTCTATCAATATCCAACTGACGAGCAAAGATTGGTTATATTCTTCATCTTCTAGGTGAGATTTAGCCTGGATTAACATATCACGGACATTAATAGGTAATACTTCTCTTAACAGTAACGCATTCGCGATAATAATCTTAAGATTATCCGGGCTTAAATACCTATTCCGACCTTTATTCTCTATTAACCACGGGAGTTTCTTTTCCTCTACTAAACGTAAATTCCTCGTTACCTTTTCACCTTTAAAATCGGGTTCGAACGTACGCGCATGGAAATCCGAAGTAACCCTATCTATATCCAATCTAGGAGAACTCTCGAATTTATCGCCAGGACTCCCAACGTTAATAAGCTGCGACGGTGTTATAAAAGACGTGTATAAATCACAAAGGTTCATAGATAATACTACGTAATTATAGAAATTTAACGCTTCGACGCTATCCTCAACCTCCGCTAACAAGAAACCGTCGACGGTAACGTATACTGTTAAATCGTTATAAGTGTATTGATAGATAAAAGCAGGAGCATGCTCAAACGAGTATTGGTCTTTCGTTAGGAAATTAAGCTGATGTTTATCGCCTATCCAAACGCGCGGATATAAAAACGCACCGTGATATCGAATACGGTCATCCATTCTTCACCCCCATAAGTCTTTAAGTACGTCCATAGTGACGCCATCTAAACCTAGTTTCAATAAAGTAAAGTTATATTGAGCATTCGAACCCATAGGATGGATGCCGCTAGACTCCGTCTTCTCGTACCATTCGGCTACACATTCACCTATAAAGAAATTATTATACCAATTAAGGAAGTTATAAATCTGCAATTCGTATTGTTCTAGGTTATACGTATCTATAGAACCGTTATTCACGTAACGCTTGTATATAGTAATAAGGGTTTCTTGCAGGGCGGGTTTTAACAAGCCGATTTTTTCGTAATACCTAAATTCGTACGATATAGAATCAGATTCACTGTCTTTCTTAGGCATCGTAAGCAGCACCGTCCAAGGTGGTAACGAGAAAGAAAGTACGTATATTAGTATAGGAGGTACTGGCGAGAAAGTTTTTACCTCACGTCCCTCCGATTCTCGATTATCGAAGTAATTTCCGAGCGTCTCCATGGAATCCTCTTCGATAGTTTTCCGGTTATCCTTTACCAAAGGGGCCTCCTTTCGCTACTTCCTCGACGACCACGTCAATTCGCCCGTCCTCGAAGAGGACACCCAGCCGTTCGCCCACTTCGCGCGAAAGCGCTTTACCGGCAAGGGTCTCGCCGTCGTCCTCGACCGTTAGAGTGTACCCGCGCTCGAGGGTGCCCCTCGGCGACAGCGCCTTCAGGCGGGCGAACTCTTTCGCGACGTAAAGCCCCGACTCCCGCAACAGCCGACCAGCGCCGGCCGCCGTCCTGACCCGATAAGATTCTACGTCCAGTGCACGGTCGCGGAGCTTCGCCGGTACGGCCCTCATCCCGTACGAACGGCACGCCGACAAGAAATCCCGCCGCTCTTCGTAAATCTTCTGCAAAACCGAATTGCGGCACGTTTGCGCCAGGTAGCCTACCTCGTCGAGAATGTCGCTCTTCCGCGGGATAGCTAACTCGGCCGCCGCCGACGGCGTAGGCGCGCGTACGTCCGCCGCGAAGTCGGTCAGGGCCCAATCCACCTCGTGGCCGACCGCCGAGATGACCGGTATTGCCGACGCCGCGACGGCCCGTACCGCGAGCTCCTCGTTGAAGGCCCACAGGTCCTCCAACGACCCGCCGCCGCGGCCGACTATTAATAAATCGACGGCGCCGTCAAGGTTGAACTCCTCGACCGCCATCGCTATGTCGTCGGCCGCGCCGACGCCCTGGACGCGGGTGTCGCGGAGGACGATAGTTATCCCGGGCCAACGGCGCGACAGCACGTTCTTGATGTCCCGGAACGCGGCGCCGGACTCGGAAGTGACGACGCCTATCCGCTCAGGATAAGCCGGAAGCGGTTTCTTCCGCTCCTCGTCGAAGAGCCCCTCGGCTTCCAGTTTCCTCTTCAACTCCTCGAGCGCCAGGAAGAGGTCGCCGGCGCCGGTGAGTCGTATCATTAATACTACGAGTTGGTACTGGCCGTTGCGGGGGTAAACGGTAATCTCGCCGTATGCGACCACGCTCATCCCGTCGCCCGGTTCGAATGGAAGCCCGTCGGCGGCGCCCCGGAAGCATACGCACCGGAGTACTGCGTCCTCGTCTTTGAGAGAGAAGTACAGATGCCCGGACGTATGCCGCTTGTAGTTGGATACCTCGCCCCGGACGGCGACGGGGCCCTCGAAGTGCCCTTCGAGCACGGCCCGTACCTCGGCCGTTATCTCGCTTACCGTATACGTCCTATCGGCGAACTCGGAAGTCATAGACTTAAATGAAGTCATGGACTTACTTATCTAGAGCCACTAAATTCCCGTCGGAAACGCCGCCTCCGCGACATGTTTTAATAATATAGCCGTCGTGACCGGCCCGACGCCCCCGGCTGCCTTATTGGTCAACGCGGCGACCTCGGCCACCTCGTCGAAGACGATGTCGCCTGCGACGGTCCCGTCGTCGAGGTAATTGTAACCGCAGTCTATTGCGGCGGCGCCGGGTTTCACCATACCGCCGTTAATAAGTCCGGCGTGGCCGGCCGCCGCGATGAGGACATCGGCCCTCTTACATACATCCGCCAGGTCTCTGGTCCTCGTGTGGCAAAGGGTAACCGTCGCGTGGCGGTTTAGCAGCAGGGCCGCTGCCGGTTTACCTACGACGGTGCTCCGGCCGACAATGACGGCTTCGGCGCCTTCTATCGTGACCCCGTAATTTTCAAGTATATAAACCGCGGCGGCGGCGGTAGACGCGGGGAAGCAGCGACGCCCGGCCCACAGAGCGCCGAGCGAAACCGACGACTGACCGTCTACGTCCTTCCCGGGCGGGATGATGTCCGAAAGCTCGCCGTCGACGGACCTATCGATGAACGGGCGCTGTAAAATAACCGCGTCCACCGCCGGGTCGTCGGCCAGAGCCGACAGCACGGCCATACCCGGACCCCGGGCTTTGGCCGCCTTCTCGACCGTAACTTCGATTCCGACCTTCTCGCCCTTTTTCTGGAGGGATTTGGTGTAGGACAGCGCCGCCGGGTCGTCGGCTACGACGATAGCGAGGTGCGGTCGTTTGCGCCCCGCCGAAACCGCTTCTGCGACCGACTTTTCGACTTCTGTGAGAATCGCCGCCGCGATTCCTTTCCCGTCCACTATAATAGCAGTCATATAACCAATTCCATTCCTACGGTAAACCGGAAACGAGTTCGCGTTAGACCGTCTCGACCGGGTCCCCGTCTTCCTCGGCGTACTGCTTCAACTTCCGCTGTAGTGTCCGCAAGCCTATACCGAGTATCTGGGACGCGCGGGTCCGGTTCCCGTCTACCTCGTCCAGGGTTTTTTCAATGATATAACGCTCTACCTCGGCCACCGTCATCCCGACGCGAACGCCGCCCGAATCGTCGGACGCGGCCCGTTTTATCTCCGGCGGGACGTCGGAGGATGTCAGCGTCTTGCCGTCGGCCATCACCACCATGCTCTCGACGACGTTGCGAAGCTCCCGGATATTCCCGGGCCACGGGTAAACGCGAAGAAGCCAAAGGGCCTCGTCGCTAATTCCCTTAATATTGAGTTTATTCTTCACGGCGAACTCTTTGATAAAGGCGTCCACCAACAACGGTATATCCTCGGTCCGGTCTCTCAGGGGCGGAACCCGTATCGTAACCACCTTCAACCTGTAGTAGAGGTCCTCCCTGAACTTCTTTTCGCCCGCGAGCTCGGCCAGGTCGACGTTGGTCGCCGCGATGACCCGCACGTCGGCGGTAAGGTCGGTATCGCCGCCGACGCGGCGGAAGACGCCGTCCTGGAGTACCCGGAGTAGCTTCACCTGGGTCGGCAGGGGTATCTCGGAGATTTCGTCCAGGAAAAGGGTGCCGCCGTCGGCCTGTTCGAAGACGCCCCGGTGGCGCCTGATGGCGCCGGTGAAAGCGCCTTTCTCGTGGCCGAAGAGTTCGCTTTCCAGGACGCCCTCGGCCAGGGCCGCGCAGTTTATCTTTACGAACGGTTTCTCCCTGCGCCGGCTGTTGTAGTGAACCGCGTCGGCGATGAGCTCCTTGCCGGTCCCGCTTTCGCCCGAAACCAAGACGCTCGCGTCGGTCGGCGCGATGCGGGAGATAATCTCGTATATCTCCTGCATCGGCTTGGATTTGCCGATTATCTTGTCGAAGCTGTACCGGTCGTAAAGCTCGGCCCTAAGGCGCCGGTTTTCTATTTCGATACTACGGCGCTCTAACGCCTTGCTCACGACGACCGATAGCTTGTCGAAGTCCACCGGCTTCGTAAGGTATTCGTACGCGCCGCGCTTCGTGGCTTCGACGGCGGTCTCGATGGAACCGTAGCCGGTCAGGATGATAACCGGGACTTCGGGCCAACGCTCTTTGACCATCATTAAAAAATCGATTCCGTCGACGCCGGGCAGCACCAGGTCGGCGATGACGACGTCGATCGCCTCCTCGTCAACGATGGTCAGGCCCATCTCGGCGTCTTTGGCGGTGTAGGTGGAATAACCCTCGTCCGCCAACAGCTCGGCCATCGCGTCGGCGCTGGCCTCGTGGTCGTCCACGATAAGTATATTGACCAACCCGGTCGTTTTTGCTTCTGGTACGGCCATTTTGACGCAGTTGAGACGGAAATATACCAAAAAACGGGAAGTAAATCAATTGATTAGTGAGCGGCGTACCGTCGCGTTACTCGAAATAAGACGGCGCGGGTAAACCGCGCCGCGTTATAAAGAACATGGAAGGTAGCGGCGAGTTTCACTCGCCGACGGCGCATAAAATGCGCCGCTACCCTCACAGCGTTTTATAGTAGGCGTAAATCACTTCCTCCGCCACCGGGTCCCCGTGGCCGTATCCTCCAACTCGATGCCCATAACCGCCAACTCGTCCCTTATCTCGTCGGCCCGGGCGAAGTCTTTCGTTTCGCGCGCTTTTTCGCGCTCGGTGATAAGCCTTTCAATGTCCGCGTCCAGTTCGGCCTCGAGCGGGTTCATCACGTCCAAGACGCTGTCTATATCGTCCAGGGATTCCTGCAGTTTGGAGCGGCCGGCCGCGCTCAGAACGCCCTCGTCCATCGCCTTGTTGCCGTCGCGGACGAGGTCGAAGACGGCGGCCAGCGCCTCTGCGATGGACAAGTCGTCGTCCAGGGCGGCACCGAAACCGTCTACGGTTTTATCGATAAGGTCGCTAAAGTCGTCTGCGCCATCGCCGTCGTAATCTTTAACTCGCCGATAAAAATCCTGCAGACGCCGGACCGACTCGACGGCGGAATCGAGCAACTCGAGCGTAAACGGAAGCTGGCGCCGGTAGTGGGTGGACAGGAGGAGATAGCGTATCGCGACGGGGTCGTATCCCTTCCCGGTCAATTCCCTAACCGTATAGAAGTTGCCGAGGGACTTGGACATCTTCTCGCCCCCGGCCAGGATTAAATGCTCCGAGTGGAGGAAATATCGGGCGAAGGGTTTGCCCGTCGCGCCCTCGCTCTGGGCTATCTCGTTCTCGTGGTGGGGGAATATGTTGTCCACGCCACCCGTGTGTATATCAAACGTCTCGCCCAGGTATTTCATCGACATGGCCGAGCACTCGATATGCCACCCGGGACGCCCGTCCCCCCAGGGTGACGGCCACGACGGCTCGCCCTCGCGCTCTCCCTTCCACAGGGCGAAGTCCCGGGCGTCCTCCTTTTCGTACTCGTCCACCGCCACGCGAGCCCCGGGTTTCACCTGGGAGATGTCAAAACCCGAGAGCTTACCGTAGCCGGGGAACGTGGCGATGCTGTAGTAGACGTCGCCTTCGGATACGTACGTGTGGCCCTTCTCCTCGAGCTTCTCGATTAGGTTGACCATCAAGCCGACGTGCTCCGTGGCCCGCGGGTATACGTGGGCCCGCTGTATCCGCAGCGTATCTATGTCCTCGAAGAACGCGTCGGTATACACCTGCGTGTACTCGCCCAGCGTAACGCCTTGCTCCCTGGATTTCCTGATTGTCTTGTCGTCCACGTCGGTTACGTTCATCACGTGCTTGACTTCGTACCCGCGCCACTGGAGGTAGCGCCGCAGCAGGTCCTCGAACATGTAGGTCCGGAAGTTGCCGATGTGCGCGTAGTCGTGTACCGTCGGGCCGCAGGTGTACAACCCCACCTTGCCGGGCACGAGCGGCACGAACTCCTCCTTCTTCCTGCTCAGCGTGTTGAAAAATACCGTAGCCACGGCTCACCTCCTTTATATCGTTAACGGGTTTACAGGTCGGGGGAGTATATCAGCAGGTTATTAAAAAATCAAGAGAACGCCGTTAATCGCTAACAACTTTAAAAAACCGGCCCCACAGGGCCGGTTACATCGACCCGTATGTCGGGCATTCTATTACTTACAGTAATCCTCCTCTATCTTCGCCATCTTTCCCACGCGCCGGGCGTGGCGCCCGCCTTCGAACGGTGTTGATACGAAGACGTCGAATATGGCCCGCGCGGTCGTTTCGTCGGTCTGGTCGGCCGAGAGCGCCAGGACGTTGGCGTCGTTGTGGGCCCGGGTCATCTCGGCCATCGCTTCGTTCAACGCCAACCCGGCGCGGACGCCCGGTATCTTATTCCCGACCATCGACATCCCGATGCCGCTGCCGCAAATCAAAACGCCAATATCGGCCTCGCCCTGCGCGACGGCTTCGGCGGCGGCGCGCCCGAAGTCGACGTAGTCGCACGACTCCTCCGAATCGGTCCCGAAGTCAATCTGTTCGTGGCCCTGCTCCCGGGCGTACTCAACGAGCGCTTCCTTGAGCGCGTACCCCCGATGGTCGCATCCGAACGCTATTTTCATATCGGCTTAAACCTCGTATCCCAAAGACTTCGCGTCGTCGCGATAGACCGCTTTTATATCGGCGTAGAGGGGGAACCGGTCGCATAGTTCCTTCACCGCCGACAGGGTCTTCGCCACTACCTCGTCGTTCTCAACGTCTTTTAATACGCCGGCGATTAATCGTCCTATCTCCTCCATCTCCGGCTCGGCCATCCCGCGAGTGGTCAGGGCCGGCGTACCGATTCTTACGCCGCTGGTTACGAACGGTTTCTCCGGGTCGAAGGGGATAGTGTTCTTGTTGACGGTGATACCGGCCTCCTCGAGGCGCGCCTCGGCCACCTTGCCGGTGAGGCCGAAGGGCCGCATGTCCACGAGCATCAGGTGGGTATCGGTCCCGCCGGAGACTATACGAAGTCCTTCCCCGGCCAGGGTATCGGCTAGTTTCTTCGCATTTGCTACGATTTGTTCCTGATAGGATTTAAAATCCCCGGACATCGCTTCTTTGAAACAGACGGCCTTGGCGGCGATTATGTGCATGAACGGCCCGCCCTGGGACCCGGGGAAGACGCTCTTGTCTATCTCCTTGGCCCACTCCTCGGTGCACATCACCATACCGCCGCGGGGGCCGCGAAGCGTCTTATGCGTCGTCGTCGTTACGACGTCGGCGTACGGCGTCGGCGACGGGTGAATGCCGGCGGCAACCAACCCGGCGATGTGGGCTATGTCCACGACCATCACGGCGCCGCAGTCGTCGCAAACCTCCCGGAACCTCTTGAAGTCGATAATACGGGGGTAGGCGCTCGCGCCTATCATTATCAGCTTCGGCTTGTGTTCGGCCGCGAGCTCCGCCAACGCGTCGTAATCTATCGTCTCTGTCTCCGGGTGAACGCCGTACTGTACGACGTTGTACATCTTGCCGGTGAAGTTGACCGGGTGGCCGTGGCTTAGGTGCCCGCCGTGGCTCAGGTTCATCCCGAACATCGTGTCGCCGGGTTTGAGGACCGCGAAATAAACGGCCATGTTCGCCTGTGTCCCGGAGTGGGCCTGGACGTTGGCGTGGTCGCAGCCGAAGAGCTCCTTCGCCCGGTCCCGGGCCAGGTCCTCGGCTTGGTCCACGAACGTGCATCCGCCGTAGTACCGCTTGTGCGGGTAACCCTCGGCGTACTTGTTGGTCATCACGTTGCCCATCGCCTCGAGAACCGCGGCGCTGACGAAGTTCTCGCTGGCTATCATCTCCAGCGTCTCGGACTGGCGCTTTATCTCGCCGTAAATCGCGTAAGCGATTTCCTGGTCTGTCTCCCAAAGGGCCGTCATAGGCGTACCTCCGTAGTTTTTTACGTCCGCGAAAATAGCATAGGCGAAGCGGCGGGTCAATAGGGTACGGGCATGACCCGGATAAAAACCTTTGAAATCCCCGGACGTCTTTCTTATCATAGGGAACTAAAAAGTACATTCGAACCAAGGGGTAGAATGAGACGATTTACTATCTATGCAGGGCTTAGCTGTTTATCGGCGCTCTTCCTAGGCGGCTGCGTGGTAAACTCGGTGAACCAACCGAGTTTCGTCGAGGACGGCTTGAGTTTTCAGGCAGACGTTAACACGAGCGTGACCGACTCGTACGACGTTGACCCGCTTTACACGTTGATCGCGATAATGCTCCCGGAACAGTTTACGGACCTGGGCGGTTCGTGGGACGCCGGCCCCCACGGATACGGCAATCTCGTTGACGTATCGGCCCAATTGGCCGATGACGTCGAAAACGAGTATGACGCCCAACACCCGCTACCGGGAGGTTATAAATGGGTCGTATATAGGACCGACGACTCGTTCGACCCGGACGGGGGTTTAGGCGATTATATAATAGACTATGCCTTGAGCTTCGTAGCCCATAACTCCCGGACCGGCGAAGACTACACGATGAGTTACGCGACCGGCGTCGTGGACACAATTACAGGCGGCTCCGACATGGGTTATGAATCCGACCAGAGTTGGGATAACCCTATTGTGGTCGGGTACACCGGCATAAACGCCGATTCATTAGGAGGATTAAAGGTTAGGTTCCGCCGATAGAGGTTAACGCCTTTACGGTCTTTCCGTTTCAAGTTCCCCTTTCGGAACGAAGTGCCCGGTCACTTCCCAAAATCCCCCTTGAAAAACCGATTCGATTGTGCTACGCTCCTCCGCTAACTCGAAAAAACGGACTCCGGCCCAAGCGGGCCGGGTAATGTTAGGGCCGGGTAATGTTAGGGCCGGGTAATGTTAGGTTTGCAGACCCGAATGTTATGAGAAGCGAACCGGAAGGTGCGTTGTGCGTATAGGGGCCGATATAGGTTCGGTTAGCGTCGACCTCGTAGTTTTAGACGAAGCCGACGAAATAATCCACGACGAATACATAAGGCACCGCGGTCAGCCGATGAAGGCCCTGGCTGAGGGGCTCGACCGTTTAATCGACGAATACGGAGCGGACGACATCGATAGCCTCTCGGTGACGGGCTCCGGCGGGCCGCTGGCCGCCGAGCTTCTCGAAGCCACATTCGTCAACGAGATAGTCTCCCACGCCACGTCGGTGGGGCGGTTCCACCCCCAAGTACATTCCATAATCGAAATAGGCGGCGAAGACTCCAAACTTATCGTCCTGGGCAAGGACGAGAAGACCGGCCACACTACGATCCAGGACTTCGCGATGAACACTATTTGCGCCGCAGGGACCGGCTCGTTCCTCGACCAGCAGGCGTCGCGCCTCGGCCTCACCATCGAGGAGTTCGGCGACCTGGCGCTCAAGAGTAAGTCGCCGCCCAGAATCGCCGGGAGGTGCTCGGTCTTCGCCAAGTCGGACATGATTCACCTTCAGCAGAAAGCCGCCCCGGACTACGACATCGTGGCGGGGCTCTGCTTCGCGATGGCCCGGAACTTCAAAAGCTCCATAGCCAAGGGTAAGAACATGGAGCCGGCGTTCTGCTTTATGGGCGGTGTCGCCGCAAACAAGGGTATGGTCCGGGCGTTCACCGAAGTACTGGAGCTGGATAAAGGCGCGCTCATAATCCCGGAACACTTCGCGTCCATGGGCGCAATCGGTTCGGTTTTCGTTAATAGGGAGCGCGGGACCGAGAAACCGTTCGCCGGTACCGACGGTATCTGGAAGTACCTTTCCGAGAAACACGTCGAAACGGACGTAGCCGAACCACTGAAAATCGGCGACCACCACCTGGAGTCGAAGGCCGAAGTGATAAAACCGGACCGCATAGCGGCGCCGGTAAAGGCTTTCCTGGGCGTGGACGTCGGCTCTCTTTCTACCAACCTCGTAGTTATTGACGAGGATAACAACGTACTATCGAAGCGGTACCTGATGACCGCCGGTCGCCCCATCGAGGCGGTACGGCAGGGTCTCGCCGAGGTGGGCGAGGAAGTTGGCGACTTCGTCGAGATAATGGGCGTCGGGACCACCGGCTCCGGCCGATATCTCACCGGCGATTTCGTGGGCGCCGACATCGTCCGCAACGAAATCACGGCCCAGGCCACCGCCGCCGCGTACATAGACCCGGAAGTCGATACCATCTTCGAGATAGGCGGACAGGATTCCAAGTACATCAGCCTGGAAAACGGCGCTATCGTCGATTTCGAGATGAACAAGGTCTGCGCAGCCGGAACCGGGTCGTTTATCGAGGAACAATCGGAGCGGTTGGGCGTCAATATAAAGGAAGAGTTCGGCGAACTCGCGCTGGGCGCCGACGGGCCGTGCCGACTCGGCGAACGCTGTACGGTCTTCATGGAGACCGACATCCTCCACCACCAGCAGAAGGGCGCAACCCGCGACAACCTGGCCGCCGGGCTTAGCTACTCTATCGTCCTGAACTACCTGAACCGGGTCGTCCAGGAGAAGCGCGTCGGCGACCACATATTTTTCCAGGGCGGCGTCGCCTTCAACAAGGGCGTCGTGGCCGCCTTCGAGATGGTCACCGGAAAGCCAGTCACGGTCCCGGACCATCACGAGGTCACCGGCGCCATCGGCATGGCGATGCTCGCCGCCCAGAACTGGGACGGCGAAACGCCGTCCGGCTTCAAGGGTTGGGACCTGTCGAAGCGCAAATACGAACTCAGCTCGTTCGAGTGTACGGACTGCTCGAATCGATGCACCATCAACGTCGTTCAGGTCGAGGGCGAGGACCCACTTTACTACGGTTCTCGCTGCGAGAAGTACGACGTGGACCGGTCGGCGAAAGATATGTCCCACATCCCGGACCTCTTTAAGGAGCGGGACGCTCTTCTCTACGGTAAATACACCGACGCGAAGCCGGGCAAGAACGCGCCCCGAGTCGGGTTCCCCCGGGCGCTTATGGCCTTCGAGTTGATGCCGTTCTTCAAGACCTTCCTGACCGAACTCGGCGCACGGTTCGTTCTCAGCGACCCGACCAATAAACACATCATCCACGACGGCGTCGAAAGCGTAGCCTCCGAAAGCTGCTTCCCGGTCAAGGTCGCCCACGGGCACGTCCTGAACCTGATGGACAAAGAGATAGATTATCTGTTCGTCCCGTCGGTGATTACCATGTTCCAGAAACCGGACCGGACAGACAAGGCGTTTACCTGCCCGTACGTCCAGACGTTACCGTACGTAACCGAATCGGCGCTCGGTATCCGCGAAAACGGTTTCGAGTTAATAACGCCGAGGGTCTTCTTCCACCGGGGCGAGAAGGACGTGACCCGCGAACTCGTCCGCGTCGCGAAGGAGATGGGCTTCTCGGCCGGCAAAGCGCGGCACGCCGCGAAAAAAGCCTTCGAGGCGCAAGCGGAGTTCTATCGCCGGATGGTGGAGCGCGGTCGGGAGATACTAGAGACTATCCCGGACGACGAGAACGCCGTGGTCATCGTCAGCCGGCCGTACAACGGCTGCGACCCGGGTATCAACCTGGAAATGCCGAAGAAGTTCCGGGACCTGGGCGTGATGGCGATACCGATGGACATGCTGCCGCTCACCGAAGTCGAGCTGACCGACGAGTGGGACAACATGTACTGGAGTTACGGCCAGAAGATACTGCAATCGGTCGAGATAATCCGCAAGGACCGCAGGCTCCACGGAGTCTACATCACCAACTTCAGCTGTGGTCCCGACAGTTTCATCATCAAGTTCTTCAGGACCAAGATGGGCGGCAAACCCTTCCTGCAGCTCGAGATAGACGAGCACTCGGCCGACGCGGGTGCCATAACCCGGGCCGAGGCGTTCCTGGACTCGGTAGAGAACTTCCGGGGAAAGAAGCACACCGACGTATTCATAAAACAGATATCCCTCGACGGCGACCGCCGCGACCGGACAGTTTACATCCCCTATATGTGCGACCATGCGTTCGCGGTACGGGCCGCCTTCGAGGTCAACGGCGTGGACGCCGTCGTTATGGACATGCCCGACGAGGAGTCGCTGGAGTTGGGGCGGAAGTTCACGACCGGCAAGGAATGCTACCCCGCTATCCTGACGACGGGCGACATGGTCAAGTACGTCCAGCAGCCGGACTTCGACGGCGATAAGGCCATATTCTTCATGCCGGCGGGGACCGGACCGTGCCGCTTCGGGCAATACAATATGCTCCAGCGAATCATCCTGAGGGAACTCGGGCTCGAGGACATCCCGATATATTCGCCGAACCAGGGGCCGTCGCTCTACAACGACCTGGACATGGCCGGGAACGACTTCACCCGCAAGGCGTGGTGGGGCGTGGTCTTCATAGACATGCTGGAGAAGATGCTTCTCCAAACCCGCCCGTACGAACTGAACGCCGGCGACAGCGACCGGGTCTTCCGTTCGTACGTCGAAAGGCTGGACGACCTGATAAGCGGCGGCGGAGGACGGGACGACGTAATCGAGCTGTCCAAAGAAGCCGCGTACGCGTTCGAACCGATACCCGTGTCGGACGAGCCGCGCCCCAGAATCGGCATCGTCGGCGAGATATACGTCCGTTCCAATCGCTTCGCCAACAACGACATCATACGAACCATAGAAAGGATGGGCGGCGAAGTGCTCGTCCCGCCGGTGGGCGAGTGGTTCTTCTACACGAGCTACACCCGATACCTGGACGCCCGGGTGCGGAACGACTACCGGACGCTTTTGCGCAACACGATAACCGAATACGTCCAGTCGAGCGACGCCCACAAGATAGAGGCGCAGTTCGGACCCACGTGCCGCAACTTCCACGAACCGAAGATAAAGGAGACGATTGCGTACGGCGAGAAGTACGTACACCCGACCTTCGAGGGCGAGGCTATTATCACGGTCGGCAAGGCCATCGACTTCGTCAAGAAGGGCGCCACGGGCGTCGTAAACGTGATGCCGTTCACGTGCATGCCGGGTACCGTCGTAACCGCCATCTTCAAGGCGGTACAGCGGGACTACGACAACGTGCCTGTCCTGAACATGGCGTACGACGGTCTGGAGCAGGCCAATACCATGACCCGCATAGAGGCCTTCATGTACCAGGCCGAGCAGCGGATGGGAGCACAGATGGCGGCGGTGACGGCTTAAACTTAAATACGTTTAGTCGTAATTAAACCGTGCTTTCGATGGCCCGGTTTTAGTATTGGTACTCAAGTTAATAGACGTAATAAAACCCCCCGGCCCATTACGAGCCGGGGATTTCTTTCGCCTATTGAGCTTTACTAAGTTAATCGCCCGTGGCGACTTCGTCTTCCGCCATTCGCCCGAAAGCCCCCCGCTTCGACTTCCATATCGCGAAGCCTATTAGGATTATCCCCACGGCCACCAGCGGTATCGACAGCCATAGCGTGTCGCGGAACCTGATTATCAAGGGCGCCGCGATAAGCGCTACCAGGTTCATCACCTTGATGAGCGGGTTTATCGCCGGGCCGGCGGTGTCCTTGAAAGGGTCGCCGACCGTGTCGCCTACCACGCCGGCCTCGTGCTCCGGCGTCCCCTTGCCGCCGTAAAGCCCGTCCTCGATGGCCTTCTTCGCGTTGTCCCACGCGCCGCCCGAGTTGGACAGGAAAACCGCCATCAGCTGGCCCGTCAGGATGATGCCGGCCAGGAACGCGCCCAAAGGCGCCGCGCCGAAGAGGAACCCGACCACCAAAGGCGTCAGTATCGCCAGAAGCCCCGGCCCCACCAGCTCACGCAGGGCAGCCCGCGTGCATATGGCTACCGCCCTGCCCGAGTCCGGCGTCACGCCTTCCTTGCCTTCCAACAACCCAGGTATCGTCGCGAACTGGCGCCGGACTTCCTGGATGACCAAGCCTGCCGCGCGCCCTACCGCCCGGATGGTCAGCGCGCTGAACATGAACGGCACCGCGCCGCCTATGAGCAAGCCGATGAGTACCATCGGGTTGGCCACGTCTATATAGGATAAATCCCCTCCGGCGCGCACTATCTCCTCGAAGTAGGAGCCGAAGAGGGACGTCGCCGCCATGACGGCCGTCGCGATTGCGAAGCCCTTGGTTATCGCCTTGGTGGTGTTGCCGACCGCGTCGAGGTCGGCGATGGTCTTGATTGTCTGCTCGTCGCCCTCCTTGGACATCTCGATTATCCCGTTGGCGTTGTCGGCCACCGGCCCGTAGGTGTCCATCGAGACGATAACGCCCGTGGTCGTGAGCATCCCCATCCCGGCCAACGACACCGAATAGAGTATAAACCTCACGTCCGTCGGGTCGCCGACGATGACCACCGACGCGAAGATGGCGCCGCAGATGACGAGAATCGCCCAGACCGACGATTCCAGTCCGACGGCCACGCCCATCAGCACCGTCGTGGCGGAGCCTGTCCTGGTCGCCGCCGCTATCTCCTTGACCGGCTTACGTTTCAACGACGTGAAGTGCTCGGTCAAAAGCGAGATGAGCACGGATAATACCAGCCCGACTACGGTCGCCCAGAAGACCCGCATGTCGCCTACGTACCAGTATGCGAAGAAGAAGAACCCGACCGCGGACGTTATAGCGCTGATGACGTACCCGCGCTGGATAACGGTCATCCCGTGTTCCTTCTCCGACAGCGGCCGGACCGCCAGCGTCCCTATTATCGAAGTGATGACGCCCACGCCGCGGACGATGAGGGGGAAGACGACGCCCGGCACGCCGAGCACTGAGTAGCCCAGTATCATCGCGGCGACCAGCGTTACTTCGTACGACTCGAAGATGTCGGCGGCCATCCCGGCGCAGTCCCCCACGTTGTCGCCCACGTTGTCGGCGATGACCGCGGCGTTGCGCGGGTCGTCCTCGGGGATGCCGGCCTCGACCTTGCCCACCAGGTCCGCGCCTATGTCGGCGGCCTTGGTATAGATGCCGCCGCCGACACGCATGAAGAGCGCCAACAGCGACCCGCCGAAACCAAAGCCGATTAACACCTCGTACGCGTGAGAGCCGTAAATGAGGAATATCGCCGTCGCGCCCAGGAGGCCGATACCGACGCAGAACATCCCGGCGATGGTCCCGGTCTGGAACGCGACCGTCAGCGCTTCCTTGTACGACCGTCGCGCCGCCGCGGCGGTGCGCACGTTCCCGCGGACCGCGAGGCTCATCCCGACGAAGCCGACCAGCCCGGAGAAGAACGCGCCCAGGAGGAACGACGCCGACCTGCCCACCTGCATATAGATGTTCTCGCCGGTGAGGAAGAGGAGGGCCGCCATAACGACGCAGAGAAGTAAAATCGCGCGGAACTGGACGTTGAGGTAGGCTTTCGCGCCCTTCTGGATTTCGGCGGCGATGGCCTGCATCTTGGAGGAGCCGGGGTCCTTGCGGACGATGCGGAGGGCCAGGACCAGCGCGTACCCGATTCCTATGAAGGACGTGCCGAAGACGGTCCAGAGGGCCGCCTTCTCGAAGAGCGTATAGGCGCTCATATCGAACAGGTTCATAGTTTACACCCCGTTTATAAAACGGTTTCTATCAGCCTATTTAGCTAAAAGAGCGCGGAACGAACGCGCGCCGCGCCGGGAAATTTGCGGGGAATCTAACATCGGCGCGAGCGGATGTCAAAGGGTTTTTGGGGTATGTATGTTGGAGTATTAGTGTTGAACAAAAGACCTAAATATGTCATATTTATAGGGGTATAAGGGGCGCGGGTATGGGTGTGGGAAAGACGGCGATTGATATATTCTCGGGTTGCGGCGGAATGACCCTGGGGTTGAGAAACGCCGGGTTCGACGTTGTCGGCGCCGTGGAAATTGACCCGCTCGCCGTCGAAACATATAAATCCAACCACGAAGAAGTCGAAGTGTGGGAAGCCAATATTCAAAGGGTAAGAATACCCGAAATGCGAAAGAAGTTGGGGTTGAGGAAGGGAGATCTCTATTTGCTTGCCGGTTGCCCGCCTTGCCAGGGGTTTTCCACGATACGGACGTTGAACGGTAACAAAGAAGTACCGGACGAGAGGAACGATCTATTATTGGAGTTTTTGCGTTTCGCGAAAGGTTTCCAGCCGAAGTACGTGATGTTCGAAAACGTACCGAAAGTGGTTGACGATTATCGATTCGAATACTTAAAACGTGAACTGCGGAAGATGGGTTATGAACTGGATTATGACGTACTGGACGCCGCCGACTACGGCGTGGCGCAACGGCGCCGCCGTTTAATATTGGTCGGTGGAAAACGTCGTACCGTTAAACTTGCTCCAAAAAAGCGACAGCGTTTGACAGTACGGCGTGTTATAGGTAAGCTCGTAGAACCCGGTAACGGTGAAGACGATTTACACGATTACGAGACGAAACGAAGCGATAGGATAAAGGCGTTAATTGAGAAAATACCAAAAGACGGGGGAAGCCGTACAGACCTCACTGTTAAGGAACAGTTGGAATGCCACAAGAAATGCGACGGCTTCAAAGACGTTTACGGGCGGATGGCTTGGGATGCGCAGTCGCCGACTATCACCGGCGGGTGTATTAACCCTTCTAAAGGTAGGTTTCTACATCCCGACCAAAACCGCGCGATTACGTTGAGGGAGGCGGCTTTACTTCAATCTTTCCCGGTCGATTATTCGTTTTCTTTAAAACGAGGTCGATACTTAGTAGCGGAAATGATAGGGAACGCGTTGCCGCCGGAGTTCATGAAACTAATTACGACGAATTCGTTTGGCCACGTATATGATAAATGAAAAGATAAATAAAATACGGAAGTGGGGTGAGCTTGTCGATTCGGATAAACGGGCTATAGCTTACGATATAATTAATTATTTCGACACTAACCTATACGACGTCGATTCAACCGTACTACTAACAGAAGCGTTAGTAGAATCCGGAGAGAAGTGGGAATGGCCCGATGATATAACCCCCACATGCGATGTACCGTCTACCGGGGGGCCGTCTTCGTTAACTACGCTTCTGTGCCCTTATTTATTAGCCGCGAATGGATGCTACGTTCCGAAACTAAGCGTTCCGGGTACTATAGCAGGTGCTTTAGATGTGTTAGGGTTAATAGATGGTTTTAAAACGAAACTTAGTAGAGAAGAAATGTTGCTTTCCCTGCGTAAAGCTAAAATAGCCCATACGGGGAATACTGATGAAATAGCTCCGGCGGACGGGTACATATTCAACGTGAGAAAAGGACTAGGTAAGAAATCTATCCCCGCCCTAGTCGTCGCGAGTTTATTGTCGAAAAAGATAGCGGTTTCGTGTAGGAATTCGGTCGTTGACGTTAGGTGTGGGCTTAGCGGGAATTTCGGACCGAACATAGATAAGTGCAAGGAAAATTCCGAATTTTTCCTTGGAATAGCAAACGCCCTTGACGTCAAAACAGTTTGCGTAATAACCGATATTAGTACTCCAGTTACCCCGTTTTTCGGGCGGAGGGAAAGCCTATCAGCATTATTCGGAATTTTAAGTAACGCTGATATCGGCGAATGGCTAGAAGGGCATTTGAATACGTGTATAATAATCGCTGTTGAGGCGTTAAAGATTGTGGGTAATAGTTTTAGCTACCGAATCTTAAATAACGTCATAGAGGATTCCGTAATACGCGGGGACGTTATGCATACCTTTATTGACCATATATCGTCGCAAGGAACTAATTCCGCTTTATTAGCTACCGCAATTGAAGAAAAGGCCAATAGTTACGTTTTTCGGTTACGAACGGATAAACCAGGTTATATAGGCGCTTACGATCTCATCGCGATAAGGGAGATTCTATCTTCGTTAAACCGAGACGACGGTACGTATTCCGATAATGTCGGTATTACCTTATTAAAACGAATCGGCGAAAAAGTCGAAAAGAGCGAACCGGTAATTGAAATAAGGACCACCGCTCCTATTATAGAAAGAATAGTCACCGATTTTATATCGGATAATATCAACTTATTTAGTATTAATTCTAATAGAACTCACAAAATCGAGTATAGGGAACCTTGCGTGATAAGGAGTTGCTAACATGAGTACCAACGATATAATACAAGAATACTCGTGTTTTTTACATCCGCAAGAAAAAGGGACATCGCTAAAAGATACTTGTCCAATATGCGAGAAACCATACGAATTCCCGTTAGTCAATCATCCGAGAACGATTAACGGGAAAGAAGTCGTTAAGTGCTTGGACCGCGGATTTTACGGAGCCGTTTTTAAAACGAAGCACCCAAATAGGGAGCTTTATTACGCTGTAAAAGTAATCCCCGTAAAAACTTATACGGACCCGGAAGAAGGATATAATAAAAACTTCGATGAAGAGATGGATTTATTTATTAAGTTATCAGAAATTAACTTAGTCGCACCCTATATTGACGATAGTCGAGAAACACTCCTATTCGGAGATGAAAATATACCGTGTTTCTTTGTCGAGATGAAGTATATACGTGGACCCACACTAAGAGAGGTTAAGCAACGAGGAGTAGAAAACCCTAGAAAAATCGCGCAAATAGCCACAGATTTATTAGATTTTATAGGCGAATTAAATAGTAGAAATGTTTATCATAATGATTTACATGACGGGAATATAAAAATAATGGAATTATCGAATACTGAAAAAAGAGGTGATGTTATTGATAGATCCGTTAAAGTATACATTTTGGATATAGGTTCGGCAGCGGAAAAACCTAAGTCAGGGCCTGGGCATAGGAGCGATCTAGAATGGATTGCTTCGCATATAGATACTTTTTTATCGAAATACGTAAAGAACCATACGGATATAGAACAACCGATTTATAGATTGTGTTTGCAACTTAAACAAATAGTAGATTATTGCCGAGAAAAAGACCCTATACGGATGCCGCGCGCGGAAGATATGAAAGAGCGTATATACGCATCTATTCGCGCCGGGAGTAATCCTTATCAAATGGAGGAATATCTATCGACGATTGTATCCCACTATAACGCCAAAACGTTGCCCCCTATCCTCGTACCGTTCCTTTTCTACGAACCCGAAGGGGAAATATGGACAAAAGAATTAATGGAACCTGGCACTCAACTAATAGTTGGGATGCGAGGTTGCGGGAAAACAATGCTATTACGAGCATTCGATTGGGCGGCGCGGTCTTATAAGAAGTCGAACGAAAGCTTCCGAACCATGCTAGATAGGGTTACCGAAGACGAATATCTCGGTTGTTTTGCGTCTTGTTCTTTAGTTGTTAAAATACCGAGACCGAAAAGCTACGATGAATATTACTTGCCGTACTTAATAAATAGGGTATTTTTATCTTATGTTGCTGAGATTCTAAGACATTTTTACCATTGTTCACTCCAAAAAATAGGGGAATTACATTTCGTAGCTTTAGAATCATTGGCTGAATTCGTTCAGGAGGTTTGCCCTTGGTTTATAATACCGGACCGCATTACAGATATTTACCCATTCGAAAAAGCAATTGATGTCGCATTCAGGAATACACCCAACGATATTGATACATTTAACCCGGAAGATATCTTCGAAAAACTCGCGTTAATAATAAAACGGTTGAATAGTATATGGGAAAATAAGCGGGTGTTTTTCCTATTAGACGACGTATCCACTCGTAATTTTCCTTTGGAGATAGTAGGCGAACTAACTAGTAACCTGTTGAAAAGCGGTCATAACTATTGTTTTAAATTATCGTCTGAAACGCAAACAGCGCAAATATTAGCTGCCGGGGATAGTATAGCTCGCAACGGGAGAGATTATCGGATATTCGATTTTGGTAAAGAAGTATATCGAACCGTCAAGAGAAGAAGAGTAAGTTTTGTTAATGAGATATTAAGAAGACGAGTCGAGTTAGCGCGGGACCCAATTGGCCGAAAACCTTACAAAATCCTTGGTCGGAAAACGATTAAGAGCATTTCCGAAGATATACGTAACGGCGTGAAGGATGAAGTATATTGGGGAATAGATGCATTAACGGCAATTTGTGTAGGTGATATCGGGGATATACTATTCCTTTACGAGACGATCCTTAGCGAAGTAAGAAATGGCGAACCCGAAACTATTGACCCCAAAATACAACATGCCGCTATTGTTAATTATTCGAAAACATCAATAGGGTCTTTAATTATTCGCGAAAAGGAATGGGAATTAAAACACCTAATTAACTTCGCGATGGCATCGAATCGTGAGCTCATCGCTTCGGAGGGCGTTGAAGGAAAAAACGGCAAACCACGGTATCGCGAATATGGCGAAATCGATATAATCGTACCAAGTGACGAACTGCAAGAGATATTAAATAAAATAATAATACTAATAGACGAAGGGATATTCGTATTTATAGGAGTAGCTGTTCTGTGTCAAGACATGGGTAACACTTTGTTGTCAGGAGAAAGGTAACACTTTTTTACCGGGCAAATACCTTTCGGCCGGCGGTACGTTGCCGATACCCTGGTGGGGCCTCCTGAAGTTAT